>ERZ1370068.763-contig-107_pt1 | contig 489128 bp, 602 predicted proteins | sample MGYA00561227_ERZ1370068 | MGnify/ENA primary metagenome ERZ1370068 (study PRJEB38410, sample SAMEA6850437) | metagenome | study: Metagenomic assessment of the ecological functions of the soil: analysis of the soil microbiota associated with the...
AGCCGCATGCCAAACATCGACGCGACCCGACTCGAAGCGACCGGCACGCGCATCTTCGCCGCGATGGGCGCGCCCGCAGCCGACGCGGCGTGGATCTCGATGCTCCTCGTCCGCGCCAACCTGCGCGGCCACGACTCCCACGGCGTCATCCGCATCCCGCAGTACTGGGCCTCGGTGAGAGATGGCGTGGTCGATCCCAAGTCGCCGGTGACGGTGACGATGGAGACGCCGGTGATGGCGCGCCTGGACGGCGGGCGCGGCTTCGGCCAGCCGGTGGCCCGGCGCGGGATGGAGATGGCCATCGCCAAGGCCAAGGCGGCCGGGCTCAGCGCGGTGACGCTCGCGAACACGAGCCACGTCGGCCGCCTCGCCGACTACGCGGAGATGGCCGCGCGCGAGGGGCTGATCGGCATGCTCTGGGTCAACGCCGTGCACGGGCTGAACGTGGCGCCGTGGGGCGGCGCGGCGCGGCGGCTCGGCACGAATCCCCACGCCATCGCGGTGCCGGGGCCGGACGGTCCCGCGATGGTCCTCGACTTCGCGACCAGCGTGGTGGCCGAGGGCAAGATGCGCGTGAAGAAGAACAGGAAGCAGCAGGCGCCGCCCGGCTGGTTCCTCGACCCCGGCGGGCGCCCGCATACCGATCCCGAGGTGTTCTACGGCGATCCGCCGGGCTCGCTGCTCGCCGCCGGGGACCACAAGGGCTATGGCCTGTCGCTCGCCGTCGAGATCCTGGGCGGCATCGTCTCGGGCACCGGCCCCGCCGGCCCGGGCAAGGGCATCTTCGCCAACGGCACGCTGATGATCTGCCTCGACACCACGCGATTCCTGCCGCCCGCCGACTTCGACAAGCAGGTGGCCGCCCTCTTCGAGTGGGTGAAGTCGGCGCCGCTCGCCCAGGGCGCGACCGAGATCCTGATCCCGGGCGAGCCCGAGGCGCGCCTCGAGGCCGAGCGCCGCCGCGACGGCATCCCCGTCGAGGACGAGACGTGGTCGCAGATCCAGGCGGCGGCCAAGGACCTCGGCGTCACGTCATGACCGTGGCTGCCGCCTCGACGAGCCCGGCCGTCTGAACGGCGGTCACGCTCGCCGCGCCGAGCCCGTGGCCGACGAGGCCGTGTTGCGATCCTCTCCGGTCCGGCGCTACGCTGGGCGTTGTCATGCGCGGCTCGCTCTCTTCCTCGTCGCATCGCTTCTGTCGGTCGCCGCAGTGAATTCCGCGGAGAGCCAGCTCACGTCGATTCCCCGGCGCAGCCCACGATCTCGATCCCCGGGCGCGGGCCCGATGCGATCGACCAGGCCCGCCAGCGGGCGCTCGCGCCGATCCCGCAGGCCCCGGGGCTGCCGCCGCCGCCCTCCGATCAGTGGGTGCCGGAGCGGCGCGTCTTCTCGACCGAGTACCAGCGCGAGATCATCATCCCGGGTCACTACGAGAGCCGGATCACCGGCCAGCAATCCACCGTGCCGACGCTCCCCGGCTACGGCACTCGCGGGAGCTGCCGGTCGTGATCCCCGGCGGCGTCCGGCCGCCCGCCGACCAGCGCCCGGGACTCTGAGGAGACGAAGCATCGATGCTCGACGCCGTCGGCATGAACGAGATCAACAAGATCTTCGCCGTGATCGACGCGATGGGCATTCATCGCGAGGCGGTGGTGATCCCGCTCGGCACGGGCAAGGGCCGGGTGCGCCGGATGCCGAGCGGCAAGTTCGAGATCATCGTGGACGCCGAGACGCCGATCGACGAGTGGCTCACGGGCTTGCCCGAGCTGATCAAGGCCGCCCAGGCTACGTGAGCGCCCGGGTTCGCCCGGAGCTCGGCTTCATCCCCTCATCGCCGTCGTCTTCTTCAACGTCAGCGGCGGCCCCTACGGCATCGAGGATGCCGTCTCCTCCTTCGGCCCCGGCCTCTGCCTGGTCCTCCTCGTCCTGACGCCGCTCGTGTGGAGCCTGCCCGTGGCGCTCGCCATGAGCGAGCTGGCCGCGGCGCTGCCCGAGGAAGGCGGCTACGTCGAGTGGGTTCGCCGCGCCTTCGGTCCGTTCTGGGGGTTTCAGGCGGGCTGGTGGAGCTGGCTCAACAGCTTCGTGGACGTCGCGGTGTATCCGGCCCTCTTCGCCGACTACCTCAAGTTCTGGTGGCCGAGCATGTCGTCGATCGGCCGCTGGGCCGTGGTGCTGGCCTTCGTCTGGATCCTCACCGCGATCAACCTCGCGGGCGTGCGGATCACCGGGGTCACCGCGGTGGGGCTCGGCGTGCTGGCCCTGGCGCCGATGCTCGTCTTCACGGCGATCGCGGGCATGGCGGCCCAGCACGCGCCGTGGCGGCCATTCGCCGCGGGCGGTCACGGCATGATCGAGGGGATCGGGCTCGGGCTCGCCGTCATGATGTGGAACTACTCGGGGTGGGACAATCCGACGACGTGCCTCGGCGAGACTCGATCCGCGGGGCGGTCGTTCCGGCGCGCGCAGTGGGTGGCGCTGCCGCTCATCACGCTCGCCTACGTGCTCCCGGTGGCGGCGGCGCTCGCCGCGACCGGCCGCTGGGCCGACTGGGACACGGGCTACTGGCCCGTGGTGGCGGCGGCGGTCGGCGGCCCGCGGCTCGCCGCCCTCGTGACGGCCGGCGCGCTCGTGGCTGCGGCGGGCCTCTTTCTCTCGCTGCTCCTCACGAGCTCGCGGCTGCCGTTTGCGCTCGCCGCGGCGGACAGATGCCCGCGGTGCTGGCGCGCGTGCATCCGCGCTTCGGCACGCCGTGGGCCGCGGTGATCGCGTCGAGCGTCTGCTACAGCCTCTGCGCCTTCTGGAGCTTCAAGGAGCTGATCGTCCTGAACATCTGGCTCTACTCGATCACGCCTCATCCTGGAGCTCGCGGCCTTCGTGGCGCTGCGATACCGCGAGCCGGCGCTGCCGCGGCCGTGGCGGGTGGGGGAGGATCGCTCGGCCTGTGGGTGACCGCGGGGCTGCCCGTGGCGCTCTGCGCCCTCGCGATGGCCACCGCGGGGTGGATGAACACGGCCGTCGGCACGCTGGCCGTGCTGACCGGACCGCTCGCGTATCTGGCCTGGCGCGATCGCTCTCGCGCCGGCGCGGCGGCGGCCGGGGCGTAGCGCGCATGCGCGCCGATGGATCCCGCGGATCACCTGAGGCGCGCGTGGCGCGTGCACGCGCTGGCGGCGGCCGAGGGCCTCCATCTTCACGACGTGTGGGAGGTCGACGCGCAGATCCCGTCGAGCACGCCGCTCGAGCGCTGGATCGAGGCCTTTCGCGGAGAGCGGCGGGGCGCGGCGACGCGCGTCCTGTTCGGCATACGCCGGGCGGTGGGATGGGTCCTGCGCCTCGACGCCAAGGGGACCGGGTTCCAGGCCCGTCTATGCCGAGGCCGAGGAGCAGCTCTTCCGGATCGAGAACCGGACCGTCGTCGCGTTCATGCATCTGTCGCTGGCCGATCGGCGGCCGCGGATCGCCGTGTACGTGCGGCCCAAGGGGCGTCTCGGGGGCCTGTACATGCGGCTGATCGACCCGTTCCGGCGAGCCGTGGTCTACCCGGGACTCCTGGCCGCCGGGCCGTCGGGCGGCGCTTCGCGTGGGCGCCAGGGCTCGAGCGATGATAAGGGCCCATCTGCTTCGTTGGCGCCCTCGACAGCCGGCTCAACGTACAGAAAGTACGCCTCGCCGGCTGCCATCGGGCGCCGCCTCGCAGCTGGACCCTTCTCATCGCTCTAGCCGGCGTTTCTCCGACAGGCTCCTAGCCTGACGAACCCGGTCCGATCAGCGGGCGCGGCCCCGGCTGTGGGCTCGGGCGAGCCCGAGGGCGGCCTGGACGGCGCTCTCGCGCGGGGGTCTCGGAGTCAGGACGAGGCCGCGCTGGCGGGCCGCGCGCCAGACGCCGGCCCGGTAGTCGGCAACGTCGAGCAGCGAGCCGCTCCAGCTCACCGCGATGGGCGGGCGGAGGCGAAGGCGGCGCGCCGTCGTGACGAGCAGGTCGGCGAGGGCGGCCTGGGCGCGCGTGACGATGGCGCGCGCGGAGGGTGACGACCCGCCGCGGGCGCGGCGCAGGACGGCGGGCGCGCCCGCGGCGATTCGCGCGACGGGGTCGGGCGAGCGGAGGAGGCGCCGCGCCGCGAGAAGCCTCGGGCGCGGGTCGACGCGCGCAGCCATTCGCGGCCGATCCAGAACGCCGAGCCCTCGTCGCCCAGGAGCGGTCCGAGCCCGCCGGCGCGCGCCCAGCGCCCGCGGCGGTCGCGTCCGAGCGCCATCGAGCCGGTGCCGGCGAGGAGGAGCATGCCGGGCGCATCGCCGAGGGCGCCGCGATAGGCGGCCTCCGTGTCCGAGATGACCCGCACATGGCGCGCGAGGGCCCGGAGCCGCCGCGCCTGACTCGAGCGCTCCGCGCGCGTCCACACGCCGCGCGAGGCCACGACGAGGACGTCCACGTCCGCTCCCGCCAGCGCCCATCGCTGCCAGAGCCGGCCGAGGAACGCGGGGAGCCCGGCAAGGCCGGGGCTGGGGGCCGTGATCGATCGGGGCCGCCCGCGCGCATCGGCGGCGAGCACGCGGATCCACGTGCCGCCGAGATCGACGCCGATTCGCCAGGTGAGCTGTCGCGCCGTCTGACTGCTCGCTCGCTCGCACGGCGGCTATTGTCCCCCGCCGCGCCCCGCTCCGCCTGAGGCATAATGCCCAGCGCATGGCCTCTCCCGCCGGCGGCGCTCTCACCTGGCCCGACTACACCGTTCTCGTCGTCTCGCTTCTCGGGCTGATCGCCATCGGCTGGGTGTTCAGCCGCGAGCAGAGCGGAACGAGCGACTTCTTCCTCGCCCGGCGCCGCATCCCGTGGTGGGCGGCGTGTCTGTCCTTTCTCGCCACCGAGATCAGCGCGGTGACGATCATCTCCGTGCCCGCCACCGCGTACAGCGAGAACTGGGAGTACGGGCAGTTCTTCATCGGCCAGACGCTCGCCAAGTTCACCGTCGCGCTGCTCTTCATCCCCGCCTTCTACCGCTACGACTGCACCACGATCTACGAGTTCCTCGAGCGGCGCTTCGGCGCCGCGAGCCAGGTGACCGGATCCGTCTTCTTCTTCGTCACGCGGCTCCTCGGCTCCGGCGTGCGGCTGATGGCGGCCTGCCTCGCCGTGTCCGTGCTCGTGGGCTGGCCGCTGCTGCCGACCATCGCGCTCTTCACGCTCGTGTCGATCGCCTACATCGCGCTCGGCGGCGTCAAGGCGGTGGTGTGGACCAATGTCTTCCAGGCGAGCCTGTTCCTCGTGGGCGGCGCGATCACCGTGGCCTTCCTCGCGAGCCGGATCGACGGCGGGCTCGGCGCGATGTTCGCGGAGGCCGCGCAGGCGGGACGGCTCAACGTGATCAACTGGGGCCCGGCGCCCGGCGACCCGGACTTCTGGCGCCGAGTGCTGACCGATCCGAACATCGTCTGGCTCGCCGTGCTGAACGGCCTCGTGGGCTCGACGGCGGCCTTCGGCACCGACTACGACCTGATGCAGCGGCTCCTCACGGTGAAGACGCGCGGCGAGAGCCAGCGCACGCTGTCGCTCACCCCGATCGGCACGCTCGTGACGCTCGCGATCTACCTCGCCATCGGCGCGGGCCTGTACACGTACTACGCGCAGCATCCCGGCCAGGCGCTGCCGCGTCCCGACGAGATCTTCCCGCACTTCATCCGCACGGCCATGCCCGAGCTCTTGCGCGGCCTCATGCTGAGCGCCATCGTGCTCGCCTCCATCGACTCGCCGCTCGGCTCGCTCGCCACCTCGTTCGTCGCCGACATCTACCGGCCGCTGCTCGTCCGCGGCCGGCCGGACGCCCACTACCTGCGCGTGTCGCGCATCGCCGTGGCCGCCTTCGGGGTGATCCTGGCGCTGCTCGCGTGGGGATTCTCGTTCTTCGACAGGATCCTCTGGCTCGCCTTCAAGATCGCGGGGGTCACGTCCGGCTCGCTGCTCGGGGTCTTCCTGCTCGGTCTCGTCACGCGGGTGCGCGCCAACCGGGCCAACGTGGCGGCGATGGTCGTGATGGCGGCGGTGAACCTCGTGCTCCTCACGCTCGCGGAGATGCGCGTGATCGCGCTCGGCTGGTCCTGGCTCGTCATCGTGGGGACGGCGGGGACCATGCTGCTCGCCTGGCTCCTGGCGCCCGTCCTCGACCGGGCTCGCGCGGCCTGACCCCGGGGTATCATCCACGGAGTGGACGTCCCCGCCTCGGTTGCCGCCTCGATTGCCGACGACGCGCGCGTTCGCCTGCGGGCGGGGCTGATCTCGCTCGGCGTGTCGGTGGTGCTGCTGGGCGCGAAGTACACGGCCTACCGGCTCACGGGCTCGACGGCCATCCTGTCCGACGCGCTCGAGTCCATCGTCAACGTGGTCGCCGCGGTGTTCGCGCTGGGCGGCCTCGTCTTCGCGGGGCGCCCGGCCGACCGCAACCATCCCTACGGCCACGGGAAGATCGAGTTCTTCTCGGCCGCGTTCGAGGGCGGGCTCATCGCCTTCGCGGCCGTCGCTCATCATGTACGAGGTCGCGCAGAGCCTGATCCGCGGCGTCGAGATCCAGCAGCTCGGGGCGGGCCTCGCCATCGTGATCGCGGCGGGCCTCGTCAACCTCGCGCTCGGCCTCTTCCTCGTCCGGACCGGCCGGCGGGCGAGCTCGCTCACCCTCGTCGCCGACGGCCAGCACGTGCTCTCGGACTTCTGGACGAGCGTCGGCATCGTCGTCGGCCTCGTCCTCGTCCGCCTGACCGGCCTCGCCTGGCTCGACCCGGTGGTCGCCGCGCTCGTGGCCCTCAACCTCATGTGGACGGGCGGGCGCCTGGTGCGCCACGCCGCCGGCGGCCTGCTCGACGAGGAGGACACCGCGCTCCTCAATCGATTGCGCGAGGTCCTCGATCGGCGCCTGGGCGGCAGGGGTGATCCGTGTCCATCACCTCCGCGCCATCCGCTCCGGGCGCTTTCACCACGTGGAGGCGCACCTGGTGGTGCCGGAGTTCTGGTCGGTGGAGCGCGCCCACGAGCTGTCCGAGACCGTCGCCGCGCAGGTGATCGAGGAGCTCGGGGTCGAGGGCGAGCTGGTCTTTCACACCGATCCCTGTCACCGGATCTACTGCGCCATGTGCGATCTCGACGACTGTCCGGTGCGGCGCGAGCCCTTCCGCGGGCGCCCGGGCCTCACGCTCGACGAGGCGGTTCAGCCCGATATGCCGCATGATCCGACCCATCCCTCACGCCGATCACGGAGACCGATGCGATGACCGATGACCCGCTGGCCACCGTCCGCGAGCGCGCCCAGACCAACCTCTTCTGGCGCCATCTCGGCATCGAGGTGGTGGACGCCAAGCCGGGCTGGGTGCGCCTGCGCGTGCCCATCCGCGACGAGATCCGCAATGCCGCCGGCGCCCCGTGCACGGCGGCGTGTACAGCGCGCTCGTGGACACCGCGGTGGGCGGCGCGCTGTCGACGCTCCACGAGGCCGCGGCCGGCGGCGTGGGGCAGACGACGCTCGACCTGAACGTGAGCTTTCTCTCCAGCGCGAGCGAGGGCGACGTCTTCGCGGAAGGGCGCATCCTGCGGCGCGGGCGGACCATCGCCTTCGGCGAGGCGACGATCACCGATCACCAGGGCAAGGTGGTGGCGGTCGGCCGGGCTACGTACATGATCCTCGCCGCGTCGGCCAAGGCGTAGCGTCGCTTGTCGTGTCTGGCCGTGCCGGGCGTGCCGGCAATGCGGCGGGGGCTGGGGCGGGGGCGCTCTCCCGGGACACGCTGACCCGCAACCGGCTCGGCCACTCGCAACGGGCCACGAGATCACGCTGGGAGACTTCGGCAACGCGCAGAAGATACGGTCCCGGGAGAGCGCCCCGCCCCATCCCCGCCGCCGCGTGTCGACTCACCTCGTGCGTTCAGACGCGCGGCGGCGATCTTCGCGGCGGGCTCACCTTGTGTTGTAGTGGCTGTGGCGATTTAGCTCGCGCGTGGTGGAATTGCTGCTGCGCTGCGGCTGGGTCGGTGTCAATTCTGGTGGCGGGCTCGGAGGGGGCGGCGAGGCCCCTCCGAACTTACTACCCGTGCGCCGTCTCCCGACGGTCAGGTGCCACGAAGCGGAGGGAGCCGCGGAGCCCCTACGTCGTGAGCCGGCGCGCGGTTGTTGCGAGTCCCGCCGAGATCGCGGCAGGGAGCCGCGATCCGAACTGCCGGTAGAACTCGCCGAGGTCTTGAAGCGATTCGATCCATTCGTCGCGCTCGACGTGGAGGGCGGCCTCCACGCGGTCGGGCGCGATGTTCAATCCGTCGAGCTCGAGGCCGCCCGGGCGTCGGCACGTAGCCGATGGGCGTCTCGCGCGCGTCGGCGACGCCGTGGATCCGGTCGACGATCCACTTGAGGACGCGCACGTTGTCGCCGTAGCCGGGCCACAGGAATCGTGCCCGTGCCGTCGCGGCGGAACCAGTTCACGCGGAAGATGCGCGGCGGTGTCCTGAGCCGCGCGCCCATGCCGAGCCAGTGGCCGAAGTAGTCGCCCATGTTGTAGCCGCAGAACGGGAGCATGGCCATCGGGATCGCGGCGCACGACGCCGACCTTGCCCGTGATGGCCGCGGTGGTCTCGGTGCCCATGGCGGAGCCGAGGAAGACGCCGTGATCCCAGTCGAAGGCCTCGGACACGAGCGGCATGCACGCGGCGCAGCCGCGAGCCGAAGATGAAGCCCGAGATCGGCACGCCCTGCGGATCCTCCCAGTTCGGCGCGATGGACGGGCACTGCTGAGCGAGGACCGTGAAGCGCGAGTTCGGATGCGCGGCCGGGCGCGCCGCCCGGCGCCCACGCCCGGCCCTGCCAGTCGAGGAGTCCGGCCGGCGGCGCGGGTCCGATGCCTTCCCACCACGGCTCGCCCGACGGGGTCGTCGCCACGTTGGTGAAGATGGTATTGACCGAATCATCGCCATGGCGTTCGGGTTCGTCTGGTCGCTCGTGCTGGGGCGCCACGCCGAAGAAGCCGCGCTCGGGATTGATGGCGCGGAGCTGTCCGTCGGCGCCGACGTGGATCCACGCGATGTCGTCGCCCACCGTCCACACGCGATAGCCCGGCAGCTTCGACACGAGCATGGAGAGGTTGGTCTTGCCGGAGGCGCTCGGCATGGCGGCGGCGAGATACGTGATCCGCCCTTCCGGGTCCTCGAGGCCGAGGATCAGCATGTGCTCGGCGAGCCAGCCCTCCTCGCGCGCCTGCCAGGAGCCGAGGCGGAGCGCGTGGCACTTCTTGCCGAGCAGCGCATTGCCGCCATAGCCGGAGCCGACGCTCCAGATCAGGCGCTCCTCGGGAAAATGCGCGATGAAGCGGCGGTCAGGAGAGAGGTCGCCGAGGGAATGCAGCTCCCGCGATGAAGTCCTCGGCATGACGCATGTGCGAGAGCACGACCTCTCCCACCCGGGTCATCATGTGCATGCTCGCGACGACGTAGGCGCTGTCGGTGACCATGACGCCCACGCGGCTCATCGCCGAGCCGCGTCGGTCCCATCAGATACGGGATCACGTACATGGTGCGCCCGCGCATCGAGCCGTGGAGCAGTCCGCCGACGCGCCGTCGGGCGTCCTCCGGCGCCAGCCAGTTGTTGGTCGGGCCGGCATCGTCGCGGAGCGCGGTGCAGATGATACGTGAGCTGCTCGGTGCGCGCCACGTCGCTCGGATGGCTTCGATGCAGGTAGCAGTTCGGATAGGTGCGCGAGTTGAGCGGAACGGATCGTCTCGTCGGCGAGCATCTGCTCGATCAGCCGGTCGTACTCGAGCTTGGATCCGTCGCACCACACGACGCGGCGAGGCTCGGTGAGGCCCGCGGTCTCATCCACCCAGCTCTCGACGAAATTTGTCAGCGCCATCAGCTATTTCCCTTCCAGATCCCGCGCGAATCTCACTTGGGCGACGCACCATTGTGCATCCGCGGTGCCAGGCTCTCGGCCGCGGTGGTGGCCTCGATGGGGCGGCGGCTCGGCAATCCTCTCTCTAAAATGAGCAGCCGCGTCCCCAAAAGTGGACGGCACACCGCCGGCTCGTCAGGCAAGCAGGCGGGCGAGGGCGGCGTCGAGCTGACAGCGGCGCCAACCAAAGGCAGTGACACTGCCGATATTGGGCAGGATGAAGCGGGCGTCGTAGGGGTCGCGCATGAGCACGACGGCCAGGGCGCGGGCCACGCCCTGGAGGGCGTCGAGCAGCGCTCGGTTCGACGCGTAAAGGTGGGCGTCGTACAGGAACAGGATGCAGGCGTCGGCGGCGGCGGCCCGGGCTCGCACCTCGCCGATCTCGGCCTCCGTGGGCTCGACGCCGACCACGTGCACCTCGGGAGCGATGCCATGGGGCGCCATCGCCTCCGCGAGGAATCGCGCCTCGTCCAGCATGGCCGGCTCGACGGTGATGCGGTCGGCGAGGGCGGACAGGCGCGGGAACACCGCGACGACGTGTCCATTCAGGCTCCGCCGGAAGCTCGGAGGCAGCGGCGTCACGACGGTGGCGGCGCGCGCGGCGATGGCCTTGGCGAGGGCTCGCCATCCGGCGAAGGCCGCGCCGGCCCGCCATCGAAGCGGCCGGCGCGCCGGGCCGCGAGCGCGTCGAGGCGCGAGACGCTCCGCTCGAGCGACCGCACGGGCAGGGCGCGGCTCCGATAGGCGGCGAGGAGCGCCTGATGCGCGGCGCGCTGGGCCGCCTCGGTGTGGCAGACGAGGAGCAGGTCGTGACCGGCGGCGGCGGCCCGCACCGTCGCCTCGCCGATCGGGCAGAGGTCGGCGATCGCGCCCATCTCGAGGTCGTCGGAGGCGACGACGCCGCGGTAGCCGACCTGGCCCCGCAGGTAGTCGTCGACGATCAGGCGCGAGAACGTGGCCGGGGTGCGCGGCTCGGGATCGAGATTGGGATAGAGCGGATGCGAGGTCATGAGGCAGTCCACGCCGGCCGCCATCGCCGCCATGAACGGCACGAGATGCACGGCGTGCATGTCGCCCCAGTCGGAGTCGATGACGGGCAGGCCGAGGTGGGCGTCGACCGGCGCATGGCCCTTCCCGGGAAAGTGCTTGGCGCAGGCGGACACGCCGGACGCCTGCAGCCCCTCGATGCGGGCGGCGCCGAAGCGCCCGACCAGCTCGGGGTCCTTGCCGTAGGAGCGGATGCCGATATTGGGGCTATAGCGGTCCGTGAGCACGTCGAGGACCGGGCCGAAGCTCACGTCCACGCCGAGGCGGCGCAGCTCGCGGCCCTCGATCAGCCCCTGCCGCTTCGCGAAGGCGACCTCGCCCGCCGTGCCCGCGGCGAGGTTGTCGGGGAAGATCGTCACGCCGGCGCCGAGCATGATGATGCGGCCGCCCTCGTGGTCGGTCGTGACCAGGAGCCGCCGGCCGAGCGCGCTCTCGAGTTGCGTGAGCATGGCGGCCAATCGCTCGGGGCCCTCGAAGTTGCGGCGATACAGGATGAGTCCGCCCGCCCGGGTCTCCTCGAAGAGGCGGAGATCGGCATCGGTGACGTCCGGCCCGCGCACGCCGAACACGAGCTGCCGGCCGACCATCTCCTCGAGGCTCATGTCGCCCTTCGCGGATCGGAGCTAGCTCCGTGACGGGAGCTCACCCTGCTTTTCGCCGAAGCTCGGTCACCTTTTCGGCCAGGAGCACCTTCATCAGGGATTGGTACGGGACATCGCGGTCCTTTGCCAGCACCTTCAGCTCCTGCAGGAGGCGTCGGGGGAGGCGCACGGTCACCGGCTGAGTCGGCCGCTCAACGGTCGGATCGAACTCGAGCCGTACCAGCGGCGCGGCCCAATCGATCTCCTCCGTGCTATCGTGCGTCAGCCAGTAGTCGGCGACCTCAGTCTCGACTACCTTTCTGATCTTTCATGGATGGCTCGCTCCTTCCTGCTCATAGGCCGAGCTGAGATCACTCGAACGCGGTTGCGGCGGACTGTGAACGCAGACGAAGAGTTGTCTCCCTCGTTGGTCACCCTGAGCGCTACGTAGCGCTGCTCGTCCTCCGAATGCCGCGCGTCGACCTGGCATGAGGGAGCGTTCAGCAGCACCTCTTGGACCTCAGCCATGGCAACCTCGCGCTTCAGCTCCGACTTGCGCCAGTTCCCTGCATCCCACTCGCTGAAGCCGGCGATGCCCCGGATGCTCGAGCTTCACACGCCGGGAAGGGATAACGCAGCGGATGCCATTAACAAAGATGTACGTGTCTTACACTGTAGGATATTCCCATGGCCCGACGACCGAAGACGTACCGCTCTCAGCCTCCTCGATCCCGCCGGGTGGCCGAGCCCACAGTGTCGACGACGATGCGCCTTCGTCGCTCCGTGCGACAAGGCCTGGAGTCCCTGGCCGAGCGGAGCCGCAGATCCGTCTCGGACCTTGCCGAGGAGCTGATCGCCGAGGGAATGCGGATGCGCGAGTGCCCGGGATCTACTTCGCCACCGAACCTTCAGGCCGCACCGCAAAGGTCGCCGGCTCCGGCCTTGCGGTGTGGAGGTGCTCCGCGACTTCGTCGAGGATGAGGATGCCGCCGGATTGCGGGAGGCATTTCACTGGCTATCCCCGTCCAGCTCACTGCCGCGACCATGTACTTCCGGCGCTATCCTGACGAGGTCCGGGGCCAGGTAGAGGCCAACCGCGCCCTGACGCCCGAGGCGGTCGAGAAGCTCTGGCCCGGGCTTGTCCGGATCGTCCCGGCCGGGTGAAGGTCTACCTCGATGAGAATCTCTCTCCACGGATCGCCGAGATCCTCCGTGCGGGCGGCGTCGATGCCGTGAGCGCCCACGAAGCGGGGCGAACGGGAATAGACGATCGCTCTCAGCTTGCGCATGCCGCCCAGGAAGGGCGCGCCATGGTCACCTGCGACGTCTCGGATTTCCTCGTCCTCGCGGCGGAGGCGATCGCTGCCAATGCGGAGCACGCCGGGATCATTCTCGTTCCGCCGCACCTGCCCGCCCGGGCTCTCTCGGAGATCGCTGCGGCGCTGCAGGCCATCGCCGCGCGCTACCCCGAGGGCATCGCGGGGCTCGTCCTCTACGCCCAGGCCGGATGACTCGCGAGGCGCAGATAGCTCAGGCGTAGAGCAGGTACGGTCGCCGCGCCCGCGCGAACTGCAGAAGGGCGGGTCGCCACGATCGCTCGATCCGGGCGAGCGGGATCCCGCGCTCGATGGCGCGGCGGATGCCGTCGCCGCCCGCGAGGAGATCGATGGGGAGCTTCTTCTTCTCGAACTCGTAGGGGGCGGCCGCCACTTGAAGTGGCGCGGCGCCTGGCGGCGGGCCTCGGCGATCAGGGCCACCGAGGTGGCGAAGGAGCGGAAGCGCCGCCGGTCGGTCACGTGGAGCTGCACCCTTCGCACCGCTCGCCCTTGTGCTTCTGAAAGGCCGGGGTGAACGCGGCGGGACGGAAGGCGACGCCGGGAAGCCGGCGCCGGGTGAGCGCCCGCGCGAGCGCGCGGCCCTCGAGAAACGGCGCGCCGATCAGCTCGAAGGGGCGCGTGGTGCCGCGGCCCTCGGAGAGGTTCGTGCCCTCGATGAGGCAGCCGCCCGGGTAGACCCGCGCGGTGTCGGGCGTCGGCATATTGGGCGAGGGCAGCACCCAGGGCAGCCCGGTGGCCTCCCATTCCATCGCGCGCCGCCAGCCGTCCATGGGCACCACGGTCAGGTCGGCGCCGAAGCCGTGCGTCTCGTTGAGATACGCGGCCAGCTCGGCGATGGTCATGCCGTGGCGCACCGCCAGCGGATAGAGGCCGACGAACGACGCGTAGGCGGGATCGGCGACATTGCCGTCCATCTGGATGCCGCCGAGCGGATTCGGCCGGTCGAGCACCACCACGGGAGATCGGCGCGCGCGCAGGCTTGCATGGCGAGCGCCATGGTCCAGACGAACGTGTAGTAGCGCGAGCCCACGTCCTGGAGATCCACGACGAGGACGTCGAGGCCGCGGAGCATCTCGGGGGTGGGCGCGAGGCGACGGCCGTAGAGGCTCCACACGGTCAGCCCGGTCGCGCGGTCCCGCGTCGACGCCACGTGGATCAGGTCCTGGGCGGTGCCCGCGATGCCGTGCTCGGGGGCGAAGAGCGCGGCGAGCGTGACGCCCGGCAGCGCGCGGATGGCGTCGACCGCGTGGGTGAGGTCGCGCGTGACCGAGGCCTGATGGCACAGGAGGCCGACGCGGCGTCCCTTGATCAAGCCGGAGAGGCGACTCACGAGCACGTCGAGGCCGGCGCGGACCTGAGCCATGGCCTCCTATACTAGGTGCTGCGCCGCTCGAACCCAAGACAAACCGGGCGACGAGGAGGAGGCGAAGTGAGGACGCGTCGGGTCCGCTACGAGCGCCTGGCCACCGAGCGCGTCGATCCGCGGAGCGCTGATCTGGACCGGCTGTCACCGCTCCGGATCGCGCGGCTCATGAACCGCGCCGATCGCCGCGCGGTCCAGGCCGTGGGACGCGCCGCGCCCGCCATCGGCCGGGCCATCGAGCTCATCGTGCGCGCGCTGTCCAGGGGCGGCCGGCTCGTGTTCGTGGGCGCGGGCACCAGCGGCCGGCTCGGCGTGATCGAGGCCGCGGAGTGCCCGCCCACGTTCGACACGCCGCCCGCGCTCGTCCAGGCCGTCATCGCCGGGGGCCGCGGCGCCGTCTTCCGCTCCGTGGAGGGCGCCGAGGACGACGGGTCTGCCGGCGCGCGTCAGATGCGGCGGCGGGCGCGCGCCGGCGACGTCGTCGTCGGGATCGCGGCGAGCGGCGTGACCCCCTTCGTGCGCGGCGCGCTCGGCGAGGCGCGGAGGCGCGGGGCGGCGACCGTGCTCGTGACGTGCAATCCGGACGTGCCGCGCAGGAGCGCCCGCATCGTCATCGCGCTCGCCGTCGGACCGGAGGTCCTGGCCGGCTCGACGCGGCTCAAGGCGGGGACGGCGACCAAGCTCGCGCTCAATACGCTCACCACCGGAGCCTTCGCCCGGCTCGGCAAGGTCCACGGCAACCGGATGGTGGATCTCCGGCCGCGCTCGGCCAAGCTCCGCGCGCGGGCGCTCCGGTTGGTCGCGGAGCTCGGCGGCGTGGGCGCGCGGGAGGCGGCGCGCCTGCTCGCGGCGTCGGCGGGCAGCGCCAAGCTCGCCATCGCGATGGCGCGCCTCGGGCTATCCGCCGGCGCAGCGCGTCGGCGGCTCAACGCCGCCGCCGGCTCGCTACGGCGCGCTGGAACCGGTCGCCGGAATGGGCAGCTTGGCGCTGGTAGCGGGTCGCCGGTAGTGGGACGGCTTGATCCGGTACGGGGTCAAGTTGCGAGCCAGACGAGGCACGAGGGAGCCCGCGACGGGAGGCGTACGTGCAGCAGGGCGAGCCGAGCCGAAGGCGAGGCGAGCGGATCCAGGATCCGGGCGAGCGTGAGCGAGCCACGTTAGCGTCGCGGGCGACCGAGTAACGAAGCATGGCGACGCAAATTGGCCCAGCACGCGGTGCTATCATCCAGGGTCATGAAACCCGGACGGCTGGCGCTGCTCGCCGTGTTCGCCGCCTCGCTCTTCGCCGCGGGCACTCCTGCCGCGCAGCAGGTGCGCGGACCAAAGACGGCCGTCGATCCGGTCATGCAGCAGCTCGAGGCGCTGCGCCGCGACGACTACGCCGCGGCCTACACCTTCGCCGCGGAGGCGATCCGGGAGATGTTCGATCTCCCGGCCTTCGAGCACATGGTCCGGAGCGGCTATCCGGAGATCGCGCGCTCGTCGTCGGCCCACGTCGCGGAGAGCCGGGTGGGACCGGACGGCCACGTGTACCTGCGCGTCAAGATTCGCGGCGCCAACGGCAACGCCATCGAGGCGGTGTACGACATGGTCTGGGAAGGCGGGCGCTTTCGCATCAACGGCGTGGTGACGAAGCCCGATCCCGGGCTCGTCTGAGCGGTTGTCGGCAGGGGAGAGCATGGACTTCGATTTCACTGACGCCCAGCAGGCGTTTCGCCGGGACGTGCGGAGCTGGCTCGCCGACCAATGTGCCCGCCGATCTCCAGCGGCCGCGGCTTCGCCGCCTCGCGCGGCGAGCGCGAGCACGTGACGCGGCTGCGCGCCTGGCAGCGGCGGCTCCACGGCGCGGGCTACGTGGGGATGGACTGGCCGACCGAGTACGGTGGGCGCGGCGCCTCGATCGTGGAGCAGATCATCTTCTACGAGGAGATGTCGCGCGCGGAGGCGCCGCAGCCGCTCAACCGGAGCGGGCTGTCCATGCTCGGCCCGACGATCATGCGCCATGGCACGCCGGCCCAGCGCGAGCGGCACCTGGCCAAGATCCTCACCGCCGAGGAGATCTGGTGCCAGGGCTTCTCCGAGCCCAATGCGGGCAGCGACCTCGCCAATCTCCAGACGCGCGCCGTGCTCGACGGAGACCACTACGTCATCGACGGCCAGAAGGTCTGGACCAGCATGGCGCACGTGGCGGAATGGGGCTTCTTCCTCGTGCGCACGGATGCGAGCGGGGCCAAGCACAAGGGGATCACGTTCATCCTGGTGGACATGAAGACGCCGGGCATCTCCATCCGGCCGCTCCGCCAGATCACCGGCGAGGCCGAGTTCAACGAGGTCTTCCTCGAGAACGTGCGCGTGCCCGCGTCGAACGTGGTCGGCAAGGTCAACGAGGGCTGGGGCGTGGCGCTCACGACGCTCGCCTACGAGCGCGACGTGCTCACCATGATCCGCCACATCAGCCTGCGCACGGCGCTGGAGCGGCTGATCGCCCGCGCCAAGCAGACCAAGCGAAACGGCCACACCGCGGCCGAGGACCCGGTGCTGCGCCAGAAGCTCGCGAGCCTCACCATCGCCGAGCGGTGCCTGCAGCTCAACGGGTACCGGAGCCTCACCCGCATCCTCCAGGGCCGGCCGCCGGGGCCCGAGGGCTCGACGTCGAAGCTCTTCTGGAGCCAGGTGGACCAGGAGCTGGCCGAGGTCGCCACCGAGGTCATCGGCCCGTACTCGCAGATCGCGGCGGGCAGCGAGTGGGCGCCCGACGAGGGCCAGTGGCAGTTCTACGCGCTCCTGGCCCGCGGCAGCGGCATCCGCGCGGGCACCTCGGAGATCCTCCGCAATATCCTCGGCGAGCGCGTGCTCGGCCTGCCGAAGGACTGACCGGGCGTCGCGCCGGGCGCGGCGGGCCCTAAGAAGACGTGATGACTCGGAGGACGGCCTCGAGCGCGCGAGCCATGACGCTCAGATCCATGCTCGGCTCCTCGAGCCCGCGAGCCGCGACCATGGCGGGCAAGAGCGGGACGTGGATGAAGCCGGCGGGGATCGCGCGGCCGGTCAGAGCCAGCGCGTGAAGCGTCGTATAGAGCGTGTAGTTACAGAGATAGGTGCCCGCCGTGTACGAGAGGTGGGCGGGAATGCCGTCCGCGGTCAGCTCTTCCAGGATCGCCCGCAGCGGCAGCGTGCTCGCGTACGCGGCCGGACCGTCGGCCACGCACGGCTCGTCCCGCCGCACCTCGCCCCGCGCATCCGGGATCCGGTAATCCATCACGTTCACGGCGATGCGCTCGAGGCTCAGGCGCGCGCGTCCGCGCGGCGAGGCCCAGGTGAATGACGGCGGCCAGCCCCGCGGCGTCGAGCGCGCCGCGCATGATCTCGCCGGCGGCCTCGTGCTGCACGGGAGCACGAGGCTCGGACGGCGTGAGCCGCGACGACGCGCCCGTCCATCGCCTTGGCCAGCTCCTGCGAGGGATTGGCGGTGTCCCCGGCGAAGGGTTCGAATCCAGTGACGAGGATATGACGCGCGGCCACGGCCGTCACAGGGGCTTGACGCCTGCGCGGTGACGCTGGGCGAGCGCCTGGTAGCCGGCCGGATTGATCTGCACCCAGCGCTCGGCCGCGGTGCCCGCGAGCGGACCCTTCACCTTGCACGGCGCGCCCATCGCGAGCATGCCGTCGGGGATCTCCGTGTTCGGCGTCACGAGCGATCCGGCGGCGACCATGGCGCGCACGCCGATCCTGGCCCCGTCCAGCACCGTGCTGCTATTGCCGACCAGGCATTCCTCGCCGAGCATGGGCCGCGTGCACGAGGCAGAGATGCCCGACGGTGGCGCCCGGGCCCACCTCCACGCCCGCGACGGGGGTGACGTGGATCACCGCGCAGTCCTGCACGTTCGCGCCGCGCCGGATCACGATCGGCGAGAAGTCGGCGCGGATCACGGTGTTGTACCAGACCGAGGCGTTCTCCTCGACGGTGACGTCCCCGATGATGGACGCGGTGGGGGCGATGAACGCCGTCGGGTGAATGCGCGGCGACTTGCCTTCGAACGAGAAGAGCGGCATCCGGGGACTCCTAGTTCGGCGTTCGGCCAGCTGCGATGCTAGGGGTGGCGCGCCGGCGCGGGCCCGTGCCCCGTCTCGCGCGAGAAATGGGCGACGGTTCGACGCAGCCCGTCCGCGAGCGGCACGCGGGGCTCCCAGCCGAGCAGGTGCTTGGCGCGCGCGGCGATGAGGACGCTCCGGCGCTGCTCGCCGGGCTTGGACGGGCCATGCTGGGCCGCCGCGGTCACCCCGACCGCTGCGCGGACCTGCTCGAAGAGCTCGACCACGGACGTCTCCACGCCCGTGCCGATATTGACGGGCCCGCTCGCGTCGCCGTGCTCGAGGGCCAGGAGGTTGGCCTCTGCGACGTCGCCGACGTACACGTAGTCGCGGGTCTGCAGGCCGTCGCCGTTGATGACGACCGGCTCTCCGCCGAGCAGCCGATGAGCGAAGATGGCCACGACGCCGGCTTCGCCCAGCGGACTCTGGCGCGGACCGTACACGTTCGCGTAGCGCAGGGCCACCCCGCGGATCCCGTACAGGCCTGCCCAGCACCCGAGGTAGTGCTCGACGGTCAGCTTCGAGACTCCGTACGGCGACGCCGGATGGGCGGGCTGATCCTCCGGTGTCGGAAGCACGGCCGTGTCGCCGTAGACGGCTCCCCGCTGGACGAGTAGATCACCTGCCTCACGCCGAAGCGCCGGCTGCATTCGAGGAGATTCACCGATCCCATGATGTTCACGTCGGCGTCGAGGAGCGGCTTCTCGACCGACCGGCGCACCTCCGCCTGGGCGGCGAGGTGAATCACGGCATCCGGCTGCTCGGCGCGAAACACGTCGGCCAGATCGGGGCTGCGGATGTCCATGACGGCGAGCCGCGCCGCAGGAGGCACCGACTGGCGGTTGCCCGTCGAGAGGTTGTCGACGACGACGACGTCGTGGCCGGCCGCGATGCAGCGGTCGACGACGTGCGAGCCGATGAATCCCGCGCCACCGGTGACGAGAACTCTCATGGGGATCGTCTTCGATAGTGCCCGGCTCGGGTGGACAAGGCAAGAGGCGGAAGCGTATGCTGCGCCCCATGGGCGCGCCCAGGATCGCCGCGAGCGCCACAGCGGTTCCTCCGTATCGCTGGGATCAGGCCGCGCTCCTGCAGCTCTCCGGTTACGACGGGCAGCGCGCCGGCTTCTTCTCCAATAGCCAGATCGACGGCCGGTACCTCTACCTCGATCCCGAGACCTTCACGCCGAACGAGAGCATCGACCAGCTCAACGATCGGTTCGAGCGCGGCGCCATCGAGATCGGCACCGCCGCGGTGCGCGCCGTCCTCGCGCGGGCGGGGTGGACGACGGGCGACGTCGATTTCATCGCGACCACGACGTGCACGGGGCGGCTCTGCCCGAGCCTCGACGCCCGGCTGATCAATACGCTCGCGCTCAAGCCGTCCGTGCAGCGCGTGCACGTGGGCGACACCGGCTGCGCGAGCGCGATGGTGGCGCTGCAGCAGGCGCACAATCACCTGCGCGCGTTCCCGGACCACCGCGCGGTGGTGGTGGCGGTCGAGCTCTGCTCGACGGCGTACTACGACGACGATCGCCTGGAGAGCGCGGTGGCCCACGCCATCTTCGCCGACGGCGCCGGCGCGCTCGCCCTCGCCTCGGACGGAGACGGGCCGGAGATCGCCGCGCACCGGACCATCTTCCGGCCGGAGCACCTGTCCGCCATGGGCTTCGAGTATCCCGGCGGACGGCCGCGCGTGGTGCTCTCGAAGGAGGTCCGCCGCATCGGCGCCGCGATGATGAAGGAGATGGCGGAGGCGCTCCTCGCCGGGCACGGGCTCAAGCAGGAGGACATCCGCCACTTCGTCCTGCACTCGGCGGGCCGCCGCGTGATCGACCAGGCGCAGAAGCTGATGGGCCTCGACGAGAGCGCCATCGCGCACTCGCGCCACGTGCTGCGCCATTTCGGCAACATGTCCTCGGCGACCGTACTGTTCGTGCTCGACGAGCTCCTGCGCTCGGGCGAGACGGCGCCCGGCGAGTGGGGCCTGATGATCGCGCTCGGGCCGGGGTTCGCCGCGGAGGGCGCGCTGCTCCGCTGGTAGCCATGGCGCTCTGGACGCGGCTTCCGCGTGCCGAGGGCGCCGTCGAGATGCTCGACGGGCCGGCGCCGCTCACCGAGCTGCGAGAGTGCCTCGCCGACGTCGCCCGCCTCAACGCGCTCTTCGGCGGGCGCTTTCTCACGCTCGTCCACGTGAAGCGGCTCGCCGCCCGGCTGCCCCCGGGCGAGCGCTCACCGTGCTCGACGTGGGCACGGGCGGCGGCGACGTCCCGCGTGCGCTCGTGCGCTGGGCGCGCCGGATCGCGCCGGCCGATTCACCTCTTCGCCCTCGACCGCGACCCGGCCGCTGCGCGCGTGGCGCGCGGTCTCAGCGAGCGCCTATCCCGAGATCGTCGTCCTCCAGGGGGATGCCGTCGACCTGCCCGTGCGGAGCCGGTCGGTCGACGTGGTCATCTCGTCCCTGACGCTGCATCATCTGGACGAGGCGGCCGCCGTGCGTCACCTCGCCGAGATGGATCGGGCGGCCCGCCTCGGCATCGTCGTGAACGACCTCGCGCGGAGCCGGACGGCCTACGCGCTCGTGTGGCTGGTGACGCGCCTCTTCACGAGGAACCGGATGTCGCGCCACGACGGCCCGATGTCCGTGCAGCGCGCGTACGTGCGCGAGGAGCTGCGCGCTCTGCGAGAAGGCCGGGCTCTTCGACGCGCGCATCCTCACCTACCCGGCGCTCTTGCGGCAGTGCGTGGTGAGAAGCAAGTGATCGCGCGGGCCGACGTGGTGATCGTGGGGGCCGGCCCCGCCAGCGCGGCGGCGGCCATCCTGCTCGCCGAGCGCGGCGCGAGTGTCATCCTGCTCGACCGGGCGCAGTTTCCGCGCCCGAAGATCTGCGGCGAGTACCTCTCGCCCGAAGCCGCGCGGGTGCTCGACCGCCTCGGCGTCCTGAAGGACGTGGATGCCGCGGGCGCCCAGCCGCTGGCCGGCATGCGGATCGTCGCGCCCGACGGCAGAGCGCTCACCGGCCGGTACCCGACCGAGGGGCGGTGGCGCGGCTATCGCGACCACGCGCTCGCCATTCCGCGCGAGGTCCTCGACCGGATCATCCTCGAGCGCGCGCGGAGCCTGCCCGTCGACGTGCGCGAGCGCCACCGCGTGACCGACCTCATGCTCGAGGGCCGGCTGGTCACGGGCGTCCGGGGCCTCGACGCCGGCGGGCGGCCCTTCGAGATCGCGAGCCGCCTCGTCGTCGGCGCCGACGGACGCCAGTCCATCGTGGCGCGCACGCTGGGCCTCGTGCGCCCGCATCGGCTGCAGCGGATCGCGTTCATCCGCGACGTCGAGGGCCTCGACGGCTTCGATCACCTGGGCGAGATCTACGTGGATCCGCCCGACTACTCGATCCTGAATCCCGTCGCGCCGGGGATCGTCAACCTGAGCCTCGTCGTTCCCCTCGCCCACGCCAAGCCCTATCGCGGGCGGCTCGAGACATTCGTCGAGGCGCGGCTCAAGCAGCTTCGCCACCTCTGGCCGCGCCTTCAGGGCATGCGTCCCGCGGGCCCGCTGATGGCGATGGGGCCGCTCGCCTACCGCGTGGCCGAGCCGCGCCACGGCGGGGTGCTCCTCGCCGGGGATGCCGCCGGCTTCTACGATCCGTTCACGGGCGAGGGCCTCTTCATCGCGCTCCGCTCGGCCGAGATGCTGGCCGAGGTCGCCCACGACGCGCTCCGCCGCGGAGACGTCTCCGCGCGCGCGCTGGCGCCCTACGCGCGCGCGCGCCGGAGCGCGTTCAGCGACAAGCAATGGGTGACCCGGGCGCTGCAGTTTCTGATCCGCCGACGTCGCCTGTCCAACTGGGCCGCCGACGCCATCGCCCCCACCCCGTCTCCTCGACGCCATGATGGGCGTGATCGGCGACTTCGTCCCCCGCGCGAGCTGTTGCGCCCCTCCGTCATCCGACCGCTGCTCTGATGGGTCTACGAGAGCGGTTGCGAGGTCTCGCGGCTACTGAGTCACGGACACCTGGCTCGCCGACGCCCGGCAGTTGTTGCCTTCATCCGTCTCGATCACGAGACCGGTATCGTCCGCGCAAGCCAGCAGATAGTACGGGCCCACCGGGATCGTGGACGGGATCGTGACGCGTCAAGTTCGATCCCGAGAATCCGATCCCGGTGCAAGACTCGGGACCGACCGGCTGCCGGTCAGCAGCGTGTCCCCGCTGCCCTTTTGCTGGTCGGCGGAGAGGTAATACCGGGTCGTGCTGGCAGCCGCAGCCACGAGCCCCTGATTCTGGACCGTTTCGCTCACCTTCAGGCTGCTCCCTCGGGCCGCCGACGCCTGGGGGTTCGACACCGCTGTGATGATCAGGTCCGGCCGCGTCACCTGGACCGGCGTCACCGACGCGCGGCAGTTGTTCTGTTCATCCGTCTCCTTCACGACCGCGGTGTCATCGACGCACACCAACAGATAGTACAGGCCGAGCGGCATCGTGGATGGGATCGTGACCGTCAGCGTCGCTCCCGTGGATGAGACTCCCGGCCCCAGGCTCGGGACCGACCGGCTGCCGGTCAGCAACGCGTCCCCGCTGCCCTTCTGCGGGTCGGCCGAGAGGTAATACCGTGTCGTGGTGGCTGCCGCGGCCACGAGTCCCTGATTCTGGACGGTGTCGGAGAGCTTGACGCTACTGCCCGGCGGGGCCGCCGAGGGCGGGTCCGAGACCGCCGTCAGCACCAGATCGGGCCGCGGTGACCTGAACCGGCATCGCCGACGCGCCGCAGTTGTTGTTCTCCTCCGCCTCGGTCACGAGAGCGGTGTCATCGGCGCAGGCCAGCGGGTAGTACGTGCCGAGCGGCATCGTGGACGGGATCGTCACCGTGACGGTCTTGCCCCCGGAGTCGGCCCCGGCGCGAGGCTCGGGACCGACCGACTGCCGGTCAGCAGCGTGTCTCCGCTGCCCTTCTGTTGGTCGGTGGAGAGGTAATACCGTGTCGTGCTGGCCGCCGCGGCCACGAGCCCCTGATTCTGCACCGTGTCGACCAGCTTGAAGCTGCTCCCCGGTGCGGCCGCCGCCGGCGGGTCCGACACCACCGTCTGCACCAGATCGGGCCGCGTCACCTGAACGGTTGCCGCCGAGGCCGGCAGTTGTTGCTTTCGTCCGTCTCCGTCACGACAGCGGTGTCGTCGGCGCAGGCCAGCAGATAGTACTTGCGCAGGGGGTCGTGGCCGGGATCGTCAGCGTCACGGGCAGCCCCACCGATGATGCCCCCACGGGAGGCTCGGGATCGACCGGATCCCGGCAAGCAGGATGTCGCCACCATCCTTCACCGTGTCGAGCGAGAGATAATACCGCGTCGTCGACGCCGGCGCGAGTCGCGCCGCCCTGGTTCAGCACGCTGTCCGTTGCCGCGAAGCTGCTCCCGGGCAGGGCGATCGAAGGCGGGTTGCTCACCGCGGTCTCCACCAGGTCGGGAATGGGGGAATGACCGAGTAGTTGACCGTGCGGGTGGCTGGATTTCCCGCTCGATCTGTCGCGTTCACCGTGAAGGTCTTCGCTCCGAGGAGGCCGTGTCGATGTTGCTGCCGCTGGCTAGCGGTCCGTCACAGGTGTCAGCCCCGAGAGGCTATCGGCGCAGGAATAGACGGCGGCGACGCTGTGGCCGAGGGAAAGACCGCGCCGTCAGCGGGCGCGGTGATACTCACGGTGGGTGCCGTCTTGTCGATCTTCACGGCGGGCGAGGAGATCGATGCGGTGTTCCCCGCATGATCGGTCGCCGTAACCGTTCCAGTCACGGTCGCACCTTCGGTCGAGAGCACCAGCGGGCTCGATGTGCTGCGGGTGGCGTCCACGCCAGCACCGGTGTCGTGGATCGCGAAGCGAGATGGACACGTCGGTGTTGTTCCAGCCATGGGTATTCGGACCGGGGCTGGGCGTGTCGAACACCACGCTGGGCGCCTGGGCATCGATGACCCAGGAGTAGGTCTGCGTTGATGGATTGCCGGCACCGTCCGTGGCCGTCACCGTGAAGGTGTAGGCGCCTTCGCTCAAGCCGGTGTAGCTCTTTGCGCCTTTGGCCGGGTTGCTGGTGTCATCGGGATCCGGGTCGCAGGAACCATGCGTCCCTGGGATCGCGGCGTCGAGCTGACAGTCGAAGGTGCTGGCCTCGCCTGACTGGAACCTGAAGTTCGCCGTGTTGCTCGGGGTCGGATCGAGCGGCGCGCTGGTCATGCTGAGCGTCGGCGAGGCCGTCAGGTCAATGGTCCAGTTGAAGCCGAGGGAGGCGACATTGCCCGCAGCGTCGGTGGCCGTCACCGTGAACGTGTGGGGGCCTTCGGCCAAGCCGCTATAGCCCTTCGTTCCCTTGGCGGCATTGCCCGGATCGCTTGGATCGGGCTGGCAGGCGTCGATGGCCTGGCCGTCGATCTGGCAGGTGAAGGAGTTTGGCCGGTCGGCGAAGAAGGTGAAGCTCGCGGTCGCCGTATTGCTCGGATCGACGGGCGCGCCGCTGAAGGTGATCGGTGGGGCCGTCAGATCGATGGTCCAGCTGAAGCTGACCACGTTGCTCCGCCGCCCGAGTCGTCCTGTATCCCGAGCGAGAAGACGTGCGCCCCCGCGTCCAGCGGTCCCGGGTAGCCCTTGCTGCCCTCGCACGCGGTGAAGCCGGCGCCGTCGAGATCGCACACCAGGGTCGCGCCTGGGTCGCCCTCGTTGAAGGTAAAGCTGGCGCTCGTCTGGCTTGTCGGGCTGGTAGGACCCGAGGTGATCATCGGGCAGCCGGCGGCGGCCACGGCCCGGCCCGGACCAGCGACGGATGACTGCGACAATCAGGACAGCACAGCTCATAGCCCGGATGCGCATCATTGGCACCTGTCCTCGGGTTCTCGAATCGACATCGCCTCGGACAGTGAGGCGCGAGCCATGCTAGGCCGCAGTTGGGCCTACGTCTATTGGACCTTCGTCGTAGTACACCGGAACGACTGAAACCGTCAGTGCTGCGGCGCTGTCAGCAATTGACGATGACAGGCGAGCTTCGTTCCCGCACTCAGCCAACGGCTGATGGCCTGTTAGGTGATCTGCAGGCTGCGCTCGGTCACCGGCTCACCTCGCATGCAGCGCCGCGACAGTATACGACGCCGCCATACACGTCGGATCACCGAGTCCGAGCGGTTCCTCGCTTCTTGGCGGGTGTGGCGGGCCGCTCCGAAGCGGCGGGCGCGGCCTTGTCCGCGGGGTACTCGGACTGGAGCAGCGGGACGCTCGCTTCCATGAGCGGCCGGCCGATGTGGTCGCGGATCACTTGCCGTCCCACCATTCGACCGGCGTCACCGAGACCCCCTGGATCAGGACCTCGAAGTGCAGGTGATCGCCGACAGCCAAGCCCGTGGTGCCCGTTCGACCGAGCTCCTGGCCCTGCTTGACCTCGTCGCCTTCCTTGACGGCGAGGCTCGAGAGGTGGCCGTAGAGCGTCTGCGAGGCCGAGCCCGTGGTCGACGATGACCGTATTGCCGTAGATGGTGAGGGGACCCGCGAAGGCGACGACGCCGGAATTGGCAGCGGGCGCGGGGCTGTTCTTGAGCGAGGCCAGGTCGAAGCCCAGGTGCACCTGGGTGTCGATCTCCTTGTTGCCGTAGCGGTAGGAGCGCGTCTCCGCGAAGTTCGAGAAGACCTTGGTATTGCGCGGCTGGATGAAGGCGCCTTGCCAGAGCGGGCGCGGCCGCGTGCGGGTGGCGACCTGGCGCTTGGTGTCCTCGGCCGCCTTGCGCTTGTCCCGGTTGACGACGAGGAAGGCCGCGACCTGCTGCTCGGGTGGGATGGACGACCGCTCGGGCAAGAGCTCGGGGAGCTTGGCGGCGAGGAACTTGTCGGAGATCTCGACGGTGCCCGAGGGGAAGCGACGCGGCTTCAGCTCGGAGGGCAGGGGACGCGAGACGGCATTGCCCGCCTCGTCCTCGGCCCAGGCGGCGATCGGCGTCGCGTCGGGGAGATTCCAGGGCAAGGCGAAGAGCGCGACGGCGAGGCCGCCCTCGGCCGCCCCGACGGCGTAGGCGGGGAAGAAGTCGGCGCCGACCTTCACGCCGACCCGCGACGCGCCCTTGGCGCGCAGCGCGGCGAGGCCCCCGCCGCCCTGGTGCAGGTAGTGCGTGGCGCCGAGGACCTCGAGCGTCGGCGGCGTGAACTTGATCGTGACCGGGACGCTGAGGACGGGCTGATCGCCGCGCCTGAACGGGCGCCAGAACCCGTCGCGAGCCCGCACCTCGATCGTGGCGGGCCCATCGCGCAGGCCCAGGTCGCGGCCCGCCACCGCGAGGTCGAGGTGCTGCTCTGCGGCGGGCGGCGCGGCGAAGGCCTGTTGCGCCACAACGGCGTTCACGGTGCCCTGGACGACGCTGAACCTCGACGGACGCAACGCCGCCGCGCGCGGCCTTCAGGTCGACGGCGAGCGGCGTCTTCACGCCGAGGAACTTCGGGACGGGGCGAAGCTCGGCGCGGACGCCGGGCACGCTCTGCCGCCACGCGAAGTAGGACACGGCGGCGACCACGAGGATGAGAGGAACCGAGAGGAGGATGAGCCAGGGCTTCCAGCGAGCGCGCGCCACGGGCCATCATCATAGCAAGCGCGTCTCGCCGCCGTGCCGAGAATGTGCTAGTACAAGGCGGTGAGCGGCCGGTTCTTTCTCTGGCTGGCGACGGCGGGCTTCATCGCCAGCGCCGTTCTTCACCTCAGCACGTTCATCGGGCGCCTGCCTCCACCCGGCGACGGGCTCGCCCTCGCGCTCTTCGCCGGGGCGTTCGTGCCGCTGGTGGCCATGCTGATCCGCCTCCGCGGGGCCGTGCCGCCGAGCCCGGGTGGGCGCATGGCCGGCTTGCGCGCGGTGGTGGGCCTCGTGCCGTCGGGCGCCCGCATGCTGATCGTCGGCGTCGTCCTCTATACGCTGATGAACCTCGTGTTCTCGCTGATGCTCACGGGCGGCGTGACGGCGGAGGCGGTGGGCGACAAGCGCTATCTGATCGACGGCGGCCGCCGCGAGGAGGTGTCGCGAGAGGAGTACGACGTCTACCGCCGCCTCACCATCCGGCTGCTCTCCGGTCACTTGCTCCTGTTCTACCTCGTGCCGCTGACCTACTTTCGCTTCGTCGATCCGCGGCGGCATTTGCGGGCTCCCGTCCCTGACACTCCGTGACGGTTTCGCATACAGTGTGGCAGGTTTGCGCCCGATCACACGACCATGTCACATCTCGTCTGGCTGATTCCGCTGTTTCCGCTGCTCGGTGCCGTGATCAACGCGCTGGGCGGCGGGATCACCGGCCACCGGGCGCACTGGATCGCCAACTCCGCGCTGGCCGCGTCGTTCGTCGTCTCCTGCGCCGTGTTCGCGCGCGTCTGGAACGGCGAGACGTGGAGCGGAGAGCTCTTCCCCTGGATCCAGGCGGGCCCGTTCAACGTGGCGGTGGGCGCCCAGGTCGATCAGCTCACCGCGGTCATGCTGCTCGTCGTCACCGGCGTCGGCTTCCTGATCCACGTGTACTCGATCGGGTACATGCACGGCGACGACGGGTACGCCCGCTTCTTCACGTACCTGAACCTGTTCGTCTTCTCGATGGTCATGCTGGTCCTCGCCGACAACTTCCTCCTCCTCTTCGTCTTCTGGGAGGCGGTCGGGCTCTGCTCCTATCTGCTCGTCGGCTTCTGGTACCAGAAGCAGTCCGCCATCGTCGCGGGCAAGAAGGCGTTCATGGTCAACCGGGTGGGGGACTTCGGCTTCCTCCTGGGCGTCATGCTCATCTGGACCACCTTCGGCACGCTGAACTACGGCGAGGTCTTCGGAGCGGCCGATGCGAGCGTGGGCGTGGGCACGTACCTGGCCATCGCGCTCCTCCTCTTCATGGGGGCGACGGGCAAGTCGGCCCAGCTCCCGCTGTACACGTGGCTGCCCGACGCCATGGAAGGCCCGACGCCGGTGTCCGCCCTCATCCACGCCGCCACCATGGTGACGGCGGGCGTGTACATGGTGGCGCGCTGCCACAAGCTCTTCGAGATGGCGCCGCTGTCGCTCGAGGTGGTCGCCTGGATCGGCACGATCACCGCGGTGTTCGCCGCGAGCATCGGCCTCGCCCAGACCGACATCAAGAAGGTCCTCGCCTACTCCACGATCAGCCAGCTCGGGTACATGTTCGCGGCGGTCGGCGTGGGCGCCTATGCCGTGGCCATCTTCCACCTCGTCTGCCACGCGTTCTTCAAGGCCCTGCTCTTCCTCGGCGCGGGCAGCGTGATCCACGGGCTCGGGGGCGAGCAGGACATGCGGAAGATGGGCGGCCTCGCCCCCGCATGATGACCACGACCGTGACCTTTCTCGTCGGCGGCCTCGGCCTCTCCGGGGTGCCCCCGCTCGCCGGCTTCTTCTCGAAGGACGCGATCCTGGAGGCCGCGTGGAACGCGGGCCACCCGTCGATCTGGTTCCTCCTCCTGGTCGGCGCCTTCATGACGGCCTTCTACACGTTCCGAGTCATCTTCCTCTCCTTCTTCGGCGGCCCGCGGATGTCTCACGAGGTCGCCCATCACGTTCACGAGTCGCCCCCGGTGATGACGGTGCCGCTGATCGTGCTGTCCGTCCTCACCATCGTGGCGGGCCTCGCCGTCGGCATCCCCTCGTCCCACGGCACGGCCTTCGAGCGATTCCTCGCGCCGGTGCTGCCGCGGCACGAGGCGGAGCACAGCTCGGGAACGGCCTTCGCGCTCCTCGTCGTCTCGGTGGTCTTCGTCCTCGCGGGCATCGCCATCGCGTGGGTGATGTACGGCCGCGGCGAGGTGCGCGCGGAGCGCATCGGCGTGCCGAGGAACGCGATTCACGCCCTCGTCCTCAACAAGTACTACGTCGACGAGATCTACGATGTCCTCTTCGTCCGGCCGGTCTACGCGGCGAGTCAGTGGTGCGCGAGTGTGTTCGACGCCGGCCTGATCGACGGCCTCGTCAACGGCGTCGGGCGGATGATGACCGGCTGGGCCTTGGGCATGCGGCGGGTGCAGACCGGCTTCGTGATGAACTACGCGCTCGCCATGCTGCTCGGCGCCGTCGCCGTGGTCGCCTTGTTGCTGGCACGGCGCTGACCGGGATGATCCTCTCGCTCGTCACGTTCATCCCCACCGTCGGAGCCGTGCTCATCGCGCTCCTGCCGCGCGGCCGGGCGGCGGTGCTGAAGGGCGTGGCCCTCGCGGTGAGCGTCGTGACGTTCCTGGTGTCGCTGCCGCTGTGGACGCGGTTCGATGCGAGCTCGGCGGACTACCAGTTCGTCGAGCATCGGGCGTGGATGCCGAGCCTCGGCATCTCCTATCACGTCGGGGTCGACGGCATCAGCCTCCTGCTCGTCCTCCTGACGACCTTCCTCGTGCCGCTCGTCCTCCTGTCGGCGTGGGACTCCATCGAGTCCCGGCTGAAGGAGTTCGTGATCGTCATGCTGCTGCTCGAGACGGGGATGCTGGGCGTCTTCGTGGCGCTCGACCTCTTCCTCTTCTACATCTTCTGGGAGGCCATGCTCATCCCGATGTACCTCATCATCGGGGTCTGGGGCGGTCCCCGCCGCGTCTACGCCGCGGTCAAGTTCATCCTCTATACCCTGGCCGGCTCGCTCCTCATGCTCGTCGCCATCCTGGCCCTGTACTTCCAGTACGGCGCCGCCACGGGGACGTACACCTTCGACTTGCCCGCCCTCGCCCAGTTCGTGCTGCCCGCGGGGCGCGCCCAGACGCTGATGTTCCTGGCCTTCGCCCTGGCCTTCGCGATCAAGGTGCCGATGTTCCCGTTCCACACCTGGCTGCCCGATGCCCACACCGAGGCGCCGACGGCGGGCAGCGTGATCCTCGCCGGGGTGCTGCTGAAGATGGGCACGTACGGCTTCCTGCGCTTCTGCCTGCCGCTCTTTCCCCACGCGAGCCTCACCTACACGCCGTGGATCTTCGCCCTCGCCGTGATCGGCATCATCTACGGCGCCTGGTGCGCCACCGTGCAGCCCGACATCAAGAAGCTCGTCGCGTACTCGAGCGTGAGCCACCTCGGCTTCGTGATGCTCGGCATCTTCACGCTGACCCCCGAAGGGCTGGTGGGGGCATCATCCAGATGATCAACCACGGGCTCAGCACGAGCGCCCTGTTCCTCATCGTGGGGATGATCTACGAGCGGCGGCACACGCGGCTGATCTCGGAGTTCGGCGGGCTCTGGAAGGTGATGCCCGCGTTCAGCGTGCTCTTCCTGATCGTGTGCCTGTCCTCGCTGGGCCTGCCCGGGCTCAACGGCTTCATCGGCGAGTTCCTCGTGCTCCTCGGCGCCTTCCAGGTCGACCGGCGCCTCGCCGCGTTCGCCACCACCGGAATCATCTTTGCCGCCTTCTACCTGCTCTGGATGTACCAGCGGGTCATCTTCGGCGAGATCACGGTGGAGGCCAATCGGCGGCTCAAGGACCTGTCGCTCCGCGAGTGGGCGGTGATCCTGCCCGTGCTCCTCTTCATCGTGTGGATCGGCGTGCACCCGATCACGTTCACCCGCACGACGGAAGCGAGCGTGGAGGCCCTCATCACGCAGGTGCAGACCAAGGCGGCGGCGACCACCGCCATGGCGGCGGGCAAATGAGCGAGATCGTCTTTCCCGCCATCGACATGCGCGCCATCGGGCCCATCGTCGCGCTGGCCGTGACGGGGCTCGTGCTCCTCGTCCTCGACATCCTGCCGCCCCGCGCACCGGAAGGACCACCTGGCCCTCATCGGCATCGCCGGTGTGGTCGTGTCCCTCGTGATGACGCTCTGGATGTGGGGGTCCGAGGTCCGGGCGTTCCGCGGCATGGTGATCCTCGACAGCTACGCGCTCTTCTTCAACCTCATCATCGGCTACGCGACCGGGCTCGTCCTCCTCCTGTCGATCGACTACGTGCGCCGGCAGAGCATCGAGACGGGGAGTTCTACATCCTCGTGATCTTCGCGGCGGTGGGGATGATGCTGATGGCCACGGCGGGCGATCTCATCGTCGTCTTCCTCGGCCTCGAGACCATGTCGATCTCGCTCTACGTGCTCGCGGGGTTCTTCCGCGACCGCATCGAGGCGGGCGAAGCGTCGATGAAGTATTTTCTCCTCGGCGCGTTCGCGTCCGGCTTCTTCCTGTACGGCATCGCGCTGGTCTTCGGCGCGACAGGGTCGACCAACCTCGACAAGATCGCCAATGCCGTGGCGGGGCGCCGCCCGCGACCCCATGCTGCTGATCGGGTTCGGGCTGCTCCTGGTGGGGTTCGGGTTCAAGATCTCGGCGGGGCCGTTCTCGCTCTGGGCGCCCGACGTCTACGAGGGGGCGCCGACCTCGGTCACCGCCTTCATCGCCACCGGCTCGAAGGCGGCCGCCTTCGCCGCGCTCTTGCGCGTGCTCTTGTCGTCGTTCCGCGCGCCCCTGGTCGACTGGACGATGCTGGTCTGGGGGCTCGCCGTCCTCAGCATGACGTTCGGCAATGTCGTGGCGATCGCCCAGCAGAACCTGAAGCGGATGATCGCGTATTCGTCGATCGCCCACGTGGGCTACATGCTGGTGGGCGTCGTCGCGGGCGGGACGCTGGGCGGCGGCAGCGTGCTCTTCTACATGCTCGCCTACACCTTCACGACGGCGGGCGCGCTCGGCGTCATCCTCCTCATCGAGCGCGACGGCCGGGAAGCGGTGCGGCTCGAGGACTTCGGCGGGCTCGCCGCCCGGCAGCCATGGCTCGCCGTGGCCCTCACGGTGTTCCTCCTCTCCCTGATCGGGATCCCGCCGACCGCGGGCTTCGTCGGGAAGTTCTACCTGTTCGGGGCCGCCGTGCGCTCCGGTTACATCTGGCTGGCCGTGATCGGCGTGCTCAACTCCGCGGTGGCGGCCTACTACTACCTGCGCATCATCGTCTACATGTACATGCGCGAGCCCGATGGCGCGCCCGCGGTCATGGTGCCCTCGGTGGCGGGGTCGTTCGCCGTCGTGGTGGCCCTCTGGGGCGTCGTGCAGCTCGGCGTCATGCCCGCGCCGTTCTTGGACCTGGCGCAGGCCGCGGTCGCGCCGCTCCTTCGGTAGTCGGAGGGGCCTCGACGGCCCCTCCGATGCCTCCCCAGCAGAGGCAGGATTGCGCCGGCGAAGCCGGCGCTCGAACGCGGTTCAGCCGGACGCGTATCGCCGGACGCGTTTACGGTGGAGAACGATGCCCGGCGCGCATTATTCGCGAACGCGGACACGGTGACCGGGCGGGTGACGCGGCGGGGGCCGGGGATGGGTCCGCTGAGCCCTTCCGGCCCAGCGAGACGACGACACAGCGGCCAAGGAGTGGGAACGGCTCCACGGGTGACCGGTACGGAGTCGGCGGTGGTCAGCGGACCCATCCCCCGCCCCCGCCGCGTCACCCGCCCGCCCCGGGCGTGGTTCGTCCGATTGACCTTGCCGGCGCCGCGCATCCGGTTTCCTTACCGTGGTTGGCTGTTCGACCTCGACGGAACCATTTACGTTGGGGAGCGGCTCGTGCCCGGGGCGGCCGATGCTGTTGCGGCTCTGCGGGCGGCCGGGCGGCCGGTGGGGTTTCTGTCCAACAAGCCGCTCGAGACGCGCGCGGACTACGCCGCGAAGCTGACTCGGCTGGGCATCCCGGCGGCGCCCGAGGACGTCATCAACTCATCGCTGGTCCTCGCGCGCCATCTCCGCGGGCTCGACCCCGGCGCGCCCGTCTTCGTCATCGGCGAGCCGCCCATGCTCGCGGAGATGCGGGCCCACGGCTTCGAGGTCCGGGACGACGAGCGCGTGCGCTGGGTCGTGATCGCCTTCGACCGCACGTTCAGCTACGCCAAGCTCAACACCGCGCTCCAGGCGGTCAAGCGCGGCGCCCGGCTCATCGCGACGAATCCCGACCGCACGTGCCCGGTGGAGGGCGGCGAGATCCCGGACTGCGCGGGGATGATCGCGGCGGTGGAGGCGGTCACCGACAAGAAGGTCGAGGTCGTCGTGGGCAAGCCGTCGCCGATCATCCTCGAGGTGGCGCTGGCGTCGCTCGGCGTGTCGGCGGCGGATGCGGTGATGGTCGGCGACCGCATCGAGACGGACATCGCGATGGGCCGGCGCTCGGGCCTGCACACCATCCTCGTGCTGAGCGGCGTCACGCGCGCGGATGACCCGCGAATCGCCGAGCACCCCGCCGATCACGTGATAGGATCGGTCGAGGAGCTGATGGAGCGCTGAGCGAGATGCCGACGGCATGACCAGGCTGGCGGGGCTGGATGGGGCGGCGCTCGACGCCGTCGTGATCGGCGGCGGGATGGCGGGGGCGGGTGTGGCGCGAGACCTCGCGCTGCGCGGCGCCTCGGTGGCGCTCTTCGAAAAAGGCGACTTCGCCTCGGGCACCACGTCCAAGTCCTCCAAGCTCATCCACGGGGGCCTGCGGTACCTCGAGCTGTTCGACTGGCGTCTCGTGCGCGAGTCCCTGCGCGAGAAGAGGACGCTCGAGCGCCTGGCGCCTCACCTCGTGCGCCCGCTGCCGTTCCTCGTCCCGATCTATCCCGGGTCCAAGCGCGGGCTCATCACGGTGCGGATCGGGATGTGGCTCTACGACCTGCTCACGCCCGGCAAGGTGGCCGACCGGTACCGGGTGATGCGCCCGGTCGAGGCGCTGTCGCTCGAGCCGGCGATCCGCCCCGAGGACCTGCGCGGCGTGGGCTACTACACGGACGACCTCCTGCTGTTCCCAGAGCGGCTCTGTCTCGAGAATGTCTTGTCCGCGATCCGCCACGGTGCGCGCGCCCACAACTACTGTGAGGTCGAAGACATCGTGCGGAGCGGCGACGGCCTCGAGGGTGTTCGCGTCCGGGACCTGCTCACGGGCCAGGTGTCGACGATCCGCGCGCGCGTCGTGATCAATTGCGCGGGTCCGTGGGTGGACCGGCTGCGCGAGCTGGCCGGCCTCGCCACGGAGCGGCCGCGGGTGGTCCGGACCACGAAGGGCATCCATTGCCTCCTCCCGCGCATGACCGAGCGCGCCATCTACCTGTCCGCGCACGACGACCGGATGGTCTTCGTCATTCCGTGGCGGGACTTCTCGCTGGTGGGCACGACGGACACGGATTTCGAGGGCGATCCCGACCGGCTCTGGGCGACGCGGGACGAGGTGACGTATCTGCTGGAGACCGTGGCCCAGGCCCTGCCCGATCGGCGCGTCGCGCTCGACAACGTGGCCTATACCTATGCCGGGGTGCGCCCGCTCTCGTTCGAGGAAGGCCGGTCGGCGTCGAAAGTCTCGCGCGAGCACAAGGTGGTCGCGGAGGGGCCGGGCGGGCGCTTCCTGTCGGTGACGGGCACCAAGCTCACGTGCTTCCGGAGCCTGGCCGAGGAAATCGGCGATCGCGTGATGCAGGCGCTGGGGCGCCGGGCGCCGAGCCGGACGGCTCGGCTCAGCCTGGACGGGACTGATGAAGACGTGAGCGTGGTCGAAGCGCGCGCGTACATGGACGTGTCGGAGGAGATGGCGGCGAGCGGCCTCGGCCGCGAGGCCTTGCAGGTGCTCGTCGACACCTATGGCCAGGGGTACCGCCGGGTGCTCGAGCTGGCGAAGAAGCTCCCCGACGGGACCGAACCCCTCTGTCCGTCGAATCCGGAGATCGTCGCTCAGCTCCATCACGCCGTCAGCGACGAGCTGGCCGTCTCGTTACAAGACGTGCTCCTCAGGCGCACGGGAATCGGCCAGAGCCACTGCCAGGGCCTCGACTGCGCGGAGTCCATCGGGGCCCGGATGGCCGAGCTCCTGGGATGGTCGGCGCGCCGCCTCGACGCCGAGCTCGACGCCTATCGGCAGCACGTCGCCCGAAGCCTGCGCTTCCGGGAGCGCTAGAGCGAACTCAGACGCTTGACCCCGCACGCCGGCTGGAGCAGCCCAGGCACAGCGCGCCTGCTCTTCGGCGTGTATTCGCAATTCCGGAAAGCCGTTGATAATCTCAGGATGATGCAGCGCCTCCGGCGACGCCATCAGCTTCAACGTCAACAAGAGGAAGACGTCGGTTGGTCGGGCGATCGCCCGAAAGATAGCCGTGTCGAAAACGTCGAACGATATGACATCGTGGTCGGAGATGGCGCTTCTTGCCGCCCTCTCTACTGACATAAACTCATCGCGAGCCGGGACTGCGGATGTCATAGTGGCGGAAAGGCGGGTACTACCTGTCCAACGAGGGTCTGGATTTATGAGGGCCGGACAGCGAGGTGTCAAGCACCGGCCGAAGGGGGCAAGGAGGCGCCTCAGGCACTGTAATTCCCGCTGCAACAACGCGAATGCGGCCCGTATGGATCTTGACCAAAAGCCGAGAAACCATCGTCTTGCGGATCGACATCAGGAATTTAATCAGGCGCATCACTAGCAATACTCCCGTGCCTTCTGTTGCAGGACTTGCCATCCTGTTCGTGTTTGTGGCCTGGTTGACTCTGTTCCCGTGGCGAACGTTCGTGCCGCACTACGATTTGGAATGGGACACGCGCAACGCCGTGGCCCTGCTGCATCATGGCATCATCCCTGCGCACGGCGGTGTGGCCAGTTTCTTCGCCATCAACCCGCCGGGAGTGACGGCGGGGATGCTGCCGGGAATGCTCCTGTTCCCGACCGAGCCGGCCCTGGCCGAAAGAATCAGCAGCCTGGTCTTCCTGGCCGTGACGTTGACGGGATTGTTCTGTTTGGTGGGGAAAAGATTTGGGTATCCTACCGCGCTGTGGTCCGCCGCGCTGTACACGCTCTCGACGACCGGACTTTATTTCGCCGATTCCTGCGGCCGCGCGCCCATCCGGTCTTTCTCATCTGGATGCTGTTTTTCTCGACAAGTGGGTGAATGAGAAATCCCGGACAGCACTGGCAATTGCGGCGTTCATCTACCTGGCGGCGACCTTCTGGTTCATGGAAATTTTGCCCGCGGTGCTGCTCATCGTGATCGCGCGACTCGTTTATCGTCCGCCAATGCCCAAACTCCAGGTCGTTTATGCGCTCGTGGCTGGGTTTGTGTTGTGGTCGCCTTATCTGCTGTTCGAGTCGCACCGGGGCTTCAAGGATCTGCGATGTCTTATCACCCGGCACAGTTGCATCACTGATTACGATGCGGCTTTCCGCGATTCACTCACCAACCCGAAACTTGCCACCACCGAAGGTCGGCGGCTCCACGATATTCGCGGCGGCGCGCGCAGCGAGAATACCCACCAACCAACCGCTGAACCCGCACTGGTTCAAGGCAACGAAAAGCCGGAGCATGAACGGCTCACCGACCCCGACGCCAAAACCGGCCGGACGGACAGCAGTCCTCACACATCCGGCGCGGCGGCGCCTGAGACGCGCAAGAGACCATGGACCAGCACGGTGGCGGCCTCTGCCTCCAAGAGTGTGTCACTGTTGCTGGCGCCGTTTCCGGAATGCAATTGGCGTTGGGGAGGCAGGCTTGCGGTTTGATCGTCCTGTGCGGCTTGATCTGGTTGGTGGTTGGGCTGGCGCTCGAGCGGCGCGGGCTTCGTTCGTTCGTTTGCCGTTGGACGGCGGTTGATCCCCAAAAGCGTGCGTCTCTGTTTCTGTTGGGCGCGGCCGGGGTGGCCCCGTGGTTGATGCTCGCGTGCCTGGTGGATCCGCGTGAAACCGATTTTTCGCGCCGCTTCCTTTGGCTGTGGGTTGCGCTGGCGCCATTCACTGTGGTGCTGCTGCGCGTCATATTCCGCCCGGCGCTCGCTCATGTCATCACCGCCACACTCGTCGTCATGGTGGCAAGCAACCCGACGATGAATTGGCAAATCCGGTCGCTGCGAGCCGGGCATTTTCGCGCCGCTCCCACCTCTGAGTTCAACCAGGTGATTGACTACGTGGCGACGCAGGCAAGGGCGCAGGGGCGCTCGTCGCTTTCAATCGGCTACGACGTGCCCTTCCTGAAATGGATCGTCTGCGCCCGGGCCACGGATGGCATGTCGAAGGTGGGCAGCCAATATGATTTGGTCTTTCTGCTGCGGCACGGCATCACCAACACCGACACCCGCGCCGAGGGCGTGTCGCCCGAGGATGATTTTCGCATCGTGGAGCTCAACTCGGAACAATCCTGGCGGCAGACGTTGTTCGATTTATCGAGCTATCCGCGAATGGACGTGGTTTTCGAGACGAGGGCATATACCGTGTTACGCAAGCGGGCAAACTGAGCTGTGGCATCGCTCCTGAGGCGCCCAGCGGCGCCCAGCGTCTGAGTCTGGCAGGTTACGTCAGGGCGAGGCTCACGGACGCGGAGGTGGACTCCATTACGCTCGTACGTCGAGGAGCTGCGCAGTGTTACATTTGAGGTGATTAAATGGTACGAGCAAGAGCCGCTGGAGGCATTACTCGAACGGCCAGTGAAATTATCTTCTTCGGAGTTACAGGCGTTGAGCACCGGCCATGAGCAGACGCAAACGGGACCGAAAACCGTCCATGGGCGGCGGCGATCGAACCGAGGGCCGTAGAGGCTCTACAATCGATTCGAGGAGGGGGCGCTATCTCGATATCCCCCAAACCCCGGTCATCCGGCGTACCCGCCGGTTACCATCAACCCAGTGTCCAGGACATCGGGGGCGGTACAGGCCATCCAAGTGTTCTGACCGGCGAAACTGAGGAAGAGGCGGAACATGGGTAGCCACCGAGTTGTCGTAGTTACCAGGACCAAGAACCGACCGATCCTGCTGCAGCGCTGCATCCGCTCCGTGCTGGAGCAATCGTACACGGACTGGTTTCATGTGATTGTGAACGACGGAGGCGATCCCATCTCAGTGCAGGGGCTTGTTTCTCTCTCGTCCTCGGAGTATCGCGGCCGTGTGCGTCTAATCCATAGGCCGCAATCGCTTGGCATGCAAAACGCAAGTAATGCCGCCATCACAGCTACTGAGAGTGAGTTTATCGTGATCCATGACGATGACGATAGCTGGGCCCCGACTTTTCTGGAGGCTTGTACGAGTCAGCTTGACTCTGTCGGGCAGGACTCGCCTGAGAAAGGGGTTGTCTGTCAGACGAACTGGATCATGGAAGAAATCGATTCCTTTGGCAAGATCATCGAGTTATCGAAGCAGGATTTCTATCCTTTTCAGCTTGTAAGCCTTTCGCTGATGGCTCGCCGGAATCAATTCCCTCCTATCGCATTTCTTTACCGCAGATCGGTGCACGACAAGATCGGCTACTTCAATCAAACATTCAATGAGCTAGGTGACTGGGATTTCAACCTTAGGTTCCTTCTCCACTATGATATTGCCGTTCTTCCAAATAAGCTCGCCAATTATCACTGGAGGCGTCAGGCGCGTGGATCAGGATATGGAAACACGGTGACTGACAACGTCGACTCGCACCAAAAGATGGCGATGCGTCTGCAAGATCATTATCTTCGGGAAGATCTCGCCGCCGGGCACACAGGCTTAGGCTTCCTTCTCTTCACCGCGCGCGAATATGAGGATCAGAGGGGGGCCCATTACTTTCAGTGGCAGATCGGCGAGCACCTCAAATCGGTCTGTGGCTCGCTTATGGCGAAAGCCGAGCATTTCGAGCGGATTAGTGCCGACCTCACACGCGTCTGGAAGCTCAAGGTGCTTCTTAACGTCCGTGGCAAGGTGAACGGCCTGAAATCGTTGGTCGCTCGTATTCGAAGAGTTCGGGGCGCACCCGAGCTGTTGGCAGGGTCGGATTCCGCATCTACATTTAGCCATGCTTTCCAGCGGGCTCAGATCATAACGCTAGATGTGTTCGATACCGTGCTCCATCGTTTGGTCCGCAAACCGAGCGACGTCTTTCTGTTCATGGAAGACGATGTCCGGAGCTTGTTGGGTCATCCAGAGCTTCGGTTTCCGGACATTCGGATGTCGGCCGAGGGCCGCTGCTCGCGCCGCGCGCACGAAGTCGGGATTCACCGACGAGACAACACTAGAGCAGATCTATTTCCTGCTGGCGCGGATGGTTGGGTGTGACGAGGTGAAGGCGCTCCAGCTCATGGAACTGGAGCTCGCAGCAGAGAGTGCACTCTGCCATGCCAATCCAGAGATCCTCACGCTTATCAGGGACGCCAGCAGGGACGGCAAGAGGGTGTTGTTTGTTTCAGACATGTACCTACCTGCGGAGCACGTTCTCGGTCTCTTGCAACAGAATGGCGTGGCTGGCTATGAGTTGCATTTGTCCTGCGTCGTGGGGACGACCAAGCATCGGGGAACGCTTTTTGATCATTTGCTCACCCAAGTTGAACACCCTCCCAAGGATATTCTGCACATCGGCGATAATCTCCACTCAGATTACATACAACCGAAGAAGCGAGGCATTCAAGCCCATCATTGGGTGAAAACGCCGGAGCAAACGCCTCTAGCCGATCAGCTCGCGTCCTTGTCCGGGGCTTGGGATCGCGATCTGGGTTCCAGCCTGTTCGTGGGCCTCGTACGCCGCCAGCGCCTCAACAAACCTCTTCGATTCAATCCTAGCAACGTGTGGGAAATGATTGGTTACGAGGTGATCGGTCCTCTTTATTTGGCCTACGCATCCTGGGTGTTAGATCGTGCTCGAACACGTGGGTTTCGTAAAGTCTATTTCCTCTCCCGCGATGGCTTCTATCCGCTGAAAGTGTTCAACATGGTTAGAGAGAGGTTGGGGGCATCCATAGAGGCTGAGTATCTTTTCGCGTCACGGCGCCTATGGAATGTGGCGGGTATCGCCGCGATTGAAAAGGACGCACTCGATTTCCTGATGGTGCCCAATCCATGCATGCGGGTCAGGCATTTTCTGGAACGGATCGGCCTCGACGCGGAACGTTACCGCGAGGAATTGCGGCGGTGCGGCTTTGAGGATATCGATCTGGTCGTGACCACCAAGGATGGGGTCTTTTCAACGGAAGCCCATCGTAGCAACGTGCGCAAATTGATGTTTCGTCTGGCTGATCCGATTCTCGACACGGCAAAGCGAGAGCGAGGCATTTTGGTCGATTATTTTGAGGACAAGGGCCTTTTCGAAACAAAGGGAGCAATAGCTGACATCGGATGGCGAGGCGTCGGGGATACGGTCGGTCAATAGCTTGCTTGCGAACGCTGGAAGCAAGAACCGCTTTGCAGGGTTCTACTTCGGCACCTGGAAGTACGCACAAGCTTCTATCGATGCGGGCGACAGCGTGGAGTCTTTCTACTTCGACCTTGGTCAACCGCACTTTCGTGCAGAGCTTATTCGTGAGCGTGGAACTGCTCGAGTCGTTCTTCTGGGCTCCATGTCCCACGGTGGTCGGTTTGCGCAAAGATGGTGACGGCTGGCAGCCGGTTTCCGGGAACGCTGAGGTTGAGCCGAGTTTCTTACCCGGCCTGACCTTGGCGACGGACGCTGCGTTTGCATTCATTGAGCATTATGTGGCGGTTGTTGGGCGCAGGAAATTGCCGCCGCCATTCGCCTACCTGGATGCTGTTCTAGAACGTTTGTGGCGTTGTCCAAGCAAGGACGAGGCCGAACTCCTGGGCGGTATTGGCTTGCGGGATTCTTTCGGTGGTAGCGGAGCCAATCCGCTACCTTGCCAAGGTACCGGAGCGCGCCGCCCATAAAACCTTGCAGGAGGCATATGATCGCTGTTATTGGAAAAAGGGCTTCCTAGCCCAACTGACACCACGGGACATCGCCGCGCTGCGTATCTAAAGCTGCGGGACTGATGAAGTTCGAGAGCCTCCACTTAGCGGAAGGGTCATCTCCACGCTTTTCACCAACATCTGTACGAAAGCGCGTCTTCATGCACCTCGAGTGCGGCGGTGAAACTGACGACCGTCTACACCTTGAGCAGCAGGAGGTAGTCATGAAGCCGCTAGGATCTCGGCCGCGGTATCGCGCGAATATTTCGGTTGATACCCCCACCTTGGTGAACAGGACGTTTTCACGACGGTAGCTGAGGATGCCGACCAGGTGGCGGACCGGCAGGAAGCCCAGCTCGCCGAACCTAGCTGCTGGCGGATCGGCGGCTCCGTGGTCATCCTTTTCATTTTGCCATTGTGGTGCCGCCCGTGAGGGAGGTCATACGCAGCCGTTTGCCTTACTGGGCCGCATCCGGACCACTTGGGAGACTTCTCGTCAAGTATCGGCCGTCCCTCGCTGAATATCACACGGGTGAGCGAGTTCGGCGGATCTCACGCCTTCCGGCATTTGCACGGTTGGCGGATAGATTCCCCGTCGTCACATTCGACATGTTCGACACTCTGCTGCAGCGCAACATCGAACCTCCTGAATATGTCAAGGATCGAAGCGCGAGGTTTGCCGTGCTGCTCGTGAGTTCACATGGCGTGGCCGCTACTCTCGAACAAGTCAAGCAAACCAGGAACGACGAAGAGAAGAGGCTGCGGGCGGTGGCGCTAAGCGGGGGGCTGGACCATGAGTGCGCCATCCACGAGATTTTACACGCGACCCTCCGGACGCTCGTGTCGCGCGAGTTTGCCGATGAGCACCTAAACAGGTGGATTGAGTACGAGCTGACCTGCGAATGTGAACATCTTTCAGCGAAACCGGGTGCCATCGACGTGCTGGGCCGACTGAAGAAGGCCGGCAAACGCATCTTCTTGATCTCGGACATGTACCTCCGCAAGACGGATCTCGTACGCATCCTGCGTCATGCGGGGCTGGTTTCGTTCGTCGACGACGTGTTCGTCTCCTCGGAGGACAAACTCGGAAAGTACAGCACACGCTTGTTTAAAGCGGTCTTAGAGCGGGCGAAGATCGACCCAAGAGAGGCCATTCACGTTGGTGACAACTACATAAGCGATGTGGTGCGCCCGATGCAGTTAGGATTGCACGCGGTCTGGCTTCACGAAAAACATGTCCTGCGGAGAAGAAGGCGTCTCCACATTAAGACCGAAGCTGCCACAGACGCCCACGATTGGAGCATTGTTGCCTCGTCGTTGGGTGCGCTTCCGGCATTGGCTGAACGAGACAGTCACGCGGCGATCTATCGATTGGGATATAACTGCCTAGGTTTGGCCTACGCGCTGTTCGTGATCCATGTCCTGGACCGAGCACATGAGCTGCGGATTAGGGAGGTCTATTTTCTGGCGCGCGAAGGCAGGCTGTTCCTCGAGGCCGCAGCACTGTTGCAGGAGAAGGTACACAGGTACCGGTTCCTCCCCAAGATCGGACTGCATTACTTGTATGTCAGCCGACGATCAACCGTGCTGCCCTCCATTCGCCAGATCGGGGAGCGAGAGATCAACGTCGCCTCGTTCAGGCGATCGCCGGTTACGCTGCGCCATCTGTTGGCAACTTACAACCTTGATATCAAGGACTTTGCAGAACCGATCCAGGACAATGGACTGGATCCGGACGCGGAGATCGACGATCCAATGACGCCCGGTTTAACCGATGTCTTGCGTGACGGTCGGTTCAAGCAAACCTTGGAGCGGCGACGCGCGCAATCGAAACTGCTTTTGGAGCGATATTTGGAACAAGAGGGTTTCTTCACTGAAGGCGGCAAGATGTTTTGCGATGTTGGCTGGAACGGGACCATTCAGATCAATGTGACTCGTGCATTTGGCAGTCGTCTCGAGTTCCCCGCGCTGTACGGGGTGTATTTTGGTAGGCACGAAAGTGAAGTGTATGACTACTCGAGCGTGCAAATGCTCCCGGGCTTCGCCGTAGATTCCTCTCGCAAGGACGAGGACGAGCAGGCGATGTCCGCAGTGCAACCACTGTTCGAAATTGCGGCGGCCGCATCTCATCCCTCGACGATTGGCTATCAGCTGCATGGGGATAAGGTGGTGCCGGTGTTCGGACCCGAGACGCCGAGGCAATACCTCGAGGCGCGACACGCACTTCGGCAGGGCGTGCGGGACTACGTCGGCGCGTTTGCGGAGACTTATCCCAAGCATGAAGTCAACCCGGACTTTTTGCGGCGTGAGGCCATTCGAAGAGTCGTCAGGCTCATTCGACGGCCAACCGCCGAAGAGGCGAAGCCGTCGCGGCGCTCAAACACAGTCTGGACTGGGGGCAAGAAGACACAATGGCTTCGCTCGTGTCCGATAGAACTGGCTGGACAGATCTTTTCAGGCCGCGTGAGTGTGGGCGGGACACTCGGCTTCATCCTTGGACGACCGGCACTGCCGCCACGCTGGGAGCGGTAAAGAAACCGGTATACAAAGCCATGCTGCGCGCTTTCGCGGTAAGGAGGTGGCTCCTCAGGCAGAGAGGTCGAGTGCACATTGGCAAGAAGATAAATTGGCGGTAAATGTGCGACCCGGGTGACATGTGTCATTGGAAGCGAGGCCGAGCGACTCACGCCGAATGTGTTGGCTCACGGTGAAGGTGTTCAGCATCGGCGCGAGCGCTGGAAGATAAGGTTGTGGATGCGCTGAGCGGCTCAACCTTGGGGAGTGGTTGCGGAGGTAGAAGGAATGTATCCTAAGCCGATTGCCTTAGAGGTCGCCAGACTATTTCCGAATGAAATGAAATGCTTTCAAGATGTGGGGCGCAGCAGCGTGAATGTTGTACGCGGCCCGCGACCGTTTTCTCCCGGCCGCATCGAAGATTGGATGCTCGCGAATGAAGGGAGAGTGGCCGCCGTCGGCGATTATTTAAACTTTTGCGGAGAGCACGCGCTCATTTCGAGAAGGTTGCACGCGGAATGGGCTATTGGAATGCGAGTGCCAGTCACCGACTCGGTCACGACAGATGGTCGGTCGGATGGGCGGCCGGTTCATCCAACCTTTTGAGTATTGCCTCTTACTCGTACGTATTGAGCAGCTATGGGATGACGGGATGCATACTCGAATGCGGCGTGTTCAAGGGCTCGTCGACGGCCTGCCTGAGCTGGGCGTGCAATGAGTTGGGATTAACTCTTTATTCCGCGGATTCGTTCGAAGGTCTGCCGTCGTGCGAGGGTCATTACGCCGCTGGTGACTTTAGCGGCTCGCTCGACGAAGTTATGCGCAATGTGTCGGAATTCGGCTGTATCGATCGCGTACGTTTCATTTCCGGACGGTATAGCGAATCGCTCAGACACTTCCCGCACGAAATATTGCTTCTGTGGATTGATGTTGATCTCCAGCAATCGGTTGTGGATGTTATGCAGCATGTTGCTGGACGGCTGAGCAAAAGCGCGGTTATATTTTCCGATGGGTTCGCCCCCGAGATGGATCTCGACGGAGAGCATGTGCGAAATACCGGTGGCGAGCCGGCAGGATTTTTATCGTGTGTTCTTGGACCGAAGTGTCACGTATAAAGCAGTGCCCGGCGGTGCACGTGGGCTGGCGCTGATCGTACCACAGTGCGAAGAAGATGAAACCGTGCTGTTCAGCGCGGAGTCATTCGAATATCTCATCGAGAGGCTCTGAGGCAACCGCCATGGGGGCCACAACGTGCTGATGATGCGTACTGCTGCGTCTCCTCACGCTGCCTGTGGACCTCGGCGGCATCGCTCATCTCGTCGGGCGTCGCCGGCTCGGTGGAGCACCCCTGGCAAGGTTCGGTTGCGCCGCGCGGTGGTCCGAGGTAAGGTTCTGCCGGGCACGGCGGGCGACACGGCAATGTCGCGCCGACGAGATCGAAACGAAGCGCCCGACCGATAGCGTGAATCGGCTTCGCGGACCCACGGGATCACCCGGCTCGCAGACCGTCATCTGGACAGACTGGAGGCTGACCCATGCCAAGGACAATGAAGCTCTGGACCACGGCGGCCTGGACGCTCGTCCTGCTCACCGCCCTCGGCTCGGCATACCCCGCGCCCGCGCTCGCCAAGACGGAGATCCACTTCTGGCATGCCATGACCGGACAGCTCGGCGATGCCGTGAACGAGCTGGTGAAGCAGTTCAACGCGAGCCAGAACGAATACGAGGTGAAGCCGCTGCGCAAGGGGACGTACCCGGAGACGTTGACCGCGGCCATCGCGGCGTATCGGCAGAAGAATCCACCGCACATCGTGCAGGTCTTCGAGGTCGGCACCCAGACCATGATGCTGTCGGGCGCCGTCCTTCCCGTCTATCAGCTCTTCGCGGAGCAGGGTTCAAGATCGACTGGAAGGAGTTCATCGCGCCCGTGGTGGGCTACTACTCGAAGGACGGCAATCTCTACTCGATGCCGTTCAACTCTTCCACGCCGATCCTCTACTACAACAAGGACGCGTTCGCCAAGGCCGGGCTCGATCCGGCCAAGCCGCCGCAGACCTGGAAGCAGGTCGAGGAGTACAGCAAGAAGCTCATCGGCTCGGGCGCCGCCAAGTGCGGGTTCTCGACGGGCTGGCCGTCCTGGACCATGGTCGAGAACATGCACGCCTGGCACGATCAGCCGTTCGCGACGAAGCACAACGGGTTCGACGGCCTCGACGCCGAGCTCCTGATCAACCGGGAGTTCGGCGTCAAGCACATCAGCCAGCTCGCCGCCTGGCAGAACGACAAGATCTACTCCTATGGCGGCCGGACCGGACACCGCGGACCCGAAGTTCGTCAGCGGCGAGTGCGCCATGTACATCCAGTCCTCGGCGCTGATCGGCGGCTTCACCAAGGGCGTGCAGTTCAAGTGGGGGACGGGGCTCCTGCCGCACTGGGGGCCGCCCTACAAGAAGGCCACGTCGATCATCGGCGGCGCCACGCTGTGGGTCATGAAGGGCAAGCCTGCGGGCGAGAACCGCGGCAGCGCCCAGTTCCTCAAGTTCGTGTCCGACACGCCCCAGCAGGTGTGGTGGCATGCCACCACCGGCTATCTCGCCATCTCGAACCCGGCGGTGCGGCAGCTCGAAGAGGCCTACCACTTCGTCCGCAGCCCCGACCAGTACACCGCGTTCGCCGAGCTGACGGGCCTGCCGCCCGCGCCGCCCGCCGCCCTCGCCGGCAAGAAGCCGGTAGCCTGCCAAGCCCGAGCGCGTGGCCACCGCGAATAGTCAGGGGATCCGGCTGGGCAACTTCGTCCAGATCCGCGACGTGATCGAGGGCGAGCTCGAGAACATCTTCGGCGGCAAGAAGACCGCCAAGCAGGGCCTGGACGATGCCGTCGCCAAGGGCAATGAGCTGCTGAAGGAGTTCGCCGCGCAGAACAAGCAGTAGCGGCCTGCGCCGAGCGGTCGCCTGTCGCGATGAAGCGCACGGTCTTCAAGAACCGGTGGCTGCCGTACCTGCTGGTGCTCCCGCAGATGGCGGTCACCGTCGTCTTCTTCTTCTGGCCCGCGGTCAAGTCGCTCCAGCTCAGCCTGTTCCGCGTCTCGCCGTTCGGCGACCGGATGACCTTCGTCGGGCTCGACAACTTCGCCAAGCTCCTCGTCGATCCCGAGTACTACGCGAGCGCCGTGACCTCGTTCGTGTTCGCGGGAAGCGTGACCGCCCTGTCGGTGGCACTGGCGCTCGTGACGGCGGGACTGGCGACGCAGAAGATCCGGGGCCTCGCAGTGTACCGGACGCTGCTGCTGTGGCCGTACGGCATCGCGCCCGCGGTGGCGGGCATCATCTTCCTGTTCATCTTCCATCCCTCCTACGGGATCCTGCCGTACTTCCTCTCCTTCGTGACGAGCTATGAGTTCAACTGGCTGCTGAAGGGGTGGGTGGCCATGGTCCTGGTCGTGACGGCGACCGCCTGGACGCACCTCGGCTACAATATCGCCTTCTACGTGGCCGGCCTCCTGGCCATCCCCGGCTCGGTGCTCGAGGCGGCGGACGTCGACGGCGCGGGCCCCATCCGCCGGTTCACCGCCATCGTGTTCCCCCTGGTATCACCCATCACCTTCTACCTGGTGGTGCTCAATATGGTGTTCGCCTTCTTCGAGTCGTTCGGGGTCATCGACGCCGTCACCAAGGGCGGGCCCGGCCAGTCGACCGAGATCCTGGTGTACAAGGCTCTACAAGGACGGATTCATCGGGCTCAACCTCGGGTCGTCCGGCGCGCAGTCGGTGCTCCTGATGGCGCTGGTGATCGGGCTGACGGTGCTCCAGTTCCGCTTCGCCGAGAAGAAGGTGACCTACTCGTGAGCGCCGTCGGCGCCGCTCCCGTCGAGGCCGCCCGGCTGGCCCAGCAGGGAATGGCCGTCCGCCGCCGGCGGCCCGCCGACTGGCACGCCGTGGTCGTCCACGCGCTTCTCCTGGCCTGCATCGCCGTGGTGGCCTTTCCCCTCTACTACGCCTTCGTGATCTCCACCCAGGATCTGCAGCAGGTCGTCGCGCGGCCGCCCCGGCTCCTGCCGTCGTCCCACATGCTCGACAACTACGCCGAGGCGTGGCGCAAGGCGAACATGGGCCGCATGCTGCTCAACAGTGCGGTCATGGCGGTCACCGTCGCGGTGGGCAAGATCGCCATCTCGATGCTGTCGGCGTTCGCCATCGTGTACTTCAGCTTCCGCGGGCGGATGCTCTGCTTCTGGATGATCTTCGTGACGCTCATGCTGCCGGTGCCCGTGCGGCTGATGTCGACCTACGAGATCGTCGGCACCCTCGGCTGGATCAATAGCTACCAGGGGCTCACCATTCCGCTCATGGCCTCGGCCACCGCCACGTTCCTCTTCCGGCAGTTCTACCTGACGATCCCCAACGAGATGGCGGAGGCCGCCCAGCTCGACGGCGCGGGTCCCCTGCGCTTTCTGTGGTCCTTCCTCCTGCCCCTGTCGTGGGCCAACATCGCCGCGCTCTTCGTGGTGCTCTTCATCTTCGGCTGGAACCAGTATCTGTGGCCGCTGATGATCACGAATACCGAGGCCATGCGCACCGTGGTCATCGGGCTCGAGGGGCTGATTCCGCGGAGCGGCACCGAGCTGCCGACGTGGAACCTCGATCATGGCGGGGGCGATGATGGCCTTGCTCCCGCCCGTCGCCGTCATCGTCTTGATGCAGCGCTGGTTCGTGAAAGGCCTCGTGGAGAGCGAGAAGTGAGGCCCGCCGACCTGGCCGCCGCGCTCGGATGTGCGCTGATCATCCTGGCGATGGCCGGATCCGCCGTGGCCCAGCGGGCGCCCGCCCCGCTGCTCGCCGCCCACCGAGGCGGGGCCGCCCTCTGGCCGGAGAACAGCCTGCTCGCGTTCCGGAACGCGGTCGCCCTCGGCGCCGACTATCTCGAGTTCGACGTGCATCTGTCCAGGGACGGCGAGGTGGTGGTGATCCACGATCCGACGCTCGACCGCACGACGACCGGAACCGGGCCGGTGGTCGACAGGACCGCGGCCGAGCTCCGAGCGCTTCGCCTCAAGGACCGCAGTCACGCCGTCACCGCCGAGGCGATCCCCACGCTCGACGAGGTGGCCGCGCTGGCCGCGGCGGGCGGGCGCCGGCTCCTCCTCGAGATCAAGGTGGACTCCAACAAGGCGCGCTATCCCGGCATCGAGGAGCGCGTCCTCGCCATCCTGGACCGGCACGGCATGGCCGCCGCGACCGTGGTCATGGCCTTCGAGGCGGAGACGTGGCGGCGCGTGCGCGCGCTCCGGCCCGAGGTCCGCGCGGGCGCGCTCTACTCGGCCCGCGCCCTGCCGTCCGCTTCGGCCGTGTCGCGGGCGCTTTCGGAGGCCGGCGCGGCCGGGGTCGGCTTCATGGGCCTCGCCTACTCGCTCGTGACCCCCGAGGCCGTGGCCGAGGCGCGCAAGGCGAGCATCGTGCTCGGCGCCTGGACGGTGAACGAGCCGGATGTGATGCGGATGCTCATCGAGCAGGGGATCGGGGTCCTGATCACGGACCGCCCGGACGTGGCGAAGAGACCTGCTGAACCAGAGGAGGAGTCCATGACGCGATTCGGCTTGGCGCTCGCGGCGGCCGCGCTCGGCGCCCTCGTCGCGCTCGTCCCGGCGGCCCGGGCCCAGGCGCCGATCGAGGGCGAGCTCGTGCTGATCACGCCGGTGTCGAAGTTCATCCACGACGCGGCGCTCAAGGCCTTCGCGGACTACGCGAAGGAGAAGTGGAACGTCGACGGTGAAGGTCAACGCCATCCCCGCGGGCACCCCGGTGGCCTACGGGCGCATCGTCGAGTGGAAGGGCCGGCCGGATGCCGACATCTTCTGGGGCGGCGAGTCGGCGCTCTTCGAGAAGCTCGCCGACCAGAAGCTGCTGCAGAAGGTCGAGATCTCGAAAGAGGTGTGGGACTCGATCCCCGCCGCGATCGGCAAGCCCAAGCCCATCCCGCTGAAGGACAAGGACGGCTACTGGGTGGGCACCGCGCTCGAGCCCTACGGCCTCGTCTACAACCCGAAGCGCCTCCAGCGCCTGGGCGTCCCGCCGCTCAAGGACTGGGACGACCTCCTGAACCCGAAGCTCAAGGGCGAGGTCGCCCAGTGCGCGCCGACCCGGTCGTCGTCGTCGAACGCAACCTACGAGGTGATTCTGTCGCTGTACGGCGAGGACAAGGGCTGGGACTGGCTCCGGCGGCTCGCCGCCAATACCGGCCACTTCACCGCGCGGAGCCGCGACGTGCCCACCGTGGTCGCCAAGGGCGAGTTCGCCGCGGGGTTCGCCGTGCCGTCCTACATGGCCTTCGAGGAGAAGCTCGCGGGCTTCGAGCTGAAGTACGTGGCGCCGAAGAACGCGTTCGTCACGCCCGAGCCGATGGCGATCCTCGCGGGCTCGCGCAATCCCGAAGGCCGCGCGCGCCTTCATCGAGTTCCTGCTTGACCGAGCGCGGGCAGAAGGTGTTCATGGAGCGCGGCCTCTTCCCGATCACGCCGAAGTTCAAGGTGCAGGGCCCGCCGGGCTCCACCGCCGAGCTCGCCGTCGAGTTCACGGGCGGCGTGCGCTCGTACTTCGACGGGGACGTCGCCAACGTCTACGACGAGGACGTCGCGGCCAAGCGGTCGGACGCGCTGAAGACGCGGTTCCGGTCCGAGATCGAGGCGAAGTGGGAGGAGCTGAAGAAGAAGTAGGCCGAACGCCATGGTCATCCGCGTCGCCGGCGTCGTGAAGCGGTTCGGCGCGGCGACCGCGGTGGACCACGCGGATCTCACCGTCGAGGACGGCGAGCTCTTCACGCTGCTGGGCCCGTCGGGCTGCGGCAAGACGACGCTCCTGCGCCTGCTCGCGGGCTTCGTAGCAGGCCGACGCGGGCGAGATCCGCTTCGGCGACCGCGTGGTGAGCGGGCTGCCGCCCTACGCGCGCAATATCGGGATGGTCTTCCAGAACTACGCGCTGTGGCCCCACATGACGGTGGCGGAGAACGTGTCCTATGGCCTCCGGATTCGCAAGATTCCGGCGGCCGAGGTCCGCGCCCGGCTCGACGAGGGGCTGCGGAAGGTCAATCTCACGGGACTCGAGGCGCGCTATCCCGGCCAGCTCTCGGGCGGCCAGCAGCAGCGTGTGGCTCTGGCGCGGGCGCTGGTCCTCGAGCCCGACATCCTCCTCCTCGACGAGCCGCTGTCGAACCTCGACGCCAAGATCCGCGTGCAGGTGCGCGCGGAGATCCGGCTGCTCCAGCAGGCGCTCCGGATCACCACCATCTACGTCACCCACGACCAGGAAGAGGCGCTGTCGCTCTCCGACCGCGGTGGCCGTCATGAAGGACGGCCGCGTGCTCCAGGTCGGCGCGCCCAAGGAGTTGTACGAGCGGCCCCGCACGCGCTTCGTGGCGGACTTCGTCGGCACCAATAACCTGGTGGCCGGCGAGGTGCTCGAGCGCCGCGACCAGGAGCTCATCGTCCGCACGGACGTCGGCGATCTTCGCGCCATCCCGAACGGCGCCGTCGCCGGGCGCTGCGTGCTCGCCATCCGGCCGGAGAACGTCGCGCATCGACCCGGCGGCGGGCGGCGCGACGGACGGCAACGTGGTCAGGGCGCGCGTGGTGCTCGTGTCGTATCTCGGCAATACGCTGCGCTACGATCTCGGGACGGCGGGCGGGCTCGTCCTCAAGGCCGATATCCGCGATCCATGGCACCACGACCCTCTGCCCATCGGCCACGAGGTCACGGCCACCTTCCCAGCGTCGGTCACGCTGGCCGTCTCCGACGATGCGTAGATCATCGAAGGCCTCGACGGCCTCTCCGAGCGCTCACTCAGACTCGATCGCGCGGCCGCCGGCGCTCGCATCGGCCGTTGACTCCGACACGCTTCAGCGCACATGACCGGTGAACGGACGTGCGGTGACCGGGGTGGCGCCGGGGCCGGGAATGGGTCCACTGAGCCCTTCCCGCCCCGCGCGACGACGACACAGCGGCCAAGGAGTGGGAACGGCTCCTGGGTGACCGCTCCGGAGTCGGCGGTGGTCAGAGGACCCATCCCCGGCCCCCGCCGCGCCACCCGTCCGCCTCGTGCGTGGCCCGTTCGCGAGTCATGGGCGCTAGCGCGGCGGCGGAGGTCGCGGTGACGCGCGCCGCTCGGCCGCGATGGCTCCTGTGGCTCGGGGTCGGGCTGATCTGGGCCTTCCTGGGGGTATTCCTCGTCTATCCGCTGTGCCGGATCTTCTACGACGCGGTGTCCGGACGAGGCGGGCCGGCTCACGCTGGCCAATTTCCGCGAGTTCTTCACCGATCGCTTCTACCTGCGCTCGCTCTGGAACTCCCTCGTCCTCGGGCTCGCGACGGTCGTGACGTCCTCCGTGCTCGGCCTCGCCGTGGCGTTCCTGCTCGTGCGCTTCGACTTCCGGGGCCGGAGCCTGTTCAGCTATCTCACCCTGATCCCGATCATCTCCCCGCCGCTCGTGGGCGTGCTCGGCTTCACCTTCATCCTCGGGCGGGCGGGCACCGTCAACGTCCTGCTGATGGACACCTTCGACATGATCCGGCCGATCAACTTCCTGTACGGCCTCCACGGGGTCGTGCTGGTGGAGACGCTGCATCTCTTCCCGATGATCACGCTCAACGTCGTCGACGCCCTCGGCAAGATCGACCCCTCGCTCGAGGAGGCCGCGTCGAGCGTCGGGGCCCGGGCTGGCGGAGGCTCTGGACGGTGACCTTGCCGCTCACCACGCCGGGGTACGTCGCGGGGGCGCTCCTCGTCTTCATCTGGACCTTCTCGGACTTCGCCACGCCGCTCATCCTGGGCGTCCAGGATCTGCTCGCCGCCCAGGCCTACCTCAACATCGTCCAGTTCGTGGACCGGCGCATCTTCCGCATGGGCATCGTGATCTCCGTCCTGATGGTGCTGCTGGCCGTGCTCTTCCTGCTCGCCGCGCGGCGCTACGTCGGCCTCAAGGACTACTCGTCGCTCTCCTACTCGCGGATCGCACGGCGGCGGCTGTCCGGTCGTCGGCCAGGCGCTCGCCGTGGGGGCTCTCCCTCGTGATGCTCCTGTCCTTCATCCCGTACATCGGCGTCGTCCTCGCCTCGGTCGGCAAGGGCTGGGCGCTCACGCCGTTCCCCGTGGCCTTCACGCTGCAGTACTACGAGCGGGTGATCGTGGAGACGCCGAAGTACATCGTGAACAGCTTTCTCTACTCGGGGATCGCGGTGGCGCTCTGCATCGCCGTCGGCGTGCCCATCGCCTGGCTCCTCGCGCGCTCCACCGTGCCCGGGCGGGGCGCGCTCGACGCGGTGAACACGCTGATCCTCGCCATTCCCGGCACGGCCATCGGCATCGCCTATCTCCGCGCCTTCCACTTCGAGCTGCCCGGGTTCGACCGCGGCCTCACGTCCTTCTGGATCATCATGCCGCTCGTGCTCGCCGTGCGCCGCCTCCCCTATACGGTGCGGGGCGCCTACGCGTCGCTCTCGCTGGTCCACCGCTCGATGGAGGAGGCGGCGGCGAGCGTGGGCGCCACCGGTCTCCGCTCCTTCCGGGACATCACGCTGCCGCTGATCTGGAAGGGGGTGCTCGTGGGGAGCTTGTTCTCGTTCATGACCTCGCTGCAGGAGGCCTCCGCCGTGCTGTTCCTCGCCCTCGGGGGCTGGGAGTCGATCACCAACGGGATCTTCGCCTTCTACATCGCCGGGAGCGCCAACGAGGCCGCCGCCCTGGGCGTCATCCTGATCCTCGTGGCGGCCGTGACGACGATCGTGGTCAACTGGATTGCGGATGCCCGAATGGGCGGCGTGTTCGGATGAGACGGGCGTCCGGCGGATTCAAAACAGACCCGGTTGTGATTCACTCACCGGAACAAGACTCCGTATTCGACAACCTAATCAATAGGTTGCGTAGCCTTGTCAATACTGAAAGGCTGTGCTAGTGTTCCTATTCACATGACGCGGGCGGCCGCGCATTGATGGAGGCGTGATGGCAGCGGAGCCGTCGCCGTGGAGGCCGCTCCTCTCGCTCGCGGGCGTCGGCTTGACTCTCGTGATCGCCACGGCCGGCGCGACGATCGGCGGTTACTACGTCGATCGATGGCTTGGAAGCACCCCCTGGTTCACGTTGATCGGGATTGCCGTGGGCATCGCCGCGGGGGCTCGGGACTTGGTGCGCACCCTCAGGCGGGCCGCGCGACAGGAGCACGATGGGACTTGATCTGGTTGGTCGCGTGAGTCGGGCCGTCTTGGCCCTCCTCGTGCCCCTCACGCTTGTCGGCGGTGTGCTCGCCGGCCGGCCGGGCGCGCTCGGCGTGCTGGCCGGGGGCCTCATCTCGCTCGCGAGCTTCACCTGGATCGCGCGCGGCGTGCGCAGCTCGGCCAAGCTCTTCGCCGGCGGGCGGGCGCACCCGTTGTGGGCGCTGGGCCTGGGACTGCGCTATGTCCTGCTCTTCGGGGCGGTCGCCCTCTTGCTCGGCTACGGCATCGTTCACCCCCTGGCCCTCGTCGCCGGCTTGTCGGTCCTCCCCCGTGCTGATCGCCTGCGGCCTGCGCGCGGCCCGCACCCCTGATCGAGACGGACCATGGACGCCATCGAGCATCCGCCGATCATCAGCCTCGCCCCTGGGGCATTCCCGACTACGTCTTCTACGCCTGGATCGTCATGGGCATCCTGATCATCGCCTCGTTCGCGGCGACCCGCCGCATCGAGCTGGTGCCGCGCGGCATGCAGAACTTCATGGAGATGGTGCTCGAGCAGTTCCTGTCCCTGCTCGACGACGTCATCGGGCACGAGGGGCGCCGCTACCTGCCCATCATCGCCACCCTCGGCCTGTTCATCCTGACCTCGAACCTGATGGGCTTGATTCCCGGGATGGTCGCGCCCACCGCGAACATGTTCACGACCCTGGCCTGCGCGATCATCGTCTTCCTCTACTACCACTACCTCGGCGTCCGGAAGCAGGGCATCGTCGGCTATCTCAAGCACTTCTGCGGGCCGGTGCCCGCGCTGGCCTGGCTGATGTTCCCCATCGAGGTGGTGAGCCACCTCGCCCGCGTGCTGTCCCTGTCGCTTCGGCTCTTCGGCAACATGTTCGCGGGCCACATCCTGCTCGCGATCATCTTCCTGCTCACGGCGCTCGACGGCCTGTTCGGCTGGGCGCTGTCCGGGCAGATCGGCGGCATCCTGCTCGGCGCGCCCGCCGGCCTGCTCATGATCGCCTTCACCGTGGGGTTCCTCCTGCCGCTGAAGATCCTCGTGGCGTTCCTGCAGGCGTTCATCTTCTGCATGCTGTCCATGCTCTACATCGCCGGCGCGACCGAGGACGCCGAGCACCATTAGTCGTTCACCCTCACAAGGAGGCGAAAGCCGTGCGACGCTCACTGATGCTGACGCTCATCACGTGGTCCATTGTGGCCGTTCCCGGCTTGGCGTTTGCCGCCGAAGGAACGAGCAGCTGGGTGGGACCCTTCGCCGTCCTCGCGGCGGGCCTCGGCATGGGCCTGGCCTCGGGGCTCTGCGGGCTCGGCCAGGGCCGGGCGGCGGCCTCCGCCGTGGACGCCATTGCGCGGCAGCCCGGCGCGGCGGCGCGTATCCAGACCGTCATGATCATCGGTCTGGCGCTGATCGAGTCCCTGGCGCTCTACGTCTTCGTCATCGCGGCGATCCTGCTCTTCGTTCAGCCCGTGAAGTAAACGGCGATCAGCGAGGGCATCCCGGGCCTGGCCCGGGTGCCCTGGTTCCGTGACCCCGATCGCGGAGCCCGGGACACGGCACGATGACTCGACGCTCTCAGTTCAAGATCCCCAAGATTCCCGAGATGACCGTCCGCCGTTTGTCCGTGTATACCCGGTGCCTGCTGCAGCTCGAGGAAGACGGCGTCAAGACGATCTCCTCGCAGGAGCTGGCCGAGCGGTTCAGCCTCAACTCCGCCCAGGTGCGGAAGGATCTCGCGTATTTCGGCGAGTTCGGGGTCCGGGGCATCGGCTACTACGTCTCGGGATTGAAGGCCGAGCTGCAGCGGATCCTCGGGCTCGACCGGGAGTGGCAGGTGGCGCTCGTGGGGTTCGGCAATCTGGGGTCGGCGCTGTTTCACTACAAGGGGTTCGCCAAGCAGGGGTTTCGCATCCTCGCCATCTTCGACGATGACCCCGCCAAGTGGGGAAGGAGGTCGACGGCGTTCAGATCTCGCCGCTGCGCGATCTCCCGCGCGAGGCCAAGGCGCGAAACCTCCAGCTCGCCATCGTGGCCGTGCCCCCGAGTCCGCGCAGGGTGTCATCGAGAAGCTCTCCGCCGCGGGCATCAAGGCGGTGCTCAACTTCGCGCCCGGCCGCATCAAGAGCGGCAAGGACGTGCGGCTCAAGAACGTCGACTTGTCGATCGAGCTCGAGACGCTGAGCTTCTACCTCGCCCAGGCGAATCGGTGAGGGCGGCAGGCCTTCGAGGGCCTCGCACGCCGTTTTGTTTGACGCGGCGGGGTTGGATGGTACCCGTAAGCGGGTGTCCGGATAGCAGTCGCGGATGAGCGTATCGGCTTCGGAGTCCACGTTGTCGCGGTGGGCCGCGTTTGGAGAGCTGTCGTCGGCCCTCGCCGAGGGAGTACTCTGCGCGCAGGCGGTCGGGCTCTGGGGCTCCTCGCGCGCGCTCGTGCTCGCCGCCCTCCTCAGGGACACGGGCCGGCCCATCCTGGCGATCCACGCGAGCGCGGCCGACCGGCATAGGAGCGCCCTCGACGTCGCCTCCTTCGTCGCCTCGCTCGCCGAGTCCTCTGGACGCGACGCCCTGCCGCCGTCGAGCCGGGTGCTCGAGTTCCCCTCCGAGCAGCCCGTCTCGTGGCACGGCGGCCGCCATCGCGAGCACGATGCGGAGCGCGCCCTCTGCTGCCACCGACTCCTCACCGGCGAGGCGGTGGCGGTGATGACGACCCCGGCGGCGCTGTCGCTGCCCCTTCTGCCGCCCCGCGAGTTCCGCGCGCGGACCCTGTCCCTGGCCCCCGGCCAGAGCATCGAGCGCGAGGCGCTGCTCGAAGCCCTCGAGCGGGCAGGCTATGAGCGCGTCGATGCCGTCACGGAGGTCGGGCAGTGGAGCCTGCGGGGCGGCATCGTCGACGTCTTCTCGCCCACCCACGAGCGGCCGGTGCGGGCGGAGTTCTTCGGCGACGAGGTCGAGTCGCTGCGCGTCTTCGATCCGACCAGCCAGCGCTCCGTCGAGCCCGTCAAGGAGCTCGCCGTGCTGCCGCTGGTCCGGGAGCGCGAAGGGACCGCGGGTTTGACCGCCTACCTGCCGGGGACGCGCTCGTGGTGCTCGAGGATCCCGCCCTGCTCGACGCGCCTCCCGACGACGCGCCGTCGGCCGAGCCACTGGCCACCCTCCTCGTGGACTTCCAGCGATTGGAGCTTCCGCTCCTGGCGGGACCGACGTCGGCGGGGACGCGGGTCACCATGGGCACGCGCTCCGTGGGAGGCTTCCGGGGTCAGTTCAAGGAGATGGCCGCCGAGATCCGCGGATGGCGCGGGGAGGGCTTCGCCGTGCGGCTCGTGGTGGACGACGAGCGGCAGGCGGAGCGGCTCCGGCGCATGCTGTCCGAGCACGAGCTCGAGGCCTGGCCGGGCGTGACGCTCTGGAGCTCGGAGGGGCTCGGCGTGGTCGTCGGAGAGTGCGCGGCGGGCTTTCAGCTCCCCGCGCTCGGTCTGGTCGTCCTCTCCGAGCAGGAAGTCTTCGGCGCGCAGCGGCGGCGGCTCCGCCGGCCGGCGTTCCAGCGGGGCGCCGCCATCGCCGCCTTCACCGACCTGGCGCCCAATGACCTCGTCGTCCACGAGATGCACGGCATCGCCCGCTACCACGGCCTCCGCACGCTCGCGACGGACGGGCGCGATGCCGATTTCCTCCTGCTCGAATACGCCGACGGCGGCCGGCTCTACTTGCCCGTGGAGCGGCTGGACCTGATCTCCAAGTACATGGGCGCGCCCGACGGCGCCGCCCGACTCGACCGGCTCGGCGGGGTGGCCTGGGGGCGCGTCAAGGACTCGGTGCGCGCCGCGCTCCGCGCGATGGCCGAGGAGCTGCTCCGGCTCTACGCCGCGCGGTCGGTGGTGGAGCGGTCCGCATTTTCCGGAGACTCCGCCTGGCAGGGCGAATTCGAGGCGGCCTTCCGCTTCGAGGAGACGCGCGACCAGATGCAGGCGATCGAGGACGTCAAGGCCGACATGGCGAGCCCGCGCCCCATGGACCGGCTCGTCGCGGGCGACGTGGGCTACGGCAAGACCGAGGTGGCCCTGCGCGCGGCCTTCAAGGCGGTGGCCGACGGCCGCCAGGTCGCGGTGCTGGTGCCGACGACGGTGCTCGCGCAGCAGCACTTCAATACCTTCAGCGAGCGGTTCGGGCCGTTTCCCGCGCGCGTGGAGCTGCTCTCGCGCTTTCGGAGCCCCAAGGAGCAGAAGGCGGTCGATCGAGGGACTCGCCCGCGGCGGCGTGGACGTCGTGATCGGCACCCACCGCCTCCTGTCCAAGGACGTCACGTTCAAGAATCTGGGCCTCCTGGTGATCGACGAGGAGCACCGCTTCGGCGTCTCCCACAAGGAGCGCATCAAGACCCTGCGCACCGCGGTGGACGTGCTCACGCTCACCGCCACGCCGATCCCGCGCACGCTGAACATGGCGCTCTCCGGCGTGCGCGACCTCTCGCGGATCGAGACGCCGCCGCTCGACCGGCTGCCGGTGGAGACCATCGTGACGGCGTTCAGCCGGGGCGTCATCAAGGACGCGATCGACCGCGAGCTCGGGCGCGGGGGCAGGTCTTCTTCGTCCACAACCGCATCCAGTCCCTCGCCTCGATGACGACGTTCATCAAGGGGTGTGTCCCGACGCGCGGGTGGCCATGGGCCATGGCCAGATGGGGGAGCGCGAGCTCGAGGCCGTCATGGTCAAGTTCGTGGACGGCCAGATCGACGTCCTCGTCTCGACGGCCATCGTGGAGTCGGGGCTCGACATCCCGGCGTCCAATACCATCATCATCAATCGCGCCGACCGCTTCGGCCTCGCTCAGCTCTATCAGCTCCGCGGGCGTGTCGGACGGGAGCGCCAGCAGGCCTACGCCTACCTCCTGATTCCCGCCGACGGGCGGCTCGACGAGACGGCGCAGCGGCGCCTGCGCGTGATCGAGGAGATGACGGAGCTGGGTGCGGGCTTCCGCCTCGCCATGCGCGACCTCGAGATCCGGGGATCGGGCAACCTCCTCGGCGCGGCCCAGCACGGGCACATCGCGGCGGTCGGCTTCGATCTCTACTCGAAGCTCCTGGGCGAGGCGGTCAGCGAGCTCAAGGGCGAGCCCGTCGCCGAGCGCGTCGATCCCGTGATCTCGGCCGACGTGGAGGCCCTCCTGCCCGAGGCGTTCGTGCCCGAGGTGAACCAGCGCCTCGCCCTCTACAAGCGGCTCGCCGAGATCGAGCGGGACGATGAGGTGGAGCCCATGCGCGCCGAGCTCGCCGATCGCTTCGGTCCGCCGCCGCCCGCGGTGGAGACCCTGCTCGACGTGGTGGCCCTGCGCGTCGCGGCGAAGGCGATCGGCGTCGAGCGCATCGAGGCGCGCGCCGGACGGGCCGTGTTCACCTTCGCGCCGTCGACGTCCGTCACGCCGGAGCGCATCCTGAACGTGATCGCCAAGAGCCGAGGTGCCATGACGCTCAAGAAGGAATACACCCTGGAAGCGCGAGTTCCGGAGGGGCCGTGGCCGGCCGTTCGCGATGCCATCCGCGCGGCGCTCGCGTCGCTGTCATGATGTCCGGCCGCCGCCTGCTCCCCGTCCGTCCTGGCCGCTGCTGCTCGCGGCCGGGCTCGCGGGCTGCTCGATTCCGTCGTGGATGCCCCTGGTCGGCAAGGACAAGCCGAAGCCACCGGCCGCCGCCGCGGCGCCGCGCCGCCGCCCGCCGCGGCGCCGCCCGCCGCCGCGGCCGGGCCGGCGGCCGCCCAGCGGCCTGCCCGACTCGCAGGCCGTGATGGACCGCGTGATCTGCGTGGTGAACAACGACGCCATCACGCTCTATGAGCTCGACGAGGCCGAGGCCCACTACCTCTACGAGACGAAGCAGCAGGAGCGCATGACCGACGAGGCGCGACGAGCAGCTTCGCGACCGGCTCCTGCAGACGATCATCGAGAACCGGATCCAGCTCCAGCAGGCCGAGCGGGAGAAGATCACCGCCGAGGATTCGGAGGTCCAGGAGCAGCTCAACGACATCATGAAGAAGGTCAACGCGCAGTCGGCGAAGGACTTCGAGGAGGTGCTGACGCAGCAGGGGCTGTCCCTCGACGGCATCAAGAAGCGCATCCGTGACCAGATCCTGGTCCAGCGGGTCACGCGCCGCAAGGTCGCCCTGCGCATCTCCGTCACCGAGCAGGAGATCGACGGGTACATCAACGCCAACCGCGGCAAGCTCGAGACCGGCCTCACGTTCGAGGCGCGCCACATCCTGTTCCTGCCCGAGGCCGGCGAGGGGAGGACGGCTGGGCCGCGGCGCGCAAGAAGGCCGAGCAGGTCTACGGGCAGGTGAAGGAGGGCAAGGACTTCGCGGCGCTCGCCAAGGAGTACTCGGAGGATCCCTCGGCGAAGGACGGCGGCAGCCTGGGCACGCTCAAGCGAGGAGAGCTCACGCCGGAGATCGAGCAAGCCATCCTCCGCCTCCAGCCCGGCGAGTCGTCGCCGCCGACACGGTCGGCCGTCGGCTACCACCTGTTCCATCTCGACGCGAAGGAGACGCTCTCGGGTGAGGCGCTGACACAGGCCCGCAGCCAGATTCGCGACATCCTCTACCGCGAAAAGTACGACGCCCGACTCAAGGAGTGGATCGCCGAGATCAGGCAGCGGGCGCTCATCGACATCCGGCTATGAGAGATGCGGTCCGAGAATCAGGTTGACACCGCCGGAATCCGTATGGGACAGTGGGGTCCGTAACGCGGTCGAGTCACCTCGCTCGCATTCAGTACACAATCAACCCCCGGAGACGATCATCTCCCAGCGTAGCCCTAAGCGTCCCCCGCCGAGGACGGCTGTACCCCCGATCCGAATCCGCCTGAGACTCCTGGGGAGGAGGCAAGAGGATGAATCTGTCCGAGCTCAAAGACAAGACCATCTCCGACCTGAACAACGTCGCCAAGGACCTCGGCGTCCAGGGCGTGAGTGGGCTCCGCAAGCAGGAGCTCATCTTCAAGATCCTGCAGGGGCAGGCGGAGCGGGACGGGCTCATCTTCGCCGAGGGCGTGCTCGAGGTGCTGCCGGACGGCTTCGGCTTCCTGCGCGCGCCTGACTACAACTACCTTCCGGGCCCGGACGACATCTACGTCTCGCCGTCGCAGATCCGCCGCTTCGACCTGCGCACGGGCGACACCATCTCCGGCCAGGTGCGGCCGCCCAAGGACACCGAGCGGTACTTCGCCCTCCTGAAGGTGGAGGCGATCAACTTCGAGACGCCCGAGCAGTCGCGGGACAAGACGCTCTTCGACAACCTGACGCCGCTCTACCCGATGGAGCGGATACGGCTCGAGCACGACTCCGACAATCTGACGACGCGGGCGATGGACCTCCTCTGTCCGATCGGCAAGGGCCAGCGCGGCCTCATCGTGGCGGCGCCGCGCACGGGCAAGACGGTGCTGCTCCAGAACCTCGCCAACGCCATCGCGAAGAACCACCCCGAGGTGTACCTCATCGTGCTGCTCATCGACGAGCGGCCGGAAGAGGTCACCGACATGCAGCGCTCGGTCAAGGGCGAGGTCATCTCCTCGACCTTCGACGAGCCGCCCCAGCGCCACGTCCAGGTCGCCGACATGGTCATCGAGAAGGCGAAGCGGCTCGTCGAGCACAAGCGGGACGTCGTGATCCTGCTCGACTCCATCACGCGGTTCGCGCGGGCCCACAACGCCGTCATCCCCTCGTCGGGCAAGGTGCTGTCGGGCGGCCTCGACGCCAATGCGCCTCCAGCGCCCGCGCCGCTTCTTCGCCGCGGCGCGGAACATCGAGGAGGGCGGCTCGCTCACCATCATGGCCACCGCCCTCATCGACACGGGCTCGCGGATGGACGACGTGATCTTCGAGGAGTTCAAGGGCACCGGCAACATGGAGGTGCACCTCGACCGGCGCCTCATGGACAAGCGCATCTTCCCCACGATCAATATCGAGCAGACCGGCACCCGCAAGGAAGAGCTCCTCCTCGAGAAGGACGAGCTGCAGAAGGTCTGGCTGCTCCGGAAGGCGCTGTCCCAGCTCAACCCCGTCGAGGCGATGGAGCTCCTGCTCGACAAGCTCAAGCTGACCAAGACCAATAAGGACTTCCTGAACCAGATGAACCAGCTCACCTAGAGCGATGATAAGGGCCCATCTGCTTCGTTGGCGCCCTCGGCCGCACGCTCAACGCTACCAGCGAGTACGCCTCGCCGTGCGGCCATCGGGCGCCGCCTCGCAGCTGGACCCTTCTCATCGCTCTAGCCGGGTTTCTCCGACAGGCTCCTAGCCCGGCGAGGGGCATCCCACCGCCCGAAGCGTCCCCGATTTATTGCGCTTTCTCGCGCTCGCTGGTAGTATTTGGTCTCCATTCAGGAGGTGCTGCCGTGAAGGCTTCTATTCATCCGGACTACGTTGATACGACGATTACGTGCAACTGCGGAGAGGTCATTCACACCCGCTCCACCCGGCCGTCCATCCGGGTCGAGATCTGCTCCAAGTGTCACCCCTTCTTCACCGGGAAGCAGCGGTTCGTCGACACGGCGGGCCGCGTGGAGCGCTTCCAGCGCAAGTACAACAGGAAGGCGATCGAGCAAGGGTAGGGCCGGGCTCGACGCCACCACGCGCGCGCCCTTTGGACCACGACGCCTCCGCCGGTCGTCGCTCGGCGCGCGGCGTAGCCTTGCCCCGCTGCGCCCCTTCCCCTGAGGGACCCCGATGTTTGACAAGCTCCGCCAGATCGAGGCGCGCTGGGGCGAGCTGAACCATCAGCTCGCCGACCCCACCGTGATGGCACAGCCCGCGCTCTATGCCCGCACGGCCAAGGCGGCGTCCGAGCTGAGCGATGCCGTCCAGCGGTTCGGCGACTACAAGGGCGTGCTCGCCCGCATCACCGAAGCCCGCCACATCCTCACCGACGATCCCGACCGGGAAATGCGCGAGATGGCCCAGGCGGAGATCGACGACCTCGAGAAGCAGCAGACTCGGCTCGAGGAGGAGTTGCGGGCGCTGCTCATCCCGCGCGATCCGAACGACGACCGAAACGTCTTCCTGGAGATCCGCGCGGGGGCGGGGGAGACGAGGCGGCGCTGTTCGCCGCGGATCTCTTGCGGATGTACAGCAAGTACGCGGAGCGGCAGCGGTGGAAGGTGGAGGTGATGGACACCCACCCCACCGGCATCGGCGGGTTCAAGGAGGTCATCCTGCTCGTCCAGGGCCGCGGCGCGTGGAGTCGGCTCAAGTTCGAGCGCGGGGTGCACCGCGTCCAGCGCGTCCCCACCACGGAGTCGAGCGGTCGCATTCACACCTCGACGGTCACCGTCGCCGTCTTGCCCGAGGCCGAGGACGTGGACATCAAGGTGGAAGACAAGGACGTGCAGGTCGACGTCTACCGCTCCTCCGGGCCCGGCGGCCAGGGCGTCAATACGACGGACTCCGCCGTGCGCCTCACGCACCTGCCCACGGGCCTCGTGGTGACGTGTCAGGACGAGCGCTCCCAGATCAAGAACCGGGCGAAGGCCATGCGCGTGCTGAAGGCGCGGCTCCTCGAGCGGGCCCAGACCGAGCAGGCCGCGGCCATCGCCGCGGATCGGCGGAGCCAGGTCGGAACGGGCGAGCGGAGCGAGCGGATCCGGACGTATAACTTCCCCCAGGGACGTGTCTCAGATCACCGGATCAACCTGACCCTGCACCGGCTGCCCGCGGTGGTCGAGGGGGATCTCGACGAGCTGATCGACGGCCTGCGCGACTGGGACCAGAGCCAGAAGCTGGCGGAGAGCGTCCAGTGACGGGTGCCGTCGCCGCGCCCACCGCGCTCGCCCTGCTCCGGGAAGGGATGGCGCTCCTGCAGGCGGCGGGACCCGCGGCCGCCCGCCGTGAGGCGGAGTGGCTGCTCGCCGGGGTCCTCGGGGTGGGCCGCTTCGACGTATACCTCGAGCCCGCACGAGAGCTGTCGACCGACGAGGCGCGGCGCTATCTCGCCCTCCTCCGGCGGCGGGCTGCCGGCGAGCCGCTGCAGCACCTCCTCGGGTTCGAGGAGTTCCACGGCCTGCGCCTGGCCGTCAGTCCCGCCGTGCTGATCCCGCGCCCGGAGACCGAGGGGCTCGTGCAATGGGCGATCGAGGTCCTGGGGACGAGGGCCGACGCGCTCGTCGCCGATGTCGGCACGGGGAGCGGCGCCATCGCCTGTGCGCTCGCGGCCCGGTTGCCCGGGCTCCGGGTCCTGGCCGTCGACTGTTCGCCCGCCGCCCTCGCGGTGGCCGCGGACAATGTGCGCGCGCACGGCCTCGGGCGACGGGTGCAGCTGGCCGTGGGCGACCTCCTGGCGCCGCTGTCCGAGCGCGACGTGCGCGTCGATCTCGTCGTGGCCAATTTGCCGTATCTGCCGAGCGCGCTGATCCGCTCGCTGCCCGACGAGGTCGCGGCCTGGGAGCCCCGCCTCGCCCTCGACGGCGGGCCGGACGGCATGGCGCTGCTCCGCCGCCTCGTCGGCGGTGCCGCAGGTGTGCTCGGCGCGGGCGGCTCCCTGCTCATGGAGATCGGCGAGGAGCAGGCGGGCCCGGTCGCTTCCCTCATGGCGGCAGAGGGGTTCGGTGGGATCCGGTCACGCCGTGACTTGAACGGGGTCGAGCGCTATATCGGCGGGCAATGGCCGGCTCCCGGCGCCGCGGTCCCCGGGACGGCGCTGCTGATGGCCGCGCGCCTGGTCATCGAAGGCGGCGGGCCGCTTCGCGGGGAGGTGCCGGTGAGCGCCGCCAAGAACGCGGGCCTGCCCGCGCTGTGCGCCGCGCTCCTCACGTCCGAGCCCGTGGTGCTCGACAATGTCCCGGCGCTCGCCGACGTCGTGACCACCCGCGCGCTCCTCGAGCGCCTCGGGGGCGAGATCACGACCGACCCCGACGGCGTCACCCGGGTGCGCGTGGCGCGCGTCACGAGCCACGAGGCGCCCTACGAGCTCGTCTCGACCATGCGCGCGTCCGTGCTCGTCCTGGGCCCGCTGCTCGCGCGGACCGGTGTCGCGCGCGTCGCGCTCCCCGGCGGCTGCGCCATCGGCGTGCGGCCCATCGACCAGCACCTGAAGGGCTTCCAGAAGCTCGGGGCCGACATCGCCATCCAGAACGGCTACGTGGAGGCGCGGGCGAGCCGGCTCAAGGGCGCGCGCATCACGACGGACCTGGTGACGGTCACGGGCACCGAGAACCTGATGATGGCGGCGGTCCTGGCCGAGGGCACGACGGTGCTCGAGAACGCCGCGCGGGAGCCGGAGGTGGCGGACCTGGCGCGGCTCCTCGTCGCCATGGGCGCGCGCATCGAGGGGTGGGCACCGAGCGGATCGAGATCGAGGGCGTGCCCGAGCTCGGCGGCGCGCGCCACCGGATCATTCCCGATCGCATCGAGGCGGGCACGCTCCTCGTGGCGGGGGCCATCACCGGCGGGGACGTCACCCTCACCGGCGCGGCGCCGCGCCACCTCACCGCGACCCTCGCCAAGCTGGAAGAGTGCGGCGCCGCCATCACCGTCGACGGGGATCGCGTGCGGTGCCAGGGGCCTCCACGCCCGCTCGCGGCCGACCTGATCACGAGCCCGTTCCCGGGCTTCCCACGGACATGCAGGCGCAGATGATGGCGCTCCTCGGCGTGGCCGACGGCCTGTCGAAGATCTCGGAGACGATCTTCGAGAACCGGTTCATGCACGCCGCCGAGCTCAACCGCATGGGCGCGCGCATCGAGACCGACGGGTCGACCGCGGTGGTCCGCGGCGTGCCGGCCTACCAGGGCGCCCCCGTGATGGCCACGGATCTCCGCGCGTCCGCCTCGCTCGTGCTCGCGGGCCTCGCGGCGCACGGGACGACGGAGGTCTCCCGCGTGTATCACCTCGATCGCGGCTATGAGCGTCTCGAGGTGAAGCTCCAGGCGCTCGGCGCGCGCATCCGGAGGGTGCAGTGAGCCGGCCGCTGACCCTGGCATTGCCGAAGGGCCGGCTGCTCGACCCGGCATTGGCGCTGCTGGCGTCGATGGGCGTCCAGGGGCTCGACGCCGACTCCCGGCGGCTGCTCCTCACGGACGAGCGGATGGATCTCCGATTCATCCTCCTCAAGCCCGCCGACATCCCGACCTACGTCGAGTACGGCGCCGCCGACCTCGGCATCGTCGGCAAGGACATCCTGCTCGAGCAGGAGCCGGACGTGTACGAGCCGGTCGACCTCGGCTTCGGCTTCTGTCGCCTCGTGGTCGCGGAGCCGCGGGAGCTGTGGGAGCGGGACGACCCCGCGAAGTGGTCCTGGGTGCGCGTGGCGACCAAGTACCCGACGCTGACCGAGCGCTATTTCTCGGACCGGGGCATCCAGGTCGAGATCGTGCGCCTGGACGGCTCGATCGAGCTGGCGCCGCTGGTCGGCCTCGCCGAGCGCATCGTCGATCTCGTGCAGTCCGGCGAGACCCTCCGCGCCAACGGCCTGGTCGAGGTCGCGCAGATCGTGACCTCGACGGCGCGGCTCATCGTCAACCGGGCGTCGCTCAAGACCGCGCATGCGCGGGTGAGCGTCCTGATCGAGTCGATGCGCCAGGAAGCCGCCCCGGCGGCCCGGCGGCCACCGCGATGATCCGCCGGCTCGACACGCGTGCGATCGGGGTCGAGGGCGTGGTGCGCGCGCTCGACCGCTCGCCCTCCTCGGTGGACCCCGCCATCCATCAGAGCGTCATGGAGATCCTCGCCGCCGTGCGCGCCAAGGGCGACTCGGCCGTGCTCGAGCTGACCGAGCGCTTCGACCATGTGTCGCTCCGCGCGGACGAGCTGCGGGTGACGCCCGGCGAGCTCGATGCCGCCGAGCGCGCGCTCGGTGACGCCACGGTGGCCTCGCTCCGCTACGCCGCGCAGCGCATCGCGCGCTTTCACGAGGCCTGTGCGCCTCGCTCCTGGAGCATGACGGATGACAACGGCTCGCTCCTCGGCCAGGAAGTGCGGCCGCTCGCGCGCGTCGCCGTGTACGTCCCGGGTGGCCGCGCCGCCTATCCGTCCACCGTCCTGATGACGGTGGTCCCCGCGCGGGTGGCGGGCGTCCGGGAGATCGTGCTCCTCTCGCCGCCGGCCGCCGACAAGTCGCTCGATGCCGCCGTGCTCGTCGCCGCGCGGATCGCCGGGGTGACGGAGGCCTACCGGATCGGTGGGGCGCAGGCCGTCGCGGCCGCGGCCTACGGCACCGAGACGATCCGCCGCGTGGACAAGATCGTGGGCCCGGGCAATATCTACGTGGCGCTCGCCAAGAGCCAGGTCTACGGCGACGTGGGCATCGACATGATCGCCGGGCCGAGCGAGGTGGTCGTCGTGGCCGACGCGGGTGCCGATCCGTCCTTCGTGGCGGCCGATCTTCTCGCCCAGTCCGAGCACGATCCGATGGCGCGCGCCGTGCTCCTCACGCCGTCGGCGAGCCTGATCGAGCGGGTCGCGGTCGAGACCGAGCGCCGGCTCGAAGCGCTTCCGCGCCGCGCCCTCGCAGCGCGCGCGCTCGCGGACAACGGCGCGCTCGTCCTGACGGCGAGCCTCGAGGAAGCCATCCGGGTGGCCAATGCGCTCGCCCCCGAGCACCTCGAGCTGCTCGTCGCCGAGCCCAGGGCCTGGCTCGCCTCCGTGACGAGCGCGGGGGCGGTGTTCCTCGGGTCCTGCACGCCGGAAGTGGTGGGCGACTACGTCGCGGGGCCGAATCACGTGCTGCCGACGGGCGGCACCGCCCGCTTCGCCTCGGCGCTCAGCACCGAGGACTTCGTCAAGCGCATGAGCGTCATCGAGTACTCGTCCCGGGGCTTGCGGAGGCCCTGCCCCACGTGGAGGAGCTGAGCCGTCTCGAGGGACTCCACGGCCATGGTGCGGCCGCGGCCGTGCGCGTCACGCGAATGGGAGGGAGCGCATGAAGCGAGGGACGCACGTCACGGAGCCCGAGATCCCGCGGCAGGGCCGGGTCGAGCGCAATACCAAGGAGACGCAGATCGTGCTCCAGCTCGACATCGACGGCGCCGGCGCCAGCAAGGTGGAGACGGGCATTCCGTTCTTCAGCCACATGCTGGAGGCCTGGGCCAAGCACGGGTTGATGGATTTGACCGTGGACGCCAAGGGCGACCTCGAGGTGGATCACCACCACACGGTGGAGGACGTCGGGATCTGCCTCGGCCAGGCGTTCCGCGCGGCGGTGGGCGACAAGCGCGGGATCGTGCGCTACGGCGCGTCCTTCCTGCCGATGGACGAGGCGCTGCTGCACGCGGCCGTCGACATCTCCGGGCGGCCGTTCCTGGTCTTCAACGTGCCGGTCCAGCGGACGCGCGTGTCGAATTTCGACCTCGACCTGCTCCGGGAGTTCTTCCGGGCATTTGCGTTCAATGCCGAGCTCACGCTGCACGTCAACATGCACTACGGCGAGAACCTCCATCACATCGCCGAGGCGGTCTTCAAGGCGGTGGGGCGCGCGCTCGCCGAAGCCACGCGCCTCAATCCCCGCATCACAGGCATCCCATCCACCAAGGGCACGCTCTGACCGCCATGCCCCGGCCGCGTACGGATTCACGAGCAGTGTTCGAGCGCCAGCTTCGCCGGCGCAATCCTTCCAGAGTGTGTCGGAGAAGGCGTTGAGGCTCGCCTGCGAGTGTACGGCGTTCCGCTTCGAGCGCCGGCTTCGCCGGCGCAACGATTCCTGGGAGGCGTCGGAAGGGGGCAAAGCCCTCCGAGTTTCTGGGGAGGCTCGGTTCGAAGCCCCCTTCCGGTTTATGATCGCCGTCGTCGACTACGGCCGGGGCAATCTCGGCAGTGTCGAGAAGGCCTTCGGCCGGCTCGGCATGGCCGCCGTCGTGACCGAGGACCCGAGCGTGGTCGCGGACGCCGGAAGCGGTGGTGCTGCCGGGCGATGGCGCCTTCCAGGACGCGATGGACAACCTCGGGGCGCGCGCCCTTCTCGATCCGCTCCGCGCCTGCCTCGACGACGGCCGGCCCTTCCTCGGCATCTGCCTGGGCTATCAGCTCCTGTTCACCGAGAGCGAGGAGTTCGGCCAGTGCAAGGGGCTCGACGTGATTCCCGGGGCGGTGCGCCGCTTTCCCGCCGGGCTCAAGATCCCGCACATGGGATGGAACCAGGTCGAGCATCGGGGCGACCTGGCGCTCTTCGACGGCATCCCGAGCGGCGCGCACTTCTACTTCGTTCACTCCTACTACCCGGCGACGTCCGACTCCTCGCTGGCCGTCGCCTCGTGCACGTACGGCGTGTCGTTTCCGGCGGCCATCGGACGCGGCGCGCTCTTCGCGACCCAGTTCCATCCCGAGAAGAGCCAGCGCTGGGGTCTCAGCTCCTCGAGAACTTCGCCGCCTTTGTGCGGGCACGGCGCTCGTGACGTTCGAGATCATTCCCGCGGTGGACGTCAAGGAGGGCCGGTGCGTGCGGCTGCGCCAGGGCAAGGCCGACGCCGAGACCGTCTTCGGGAGGATCCGGTCGCCATGGCCCGGCGGTGGGAGGCCGAAGGCGCGCGCCGGCTCCACGTGGTCGACCTGGACGGGGCCTTCGGAAGGCTGCGCCAGACCGCCGTCGTGCGCGCGATCCTCGAGGCCGTGTCCATCCCCGTCGAGGTGGGCGGTGGGCTGCGGACGGTCGAGGACGTCGAGCTCGTGCTGGGCACCGGAGCGCGCTGGGCCATTCGTCGGGACCCGGGCGGCGCTCGATCCCGACTTCCTCGACCTGGTCTGCCGCCGCTTCGAGGATCAGATCATCATCGGGATCGACGCCTCCGACGGTCGCGTCGCCGTCGACGGGTGGAAGCGCGTCCTCGATCTCGAGGCGCTGGCGCTGGCCCGCGATGCCGCGTCGGCGGGGGCCGCGGCCATCGTCTACACGGACATCGCGCGCGACGGCATGGAGACCGGCCCCAATCTCTGGAGCACCGAGTCCGTGGCCCGCGCGGCGGGCATCCCCGTCTTCGCCTCCGGCGGCGTCAGCAGCCTCGACGACATCCGCCAGCTCGCCACCCTCCCCGGCATCACCGGTGTCATCGTCGGCCGCGCCCTCTACACCGGCGCCCTGGATCTTCGCCAGGCCCTCGCCGAGGCGGGCTAGAGCGATGATAAGGGCCCATCTGCGGAGGTACGGCGTCCCGCGACCGTCGTGCCACGTAACGCGCAGACAAGCGGCCGACGAACCCGTCTGCGGGCCCAGACGTGGCCCCGCACTCCCCTAGCGAGTACGCCTCGCGTGCGGTCATCGGGCGCCGCCTCGCAGCTGGACCCTTCTCATCGCTCTAGCTGGGTTTATCGGGCAGGCTCCTAGTGGCCGGAAATCAATGCTCTGCAAGCGCCTGATCCCCTGCCTCGACGTGAAGGACGGCCGCGTCGTCAAGGGCGTGCGCTTCGTCGACCTGCGCGACGCGGGCGATCCCGTGGAGGCGGCGCTCGCCTACGATGCGCAGGGCGCCGATGAGCTGGTCTTCCTCGACATCACCGCGTCGCACGAGGACCGCGCCATCATGCTGGACGTCGTGCGGCGGACGGCCGAGGGCATCTACATGCCGCTCACCGTGGGCGGGGGCATTCGCTCGCTCGCCGATATCCGGACGCTCCTGCGGGCGGGCGCCGACAAGGTGTCGCTGAACACGGCGGCCCTCGCGCGGCCCGAGCTGATCCGTGAGGCGGCGCACGCCTTCGGCAGCCAGTGCATCGTGGTGGCCATCGACGCCAAGCGCGAGACGGACGGCCGGCAGGCGCGCTGGGGCGTCTACACGCATGGCGGGCGCCGGCCCGCGGGGCGGGACGCCGTCGAATGGGCGCGCGAGGTCGAGGCTCTCGGCGCGGGCGAGATCCTCCTGACGAGCATGGACCGCGATGGCACCGGAGCCGGCTACGACCTCGCCCTCACGCGGGCGGTGTCCGAAGCCGTGTCGGTGCCCGTCATCGCCTCGGGCGGAGCCGGCGGCCTCGAGCATCTCTTCGAGAGTGTCACCGAGGGCAAGGCCGACGCCGCGCTCGTGGCCTCGATCTTCCACTTCGGCCGGCACACCATTCTCGAGGCCAAGCGGTATCTCCGCGAGCGCGGCGTGCCGGTGAGGCTCGAGCCGTGAGCGGCGAGGATCTCCGCTGGGACGCCGACGGGCTCATCCCCGCCGTCGTGCAGGAGACGGAAACCGGCGAGGTGCTGATGGTCGCCTGGATGAACCGGGAGGCGCTCGAGGCGACGCTGCGCACGGGGGCAGCCATTTCTGGTCCCGCTCGCGGCGGGCACTCTGGCGGAAGGGCGAGACGTCCGGCCACGTGCAGCACGTGGATGGCCTCTATGCCGACTGCGACGGAGATACCCTGCTCGTGCAGGTGCACCAGGAGGGCGTCGCCTGCCACACGGGGGCGCGGACCTGCTTCTTCACCCGCCTGGGCGGCGGCGATGCGCCGGCGGCGGCCGGCGCCGGCCCGGCCACGCTCGAGGTGGTCGAGCGCGTGCTCCAATCGCGCGTCGCGGCGCCGCCACCCGGCTCCTACGTGGCGGGCCTCCTCGCCAACGGGGAGGCGCAGATCTGCCGGAAGATCGGCGAGGAGGCCATCGAGGTCGTGACCGCCGCGCTCGGCGGAGAGGGCGACGACCGGGTGGTCTCGGAGACCGCCGACCTGTGGTTTCACAGCATGGTGCTGCTCGCCCGCCGGGGCATTCCCTGCGGCGCGTCTTCGCGGAGCTGGCACGCCGTCGCGGGGAGCGGCGGACCGCCTGATGAGCGCTTGCGCGAAGAGGCCCAGCCGCGCGACCAACGTGCCTCGCAGTAAGGCAACCTGATGAGCGCTTGCGCGAAGAGGCCCGGCCGCCCGACCAACGTGCCTCGCAGTGTGGCAACCCGATGAGCGCTTGCGCGAAGAGGCCCAGCCGCGCGACCAACGTCCCTCGCAGTCAGGTAACCTGATGAGCGCTTGCGCGAAGAGGCCGGGCCGCCTGACCAACGTCCCTCGCAGCAAGGCAACCCGGTGAGCGCGCCGCGCAGCCTCGCCGTGGGGCCGGCACTCGGGCTGGCTCGCGCTGCTCGCCGGCTGCGGTGCTGCAGGCCGGCCGGATCGAGGGCGGGACGTTCTACTCTCCGAAGGGCTATACCGTGCGGCTGCCGGAGAACGGTTGGCGCGTCGAGCCCGGCGACGCCGACCTCCAGCTTCGGCGCGACGTCCCGGCCGGCGGCATGCTCGCCGACGCGACCTGTGAGGGCCCGGATCCGGGCGGCCGCTGCCCGTGCTCGCCCGCCACCTCGTCTTCGGGCTCACGCGGCCGGTGACCGTGGAGAGCGATACCCGAACGGTGGGCGGGCGCCCCGCGGCGCACCGGGTGCTGCGAGGTGTGGTCGACGGCCGGGAGGTCGAGGTGGAGTCGCTGGTCGTCAAGGGCGACCGCTGCGTCCACGACTTCCTGTACGTCGCGCCGCCGGGGCAGTTCGAGGCCGGGCGGCGCGATTTCCAGGCCTTCGTCGAGAGCTTTTCGTCCGGGGCGGGGCAATGACCGCGGTCGAGCTCGCGAAGATCCACACGCGCGAGACGCTGGTCTGGTACGGCGGGCTCGCGCTCCTCGCCGTCCAGGTGGGGCGCAACCTGGCGCTTCCCCCGCGTATTTCTGGCTCGTCGCGCGCGAGATCGACGTCATCGGCATCCGCTCCCTCGTGGTCGCGCTCACCGCCGCGCTCTTCACGGGCATGGTGCTGGCGCTGCAGAGCGCGGTGAACATGGCGCGCTTCGGCGCGGAGAACTACGTCGGCCCGGTGGTGGCGCTGTCCATCCTCCGCGAGCTCGGCCCCGTGCTCACCGCCATCCTCGTGGGCGGGAAGGTGGCCTCCGGCATCACCGCGGAGCTCGGCTCGATGAAGGTCACGGAGCAGATCGACGCGCTCCGGTCGCTCGGCGTGAACTACGTGAAGAAGCTGATCGTGCCGCGCCTGCTCGCCGCCCTCCTCGTCTTCCCCTCGTCACCGTCCTCGCCGACGGGATCGGCCTCTTCGGCGGGATGCTCATCGTCGTGTTCGAGCGCAACGTCGACGCCTACCTGTACTGGAACACGATCTCGTACTGGGTCGTGCTCAAGGACTTTCTGACCGGAATCGGCAAGAGCGTGGTGTTCGGCGGCCTCGTCACCTTGATCGGCTGCTACAACGGGCTCGCCACCGAGGGCGGCACGGAGGGTCTGGGCCGGTCGACGACGGCGACGGTGGTGCAGGTCGCGATGGGCGTGATCATCTCGGATTTTTTCCTCACGAAGCTCTTCCTCTTCCTGTTCTGGTGACGGGGACGATGGCGGCGCCGGTCGTCGAGCTGCGGGACGTGCGGAAGTCGTTCGAGCACCACGAGGTGCTGCGCGGCGTGAGCATCGCCCTCACCAAGGGCACCACGCTCGCCGTCATGGGCGGCAGCGGCGCGGGCAAGACCGTGTTCCTCCGCATCGCCGACGGACTCATCCGGCCGGACGCCGGAGAAGTGCTGCTCTTCGGCACGCCGATCGAGCGCATGCGCGAGGAGGCGATGCTGCCGTTGCGGCGCCGCGCGGGCTTCGTGTTCCAGGGCGCCGCGCTCTTCGACTCGCTCTCCGTCTTCGAGAACGTCGCCTACCCGCTCCGCGAGCACACGCGGTTGAGTGAAGGAGAGATTGCGGACCGCGTCCACCGCTTTCTGTCGCTCGTCGGCCTGCCCGGGACGGACGACCTCCTGCCCGCCGAGCTGTCGGGCGGGATGCGCAAGCGCGTGGGCATCGCGCGCGCCCTCGTGATGGAGCCGGAGGTGGTCTTCTTCGACGAGCCCACCGCCGGCCTCGACCCGACCAATGGGCGGCTCGTCGCCGAGCTGATCGCCGAGCTGCGCACGGGGTCTGCGACACCGCCATCGTGGTCACGCACGACATCGAGTTCGCCGACCTGGTGGCCGACCGGATGGCCATCCTCCACCAGGGCCGCTTCGCCGACGTGGGCAGCCCGGCCGAGATCCACCGCTCGGCCAATCCCGACGTCCGCAGGTTCCTCGCGGGCGAGCTGCGGGCGAGCTAGGTCCCGATGGCGGAGCCGCGCCTGCGCACGCTCCAGATCAGGATCGGCGCCTTCATCCTGGCCGGGCTCGGCGTCTTCCTCGCCATCATCTACCTCCTCGGCGCGCAGGCGCGCTACTTCGAGCGGAAGTACAACCTGGTGGCCGAGTTCGGCGAGGTGGGCGGGCTCATCGAGGGCGCCACCGTGCGCCTGGCCGGCGTGCAGATCGGCCGGGTCACCGACGTGGCGCTGGCAAGCGAGCCCGGGGGCAAGGTGAGGGTGACGCTCACCATCGCCCGGGCCTTCGCCGATCGCATCCGGGCGGACTCGGAGGCGAGGATCGTCACCCAGGGCCTGCTCGGCGACAAGCTCATCGAGATCACCATGGGCAGCGCGGCGGCCCCGCCGCTGCCGCCGGGCGGTCGTCTGATTGCCCGCGAGCCGGTGGAGATGGGCCGCGTCTTCGCGGAAGGCGCCGATGCCCTCGCCAAGATCAATCGCCTGGCGACCGCCCTCACGGGCACGGTGGAGCGGATCGAGGCGGGCGGCACGGTGGAGCAGATCACGCGCCTGGCCGCCGCCCTCGGCGGCGCCGTGGATCGACTGGACCGGGCGGGAGCGCTCGACGATCTCGGCGCCGCCGTCCGGTCCGGCGCGGCGCATCACCGAGCAGGTGGAGAAGGGCCAGGGCTGGCTCCACGCCCTCGTCTACGAGGAGCCCGAGGCGCTCCGGCGGGTCAACGCGATCCTGATCTCGACACAGGCGCTGCTCGCCAAGGCGGATTCGAGGGACAGCGCGGTCGGCGTGCTCCTGTCGCCGGACAGCGGCAAGGCCGCGCGCTCGCTGCTCGCCGCCATGGAGGCGCTCGGGCGCGGGGCCGACAAGCCGGGCGCGGGCGAGGGGCTCCTCACGACGCTCCTCTTCGATCCCGAGTACAAGCCGGTGGCGCAGGATATCCAGGTCGTCGCGAAGAACCTCCGCGACGTGTCCGAGAAGCTCGCCCATGGCCAGGGGCTGCTCGGGTCATTGCTCACCAGCGACGGCGATGGCGGCCTCGGGCCGGCCGCCGCCGACTTCAAGGTGGCCATGGCCAATCTCCGGGCCGTCACCGAGCGTCTCAAGTCGATGGTGAGGGGACGCTCGGCGCCTTGCTCGAAGACCCGACGGTGTACGAGAACCTGGTGCAGGTCCTCGACGGCGCGAAGCGGAGCTATCTGCTGCGCGCGCTGATCCGCTCGAGCATCGGGGCCGGGGCGGGTGCGGGGGCTCAAGCCAAATGACGGAGCGAGCGTGATGGCGCGCGAGCGCCCGGTGTACCGCTGCCAGGAGTGTGGGCTCGCGGCGCCCAAGCCGGGGACCTGCCCGGACTGTGCCCGCGCGGGCAACTACGTGCAGCTCGTCGAGGAGCGGGCGGCGCCCGCTCGGACAGGGATGCGCGTGGTGACGGCGGCCGGGAGCCGGCCTCAGCCCTTGGCGTCGATCGACAGCGATGGCGGTGAGCGCATCGCGACGGGGATCGGCGAGCTGGACCGGGTGCTGGGAGGAGGCCTGGTCAAGGACTCGCTCGTCCTGATCGGGGGCGATCCGGGCATCGGCAAGTCCACCTTGCTCCTGCAGGCGACTCGCGCGCTGGCGGAGCGCGCCGGCCCGGTGCTCTATGTCTCGGGCGAGGAGTCGGCCGGACAGGTCAAGCTCCGGGCCGAGCGGCTCGGGATCGCGCCCGCGGGCCTCTACTTCGTGGCCGAGAACGACCTCGAGGTCGTCCTGGGCCACGTGAAGGCGCTGCGGCCTCGCGTCCTGGTGGTGGACTCCATCCAGGCCGTCTACCTGCCCAGCCTCGAATCCGCGCCGGGCAGCGTCAGCCAGGTCCGCGAATGCGGGGCGCGCCTGATGCTGCTCGCCAAGGGAGAGGGCATCGCCACCTTCCTGGTCGGGCACGTCACCAAGGAAGGGGCGCTGGCCGGCCCGCGCGTGCTCGAGCACCTGGTCGACACCGTCCTGTACTTCGAGGGCGAGCGCCACCATGCGTACCGGGTCTTGCGCGCCGTCAAGAACCGGTTCGGGTCGACCAATGAGATCGGCGTCTTCGAGATGGCCGAGCGGGGCCTCGCCGAGGTCGCGAACCCTCGGGCTTCTTCCTCTCGGAGCGGCCCAAGGGTGCGCCGGGCTCCGTCATCGTCAGCAGCCTCGAGGGCACACGGCCGCTGTTGCTCGAAGTACAGGCGCTGGTCACGCCCGCCAGCTTCGGCACTCCGCGCCGCACCGCGCTCGGGGCGGACTACAATCGAGTGTGTCTGCTCCTGGCCGTCCTGGAAAAGCGCGTGGGGTTCCCGCTGCAGTCCCAGGACGCCTTCGTCAACGTGGCGGGGGCGGGCGCGTGTCCGAGCCGGCGGCCGATCTCGGTCTGGCGCTCGCCGTCGCATCGAGCTATCTCGACCGGCCGTTGCGAGGCGACGTCGTGGTGATGGGCGAGGTGGGGCTGACCGGCGAGGTGCGGGCGGTGACCGCTCTGGACGCGCGCCTCAAGGAGGCCGCCGCGCTCGGGTTCACGTCGGCCGTCGTGCCCCAGAACAATCTGCGCGGCCGCGCGAGTCATCCGATCGAGACGCAGGGCGTGGGATCGGTGGAGGAGGCCGTGAAGATGCTGCTGGGTCCATGAGGTAGCCATGGCGATCATCGTGGTGCGGCTGATCGTGCTGGCCGCGGCGACGGCGGCGGGGCTCGCGTTCGGGCCGTCGCTCGGATTGTCGAACCGGAACGTCTGGCTGGGCGCCGCCGGCCTCCTCGCCGGCGCCCTGGCCGTCCTGCTCGAGTGGCAGGCGCGGCGGGTGCCCGTGGACCGGCTGTTCTGGGGCGCGGTGGGGGCATCCTGGGGGTGGCGTTCGGGCTCGGGCTGGGCTCGGCCCTGGGCGCGGTCGTGCCGGGAGCGGGCGCGCTCGGCCGCGGGCTATTCGCGCTCCTGCTCGCGTATCTGGGCGCGACGGTGTCGCTGGCCAAGCGGGACGAGCTCGAGGCGATGTCGGAGAAGCTCTTTCCCCGGCGCGTCGGCGACCGGCGGATGGACAAGATCCTCGACACGTCGGTGATCATCGACGGCCGCATCGTGAGCGTGTGCGAGAGCGGATTCCTCGAGGGGCCTCTCGTCGTTCCGCAATTCGTCCTGCACGAGCTGCAGCAGATCGCCGACTCCTCCGACGCGCTCCGGCGCAACCGGGCCAAGCGCGGCTTCGACGTCATGCAGCGGCTGCAGCGCAGCGCCAAGGTCGAGGTGCGCATCGAGCCCCGCGATTTCCCGGGGTGCGCGAGGTGGACAAGAAGCTGCTCGAGCTGGCGAGGGTGACGGGCGGCAAGCTCGTGACCAATGACTACGCCCTCAATCGGCTCGCCGACGTGAACGGGATCGCCGTGCTCAACGTCAATGAGCTGGCCGGCTCCCTGCGGCCCGTCTTTCTGCCCGGCGACGCCATGCAGATCCACCTCGTCAAGGAGGGCAAGGAAGCCGGGCAGGGTGTCGGGTATCTCGACGACGGCACCATGGTCGTCGTGGATCACGGCAAGCGGCTCATCGGCCAGACCGTCGACGCGGCCGTGACCACGATGCTTCAGACCGCGGCCGGGCGCATGATCTTCGCGAGGCTGCGGGACGAGGAGCCGGGCCCGCGATGACGCGCGCGACGACAGGCGAGCATGGTGACGGTCGCGGTAGTGCCGGCGGGGGAGCGGCAGCCGGATGGGTCGGAGCCGACCGAAGCAGTACCTGTCGGTCCGCGGCGTGCCCGTGATCGTCCACACGCTGCGGGCGCTGGTGCAGAGCGTGCAAGGTGTCGTGGTGGCGGCGCCCGCCGCGCACGTCGACGCGACGCGGCGGCTCTTCGCCCGGCATCGCCTCCCGCGCGTGCTCGCGGTGGTCGCGGGAGGAGCCGAGCGCCAGGAATCGGTCTGGCTCGCGCTGGCCGCGCTGCCCGTAGAGACCCGGTGGGTGATCGTCCACGACGCGGTCCGGCCCTTCATCACGCCCGCGCTGGTCGAGCGCGTGCTGGCCGCGGCGCGGGCCCACGGCGCGGCGACCTGCGGCCTCGCCGTGCGGGACACCGTCAAGCGAGTGCGGGAGGACCTGGTGCAATCGACGCTCGACCGCGATGGCCTCTGGCTCACCCAGACGCCGCAGGCGTTCCGCCGGGAGCTCTTGTGGGAGGCGCACGACAAGGCGCGGCGGGATGGCTTTCTCGGCACCGACGACGCGGTGCTCGTCGAGCGCTTGGGCGCGGACGTGGCGATGGTGCCGGGGCATCACCGGAACCTCAAGATCACGACGCCCGAGGATCTCGACACCGCACGCCAGTGGCTCGGGCGGCGGGCTGGGCGAGGCTCCGCATGACGCGCACCGGCCTCGGCTTCGATCTCCATCCGCTGGTGGACGGACGCCCGCTGGTGCTCGGCGGCGTGACCGTCCCGGGCGGGCGCGGCCTGAGCGGCCACTCCGACGCCGACGTCCTCGCCCATGCGATCGGTGAGGCGCTGCTCGGGGCCCTCGCCCTCGGCGACCTGGGCCGCCACTTCCCGGATACGGACCCCCGCTATGCAGGCGTGTCGAGCCTCGTCCTGCTCCGAGCGGTCATGGACCTTCTCGTCGCGAAGGGAGCGCATCTCGTGAACGTCGACGCCACCGTGATCTGCCAATCCCCGCGGCTCGGCCCATTCCTGCCCGAGATGGCCGAGCGCCTGGCCGAGACACTCGCCCTCGGCCCCGGTCGCGTGAGCGTGAAAGCCAAGAGCCCGGAGCACCTCGGCCTCCTCGGCCGAGAGGAGGGAATCGCCGCCATGGCCGTCGTGAGCCTGGAGGTCGCGTGATGGCGCTCAGGATCTTCAACTCGCTCAGCCGCAAGAAGGAGGACTTCACGCCGCTCCGCGCAGGCGAGGCGCGAATCTACGTCTGCGGCGTCACCGTCTACGACCTGAGCCATATCGGCCATGCCCGGAGCGCGATCGTCTTCGACGTGGTCAACCGCTATCTGCGCTTCACGGGGCTGCGGGTGACGTTCGTCAAGAACTTCACCGACGTGGACGACAAGATCATCAAGCGCGCCAATGACGAGGGACTGCCCGCGACCGGCGTCTCCGAGCGGTACATCGCCGAGTACCGGGCGGACATGGCATCCATCGGCGTGCTGCCTCCGGACATCGAGCCGAAGGCGACCGAGCACATCCCCGAGATGGTCGTGCTCATCGAGCGATTGATCGAGAATGGCGTGGCCTATGTCGTGGACGGCGACGTCTACTTCGAGGTCCGGCGATTCCCGGCCTACGGCGCCTTGTCGGGCAAGAACATCGAGGACCTCGAGGCAGGCGCCCGTGTCGACGTGGACGAGCGCAAGCGGGACCCACTCGACTTCGCGCTGTGGAAGGCGGCGAAGCCCGGTGAGCCCTCCTGGCCGAGCCCGTGGGGCCGGGCCGGCCGGGCTGGCACATCGAGTGCTCGGCCATGGCGATGCGCTATCTGGGCGAGAGCTTCGACCTCCACGGAGGAGGCGAGGATCTCATCTTTCCCGCACCACGAGAACGAGATCGCCCAGTCCGAGGCGGCGACGGCGCGCCCGTTCGTGCGGTCCTGGCTCCACAACGGATTCGTCAATCTGGGATCGGAGAAGATGTCGAAGTCGCTCGGCAATACCCTCACGATCCGGGACATGGTGCGGCGTCACGACCCCGAGGCCATCCGCCTCTATCTCCTCGGGACGCATTACCGACATCCTCTCGAGTTCAGCGACGAGCGCATCGCCGAGGCTGCGCGGGCGCTCGGGCGGCTCTCCGCGCTCAAGGCGGAGGCGGTGCGGATCGCCGCGAAGGAAAGTCCACCCCGGGTGCGGACGGTGGGCTCTTGAGGAGGTCGCGGCCCACCGCGCCCGGTTCGAGGCGGCGATGGACGACGACTTCAATACGCCGCAGGCGCTCGGCGTGCTCTTCGACCTGGCCAGGGTTCTGAACACGGCCCGCGACCAGATGACGCACGGCACGGCGGGAGCCGGCGCCTTCCTGCTGGGCGTGGCCGAGCTCTCGACGCTGGCGGGCGTGCTGGGCCTGCTGGAGGGCGCCGCCCGGGAGCGGGAGCCGGTCGATGCCCAGCTCAAGGCGCGGGTCGAATCCCTGGTCAATCGGCGCCAGGAGGCCAGGAAGCAGCGCGACTTTGCCGAGGCCGACCGTCTTCGCAACGAGCTCACCCAGCTGGGCGTCCTCATCGAGGACACGCCCGGCGGGACCACCTGGAAGCTCAGGTGAGGGAGCCGGATCCGCCGCTCATCGGCCGCCATCCCGTGCTCGAGTTGCTGCGGGCGGACAGCCGGCGCGTCGAGGAGATCGCCATCATCGCCGAAGGGCGGGGGCCGGCGCTCCAGGAGCTCCTGATCCTGGCCAAGAGTCGCGGGGTGAAGATCTCGTTCCGGACCCGCGAGCAGCTCACGTCGATGGCCGGGACTCCCCATCACCAGGGCGTGGTGGCGCGCGCCGCCGGGGCGAGCTACTGGACGTTCGCCGACCTCTTGGCCGTTCCGGCTGGCGCGCGGGGAACCGGCGTTCTTCCTGGGGCTCGACCAGGTGCAGGATCCGAGAAATCTCGGCGCGATCCTGCGCTCCGCGGAGGCCACCGGGGTGCATGGCGTCGTCGTGCCCAAGCACAACTCGGCGGGTCTGACCGGCGGCGCGACCAAGTCGGCGGTGGGAGCGGTGGAGCTCGTCCCGGTTGCCCGGGTCCCGAATCTCGTCCAGTGTCTCGAGGCCATGAAGAAGGAAGGCGTCTGGGTCGTGGGGGCGGTGACGGAAGGGGGCAAGGCCCCGTGGGACGTCGATCTGACGTCCGGCATCTGCCTCGTTCTCGGGGAGAGGGGAGGGGCTGCGGCCACTGGTCGCCCGCACCTGCGACCTGCTCGTGACGCTCCCGATGAAGGGGCGGCTCGGGTCCGTGAACGTCTCGGCGGCGGCGGCCGTCCTGTGCTTCGAGGCGTTGCGCCAGCGCTCGAGCGGGCGGCGGCATTGAATGCCCTTGTGAAACTAATTACTACTTGACTTCTCGAAGGGTCTCACTTAGCGTGAAGTTTTGCGACTGCTGGCGTAGCTCAGGGGTAGAGCAACTGCCTTGTAAGCAGTGGGTCGGGGGTTCAAATCCTCCCGCCAGCGCCAGTGATATCAATGGGTTACAATTCAGGGAGCAAGCGGGGAGATACCCAAGTGGCCAAAGGGGGCAGACTGTAAATCTGCTGGCGCTACGCCTTCGGAGGTTCAAGTCCTCCTCTCCCCACCACTCCTGGGTGGTCGAAGCGGCGTGGAACAGGGTACGGAGAGGAAGAACAAGCGGCCGGCCTTGGCGGGCAAGCGGGAATAGCTCAGCGGTAGAGCGCCAGCCTTCCAAGCTGGGGGTCGCGGGTTCGAATCCCGTTTCCCGCTCCAGCCGCCAGGTCAGGCTCTGTTGACACGGCAATCGGGCGGGCCCATGTAGCTCAGTTGGCAGAGCGCGTCCTTGGTAAGGACGAGGTCTCCGGTTCAAGCCCGGACATGGGCTCCATTTTTCACGACATTCACTGGATTCACGAGAACGGTCTTGCGACGGAGGGCCCCGCGATGGCCAAGCAGAAGTTTGATCGGTCGAAGCCGCACGTGAACATCGGGACGATCGGGCATATCGATCACGGGAAGACGACGTTGACGAGTGCGATCACGAAGGTGTTGCACACGAAGTACACGGGGGTGGCGGTGCGGGACTTCGGGACGATCGACAATGCGCCGGAGGAGCGGGAGCGGGGATCACGATCGCGGTGAGCCACGTGGAGTACGAGACGGCGAACCGGCACTACGCGCACATCGATTGTCCGGGGCACGCGGACTACATCAAGAACATGATCACGGGGGCGGCCCAGATGGACGGGGCGATCCTGGTGGTGGCGGCGAATGACGGGCCGATGCCGCAGACGCGGGAGCACGTGTTGCTGGCGCGGCAGGTGAATGTGCCGAGCCTGGTGGTGTTCATGAACAAGGTGCGACATGGTGGACGATCCGGAGATTTTGGATTTGGTGGAGCTGGAGGTGCGGGAGCTGCTGAAGAAGTACCAGTTTCCGGGGACGACATTCCGGTGGTGCGGGGCAGTGCGCTGGGGGCGATGGAGAAGCCGGAGGACGCGGTGGCGGCGAAGTGCATCTGGGAGCTGATGGAGGCGGTGGACACGCTATATTCCGACGCCGCCGCGGGCGGTGGACAAGCCGTTTTTGATGCCGATCGAGGACATTTTCACGATCACGGGGCGGGGGACGGTGGTGACGGGGCGGGTGGAGCGCGGGATCGTGAAGGTGGGGGAAGAGATCGAGATCGTGGGGATGCAGGAGCAGACGAAGAAGAGCGGTGGTGACGGGGGTGGAGATGTTCCGCAAGCTGCTGGATGAGGGGCGGGCGGGGGACAACATCGGGGCGCTGCTGCGGGGATCGACAAGGACGAAGTGGAGCGGGGGCAGGTGCTGGCGAAGCCGGGGTCGATCAAGCCGTTCAAGAAGTTCAAGGCGGAAGTGTACGTGTTGGCGAAGGAGGAGGGGGCGGCACACGCCGTTTTTCAACGGGTATCGGCCGCAGTTTTACTTTCGGACGACGGACGTGACGGGGGTGTGCACGCTGCCGGCGGGGTGGAGATGGTGATGCCGGGGGACAACGTGGCGATGTCGATCGAGCTGATCACGCCGATCGCGATGGAGAAGGAGCTGCGGTTTGCGATCCGGGAGGGGGCCGGACGGTGGGGGCGGGCGTGGTCGCGGAGATCGAGACCTAGATCATGCGCGACATCGTCTCGCTCGCCTGCGGCACCTGTCAGCGACGGAACTATTCGCTCACGAAGAACAAGCGCACGCATCCCGACCGCATGAGCGTGAAGAAGTTTTGCAAATTCTGCCGCAAGCACACCGACCACAAAGAATCGAAGTAGCACAGGAGTCGAGATAGCACACCGAGAGACCGAGCGCGTGGCCGACGGCACGCGCCTGAGATAGACGTGTTCGAGCGCGGGCTCAGCCCGCGCAATCTCTTCGATGATCGATGGGAGGCCTCGGAGGGGGCCGTCGAGGCCCCTCCGAAGGATGTTAGGCGTGTAGCTCTAACGGCTAGAGCACCGGACTCCAAATCCGGGGATGGGGGTTCGAATCCCTCCACGCCTGCCACTTTGTCGCAGCCGTGAGCGAGAGCAACGAGAGGTCGTGAGGATGGAATTCCTGACGCGGGTCCAGCAGTTCTTCCGCGAGGTGGCGGCCGAGTTCCGCCGGGTCAATTGGCCGAGCCGCGCGGAGGTCGCGAGGTCGACCGTCGTGGTCCTCGTCGTGGTGGTCGTCCTCGCGCTTTACCTGGGAGCCGTGGACGTGGGGCTCTCCAAGGTCGTGGAGGTCATTCTGAAATGAGCGAGGCTGGGACCATCACCAAGCAGTGGTACGTCGTCCACACCTACTCGGGCTTCGAGAACAAGGTGGCGACGGCGATCGAGTCGCGGGCGAAGATCTTCGGCCTCCAGGACATGATCGGGCGGGTCGTGGTCCCGAACGAGAAGGTCCGCGAGATTCGCAAGAGCAAGAAGATCGAGACCGAGCAGAAGTTCTTTCCCGGCTACCTGCTCGTCGAGATGGAGATGACCGATGACACCTGGCACCTGGTGCGATCGACGCCCAAGGTCACGGGCTTCGTCGGCTCCGGCGCCAAGCCCGTCGCGCTGCCCGCGGCAGAGGTCGAGACCATCTTGCGGCAAATGGAGGAGGGCGCGGAGAAGCCCAAGCTCAAGTCCACCTTCCAGAAGGGGGACAAGGTGCGGGTGATCGAGGGGCCCTTCGTCAATTTCCAGGGGACCATCGATGACCTCAATCCGGAGCGCGGCAAGCTGAAAGTGATGGTGGCCATCTTCGGGCGCCTCACGTCCGTCGAGCTCGAGTACTACCAGGTCGAAAGGCTCTGATATGGCGAAGAAAGTCCAGGCGATGGTGAAGCTGCAGATCACGGCGGGCAAGGCCAACCCTTCGCCGCCGGTCGGACCCGCGCTGGGCCAGCACGGGGTCAACATCATGGAGTTCTGCAAGGGCTTCAACGCCCAGACGAATTCGCAGGAAGGGCTCATCCTTCCCGTGGTGGTCACGATCTACCAGGATCGGTCGTTCACCTTCGTGATCAAGACACCGCCCGCCGCCGTGCTGCTCAAGCGGGCGGCGGGGATCGCCAAGGCCTCAGCGGTGCCTCACAAGGACAAGATCGGCAAGGTGACTCGGGCCCAGGTGCGGGAGATCGCCCAGACCAAGCTGGTGGACCTCAACACCGACTCCATCGAATCGGCCATGCGCACGGTCGAGGGCACCGCCCGCAGCATGGGCATCGAAGTCGTCTAAGGAGCGAGAGCATGCCGGTGATGACGAAGCGCGAGAAGGCCGCCCGCGCGATCTTCGACGAGGAGAAGCCGTACCCCGTCGAGGAGGCGCTCGAGATCGTCAAGAAGCTGCCCGCCGCGAAGTTCGACGAGAGCGTCGACATGTCGCTGCGCCTCGGGGTCGACCCGAAGCACGCCGATCAGATGGTGCGGGGTGCCATCGTGCTCCCGCACGGAATCGGCAAGACGGTGCGGGTGGCGGTATTCGCCAAGGGTGAGAAGGAGCGGGAGGCTCGAGAGGCGGGCGCCGACGTGGTCGGGGCCGAGGACCTCGTCGAGCGAATCCAGGGCGGATGGATGGAGTTCGATTCGACCGTCGCGACCCCGGACCTCATGGGCCAGGTCGGCAAGCTCGGCAAGGTGCTGGGCCCGCGCGGCCTCATGCCCAATCCGAAGCTCGGCACCGTGACGTTCGACGTGGGGCGGGCCGTGCGCGAGGTCAAGGCGGGCAAGGTCGAGTTCCGGGTCGACAAGGCGGGCAATGTCCACGTCCCCGTGGGCAAGAAGTCGTTCGCCGCCGATCAGCTCGTGGCCAATGCGCTGGCGCTGCTCGAGGCCGATCGTTCGCGCGAAGCCGTCGGCGTCCAAGGGCCAGTATCTCCGATCGATCACCGTCTCGTCGACGATGGGGCCGGGCATCCAGGTCGACGTTCAGCGCATCGCGAACCAGTTCAAGAGATAGCGAGCGTCCAGGGTGCCGACCGAAGCCAAAGCGCAGAGCATCGAGGCCCTCAAGGAGCGGCTGGGCACCGCCAGCTCGGCCGTGCTCACCGAGTACCGTGGGCTCACCGTGCGGCAGCTCTCGGACCTCCGCAAGCAGCTCAAGGCGGCGTCCGCCGAGTACAAGGTGGTGAAGAACCGCCTGGCCCGGATCGCCGTCAAGGACTCGCATTTCGATCCGCTCGCGAGACACCTGAAGGGGCCGATCGGCCTGGTGATCGCGCGTCAGGATCCGGTGAGCGTGGCCAAGGCGCTGCAGGCCTTCGGCAGGACGAACCCGAAGTTTGCCATCAGGGTGGGACTGGTCGAGGGGAAGGTCCTCGAGCCGGCGGAGATGCGCGCGCTGGCGGATTTGCCCTCGAAGGAAGCGCTGCGCGCTCAACTCGTCGGCGCGTTGCAGGGACCGATGAGCCAGCTCGTCACGCTCTTGACCGCTCCGCAGAGCGAGCTGGTGCGGGTGCTGGAGGCGAGGAGCAAGGGGATCCGGACAACTCAGAGAACCAACAGGAGGCCATCTGACATGGCGGCTAATATCGAAGAGATCGTCGAGAAGCTGGACTCGCTGACCCTGCTCGAGGCATCCCAGCTCTCGAAGGTGTTGCAGGAGAAGTGGGGCGTGTCGGCGGCGGCGGCGGTTGCGGTCGCCGCGCCGGCGGCGGGCGGCGGCGCGGCCGCGGCGGTCGAGGAGCAGACGGAATTCGACGTCGTTCTCATCGGCGGCGGGCGAGAAGAAGATCCAGGTGATCAAGGTGGTGCGTGAGCTGACCGGTCTCGGGCTCAAGGAGGCCAAGGATCTCGTGGACGGCGCGCCCAAAGCCGTGAAGGAGAAGATCACCAAGGCCGAGGCGGCGGACATCAAGAAGAAGCTCGAGGAGGTCGGGGGCGCGGTGGAAGTGAAGTAACCTTCGCTCCTCTCTGTCCGAGACCGGGGCCCCGAGAGTCGGGGTCCCCTCGAGACCCAACACGTCGCGTCGGAGGGCCCGGGTATCGTCCCAGGTTCCTCCGAGGTGGGTCGAGCGCAAGCCCCATCGGCCGGGGCGCGGAGGATGTATGGCAGGCAATATCGCATGCGGGCGCCGGGTCCGGAAGGACTTCAGCAAGATCCCGTCGATCGTCGAGATCCCGAACCTCATCGAGATCCAGCAGCAGTCCTACGAGCAATTCCTCCAGAAGGACGTGGCGTCGGAGAAGCGGGAGGAAATGGGGCTGCAGGCCGTGTTCAAGTCGGTGTTTCCGATCGCCGACTACAACGGCAATGCCACGCTCGAGTTCCACAGCTATCACTTCGGGGACCCGAAGTACACGGTGGAGGAATGCCACGATCGGGGCATGACCTTCGCGATCCCGCTCAAGGTCACGCTGCGCCTCAAGGTCGTCGACAACGACAAGGAGACGAAGACCCAGACCATCCGGGAGGTGCGCGAGCAGGAGGTGTATCTCGGCGAGCTGCCCCTGATGACGGAGAAGGGGACGTTCATCATCAACGGCACCGAGCGCGTCGTGGTCTCCCAGCTCCAGCGCTCGGCCGGCGTCTTCTTCGACGACGACAAGGGCAAGACGGTGGCCTCCGGGAAGCTCCTGTTTTCCGCTCGCGTCATTCCCTACCGCGGATCGTGGGTGGAGTTCGAGTTCGACGCCAACGAGATCCTGTACGTCAGGGTCGACCGGCGGCGCAAGATGCTGGCCACCGCCTTTCTGCGCGCGTTCTGGTTTCTCGAGAAGGGCGTGATCCTCTCCGACGAGGAGATCCTCGGCCTCTTCTACGAGACGGAGGAAGTTCAGGCCTTCGAGGACCGGCTGGCCTGGGTCAAGCTCAGCCCCGAGGTCCACAACGGCGCCCGCCCCGCAGAGGACGTCAAGGCCCCGAAGGGCAAGGAGGTGCTCGTCCAGGCGGGCAAGGCGCTCAACCCGCGGTTGATCGAGAAGCTGGTCGAGTCGGGCGTGACCCGGATCGCCGTCAAGGCCGAGGCGCTCGTCGGCCGCCGCACCGGCGGCAAGGTGATCGATTCGGAGACGGGCGAAGTGCTGATCGAAGCGAACCAGGAGATCACGGCGACCCTGCTCGCCCAGATCATGGCGCGCACGGTCGCGCCGTTCAAGGTGCTCGCCATCGTGCCCGGGCGGACGGATGCCTCGATCCACGAGACCCTGTCGCGTGACCACTTCAAGAACCCCGACGAGGCGCTGGTCGAGATCTACCGGCGCCTGCGCCCGGGCGATCCGCCCACCGTCGACTCCGCGCGCGCCCTCTTCCGCGGCATGTTCATGGACCCGCGGCGCTACGATCTCGCCCGCGTCGGGCGGTTCATGATCAACAAGAAGCTCGGGATCAGCGCCAACCTGAACATCAAGGCGCTCCGCAGCGAGGACGTCGTGGCCGTCGTGCGGCACCTCCTGCAGGTCAAGCTCGGGAGCAAGTCCACCGACGACATCGACCACCTCGGCAACCGCCGCGTGCGCTCGGTCGGCGAGCTGCTCGAAAACCAGTTCCGGGTCGGCCTGACCCGGATGGAGCGCGCGGTCAAGGAGCGGATGTCGATCTCCGACATCACCAACCTGATGCCGCACGACCTGATCAACGCGAAGCCGGTCTCCGCGGTGGTGAAGGAATTCTTCGGGTCCTCACAGCTCAGCCAGTTCATGGACCAGACGAACCCGCTGGCGGAGTTGACCCACAAGCGCCGATTGTCCGCCCTCGGCCCCCGGGGTCTCAGCCGGGAGCGCGCGGGCTTCGAGGTGCGCGACGTCCATCCGACCCACTACGGGCGCATCTGCCCGATCGAGACGCCGGAAGGTCCGAACATCGGCCTGATCTCGTCGCTCTCGACCTATGCGCAGATCAACGAGTTCGGGTTCATCGAGACGCCCTACCGCAAGGTCGAGGCGGGCGGCGTCGTCGAGGGCCCTCCCATCTATCTCACGGCCCTCGAGGAAGAGCAGTACGTCATCGCCCAGGCCAATGCCGAGCTGGACGCGCAGGAGCGCTTCGTGCGCGATCTGGTGTCGGCGCGGAAGGGCGGCGAGTACAAGATGGTGTCGCCGGAGGAGCTGCACTTCATCGACATCTCGCCCAAGCAGCTCGTGTCGGTGGCGGCGGCGATGGTGCCGTTCCTCGAGAACGACGATGCCAACCGCGCCCTCATGGGCGCCAACATGCAGCGCCAGGCGGTGCCGCTGCTCCAGCCGGAGGCGCCCCTGGTCGGGACGGGCATGGAGCACATCGTGGCCCGGGACTCGGGGGCGGTCGTGCTGGCCAAGCGCCTGGGCGTGGTCGAGTACGTGTCGGCCAACCGCATCGTCGTGCGGGCGGAGACGCGGTCCAAGAAGGCGGATCCCGTTCAGGACCTGCCGCTCGACATCTACAACCTGACCAAGTACCGCCGCTCGAACCAGAACACGTGCATCAACCAGCGTCCGATCGTCCACAAGGGCGACCGGGTCAAGGCGGGTGACGTCATCGCCGACGGGCCCGCCACCGATCAGGGCGAGCTCGCCCTCGGCCGGAACGTGCTCGTCGCCTTCATGCCGTGGGGCGGGTACAACTTCGAGGACGCCATCCTCGTGTCCGAGCGGCTCGTCAAGGACGACCGCTACACCTCGATCCACATCGAGGAGTTCGAGGTCCAGGCGCGCGACACGAAGCTCGGCAAGGAAGAGGTGACGCGCGACATCCCCAACGTCTCCGAAGGAGGCCCTCAAGGACCTCGACGAGTCAGGGATCGTGCGCATCGGAGCCAAGGTCAAGGCGGGCGATATTCTCGTCGGCAAGATCACGCCGAAGGGTGAGACACAGCTCACCCCGGAGGAGAAGCTCCTGCGCGCGATCTTCGGCGAGAAGGCGGGTGACGTGCGCGACACGTCGCTGACGGTGCCGCCGGGCATCGAGGGCACGGTGGTCGACGTGCGCGTGTTCTCCCGGCGCGGCGTGGACAAGGACGACCGCGCCAAGTCCATCGAGGAAGAGGAGGTCGCCGGCCTCGAGAAGGACTACCAGGACGAGATTGCGATGGTCGAGATGGAGCGCGACCAGAAGCTCAAGAATCTGCTCGTGGGCAAGACCCTCGTCCAGGACATGGTCGACCCGATCAAGAAGGATCGAGTCGGCAAGAAGGGCGATCGCATCGACCGGCCTGCCCTCGACGACTTCTCCTGGCACGAGTTGAAGAAGATCAAGATCAAGGAAGACGAGGGGCTCGCCGACACGATCAAGCGCATCGAGAGCCTGGCTGACGATCAGATCGCCTTCTTCGACCGCATGCTCGAGGAGCGCGTCGGCCGCCTGCGGCGCGGCGACGATCTGCCGCCCGGCGTGATCAAGATGGTCAAGGTCTACGTGGCGGTGAAGCGCAAGCTGTCGGTCGGGGACAAGATGGCCGGCCGCCACGGCAACAAGGGCGTGGTCTCCCGGGTGCTGCCCGAGGAGGACATGCCGTACCTGCCCGACGGCACGCCCGTCGAGATCGTGCTGAACCCGCTCGGCGTGCCGTCCCGGATGAACGTCGGGCAGATCCTCGAGACGCACCTCGGGTGGGCGGCCAAGGCCCTCGGCATGTGGGTGGCGAGTCCGGTCTTCGACGGGGCCACCGAAGAGGAAATCACGGCCCACCTGGCGCAGGCCGGGCTCCCGCAGAGCGGCAAGACACACCTCTACGATGGCCGGACCGGGAAGCCATTCCATCAGCAGGTGACGGTGGGCGAGATCTACATGCTGAAGCTCGCCCATCTCGTGGACGACAAGATGCACGCCCGCTCGATCGGGCCCTACTCGCTCGTCACCCAGCAGCCGCTGGGAGGCAAGGCGCAGTTCGGCGGCCAGCGATTCGGCGAGATGGAAGTGTGGGCGCTCGAGGCCTATGGCGCCGCCCACACGCTGCAGGAGATGCTCACCGTCAAGTCGGACGACGTGGAGGGACGCAACCGCATCTACGAGGCGATCGTGAAGGGTGAGAATTTCCTCGAGCCCGGCACCCCGGAATCCTTCAACGTGCTCGTGAAGGAATTGCAGAGCCTGGCCCTCGATGTAGAGCTCGTTCCCAAGGACGGCAAGAAGGCGTCCTAAAGGAGATTCAGATAATGTTGACGGACCGGCCTTTCGGCAGCCTGGTGCGTGAGGACAAGCCCGTAAAGGACCTGTGGGGCCTCCTCGATCGGCATCCGAAGCCCATGACGTTTGGCGCGATCCGCATCAAGCTGGCCGCGCCCCAGAAGATCCGCGACTGGTCGCACGGTGAGGTGAAGAAGCCCGAGACCATCAACTACCGGACGTTCAAGCCCGAGCGGGACGGCCTGTTCTGCGCCCGGATCTTCGGGCCCACCAAGGACTACGAGTGCGCCTGCGGCAAGTACAAGCGCATGAAGTTCGCCGGCGTGATCTGTGACAAGTGCGGCGTCGAGGTGACGCGGGCGCGCGTGCGCCGCGAGCGCATGGGCCACATCGAGCTCGCGTCGCCGGTGTCGCACGTGTGGTTCTTCAAGGGCCTGCCGAGCCGGATCGGCCAGCTCCTCGACATGTCGCTCCGCGACCTCGAGAAGATCCTCTACTTCGAGGAGTACGTGGTCATCGATCCCGGGACGGTTCCCGGCATCAAGAAGAAGAGCCTCCTGTCCGTCGATCGCGTGCGCAAGCTCCGGGAAGAGCATGGGCAGGACGCCTTCAACCCCGGCATGGGCGCGGAGGCGATCCGCGAGCTCCTGCGGGGCATGGACCTCGAGGCGCTCGCCCGCGAGCTGCGGGCCCAGATGAGCGTCGAGACGTCGGCCCAGAAGAAGAAGAAGATCGTGAAGCGCCTCAAGGTGATGGAGGCCTTCCTCAAGTCCGGCAACCAGCCGGAGTGGATGATCCTCGAGGTCTTGCCGGTCATCCCGCCCGAGCTGCGGCCGCTGGTGCCGCTCGACGGGGGCCGGTTCGCGACGTCGGACCTCAATGACCTGTATCGGCGCGTGATCAACCGCAACAACCGGCTCAAGCGGCTGATGGAGCTGCGCGCGCCCGAGATCATCATCCGGAACGAGAAGCGCATGCTCCAGGAGGCGGTCGACGCGCTCTTCGACAATGGTCGGCGCGGGCGGGTCATCACCGGCCCGAACAACCGTCCCCTCAAGTCGCTGTCCGATACCCTCAAGGGCAAGCAGGGGCGCTTCCGCCAGAACCTGCTCGGCAAGCGCGTCGACTATTCCGGCCGGTCGGTCATCGTCGTCGGGCCGTACCTCAAGCTCCACCAGTGCGGGCTGCCCAAGAAGATGGCGCTCGAGCTGTTCAAGCCGTTCATCTTGCGCAAGCTCGAGGAGCGGGGATCGCCTCGTCCATCAAGGCGGCCAAGAAGTTCGTGGAAAAGGAGCGGCCCGAGGTCTGGGACATCCTGGAGGAAGTCATCAAGGAGCACCCGATTCTGCTCAACCGGGCCCCGACGCTCCACCGGCTCGGCATTCAGGCCTTCGAGCCCCTGCTCGTCGAGGGCAAGGCGATCGAGATCCACCCGCTCGTCTGCACGGCGTTCAATGCCGACTTCGACGGCGACCAGATGGCCGTGCACATTCCGCTCTCCATGGAAGCGCAGATGGAGGCGCAGGTGCTGATGCTCTCGGCCAACAATATCCTGTCGCCCTCCAATGGCGCCCCGGTGGCCGTGCCCACCCAGGACATGGTGTTCGGCATCTACTACATGACCAAGGAGCGCCCCGGCGCCAAGGGTGAGGATCGACTCTTCGCCGACCCCGAGGACCTGCGCATCGCGTACGACAACGAGGACGTCGACCTCCAGGCGCGGATCCGGATGCGGTGGAACGGCAGCATCATCGAGACCACCGTGGGCCGGGCGCTGCTTGAACGACGTGGTGCCCGAGCCGCTCCGCTTCGTCAACAAGGAGCTGAAGAAGAAGGAGATCGGGCAGCTCATCTCCGAGTGCTACAACAAGCTGGGCAACGAGGTCACCGTCGCGTTCCTCGACGAGCTCAAGGACATCGGCTTCCGCTATGCCACCCTGTCCGGGCTCAGCATCGGGATCGTCGACATGCACATCCCGTCCTCCAAGGGCGGTCTCATCGAGAATGCGCGGCGCCTCGTCACCGAGGTCGAGCAGCAGTACCAGGACGGCGTCATCACCAACGGCGAGCGGTACAACAAGGTCGTCGACGTCTGGGCGCACGTCACCGAGCAGATCGCCGAGGAGCTGTTCCGGGAGATGGAGGTGCGGGCCGAGGGCGGCGATTTCAACCCGATCTTCATGATGGCCGACTCCGGGGCCCGCGGATCGAAGCAGCAGATCCGGCAGCTCGCCGGGATGCGCGGGCTCATGGCCAAGCCGTCGGGCGAGGTCATCGAGACGCCCATCACCTCGAACTTCCGCGAAGGGCTGACCGTGCTGGAGTATTTCACCTCGACCCACGGCGCCCGCAAGGGCTCGCCGACACGGCGCTCAAGACGGCGGACTCCGGCTACCTCACGCGCCGGCTCGTCGACGTCGCCCAGGACGTCATCATCTCCGAGTACGACTGCGGCACCGTGAAGTACATCGAGGCGACGCCCCTCGTCGAGGGCGGCGACATCATCCAGTCCCTGCGCGAGCGTGTGCTCGGGCGTGTGGCCGCGGGAGACATCCGCGACCCGTTCACCGGCGAGATCATCGTGCAGGCGAGCACGGAGATCAACGAAGAGCTGTCCCAGAAGATCGAGGACTCCGGCCTCGAGCGCGTGCGCATCCGGTCGGCGCTGACGTGCGAGTCCAAGCGCGGGATCTGCGTGCTGTGTTACGGGCGCAATCTCGGCACCGGCCACCTGGCCGAGCTCGGCGAAGCGGTGGGCATCATCGCCGCCCAGTCGATCGGCGAGCCGGGCACGCAGCTCACCATGCGCACGTTCCACATCGGCGGCACGGCGAGCAAGGTGCTCACGGAATCCAAGCACGAGGCCAAGAACGCCGGCCTCGTGAAGTACCACAATATCCGCTGGGTCGAGAACCGCGACCGGGACATGGTCGTCGCTGAACCGGAACGGCGAGATCGTGGTCGAGGATGAGCGCGGCCGCGAGAAGGAGCGCTACCCGGTCGTCCCCGGCGCCAAGATCAAGGTGAAGGAAGGCAGCCGCGTCACGCGCGGGCAAGCTGCTCGTCGAGTGGGACCCGTTCACCACCCCGATTCTGACCGAGGTCAGCGGGACCCTCGCGTTCCGCGACATCATGGACGAAGTGACGATCCGCGAGCAGATCGATGAAGTCACCGGTCTCGCCCAGCGGGTCATCATCGAAGACCAGGAGGGCAAGCTCCAGCCGCGCGTGTCGGTGAAGGCTCCGGCGGGTGAGGCGCCGAGCGCGGAAGACGCGCTCGGGGAAACGCGCGGTCGCTACATGCTGCCGGTCGGCGCCCACTTGCTCGTGACGGACGGCGCCGAGGTGTTCCAGGGCGACATCATCGCCAAGATCCCCGGGAATCGACGAAGACGAAGGACATCACCGGTGGCCTGCCGCGCGTGGCCGAGCTGTTCGAGGCCCGCAAGCCGCGCGAGCACGCCACCATCACCGAGATCGACGGGCTCGTCGAGTTCGCGGGCTTCGTCAAGGGCATGCGGAAGATCGTCATCCGCGCCGACGACGGCGAGACGAAGGAGTACCTGATCCCGCGGGGCAAGCACATCTCCGTGCACGAAGGCGACCGGGTGCGCGCGGGCGAGGCGCTGATGGACGGCTCGCCGAACCCCACGACTACCTCGCCGTGCTCGGAGACCGCGAGCTGCAGCGCTATCTCGTGAACGAAGTGCAGGAGGTCTATCGCCTGCAGGGTGTGACGATCAACGACAAGCACATCGAGATCATCGTCCGCCAGATGCTGCGCCGCGTCCGCATCGAGGAGGTCGGCGACACGGAGTTCGTGGTGGGCGAGCTGGTCGACAAGTTCGTCTTCTCAGGACGAGAACGACAAGGCCGTCGCGCGGGCAAGCGACCCGCCACCGCGCAGCCCGTGCTGCTCGGCATCACCAAGGCGTCGCTGCTCGACGGACAGCTTCATCTCGGCGGCGTCCTTCCAGGAGACCACGCGGGTGCTCACCGAGGCCGCCATCAGCGGCAAGGTGGACGAGCTCAAGGGGACTCAAGGAGAACGTGATCGTGGGCCGACTCATCCCCGCGGGAACCGGACTCAGCGCCTACACGCGCGTCGAGCTCCTGACCCCCGGCGCGGAGGAGGCCCCGGCGGAGGTTGCGGCACTGGTCATCGACAATGACCTGCCCCCGCGGACGAGGACGAGCCGGTCGCCCGGGCGGGATAGGGCCGGCGGGGGCCGTCGAGGCCTCCGCCACCGGACGTCTTCGGGCTGGGTTGACAATGGATGCCAGTTCAGTTATAACGTTAGGGTTTTGGCCCGATTGGCAGTTCCGAGTACTCTAGAGGGGAGTCATGCCGACGATCAGCCAGCTGGTGCGGAAGGGCCGCGAAGCGGCGCCGGAAGAAGTCGAAGACGCCCGCTATGGAGGCCTGCCCGCAGAAGCGGGGCGTGTGCATCCGGGTCTACACCACCACGCCGAAGAAGCCCAACTCCGCGCTGCGGAAGGTCGCCCGCGTGCGGCTCACCAATGGGCTCGAGGTGACCTCGTACATTCCCGGCGTGGGGCACAATCTGCAGGAGCATTCCATCGTGCTCATCCGTGGCGGCCGTGTGAAGGACCTGCCCGGCATCCGGTATCACATCATCCGAGGGTCTCTGGACACGGCCGGTGTGGCCGGGCCGCCGGCAGAGCCGGTCGAAGTACGGCGCGAAGCAGCCGAAGGCGAGCGGAGGCTAGGATGCGGCGGGCAGGTGCGACACGGCGAGAGGTGCTCCCGGATCCCAAGCACGGGAGCCGGCTCGTCGCCAAGTTCGTCAACATGATGATGTACGGCGGCAAGAAGAGCACGGCCGAGCAGATCATGTACGAGGCGATGGCGAGCATGGAAGATCGGGCCAAGCAAGAGGCCCTCAAGCTCTTCAAGGCCGCCGTGGACAACTGCAAGCCCGCCGTCGAGGTCAAGTCGCGGCGGGTGGGCGGCTCCACCTACCAGGTTCCGGTGGAAGTGCGGCCGGACCGGCGAACCGCTCTCAGCATGCGCTGGCTCATCGGGGCGGCGCGGCGTCGAGCGGAAAAGAGCATGTCGGCGAAGTTGGCGGGCGAGCTGCTGGACGCGGCGAACAATCGCGGCACCGCCGTGAAGAAGCGAGAAGACACCCACAAGATGGCGGAGGCCAACAAGGCGTTCGCGCACTACCGCTGGTAGCAACCGAGATTCAAGAGGGGGCGGATACCCGCCCCCTCTTCTCTTCTTGAGTAGCTCTGACGGCAGAGGGAAAGGAATCGCTGTGGAACCGCAGTACCAGCTGGAAAAGACCCGGAACATCGGCATCATGGCCCACATCGATGCCGGCAAGACGACCACGACGGAGCGGATCCTCTACTACACCGGCCGATCCTACAAGATCGGGGAGGTGCACGAGGGCACGGCCGTCATGGACTGGATGGTCCAGGAGCAAGAGCGCGGCATCACCATCACCTCCGCCGCGACCACGAGCTTCTGGAACGACTACCGGATCAACATCATCGACACGCCCGGCCACGTGGACTTCACCATGGAGGTCGAGCGGTCGCTCCGGGTGCTCGATGGCGCCATCGCCATCCTCGATGCGGTGTCCGGTGTGGAGCCGCAGACCGAGACGGTGTGGCGGCAGGCCGACAAGTACCGGGTGCCGCGTCTGGTGTACGTCAACAAGATGGACCGGGTCGGGGCCGACTACTACCGGTGCCTGGCGATGCTCAAGGAGCGTCTGGGCGCTCATCCGGTGGCGATCCAGATTCCCATCGGACGCGAAGAGCACTTCCGCGGAGTCGTCAATCTGATCGAGCAGAATGCGTTACGTCTGGGACGAGACGGACGAGACGCTGGGCACGAAGTACACGGTGCAGGACATCCCGGCCGACATGCTGCCCCTGGTGAAGGAGTACCGCGAGAAGATGATCGAAGGGCTCGCCGAGGTCGACGAGCACCTGATGGAGAAATACCTGGGCGAGGAGAAGATCACGCCCGAGGAAATCAAGGCGGCCGTTCGCGCCGGCACGATCACGATGAAGCTGTTCCCGGTGATCTGCGGCGCCTCGTTCAAGAACAAGGGCGTGCAGCCCATGCTGGATTGCGTGGTGGACTATCTGCCGTCTCCGCTCGACATCCCGCCCATGCAGGGCGTGAACCCCGATACGGGCGAGACCGCGACGCGGGAGCCCGTGGCCACGGCGCCGTTCTCCGCGCTCGCGTTCAAGATCATGAACGATCCGTTCGTGGGGCAGCTCGTGTTCGTGCGCGTGTACTCCGGCACGCTCAACTCCGGCTCGGGTGTGCTACAACTCGACCCGCGAGAGGAAGGAGCGCGTCGGTCGCCTCGTCCGCATGCACGCCAACAAGCGTGAGGAGATCGAGTCGGTCTCGGCGGGCGACATCGCGGCGGTGGTCGGTCTCAAGGACACGCGCACCGGCGATACGCTCTGCGATCCGAGCAAGCCCATCGTCCTCGAGTCGATGGACTTTCCGATCCCGGTCATCGCGGTCGCCATCGAGCCCAAGACCAAGGCCGACGAGGAGAAGCTGGGCCTGTCGCTCGCCCGGCTCGCCCTCGAGGACCCGACCTTCAAGGTCAACGTCGATGCGGAGACCAACCAGACGCTGATCCACGGCATGGGCGAGCTCCACCTCGAGATCATCGTCGACCGCCTGCTGCGCGAGTTCAAGGTCGACGCCAATGTCGGCAAGCCTCAGGTCGCCTACCGCGAGACCGTCCGTCAGAAGGCCGAGGCCCAGGGGCGGTTCGTGCGCCAAACGGGCGGCCGCGGCCAGTACGGTGATGTGTGGCTCGAGATCGAGCCCGGAGAGCCGGGCTCGGGCTTCGTCTTCGAGAACAAGCTGAAGGGTCCGGCGATCCCTCGCGAGTACGTCCCCGCCGTGGAAAAGGGCGTGAAGGAAGCGGCGGAGACCGGGGTCCTCGCCGGCTATCCGGTCGTCGACATCAAGGTGGCGCTGACGGACGGCAGCTATCACGAGGTCGATTCGAGCGAGATGGCGTTCAAGATCGCGGCATCCATGGGCTTCAAGGAAGGCTGCCGCAAGGCGAAGCCGGTCCTGCTCGAGCCCGTCATGGACGTGGAAGTGGTCTGCCCCACGGAGTACCAGGGGGCGGTCGTCGGCGACCTGAACAGTCGCCGCGGCAAGATCATCGCCATGGAGGCGCGCGCGAGCGCCCAGGTCATCCGCGCCAATGTCCCGCTTGGCCAGATGTTCGGGTACGCGACGGACGTCCGTTCGATGACCCAGGGCCGGGCCACCTATACGATGCAATTCGCCCGCTACGAAGAGGTGCCTCGGCCCATCGCCGAGGAGATCATTGCGAAAGTCGCCGGCAAGGGCTCGCCCCGCGCCGGCTCCCGTTAGCCCCGGTCAGAGGAGACTGAGTCATGGCCAAGCAGAAGTTTGATCGGTCGAAGCCGCACGTGAACATCGGGACGATCGGGCACATCGATCACGGGAAGACGACGTTGACGAGCGGCGATCACGAAGGTGTTGCACACGAAGTACACGGGGGTGGCGGTGCGGGACTTCGGGACGATCGACAATGCGCCGGAGGAGCGGGAGCGGGGGATCACGATTGCGGTGAGCCACGTGGAGTACGAGACGGCGAACCGGCACTACGCGCACATCGATTGTCCGGGGCACGCGGACTACATCAAGAACATGATCACGGGGGCGGCCCAGATGGACGGGGCGATCCTGGTGGTGGCGGCGAATGACGGGCCGATGCCGCAGACGCGGGAGCACGTGTTGCTGGCGCGGCAGGTGAATGTGCCGAGCCTGGTGGTGTTCATGAACAAGTGCGACATGGTGGACGATCCGGAGATTTTGGATTTGGTGGAGCTGGAGGTGCGGGAGCTGCTGAAGAAGTATCAGTTTCCGGGGGACGACATTCCGGTGGTGCGGGGCAGTGCGCTGGGGGCGATGGAGAAGCCGGAGGACGCGGTGGCGGCGAAGTGCATCTGGGAGCTGATGGAGGCGGTGGACAGCTATATTCCGACGCCGCCGCGGGCGGTGGACAAGCCGTTTCTGATGCCGATCGAGGACATTTTCACGATCACGGGGCGGGGACGGTGGTGACGGGGCGGGTGGAGCGCGGGATCGTGAAGGTGGGGGAAGAGATCGAGATCGTGGGGATGCAGGAGCAGACGAAGAAGACGCGTGGTGACGGGGGTGGAGATGTTCCGCAAGCTGCTGGATGAGGGGCGGGCGGGGGACAACATCGGGGCGCTGCTGCGGGGATCGACAAGGACGAAGTGGAGCGGGGGCAGGTGCTGGCGAAGCCGGGGTCGATCAAGCCGTTCAAGAAGTTCAAGGCGGAGGTGTACGTGCTGGCGAAGGAGGAGGGGGGCGGCACACGCCGTTTTTCAACGGGTATCGGCCGCAGTTTTACTTTCGGACGACGGACGTGACGGGGTGTGCACGCTGCCGGCGGGGTGGAGATGGTGATGCCGGGGGACAACGTGGCGATGTCGATCGAGCTGATCACGCCGATCGCGATGGAGAAGGAGCTGCGGTTTGCGATCCGGGAGGGGGGCCGGACGGTGGGGGCGGGCGTGGTCGCGGAGATCGAGACCTAGGAGCGCTCCATGGCCACCGTCACCTCGGACGAGAAGATCCGCATCCGGCTCAAGGCCTATGATCACCATCTCCTCGATCGTTCCATGAAAGAGATCGTCGAGACGGTGCGCCGCACGGGCGCCCGCGTCACGGGTCCCGTGCTCCTGCCCACGATCATCAACCGGTGGACGGTGCTCCGATCCCCGCACGTGGACAAGACGTCGCGCGAGCAGTTCGAGATGCGAACGCACAAGCGTCTGATCGACATCCTCGATCCCACGCCGCAAACCGTTGACGCCCTCATGAAGCTCGATCTTCCGAGCGGCGTCGACGTGGAAATCAAGCTCGTAGGCGCTCGAGAGCCCCGCCATGGCGATGAAGGAAGGACTGATCGGCCGCAAACGAGGCATGACCCAGGTCTTCGGCGAGGACGGCAACCGTATCCCGGTCACCGTCGTCGAAGCGGGCCCGTGCACGGTTGTCGGGGTGCGCACTCAGCCGACGCACGGTTACGACGCATTGCAGCTCGGGTTTCAACCCGAGCCGAAGAAGGGGCGCGTGACGAAGCCAATGGCCGGCCACTACAAGAAGGCCGGAATCGCGACCCCGATGAAGGTTCTGCGGGAGGTCCGCCTGCAGAAGACGGAGAACGTTCAGGCGTATCAGGTGGGACAGACGTTGACGGTGGATCTATTCACCCCCGGCGAGTTCGTGGATGTGGTCGGCGAAACCAAGGGCAAGGGGTTTCAGGGCGGCGTCAAGCGACACGGCTGGTCCGGCGGCGACGCGACCCACGGATCGATGTTCCATCGCGCGCCGGGTTCCATCGGCGCCTCGTCCGATCCCTCGCGCGTCTGGCCCGGTCATCATCTCCCCGGGCGCATGGGTGGAGACCGCCGCACCGTGCTGAACCTGCCGGTCGTCAGAGTGATCCCCGAGCAGAACCTGATCCTGCTTCGCGGTGCGATTCCCGGCGCCAAGGGTGGCCTCGTCCTCGTGCGCAAGAGCGTCAAGCAAACCAAGGCTCAGCAACAGAAGGCCAAAGAGGGTAAGTAGCGATGCCGACCGTCCCCGTCCTCGGCGGCAAGGATCAGGCGACACTCGAGCTGTCCTCGGTGTTCGGGGGCCCGTGCGCGTGCCGCTCGTGCATCAGGCGGTGGTTCGCGAGCTGGCGGCCAGGCGTACGGGCACCCACGACACCAAGGGCCGCAGCGAGGTCTCCGGCGGCGGCAGGAAGCCGTGGAAGCAGAAGGGCACCGGCCGCGCCCGCCAGGGCTCCATCCGCGCGACCCAGTGGAAGGGCGGCGGCAAGCCGTTCGGGCCCACGCCGCGCAGCTACGACAAGCGGATGCCGTCGGAGATGCGCCGGGCCGCATTGCGCGAGGCGCTGGCCGCCAGGATTGCGGCAGGCGGCCTCGCCGTCGTGGAGCAACTCGGCCTCACCGAGCCTCGGACGAAGGCGCTCACGACCCGGCTGCGTGCGCTCGGGATCGAGCCGGCGCCGACGCTGCTCGTGGTGTCGGAGCGGAGCCCCATGCTGGTCCTGGCTGCTCGCAACGTGCCGTGGCTCGAGGTCGAGACTCCTCACCACACGTCCGTGTATCAAGTCATGCGCAACGGTCGGGTCGTCTTCGAGCAAGCCGCGTTGCTTGCCCTCGAGGAGGCGCTCAGGTCATGAAGCGATCCCCGGACGGTGCTGGTGCGCCCGCTCATGACCGAGAAGAGCATGCAGCAGAAGGAAGATCTCAACGTGGTGACCTTCGAGGTGGCGACGGGCGCCAACAAGGTGGAGATTCGCCAGGCGGTGGAGAAGATCTTCAGCGTCAAGGTGGCCTCCGTTCGAACGGCCTCCCGCGAGGGCAAGTGGAAGCGCATGGGCCGCTTCGAAGGCCGTCGGCGCGGGTGGAAGAAGGCCGTGGTGACATTGGCCCCCGGTCACAAGATCGAGCTCGTGGAGGGAGCCTAGCGTCATGCCCATCCGATCCGTCAAGCCCACCTCGCCTGCGCGCCGGTACATGACGTTCGTCGTCAATGACGACATCACCAAGTCGACACCGGAAAAGAGCCTGCTCTCGCCGAAGCGCCGCAGCAACGGGCGCAACGTGTACGGGCGTATCACGGTCCGACATCGGGGCGGCGGGCACAAGCGCATGCTCCGGGACATCGACTTCCGCCGCGAGAAGCTCGGTATCCCCGCCACGGTGAAGGCCATCGAGTATGATCCGAACCGGTCGGCCCGCATCGCGCTGCTGTTCTACCGAGACGGCGAGAAGCGGTACATCATCGCGCCGCTCGGCCTCAAGCCGGGGGACGTGATCATGTCCGGGCCCCAGGCGGACATCCTGCCGGGCAATGCCCTGCCCATCCGCAATATCCCGCTCGGCACGCTGGTGCACAACGTCGAGCTGCAGCCGGGGAAGGGCGGTCAGCTCTGTCGCAGCGCCGGCACCCTGGCGCAGGTCCTGGCCAAGGAAGGGGACCACGCCAATATCAAGCTGCCCTCGGGCGAGGTCCGCCAGGTCAAGCTCGACTGCATGGCAACCATTGGACAGGTCGGCAACCTCGACCACGAGAACGTGTCCATCGGCAAGGCAGGGCGGGTTCGCTGGAAGGGCTTCCGCCCGACCGTGCGCGGCACGGTCATGAACCCCGTCGACCATCCGATGGGCGGCGGCGAGGGCAAGGGCAAGGGCAATCACCCGATGACGCCATGGGGCAAGCCCACCAAGGGCTACAAGACGCGGCGGGGCGCCCGGCCGTCGGACCGCTACATCGTCACACGCCGGACGAAATAGGAGCCGCCGGGACATGGGACGCTCGCTGAAGAAGGGCCCGTACATCGAGGAGCGGCTCGAGCGCCGCGTCGAGGAGCTGAACCGCGCGCGCCAGAAGAAGGTGCTCAAGACGTGGTCGCGGCGGTCCACGATCCTGCCCGAGTTCGTCGGTCACACCCTTGCCGTCCACAACGGAAGGAAGTTCATCCCCGTGTACGTCACCGAGAACATGGTGGGGCATCGGTTGGGCGAGTTCGCCCTCACGCGCGTCGTTCAGGGCGCATGGCTCCTCCGAGAAGGCATCCACGTCGCCGACGGGAAAGTCGTGAGGCGTCTGTGAGAACGCGAGCGACCGCGCGCTATATCCGGGTGCCGGCTTCCAAGGCCCGGCTGGTCCTCGACCACATCCGCGGCAAGTCGGTGGGAGAGGCGCTCGCCACCCTTCAGTACACGCCGAAGGCGGCGGCGCGGTTGATCGAGAAAGTGCTGCGCTCGGCCATCGCCAATGCCGAGCACAACCACCAGGTTCGGGACCTCGACGAGCTCCGCGTCGTGAAGGCCACGGCGGACGGCGGGCCCTCGGCCAAGCGCGTCTCGCCGCGAGCCATGGGCCGCGCGTACTTCATCAAGCACCGGACCAGCCATCTCACCGTCGAGCTCTCCGACGAGACGCAGGTCGCCAAGCGGGCGGCGCGCGCCACCGCGGCGGCCAAGAGGTAACCATGGGACAGAAGACACATCCGATCGGGTTCCGTCTGGGATCGACGCGCACGTGGAGCTCGCGCTGGTTCGCCACGAAGGGCTACGCCGCCCTCCTGCACGAGGATGTCAAGATCCGCCGCTTCATCAAGTCGTCGCTGTATCACGCGGGAATCTCGCGCATCGACATCGAGCGGTCCGGCGAACCGCGCCCGCATCTCGATCTACACCGCGCGGCCGGGGATCATCATCGGGCGCAAGGGCGCCGAGGTGGAGAAGCTCAAGAACGAGATCCAGAGCCGGACGGCCAAGGAGGTCTACCTCAATATCGAAGAGGTGGTCCATCCCGAGCTCGACGCCCAGCTCGTGGCGGAGAACGTGGCGCTCCAGCTCCAGAAGCGCGTGGCGTTCCGGCGCGCGATGAAGAAGGCGGTCACCTCCGCGCTTCGACTCGGCGCCGATGGCATCCGGATCGCCTGCTCGGGTCGATTGGGCGGGGCCGAGATCGCGCGACGCGAGTGGTACCGCGAGGGTCGAGTGCCGCTCCACACGATTCGCGCCGATATCGACTACGGACTCGCCGAGGCGCACACCACGTTCGGCGCGATCGGAGTGAAGGTGTGGATCTTCAAGGGCGAGGTGCTTCCCGCCCATCGTGTCGCCGCGGAAGGGTAGTCCGTCATGCTGATGCCCAAGCGCGTCAAGTATCGCAAGACCCAGCGGGGCCGCATGAAGGGCATTGCCCTCCGGGGTCGACCCTCGCGTTCGGTGATTTCGGGCTCAAGGCCCTCGAGCCGGGCTGGGTGACCAACCGCCAGATCGAGGCCGCGCGCGTGACCCTCGCCCGCAGCGTGAAGCGGGGTGGCAAGATCTTCATCCGCATCTTCCCGGACAAGCCGGTGACCAAGAAGCCCGCGGAAACGCGGATGGGCAAGGGCAAGGGCAACCCCGAGTTCTGGGTGGCGGTCGTGAAGCCCGGGCGCATCCTCTACGAGATGGAAGGGGTCGACGAGGTCACCGCGCGCGAGGGGTTTCGACTCGCGGCCCAGAAGATCGGCATCAAGACCAAGTTCGTGAGCCGGACCCGGGCACTCTGAGGCGAGGATGAAGACCGTCAAGTGGCACGACATGTCGAGCGACGAGCTCTCGCAGAAGGCGAAGGACCTGACCGAGGAGCTGTTCAATCTGCGGCTTCAGCTCTCGATGGGTATTGCCAAGAACCCCGCGCGCGTCGGGCAGGCCAAGCGAGATCTCGCGCGGGCGAAGACCATGCTCCGCGAGCGCGAACTGAACATCCGCCGGTCGGCGTAGCCGTCCCGCCTGGATGCGCGTACCTACGAACAGGAAGACCATGAGAAAGACCCGCGAAGCCCTGGTCGTGAGCGACAAGATGACGAAGACCCGCGTCGTCGTCATCGAGCGCGTGTACCGACATCCTCGCTACGAGCGCGTGATCACGCGGGCGAAGCGGCTCAAGGCCCATGACGAGGCCAATGCCAGCAAGGTCGGGGACCGCGTCCTGATCGAGGAGACGCGCCCGCTGTCGAAGGACAAGCGGTGGCAGATCCGCCAAATACTCGGGCGGGCGCCTCGTAAGGCTCCTGGGACAGGACGATGATCCAGCCGAGATCGATGGTCGACGTGGCCGACAACTCCGGGGCGAAGAAGGCCCAGTGCATCCGCGTGATGGGCGGGGCCAACAAGCGCTACGCATCGCTGGGCGACGTCGTGATCGTCGCCGTGAAGGAAGCGGTGCCCGACGGGACCGTGAAGAAGGGGAGGTCGCGCGCGCCGTCGTCGTTCGCACCGTGAAAGAGGTCGGGCGCAAGGACGGCTCGTATATCCGCTTCGACAAGAACGCGGTGGTCTTGCTCAAGGCCGACGACAATCCCGTGGGCACCCGCATCTTCGGTCCGGTGGCGCGGGAGCTTCGCGACAAGCAGTTCACGAAGATCATCTCGCTGGCCCCCGAAGTCATCTGAGGTCATCTGAGGACGGCGATGGCAATCGCGCACGTGCGGAAGGGCGACACCGTAGTCGTTGTGGCGGGCAAGGAGCGCGGCAAGCGCGGGCGGGTGCTGCGGGTGATCCCGGACAAGAATCGGGTCGTCGTCGAACGCATCAACATGATCAAGAAGCATCAGCGCCCGACGCAGAAGCTCCGCCAGGGCGGCATCATCGAGCGCGAGGGGGCGATTCACCTGTCCAACGTGATGCTGGTGGATCCCACGAGCAGCAAACCGACCCGGATTGGCATGCGCGCGCTGGGCGACGGCAAGAAGGTGCGTGTCGCCCGCAAATCCGGCGAAATCATCGACAAGGCGTGACGGCAATGGCGGACGACAAGAAGGCCGACAAGTCTCCGAAGGCCCCGAAGGGCCCGAAGGCCGGCACAGGGCGGCAAGGCGCCTGGCGGCGGCGGGCGCGCCCGAGGCGCGCAGGCGGCGCCGGCCGAGCCGGCGGTGGTCAAGCGCGCCAAGGTCAGCGGCGAGGTCCCGCCGCGGATGCGGGACCGCTTCCGGACCGCGGTGATCCCTGCGCTCATGAAGGAGCGGGAGTACACGAATCCCTTCCAGGTGCCACGGCTGATGAAGGTCGTGATCAACATGGGGGTGGGCGAGGGCAAGGAGAACGCCAAGGTGATCGACTTCGCCACCGCGGACCTCGAGGCCATCGCCGGGCAGAAGCCCGTGGTGACGCGGGCGAGGAAATCGATCGCCAACTTCAAGCTCCGGGAAAATGCGCCGATCGGCTGCAAGGTGACGCTCCGGGGACCGCGCATGTACGAGTTCCTCGATCGGCTCGTCAACGTGGCCTTGCCGCGTGTGCGGGACTTCAAGGGCGTCCCGCCCAAAGGCTTCGATGGCCGCGGCAACTACAACCTGGGTCTCCGCGAGCAGATCATCTTTCCCGAGATCGTGTACGACAAGGTCGACAAGGTGCGCGGCATGGACGTCACGATGGTGACGACGGCGGGCACCGACGAAGAGGCGAAGGCATTGCTGGCCCAGCTCGGCGTGCCCTTCCGGGAGTCATAGAGATGGCGAAAACCTCGCTCATCATGAAGCAGCAGGCCGCGCCCAAGTTCAAGTCGCGCGCCTACACTCGATGCAAGCTGTGTGGCCGCCCGCGCGGTTACCTGCGCAAGTTCCAGCTATGCCGGATCTGCTTCCGCGAGCTCGCCCTCAAGGGCGAGGTGCCGGGCGTGATCAAGGCGAGCTGGTAGAGGGCGCCCGCGATGATGAGCGATCCGATCGCCGATCTCCTGACCCGCATCCGCAACGCGAGCCGCGCCGAGCACGAGAAGGTCGACGTGCCCTCGTCCAAGCTCAAGATCCGGATCACGGAGGTCCTCAAGGAAGAGGGCTTCGTCAAGAATTTCCGTTTCATCGAGGACAGCAAGCAGGGCACGCTGCGCGTGTATCTCAAGTACGGAACCGGTGGAGAGAAGATCATCTCCGGCCTGGTCCGGGTGTCGAAGCCAGGGCGGCGGGTGTACGTGGCCAAGGACAAGGTGCCGCACATCCTCGGCGGGATGGGGGTGGCCATCCTCTCCACCTCGCGGGGCGTCATGACGGACCGAGAGACGCGGAAGCAGCAGCTCGGCGGCGAAGTCCTCGCCTACGTGTGGTAGGAGACAACGAACATGTCTCGAATCGGCAAGAAGCCAATCCCGGTTCCCCAAGGCGTGAAGATCGCCGTGGAGGGCAACACCGTCCGCGTGGAGGGGCCCAAAGGGCAACTCTCGCAGCGGGTGCCGGACAGCGTCTCGGTCAGGATCGAGTCCAATGTCCTCACGGTGGACCGGAGCTCGGACCATCGCAATGTGCGCGCACTCCATGGGCTCACGCGGTCGCTGCTGGCGAACATGGTGCACGGTGTCAAGGACGGGTTCGAGCGAAAGCTCGAGATCGTCGGCATCGGCTACCGCGCCCAGCTCACGGGCAAGAACCTCCAGCTCGCGCTGGGGTACTCACACCCGGTGATTTTCCCGTTGCCCGATGGCGTGCAGGCGGAGATCGAACGGCAGGTCTCGATCACGCTCAAGGGGGCGGACAAGGCCTTGCTCGGACAGGTGGCGGCCAAGCTGCGGGCCCTCCGCAAGCCTGATCCGTACAAGGGCAAAGGCATCAAGTACGCGGAGGAACAGATCCGCCGCAAGGTGGGCAAGAAGGCGGGGGCAAAGTAATGCTCACGAGCCACAAGGTCGAGGGCCGCAAGATCCGGCATTTGCGCGTGCGCCGCATCATCAAGGGCACCGCCGAGCGGCCACGCCTGGCCGTGTTCCGAAGCTTGAACCACATCTATGCGCAGTTGATCGACGATGCGGCAGGGCGAACCTTGGTCGCGGTGGACAGCCGGAGCTCGGAGTTCCGCCAGCGCCAGGCGTACGGGGGCAATGTCGCCGCCGCCAAGATCGTGGGCGAGCTGATCGCCGAGCGGGCCAAGGCCCAGGGGATTGGCCAGGCCGTGTTCGATCGCGCGGGGTATCAGTATCACGGGCGCGTCAAGGCGCTCGCGGAGGCGGCGCGGACGGGCGGACTCGGATTCTGACGGGTATTGTCGAGAGGGCCTCTTTCCGGAGGAACGATCGGTGTTCGGGTCAGACAGGAGGAGTTGAGTGGCTGAAGCGCGTATCGACGCAAGTGCGCTGGATCTCACGGACCGGGTGGTTGCGATCAACCGGGTCGCGAAGGTGGTCAAGGGCGGTCGGCGGTTTTCCTTCACGGCGCTCGTCGTCGTCGGCGACGGTCACGGCTACGTGGGTGTCGGTCTCGGCAAGGCACGCGAGGTGCCCGAGGCCATCCGCAAGTCGGTGGAGCACGCCAAGAAGGATCTGATCCTCGTACCGCTGAAGGACACGACCATCGCGTGTGAGATCACCGGCCATTTCGGTGCGGCGCGGGTGTATCTCAAGCCCGCCGCCCAGGGCACGGGCGTCATCGCGGGTGGGGCGGTCCGTCCGGTGCTGGAAGCGGCGGGTGTCCAGGACATCCTGACCAAGACCCTGGGCACGAATAACCCGCACAACGTGCTGAAGGCCACCATCGATGCGTTCCGGCGGCTCAAGCGGCTCCAGGCGTCGTACGCGACCCGCCGCAAGGGCATCGAAGACGGGCAGGAGGCGGCCGTTGCCAAAGACGCTTAAGGTCACGCTCGTCAAGAGCATCATCGGGCTCTCGCCGAAGCAGGAGGGAACCGTCAAGGCCCTCGGGCTTCGGCGTATCCGCCAGATGGTCGAGCACGAGGATAGCCCGACGGTGCGCGGCATGATCAACGCCGTCCCGTTCTGCCTCAAGGTGGAGGAGCGATGAGACTCGAAGATCTGCGTCCGGCGCCGGGTTCCACGCGGGAGCGCAAGCGGATAGGCCGGGGCCGAGGCTCCGGAACCGGCAAGACGTCCGGCAGGGGACACAAGGGTCTCAAGGCGCGCTCCGGTGGAGGGGCTCGTCCCGGCTTCGAGGGCGGGCAGATGCCGCTGTACCGGCGCCTGCCGAAGCGCGGCTTCACTCCCCACGGAGGAAAGACGGAGTTCGCCCTGGTCAATCTGAGGGATCTCGCGGCCCGCTTCCCGGCCGACAGCGTCGTGGACCCGGATGCCCTCGTCGCGAAGGGATTGATCAAGAAGGCGGGGCGCCGCGCGGTGAAGGTCCTGGCCGACGGGGACATCGGCCACGCCCTCGTGGTCAAGACGCACAGGATCAGCGAAGCCGCCCGCGAGAAGCTGGTGGCCGCCGGCGGTCGCGTCGAGGTCATCCCGGCATGATCGAGGGCCTGCAGAGCTTCCAGAACATCGTCAAGGTTCCGGAGCTCAAGCGCCGCGTGCTCGTCACCTTGGGCCTGCTCGCGGCGTATCGGCTCGGGGCCCACGTCCCGACCCCGGCATCGACGGCGGCGCGCTCGCGGAGTTCTTCGATCAGATGCAGGGCACCCTGCTCGGCATGGTCGACCTCTTCTCGGGCGGGAACCTGCGCCGGCTGACCGTCTTCGCGCTGGGCATCATGCCGTATATCTCCGCCTCCATCATCCTGCAGCTCCTGACGGTGGTCATCCCCTCGCTCGAGCGCCTCGCCAAGGAGGGCGAAGCGGGGAAGAAGAAGATCACGCAGTACACGCGCTACGGCACGATCGTGCTGTCACTCGTCCAGTCGTTCGGCATCGCGGTGGGGCTCGAGAGCATGCGCGAGCGGGAGCGGGCGGTGCTCGTACCGGATCCGGGCTGGGGGTTCCGCCTCTTGACGATGCTGACCCTCACCACGGGGACGGCACTGATCATGTGGCTGGGCGAGCAGATCTCGGAGAAGGGAATCGGCAACGGGATCTCGCTCATCATCTTCGCCGGTATCGTCGTGCGCCTGCCCTCGGCGATCGTGTCGTCGTATACGCTCCTCGCCACCGGCGAGCTCAAGCTGTTCGTGCTGCTGGGACTTCTCGTCATGATGGTCGCGGTCACCGCCGCGGTCATCGTGATGCAAGAAGGACAGCGGAAGATCCCGGTGCAGTATGCCAAGCGGGTGGTCGGCCGGCGCATGTACGGGGGCCAGTCCACACATATCCCGCTCCGAATCAACACCGCGGGCGTGATCCCGGTCATCTTCGCCTCGTCGCTGATCCTGTTCCCGGCGACGCTGACCCGGTTCATCCAGCACCCGTGGATGCAGTACGTGTCGGAAGCGCTGTCGCCCGGGCACCTGACCTACACCGTGCTGTATTGCGCGCTGATCATCTTCTTCGCCTACTTCTATACGGCCATCGTCTTCAACCCGATCGACCTCGCCGACAACATGAAGAAATACGGGGATTCATCCCCGGGGTGCGGCCGGGCAAGAAGACGGCCGAGTACATCGATCGCACGTTGACCCGCATCACGCTGCCCGGCGCCGTGTTCCTCGCACTCATCTCGGTCCTGCCGGACTTTCTCATTCGCTGGTTCAATACGCCCTTCTACTTCGGGGGCACCAGCCTCTTGATCGTCGTCGGCGTCGCGCTCGATACCGTCCGCCAGATGGAGTCGCACCTGCTCATGCGCAATTACGAGGGCTTCCTCAGGAAGAAGGCGAAGGCGCACGCATGAGCCTTCGCGTCATCTTCCTGGGCCCGCCCGGTGCCGGCAAGGGCACGCAGGCGAGCGCACTCGCCCAGGAATGGGGTGTCCCCACGTCGCGACGGGCGACATGCTCCGGGAGGCGGCTGCCCGAGGGACGCGGCTGGGCCTCGAAGCCAAGCGATACATGGACACGGGGGCGCTCGTCCCGGACGAGGTCGTGATCGGCCTCGTGGGAGAGCGGCTCCATGAGCCCGATGCGGCGAACGGCGCGGTGCTCGACGGCTTTCCTCGGACGGTGGCGCAGGCGGAGGCGCTCGATCGGCTGCTCCGGTCGCAGGGGGCCGAGATCGACCGGGTGGTGTTCTTCGATGTGGCCCGGGCCGAGCTCCTGAGGCGGCTCACCGGGCGGCGGATCTGCCGAGGGTGCGGCGCCAGCTACCACGTCGTGTTCGTGCCGCCCCGCACGCCGGACGTCTGCGATCGGTGCGGAGGAGAGCTGTATCAGCGCGAGGACGATTCGGAGGCGGCGGTGATGAAGCGCTTGGACGTGTATGCGAGCCAGACCGCACCGCTCCTCGACTACTATCGGAGCCCAGGGCGCGCTGGCCGAGGTCCGGGGCGAGGGCGCGGTGGCGGACATCACGGCGGCCATCCGCAAGACGGTCGGCGACAAGGTGGTGCGATGATTCTCCTCAAGTCGGCGCGCGAGCTCGAGCGCATGCGACAGGCCGGGAGAATCCTCGCCGAGGTGAAGGACCGCCTCCGGGCGCTGGTCCGGGCCGGCATCACCACCCGGGAAATCGACGTGGACGTGGAGGCGTTCATCATCTCGCGCAACGCGCGCTCGGCGTTCAAGGGGTATCGGGGATTCCCGGCGACCGTGTGCACCTCCATCAACGAAGAGATCGTCCACGGGATTCCCTCGTCCAAGCGCCGCCTCAAAGAGGGGGACATCATCGGGCTCGATCTCGGATGCATCGTGGACGGGTACTACGCGGACTGCGCGATTACCCTGCCCGTCGGTCCGGTGCCCCCCGCGTGCAGGAGCTGCTCGACGTGACCCGAGAGAGCCTGGACAAGGCCATCGTCCAGTGCCGGGTCGGCAACCGGCTCGGCGATGTCTCCCACGCCATCCAGTCCCACTGCGAGAGCCACGGCTTCTCGGTCGTGCGGGCGTTCGTGGGGCATGGCATTGGCAAGCAGCTCCATGAGGAGCCGCAAGTGCCGAACTTCGGCGAGCCCGGACGCGGACCTCTGCTCAAATCGGGCATGGTGCTCGCGATCGAGCCGATGATTACCATGGGGTCCTGGGAAGTGCGCGTGCTCGAGGATCGGTGGACGGCGGTCACCGCCGACGGGAGCCTCGCCGCCCATTTCGAGGACACCATCGCCATCACCGAAGACGGTCCCGACGTATTGACCCGGGCGGCATAAGCGTCGGAGGGGGCCTCGACGGCCCCCTCCGAGGCCTCCCCGAGAAGCGGGTTGCGCCGGCGGAGCCGGCGCTCGGACAAGGACGAAGGCCAGTCAGAGACGCGGTAAGCGAGACGGGACAGATACATGACCAAGGAAGACGCGATCGAGGTCGAGGGGACGGTCGTAGAGCCGTTGCCCAATGCGATGTTCCGTGTCGCGTTGGACAATGGCCATCGAGTATTGGCGCACGTATCGGGCAAGATGCGGATGCACTTCATCCGTATCCTGCCCGGCGACAAGGTCAAGGTCGAACTGTCGCCCTATGACCTGACGCGCGGCCGCATCACGTATCGATTCAAGTAGTCGAGAAAGGCAGCGATGAAAGTCAGGCCATCCATCAAGGTCCGGTGCGAGCACTGCAAGGTCGTGCGCCGGGAGGGTACCGTGCGCATCATCTGCAAGAACCCGCGCCACAAGCAGCGCCAGGGTTGAGAGGAGTCACGTATGGCACGTATCGCCGGAGTGGATCTGCCGCGGGACAAGCGGGGCGAGATCGCGATTCAGTACATCTACGGGATCGGCACGCCGTCAGCCAGGAAGATCTTCGCCGACGCGCGCGTGGATCCCAACAAGCGCGTCAAGGCCTGGAGTGACGACGAGACGTCGCGCGTGCGCGAGATCCTCGAGCGCGAGTACAAGGTCGAGGGCGATCTCCGGCGCGAGGTGTCCATGAGCGTGAAGCGCCTCATGGACATCGGCAGCTACCGGGGCATTCGTCACCGCAAGGGACTGCCCGTCCGGGGACAACGCACCCACACGAACGCCCGCACCCGGAAAGGTCGCAGCAAGGGGGTCATGGTCAAGAAGAAGGCCGTGGCCGCTTCCGGCGCCACCGCCGGAAAGAAATAAGGAGCCGACGGCATGGCTGACGCTGCAGAAGAGAAGGCAGAGGGCAAGCCCGCGGCCGCACCCCGCAAGGGGGCCGCCGGCGCGAGCGGAAGGAGGTCCGCGTGGGAATCGCCCACGTGCAGGCCACCTTCAACAACACCATCGTGACGCTCACGGACAAGATGGGCAACGTGGTCTCGTGGGCGAGCGCGGGGAGCGCGGGCTTCAAAGGCTCGCGCAAGAGCACGCCCTTTGCCGCGCAGACCGCGGCCGAGAATGCCGCCCGCAAGGCCATGGAGCTCGGTCTCAAGCAGGTCGAGGTGTTCGTCCGCGGGCCGGGCTCCGGCCGCGAGGCGGCCATCCGGTCGCTCCAGGCGGTCGGGCTCGAGATCACCGCGATCCGGGACGTGACCCCGATCCCGCACAATGGTTGCCGGCCGCCGAAGCGGCGTCGGGTGTAGGGAGGACAGGCGTTGGCACGATACCGAGCCGCCGTGTGCCGGCTATGCCGGCGTGAGGGCATCAAGCTGTTCCTGAAGGGCGCCCGCTGCTTCACCGGAGAAGTGCGCCATCGAGCGCCGCAACTACCCGCCCGGCCAACACGGCCTCCGGCGCAGCAAGCCCACGGCGTACGGGATACAGCTCCGCGAGAAGCAGAAGGCCAAGCGCATCTACGGCGTGCTCGAAACGCAGTTTCGCCGGTACTTCGCGTGGGCGGAGGCCGAAAAGGGTGTCACCGGTGAGAACCTCCTGAAGCTGCTCGAGCGGCGCCTGGACAATGTCGTGTTCCGCCTCGGGATGGCGGCATCCCGCCGTGAGGCCCGGCAGATGGTCGCCCACGGCCACATCCAGGTCAACGGGCGCAAGGTGTCGATTCCCTCGTATATCGTCAAGGTCGCCGAGGTGGTTCAGCTGCGCGCGACGTCCAAGATGCAGGAGCGCGTCGCCGACAACCTCGCCGCGGGCCGGCAGCAGACCCCGGCCTGGCTCGAGGTGGATACGAACGAGAAAAAGGGGACGGTCCGCGGCATGCCGATCCGCGAGGACATCCAGATCCCGGTCCAGGAGCAGCTGATCGTCGAGCTGTTCTCGAAGTAGCCGGCCGGGCGCCGGCAGAAGGGGCTTATGGCAAGGATTCCGTTTCAGAAGCCGAAGACGATTCACTGGGAGATCCTCTCGGACCGCTACGGCCGGCTCATGGCCGAGCCCTTCGAGAAGGGATATGGGCAGACGGTCGGACACTCGCTCCGCCGCACGCTGCTGTCGATCATTCCGGGCGCCGCCGTCACCTGGGTCAAGATCAAGGACGTCGCGGACTCCGGCAACCCGATCCCGGGGTGCAGGAGGGCACCGTCGACGTGCTCCTCAACCTGAAGAAGCTCGCGGTGAACGTGCCGTCGGGGGAGCCGATGGAGACGCGGCTCGAGGCCCAGGGGCCGAGGGAGGTCACGGGCGCCGACGTCTCCGAGGCCACCGGCCTCGAGGTGCTGAACCCCGAGATTCACATCGCAACGCTCGAAGCCGGACACAGTCTGTCCATCGATATCGGAGTCGGCGTGAGCCGCGGCTACGTCGCCGCGGACAAGCATCCCGCGGGCGCTGTCCCCGCCAGGGCCATCCCGATGGATGCCGCCTACTCGCCCATCCAGCGAGTGTCGTATACGGTCGAGAACGCTCGACTCGGGAAGACCATCGACTACGAGAAGCTGATCATCGAGATCTGGACCAACGGCGCGGTGTCCCCCGACGAGGCGCTCGTTCGGGCCGCCACCCACATGCGGGACCACTTCTCTCCGCTTGTGCCCGAAGGGAGCGACGAGAAGGACGAGGAAGTGGAGGTGGCGGGCGAGGCGTATCTGCAAGAAAGCCTCGCAAAGCCGATCGAAGATCTGCCGCTGCCCGCCCGCGCCGTCAACGCCCTGAAGAATGCCGAGATCTCGGTCGTGGCGGATCTGGTGCAGAAGACCGACGAGGATCTCGAGAACGTCAAGAACCTGGGCTCGAAGTCGATCGAGGAGATCAAGGTCGCGCTCGCCGCGCTGGGCTTGTCCCTGGGCATGCGAATCGATCCGAATCTGCTCGGGGCTCTGGACCGGGAGGAGCCCGATAGATGAGACATGGCAGGGCGGGATTCAAGCTCGGCCGGCTCACCGCGCACCGCTGGGCGATGTTCCGCAACCTACTGGTTGCCCTGTTTCGCCATGAGCGGATCATGACCACCGAGGCGAAGGCCAAGGCCATGCGGGGCCTCGCCGACCAGATGGTGACCCTGGCCAAGCGCGACACCCTCCACGCCCGGCGCCAGGTGCTGACGATGGTGCCTGATCCCGCGGTGGTGAAGAAGCTCTTCGACACGATCGCCGCGCGCTTCGGCGACCGCCACGGCGGCTACACCCGTATCATCAAGGCGGGCACCCGGCCTGGGGATCGCGCGCCGGTCGTCATCCTCGAGCTCGTGGATCGCCCCGAGGTGCCGAAAGAGAAGGGGAAGAAGGACGCCAAGGCGGAGAAGGCCAGCAGGGGCGATTCGGCCGGGGCCGGCGCCGCCGGGGTCGCAAGAAGAAGGTGGCCGCCGCAGCGAGGTTAGAGTCGGGAGGGGGCCTCGACGGCCCCTCCCATGCCTCCCCTCGACACCGGGTTGCGCCGGCGAAGCCGGCGCTCGAACGCGGCAAGGATTCTGAGGGCGGACTTCAAGGACCTTCCGCAGATGCCCGTGGCCCCGTCGAGGAACCGCTACCTTGCGTGCCAGCAGTTCCTCTAAGCTGATGGAATAGGCCTTCGGGGTCCTCTGGTCCTTCGCGGGCGGCGCTGGCCGGGCACGCCCGCTGCTTGAATACGGCAGCGGGCGCGCCCTCAGGCCGCGAGCGCTATTTGAGGTTCGAGCGGAAGTGGGCGAGGGTGCGCCGCCAGGCGTCCTCTGCCGCGGCCTTGTTGTAGGCCCCGGCATTTTCGTCGTTGAAGAACGCGTGATCGACACCCGGATATATGTGGATCTCGACCGATTTGCCTGCCTTCTTGATCGCGGCTTCGACCCCGCGCGCGGTGTCCGGGGTGACGAACGCGTCCTTCTCGGCGAAGAGCCCGAGCACCGGCCCGGACAACCGCGTGTAGTCCGGGCGTCACGTTGGGATGGACGCCGTAGAAGTCCACGACGGCCCCGATGCTCGGCTGGGTGCAGCCGGCGAAGAGGGCGAGCTGACCCCCATGCAGAAGCCCACCACGCCGAGCTTGGACGTCGAGGAATGTGAGGCGAGATACTTGGCCGCACCGGCCAGATCCTTCTCGGCCTGAGCGATGTTCAGCGCCATGAACAGCTTGCCCGCCTCATCGGGCTCGCTCGCCGTCTTGCCGTGGTACATGTCCGGGGCGAGGGCGGAGAAGCCCTCGGCGGCGAAGCGGTCACAGACGCTCTTGATATGCGGTACGAGGCCCCACCACTCCTGGATGACGAGGATGCCGGGGCCCTTGCCGGCGGCGGGTGTCGCGAGATAGCCCTGGGTCGTACGTCCGTTGGTCGGAAACTCCACCATCTTGCCTGCCATAGCGTTCGGTCTCCTTATGTCTTCTACTGCGATGGTTAGGTCGCTGGTGTTTCCTCGGCAGTGGCCCCGGCCGCGGTGATGCGAACGGTGAGGATGCGCCGCTGATCGGCTTCCAGCACGGTCAACGTGTATCGGCCGACGTGTAGCACCTCGCCGACGAGGGGCAGCCGATGAAGCGTGGCCAGGACGAGCCCGGCCACGGTCTCGAAATCGCCTTTCGGCAGCTCCCAGTCCAGCGCCTCGTTCAGCTCGTCGATGCCCGTGCGTCCCGCCACGCGGTAGCTGCCGTCGGGGAGGCGCTCGACCGTGTCGGGGTCCGGTCGTGCTCATCGTGGATCTCGCCGACCACCTCCTCCACGATGTCCTCGACGGTGACGATACCGACGGCGCCGCCGTACTCGTCGACGACGACCGCAAGCTGCAGACGGGCCTTCTGCATCTCGCGGAGGAGATCGTCGATGCGCTTGGTCTCCGGGGCATAGGTGGCCGGGCGCATGAGCGAGCGCAGGTCCGCCGCGGCGGCCCCGCGCCGCAAGAGGTCCATCGCGGTGACCACCCCCACGATGTTGAAGGCGCGGTCGGTGAACACCGGGATGCGCGAGAAGCCGCGCTCGCCGATGAGGCGCACGGCCTCGTCCGGCGTCGCGCTATCGGGCAGCGCCGCCACGTCCACCAGCGGGACCATCACCTCCCGGACGGCGGTGTCGCCGAGGTCGAAGATCTTGTCGATCATCTCGGCCTCGGAGACGGTCACGTCGGCCTCCGCCGGCTCCATCTGGAGCAGGAGCTTGAGCTCTTCTCGGGAGACGAACTGTCGGGTGCTCGTCCGCGGCCGACCCAGGAGGCGCAGGGCACCGCTCACGATCGCGTTGGTGGCCCAGGTGAGCGGTGAGAGGACCTTGCTCGCCAGCTCGAAGACCTGGAACAGGCTCAGGATGAGCGCGGTGGACCACTCCCGCGCCACCGCCTTCGGGATGACTTCGCCGAACACGAGGAGGAGCGGGGTGAGGAAGAGCGTCACGGCGACGGCCGCCATGTCGCCGAGCACCGGGATCAGGGCCCAGGTCGCGACGGACGATGCGATGATGTGCGCGAGCGTCACGCCCATCATCGCGGTCGAGAGGAGCCGCTCGGGCTGCTTGAACGACTCGAGGTAGCGGCTGGCTGTCCGGTTCCCTGCCTCCGCGAGGTGCCGCAGGCGCAGGCGGTTGGCCCCGATGAAGGCCATCTCGGCGGCGGAGAAGAACGCGGTCACGCCGACGGCGATGACGATCAGCCAGACGTAGATCATGTCGCCGCCCCCGCCTGCCCCGCCTCGCGCAAGGTCACGAGCACTTCCACGACGCGCGTGCGCTCGACCTTTTCCACCGAGACCATGACGTTCCCGGCCTCCTGCTTCTCGCCCTTGTGAGGCACGCGGCCGAAGAGGTCGAGGACCCAGCCGCCGACGGTGTCGAAGGCATCCTGGGGCACGTCGAGGCGCGCGGCGGCGTTCAGCTCGTGAATGGAGAGCTTGCCGGAGACGCGGAAGGTCCGGGCGTCGAGCTTCTGGATCAGGCGCTCCTCCTCGTCGAACTCGTCGCGGATCTCGCCGACCAGCTCCTCGAGGAGGTCCTCGAGGCTGACGAGCCCCGCGGTGCCTCCGTATTCGTCCACCACGATGGCGAGGTGGAGCTTCTTGGCCTGGAACTCGCGCAGCAGGGCGTCGGCCCGCTTGGACCCCGGCACGAAATAGGGCGGGTGAAGCTGGGCGCGGAGGTCGAAGTCCTTCGGCAGCCCGCGGAGGTGGGGCAGGAGATCCTTGGTGTAGAGGACTCCGACGATCTGATCGATGGTGTCCTCGAACACGGGCACGCGCGAGTGCAGGTTCTCGCGGAGCAGTCCCAGGACCTCGTCGGGCGAGGTGCTCACGTCGAGGCAGAACATGTCGGGGCGCGGCACCATCACCTCGCGCACGATGGTGTCCTCGAGCTCGAACACCTTGTGGATCATCTCGCGCTCGGAGCGGTCGACCACGCCCTCGCGCGCGCCGACGTCCACCAGCGTGCGCAGCTCCTCCTCGCTGATCTCGGGCTCGCTCGGCGCCCGCTCCGAGCCCGCGACCCGCAAGGTCAGGGCGGTGAGCCCGCCGAGCGCCCAGCGAATCGGCGCAATGATCGCCGAGAGCCACGCCACCGGCCGGCTCACCCACGCCGAGAAGGTTCGCGGGTGCTCCACGGCGAGGGTCATGGGGAGCACTTCCCCGAAGACGCTGAGCAGAAACGTCATGCCGCCGATGGCGATGGCGAGCCCGGCGCGTCCGAAGAGCTTCCCGGCGACGGACGCGGCAAGCGCAGAGGCGGCGATGTTCACCACGGTGATTCCCACGAGGAGCGTGACGAGCAGCTCGTGCGGCTGCTTGAGGAGCGGAGCCAGGGGATTGTGCTCCGCCCCTTGCTCTTTGGCCAGCTCCTTGAGGCGGGTTCGGCCGAGGGAGAAATAGGCCGCTTCGGCGCCCGTCAAGAGGGCGGAGCAGAGCAGGAGCCCGGCGAGGGTGAGCAGCTCGAGAACGACGCGGCTATCCACGGAAGTGCTCGTAGCCCGCCCGGATCCGGACGGGCTCCCCGCGGCTCCCACCCACGTGATCTCCGGCTCGCCCGCCGCGACCTCGCCGATCACCGTGAGCGGCGTGCCCGTGGCGGTGAGGAGCCCGGCCGCGAGGGCGGAGGCGGCCGCCGGCTCGCAGGTCAGGAGGAGCTCATAGTCCTCGCCGCCTCCCGTGGCCCAATCATAGGGATCCCGGCCGAAGGCCCGGGCCGCCTCGCGGACGGCCGGTGAGAGCGGCAATCGCTCGAGGATGATCGTCGCGCGTACCCGGCTCTCGCGGCAGATGTGGCCCAGGTCGGTGGCGAGCCCGTCCGAGCAATCCATGAGCGCGTGGACGGCCGGCCGCTCGCCGAGCCAGCGCCCCTCGGAGACTCGCGCCCGAGGTCTGCGATGCGCTCGGATGATGTCCTCCAGGGCGTCCGGGCTGATGGCGCCGCGCGCGCCGGCGCCCGGGTCGCCTTCGAGCGCCGCGAGGCCGGCTGCCGAGCGGCCGAGGCTGCCTGTCACCGCGACCGCATCTCCCGGGCGCGCCATCGAGCGCAGCCGCGGCGTCCCCGTGTGCTCGCCGAGGAGCGTCACGCTGACCATCCAACCCTCGCGCGAGGCCGAGGTGTCCCCACCGACGATGGCGACGCCATGCGGAGCCGCGGCGTCCCGCATCCCCGCGTAGAGGGCGTCCACGTCCTTCGTCTCGGCCGAGGCGGGGAGTGCGAGGGCGACCAGCGCCCATCGCGGATTGCCGCCCATCGCGGCGATGTCGGAGAGATTGACGGCGAGGGCTTTCCAGCCGATATCGTGGAAGGTGGCCGACGCCCGCCGGAAGTGCACGTCCTCCACGATCAGGTCGGTCGTCGCGAGCAGGACGGCATCACGCGCCACGTCCAGCACGGCGGTGTCGTCGCCGATCCCGGTCCTGATGCCTGCTCCGAGCGGGCCGCCGGACTCGCGCAGCCGGCGGATCAATCCGAGCTCGCCGAGCTGCTCGACCCTACGCATCCGGGACATTCCTCGACAGCAGGAGCTCGGCCGAGGCGGACGAGCGCAGCCTCCGCGTACTCGGAGGGTCGGAGTCGCCCATCATGCGGTGGTCAGACGTTCGCGTCCATCTTCTTCTTGATCTGGGCCTTGGGAACCGCACCGATGACCTGGTCCACGACCTCCCCGCTCTTGATGAAGAGGATGGTGGGGATGGAGCGGATGCCGTAGCGCGCGGCGAGGGCGGGGTGCTCGTCGATGTTCACCTTCGCGAGGCTCACCTTGCCGGCCGATTCGCGCGCGAGCTCGTCGAGGGCGGGGGCGATGGCTCGACAGGGTGCGCACCACTCAGCCCAGAAGTCCACCATCAGCAGCTCCTCATGCTTGCCCATCTCCGCGTCGAACGTCTCCTCGGTCAAGTGCAATGTCGTGTCAGCCATGGATGTGATTTCTCCCTGGGCTCGATGGATTTCGTCTAGTGGGACTGCTTGAGGAAGGCAGGTGAGAGTTCCATAAAAACGAATACCTACGCTAGCACAGCGCCTCGAGCATCGCAAGTGACCGCCGCGGCGCGCGGGTCCCGCGTGTCGGCCCTCGCGTGCTCGAACCGCCCCGGATCCCGACTGCCCAGGATCCTGGTCAGACGGCAGTGGTCACCTGCCCTGACGGCAGGTGTCACCGGGCCAACAGCACGCCGGGCAGCTCGCCGGCATTCCTCATCCGGTCGGGAGTGAAATCGGTCGGTTGAGCCGTCGAAACGGGTCCTGCCGCATCCCCACGCTCCAGCCAGGTGGAATTGGTGGCGGTCGGGCGCGTGGTAGGGCGCTTGCAAGGAGATGGGGAAAACCATGAAGACGCCGCCCGTGAAAGGCGACCACTTCGCTGAGGCGCCGCCCCCTGCTTTCGGGAGCGCGTGAGCATGCCGCACGATGGCTCGGCCGCCAAGGTGCTGCTGGTTGACGGTCGCGCGGAGAGCCGCGACATGGTCGCGAATGCGCTGACCATCGCCGGGTTCGAGGTCGCCGCGGCTTCAAACGGCGCCTCCGCTGTGACCCTGCTCGAGTGGGAGAGCCCGGACGTCATCGTGAGCAGCGCCAAGGTCCAGGATATGGACGGCTACGAGCTGTTCACACTGGTGCGCAAGCATCCGACGACCCTGGACACGCCGTTTCTGTTGCTGGCGGGCGGAGACCGGCCCACCGCACTGGCCGCCGCCGAGGCGGGGTAAACATGGTGCTCACCGGCGACGTCGCGCTGGACGTGATCGTGGCACGGGTTGCCGAGCTCCTGAAGGATGGCGCCGAGCCGGAAGCGCGCCCGATCCGCCGGATCGAGTCCGCCGGCAACCGCCGGGCCGTCGAGCCTCTCTGGGCGGCCGTCGAGAAGGGCGGTGGGAAACTGGTCCCGTCCCCCGGTGCAGCCAGCTTGCAGGGCTCGCTCGACGTCATGGATCTGGCCGAGGTCACCCAGGCCATCGCCCTCGGCGGCAAGACGGGCTCCCTGGTCGTGGCATTCTCCGCCGGCGAGGGCCGGATGCTGTTCCAGATGGGACGGCTCGTCCACGCGAGCTTCGCCAGCCAGACTGGCGAAGATGCGTTTGCCGCGCTCATTCAGACCTCGCAGCGTGAGTCCCAGGCCGCGTTCCGATTCAATCAGATGGGTCGCGCCGAGGTGGTGTCCCAGCCCAAGACCATCTCCCGGAGCGTGGACAAGCTGCTCTTGAGCATCGCGGCCGGTATCGACGAGGGTGGGGCGAGCACAGGGCCGGTCCAGCCGGTGGCAGTGACAAGCCAGAAGGAAGGGTGACAGCATGGCGAAGATTCTTGTGGCTGATGAACCTATGTCCCTCTCGGGTCCCGTCGTCCACGCGACGGTTGAAGCCTCCGGTGAGCCCATCGAGGATGCGAAGAGCGTGTTGAGCCGGCTCGCCGCGGTGCCGGGCGTCGCCCTCGCCGTCCTCGTCGATCGGGAAGGGTTTCTCATCGAGTCGGCGGGCGACATGGTCTTGGAGGCCGAGGCGGCGGGAGCAATGGCCGGCTGCCTCGCGGAAGCCTCCGAGGCGATCGGCCGCGAGCTGAGCCAGGGGACGCTCGTGGGATTGATCGCCGAGTATGAAGCCGGTCTCATCCTCGTGAACATGGCCGGCTCCGGCGCCATGCTCGCCACGGTCGCTCTGCGATCCCGCCGCGCTCGACAGGGCACGCCACGACGTGAAGAAGACGCTTTCCGATCTGCTCAAGGTGGCCTGAGGCAGGAGTGATGACGAGACCTGGGCGGGTCGTGGAGAGTCACCGGCGCCCATTGTCCTGGGTGATCGTGGTGGCGAGCTTCCTGGCGTACCTGGGTCTGCTGGTCGCGGTGGGAATGGCGGGACTTCACCTGGACGTGCCGCTTCCGTGGTGGCTGGCCCAAACCGCGCCGCCCTTGCTCTACGCGCTCCTCGTCCTCGTCGTGGTGCGTCCGCGATCGGCGACGTCGCTGTGCGGCGGCGCGCTTCTGCTATGGGCCGTCCACCTGCTCATTGGCATGCTCACCGAGCCCGTCCTCGCCTTGCTCGGTCAGCATGGGCATTCGGGGACCACGTGGATGTTTCCGCCGGCACCGTTGCCCGAGCTCCTCTGGGTGCCGGTGCTCCTCGTTCCCCTTCGCGACTTGCTGAGAGGGGCGCCACTGAGCCGTTCGGCCAATCCCCAGCCCGGGGCTGGTCACCGACCGGTGCCTTCGCCCAGGACGCCACCGTTCCCGGCGCCGGCGGGCCGGCTGCCGGTCGAAAGGCCTGTGGATACTTCGGCAACGGTCGGCAAGCCGATGTTCGACAAGCCGCCCAACGCACCGACGCGCCCTCTTGGCGCCACGACGGTCACGTCCAAGGTGACTTCAATGGAGCCTCGTCTCGAAGCGGTCCGGCGACCGGTGATGGCGGTCCCGGCCGCACCCGCCTCAGGCCTCGCGACTTCGGACAGCGCCCGGAGTGGACGCGAGGACCGGCCGTCCGCCGCCGGCGCGCCCGCCGCAGCGGAGCCCACGGAGGCGGCGCCGTCGCAGACCCAGCGACTCACCGACGAGTTGCTCGCCAAGGAGACGTCGGACGAGCCCCTGCGCGTCTCGGCCACGCGAGTCCTGGCCCAGCTCCCTGCCGAGGCGCTTGCGGTGCCCGTCGATCGGCTGGCGGCGGAGCTTGGAGCGCAGCCGTTTCTGTTGGTCCCGCGCCGGTTGGCCCTGGCCCAGCTCAGCGCGGGTATCGTGCGCGCGCGATGGGATCTCTTGGCGCCTCAGATTCCGTCCCACGTCCTCGCGATGAGCCATGATGCCATCAAGGCCGGTCTCCCCGATGGGCAGTGTGTCCTGCCTCTCGACGAGATCGTCCGACAGTTCTCGCCCGAGATCTTTCTAACGGCCGGCCCCGCGCCGGACGTCCGGGGCATCGAGGTCTTCTCGGCACCGTTTCAGCCGCTGGCGGTCAAGCGGAGCGAGACCGAGGCCGCGTCCGAGGTCGAGGTAGTGCCGTCTCCGGTTGTGTCCGCTCCCGTCGAGCCGCAGCTCCCGGACGAGATCCCGAGGATCGTGCCAGCGATCACGGAGTCGGCCGACCCGCCAGCCGATTCGGTAGACGCCCAGCACGACGCTGACCCCGCTCTGGTCGAGCCGGTCCCCGCCATCCTCCTCGAATCCCTCATCCGTGCGCCGATGCCGCCGGCGCGGGTCGAGGAAGAGCGCCCAGGAACACGTGGCGGAGAGCGCACGCCGCCCCTGGGTCGAGGAATCGGCCCCGAGCGCCGAGTCCGGGAGACCTGCACCGGAGCCAGCACACCGAGAGTCCGCGATCCAAGACGACCTTCATCTCTTGCGCGGGCTCACCGCACTCTTGCCTGCCGTGGGCCCGCTCGCGGTCGAGGTCCGCGTGGTGGGCGGTGTCACGCTGCTCTCCGCGACGTCGCCCGCCGTCGACGACGAGGTGGCCGTCACTGCCGCCGCGCTTCTTCTGCCGCTGATGAGGCCCGGACGGGCGCCGTGGCCGGTGGATCAGGTCACGCTCCGAGGTCCGCGCGCCGTCCTCATCCTCACCCCGCTGGGGCCCCTGCCGGCTGGCGGGCCAGTGCTGGCGGCTTCTGTCCCGCCGGGCGGCGGCGTCGCCTTGCTCGAGCTCCGCTGCCGCCAGGCGGCCGTCGCGCATGCCGCCCGTGCGGCAGCCCCGCTCGACGACGAGGCCGCATCGGGCGAAGAGCGCGACGAGCCCGACTTGCTCGACGTCGAGCCGTCCACACGCACTCGCGAGGTCGCCTCGTCGTTCGGCGCGCTTGGGACGGTCACGGCGTCGTCCCTTCGCGACCCGGAAACCGACCGCGCGCTCTACCTGTTCTTGCCTCCCGGCAGCGATGTTCGCGCCGTAGGGGCGCTCGCCCATGACGTGTCGGGTGTGATGCGGCAGGCGGCCGAGGCCGGGGTGACGTTCCGCACCGCGGTCCTGCGATCCGGCGCGCGGCGCGTCGTCATCCGGCTACTGGCCGGACACTCGAACTCTATCGTCGCCGCAGGAGAGACGGCCAAGCCGGGCTTAGCCTATCGCCAGGTCGAGCACGCCGCCGCCGCCCTCGGCGCGCTCTGAGGACCGGACGATGTCGATCATCAACTACGCCAAGAAGGAAATCAGCTTCAAGATCGTCTACTACGGCGCGGGTGTCGTGGGCAAGACGGTGAATCTCCAGTACATCCACCGGTCGCTGCCCGACGACAACCGGGGCAACCTGATCTCGCTGGCCACCGGCGACGAGCGCACCCTCTTCTTCGACTTCCTGCCCGTGTCGACTCACTCGGTGCGGAACTTCGTGGCGAAGTTCCAGCTCTATACGGTTCCCGGGCAGGTGTACTACAACATGACGCGCAAGCTCGTGCTCCGGGGGTCGACGGCATCGTGTTCGTCGCCGATTCCCAGTGGGACCGGCTCCAGGAGAACCTGGAGAGCTTCAAGAACCTCGAGGAAAATCTCCGCGAGTACGACTACGATCTCGCCGAGCTGCCCTACGTGATCCAGTACAACAAGCGCGACTTGCCGAACGTCGCGCCGGTGGAGTACCTCGAGTTTCTCCTCAACCGGCGATCGCGGCGCGTGCCCTATTTCGAGGCCGTTGCGGTGGACGGCAGGGGGTGTTCGACACGCTCAATACCGTGTCGCGGATGGTCCTCGTGAACGGCTTCGCACAAGAACAGGGGGCGCCCCGATGAGCACCCGCGACGTGGCAATTCACGAAGAGGCCGCTCAGCGCATCGACGGGATTCTCCTGCGATTCCTGGAGGAGTCGAGCGCGGTTGACGCGCTCCTGATCGACCGGAGTGGCCAGCTCCTCGCTGGGGGCGGCACCTCGCGCTCGCTCGACACCGTCTCCCTGTCCGCCCTCGCGGCGGGGCGCGTTCAGCTCGACGGCGGCCATGGCTCGCCTCGTCGGCGAGCCCGAGTTCACGATGCTGTTTCACCAGGGCATCAAGGAGAACATCCATGTCGCGGCGGTCGACGACCAGGCCATCCTCCTCGCCGTCTTCGATCACCGGACGACCGTGGGCATGGTCCGCCTCTTCGCCAAGGAGGCGACGGCGGCGATCGGAACCGTGCTCGCGGAGACCAAAGGACGGCCGGCGCGGACCGGCGATCTCGCCGCGCCCCTGGCGGATGGTGAAGCCGCACGGATGTTCAATGAACGCGGGTAGGTGAGTGAACTCGCGCGATGACGTCGTGATCCAGACCAACGGCCGGGATGCGTTCGCGCCCGAGGAGCGTCACTCGCTCCTCGAATCGGCGCGCCTGTGCGAGATGATCGTGGAGGCGAATCCCGCCGACACCGGCGCCCTCGAGACGCTGAAGGAGACGTACACCAAGCTCGGGGATCGCGACAAGCTGATGCGGGTGGTGTCCGCCCTCGCCGTGCTGTCCGGCGTGCGCGCCTCCGTCGGCGTCGCGGCGTCGAAGGCCGATGAGGTGGACGACGTGCCCGCCGAGCCGGCCGTGGGGCCCGCGCGGTCGCCCGGCGCGCCGCCCGAGCGGCGCATGGCGCGCTTGGGTGACCGGCTGATCGCCGAGGCGCTCATCACGCGCGAGCAGCTCGCTCAGGCGCTGGCCGTCCAGAAGGGCACCCGCGACAAGGTCGGAACCATCCTCGTCCGGCTCGGGCTCCTGACGGAGGAGCGTCTCCTCGGCTTTCTGGCGCAACAGCACAACGTGCCCTCGATCACGCTGGGCCAGGTCGTCATCGACCCGGAGGTGCTGCGGCTGGTTCCCGGACCGCTCGCCGAGAAGCTCGAAGTGCTGCCGATCAAGCGCATCGGCAATACGCTGACCCTGGCCATGGCGGATCCCACCAACGTCCTGGCCCTCGACGACGTGGCGTTCATGACGAATCTACAGATCCAGCCCGTGGTCGCCTCCCAGGTCGACATTCGCAAGGCCATCGAGCGCCTCTACAATACGCCCGGCGAAAGCGTCGCCGACATGATGTCGGAGCTCGAGGGGCCGAGGGCGACGTCGAGGTCCTCGGGGCCAACGACGAGGTCGTCGCCAAGGCCGACGTCTTCGAGCTGAAGGAGTCGGCCGACGAGGCGCCGGTGGTCCGGCTCATGAACATGATCCTGGTGGACGCGATTCGCCGAGGCGCATCGGACATCCACCTCGAGCCCTACGAGAAGGTGTTCCGGGTCCGCTTCCGCATCGACGGCGTGCTGCACGAGATCATGGGGCCGCCGAAGCGGCTCGAGGCGGCGCTCACCTCGCGCGTGAAGATCATGGCGAACCTGGACATCGCGGAGCGCCGCCTCCCGCAGGACGGGCGCATCAAGCTGAGATACCACCAGCACGAGATCGACTTCCGTGTCTCCACACTGCCGACCATCTTCGGCGAGAAGACCGTCATGCGCATCCTCGACAAGGAGGCGCTGCAGCTCGACATGACCAAGCTCGGCTTCGACAGTTGGAGCCTCGAACAGTTCAACAAGGCGATCCGCAGCCCCTTCGGCATGATCCTCATCACGGGACCGACGGGCTCCGGCAAGACGACGACGCTGTACTCGGCGATCCACACCATCAACTCGCCGGAAATCAACATCATGACCGCGGAGGATCCGGTCGAGTACAACCTCAAGGGGGTCAACCAGCTCCAGGTCAACGACGAGATCGGCCGCACCTTCCAGGGTGCGCTCCGCAGCTTTCTGCGCCAGGACCCCGACGTCATCCTCGTGGGCGAGACGCGTGACCTCGAGACGGCGCAGATCGCCATCCGCGCTTCGCTGACCGGCCACCTCGTGCTGTCCACGCTGCACACGAACGACTGCCCATCCACGGTCGCGCGGCTCCTCGACATGGGCGTGCCGCCCTTCCTCGTGTCCTCATCCCTCCTCCTCGTGCTCGCGCAGCGGCTCGCCCGCAAGGTGTGCCGCGATTGCCGGGAGCCCTACGACGCCGAGGAAGAGAGCCTCATGCCATACGGGCATGTCCCGCGCGGGCTGGGCCGCGTGTCGTTCTATAAGGGCAAGGGCTGTCAGGTCTGTAGCTTCACAGGCATGAAGGGCCGGGTGGCGATCTACGAGGCGATGCCGGTGAGCCCGGAGATCCGCGACCTCATCCTGCGCAACAAAGACGTCGCCGAGATCCGCGAGGTCGCCCAATCCCAGGGGATGAAGACCCTCCGGCAGAACGGTCTCCTCAAGGTGCTCGAGGGCACCACGACCGTCGACGAGGTCTTGCGGGTGACGCTGGCGTAGCTCGTCGGAGGGCCGCCGAAGAGCGGCCCCCACGCGCACAGTATCCACGGACAAACCACGCCCCGCCGCGTCACCCGCCCGGTCACCCTCTTGCGCGCTCGCTACCAGGCTACTTCCAGAAGCCCTCGAGGCGGGCGACCGCCTCCAGCAGCGCCGGCGATACCGCGGCGGGCTCAGCGCCGGCGTCACCGAGGAGAATCACGAAGCCGATCGGGCTGCCGCCGAGGAAAATGGCGCCGCCGTCGGTCGAGAAGAACGCCGTCCTGAAGGGGCCCCGTGCGAGCTGATCCACCCCCAGCTCGAGCTCTCGGCCCAGCGTCGCACCGAGCGCCGCCAGGTCCTCCGCGGAAATCGGTGGCGGGAGGTCTGCCGTGATGACGAACCCGTCGGGTGTCACGATGAGCCCACCCCGCACACCGGCAAGCTGCCCGAGCTTGGCCAAGAGCTCCCTGACCTGCTGTGCGCGCGACGGCTGAGGCGGGCCGCCGAGGTGGAATGGCTCGCCGGTCTCGCGGGCCGCCGTGCCGATGGGTACGCGACGATCAGCCACCGGATTCCGTCGCGGCTTGCGCTTTGTCGGCCCACAGGCGCCCCAGCGCGCTCCAGCCGTCGGCGATGGACGTGCCGGACGGCAGCGTGAGCGCCAACACCAGGCCGACATCCGTTTGCAGGTACGTGGACGCTTGGGCGCCCTCGATGACGCCTCGGCGCAGGGCGCCCAGTCCTGCGCGGGCGAGCGTCGCGGAGGCGATGCGGACGACTTGAATCACGTGCTGGGCGAGAACCGGTTTTTGACCCTCGTCGCATTGGGCGAAGACCACGGTCCCGTCCAGTCGCGCCAGGATCGGATCGCGGCCGTCCCGCGAGAGTTGCATAGTTCTGGCCCGGCCGGGTCCGCGCGGCCGCGAGATTGGCATGGACCGCAGTCCTGACCGCGAGCATCTTCTCGAGCACCCGCGCCTCAGGGAAGTCGGGGTGGTAGAGAAGCGCCCGCTCGAGGGCGGGACGCGCGGCATCCGGATCGCCCCTTCGATCGCGATCCTCGCCAGACCGAGCAGGGCGCGCGGATGATTGGGATCGAGGGCGAGCACGCTGTGGAAGGCCTCGCGCGCGGGCTGCACCTCGCGTACGGCCAGGTGCAGGTAGCCGGCCAGCAGATGTCCGGCGGCGCTCGTCGGAGTCCGGCGGAGCCCTCCTCGACCAGCCTGGTCGCCTCTCTGTAGCGGCCCTCGTGGCGCAGCCGGTCGGCGCGCCGGAACAGCTCGGCGGCCGAACGGAAGCGCGGTCTCACGAAGCTATTCAGCACTCGCTCGAGAAGAGCTCCTAAGCCCACCGGCTCCGATGTCCTCCCTCGCTCGGCCTTCGCAGGCTGCCCCTGCGCGCTGCATACTCCTGGAGTACGGCGATCTTATCACGCGGCACGCCCGGCCTCACCAACGGGGACAGTCGGGCCCTGGGTCAATTTGCTTCACGATGCTTCCTTGCGAGCGCCCTGGCTGCCCTCACGTAACAACCCCTGACGCCTCGGGCTGCGAGGACCCTCGCGCGTCGTCTGGCTCGCAACTTGCCCCGGTGCCAGGGCCAAATTGACCGACTACCGACTCGCCACGGGGCCACTGCGGCCCCGTGGGCGCCGTTCGCGTGGACTATGTCCCGAAGAAGATAGCAGTACGTCGAAGGTCACGGCGGGTAACGCGCGGTCTTTACTTGCGGTCCTTCCAGGGCGTCATGGGATAGACCGCGTCGGCGACGGCGAGCTCGAACGGATAGATCGTCGCGTAGGCGCCTTTCTGCACCTGCTGGAGAATGGCGCGCACGCCGCTGTTCTGGCCCTTGTCGTCGAACCTCACACCGCTCCAGGGCATGATGAGCTGATCGGGTGGGATATTGCGGCTACGAGCGCCTTCCTGATCTCCTCGGGGGCGACGCTCTTGGCGCGATTGATGGCGTCGGCGAGCGTCACGAAGCCGGTGAAGACGCGCGCGGGCACGTCCGGAGATGTCGCGTCCGCCCGGGTTGTCCTTCATCGTCTTGAACAGCTCGTTGACCTGGCGGATCATCGGTTTCTTCGACGCGAGGTCGAGCGCGAACGGCGCGCGCGCGTGATGTGCCCCTCAACGTCCTTGCCCAACTCGGTGAGAAACATTCGGATCCGTCAGCCGTTCTGCGCGATTGATGAGGAGCTTAGGGCTGCCGATCCAGGTTTCGCCGTCTTGACGAACAGGAAGGCGTTCGACGTGTACGAGGTCCAGCAGGAACACGTCGGGGGTTGGCGGCATGACCTTACCTCGGCGTCGAGGTTGGTGGTCCTCGCGCGGTACGCGATATTGACGGCGACCTCGTAGCCGTGCTTCACGGCGAGCTCTGCGCTTTGTACTTTGGCAGGGTCCGCGCCGAACAGCGTGTCCTCGTGCATGAGGCCATTGTCATGATCTTGATCCTGGCGCTTCCTCCGGTCCTTCGCCAGACTCCGAACATGCCATGGTGGCCGTCGTGGGGGAGGTGCCCGAACCACCTGAAGCCGCGCTCGGTAGGTGCAGCGACGACGACTCGGCATTCATGGCACGCCGTACCGCTCGGCCACCTGGCTCGCCGTGGCGGTGACGCTCGAGAAGTAGGCGAAGAGCGCGTGGACCTTTTCCTGCGTGATGAGGTGCTCGGCCTCGGCCTGGCCCACGTCAGGCTTGCCTGATGATCGACGATGACGAGGCGGATCTTTGCCCGCCCAGTCCCGGCAGGCCCCGGCGTCTTGCCGAGCGGCAGCGCCAGCCGCCGACCCGCCATTGTTGATGATCTCGACGGCGAGCTTGACCGCATTGACGGAGTCGACCTGGGCGACGGGACCGGAAAGCGGATACAGCACGCCGATGACGACTTCCTTTGGGCGCCTGAGCGCCTGCCGGCGCAGCGGCGAAGACCAGGAGCAGAAGCGACAGGAGTGAGGCGATGCGCGTGATCATGGGTGGTCGGCCTCCTCGGCGCTGTATGTGGTCCGTCCACCCTTGCAAGGAGCGATCCTATCTCTGGCGGCCGCGCTTCCCGCCATCGCGCGAGCGGGTCGGCGGGTTCTCTGATCTCGATCGCCCTAGCAAGGTCGCCGGAGGAGTCGCAGGATGCTCAAAAGGTCCAGATGCGAGGCGGCGCTCGACGGCAGGCAACGCCAGGCGTACTCAGGATGGGCGAGCCGGAGCCGGAGGTGAGGCGAGCGGATACGGAAGGCTAGGCGTAGCCGTCGAGGAGGTCGCGCGCACGGAGCTGTGGATCGCGGTCGGCGGGCGGCCCATAGCCTCCGCCTCCGGGCAGCCTCACCTCGACCACGTCACCGGGCCCGAGGGTCTGCTCGGCCTTCGGATTGGCGGGGGCCGCCCGTTGATCAGCACCTGCCCCGTCGCGCCCGGCTCGCCGCCGAAGAAGCCGAAAGGGGCGATCTGCGTGCGATCGCAGAGCACCGAGCACACACAGGGCTCCCGCGTCTGCACCCGGAAGGCGATGACCTGACCGAGCCCGCCCCGCCACTGCCCGTCGCCGCCCGAGCCGTCGCGCAGCGCCTTCTTCTCGATGATGAGCGGGGACAGCGTCTCGATCACCTCGACGGGAGTGCCGAGCACGCCCGAAGGGAACGCCGTGGCGGAGAGCCCATCCTTGATCGAGCGGGCGCCGGTGCCGCCCGAGGTGAAGAAGACGTACGTGAAGGGCCGGCGGTCCATGTCCTTGCCCGCGATCTGGATGCCCCAGATATTCGCCGAGCCCTCGGCCATCACGCGCCCGGGCAGCGCCTGCTTGAGCGCGCCCGCGACCGCGTGCGGCAGGAAGTGGCCGATCACGTGGCGGGCGGCGACGGGAGCGGGGTGGCGCGCGTTGAGGATGCTCCCGGCGGGAGCCGAAATGCGGATCGGCCGGAAGGCGCCCTCGTTGTTCGGCACCTCGGGGCTCACGATGACCTTGACGCCGTAGGTCGTGTACGCCTCGGTGTAGTTCATCACCACGTTGATCCCGCGCCGGCTCTCCGGCGAGGAGCCGGCATAGTCCACCGCGAGCTCGTCGCCGCGCACCTCGGCGCGACACGCGATGGTGATCGGCTCGCCGAATCCGTCCGACGTGATGGCGTACTCGTAGGCCCCAGGCCGGAGGCGCCGGATGGCCTCGCGCATGGCGCGCTCCGTGCGCTCGATGATCTCGTCGGCGAGAGGCTCGAGGCGCTCGAAGCCGAACTCGTCCATGAACTCGATGAGGCGCTCCGCGCCGACCGCGCCCCCGGCGATCTGGGCGTGGAAATCGCCCATCACGAGATCGGGCACGCGCGTATTCGCTCGAATGAGCGCGTCGAGGGCCCGATTGAGCCGTCCCCCTTCGTACAGCTTCATGATCGGGATGAAGAGCCCTTCCTCGTAGACCTCGCGGGCTTCCGCGGACAGGACATGTCCGCCGATGTCCGCCGAGTGGCACGTCGACGCGAAGAAGGCGACGCAGTCGGCGCCCCGGAACACCGGCGTGCAGATCGTCACGTCGTTGAGATGCCCCGAGGTCTTCCACGGGTCATTGGTGATCAGGACGTCTCCGGGGACGATGGTCTCGACGGGGCATGCGGCGAGGAAGTGCTTCATGGCGAGCGCCATGGAGTTGATGTGGCCGGGCGTCCCGGTGACGGCCTGCGCGACCATGAAGCCGCGGCGGTCGAAGACGCCCGCGGAGAGGTCACCCGCCTCGCGCACGATGGAGGTGAACGACGTGCGCATGAGGGCCGCCGCCTGCTCGTTGACGACGCCGATCAGCCGGCTCCAGCAGATGTCGAGGGTGACGGGATCCATCATGTCATCTCGCCTGAATGTGCGGCCCGCTTCATGTGCGGCGGCGGGCGATCATGGAGGTCTCGTGGAGCGTCATGATCGCGCTCGGCTCCTGCATCCACTGCGTGTAGGCGGAGAGCGCCGCCCCGCGCTCGGGCTCTGTGAGGTAGCCCGCGTGGACCATCTGGCGGCCGCGGCTCTCGATCACCATGCGCCACATGCCGGCCGCGCGGAAGAAGTCCGGGTCGCCCGCGCAGACCGTGGCGATCTCGGGCGTGACGCCGGCGTCGACCAGGTCGGCCGCTTCCGCGAGCGCGGGCAAGCGCTTGGCGATGGCATTGTCGAGACCTCCTGCCGCGCGCCAGCCGAGGAACGCCGAGTAGAAGCGCGTCCACTCGGGCGGCTCACCGCTCCACTCGGCCACGGTGTGGTCGTAGTCACGCAGGACCACGAGGCCGCCCGGCACGACGGCCTCCGCCATCTTGGCGACGGCGGCGTCGGGGTCGGGCAGCCATTGGAGCATGCGGGTGGCTGCCGCGAGGGAGAACTCGGCATCCCAGGTGCTCTCGCGGATGTCGCCGGCATAGAAGACGAGGTTGGGAATCTCTCCCGGAGGGCTCGCCGCCTCGGCGGCGCGGATCATGTCGGGATTGACATCCATGCCGACCACGGGAGCCGGGTCCACGCGCCGCGCGATCTCGATCGTGAGCGTGCCGGGACCGCAGCCGACATCGAGCACCGACATACCCGGAGTCAAGAGGTCCAGCAAAGTCGGGTGGCTATTGGCAAGGGTGCGCGCCGTCATGATGCCGGCCGCCTCGGGCGGTATGTACGCGTGCTCGTCGAACTTCACGCCGCGGGCTCCGCGATCAACGTGAGCCGGGCGTCCACGACGACGCGCGCGCTCGGGCCGATCACCGTGGTGGATTCGCGCTCCTCGATGATCGCGGGGCCGTCGAAGCGCGTGCCCGGCGTCGAGGCGGTAGCGGTCGTAGACCGGCGTGTCGACGTAGCCGGCCGCTTCGGCGAAATAGGCGGGCCGGCGCTTCTTGATCACATCGCCGGGGTCCGGACCGGCGGCGGCCTGCGCCGAGGTCTCGATCGAGAAGTCCGGGGGCGGGCCGGACAGGACGGTGCGCCAGTTCAAGGCCTCGATGGCGACCCCGAGCGGCGTGCGGCTGTACAGCGCCCGGTAGGCGGCCTCGAACGCCGCGGTGAGGGCGTCGAGGCTCGCCGGCCCGAGCGCGCCCGCCGGCACGTCGACCTCCACTTCGTGTCCCTGGCCCACGTAGCGCATCTCGGCGCTCCGGCGGACGGTGATGTCGCCGTCGGCCAGGCCCGAATCCCGCAGGACGATCCGGCCTTCGGTCTCCATCTCCGCGAAGAGCGCGTTGATGCCGCTCCAGTCCGCGGCGTCGAGCCGCTGAGGCGCCGTGCGGACGAAATCGAATGCGAGCGGTGCGGCGAGGAGGCCGTAGGCGGAGACGGCGCCCGCGCCGAAGGGCACGAGGACGCGGGGCACCCTGAGGATGCGCCCGACCGCCCAGGCGTGGACGGGGCCGGCGCCGCCGAACGCGAAGAGCGGATAGGCGCGGAGATCCTTGCCGCGCTCGATGCCGTGGATGCGCGCGGCGCCCGCCATGTTCTCGTTGACCACGCGGTGAATGCCCCACGCCGCCTCGACGAGCCCGAGCCCGAGCGGCCTCGCCACGCGGGCCTCGATCGCCCGCCGGGAGGCCTCGACGTCGAGCCGCATGCGGCCGCCGAGAAAGAACTCGGGATCGAGGTAGCCGAGCACGAGGTCGGCATCGGTCACCGTGGGCTCGTGCCCGCCCTGCGCGTAGCAGGCGGGTCCGGGGTCGGCGCCGGCGCTGTCGGGCCCGACCTTGAGGAGGCCCAGGCTGTCGATCCTCGCGATGGAGCCGCCGCCCGCGCCGATCTCGATCATCTCGATGACGGGCACCCGGATGGGAAGCCCCGAGCCCTTCTTGAATCGGTCGGCGCGCGCGACCTCGAACTCGCGGGCCACCAGCGGCTCGCCCTTGTCGATGACGCAGGCCTTGGCCGTCGTACCGCCCATGTCGAACGACAGCATCCGCGACTCTCCGGCTCGGCGCGCCAGCCGTGCCGCGGCCAAGGCTCCCGCGGCGGGGCCCGATTCCACGAGGCGGATGGGCGCGCGCTTGGCCGTGTCCGGCGTCGCGATGCCGCCGGAGGACAGCATGATGTAGAACGGGCCGGGCACGCCCAGCTCGCGGATCTTTCGCTCGAGGTCTTCGAGGTAGCGGGCCATGAGCGGCATCACGTAGACATTGGCGACCGTCGTCGACGTGCGCTCGAACTCGCGGATCTCCGGCACGATCTCCGACGAGCGCGACACCGGCAGGCCCGGCGCCATCTCGGCCACGAGGGCGGCAACCTCGAGCTCGTGGGCGGGGTTGCGATAGGCATGGAGCAACGAGATGGCGATGGCCTCCACCCCCTGGGCGAGGAGCGCGGCGATGGCCTCGCGCGCGCTCGCGGCATCGAGCGGGGTGAGGACGCTGCCGTCGGCGAGCAGCCGCTCACGCACCTCGAGCCGGAGGTGCCGCGGCACGAGCGGGGCGGGCGGGTCGATGAAGAGATCGTACATGTCATACCGGCCTTCGCGGCCGATCTCGAGGGCGTCGCGGAACCCCGCCGTGGTGAGGAGCCCCGTCTTGGCGCCCTTGCGCTCGATCAGCGCATTGGTGGCCAGCGTCGTGCCGTGGATGAGGGCGGCCACGCTCGCGGGGCTGCGCCCGGCCTCGTGGAGCAGGGTCAGCACCCCTTGCTCGACGGCCTGGGCCGGCTCCTTGGGCGTCGTCAGGAGCTTGCCGACGCTCACCGCGCCCGTCGCCTCATCGACCAGCACGAGGTCGGTGAAGGTGCCGCCGATGTCCACCCCGATGCGCGAGCCACCCCGTCTCGTTGCGCTCATAAGGGGCAAGTGTACTGGTTCGCGGCTGCAGGATGCTGAAAAAGGCCCAGACATGGCCCCGCACTCCCCTACGCGAGTACGCCTCGCATGCGGTCGGGCGCCGCCTCGCATCTGGACCTTTTGAGCATCCTGCCGCGGCTAGCGCGATGTAGGTGGCCTCTCGGCGCGCTCGCTCGCGCCCGTCAGTGGCTCGCCGGGATGACCGCGTGTCCCGACGCGGCCACCGCGATCACGTGGTCGTTGTCGGCGGGCACGGCGCCCGAGACGCCCACGGCTCCCAGGAGTCGGCCGTCGGAGAAGAGCGGGACGCCGCCCTTGCCGAAGACGAACTGGTACCCGTCGAGCGCCGCCACGTTGCCGGCGAAGAGCTGGCGCGCGCTGAACCGGGCCTCGAGGTCCTGGGTGCTCGACCGGAAGGCGGCGGCGGCATTGGCCTTGGCCCGAGCGATCTCGGGCGTGACCCAGAGCGCCTCGTCCATCCGGTGGCAGGCGACCAGGTGCCCGGCCTCGTCCACCACGGCGATGGCCACCAGGAAGCCCAGCTCCTCCGCTTTCGCCAGTCCCTTGTCGATGCACTCGATGGCGGTGGTCAGCGTCACGATCGTCGAGCCTCCGTTGTGGTGTCCGAGCGTGTCATGGCACGTCCACGAAGACGTCGTTGCCGTCGACGCGAACCGTGTAGGACGCAATGGCGGTGCCACGCGCGGGAAAGGCGCACTGGCCCGTCCGGACGTCGAACATCCAGCCGTGCCAGGGACAGGTGAGCCGGGTCCCGCTGAGCTTGCCCTCGCTCAGCGGGCCGCCTCGGTGCGTGCAGACATCGCCGCAGGCATAGACCTGATCTCCCGCGCGTGACAGGACGACGCGCACGCCGTGTGCTTCCACGAGCTTGGGTTGTCCCGGCGTGACCTCGTCGAGCGCGGCGACGCGGGCCTCGCTCATCCTCCGTCTCTGGCGGAACGCCTCACATGTCCTCTTTCAGGACATAGGCGCGGTGGAGGCCGGTCATGTACTGCCACCGCATCTCGGTGGCCTGGCGCACGGCGTCGACGGCCTCGGCCTGCCGCTCGGCGGTCGGGCAATGGCGCTCGACGATCTGGTAGCCGCGCTCGCCGTGGATCTCGTCGGCCTCGATGTGGATGGCGAAGAACTCGACCTCGTGGTCGGTGAAGCCGTAGCGCGTCTTGAGCGGGGGCAGGTTGCGCTTGTAGATCCCCGGGACCTGCGACTCGAGTCCCACGAGCAGGCCCGCGGCGGCGATGTGGAACGGCTTGTTCGACATCTCGAAGCACCACGCGGTCAGGCCGCGCGTGCTGGGAATCTGGCGCGCCGTCTCGACGTCTGCCCGGGTCACCCCGCAGGCCTCGGCAAAGCGGATGAGGAGATCGACGTGCTTGGTCCCCGCCTCCTCCTCGACGATGTTCTCGAGCAGGAAGTCGCGGGCGTCGGCGTCGGGGCATTCCCCGTACACCGTGGCGCACCAGCGCGGAAACTGCGACACGTACTGGTAGTGCTGGCATGCCCACTGAGCGAGCTGCGTGCGGGTCAGGTCGCCGCCGACCCACTTCTCCGTGAAGGGGTTCATGCGGCTGTGCCGGGCATTGACGGCGTTCTCGAGCTGGGTCCGGAACGGGCTCACTTGGCTCATGGCGGGCCTCCTCTGCGTGGTGTCGGCCGGGTGGTTAGTCGAGCAACCGGAAGATCGTGTCGCGTACGCGGCGCACGTGCTGGGCCATGAGCCGCTCGGCGCGCCGCGCGTTCGGGCGCTTGAGCGCGTCGATGATGGAGAGGTGCTCGTGGACCAGCCCCTGCACCCGCCGCGGCGCGAGGATGGCCATGGTCCACACGGGACGGATCTGCTCGCGGATCTGCTCGAGAGCCTCGAGCAGCCGGGTATTGCCCGCGCGCTTCAAGACCACGCCGTGGAACTCCTCGCCGAGGGCGCGCACGTCGGCGGGGGTGGCCTTGGCGCCGCGCGCCTTGATATCGCGGAAGCGAGCCTCGAAGCCCTGCAGCTCCCCGCGCTCGAAGCGCGGGGCGGCGAGGCGCACCGCGAGCGCCTCGAGGGCCTCGCGGATCTGGTAGAGCTCGCGCACGTCGTCGTGCGAGATGGACCGAACGAACGCCCCCTTCTTCGGGACCACGTGCACCAGCCGATCGCGCTCGAGCTTGGCGAGCGCCTCGCGGACGGGCGTTCGACTCACGCCGTACCGCCGGGACAGCTCCTGCTCGGTGAGCGGCTCGCCGGGCACGAACTCTCGCTCGAGGATGTCCCGCCGCAATGCCTCGTAGACCGTGCCGGCGAGGTAGGTGCGCGACGCCTTGGGAGGCGAGGTGCGGGCCGCGGGTGTCGCGATGGCCGCTTGCGCTCTTGCCTTCATGTGGCATGAACCTTATCCACAACTTGTATACATGTCAAGGCCGGTATCGGGCCTTTCAAGGGGCTCCGAGCGGTCACCCGGACGATGGCTTCGAGGCGCGGGGGTCGGAGTGAGCGAGGACGGCCTGCGTCTGCGCCTCGCGGTGCCGGCGGAGCGCCTCGCGCACGGGCGGATACTTGTTGGCGAGGATGGCGGCGGCGAGGAGACCGGCGTTGGTGGCTCCGGAATTGCCGATCGCGAGGGTGCCGACGGGAATGCCGCCGGGCATCTGCACCGTCGACAGCAGGGAGTCGATCCCGTTGAGCGCCCTCGACTGGATGGGCACGCCGAGCACCGGCAAGAGCGTCCTGGCCGCGGCGACGCCCGCGAGGTGCGCGGCGCCGCCGGCGCCGGCGATGATCACCTCGATCCCTCGGCTCTCGGCGCCGCCGACGTACTCGTCGACCAGGGCGGGCGTGCGATGGGCCGACATCACGCGGACATCGTGGGGATGCCGAGCGCGTCGAGCGTCTGGGAGGCGTGGCTCATGGTCTCCCAGTCGGACGTCGAGCCCATGATGATCGCGACGAGCGGCGTCGTTGGCGGTCCTGACATGGGCGGCATTGTAGCAGAGCGCCTCGGCCAGGCGCCCGCGGCCCGCCTGATCAGAGCACCGGCGGGGCCTGCGCAGGGCCCGGCGCCAGCTCGACCAACGCGAATTGTCGGTCGGCGCGGATTACCCGCGTGCCGTCGGCGAGGAAGGATCGCAAGCGCTCGAGCCTCGCCAGGTTCTCGGTCTGAGGGGCCCGGTCGTCCACCAGGGCGACCGCGCGTAGTCGAACAGGATGTCGTGACGGATCAGCACGTGGGTGATCCCGGCCGAACGCGCGCGCTGCTGCACGTCTCGGCCGGAGGGCGCCAACTCGATCCACTTCCGCAACGTGTAGTCCTCGAAGAGGTAGTCGCCCAACGTAGGGGCGCTCCAGATGGTAGGTATCGCGGCGCACGTCGACGAGCCAGATCTTCGCGCTGGCGGGCAGCGAGTCGTGGATCAACCGGTAGTATGAATAGTAGTCGAGTCGGCGCTCGAGGTACGCGGCGCGCGGCTCGGCGCCCGTCATAGCGAGCAGCGGGTTGTCGCCGGCGAACCAGGCGACGATCACGATCTCGCCCGCCATGACCGGCGCCGCCAGCGCCCAGCGAAGCGACCGACCGACCGCGCCGCTCGTGGTGAGCACGGCGCCGGCGCCGGCGCTCGCCACGGCCAGCAGGGGGAGCGCCGGCAACAGATAGCGCAGTACCTGGGCCGAGACGAGCCACCAGATGAAGAAGGCACCGCCGGCCACGGCAGCGATCTTCAGTTCGGTGTCCAGGCGAGTGAAGGCCCACACGACGAGTGCCGCGCCCACGAGGAACGATACGCCGAGGACGCCCTCGTAGGCGGCGGCGACTTCTCGCTGCCCCGTCAGTGACAGCGAGAACGGCGTCAGCAGGTAGTCGACCGGCCCCTTGTGCGTTCCCCCGTAGAGCGCGTTGAACCCCACGAGCATCGCCGAGCGCTCCAGGTCCCAGCCCGGTGCCTGGCCCGGCCAGACGTTGGCGAAGAATGGGAAGACGGGACTTCCCGTGCGCGCCCATGTCCGGAGGTACCAAGGGCAGCCGAGCGCGACGGCGCCGGCCAGCGCGGCCAAGCCCGCGACAAGGGCGACCGCGCCCCTGCGGGCCCTCGGACTCGGTTCGGCGTGCCCGGAGAAGCGCAATGAGCGCGCAGACAAACACCACGAACCCCGCCGTCAGCTTCACCGTCAAGGCAAATCCCAGCGCCAGGGCCGACTCCGCAAGATTCGCCCGGTCTTGCGTGGCCCACCAACGTGCCATCGAGCGGATCGCAAGTGCCACGTACAGCGCGAGCGCGAGGTCCACATACCCACTTCCCGCGACCTCGAAGATCGTGGGCACGCCCGCCACCATCGCGGCGGCGAGCCACGCCCAGTCGCGGCCGAGCCCGCGCTCTCGGGTCCAGCCGAACACGGCAGCGAGGAGCAATGGGAAGAACGCAAACGTGACGGCGCCGAACGCGGCCTCGCCGGCGCGGGTGCTCACGATCCGGCCAAGGAGCATGGCCCACACCCCATGCATCTCGGCCCCGAGCGCGAAGTAGTTGGCGATGTTGTCCGGGACATCGATGAGGCCGCCGCCGGCGACGAACGCCTTGGGTAGGGCCAGGTGATACTGGAGCGCATCCTTGCCTGTCGGCGGGGCGAGCGCGGCCACGAACGCCAATGCCACTGGGAGCGCGACCATGGGCGCCGCCACGAGCACGAGCGCCGATCGCTCCGCCCGGCCCCATTCCCGGCGTGAGGTGGGCGGCTCGTCGTCAATAAGCGGACCACCGCCCGCGCCGCGAAGGCGAGCCCCCGGCGAGGGCCGCAAGCGCTGTACTCGGCCGATAGAGGCCGACCAGGCCGAGCGCGAACCAAAGCAGCGACCAGGTTCCCGCTCCCACGGCGCATGCCGCCGCGAGCTCGAGCGGACTGGAGGGCCGCGGACCGGCGCAGGATCCAGCATCGACGGCCGACCGGACCGATCCGAGGAGGGTGGCGCCGAGGCCGTACCAGGCGACAACCACCAGCATCGCCGCCAGGACGCCTACCGTGGTGTGGGCGGCGCTTTGAATATTCAGCACGCCGTAGCGGCTGACGAGGGCACCGAAAGCGGGAATGGACGCGGAAAACGAGCCGAGCTCCGCGCGGTGCTGGTCCAGGAAGATCGCCGTCAGCACGAGGGCGCTCGCGGTGAGCAACGCGGAGCACACCGCTGTGCGCGAGCTAGGCTGACTCATGGATGCGCGACATCCTCATGTGGACTACTTCAGAGCGCTGACAAATGCGATCTCCCACACAAATAGCACCAGATAGTACAAACACACGAGCTGGCCAAGGATGCCCAGTCTCTGCGTCCATCGCGCCGGCACGACCTCCTCCATGCGTGGAGCGGGTGCGGCGTCGCCGCGATCCCTGTCCCGAAGACGACGATGCCGGCGGCACACACGGCAGAGAACAGCGCCTGCGATATGACATAGTGGCGCAGGAGCGTAACGGCGTCCACGCGGGGCCGTCCAGGGCGCCGAACAGAATGTCTGGAAAGAAGATCCAATAGAAGACGACCAGGGCATAGGTGGCGGCCAGCTCATAGCACCAGAACATCACCCTCCTCGGCGTCAACAGCAGGAACGGTACGGTCCAGATCAGATACTGCGAGGCCACGCCGGAGTAGACGAAATCGAACAAGAACAATGTCACGAGGATACCGTTCAACAGGCCCATTCTCTTTGAGAAGAAGACGGCGAGTCCGTACAGTCCCAGGAATACTAGTTTGGAGGCGCTCATCCACGGTGTCCATTCGGGGGATTCTCCCAGGTGACCCTCCCGATGGAGAGGAGATGAAGGCCCCTCACGACGGCAAAGGGTCCATGATGAATCCCCCATCCGCTGTAGCTGAGCACCTCGTGCAGCATGGGCCTCGCTTCGAGCCACAGGAACGGAATCATGGAGAGCGCGACCGGCGCCACAACGCAGGCCGTGAATCGAATCTTCTTGACCGTCTGGTCGAGTGACGCCAGGAAGAACGGCAAGAGCAGGATCGGAAAGCTCCGCCAGCCGACCGCCAGGCTGAGGAGGAGGCCCGAGACCACCAGATTCCTATCCGGGTCCACTCGAAAGAGAAGGTAGGCCATCAGCATCAAGAGGACGACCAGCGGCATGATATTCCCGTGAAACGAAGCAATGAGAATGCTCACCGGGTTCAGCGCGTAGAGAACCGCGCCGGTGATGGCCATTCTTCTCGGGAAGAGCTTCACGCCGATGGCGTAGAGGGCGAGCACGATCCCGACGTCGGAAAGAATGGCACACAGCTTTATCAGGATGTGGAAGGGGATGCCGAGGATCCCGGAAAGCTCCAGACAAAGCGCGGGATAGAACATGGAGACGGGCGTGTACGGAAACAGGTTCCGCGTGACGGCGTAGACGTTCTGCATCTGCACGACGGGGATCGCCTGCTGTCTGTAGAGGCGGATGTCAGTGGATTCGATACCGAACGCGAGGGGAATCAATCGGACGGCCAAGGCCCCGCTCAGGAGCAGGAGAATGACACGCAGGCTCCGTCCTTCGTCGCCACATTCAGGAGTCGGCTGACCACCGGTCGCGGCACGTCGGGCGTTGCTGCGGGTCAGAGGACGCGGCCCTCGACCACGTCGCCGGCGCCGAACGGTTGCTCGACCCTGGTGTGGTCATGGCTCATGGTCCTCCCAGTCGGACTTGGGATCCCATGATGATTGCGACGAGCGGCCTGGTCGAGTGCTCGGGCATGGCGCGCATGTAGCGGTCAGGCCTTCGTGCCCCGCCTGATCATGCGCCGCACGGTGGCGTCGAGCACGAGCTCGCCGCGCTGGTTCGTCACCTCGTGCTTGTAGGTCACGATGCCGCGATCGGGCTTCTTGGTCTCGCGCTTGTCGGTCACCGTGACGGCGACACCGAGCGTGTCGCCGGCGAGCACGGGCGCCACGATCCGGATCTCGCTGCCGAGATAGGACATGCCGGTGCCGTGGATGAGGCCAGTCTGGATGATCAGGCCCTCCGCGAGACAGAAGGTGAAGGCGCCGGGCGCGGGCCGGCCCTTGAACACCGATTCCCGGGCGACGAACTCCATGTCCATGAAGAGGGGCTCGGTGAAGCCGAACAGGTTCACGAAGGTGGAGAGGTCGGCGTCGTGGACGGTGCGCCGCGACGTCTCGTACCGGGCGCCGATGGTGTGCTGCTCGTACGTGAGTCCCTGCGTCGTCACGCGTGTCTCTCCCTCTGCTTGACGGTGGTCCGCCGCGTCACGCCTCGCCCAGGTAGGCGCGCCGCACCTCGGGGTTGTCGGCCAGCTCGGCGGCGCCGCCCTCGAGCGCGATGCGGCCGGTCTCGAGAACGTACCCCCGCCCGGCGATGGACAGCGCCATGGCCGCGTTCTGCTCGACGAGCAGGATGGTCACGCCCTGCTTGTTGATGGTCAGGACCGTCTCGAAGATCTGCTCGACGAGCACCGGCGCCAGGCCCATGGAGGGCTCGTCGAGCAGCAGGAGCCGGGGCCTCGCCATGAGCGCGCGCCCGATCGCGAGCATCTGCTGCTCGCCGCCCGACAGCGTGCCCGCCACCTGAACGCGCCGCTCCTTGAGGCGAGGGAAGACGGTGAAGACCTGCTCCATGTCCTGGCCGATGCCGCGGTCGGCGCGCGTGTAGGCGCCCATCTCGAGGTTCTCGGTCACCGTGAGCCGGTTGAAGATGCGGCGGCCTTCCGGCACGTGGGTGATGCCCTTCTGCACGATGTCGTGGGGGCGATCGCCAGGAGCGAGGTCTGGTCGAGCCGCACGTCTCCGGTCCTCGGCGCGAGCAGACCGGACAGCGCGCGCAGCGTCGTCGTCTTGCCCGCGCCGTTATTGCCTAACAGCGTGACGATCTCCCCTCCGCGACGCTGAACGACACGCCCTTCAAGGCGTGGATCTCGCCGTAGTAGACGTGAAGGTCGCGCACCTCGAGCATGATGTCCGCCTCAGCCGCTCGCACGCCCCGCGGCGGGTGCCCAGCGCTTCCTGCCGAGATACGCCTCGACCACGCGGGGTTCTTCTGCACGTCCGCCGGACGGCCCTCGGCGATCTTCTCGCCGTAGTCGAGCACGGTGACCCAGTCCGAGACCTCCATCACGACGCGCATATTGTGCTCGATGAGCAGGATCGTGAGCCCGCGCTCGCCGGTGAGCCGGCGCAGCAGCTCCATCAGGCTCCTCGCCTCACCCTGGGTCATCCCCGCGGTCGGCTCGTCGAGGAGGAGCAGGGCCGGGGCCGAGCCGAGGGCGCGCCCCAGCTCGAGCCGGCGCTGGTCGCCATACGGCAGGTTGCGCGCCAGCTCATTGGCCTTGTCGCGCAGGCCGACGACGCCGAGCAGCTCGGCGCCCTTGTCCCACAAGGCCTGCTCGCGGATCCGCCAGCGCGAGCTCCTCGCGAGCACCTCCCAGAAGGCGAGCCCGACGCGCGCGTGCATGCCCACGAGCACGTTCTCGATCGCCGTCATATTGCCGAAGAGCCGGATGTTCTGGAACGTGCGGCAGATCCCGAGGGCCGTGATCTCGTCGGGGCGGCGGCCGAGCAGCGCCTGCCCGCGAAAGGACACGGTCCCCGCCTCGGGCACGTAGATCCCGGTGAAGACGTTGAAGAAGGTGGTCTTGCCCGCTCCGTTCGGGCCGATGATGGAGGCGATGTGTCCCTCGTCGAGCTGGAAGTTCACCTCGTTGAGGGCGGTGAGGCCGCCAAAGCGCTTGGTGATCGCCCGCGCCTCGAGGAGCGGCGCCACGTCAGCCGTCCTCGAGCTCGCGCACGCGGCGCTTGGCGGGCAGGATGCCCTGCGGGCGGAAGATCATCATGAGGACGAGGATGAGGCCGAAGACCATGCGCTCGTACTTGGCGGGCTCGAGCTGGGTCGGCAGGTCGGCCAGGTTGAACCCGAAGATGCTCACGCCGGCATTGCGCAGCTCGTTCAGCCAGAGGGAGAGCCCCTTCAGCACCTGCAAGTTCAGCACGGTGACCACGGCGGCGCCGAGAATGGCGCCCGGGATCGAGCCCATGCCGCCGAGGATGATCATGGCGAGCACGCCGATCGATTCCATGAAGGTGAAGGACTCGGGGTTGATGAAGACCTGCTTGGCCGCGAAGAGCACGCCGACGGCCCCCGCGAAGGAGGCGCCACAGGCGAAGGCGAGCAGCTTCATGCGCACGAGCGGCACGCCCATGGCCTGCGCCGCCGTCTGGTCCTCGCGGATCGCCTCCCACGCCCGGCCGATGTGCGAGTTCTCGAGCCGCCGATTGACGAGGATCGTCGCGCCCACGATCAGAAGCACGAGGAAGTAGAGGTACAGCGGATAGATCGCAACGGGACCCGCATCCACGCCGAGGGCCCTCAGCAGGGGCTCGAAGAAGATCGGCGGCCGCGAGATCGGCGTGATGCCCTTGGGACCATTGGTGAAATTGATCGGCTTGTCGAGGTTATTGGCGAGCACGCGGATCACCTCGCCGAACCCCAGGGTCACGATGGCGAGATAGTCGCCGTGCAGGCGCAAGACCGGCAGGCCGAGCAGGATGCCCGCCCCCGCCGCCACCGCGACGGCGACGAAGAGGAAGACGAAGAACCACCACGGCGGCAGCGGGAAGGCGCTGCCCCCGAAGATCAGGTTGGCCTGCGGAGACCCGACGATGGCCCACGAGTAGGCCCCGACGGCGAAGAAGGCCACGTAGCCGAGGTCGAGGAGCCCGGCGAGGCCGACGACGATATTGAGGCCGAGGGCCAGGGCGGCGAAGATGCCGACCTGGATGGCGATCTCGAGATAGTAGGCGTTGATGGATCCGAGCACCGGCATGAGCACGCCGAGCGTCCCCGCGGTGAGCACGCCTTTGACCCATGCCGGCATGCGAGCCAGGTACAGCGTGAAGATCGAGGCCTGGAAGAGCATGAAGAGCACGATCGAGCGCGGGACGTACGACACGCCGAAGGCGGTCGCGAGTAGCAGCCCGGTCACCGTCACGGTGGCAAGGAGCGGCCGGTCGAGCCACGCCCGCACGGCCCGGGTCACCGCCGTCATCAGGCGCGCTCTCTCACGACCTCGCCGAGGAGCCCCTTCGGCCGGAAGATGAGGATCAGGATCAGGATCGAGAACGCGAAGATGTCCTTGTATTCCGCGCCGAACGCCCCGCCGGTGAGCAGCGAGAGATAGGAGGCGGCGAATGCCTCGAGGAGACCGAGGACCAGCCGCCCATCATCGCCCCGGGGATATTGCCGATGCCGCCGAGCACCGCCGCGGTGAACGCCTTCAGGCCGGGGATGAATCCCGTATAGGGATTGATGAGGCCGTACTGCACGCCGAACAGCACGCCCGCCGCCCCACCCATGGCCCCGCCGATGAGGAAGGTCAAGCGAGATCATGCGATTGACATTGATGCCCATGAGGCTCGCCGCTGCCTGGTCCTCGGCCACCGCGCGGATCGCCGTGCCGATCTTGGTCCGGTTCACGAGCACGTAGAGCGCCCACAACATCAAGAGGGCGGCGACGATGACGACGAGCGACTTGACGGAGACGTCGATGGTGGGTGTCAGCTCGAAGCGCTGGTTCAGCGCGTCCATCGTGGGGTAGACGAGGTTGAACGAATTGCGCCAGATGGACTCGAACAGGCGGATCAGGTCCTGGAGGAAGAAGGACACGCCGATCGCTGAAATGAGCGGGATGAGGCGAGGCGCGTGGCGCAGGGGCCGGTAGGCGATGCGCTCGACGGCGACCGCGGCGAGGCCGCTCGCGAGCATGCCGGCGACGAGCGCCAGGAGCAGCACGAGGACCCACGGGAGCACGTCGAGAAGACCCGCGCTCTTCATGGTCAACAAAATTTCGACCCCCACGAAGGCGCCCAGAATGAAGATCTCGGAGTGGGCGAAGTTGATGAACTCGAGCACGCCGTAGACCATCGTGTAGCCGAGGGCGATGAGGGCGTACATGAACCCGAGGATGAGGCCGTCGAGGAGGACCTGCGGGAAGATGCCGACCAGCAGCTCGAAATCCATCGGCGTGGCAGGCGGCTCGAAGGGCTCGTTTGCGCCCGTTCGAGCCGCCTGCTGGTCCGAGTCTGCTACTTCTTGCCCTCGGGCGGGGCGATGGCGAGCTGCTTGACGATCTTGTTGTCGCCCCACTTCGCGGGGTCGTCGCTCACGACTTGCAGGACGAAGTACTGGGCCTTCTGGCGGTCACCCTTGGCGTCGAAGGCGATCTCGCCGGTGATGCCGGAGAGCTTGGCCTTGCGCACGGCGGAGGAGACGTCCTCGCGGCTGACCTTGCCCTTCTTCGCGGTCTCCTCGATGGCCCTGAGCGCGATGGTCGCGGCGTCGTAGGCCTCGGCGGCGTACGGCTCGGGATTCTTGCCGAACTTCTTCTTGAACTCGTCCACGAAGGCCTTCGCCTTGGGCAGGGCCGAGGCGGGACCGGCCGCCGAGGTGTAGCTCATGCCGACGACCGCCTTGCCCGCGATCTTGGTGAGGTCCGAGGAGTCCATGCCGTCGGGCCCCATGAACTTGGACTTGACGCCCTTCTCCCGCGCCTGCTTGAAGAACGGTGCGGCCTGGTCGTAGATGCCGCCGAAGTAGATCAGGTCGGGGTTCTTGGCCTTGATGGGCGTGATGATCGGGTCGAAGTTGGACTTCTCCTCGGTGCCCTCGAAGCCGAGCACCTTGATGCCCTTCTTCTCGGAATCGGCCTTGAAGAACTCGGCGATGCTCTGGCCGTACTGGGTCTTGTCGTGGACGATGTAGGCGCTCTTGATCTTCTGCCCGTGGGCGAACTCGGAGCCCACCACACCCTGCACGTCGTCCCGGCCGCACACGCGGTTGACGTTCGGGTACCCGCGGTCGGTGACCACGGGGTTGGTGTTCGCGGGCGAGATCATCGCGACATTGACTTCCTTGTAGACCTCGGAGGAGGGGATGGCCACACCCGAGTTGAGGTGGCCGATCACGGCCATGATGTCCTTGTCGGCGATGATGTTCTTGGCATTCGCGACGCCGACGTCGGGCTTGGCCTGATCGTCGAAGGGCACGAACTCGACCTTGTACCCCATCTTCTCGAGGTTGGCCTTGCCCTTCTCGACGGCGAGCTGCGCGCCGAGCTTGATGCCCTCGCCCGAGCGCGGCCTGACCGCCCGACAGCGGGCTCTGAGAAGCAATCTTGATGGTGCCCTTGCTCTGGGCGAAGGTGTCCGAGGCCGCCGGGAGCACCACGGCGATGGCGGCGGCGAGAGCCAGAAGGTGGCGAAGCCGGGTGTATTTCATCGATTCCTCCTCTGTGACAGGCCAGGTGGGGTTGCAAGCGCCGCCATTATAGCGGGTTTCGCAATACCGTCAACGAGCCTCGGGCGGGCGCGGGCGGCTCCACGCGGGCTCGAGGCGCTCGATCAGCCGGCGCGTCGCCGCCTCCGGGTCGTCGGCGGCGCAGACCGCGGAGATCACCGCCACCGCGTCGGCGCCGGCCTCGATGACCGCGGCCGCATTGTCGGCCGTGATGCCGCCGATCCCCACCAGAGGAACCGGGATCTCGGGCCGAAGCGTCCGCACGAGGTCGGGCCCGACGAGCTGGAACCCGGCCTTGGTGCCGGTCGGGAAGATGCTGCCGACGGCAACGTAGTCCGCTCCATCCGCGAGCGCCCGCCGCGCCTGCTCCGGGTCGTGGGTCGAGACACCGAGCACCATGCCGGCCGAGGAGGATGCGGCGCGCGACCGCCGCCGGAAGATCGTCCTGCCCGACGTGGAGCCCGCCGGCGCCCACGGCGAGGGCGAGATCGGCCCGGTCGTTGACGATGAAGAGCGCGCCGGCCTGTCGGCAGCGCTCGCTGAGCGCCCGGGCGACCGCGTAGAGCTCGGCCAGGGGCGTGTGCTTGTCCCGGAGCTGGACGAGCCGACAGCCACCCGCGAGGACCGCCTCGAGCAGCGAGCCGAGGTCGCGCTGCCGGGCGGCCTGCTGATCCAGGATCACGTAGAGCGGCGACGGCAGGTTCATGTCACGCGCAGCATAGTACAACTGCTCGGCCATGCTATCGTTTTGACGATGGCGAGACTGGCAGGACTGGTTCGCGCTCATCCCGATGCTGCTTCCGCAGCTCTGGGCGTCACGTGCTCGGGTGGTCAGGATGGTCCCGCCGGGTTCTCACGTTTGTTGACGCCTGTGCGAAGCATACATTACAGGTCGCATGTTACCTGGTCAGCGGTCATTCTGACGGATCGAGGCGCTCCTACGGCACTGGTACCGCGCAGAGTAGAGAGCGACTGCTCGGCCACTCGTCGCGCGACGATGGCGGCGGTCCCGTACTCGTCCCAGAGCACGTGATCGGCGGTCGACAACATACGGTCGTGTGAACGGCCCGAACGTCAAGATCTTCACGCACAGTGAACGTCCTGCCGAACGACGGAGCGCTTCCAGGCCACGAACAGGGGGCGGCACCGCGAGGACGGGCGGGAGATGCCAGGAGCGGACGCGCCTCTCGCCACGAGACAAAACCCACATCGCGAGCAGCACGAACCACGCCAGAAAGGCCGTGCCACGCCGATCTCACCTGTACCATCCGTTGCGATGCCCATCGCCGAGGAGCTGGCCGGCTATGTGCCACCCGCTGCTCTGAACGCGGCGAGGCCCTCGGCTTCCCTGGTGGAGCTGCCGAAGCGAGCACCATGTTACTACGGCGCTGCCGAAGGACACTGACGTCTTGCCGCGAACAGGAGCTGAGCCCGAAGCGTCAGAACGCGCGCAGCTGATCGCCACGGTGAGAGTGCGCCGAAGCCCAGCGAGAACTGGATGAGTACTACAGAACCCGCCCAGTATCCGAGGCCGGCAGAGAGAGACCTGCGGGCGCTCAGGCTGCTGTTCTCGGCTTCAGCTACAAGTGCTGCTCGAATCGCGGGATCGCGAACTCGCCCGCGAGAAATGTCGGATCGGCGAGGAGCTTCAGGTGAAAGGGGATGGTGGTCTTGATCCCCTCCACGACGGTCTCCGACAGGGCGCCCGGTGCATCCGGGCCACCGCCTCGGCGCGGTCGCGTGCCGTGCACGATGATCTTCGCGACGAGCGAATCGTAGTTCGGCGGCACCACGTAGCCGGCCATCAGGTGGCTGTCCACGCGGACCCCGGGCCCGCCGGGAGGCACCCAGGCCGTGACGCGCCCCGGAGAGGGGGTGAAGTGCTCGGGATCCTCGGCATTGATCCGGCACTCGATGGCGTGCCCACTCCACTGGATGGCGTCCTGCTTGTAGCCGAGCGACTCGCCCGCGGCGATGCGGATCTGCTCGCGGACGAGGTCGAATCCGGTGACCAGCTCGGTGACGGGATGCTCCACCTGGATCCGCGTGTTCATCTCGATGAAGTAGAAGCTGCCGGCGCGGTCGACGAGGAACTCCACCGTGCCCGCGGAGACGTAGTTGACGGCATTGGCGACGGCGAGCGCGGACTTGCACAGCCCGCGCGCGTGGCCGGGGAGATGGACGTGGCGGGCGACTCCTCGAGGAGCTTCTGGTGGCGGCGCTGGATCGAGCAGTCGCGCTCGCCCATGTGGACGCGGATCCCGTTCCGGTCGCCCAGCACCTGGACCTCGACGTGACGCGCCTCCTCGACGAACTTCTCGAGATACAGATCGGAGGATCCGAAGGAGGCGCGCGCTTCGGACTGGCACGTGGCATAGGCGCGCGCCAGCGATTCGCGCTCGCGGACGATGCGCATCCCGCGGCCGCCGCCGCCGGAGGCGCGCCTTGACCATGATGGGATAGCCGACTTCGTCGGCCAGCGCCTGCGCCTCGTCCACCCCATCGAGCGGGCCCTGGCTGCCCGGCACGACCGGCACGCCCGCCGCCCTGGCCATGCCGCGCGCCTGCGCCTTGTCGCCCATGAGCCGGATGGCCTCCGGCGATGGCCCGATGAACGTGATGCCGCAGGCCCGGCACACTTCCGCAAACGTGGAGTTTTCCGAGAGGAGCCCGTAGCCGGGGTGGATCGCCTCGCACTCCGTGATGGACGCGGCCGAGATGATGCTCGGGATGTTCAGATAGCTCTGCCGCGGCTCCGGTGGCCCGATGCAGATCGACTCGTCGGCGAGCGTCACGGCACGCGAGCGGGCGTCGGCGGTCGAGTACGCCACCACGGTGCGGATGCCCATGTCCCGGCACGTCCTCAAGATCCGGAGGGCGATCTCTCCGCGATTGGCGATCAGGATCTTGTGAAACACGGGTCGGAGCTACCGGGGCTCCAGCAGGAACAAGGGCTGACCGTATTCGACGGGCTGCGCGTTCTCGACCAGCACCCGCGCGATGCGCCCGGCCGCCTTGGCCTCGATCTCGTTCATCAGCTTCATCGCCTCGATGACGCAGAGCACCTGCCCCTCCTTGACGAGGTCGCCTTCGGCGACGAAGGGCGCGGCGTCGGGGCGGGCGCGCGATAGAACGTCCCGACCATCGGCGCTTCGATCGCGACGAGGTGGGAGTCGGCAGACGCCTCCGCGGGCAACGCGCTCGCCGGCTCGGCCCGGAACGGCGGCGGCGTCGCGGCGGGCGCGTGCTCTCTGACCACGCGAATGCGGACGCCGCCTTGCTCGATCTCGAGCTCGGCCAGGTTGTGGCGGGTCGCCAGCTCGACCACCTGCTCGGGGGTCAGGGGCTCCCGAGCCGGCGGCGCGGCCGCGCGGCCGCTTTGCGCTCGCCAATCCCTTAGCCCGCCGTCGCCACGCGGCCGAGGTAGTCGCCGCTCCGAGTGTCCACCTTCACCACATCGCCCTCGTTGAGGAAGAGCGGCACCTGGATCACCGCGCCGGTCTCGAGCGTGGCGGGCTTCGAGCCGCCGGAGGCGGTGTCGCCGCGGATGCCGGGGTCGGTCTTCGCGATCCGGATCTCGATGAAATTGGGCAGCTCGACGGTGACGGGACTGCTTTCGATGAAGAGGATCTCGACCTCGGTGTTCTCCTTCAGGAAGTCGCGGGCTTCGCCCACCTCTTCCGCGGAGAGCGAGATCTGATCGTACGTGTCGAGATCCATGAAGTGGTAGCGGTCGTCCTTGTAGAGGAACTGCATGCGCTTTTCTTCGAAATCGACGAGCTCGACCTTCTCACCGGCCCGAAACGTGTTGTCGATGACCCGGCCGAGCCGCATGTGCTTGAGCTTGGTCCGCACGAAGGCGCCGCCCTTGCCGGGCTTGACGTGCTGGAAGTCGACGATGGTGTACGGCGCCCCGTCGAACTGGATCTTGAGCCCCTTCTTGAACTCCGCCGTGGAGACCTGCATCGAATTATGGCCCCTTCCGTCGCTGTGTCTTGATTCGGAGCGCCTCGTCGAGCCGCTCCCGGGCCCGGGTGTCGCCCGGATCCTTCCGAAGGAGGCGCACGAAGATCTGCGCCGCCTCGTCCACCAGGCCCTGCGCGAGGCAGACACCGCCGAAGCTGTGAGTCACGAACGTCTCCTCGGCGAGGAGCCGCCGGAGGGCCGACCCTTCGGAGGGCGCATCGGCGCTGCCCAGCACCTCGAGCATCATCCGCGACTCGCGGTCGGTCGGATCGAGCGCCACCACCTGCCGCACATGCGACAGCGCCTCGGCCAGCCGTCCGGCCCGACGGTGCAGCTCACCCGCCAGACGGTGCGCGGGCGCGTCGGCCGGGCTCGCGTCGAGAATGAGCTGCACCTCGGCGAGCGCGCCGTCGCTGTCGCCGTCGTCGGCGAGCGACTTGGCCAGGATGAGCCGCGCGGTGCCATACGCCGGGAACCGCGCCAATCCATCGCGGCAGAGCTTGACGGCCTCGCGCGGGCGACCGGCCTTTCGGTAGAGGTCGGCCAAGGGCGCGAACGCCAGCGAGCCCGGATCCTTGCTCAGCCGCTCTTCGTACCGGCGGATGGAAGATGCGGTCGCGATGTCCTCGGCGACCTCATCGCCGCCCGCTCGAGGGACCGCGTATGCCATCGACATTCTTATACGTGGGTTCGTGCCCGCGCGTCAACCGGACGCCCCGTCGGTAGTGGGTCCAGTTTCGGACCCGGTGCAAGGCGTGCCCGGGGTTTCGCTGCATGCGCCGGAGCTCCGCGAGGCCGCGTGATCCGCACCGGCTCGCACGGCGTGCCTGGCGCGGCCGAGTCCTGGCACGTCGAGTCGGGGAAGGTGGTCGGCGCACGGAATCAGGCTTCATCCCCGAGCCTAGCAAGCCGGCACGCGCGCCTCAAATGCCAGCGGGGAGCCGCATACCGACCAGGACCCCGGGCGAGTGAAGCGGCCCGCGTCCGGATCACGACTGCCGGGATCGATCTTGACACGTGGCGATCGCGAGCGTGCGTAACTGCCTGATTTCGTGGATAGGCGATCTGGCGAGTTTCTTGCGGATCACTCACCAGCGTGCCTGGCTGCCCTGAACCCTTCAATCTCGGCTATCGGCCGGCTCTCGATGGTCTCCGCGCCGTCGCCGTGCTCGCCGTGCTCACGCTATCACGCGGGCTGGATCCGGGCGGCTTCCTCGGCGTCGACGTGTTCTTCACGCTGTGACCCACCGGCTCGAGTCGGATGGCTGGTGCGGATCGGCTGGGTCTCGTACGGCGTGTATTTGTGGCATTTCCCGTGTTCTTCCAGCTCGGGGTCCTCCGGCAGCCGGGCCAGTCGGCGGCCCCGCTCGGGCGCACGCTCCTCGCGTGGGCAATCACCTTCGCCATCGCGGGCGTGTCCTACCTGGTTCGTCGAGCGCCCGTTCCTCGCGAACAAGCCTCGGCTGAGCGCCACTCCGGAGATCGAGTCTGCACCGGCCGCTCTCGGGCCGGCCGCGACGAAGAACGGCCGGCTCGCGCTGCCCGCGAGCCTCTAAGGCAGCGTCACAGACCGAGCACGCGGTCCTCGTCGCACGCGTCGGCGTGGCGCTCGGCACGTGCTAGGTCGTGGCGAGGGCGTCGAGGGTCTCGCGGATGGCGTCGCGCGGCACGTCGAAGACGATCCGGAAGGACCCGATCTCGGGGGCGAGGACGAACGGGACGCGCCCGTCACGCGCCTTCTTGTCGCGTCCCATCGCGTCGATGATCGCCGCGGGCGCAGCGCCGAGGCCCGTCACCGGCAGCCCCACCGGCGCCCAGCAGCGCGACCTGCCGCGCGGTCGTCTCGGGGGCGGCGATTCCCAGTCGCTCGGCCAGCCGGGCTTCCGCCACCATGCCGAGTGAGACGGCCTCACCGTGGGTGAAGCGGTCGAAGCCCGTCGCCGCCTCGAGCGCATGGCCGATGGTGTGGCCGTAGTTGAGGACGTGGCGCAGCTCGGCCTCCTTCTCGTCGCGCTCGACCACCCTCGCCTTGATCCGGCACGAGCCGGCGACGATACGCTCGAGAACGGCCAGGTCACGGTCGAGCAGCGCGGGAAGGCTTCGCTCGAGATCCGCGAAGTACGACGCGTCGAGCACGATGCCGTGCTTGATCACCTCGGCGAGCCCCGAGCGGTACTCGCGCTCGGACAGGGTCGTGAGGGCCGCGGGATCGACCATCACCAGCCGGGGCTGGTGGAACGCGCCGATCAGGTTCTTGGCGCGCGGGTGGTCGATGGCGGTCTTGCCGCCGCTCGAGGCATCCACCTGGGCGAGCAGCGTGGTGGGGACCTGGACGAAATTGATCCCCGCATGTAGGTCGCCGCGGCGAAGCCCGCGAGATCGCCCACGGCGCCACCTCCCACGGCCACGACCGTCGAGGTGCGGTCACAGCCCGCCTCCAGGAGGTCATCCCAGACCTCGCGGAGGACGTCGAGCGTCTTGGCCTGCTCGCCCTCGGGCAGCAGCACCTCCGTCACCTCGAAGCCGGCCGCGACGAGGCCCCGCGTCACCGGTTCGCCGTGCAGCCGCCGGATGGTCGCGTCGGTCAAGAGCGCGACGCGCCGCCCCACGGAGAGCTTGGCAAGCTGCGCCCCGACGTCGGCGCGCGCCCCGCCGCCGACGATGATCCGGTACGCGCGCGAGGCCAGATTGACGGGGATCTCGATCACGGGTCTACAGCTTACCGCGTTCGGCGCCGCGCCGCGCGTGCCGCGGCCTACTTCGGGCTCATGGCCTGGCTCGTCACCGCCTTGAGCACGGAGGGCGTGAGGAAGACCACCAGCTCACGGCCCTGCTCGAAATTCTCCCGCTGCTTGAAGGCCCACCCGAGGAACGGGATGTCGCCCAGGTACGGCACCTTGCGGATCGTGGTCTGAGTTCACCGTCTGGGTCACGCCGCCGATCACGAGGCGCTCGCCCTCGTTGAGCAAGACGAGGGTATCCGCCTTGCGCTTGTTGATGGCGGGCGGCGCGCCGCTCGAGCCCAGGTTGACCACCTCGCCGCGCGAGTTGTTCTCGACCACGACCACCAGCTTGATCTTGGTGTCGTCCCTGCCGTCCACCCGGGTCCGGATGACGGTCGGGGTCGTCGACAGCTTCAGCAAGGCCTCCTTGAACTGGATCTGCGTGCCCGCCGAGCTGACGGTGGCGTACGGAATTTCCTCACCGAGGGAGATCTCGGCCTTGTTGTTCTCGACCGTCACGATCTCGGGACGGGCGAGCGTGCGCGTCTTGCCCAGGGTGGCAAGCGCCTGAAGCGCGAGGTTGATGTTCCAGTTCGTGCCGATGATGCCGAATGCGATCCCCCGGCGGGAATCACGCCGGCCGCGTTGGGCAGTGCGGAGATCGGCAGGTTCACGAGATTGCCGGCGAACGGCAACCCGGTGTCGGGGAAGATTGGCAGGAGGCTGCTGAGGTTCAGGTTCGAATTCGGCGGGCTGACATTCGTGACTCCGGTGCCGAGGCCCGGATTCTGCAGGGGCGACTGGAAGCCCTGTCCCACCACGGTGGCGCTGGCCGACATTGGCGGCTCCGGCGCCGCCCCACTGGATGCCGATGGCCTCGAGCGCGCTGCGGTCGAGGATCTCCATTCGCGCCTCGATCTTCACCTGTGGGAGCGGCACGTCGAAGTATTCGCGAACGAGCTTCTTGATCCGATCGAGATCCGCCGCATGGAGCCGCAGGAAGATGCTATTGGTCGCCTTGTTCGCGCGGATCGTCAGACCCTTGGCGAGCACGTCCTGGCTCACCGAGACCACTTGCGGCCGCGCCTGCTGTTGCTGCAGCCCGAGGCCGTAGAGGGCGGAAAAGGGCGGCTCCGCGATGAGCGGCGGGCCACCCGGCGCGGCGATCCCTTGCGTGCCCGCGATGGGCTGGGCACCTTCCGCCGGGATGCCGAGGATGCCCTGCAGCGTCTTGGCGACGTCCTCCGGATCGGCGTAGGAGAGGCGGATGACCTCCTCCCGCAGCGGGCCCCGAGCTTGGGCCTCCGCGGCGGCGAGCTCCGCCTGGAGCTTGCGGTTCGCCACCTCGGCTTCCTTGAGCTGGGCCTCGGCTTCCTTCGTCCGAGCGTCGATCTCCGCCTTCCGCTTGGCGTCGTCGGCGCGGGCCTGCGCTTCGCGCTCCTTGGCGAGCTGGTCGGTCGAGATGATGCGGATCACGCCGCCCTTGTCTATCTTCTGCAGGCCCTTGACCTCGAGGATCGTGTCGAGCGCCTGCTCCCAGGTCACGTTGCGCAGAGAGACCGAGAGCTTGCCCTTGACGTCGTCGCCCGCGACGATGTTCCGGCCGCTCTCCGCACTGAGAATGCGGAGGAGGTTGATGACGTCGGCGTCCTTGAACTCGAGGGTGATCAGCTTGGACCCGTTCGGGGCTGGGGAGCGGACGCGCTCGGCGCCGCCGGAGCCGGCGTGGTCGCCGCCTGGGCCACGACGACGGGGACAAGCGCGGCCGGGCGCACGGGTCGGGCGGGCGACGACGCCAGGGGCGGTTGTCAACGCCGCCGGCATCGCGACGGCGGGCTTGCGCTCGGTTGCCGTCGGCTCGGTCGCCTTGGGTGCGATCGAGGTCCTCGGGGCATCGGACGGCTTCGCCGCCTCCGGCATTCTCGGAAGATCCGGCAGGGCCGCGACGGGCCGCTTCGGCACCGGGGAGGTCTCGGCCGTCGCCGGCGCCCGCGGGAGCGTCGATGAGCACGGTGAGGCCCTGCGGTCCTTCCTCGATGCGGTAGCCCGCCTTGCGGTTCAGTTCCATGACCAGACGAGCCGTGCCGGGCTTGAACTGGCTGCCGCGAACCTCTTTGAGCGGCTCCGGCACGCCTGTCCAGCGCGAGCGAGGCGAGGCGAACGTCCCGCTGATGTCGATCACCAGACGGACGGGCGAGTCGAGCAGCGTCGTCTCGTACTTCGGCTGGCCCGAGGTCACCACCGTCACCGCGACGGCCGCGGCGCGCTGCTCGACCTTGACGTCTCTGAGCTCGCGGGGAGGGCCGGGAGCGTCCGCCGCCTGTGCGGCGCCGCTGCCGGCTCCCCACAGGGTCATCACAACAAGGAAACCGCGCAGGAATCTCATGGGACGCCCTCCTCGTTCTTGGCCTGCTAGTCCTGAGCTAGTCTGAGCGTGGCCGTCGTCGCCGCTTGCCCGGACTTGGCCGCGACCGCGAAGGTGACGGCGCTCTGCGTGATCTCGGTGACGCGCCCGTCGCCGAGCGTGTCGCCTGGCTTCAGGATGTATCCGATCCCGTCGGAGGCCTCGACGAGGGCGAGAGGGGGCGGCTCCCAATCACTCCGGTGAGCTTGAACGTCATGATCGACAACCCCGGCTTGTCTTTGGCGAGCACGATGGGCACGAAGGGATCTCGCCGTCCCTTGGCATCGTATGAAAGCGGCGGCAAGGCCGGTCCCGGCTCGGGCTCCTTGGGCAGTGCCACAGGGCCGGGCTTGGCCGCTGCCGTCGCCGTCGCGGCCGCCCCGGGGGCGGGCTTCGCCGCGGCCGGCGGTGGACTCGGCGGCGCGCCGCCGCAGCCGCTCAGCCAAGAGCGCGAGGGCGAGCCAGCCTGCCACGTGGGATCTCGCTGTCCGGGTCGTCGGCCCGCGCTCGGCGGTCATCGTGTGGCTCCGGGGGCCTGGCGGCCGGTTGGCAGAGGGACGCCGGCGCCGGGCCGCCGGGAGTGCCGGCGCCGCGGTGGCGAGCCCTCGGGCCGGAACAAATAGGTGGCCAGCGTCAGCTCCGCCCGCAAGGTGCCGGTTGGACGCTCGACGCCGGCGAGGCGAAAGTCGCCGAGATTCACGATCCGGGGAATGCGCCCGATCCGGGAGAAGAAGCCCCCGAGCTGATGGTAGGTGCCCTCGGCGCTCACCGCGATCGGGATCTCGGTCACCGTGTCCTTGTCCTCGGGCGGCTTGGGAGCGAAGAGCGCCACGGCCAGCCCGGCCTGCAGCGCGAGATCGGAGACCTGGCGATACAGTCCCGGGATTTCCCGCTCCGACGGCAACCGCCCCTTGGCCAGCTCGAGCCGCCTGCGCAAGGCGTCGGCCTGCGCCCTGAAGGTGCGGAGACCGGCCTCCTCGACGCGCGCTTTCGCCACCTCGGCCTGCAGCGCCTCGTTCTTCTGCCGGAGCACGTCGCGCTCCGTGCTCTTCGGCGAGACGATGAAGTATCCGAGCGCGGCGACGATGACGAGGCCGACGATGCCGGCGGCGATCTTCTGGGGCCGGGGTGCATTCGCGAGGACGTCGGTGAACGCCATGGCTCAGATCTCGAACCGGCAGCTCACCTCGAAGGTGAGCGTCCGCGGCGATTTGGTGAGGTCCTGGCGCGACTCGACGAGGTCCACGTCCTTGAATTTCCCCGAGGCCTTGAGATTCGACATGAAATCCGACAGGGCCACCGAGGAATACGTCGTGCCCGCGAGCCGAAGCTGCTGCCCCTTCTCCTCGATCCGAGAGAGCCAGAGATCGGCCGGCAAGACGTCGGCCATGGCATCCATCAGGTAGGCCGGGCGCGCCTGGTCGCGGGCGATCTGCTCGATCGCGTTCACGCGGCTCTCGAGCTCCTCCTTCTCTCGCTTGTAGCGCTGCCCCTCGGCGATGACCGCCGCGAGGCGGATCTTCTCGGCCTCGGCCTGCGCGATCTCGCCGTTGAGCCGCGCGATCATCCGAGGACACCTTCCACCAATAGCCGCCGAGCAGGGCGATGAGGGCGACGAAGACCACGCCGAACACCAGCCCGAGGTTGATGCCCGACGCGCTCGAGAGGCTCGGCCGCGCCTTCTTGGTCGATGGGGAGCGAGGTTGATCCGGATCATGCCGTCTTGTCCCCAGGCTTCCGGAGGCCGAGGCCCACCGCGACGGCGAGCAGGCAGTCGGCGCTCCGGAGCTCCTCGTCGTTCATCTGCTGCTCGTCGCGGTCCAGGGCGGCGAGCGGCCGCGCCAGCTCCACGGGGACCCCCAGGATGAGGCGAGAAAGCTCTCGATGCCGGCAAGCTTCGCGCAGCCACCCGAGAGGACGATCTTGCCGATGCGCTCCGATTCCGCCGTCGAGGCGAAGTAGTCGAAGGTGCGCTGCACCTCGAGGGAGAGCTCGCGCGACACGGCCTCGAGGGCGGGCACCAGATCGTCCCAGTTCACGCCGACCTCGACGCCGCGCTTGGCGGCCTCCGCGCGGTCGACGGGGATGCCGAGCCGCTGGGCGATGGCGTCCGTGTAGTTGTTTCCCCCGAACGGCACGTCACGGGCGAAGACGGATGCGCCGCCGTGGATCACGTTGGTCTTCATCACCGATGCGCCGATGTCGATGAGGGCCACCGCCTCGGTGCCGTCGCTGGGGACGCCGAGCTCGTACTGGTTCTGGATGGCGAACGCGTCGAGGTCGACGACGCTCGCCTCGAGGCCCGCGTCCTCCACGACCGAGATATATTCGAGCACCTTGACCTTCTTGGTCGCGACGAGGAGGACCGACATCGAGTTCGCCGATTCGCCCATCACCTGGTAGTCGAGGAACACGTCGTCGATGGCGAACGGGATATGGTGCTCGGCCTCGAGATAGATCGCGTCGGCGAGCTCCTTGGCGCTGACCTTGGGCAGCGGGACCCGCTTGACGATGGAGTCGCGGCCCGACACCGAGATCACCGCCCCCGGGCTCGTGATGCCGGCCCGCTGCACGCATTCGCGGATCGCGTCGGTGACGACGGCGGGCTGGCGAACCGATCCCTCGGTGATTGCCTCGCGCGGGAGGTCCACCATCGCGAAGGATTTGAGGGCGTAGCCCGTTTTGCCGGGCACCAGCTCGACGACCTTGACCGCGCTCGATCCGATGTCCAGCCCGAAGGTCGCTACTTTAGACTTGCTCAGCCCGAATAGCCCCATGCGCAGCTCCCGGCCTCGCGGACGCCCACGCCCCAATGGCGGGCAAGACGTCACTCAGCAACGAGTTTAGCGGTCCCTTGCGGGCGGCTTCATCGGCTCGCCCGGTTATAGGCCCAGTTACAATTCATGTCAACTCGGGCTAGCGGTTGTGGTACGGGGACCGCAATCCCTTGGGTAGTCGCCGGCCCGGCGCGCAGCCGGTCATGAGCCGGACACCTCTCGATAGCTGCCGCCCTTGACCGACCAGCGCCCCGGGATCTTGCCCCCGCCCGTCAGGGCATCGCGGCAGTTGTAGACGATGCTGAGATCGGCGGCAGGCCCGGTGTCGATGCCCGCGCCGGGGAGATCCCGGATGTTTCGGCTCACCAGCGCGCCCGAGAGTCCGACGGCTCCCGCCGCCCGAGCGTCGAGCGTGCTCTGGGCGTAGACGAAGCCCTGGAGCTGGACCTCGCCGTCGACCGCGAGCGATCCGTTGACGATGAGCCACCCGCGCCAGACGCCGCTCGGATCGGCGGGCGCCCCGGCGTCGATCGCCACGGACGCGAGATCGGATGGCGGGACGCCGTCGCCGCCGACCGCGTCGACGACGATGATGCCGTCGGGCATCCGGTTGCCCGCGCCGAACCGCACCGCGCCCTGCAGGTAGGTGCCGCGCGCCTTGGCGAATGCCCGGAGCGCGTTCAGGTCGGCGTCGCTCAGGCTGAACCGGTCGAAGACCGCGCCCGAGGCGTTCTTGACGATGTCACCCGGTGCGGCAGGGATGACTCCTCCCGCCGCGTCGGTGATCCGGTTTCGCGCGGTCCCATCGCCGCCGGCGCCGCGGATGTCCGCCGACGCGCCCTCGAGCGATGTCTCGCCGCGCGCGAGCGTCCCGACCTTCGGCCCGCAGCTCTGATCCGTGCGCGAGTCCACTCGCAGCGTGCCGCCCGCCCGGAGCTCTCCGCGCACGGAGAGGGCCGCCGGCGGGTCCTTGACGATGAGCTGAGGGTTGAGCGCGGTGACCGTGATCTTCCGGAGCGCCCTGCGGCCGGCCGTGGTGTCGTCCGGCACGAAGCCCACCGCGGTGATCCGGCGCTCGTAGGCCGTGGATCCATTGGTCACCGTCACCCGGAACCCGCCCACGGGGTGACCGCCCGCCGCGACGGGCACGAGCCGCCCGCCGTCGTAGGGCGAAGGTGGCGTCGTGAACGTGGCGGGGATGCCCTGGGCATCGGCGGGATTGCTGAGCGCCCAGAGCGCGCGCTCCACCCCGGCTTCGGCCAGCGCGCGCGCCTGCGCCACCGCGAGCTGGTTATTGGCGATCGTGGGCTCGATGGCCGACAGCACGGAGAAGCCGGCGATGAGGGCGGAGAGGATCACCAGGCTCAAGAGCGCCATCGGCAGAGCCACGCCGCGTTCGCTTCCGAAGGGCGACACGGCGGCACGGGCGGACCGCACGAACGTCCGCATGGTCATCGCTTGGCGATGAGGGTCGTGACGGCGGCGGCCTTCGCGATGCCGGCACCGCCGACGCCGGTCATCGGGCGGTAGGTCACGGTGATCGTGACCTGCCGGAGATCGGCCTTCGCGATCCCGCTGCACCCGCCACCGCCCCCGCAGTCGATGATGCGGACGGCGCGCGCGTAGTCGCCGTATGGCGCGGGCAGCGCGGCTTCGTCCGCGAACGTGGTGGCGGCGCCGCTCTTGGGGGCGCTCGTCGGCGCGGGAGAGACGCCCAGCTCGTCCACGGGGCGAGGCTCCGACTCCCACCGCGCATTGCGCACCTGCTCGAGACGCTCGTTCGCGAGGAAGGTGGCCGTCGAGAGCTGATAACCCTCCCGGGTGCCATAGCTCGCGAACGGGACGGCGGCGAGCAGCGCCGAGAGCCCGACGGTGATGATGCCGACGGCCACGATGACCTCGACCAGCGTGATCCCGCGCCGGTCGCCGACGGGAGGAGCCAGGGCCGGCGTCCTCAAGGGGTGATGCTGACCCGGCCGGACAAGGCCACCACGACGTGGACGAGCGTGCTCGACTGCGTGTGCGTGATCGTGTAGGTCGCGCCCGTGGTGTTTCCGCCCACGTAGTTGAAGATCGGATCCGCGGTGGCGGAGAGCGTGATGCCCGCGGGCACGGCGATACTGCCCGCGGCATCGGTGCCAGGTCCGGTCCACGTCGTGCCCGCGCAGGTGCCCTGCCGGTAGTGCATTGCCGTCGAGCTGCTGTGCACACAGATCGACCCGTTCTGCGTGATGGCGAGCTGGCGCCCCTGGTTGAGGAAGGCCGCGACCTCCTCGGCCGCGACCCGGAGCTGGGCGCCCTGGTAGTAGCCGAGAAACGTGGGCGTGGCGATGACGGTGAGGATCCCGATGATACCCAGCGACGAGCAGTATTTCCATGACGGTGTAGCCGGCGTGTCCTCGTCTCATTGTTCGGCAGCATGGTGCCAAGCAAGAAGAGGGCCATGCCCTTTTGCGGCAGTGATAGCGTTCCGCACGTTGGGCGATATGGCGCCTTGAAGCTCCGTCCCGCTGCCGTGTCAGCCCGTTCCTAGCCGGGCGACCGGCATTGGCATGTGTCAGCGCGGTGACGCCTGGTGACAGTTATGTCGGTCACGCGCGAGCGATACTCGCGCAAATCGAACAGCCGTGACGTCAGCCTCGCGACCGGCGTTGCGTCGCGGCTAGAAGCGGCTGAGATACCACGTGAGAACTTGGTCGCCCCAGAGCAGGGCGACCGCGCCGCCGAGAGCCAGATACGGACCGAATGGGATGGCTTCCTTCCTGCCCTTGCGGCCGAGCAGAAGCAGCACGACCGCGACGGCTCCGCCGGCGAGCACACCCAGCAAGAGCGCCAGCAGGCCGAGCTTCCAGCCGAGGAAGGCGCCGAGCATGGCGCCGAGCTTCATGTCGCCGCCGCCCATGCCGCCGCCGCTCACCAGGATGATGACGAGGAAGATGCCACCCCCGACGGCGATGCCGATCAGGGAATCGAGCCAGCCGACGCCGCCGGTGAGGAGGCTGTTCGCGACGAACCCCACCACGATGCCCGGCAGGCTGATGACGTCGGGAATGATCTGGTGGCGAAGATCGATGGCGGTGATGGCGATCAGCGCGCCGAGCAGGACGGCGGCGACCAGGAACTTGGGTGTCGGACCGAGGAGCACATACGCGAGCGCGAAGGCGGCACCCGTGGCCGCTTCCACGATGGGATAGCGCCAGGGAATGCCCGCGCGGCAGCCGCGGCAGCGCCCTCGCAGCAGGAGGAACGACACGAGCGGGATATTGTCGTACCAGGCGATCAGCGCGCCGCATCGAGGGCAGGCTGATCGAGGCGCCCACACGCTCCGGCCCTCGGGGACACGGGCGATGACGACGTTGAGGAAGCTGCCCACGAGCAGGCCGAAGACGAGCGGCAAGGCTGCCATATCACCCCGAAGCCGGCAGGCGGGACGTGCGCGCGACGCCGCCTACCACACCGAGAAGAAAGCGGGCTCGAGCGCCTTGGCGCCGGCCGGGTAGAGCGTGGTCAGAAGGGCATATTCGCGAGCGGCCGCCTCGTAGTCCCCGAGCGCCAGATGGACGCGGGCCAGTCCGATATGCACCGTCGACTCGTCGGGCTTGAGCTCGAGCGCCCGGGTCAGGTACGCGAGCCCCTCCTCGGGACGTCCGGTCTCCAACAGCGCGAGCCCGAGGTTGACGAGGCCGGGGACGTACGTCGGCGCGATTGCGTATGCGCGCTCGAGATACGCCATCGCCTCGGCGTGGCGCTTCTGCGTCACGAGCACGTGGGCCATGTTGGTGAGGTTCTTGGGGTCGTCGGGCGAATCGTCCAGCGCGATGCGGATGTGGCGCAGGGCGCCGTCGACGTCACCCATCTCGTACAGCACGAGGCCCAGATTGCCGTGCACCCGCAAGCGGTCCGGCCGCAAGGCCAGGGCCAGCTCGTACTTGGCCCTGGCGGGCGCATAGAGCTTCTGATCGTAGTAGGAGACGCCGACATTGTCCTGGCAGATCGAGCACGCTGGATCGGATTCCACCGCGTTGTGCCACAGGGTCTGGGTGTCCCGCCATATTTGTACTTGATACCACGTGAGGGTCCCGAGGGCGAGAATCCAGCCCGCCGCCGCCACGGCGGCGACCCGTGTGAGCCCGGGGCGCACCGTGCCCGCCGCGGCCGCGGATGCCATCAGCCCGACGGCCGCTCCCACGATCAGCGCCAGACCCAGGCAGGACAGGTAGCTGTACCGGTCGTTCGTGAGCTGGTGGCCGACGTGGACGATTCCGGACACGGGGCCGATCGCGATGACGTAGTAGATCCACACGGTGAGCCCCACCGGCCAGCGGCGGCGGAGCGCCAGGAGGGCCAGGCTGATGGCGACGGCCGCGACGGTGCTCCACAGGAAGCGCGCTTCGAGCAGGCTCACGACGCGCGGCAACTGGTAGAGCGGCGACAGTGCCAGCGGCAGGGCGGTCTTCTCGATGTAGAACCAGACGCTGTATCCCGCGATGCCGATCCGGGCGAGCCAGCCGTACTTGTCCGACCCGGTCAGGAAGTGCTGCGACGCGACGGACCAATAGGACACGACGGCCCCGGCGAAGCCGAGCGCGAGTACGGGAGCTTCTCCCTCAAGAGCGCCCGGGTCGTCGCCTCCCGCCACATGCCCCGGCGCAGCTGCAGCCGGCCGAGCGGGTAGACGTCCAGCAAGAGCAGGACGAGCGGCAATGTCATGACGATCGACTTCGACAGGAGCGCCAGGGCATAGGCGGTCACTGACCCCACCAGGAGCCGCCGCCGCGGCGCGCCGTCGGCGTCGGCCGCGGCCAGGTACAGCAGGATGGTGAGCAGGAAGAACAGCCCGGACAGGACGTCGCGCCGCTCGGTGACCCAGGCCACCGACTCCGCGCGGAGCGGATGCGAGCGCGAAGAACAGCGCCGCCATCACCCCGGCGGCGCGAAGCGTCCCGCCCGTCAAGCGTGCTCGCCTTGCCGAGCAGCCGCAGGGCGATCAGGTAGAACACCGCGGTATTGGCGGCGTGGATCAGGTTATTGGTGAGGTGATACCCGAACGGGTTCATGCCCCACAGCGTGTAGTCGAGGCCGAAGCTGAGCCACGTGATCGGGATGTAGTGCCCCATCAGCGTGGTGCTGAACATCCAGCGAATGTGCGTCCAGCCGAGTCCCCGGTAGCTGGGGTTTTCGAGCAGATTGACTGTGATCGTCCCAGTCGACGAAGCCGTTCAGGAGCGCCGGGGAGAACACGAGGAGCGCGACCGCCGCGAGGGCGTACGGGATCAACCAGGGATTGAGCACCCAGGCCACGACGCGTGTGCGGGCGCAGTGCAGCGCGCCGCCATCGACGGGCGCCGGACCGGTGACTGCGGGCGCGTGCTCTACCTCTGCTGGCGGCATCCGGAACGTCTCCGTGTGAGTCGGAAAGTCGTCGAAGGCGATGCCGGGGAGGACGTGCTTTCCCGGGCATCGCGCAGCCTACGCGCGGCGCACGCGGTGGAACGAGCGGCAGACCGAGCGCGTGGCGTTGACGGGAACTGGACGTCAGCGCGTCGCGAACTGTCATGATGGCCACCGCGGTGTCTGAACGCGGCGATGCCGGGGAGCGTGCTGCTCTCCCCGGCATCGGAACACATCTGCGTCGAGCCGGATTTACGGGATGGTGACGCCGGTGGCGTCGAGCGGCCGAGGTTGACGAGATCGTGAACGAGCCGCCGCGCCGCAGCGCGTACGTGTACGCGGTCCAGTCGCCCGGCGGAGTCGGAATCGGGTTGATGAAGGGGCCGGCAGCGATGCCGCCGGAGATGACGGCGGACGGTCAAGTCAGTAAGCGCGGCGGGCAGCTGGCCCGTGTGCGCCGAGTACACGACCGCGGCCGAGGCCAGGGTGCGGGCGTCCGCCTGCGCCTTGGCGAGGCGCGCGCGCGCCTGGATATTGGCGTAGAGCGGGAAGGCGATTGCCGTCAGGATGCCGATGATGGCGACCACGATCATCAACTCGATGAGCGTGAAGCCTTTCTGGTTCCCCATCCGTTTGTGGAAGAAGCTGATCATTGTGATGTCTCCCTTGATGTTTTATTAGGCCCTGCCGCCGGCCTTGCTACTTCTGGCCGATGAGATTGCATCGATCAGTGCCAGGCCTCGACGCGGCGGCTGCCGAGGCGTCCGTTGGAATACAGCCCTTCCAGAGACCGAATGAATACGCTCGCGCGCCGCCGCATGCCGACGGCTGCGCCAAAGCCGCGGCCCTGTCGCTTCGCGTGACGCTCCGTGTGAGCATCGCGGCCGAGAAGTGTCATGGCTCTGCGAGGGCGCCCTTGCGCCCCATGCTGTGCTTCTGCAGCTTGTATCGGAACTGGCGGAAGGTCATCTTGAGCAGCTCCGCGGCCTTCGTCTGCACGCCGCGCGTGCGGTCCAGCGCCCGCTGCAGATAGCGGCGCTCGAGCTCGTCGAGGGTGGCCTCGAGGTCCAGGCCCTCGTCGGGCAGGTCCACCAGCTCCGCCTCGCGGACCGGGCGCTCGCGGCGCACGGACTCGGGCAGGGCGTCCACGTTGAGCATGTCGCCGGCGCCGAGGACGATGGCGCGCTCGAGGCAGTTCTCGAGCTCCCGGATATTGCCGGGCCAGTGGTAGTGCTCGAGGACGGCCATGGCGTCCGAGGCCACACCGCGCACTTCCTTGCCCAGCTCCTTGCTGAACTTCTGGAGGAAGTGGGCGACGAGCAGCGGGATGTCCTCACGGCGCTCGCGCAACGGGGGCAGGTTGATGGGCAGGACGTTCAGGCGGTAGAAGAGGTCCTCGCGCATGGCTCCCTCCTTCACCGCCGTCTCGAGGTCGCGGTTGGAGGCGGCGATGAGCCGCACGTCGGTCTTGATGTCCTTGGTGTCCCCGACGCGCCGGACCTCGCGCATCTGGATGGCCCGCACGAGCTTGACTTGCAGCAGCGGCGGGATCTCGGTGATCTCGTCGAGGAACAGCGTGCCGCCCTCGGCCGCGGCGAAGAGGCCCATCTTGTTGGCGACGGCGCCGGTGAACGAGCCCTTCACGTGGCCGAACAGCTCGGACTCCATCAGGCCCTCGGGGATCGCCCCGCAGTTGACCGACACGAACGGCTTGTCGCGGCGGTGCCCGTTGAAGTGGATGGCGCGGGCGACGAGCTCCTTGCCCGTGCCGGTCTCTCCCGTGATCATGGCGGTGGCCGGGCTGTCGGCGATCTTCCGGATGGTGTCGAAGACGTCGACGATGCGCGGGCTCTTGCCGATGATGTTCTCGAAGCGGTGCTGGGTCTCGAGCTGCTTCCTCAGGTAGAGGTTCTCGTCGCGCAGGCGCTTGCGCTCGAGGCCGTTCCGGATGATCAGATCGACCTCGTCGAGCTTGAAGGGCTTGGTGATGTAGTCGTAGGCGCCGAGCTTCATCGCCTCGACGGCCGTCTCCGTGGTCGCCACCGCCGTCACCACGATCACCGTGGTCTCGGGACAGAGGTCCTTGGCGGCCCGCAGCACCTGTAACCCGTCGACCTTGGGCATGCGCAGGTCGGTGAGGATGGCGTCGAAGCTGTCCTTGCGGATGGCCTCGATGGCCGCCTCACCGCCCTCCGCCATCACCACCTCGTACCCCGCCCGCTGGAGCGTGATGGCGAGGAGATCTCGCATGCTCTTTCGTCGTCGACAACCAGCACTCGTGCACTGCTCATTGGCGCCTCGTCATGGGTGAATGAAGCACTGCGTTCTGCGGCTCGCGCGCCGCGGGGAGCGTCAAGGTGAAGGTCGTCCCGTCCCCGGCCGGCTGCGCGCCTCGATGAGGCCGCCGTGGTCCTGCAGGACGCGATAGACAAGCGCCAGGCCGATCCCGCCCGCCTTGGTCGAGTAGAACGGCTCGAAGATGTGGGGCAGGTCCGCATCGGCGATCCCGTGACCGCTGTCGGCGACCCATATCTGGATCTGCTCGCGCTCGGATTCGCCCAGCGCCTGTCCGCCGACGCGCATCTCGCCGCCGTCGGGCATGGCCTGCACCGCGTTGAGACACAGGTTCCAGATCGCCTGCCGCATCTGCTGGGGTCGACGCGCGCGGGTAGCGACTCCGCGTACTCGCGCATGATCTTGAGGTTCTCGGGCAGCGGTCCGTGCTCGATCAGGAGCAAGACCTCGTCGAGGATCTGGGCGAGGTCGACGTCGATGGGGGTGAGCGGGGCGGGGCGCGCGTATTCGAGGAATGCTCCGACGATGTGGTTGAGCCGCTCCGACTCCCTCAGGACGATCTCCACGAGCCGGTTCCGCCCCTCGTCGGGAGGCAGGTCCTTGGCGAGCGCCTCCACGGCCCCCGAGATCGACGCCAGGGGATTGCGGATCTCGTGGGCCATATTGGCGGAGAGGCGCCCGACGGTGGCCAGGCGGTCGGCCTGGCGCATCCGCTGCTCCATCTGCTTGATCGCGGACAGGTCCTGGCAGACGCCGACGAGACCCGCCACCTCTCCGTCGCCTGCGCGCAGGGACCAGAAGGAGATGCCGACGGGGATGAGGCGACCGTCCTGCCGGCGGAGCGGGAACTCGTAGCGCCGCGGCGGCGACTGGTCTTCGTTCGCCGTCTCGCGGATCTCGTCGAGGTCGACGCCGGACCCGAAGATCGCGCTCCACGGCTGGCCCAGGGCATCGCCCGACCGGAATCCCGTGATCGACTCGGCGGCGCGGTTGAACGCGGTCACGCGCCCGCGGGGATCGACGCCCACGAGCCCGGAGCCCACCGATTCGAAGATGAGGTCGCGAAACGCCTGGAGGTCCGAGAGGTGCTTTCGGTGCGCGTCCAGGTGCGCCTGGGACTCGCGGTACCGGCCGGCCAAGGACGACGTCACGAAGCCGACGACGAGAAAGACGGCGGCGTTCAGGCAGATCGCGAGCGCTTCCTCGGTCGTCGTGTCACCGCCCGAGACGCCGCCGAGAGACGCCAGGGCGTGCGGGCCCAGCGCGACGGCCACGTAGAAGACGCTCGACAAGCCGGCGACGGCAAAGGCGCCCGCCCGGAGAGGACGAAGGAGGCCGCCAACACGGTGAGCACGTAGAGCGGGACGAAGCTCGACCGCGCGCCGCCGCTGGTGGCGACGATGGCGCTGACGAGCGCCACGTCGAGCGCGAGCTGGAAGCGGCGAAGCCGCGCGCGTCGCGGATGACCACCTGGGCCAGGGGAGAATCGCGCACGCGGCGACCGCGGCGAGCACGGCCAGTCCGAACGGGCCGAAGGGATAGGGGAATGCGCCGGCCTGCCGGAGGAGGCCTCCGACGGCCAGAACCGCGGCGGCGGTGATGAGTCGCGCGCGGTTCAGGCCGAAGAGCGATGCGCGAAGTGCGTCGGACATTGGCCCCTATCGGCTTCCCGGCCACGCTACTTGATCAGGGTCACGAGCTTGAAGATCGGGAGATACATCGCGACGACGAGGCCGCCGACGATCACGCCCAGGAACACGATCATGATCGGCTCGAGCAGCGAGGTCAGCGTCGCGACGGCGGTGTCCACCTCGTCATCGTAGAAGTCGGCGATCTTGGACAGCATGGCGTCGAGGGCGCCCGTCTGCTCTCCCACCGACACCATCTGGGTGACCATGGTCGGGAACACGCCGGAGATCTTGAGCGGCTCGGCGAGGGTCTTGCCCTCCGTGACCGACGTCCGGCACTGGAGGACGGCCTTCTCCACGACCTTGTTGCCGGCGGTGCTCGCGGTGATGCGCAAGGCCTCGAGGATGGGCACGCCCGACTCGACGAGGGTGCCGAGCGTCCGCGTGAAGCGCGCGACCGCCACCTTGCGGAAGATCACGCCGAACACGGGGACCCTGAGGATCAGGGCGTCGATGGTGGACCGCCCGTTCTCCGTCTTGTAATAGGACCGGAGGCCGTACACGGCGCCGGCGAAGGCCAGCCCGATGAGCCAGAAGTACCCGCGCACGAAGTCCGACAGCCCGATGACGATCCGCGTGGGAAGCGGCAGCTCGGCGCCCATCTCCTTGAACATCTTCGTGAACGTCGGGATGACGAAGACGAGCATGAACACGATGACGAGCATGGCCACGCTGATGATGCTGATCGGATAGACCATGGCGGACTTGACCTTGCGCTTGAGGGAGGCGGCTTTCTCGATGTAGACGGCGAGTCGCTGCAGGACGACGTCGAGGATACCGCCCGTCTCGCCCACCTCCACCAGGTTGGTGTAGAGGTCGTCGAACGTGCGCGGGTGGCGGCGGAGCGACTCGGCGAGCGTCGAACCCTCCTCGACCGTCCGGGCCACGTGTGCCCGTGACGTCGCGCAGGTTCTTCGAGTCGCTCTGATCGGCCAGGATGTTGAGGCACTGGACGAGCGGCAGGCCGGCGTCGATCATGGTGGAGAACTGGCGGGTGAAGATCGCCATCTCCTTGTCCTTGACCTTCCCGCCTGCCTTGGCCCGGACTTTCCCCCGCCTTCTCGGCGATCTGGGTGACGAGGACGGATCGCCGGCGAAGCTCGCCCACCGCGCTCATGCGATCCGCGGCCTCGATGTCGCCCTTCTGGAGCCCGGCGGCGCTGCGGCCCTGATAGGTGAAGACAGCCATGGCGTGACCTCCGGTTGCCTTAACGGCGGCCGAAGACCGATGTCGGGCGGGTGGCGCCGGCGGCGGAGGGAGCCGCGCTCGCCGCCCCGGCCGCGCCCAGGAGCCCCTCCAGCTCTTCGGGGATCGTCGTGCGGTGCATGGCTTCTTCCCGGCTGATCCGGCGCTTCTGCACCAGCCCGGCGAGCGACTGGTTCATCGTCTGCATGCCGAACTTCTGGCCCGCCTGCATGGCGGAATAGATCTGGTGGAGCTTCTCCTCGCGGATCAGGTTCCGGATGGCGGGCGTGGCGACCATGATCTCGAGTGCCATGGCGCGGCCCTGCTTGTCGGCGGTCGGCACGAGCTGCTGGCAGAGCACGCCCTCGAGCACGAGGGAGAGCTGGGCGCGTACCTGGTCCTGCTGGTTCGTCGGGAAGACGTCGATGACGCGGTTCATGGTCTGCGCGCACGAGTTCGTGTGCAGCGTGCCGAGCGTCAGGTGGCCGGTCTCCGCGATGGTGAGCGCGGCGGCGATGGTCTCGAGGTCGCGCATCTCGCCGACGAGCACGACGTCCGGGTCCTGGCGCAGGATGTACTTGAGCGCGGTCTTGAAGGAGTGCGTGTCCGAGAACACCTCGCGCTGGTTCACCAGGCACTTCTTGTGGTTGTGCAGGAACTCGATGGGGTCCTCGATCGTCATGATGTGGTCCTGGCGCTCGGAGTTGATCTTGTCGATCATCGCGGCGAGCGTCGTCGACTTGCCCGAGCCCGTCGGCCCGGTCACGAGGACGAGTCCCTTGGGCCGCTCCGCGAACTGCTCGACGATCGGCGGGAGGTCCAGCTCGTCGAAGGCGCGGATCTTGACCGGGATGACCCGGATCGCGCAGCCCACCGCCCCGCGCTGCCGGAAGACGTTGCAGCGGAAGCGCGCCAGTCCCTGGAGGCCGAAGGAGAGGTCGAGCTCGTTCTCCTCCTCGAACTTCTGCTTCTGCGCCTCGTTGAGGATGCTGTAGGCGAGGCGCTGCGTGTCCTGGGGTGTGAGCTGCTCGAACTGGCTCAGGGGCGTCAGCTTGCCGTGCACACGAACCTGTGGAAAGGTGCCCGTGGTGATGTGCAGGTCGGAGGCGCTGCGCTCGATCATCGTCGTCAGCAGGTCGTGCATCGTGGCGGCCATAGGCGTGCCTCTCGTCCTCTTCGCGAGTGAAATTCTGTGCCCGATGCGCGCGGGATGCAGGTGCGCGCGAGCTCGCGCGATCGCTGACCGAAATCGTCGTGCTTAGCTCATGCCACTTTTTGGCGGGGCGGGGACGGGAGGGGACGCCGTCTCCGCGGTCGCGCCGGTGACGGCGGAGACCGCTGATAAGACAGGGCTCTTGTGATGCGATCAGCCCGGAGCAGGCGGAGAGGTGCGATCGGGCCGGGAGTCGTCGTCCCCTGGCAGGGGCGACGTTGGGCTGACACTGCTTGTCATCAGAGTGCCGGAATTCATCGTCCGGCGCGGCCCTCGGGCGAGGGCCGCTTGTCGTTGCTTACCTGGCGCCCAGCCCCTTGAGCGTGCCGGCGAAGGCTTTGTAGGCTTCGTCCTGATAGACGACGAACAGGATGCGCTGAAGACTCGAAGTGCCGGGCTTCAGGTGCTCGATGACGGTCGACATGATGGCCTCGGCGGATTGCTGCGGAGGCACGCTGCCGACGCCGCTCCCGAGGGCGGGAAAGGCGATCGACGTCAGCCGGTGCTTGTCGGCGATCACCAGGGACGACTTCGTGGCCGCCTTGATCTTCTCCGGGTCGGTCTTGAGATCCTTGCCCATCGTCGCGGCGTGGATCACGTGGGTCGCGGGCAGGTTCCCGCCCACGGTGAGCACGGCTTCGCCCACCTCGATCGGGCCCTGACGGAGCGCCTCTTCCTCGATCACGACGCCGCCCTTGCGCTTGATCGTGCCCGCCACCCCGTGCCCATCCAGAGCTCGGAATTGGCCGCGTTGACGATGGCGTCGACCTCGGCGTCCGTGATGTCGCCACGCTCCAGCGCGAACGTGGTCTTCCCGATCTTGACCTTCATCGGCCCGTCCCGGAGGGATCGCGCGGCTCCCGCGCCTTCACCGTTTCCCACGCTTGGTCCAGCTCTTCCGCGGATGCATCGCTGACCGTCCGGCCCCGGGCCTTCATGTCGGTCTCCACTTCGTTGAAGCGGCGGGTGAACTTATCGGCCGCCTGACGCAGACAGTCCTCAGCGTCGACGTTCAGGAGGCGTGCCACGTTGACCACGGAAAACAGCACGTCGCCGAGCTCGTGGCGGATCCTCTCGCCGTCGGCGAGGTCGAGCGCTTCGTCCATCTCCGCCACCTCCTCGCGCACCTTGTCCCATGCCTGCCGCCAGGTTGGCCAGTCGAAGCCCACGCGCCCCGCCTTTGTCTGAAGACGCTGAGCGCGGAGGAGCGCGGGGAGGCTCGGGGAACACCGTCGAGGGCGGAGCGCGGCTCACCGGCTCGGCCACCCTCGTCGCGCTTGATCCGCTCCCACTGCCGGAGCGCATCCTGGGCGTCGGCCACCGCCTGGTCGCCGAAGACGTGAGGGTGGCGCCGGGTCATCTTCTCGATGAGGCGATCGAGCACGTCCGACATGGTGAACTCGCCGGCCTCAGCCGCCACCTGGCTGTGGAACACGACCTGGAAGAGCAGGTCGCCCAGCTCCTCGGCGAGGTGCCCCGTATCGTCCTCATCGATGGCCTGCAGGACCTCGTAGGCCTCCTCGATCAGGTAGGGCTTGAGGGAGGCGCGGGTCTGCTCGCGGTCCCATGGGCAGCCTCCCTCGCCGCGCAGCCGGGCCATGAGCGACAGGAGCGCATCGAATCGGACACCGGCGGAATTAGCCATGAGAGGTCTCGGGGCCGAGAGCGCATTATACACAAGGGCGCGCGCGCCTTGAAGGCCTTCCATGCGCGTGCTACGCTCCGCCGGCAACCGGAGGGAATGCGATGGCGGAAGAGGAGAGCTTCAAGGTCATCGATCGACGTGGGCGCGAGCAGGATGGCGAGCCGTCGGGGTCCGGTCCCGGCTCGACGGCGCCCCTGCCGACCGCGCCCGGCCGGGCGGCCGTCGACCCGGGGAGTGCCGGCCAAGAGCCCGGACGCCAGGTCCCAGAGCCGCCCGCCTCTGCCCAGGGGTCGGTCGACCTTCAGGGGCTGTTCGTCATGTTCGCGAGCTCGGCCTTGATCAATCTCGGAGAGGCGGCGGACCCGGCGACGGGGAGCGCCTGGTTGACCTCGATCAGGCGAAGGACGCCATCGATCTCCTCCTTCTCCTTCGCGAGAAGACAGCGGGCAATCGAACGGAGCACGAGAGTCGATTGCTGGAGCAGATCCTTTACGACGTCCAGATGCGGTACGTCCGGGCCAAGAGCGGGAGCCCCGGACCTAGCGCCAGTTCCCGCCCTGATCATCGGGTGGTGATCGAGAGCTGACCCTCCCCGACCCGCACCTCGTCGACCACCGCGGGCACCGGCCACTGGAGCAACCCGCCCCCGGACGGGCCCATGAGCAGCAGGAGCAGGATGCTGCCCAGGGGTTGCTTGCCCAGGGCGAACTGGGTGACTTCCACGCTTCCGTGACGGCTATTCCCCGTCCCCTCGATCTTGATTCGCCCCTGCACCGTGACCCAGACCGGCTCGTCCAGCCGCTTGGTCGAGAGATAGGGGGCGATCTGGGCGAAAGGTGGGCCCTTGAGGAGGTTCCGGAAGGCGGTCTGTCCCTGGGCGACGATCTCTCCCTTGGCGAATCGGACCACGATGGGGGAGAGGGGTAGGCCGGACTGGTCCAAGTGCCTGGACAGAAAGGCATTGGCCTCGGGCTCCGTGATGACGAGCGGATCTCGCGCGGCTTGACCGACCGGACTGGCGCGAGGCCACCTCGAACAGCTTCTGCTGGGCGGCATAGCCGTCGTTCTTCGTGAACGAAACCGGCTTGACCTCCGGGGGCCGAAGATATTGGTCGACAGGAAGATGACGCCGAGTCCGACCACCGCGATGACCAGAATGGCGACGATCACCGCGACACAACCGAAGCAGCCCTTCATGGAGAAACGCTAGCACCCGGCTCCAAAGGGTGTCAAAGATTTGGATGGCCTCAGAGTTGACAGGATAAAGCTCATCATATATAAGTCGTGTAGACTCATATCAAGGGCTGCTAGGCCCAGCTCAACAGGAGGCAGGTATGGCGATCGTCCGATTCCGTCCGTTCAGTCAGGCCGTCGACTCCTTCCGTGATTTTGGTGACATGCAGGCCGAGGTGAACCGTCTCTTCGACAACTTCCTCGGTCGCCCCGCTCAGCAGCCCGGGGGATGGAGCGTGTATGGGCTCCTGCGGTGGATATGTACGAGACCAAGGATGCCCTCATGGTCGCCGCTGAGCTTCCGGGTCTCGACGAGAAGGACATCCACCTCTCGATCATCGGAGACGTGCTGAGCGTCCGCGGCGAGCGGCAGTGGAACCAGGAGGTCAAGCCGGAGAGCTAGCTACCGCGGCGAGCGCTGGTACGGCAAGTTCGAGCGCTCCCTCCCTTGCCGATGCCGGTACAGGCCGACAAGGTCACGGCCAAGTATCGCGACGGCGTGCTGACCATCACGCTGCCCAAGGTCGAGGAGATCCGGCCCAAGGAGATCAAGATCGACGTGCTGTAAAGACACGGCGCCCGCGGGAAGGGGAGTCCGCCCTTCCCGCGGGCCTTTCGGATGCCAGGTGCGCACGACTCGACACTTCCTAAGGAGACACGAGACATGGCGAAGGTGATTGGCATTGACCTCGGAACGACGAACTCGGTGGTGGCGGTGGTGGAGGCTGGCGATCCCGCGGTCATTGCCAACCAGGAAGGGAGCCGCCTGACGCCCTCCGTCGTGGCGTTCACGAAGGAAGGCGAAACCCTCGTGGGGCAAGTGGCCAAGCGTCAGGCCATCACCAACCCCGACAATACCGTCTTCTCCATCAAGCGGTTCATGGGGCGCCGGTACGACGAGGTGCTCCAGGAGATGAAGCTGGTTCCCTACAAGGTGGTGAAGGCGGCGAACGGCGACGCGCGCATCGAGATCCGGGGCAAGGTGTACTCGCCGCCGGAGATCTCCGGGCTCGTCCTGCGCAAGCTGAAGGAGGCCGCCGAGGCCTACGTGGGCGAGAAGATCACGCAGGCGGTCATCACGGTGCCCGCGTACTTCAACGACAGCCAGCGCCAGGCGACCAAGGACGCGGGCGCCATCGCCGGCCTCGAAGTGCTCCGGATCGTCAACGAGCCCACCGCCGCCGCGCTGGCCTATGGCCTCGACAAGAAGAAGGACGAGACCATCGCCGTCTACGACCTGGGCGGAGGCACGTTCGACGTCTCCATCCTCGAGATCGGCGAGGGCGTGGTCGAGGTCAAGGCCACCAATGGCGATACGCACCTCGGCGGTGACGACTTCGACCAGTGCGTGATCGACTGGATCGCGGAGGAGTTCAAGCGCGACAACGGCATCGATCTGCGGAAGGACCGCATGGCGCTCCAGCGCCTCAAGGAGGCCGCGGAGAAGGCCAAGTGCGAGCTGTCGACCACGGTGCAGACGGAGATCAATCTGCCGTTCGTCACCGCGGATCAGACGGGCCCCAAGCACCTGGTGCTGACGCTGACCCGGGCGAAGCTCGAGTCGCTCGTGGCGGAGCTCGTCGAGCGGAGCCTCGGGCCCTGTCGTGAGGCGATGCGCCAGGCCGGCGTGTCGCCCTCGGACATCGACGAGGTGATCCTCGTCGGCGGCCAGACGCGCATGCCCAAGGTGCAGGAAGAGGTGAAGAAGCTCTTCCAGAAGGAGCCGAACAAGACCGTCAACCCGGATGAGGTCGTCGCCGTCGGCGCGGCCATCCAGGCGGCGGTGCTCACGGGCGAGGTCAAGGACCTCCTGCTGCTCGACGTCACTCCGCTGTCGCTCGGCATCGAGACGCTGGGCGGTGTGATGACGAAGCTCATCGACGCCAATACCACGATCCCGACGAAGAAGACCGAGGTCTTCACCACGGCCTCGGACAGCCAGCCGTCGGTCGAGGTGCACGTGGTCCAGGGCGAGCGGCCCATGGCCCGCGACAATCGGACGCTCGGGCGCTTCCACCTGGACGGCATCCCGCCGGCGCCGCGCGGCGTGCCGCAGGTCGAGGTGACGTTCGACATCGACGCCAACGGCATCCTGAACGTGTCGGCGAAGGACAAGGCCACGAGCAAGCAGCAGAACATCACCATCACGGCCTCGTCCGGCCTCAGCAAGGACGAGATCGACAAGATGAAGAGGGATGCGGAGGCCCACGCCGCCGAGGACGCGAAGAACCGGGAGGCCATCGAGGTCAAGAACCAGGCGGACTCCCTCGTGTACTCGACGGAGCGGACCCTCAGCGAGCACGGCGACAAGGTCCCGGCGTCGGACAAGGAAGCCATCGAGGCGGCGCTCAACGAGACGCGCGAGGCGCTGAAGACCGAGGACCTCGAGCGGATCAAGAAGGCGCAGGAGGCGCTGACCACGGTGTCGCACAAGCTGGCCGAGGCGATGTACCGCGAGGCGCAGGCCAAGACCCAGTCGTCCGGGCCCGAAAGCGGCGCCCCGGCGCCGGCCAGAAAGGCGCCGGCCCGAAGGGAGACGTGGTCGACGCGGAGTTCGAGGATCTGGGCGAGAAGAAGTAGTCGAGCGCCCCGGCGGCCGGGTGGATGTCCGCCCGGCGGCCGGGGCGAGACGACGCGATGACGCGAGACTACTACGCGGTTCTCGGTGTGGCCACGGCGGCCTCGACGGCGCAGATCCGGCGGGCGTATCAGCGCCTTGCGCGGCAATACTCGCCCGACGTGAACCTCTGGCAGCAGGAAGCGCTGGGGTCTTCGAGGAGATCGCCGAGGCCTATCGCGTCCTCGGTGATCCGATGGCGCGGGCGGTCTACGACCGCGAGCCGTCGGCGCCGAGCGCCAAGCCTTCGCGGGAAGGCGTCGGCGCGCCGCGCCCGTCGGGGCGCCGAGGAGACGATCTGCACATGCCGGTGGAGCTGGCATTCCAGCAGGCGGTATCGGGCGTCACCGCCGATCTGCCCGCGGATCGATTGTCGCCGTGCGCCGAGTGCGGCGCGGGCGGCGCGGCGCCGGGAAGCGCCCGCGTGACGTGCAGCCATTGCGGCGGCCTCGGCACGGTCTGGAGCGAGCAGGGCGCCCCCGTCCGGAAGGCTGCCCCGCCTGCGAAGGATCCGGCGCGCGCGCCCTCGATCCCTGTCCCGCCTGCCGCGGCCGTGGCGTGAGGACCGCGCGCGCGGTCGTTGCCGTGACGCTCCCGCCCGGGGTGGATACGGGCGCCCAGATCCGCGTGGAGGGCGAGGGACACTGCGGACCATACGGCGGCCCTCGCGGCGATTTGATCGTGGTCGCGCGCGTCCACGAGGATCCCGAGTTCATTCGCAAGGGCGACAACCTCTACCGCGAGGTCTCGCTCGGCATCGTCGAAGCCGTGCTGGGGACGCGCTTCCCGGTCCGCGGCGTGGATGGACTCGTGGACCTGGTGGTCCCACCAGGCACGCAGAGCGGGCAGGTCTTCCGGCTTCGGGGCCGGGGCATGCCCCGCCTCTCCGGCGGCGGGCGCGGCGACCTGTACGTGACGGCGCGGGTCGAGATTCCGCGCGGGCTCGACGCGCGCACGCAGGAGCTCTTCCGGGAGATCGGCCGGCTCCTGCCGCCCACGCCGCGCGGGACGGCTGACGCCCGCGGGACGACTGACCCCGCGGACGACTGATCGGACCGGTCGGCCGTGACGGACAGGAACAAGCCCCTCTACATGATCGGCGTCGTGGCCGAGATGCTGAAGCTCCATCCGCAGACGCTCCGGATGTACGAGAAGAAGGGGCTGATCCGACCCAGCCGTTCGGTGGGGAAGACGCGGATGTACTCCGCCGAGGACGTCGAGGAGATTGCGCGGGTGACGCGCCTGGCCCGCGACCTTGGTGTGAATCTTGCGGGCATCGAGATCATCCTAAAGATGAGACGTCGAATGCTCGACATGCAGGCGCAGATCGAGGGCTTGATGAACCACGTGCGGAGCGACGTGGCCCCGGGCCGCGAAGGTGCGGCGCCACACAGCGGCGAGGCGCTCGTCCGGGCGGCCTCGAGCCAGCTCGCGCCGCTCGACCTGTTCTGAGCCCCGCTGAACCGGAAAGGACCTGATTCCATGGTTGACGACAACGTCGGTAACACTTCCGATCGTCCGGAGGCAGGCCGGCTCCCGCTGAGCCTCGCCCTTCTGCCGCTGCGCGACACGGTGCTGTTCCCGCAGTCCATTCTGCCCCTCGCGGCCGGGCGGGCCGCGTCGCTCAAGCTGATCGAGGAGGCCGCGCGAGGCGACCGCACGATCGGCGTGATCACCCAGCGCGATCCCGCGGCGGAGGAGCCGGGCGAGCCGGATCTGCATCGCATCGGCACGGTGGCCACGATTCACAAGGTCGTGAAGCAGCCCGACGGCACGCTGCGCCTCGTCGTGCAGGGGCTGCGGCGCTTCCGCATCCTCGAGTTGACCCAGACGCGGCCGTATCTCCTCGCGCGGGTCGAAGAGATGGATGAGGTCGCGGCGGCCGGCGATCTCGAGACCGAGGCGCTCGTCCGCAATGCCACGACGCTGTTCCGACAGATCGTCGAGCTGTCTCCGCTGCTGCCCGACGAGCTCGCGGGGGCGGTCCAGAATGTGACGGAGCCGGGCCGGCTCGCCGACGTGATCGGCGCGTCGCTGCCCGCGCTCAGCACCGCGGTGAAGCAGGAGCTGCTCGAAACCGCCGACGTCAAGGCGCGCCTGCAGCGGCTGGTCGCCACGCTCACCAAGGAGATGGAGGTCCTCGAGCTGGGCTCGAAGATCCAGTCGCAGGTGGAGTCCGAGATGGGCAAGGGGCAGCGCGAGTACTACCTGCGCGAGCAGCTCAAGGCCATCCAGAAGGAGCTCGGCCAGACCGACGACCGCACGCGGGAGCTCGACGAGCTCGCGCGAGAAGATCGAGGCGGCGCAGATGACCGAGGAGGCGAAGAAGGAAGCGCTGCGGGAGCTCGACCGGCTGGGCAAGATGCCGCCCGCGGCCGCCGAGTACACGGTGGCGCGGACGTATCTCGACTGGCTCATCGCGCTGCCGTGGAGCAAGGAGACCACGGACCTGCTCGACCTCGGCGCGGCGCGGACCATCCTCGACGAGGACCACTCGGGGCTCGAGAAGGTCAAGGACCGGATCCTCGAGTACCTCGCCGTGAAGTCGATGCGCCCCGCCGGCAAGGACCCGATCCTGTGCTTCGTCGGGCCGCCCGGCGTCGGCAAGACCTCGCTCGGCCGCTCCATCGCGCGCGCGCTCGGCCGCACGTTCCACCGCATCTCGCTCGGCGGCATGCGCGACGAGGCGGAGATCCGCGGCCATCGGCGCACGTATATCGGCGCGCTCCCCGGTCAGGTCATCCAGGGGCTGCGGCGGACGGAGTCGAAGAACCCCGTGTTCATGCTCGACGAGATCGACAAGCTCGGCATGGACTTTCGCGGTGACCCCGCCTCGGCGCTGCTCGAGGTGCTCGACCCCGAGCAGAACGTGTCCTTCCGGGACCACTACGTCGACGTGGCGTTCGACCTGTCGAAGATCCTGTTCATCACGACGGCCAACGTGCTCGACACGGTGCCGCCGGCGCTGCGCGACCGGATGGAGATCATCGAGCTCGCCGGCTATACGGAGGAGGAGAAGGTCGGCATCGCGAGGAAGCACCTCCTGCCCAAGCAGGCGAAGGACCACGGTCTGCTCGAGGGTGAGCACATCAACTGGACCGACGCGGCACTGCGCCTGCTCGTCCGCGGCTACACGCGCGAGGCCGGGCTCCGGAACCTCGAGCGCGAGATCGCCGCGGTCACGCGGAAGGTGGCCAAGCGCCGGGTGGAGGGGCATACCGAGGCGGTCGAGGTGACGGAGAGCGTGGTGGGCGGCTTCCTGGGCACCCCGAAGTTCATCTTCGAGGAGCTCGAGGAGCGCACGCGGGTTCCCGGCGTCGCGGTGGGGCTCGCGTGGACGCCGGCGGGCGGCGACATCCTCTTCATCGAGGCCACGCGGATGAAGGGCAGCAAGACGCTGACGCTGACCGGCCAGCTCGGTGACGTCATGAAGGAGTCGGCGCAGGCCGCGCTGTCATGGGCGCGCTCCCACGCCACCGATCTCGGCATCCGCTCGGACTACTGGGAGACGTCGGACATTCACGTCCACGTGCCGGCGGGAGCCATTCCCAAGGACGGGCCTTCGGCCGGCGTGACCATGGTCACGGCCCTGGTGTCGATGATGACGCAGCGCCCGCTGCGGCCGAACCTGGCCATGACGGGCGAGGTGACGCTCTCCGGGCGCGTCCTGCCGGTGGGCGGCATCAAGGAAAAGGTGCTGGCGGCCAAGCGGGCCGGGGTGACGACGGTGATCCTGCCCAAGCGGAACGAAAAGCACCTGCTCGAGGACGTGCCGCAAGCCGCGCGCGAGGGCATGACCTTCCACCTCGTGGACTCGGTGACCCAGGTGCTCGATCTCGCGCTGGAGGGGTCGATCCCTCGAGGCAACCGCATCCCGGAGTCCCTGCTGCAGGCGAGGAACTGAGGCGACGGCAGGCCCGGCGCCCGGAGATCGTTCCGGGGCCGACGGGCCTGCCGGCCCCTAAGTGTCTGTCGCCCAACGCAGAGTCCCCGGTGCGAGCTTTCACATTGCGTCTCGGAAGGCCGTTCCGCTATCCTGAACAGGCCATGCGCTTGGGCCTTCGGATCGCGGCGGTCCTGCTCGTCATCGCGCCGTTCGCGCCCGGACTCGTATCCGTTGCCGCGGCCGGCAGCACATACAGCCGTATCGACGACGAGGGAGTCACGCACCTCACCAATGCCCCGACTGATCCCCGATTCCGCCGCGTGTCGGGTCTCTCGGGAACCGCCAATGGTTGGCTCGCCGTGCCTCAGGCGGCCCGCGGCACCCGGTGGGGCCAGGAGATCCAGGAAATCTCCGGACGCTACGGGGTGGACCCGGCTCTCGTCCACGCGGTGATCGGCGCCGAGTCGGCGTTCAATCCCTGGGCGATTTCCCGCAAAGGGGCGCAGGGCCTCATGCAGCTCATGCCCCGGACCGCCTCGGCGCTCGGCGTGAGGGATTCCTTCAACCCCGGGACAATATCGAGGGCGGTGTCCGCCATCTGGGGTACCTGCTCGATCGGTATTCGGGAACGTCTCGCTCGCGCTCGCGGCGTACAATGCCGGCGAAGGCGCGGTGGACTACTACGGCGGCATCCCGCCGTATCCCGAGACGCAGCAGTACGTGCAGAAGATCCTGCAGCGCGGTGGCGCCGGAGCGCCGTCGGCGGTGCCGAGCGCTCCCGTGCAGGCGATCTATCGCTCCGAGGACTCGGACGGGACGGTGATCTTCAGCAATGTCCCGCCCGTGAACCAGGTCCGGAAGACCCTCCGCTAGAGACTCGAAGGGGCCTCGACGGCCCCTTCCGAGCCTCCCCGAGAAGCGGGTTGCGCCGGCGAAGCCGGCGCTCGAACGGTTACTCGGCGCGCTCTCGATCCCGACAAGCGCTCTAGCCCTACGCTCTCCCACTTGACGGTCCCGTCGTCGCTGGCTAGCATGGCGGTCAGCCAGTCGGACTCCTCTCGGCTCGCCGCGTCCCTCGCGCGCCGCCGAGAGTGCAGATCCTGTGAGAGGACACCAGCGTGCGCATTGCCATCGTCGGCCAGCAGGATTTCGGGAAGGCAGTGTTCGAGGCGTTCCTCGCGCGCGGCACCGAGGTCGCGGGGGTCTTCTGCGCGCCCGAGAAGCCGGGCGCGAGGGCCGATGCGCTCAGGCGTGCCGCCGAGGAGCGGGGCGTGCGCGTGCACCAGTTCGCCTCGCTCAGGAGCGATGAGGCACGCTCGGCGCTGAAGGCGCTCGATGCCGACATCGGCATCATGGCCTTCGTGCTGCAATTCGCACCGCAGGATTTCGTCGGCATTCCGCGGCACGGGACGATCCAGTACCACCCGTCCCTCTTGCCGAAGTATCGCGGTCCGTCCTCGATCAACTGGCCGATCATTCACGGCGACACCGAGACGGGGCTCACCATCTTCCGGCCGACCGACGGCCTCGACGAGGGACCGGTCATTCTCCAAAAGGTCACGTCGATCGGACCCGACGACACGCTCGGCTCCGTGTATTTCGACCGCCTTTTTCCGATGGGCGTCCAGGCGATGCTCGAGGCCGCCGACCTGGTCGTGGGGGACGCATCGCGAATCCCTGCAGGACGAATCACGTCGCGACCTACGAAGGCTGGTGCCGCAGGGGCGAGGCGCGCATCAGCTGGGCCAACCACGTCGACATCGTCTACAACCTGATTCGCGGCTGCAATCCCGCCCCGGCGCCTGGACCACGCTGGACGGCTCGGAGTTGCAGATCTTCGACGCGCGCAAGATCCCGGTGCGCACGTTCCGGGCCGTCCAGGGAAAGATCGGGGAAGTGGTCGAGGTGACCGGGGCGTCGTTTCAAATCACCGCGCAGGGCGGCCGCATCGAGGTGCTGCGCGCGAAGCTCGGCGATGGCAAGAAGTCGGACGCCGCCGATCTCATCACCTCCGGCGCGATTCGATCAGGCCAGATCCTCGGCACGTAGGTCTTCCGCCTCAGCGGATGAGGCGCGCGAGCTCGCGGAATTCCTCGGTGTCGCCCTGGCCCAGGAGCTGGAAGAGGACGGTCTCGGTGGTCGTCACGACCGCGCCGGCCTGACGGAGCTGGTCCATGGCCAGCCGCCAGTTGGCCTGGCTGCGGGAGGTGACGGCGTCGGCGACCACGTGCACGGCATAGCCCTCGGCCAGGAGATCGAGCGCGGACATGAGCACTGTCACGTGGGCCTCGATCCCGACCAGGACGATGTTGCGCGCCCCCGTGGCTTCGAGCCGGGAGCGAAACGCGCCCACCGCGCAGCAGGAGAAGGCGACCTTTTCGATCGGCTCGACGTCGGGGCCGAGCGCATCGACCACTTCCTGCAGGGTGTGGCCCAGGCCCTTGGGATACTGCTCGGTCGCGAAGAGGGGCACGCGGAGACGGTGGGCGGCCGTCGTCAGCACCTTGATATTGCGCATCACCTCTTCGCGATGATCGGCGTCCATGGCGGGGAAGAGGCGCTCCTGGACGTCGATGACGACCATTGCCGTATGCTGCCGCGGGAGGCTCATGGGGTGGGGTGTTCGGCTTTCGTTCATCGCGACCTCCAAGACTAGCGGTGAAAAGCGGCCTATCCTCTCACATTCCGCCGCCGCCGCAACACTCAGGAGGCGAGGGGACGGTCACGGGCTGCGGTCGAGGCCGCGGTACTGGATGGCCTCGGAGACGTGCTCGGCGGCGATGTCGTCCACGCCCGCGAGGTCGGCGATGGTGCGGGCCACCTTGAGGACGCGGTCGTGGCCGCGGGCCGAGAGGCCGAGGCGGGTCACCGCGAGGGCGAGGAGCTTCGCGGCGTCGGCCGGCACGGCGCACCATCGCCGCGCCTGCCGCCCGGTCATGCGCGCATTGACGCCCACGCCCGTGCCCGTGAAGCGCTGAGTCTGCCGGGCGCGCGCGACTTCCACGCGCTCGCGGATCGCGGACGACGACTCACCCCCACCCGTGGAGGCGAGCTGCGCATACGGCACCGCGGGGATCTCGAGGTGGAGGTCGATGCGGTCCAGCAGCGGGCGCGAGAGCCGGGAGAGGTAGTGGGCGCGCTCCGCGGGCGAGCAGATGCAGGCGCGAAACGACGCGCAGCCGCGCCGGCACGGATTCGCGGCGCCGACGAACTGGAAGCGCGCGGGGAACGCCGCGGTGCCCGCGGTGCGGGAGACGACGACTTGCCCCTCTTCGAGCGGCTGGCGCAGGGCCTCGAGAATGCGCTGGGAGAATTCCGGCAGCTCGTCCATGAAGAGCACGCCGTGATGGGCGAGGCTGACCTCGCCGGGATGGGGAATGCTGCCGCCGCCGATCAAGCCCGCATCGGAGGCGGTGTGATGGGGCGCGCGGAACGGCCGCTCGGTGACGAGCCCACGCCCGGCGGGCAGGAGCCCGCTCACGCTCCACACCATGGACACCTCGATCGCCTCGTCCAGCGTGAGCGGCGGCAGGATGCCCGCGAGGCGACGGGCGAGCATGGTCTTCCCGGCGCCCGGCGGCCCGAGCATGATCACGTTGTGCGCCCCCGCGGCGGCGATCTCGAGCGCGCGCTTGGCGTGGGCGTGACCCCGGACGTCGGCGAAGTCGACGGCGTCGGCGGACGGGGCGGTCAGCCATCGGCCGACATTCGCAGCGGGGGATGGCGGCTCGCGCTCCCCGTTCAGGAAGTCGACCGTGTCCTGGAGGGTCGCGACGGGCATGACGCGAAGCCCGCCCACCGCGGCGGCCTCCGCCGCATTGTCCGCGGGCACCACCAAGGGAGTGAAACCGCCGCGCCGGCAGGACAGGGCGACGGGGAGCACGCCGCGAACCGGGCACACGCGGCCGTCGAGCGACAGCTCGCCCAGCACGAGCGCGCGGTCGAGCCGGTCGGGCTTCACGAGACCGGTGGCGGCGAGGATGCCGACGGCCGTGGGCAAGTCGAAGGCGGCGCCCTCCTTCCGGAGATCGGCGGGCGCCAGGTTGACGGTGATGCGCTCCTGCGGGAACTCGAAGCCCGAGTTCTTGATCGCCGCGCGCACGCGATCGCGGCTCTCCCGCACGGCGGAGTCGGGGAGGCCGACGGTGGTGAACATGGGCAGGCCCGAGCGTGACGTCGACCTCGACGAAGACGGTGGCGGCTTCGATCCCCTGCAGCGACGCGGAGCGCACTCTCGCGAGCATGGGATGAGTGTGGGCGGGCCTCGAACCCCTCGTCAACGCGTCCAGATGGATACAGGGGCGGCCGGCGCCGGTGCGGCGCTTGCTCGACGATGCCGGGCGCGGGCGGCTACATCGGGCGCCGCATCTGCAGGCAGAGGACGGTGAAATGCGGCTGCGCCTGGGAGCAGCGGCCCCACTCATCGACTTTCGTCTCGTCGGCGATGCGCGGCCGCGGGAGGCGCAGCCTTGCGAACAGGAGTGCCAGGCCGATCACGGCCAGTCCGGCCAGGCGGAACGCCCAGGCAGTTGCATGGTCCCCTCTCCACGCGGCGCGGGTCATGGTGTGGCACCCGTGACGGAGGAGTTGCAACCCCGAGCAGGACCGGTGTATGCGCGGGGCCGCCGGCTCATTCACCCTCCTCCGTCCGGGCGGACGTGAGGAGTAGCAAGAGGTGAGCCAGCGAGCAATGGGCTCAAAACGCGGGAATTCCGCGGTCCGCGACCTCAGGACCTTCGAAATCTGTCAAGCGGGTTACTGATTGATCGCGTCACGATCCGCGGGCGGCCGAGGCGCGCCGTCCTACTCGTTCAGCCGCCGTCGCAGGAAGCCCAGGAGGCCCTGGGGCATGAAGATCACCATGGCGGTGAAGATGATGCCGACGGGGATCAGGTAGTACTCGGTGAGGAAGCGGGAGAGGGTCTCGCGCAGGAGGAGGAAGAAGGCGGCGCCGACCACCGGGCCGACGAGGGTGCCGACGCCCCCCATGACGTTGAAGATGACCACCTCGCCGGAGATCAGGAAGAAGACGAAGTCGGGCGCGGCGAACTTGCTCTGGATCGCGTACAGCACGCCCGCCAGCCCGGCGAAGCAGCCCGAGAGCATGACGGCGACCATCTTGTAGCGCTCGACGTTGTAGCCGATCGCCCGCGTGCGCGGCTCGTTCTCCCGGATGGCCTGCAGCACCATGCCGAAGGGCGAGCGCATGATGCGGCGCAGGATCAGGTAGGAGGCCGTCACCACGGCGAGGATGAACCAGTGCAGCGTCTCGATGGTGAAGGGCACCGAGAAGAGCCCGGGGATCGAGAGCGGTGGGCGCGCGAACGTGAGCCCGTTCTCGCCGCCGGTCACCTCCGTCCAGGTGAAGATGATGACGTAGAAGATCTGCGAGAAGATGAGCGTCGTGATCGCGAAGTAGATGTCGCGCAGCCGCGTCGCGAAGTAGGCGACGAACGCCGCGACCGCCGCCGCGCCGACGAGCCCGTAGATCAGCGCGACCCAGACATTCGGCGGCTTCACGCTCATGATGGCCGCCGCCGCGCCGTACAAGCCGAGGCCGAAGAAGGCGGAGTGGCCGAAGGACACCATTCCCGTGTAGCCGATGAGGATGTCCGAGGACATGGCGAGCAGGCCCCAGACCAGGATCTCGGTCGCGAAGCGGCGCCAGAACTCCGGCAGCACGAGCGGAGCGATGATCAAGAGGCCGAGCACGATCGCGAAGCCGATCCAGTAGCCGACTGGGGACGTGCGTCGCGGTTCGGGGCGTGGCGATGGCGGCCTCGGGGGTCATTTCGGTGTGGGGACGAAGAGGCCGGTCGGCCGGAAGAGCAGCGTGAGGATCAGGGCCACGAAGGAGACGATCACCGCCTGGGCGGGGCTCACGACCAGCGAGGCATAGGCCTCCAGCAGGCTGATGAACATCGACGCCAGGATGGAGCCTCCCAGGTTGCCCATTCCGCCGACGACCACCACGATGAACGCGCGCAGCGTGAAGTCGGCCCCCATGTTCTGGGTGACGCCGCCCAGCGGGCCGAACAGCACGCCGCTCGCGGCCGCCATGGCGGCCCCGATGCCGAACACCAGGGTGTAGACGAGGGGCACGGGGATGCCCATGGCCTGCGCCATGACCCGGTCCTGCGTCGTGGCGCGGATCCAGATGCCGTACTTGCCGAAGCGCAGGAAGAGGTAGAGCGAGCCGATGATGGCGGCGGCGAGCACGGCCGTGGCGACGCGGTACCACGGGATACTCGAGGTAGAAGAGCTTGAACTGGCCGGTGATCGGCTCCAGGAGCTTGCGGGCGGACGGCCCCCATTGCCACAGCGCGTACTTCTGGAGCACGAGCGAGATGCCGAACGTCGCCAGGATGGTCGTGAGCGGGTCGCGCCCGATGAGCGGCCGGAGCGCCGTGGCCTGAAGCGCCATGCCGATGACGGCGACGACGATGGCCGCCGCGAGCAGGGCCACCCAGAAGTTGCCCGTCAGCGCGAGCGTCGTGGCGCCCGTGAAGCCGCCCAGCATGACGAGATCGCCATGGGCGAAGTTGACCACGTCCATGATGCCGAAGATCAGCGTCAGGCCGGAGGCGACGAGGGCCAGGATCATGCCGTTCACGATCCCGTTCACGGTCTGGATGACGATCTGGTCGAACGGGATGCCCATCGTTCAGACCCCCAGGTACTGCCGGATGACGTCGTGGTGGTCGCGCAGCTCGGCGGCCGGCGCGTGGTGGCGGATCTGGCCCTTCTCCATGATGTACACGCGGCTCGCGACCTCGAGGGTGAGGGGCAGGTTCTGCTCGACGAGCAGGATGGCGACGCCCTCCTCGTGGAGCACGCGGATGATCTCGCGGATCTGCCCGACCATGCGGGGCATCAGGCCCTCGGTGGGCTCGTCGAGCAGGATGATCTTCGGCTCGAGCATCATGGCGCGCGCGATGGCGAGCATCTGCTGCTCGCCGCCCGACAGCGTGCCCCCGGCCTGATCGCGGCGCTCGCGCAGGACGGGGAAGTGCCCGTACACCTTGTCGAGCAGCGCTTGCTGGCGCGCCTGGTCGACGCCGGGCCGATCGAGGCCGGTGCGGAGGTTCTCGAGCACGGTGAGCAGCCGGAAGATGCGGCGCTCCTCGGGCACCCACGCGATGCCGAGCGGCGGCAGCCGGTGCGGCGCCCAGCCGGCGATCTCGCGGCCCTCGAAGTTGACCTGGCCCTCGGAGGGGCGGACCAGGCCCATGATCGTCTTGAGCGTGGTGCTCTTGCCGACGCCGTTGCGCCCGAGCAGTCCCACGACCTCGCCCGGGCTCACGTCGATGGACACGCCGTGCAGGATGTGCGACTTCCCGTAGAAGGTGTGAACGTCGCGCAGGGTCAGCATCACGTCTTGAGGTACACCTCCTGCACGCGCGGGTTGGCCTGGATCTCCTCAGGGGTGCCCTCGGCCAGGACCTCGCCGTAGTGCAGCACGGTGAGGGTGTGGGCGAGGCCCATGACGACCTCCATGTCGTGCTCCACGATCATGATGGTCAGGTTCGCCCCGATGCGGCGGATCAGCTCCACGGTCTGATGGGTCTCCGCCACGCTCATGCCCGCGGTGGGCTCGTCGAGGCAGAGCAGCTTCGGGTCCGTGGCCAGCGCGATGCCGATCTCGAGGTTGCGCTGCTCGCCGTGGGACAGGTTGGCGGCCAGCTCCCGGTCCTTGTCGCCGAGCCCCACCGACTCCAGCACGGCATGGGCGCGCTCGAGCACGTCGGTGAACGCGCGATAGTGGCGCAGGAGGCTCCAGGAGTGCCGTCGCGACTGGGCGGCGATGCGCACGTTCTCGAGCACGGTGGCGCCGGGGAGGATATTGGTGATCTGGTACGAGCGCGCCACGCCCTGCCGGGAGACGCGATTCGGGGGCAGCCCGGTGATGTCCTGCCCGTCGAACACGATGCGCCCGCTCGTCGGCCGGAGCACCCCGGTCAGGCAATTGAAGAAGGTGGACTTGCCGGCGCCGTTGGGGCCGATGACGGCGCGGATCTCGCCCTGCTTCACGGCCACCGACACGTTGTTGAGCGCGGCGAGGCCACCGAACCGCATCGAGAGACCCTCGGTGCTGAGGATGACCGGGGTCGCGGCGCCCCGGCCGTTGCCGGCCGGGGCCTCCGAAGATGAAGTGGCGGCCACCCTACGCGAACTTGCAGGCGGCGGGCACCACGGTCTTGTCCTTGGGGACCACTTCCAGGATCTTGTGCTTGCCGCCGCGGAGCTCGAACAGGAACTCCCGCGTGAAGGCCTGGTGATCCTCCTTGCGGAGGGTCTTGTCCCCCTGCGGGAAGTCGTCGCTCTCCTTCATCTCGAGGCCTTCGAGGGCCTCGATGAGCTTCATGGTGTCCTCGCGGCCCCGGAACCCGGACTTCTGCATGCCGACCTTGAGGGCATTGACGCCCTCGAAGTTCGACTGCACGTAGCGGTCCGGAAGCGGCCCGGTCGGGTCGATCTGCTTGAGGCGGGCCGTCGAGTCCTCGAGGAAGTGCTTGTGGGACGGGGTGTTGAGCACGCCTTCGAGGACGGGGACATACCGGTCGATGCCGACGAAGCCCTCACCCTTGCTGCCCAGGGCGGGAATATTGACGGAAACCGCGATCGCGCCGTCGCCGGCGAGCTTGTACTTCTTGGTGAGGCCGAGATCGAAGCTCTGCGTCACGAAGGCGATGCCCTGCGGGCCGAAGAAGATCCCGAAGAGGCCGTCGAAGCTGCCGGTGATCTTGGAGAGGAACGGCGTCATGTCGGCGGTGCCGAGCGGGATGCCGGTCGTGCCCACGACCTCGCCGCCGTTCTTCTTGATCTCGGCCACGAAGGCGTCTTTCGTCGACTGGCCCCACGCGTAGTCGGCGTAGGCGATGTGCCACTTCTTGCCCATCTTGTTGACCATGTAGGGGGCGGCCGCCACGGCCTGGGCCGGGGCGAAGTCGAAGGGCCGGAAGGTGTAGCGGCTGCACTTCGACTGCGTGATCGTGGTGTCGAGGCACACCGTGATCATGTTGACGAGCTTGTGCTCCTCGTACACCGGCATGCAGGCCAGGCAGACGTTGGAGAGGTAGCCGCCGGCGTGGGCGTCGATCTTGTCCTCGATGACGAGCTTCTCCGCCTTGCGCCGGCCCACGTCGGGCTTCGACTCGTAGTCGGCGACGAGCAGCTCGATCGGCCGGCCGCTGATGCCGCCGGACTTGTTGATGCGGTCGACCGCCATCTGGACGCCGACCAGGGCGGTCTTGCCGCCCGCCGCCGCCGTGCCCGACAGCGGCTGAAGCGTGCCGAGCTTGAACGGCTTGGCCTGCCCGAACGCGTCCCGCCACGGGGCGGGCACGAGCATCGTGGCGCCGAGCGCGCCCGCCGCCGTCGCGCCCAGGCCGAGGAGCCGGCGCCGCGTGACCTTGCCGCTATACCAGAATTCCTTCGCCCACGCTTCGTTCTTCCAGTTCTCTGCCATCGGGAGTCCTCCTCGTCGGTTAGTGTGTCGCTTCCGCGGCCGCCTTGAGCGCCGCGGCGAAGATCTCGATCGTGCGGTCGACGTCGTCCGCGCCATGCGCGAGGGACACGTAGAACTTGCCCGCGGCCTTGACCACGCCGCGCTCGAGCATCGCCCGCGTGAACGCGGCGTGAAGCTCGCGGTCGGCGGCGAGGCTTGCGCGGTAGTCGGTGATGGGTCGGTCCGTGAAGAAGATCTCGAACACGGGCGGCTCGCCCGCCACCTGGGCGGCCAGGCCCGCGGTCCGGGCCGCGGCTCGCCAGTCCGTCCTTGAGCCGGGTTCCCGTCGCGAAGAGGCGCGCATACGTTCCGGGCTTCCTGAGCTCGGCGAGGGTGGCCAGGCCGGCAGCGGCAGCGATCGGGTTGCCGTTGAGCGTGCCCGCCTGGGCGACGAACTCGGGCGTGCCGTCGAGGTCAGGCGCGAGGTGCCGCATGATGTCCCGCCGGCCCGCGACCGCGGAGAGGGGAACCCGCCGCCCACCACCTTGCCGAGCGCGACGACGTCGGGCACCACGCCGTAGTATTCCTGCGCGCCGCCATAGGCGAAGCGGAAGCCGGTGACGATCTCGTCGAACACGAGCGGGACGCCGCGGCGCGCGGTCACCGCCCGCACGCCCTCGAGGAAGCCCGGCTGCGGCGTGATGAGCCGCTGGAACGGCTCCATGATGACGGCGGCCAGGTCTTGATGGTGCGCCTCGATCATCGCTTCCGTTTCGCTCAGGTCATTGAACGGCGCGATCAGCACCTCGTCCTGGATGGCGTGCGGAATGCCCGCCGAGTCCGGTGTGGGTGCCGGGAACGCCTTGGGAGCGCGCGGACCCACGCTCATCAGCGAGTAGTCGTGGGTCCCGTGGAAGCCGCCCTCGAACTTCAGGATCTTGTCTTTCCTGCGGAACGCGCGGCACAGACGTAACGCGAAGAACGTGGCCTCCGTTCCCGTGGAGCAGAAGCGCACCTGATCGGCGCAGGGGACGGCCCGGCAGATCTCCTCGGCCAGGGCCAGCGTCGGCTCGCTGAGCTGGAAGTACGTGGTGCCCTTCCTGAGCTGTTCCTCGACCGCGGCGACCACGGCGGGATGGGCGTGACCGAGCACGAGAGGCCCGCTGCCCAAGATGTAGTCAATGTACTCACGCCCGGAGAAGTCGACGAGGCGTGCGCCGCGGGCCTCGCGCACGATGAAGGCGAGCTCCTGTGGCGCATAGTACCCGCCGAGCACGCCGCCCGGAAGCACGCGCATGGCGCGCTCGAGGAGCGCATCTTCTTCAGGGGTCCGGCCGGCTGGGTGCGGCATGGGTCTTCGTGGTTCGGGTCGGGAGTTGCTGGCCGCCTTTATACCCTACGAGAAGCTGGGCCGCAACGGGATTCGGCGCGGGGTAGAATCGGCCCAGCCGGCCCCGGCCGGGAGATGCGCCCGAGGAGGAAGTCCATGAGCGAAGCCAAGATCGTCAAGCTCGCGGAGACCGAGGTGGTCTCGTTCGGCCCGCTGGCGCACTATCAGCCCATCATCGGTGACGACGAGGGGACCACGCCGGTCCGCACCGGGATTCAGACGTCACAGCCCGGCTACGTGGCGCCCGTGCACTCTCATCCGTATCTCGAGATCCTGCACATCCTCGACGGAACGGCGGAGGCGTGGCTCGAGGGCCGGGAGGAGGAGAAGGTCGTGCTCGGCAAGGGCGACACGATCGCCCTGCCTCCCGGCGCGCCCCACAGCTTCAGGGTGGTCGGCGACGTGCCGCTCCGCCTGCTCGGCACGCACGTGTCGCCCACGCGCATCGTCAACTATCGGGACGGCGGGTCCACCGACGGGCGCGGCTATCGATCATCGAAGGGGGCCTCGACGGCCCCTCCGAGCCTCCCCAGAACCGGATTGCGCCGGCGAAGCCGGCGCTCGAACAACGGTTACTCCGACAGGCTCCGGAGCCGACCCGGCCTGCGGCGTCTGGCGTGCCAGCTTCGAGTGCCGGCTTTGCCGGCGCAATCCTGCCTCTTGGCGAAGGCTCGGAGGGGCCGTCGAGGCCCTCCTCCGATGACCTAGAGGCCGGAGGCGCGCAGGGCTAGGCGGATGCGCTGGCGCTCGTCGTCGGAGATGGGCGTGAGCGGGGGCCGCACGTGCGCGGCGGGGATGCGGCCGAGGAGCGCCAGGGCCTCCTTCATGCGATTGTGCATGTCGACGAAGGGCGGCGCGTAGAAGACGGCGACGAGCGGAGCGAGCCGCTCGTTGACCTGGTGGGCGCGCGCGATGTCGCCGGTCTCGACGGCCGCGAAGAGCTCGGCCTGGAGGTCGGCGGCCACGCTGCCCATCCCCGAGATGCAGCCGTCGGCGCCGAGCAGGAAGCTCGCCATCAGCGACATCGTGAAGGACGACAGCATGGCCACGGGCCGGCCCGAGGCGCGCAGCGCTCTGAGATTCTTCTCGTAGGCCACGATGTCGCTCGACCAGTCCTTCACCGCCACCACCGTGGGGATCTTGCACAGCTCGGCGAGGGTGTCCGGGCTATACCCGATGCCGGAGGCGGGTGGATACTCGAAGACGACGAGCGGCAGGTCCACGCGATCCGCGAGGATCTGGTAGTGGCGCAGGACCATTTCGGGCTTCACCTGCGCGCCCCACATGAACAGGGTCGGCGGGAAGATCAGCAGCCCCGCGGCGCCGGCGGCCCGGGCATCCCGCGCCAGATCGACCGCTTCGAGCGTGCCGTCCGAGTAGATGCCGGCGATCAGCGGGACTTTGCCCGCCACCTCGTCGAGCGCGATGGCGAGCGACCGCTTGCGCTCCTCGCGCGTGAGCGACGAGACCTCGGACGCATGGCCATTGGCCACGATGCCCGTGACCCCTTGCGTGTCGGCGAGCCAGCGCAGGTGCTTGCGGTAGGCGGGCTCGTCGATCTCGAGGTCGGCGGTGAAGGGGAGCAGGTTCGCCGGGATGCAGCCGCGAAAGCGCATGGCCGTATTCATGCCGCTCACGCTACCACATCGGGAGCCTACCAGCCCGCGAGCTGGTCGGCGACGTCCTGGCGGACGTCACGCGCGCGTAGGCGCGGCCCATGATGTCGAGCGCGGCGTCCTGGATCTCGGGCCACAGGGTCGCGACACCGTCTTCCACCACGACCATGCGGTACTCGCGGTTGAATCCGCCCACCACGGTGGCGAGCACGCAGATGTCGGTCATCGTGCCCGTCACCACCAGTGTCGTGATGCCCCGCGCGCGGAGGGCGCCGTCGAGCACGGTGCCGTTGAAGCCGTCGTAGTAGCGCTTGTCGATGACGAGCTCGCCCGGCGCGGGGCTCGAGGTCGGGACGATGCCGACATTGTCCTGACCCTCGAGGCACGACGACGAGGGCAGCCCGAAGCCGCACGGGGCTCCGGGCGTGGCGGGCCGGTGCTCGGGGTGGAGCTCGCCGACGAGCAGCGGCGCCTCGGCCGAGTAGATGAACTCGGGTGAAGACGACGGGCAGCCCCTTGTCGCGAAAGATCGCGATCAGCTCGCCGATTCGCGGGACGACCTCGCGGGCGGGCGGCACTTCCATGGCCTCGCCCGGCTCGAGGAAGGCGCGCTGCATGTCCACGACGAGCAGCGCGGTGCGGCCAGGAACCAGCGGGATCGCGCGCTCGAAGGCCTCGCGGCGGTCCATCACCCGACGCCCGCCGGGGGCGCCCTACCAGGGCGCGACGGAGAAGGCGTTCGGGATGTGGCGGATGGCCTTGACGGCGCCCTCGTCGTTGAAGATCACCGCGACCACGTCGAAGCGGCACGGCGTCTGCCGGATGCGCTTCAGCTTGAGATAGCCGCTCGCCAGCTTGCCCAGGCGGTTCTGCTTTCGCGTATTGACCGCCGCCTGAGGCGGATCGCCCTCCACCACGTCCTGTCGCGTCTTCACCTCGACGAAGACGAGGGTCTTGCCTTCCCTGGCGACCAGGTCGATCTCGCCGGCGCGAGTGCGGACGTTCTTGTCGAGGATCTCGTAGCCGCTGCGCGCGAGGAAGCGGGCAGCGGCCTCCTCTCCCCTTGAGCCCCGTCGATCTGCGAGTGTCCGTCGGCACGCTCTCCGCTCCTTGTCCGCCTATGTCGTCAGGTCTCTCATCCTGTCCGTTGTTCCGCTCGGAACAAGTCACCCTGCGCCAGCTCCCACACCCCGCTGAAGCTCTCCGGTGCAGGCCGCACGGCCCGTGCTGTTCGAGGGCGAAGCGATGCTCTTCCGTCGCGTAGCCCTTGTGCCGGGCGAAGCCGTACTGGGGAATGCCCGATCGGCCTCCGCCATGAGCCGGTCCCGCGTCACCTTGGCGACGATGGACGCGGCCGCCACCGACGCCGAGCGCTGATCGCCCCGAACGAGATTGCGCTGAGGGCAGTCGAGCCCGTGCACCTCGACGAAGTCCGTCAAGACGAGCTCGGGCTCGACGCCGAGCGCCCCAGCGCCGCGCGCATGGCCAGCGCGCGTCGCCTCGAGGATATTGATGCGGTCGATCGTGGCGCGGATCGACGATCCCGACCGCCCACGCGATGGCCCGCGACCGGATCGCGTCGTACAGAGTCCTCCCGCACCTCGGGCTCGAGCCGCTTCGAGTCGTCCACGCCCTCGATCCGGCGCCCGGCGCCAGCACGACCGCCGCGGCCACCACCGGTCCGGCCAGGGGACCCCGCCCCGCCTCGTCCACGCCGGCCACGCGCGTGAGGCCGAGTCGCCACGCAGCTCGCTCGAAGCGGTAGAGGCGCTCAATGCCGACCTAGTCGTTGCTGGACGTCTCGCTCGGGGTCGCGGTGGCTCCGCCCGACGCGGGAACCTGACGCACCGCTCTCCTTGAGGCGCGCCGCCTTGCCGGCCAGCTCGCGCAGGTAATAGAGCTTCGCGCGCCGAACGATGGCCCGCTTCATCACCTGGATCTTGTCGATGCGCGGCGAGTGCAGGGGAACGTGCGCTCGACGCCCACGCCGTAGGAGATGCGGCGCACGGTGAAGGACGCGCCCACACCCTCTCCCCGCTTTCTGATCACCACACCCTCGAACGCCTGCAGCCGCTCCTTCTCGCCCTCGATGACTTTCACCGAGATCTTGACGGTGTCGCCGGGGGCGAAGCCGCCGCGGTCCTTCTTGAGCTCGCCTGCTTCCACGATCCGGATCGCTTCCATGGGTCCGATCTCCTCAGTCGATGAAGTCGGAAGGCGGCCGGCCCTGTCTCAGGCCGTCCACCCACTTCTGTTCTTGCGGCGAGAGGTCCGCCGTCTCCAGCAGGTCGGGCCGGCGCTGCCACGTCCGCGCGAGCGACATGACCTGGCGCCACCGGGCGATCTTGCCGTGGTCACCCGATAGCAAGATTTCCGGCACCGTCCACTCGCGGAAGACCTCGGGCCGCGTGTACTGCGGGTGCTCGAGGAGCCCGCGCGCGAACGAATCCTGCGCGGGCGCGGCCTCGTGGCCGAGCACGCCGGGCAGGAGCCGCGTCACGGCCTCCGTCACCACCAGGGCGGGCAGCTCGCCGCCCGTCAGCACGTAGTCGCCGATGGACAGCTCCTCGTCCACGAGCCGCTCGCACCCGCTCGTCGACGCCCTCGTAGCGCCCGCAGACCAGCACCAGATGCGGTCGCCGGGCCAGCTCGCGCGCCACCTCCTGGGTGAGGCGCCGGCCGGCGGGGTCGAGCAGAATGACCCGGCCCTCGGCGCCCCGCAGATCCTCGATGGCCGCCGCGAGAGGCTCTGGCTTGAGGATCATCCCGCCGCCGCCGCCGAAGGGCGGCTCGTCCGTCACGTGATGCCGGCCCGGGGCCCAGTCCCGCAGGTTGTGGACGCGGATGTCCACCAGTCCGCGCGCCTGGGCGCGGCCGAGAATCGACTCGGCGAGCGGCCCGCGGACGATGCCCGGAAACAGCGTGAGGACGTCGATCCTCATAGATCCAACAAACCCCTCAGGCGGATCGATCACGATGCGCCGATCCGCCACGCTCACGTCGATGACGATCTCGGCCACCGCCGGGATCAGCCGCTCGCGCCCCTCATGCGGCGATCACCCAGAGGTCGCTGCGCCGCCGCCCGGCTCGACGCGCACGAAGGTGCCCGCCGCCCGGCCGTCGCGCGTCTCGACCCGGGCGCCGTGGAGCTGCCAGGGATAGAAGCTGCCGTCGGGCGCGGGCAGGACCTCGGCCCGATCGACCGCGAGCAGCCGTCCACTCAGTCGGCGAGCCGCCTCGGGGAATCGATGCCCTCGATCCTGACCAGCACCGTCTCGCCCTCCAATCGGCAGGAGGCGATGCGGCAGGCCTCGCGTCGATCGGTCTGGGGCTCCCACAGGATGCACTCGCGCAGACGGCGGAAGCGGTCCTCGGTCCGGTCGCTCAGCGAGCGCACCTTGACCTCGCCCGTCAGGCCGTGGGGCTTCAGCACCTCGCCCACGGCCACAAGAGGCGCCGCTGCCACCGTCATCGCGTCAGGCCTTGACCGCCACTGCCGCCGCGGCTCCCGCTGCTTTTCCCGCTCGGAGGAGCAGGGTGCGAACCGTGTTCGAGGGTTGGGCGCCCTTCTTGATCCACTCGGCCGGCCTTGTCGAGCTTGATCTCGAGGGTCGCCGGCGTCGTCAGCGGACTGTAGTGCCCGATCACCTCGATGAATCGCCCGTCGCGCGGCGCGCGAATCGGCGACCACCACGCGATACGAGGGCTTCTTGCTCCGTCCCGTCCGTCTCAGTCGAATGTGGACTGCCACGCTGTTGCTCCTTTTCTGGTCTGCGGTCGCGTCATCTGGGCAGGAACGGCAGGCCGCCCTTCATCTTGCCCATCCGTCCCTCCATCTGCTTGAGGCCCTTCATCATCTTCTTGAGCTGGGCGTACTGCTTGAGCAGCCGGTTGACGTCGGAGACGCTGGCGCCGCTGCCCCGGGCGATGCGCTGCCGCCGGCTGCCGTTGATGATGGACGGCTCGCGCCGCTCATCGGGGGTCATCGAGCCGATCATCGCCTCGAAGCGGGACAGCTCTTTCTCCTCGCCGGCCAGCTCCTTCGGCATCGCCTTCTGGCCCTTGAAGAACGGGATCATGTCCATGATCTGGCCGAGCGGCCCCATCGAGCGGAGCTGCTTGAGCTGGGCGGCGAAATCCTCGAGCGAGAACGTCTCGTTGCGGATCTTCTGGGCGAGCGCCTCGGCCTGCGCCTGGTCGACATTGGCCTGGGCCTTCTCGACCAGGCTGAGCACGTCGCCCATGCCGAGAATGCGCTGCGGCCAGCCGGTCGGGGTGGAACGGCTCGAGCGCGTCCGTCTTCTCGCCCACGCCCACGAACGCGATGGGGCGTCCCGTCACCTGTCGCACCGAGAGCGCGGCGCCGCCGCGTGCGTCGCCGTCCATCTTGGTGAGGATGATGGCGTCGATCCCCACCGCGGTATTGAACTTCTCCGCCACCGCGACGGCGTCCTGGCCCGTCATCGCGTCGACCACGAGCAGCACGTGATGCGGCGCCGACCTCGTTCTTGATCGCCCGCAGCTCCTCGAGCATCTCCTCGTCGATGTGCAGGCGCCCCGCGGTGTCGAGGATCAGCGGCGTGAGCCCGCGCCGGGCCGCCTCCTCGCGCGCCCGCGCGCAGATCGCCACCGGCTTCTGATCCGGCTCGCCCACGACGGGGATGCCGAGCTGCTCGCCGAGCGTCTTGAGCTGGTCGATGGCCGCCGGACGGTAGACGTCCGCCGAGGCCAGCAGAGGGTGCTGGCCCTGCCGCTGGAAGTGACGGGCGAGCTTGGCCGCCGAGGTGGTCTTGCCCGAGCCCTGCAGCCCCACCAGCATGATGATCGTGGGCGGATGGGACGCCATGGCGAGCCGGTGCCCCGAGCCGCCGAGCAGCTCGACCAGCTCGTCGCGCACCACCTTCACGACGTGCTGCCCCGGCGTCAGCGACTTGAGGACGTCCTGGCCGATGGCCTTTCGCGGACGCGGTCGACGAAGCCCTTGACGACCTTGAAGTTGACGTCGGCCTCGAGGAGGGCCAGGCGAACCTCGCGGAGGGCCTCGAGGACATTCTCCTCCGTCAACCGGCCGAATCCGCGGAGCCGGTCGAAAATACCCGTGAGGCGACTAGTCAGGCTGTCGAGCATGGTTCTGCAAACATCAGAGGATACGGGGTGGGAGGGTGAAAAGTCAAGCCTAGTTCGGTACTTCCGAGGCACCTCTCAAGGCCCGGATGGCCTGCGCGGGATCCGCCGCCTCGAAGATCGCCGAGCCGGCGACCAGGACCTGGGCCCCGGCTGCGGCCAAATCACCGGCATTGCTGATCTTTACCCCGCCGTCCACCGAGACCTCGATTCCCCGGCCCGCGAGCAGCTCCCGGAGTCGCCGCACCTTCGGATAGGTCGTGGGGATGAAGAGCTGGCCGCCGAAGCCCGGGTTGACGGACATGGTCAGCACGAGGTCGAGGTCGTCGAGCACGTACTCGAGCACGCCCGGGGGTCGTGGAGGGGTTGAGCGCGACCCCCGGCTGGGCACCGGCCTCCCGGATCTGGGCCAGGACGCGCTGCAGATGCACGCAGGCCTCGGCGTGGACGGTGATGAGATCGGCGCCCGCCCGGGCATAGGTCTCGACCCAGCGCTCGGGCTCCTCGATCATCAGGTGGAGGTCGAGCGGGAGCCGGGTGCGCTTCTTGATGGCCTCGACGACGGGCGGTCCGATCGTCAGGTTGGGGACGAAGTGGCCGTCCATGACGTCGATGTGGATCTGGTCGGCGCCGGCGGCCTCCACCAGCGCCACGGCGTCTCCGAGTGCGGCGAAGTCGGCGGACAGGATGCTCGGGGCGATCTTCATGGTGAAGTCCGACGATACTGCAAGCGCCAGCCCTTGACAAATATCCGGCCCTTGACCGTCAGCCAGAGCTTGCCGATCCCCAGCAAGACGATCAGCAGCGCGAGGTTGGCGCCGAGATACCATGGCCAGTCGTTCGTGCGCAGTCCGAGGCGCTGGTTGACCAGGGTCAGCACGATGAGCTGATGGATGAAGTAGAGGACGAGCGCGGTGCGGCCGAGGGTCACCAGCCAGGTCATGCGCCAGCGCCGCACCTCGGCCAGGTAGTAGAACGCCGGCATCAACGCGAAGATCATCCCCAGCACCCAGATGCTCGAGGCGCCGCGGGGCGTCCAGTGGTTGTTGAGGATGTAGTCGCGCTTGAAGGTCCAGCGGTTGGCCGTCCCGGCCCACCAGTCGTAGCCGAAGAACACGGCGAAGCACAGCACGCCGGCGCCCGCCATCAGCCACATGTAGCGGGCTCCTCGCCCGGGCGTCGCGCTGATCGACCCACAGGTCGCCGAGGACGAGACCGACGAGCACCAGGCTCACCCACGGCCATGGCGGGAACTCGAAGAACAGGATCCGGGCCATCGTGGGATGCGCCTGCACCCAGGCGGTCAAGGCGCCGAAGGACCAGCCGAAGGCCAGGTAGAGCAGGACCGCGAGGGCGGCGAGGACGGGTCGCATCCCGGGCGGCGAAGGAGCAGGGCGCCCGCGGCGGCGGCGAGGATGCTCACGCCGATGGTCTGGAGCACCCCGTTGCTGTAGATCGGGTCCTCGGGAAAGACGAGGAGATTGAGGAGCAGGCCGGCCAGGATCAGGCGCGCGCCCCGCTTCGCGTACTTCCAGAGCATGGGCAGCGCGCGGGGCTCCTCGCGCGCTTTGGACAGCGGCAGGCAGAAGCCGACGAGGAAGAGAAAGATCGGCGCGGCCACCGCCATCGTGACGTAGATCATGTAGTAGCGCGGCCATCCCATGATGCGGTCCTGCCACCACCGGCCCGTGTGGTTCAGCACCATGAAGACGAGCGCGAAGCCGCGGAGCGCGTCGAGGAAGACGAACCGCACGTGGTCCGCCCGAGGCGGGCGGGTGCCGGGCGGGTCGCTCCGCGCGTCCGCGATGCTGGAGTCGCTCGTGGGTGCGCTGGTCGTCAGTGCTCATGCCCTTGGTCGTCACGCTCACTCCGTCAGCTTACCCCGGGAGGGTCCCCGGGGGAGTGTGCTAGCGTAGCGCTCGGTCATGGCGTCCGCGCGACGACCTCGGTCGGCAGTCGCATCCGGCGGTCGCGGCCGCCGTCGCCGCCCTGACCCCTCCACGGAAGCGCTCCGGGATCTCGTCCGAGCGTTTCGTTTGGCCATGGCCCACGGCCTCGCCGGCCGGCCGAGCTCGCTCAAGATGCTGCCGACCTTCGTCGAGCAGCCGCGGGGCGACGAGCGGGGCCGCGTCGTCGTGGTCGACTGGGGCGGCACGAACGGGCGAGTCTCGGTGATCGAGCTCGGCGGCGGCGACGCCCGCGTGGTCGCCGAGGACGACTTCGCCTTCAGCGAGTCCGGATCGAACGGGGCCCGCCGGCCGGGTATTCGACGTGATCGCAGGCGCTGTCGAGCGCGTCGTGCGGGGCGAGTCGGGGCCGCTGCCGCTCGGCCTCGTCTACTCGTTCCCCGCGCGCCTCGAGCGGGTTGATCGCGCCCTCGCCCTGCCGCTCACGAAGGGCTGGAGGACCGTCGGCCTCGAGGGACACGACGTGGCCGAGCTCCTGCGGGTGGCGCTCGGGCGCCGCGGGCTCGGCCGGGTCACGGTCGCGGCGGTGGCCAATGACACGGTGGCGGCGCTGATCCTCCAGAGCTATCGGATCCGAGGGCATGCCGCGGCCGCGACGCCCGCCGAGGTGGGCCTCATCCTCGGCACGGGGACGAACCAGGCCGCGGATCTGCCCGGCGCCGGCATCCGGAATCTCGAGTCGGGCAATTTCGATGGCGTCGGAGGCGATGGCCGCGCCATGGGATCGGGCGCTCGATCGCGAGCTGGCCGATCCGGCGCCCGGCGCCCAGCGGTTCGAGAAGATGGCCGCCGGTGGCTATCTCGGCGAGATCCTGCGCCGCGCGATCGTCGATCTCGGCCGATCGACGCCGTTGTTCCGGTGGGCGGGGAGCGCGATGGACACGCCGTGGAGCCTGGACACCGTCCGGCTATCGGCGGTGGCGGAGGACGAGTCGGAGGACCTTTCCCGGACGGATGAAATCCTTCGAACGCTGGGCGTGGTCAGCACGCCCGAGGAGCGGCTGGCCGTCCGCGAGCTCGCGCGCGCGGTGGGCGGGCGTGCCGCCCGACTCGTCGCCGCCGGGCTCTACGGCACGCTCACCTTCATCGACCCCGACCTCCACGGCGAGCACACGGTCGCCGTGGACGGCGGCGTGTACGGCGGCTACCCGGGCTTCGCCGAGCGCGTGCGCGACGGCGTGCGGGAGCTGGCCGGCGCCGAGCGCGCGGGACGCGTGCGCCTCGCGTACGTGAAGGATTCGACCAGCGCGGGCGCGGCCGTCATCGCCGCCGTGGCGGCGCGGCGTCAACCGTGACATGATCTCGTTCCAGGACATCGCGGCGTGAGCGCGCCGCGTGACCGACCTCGGATCCAAGGAGACGTCCGCATGGCGATCGAGTGGAAGAACGGCGCGCGGTGCGCGGTGATGCTGTCCTTCGACCTCGACGGCGAGACGCTGTGGATCGCCCGCGATCCCGCGCTCGCCGAGCGGCCCATCCACATGTCGATGGGCGCCTATGGCCCCAAGACGGCGATGCCGAGGATCCTGAGGCTGATGGACCGCTACGACCTCAAGGTCGGGTTCTACGTGCCGGGGTGGATCATCGAGCGCTATCCCGCCGTCGTCGAGGACATCGTCGCGCGCGGGCATGAGGTCGGCCACCACGGGTATCTGCACGAGAAGCCCTTCTTCCTCAAGGGGCCCGAGGAAGAGGAGGCCTTGCTCGTCAAGGCGCTCGACATCTTCAAGAGCCGGCTCGGCGTCCATCCCCTCGGCTCGCGCACGCCGTCGGCGGATCCGAGCAAGCACACCTTCGGCCTGCTCAAGAAGCACGGGCTCGTCTACCACACGAACATGATGGACAGCGACCTGCCGTACCGCCATGCGACGCCGCACGGTGACCTGGTCGAGCTGCCCACGAGCTGGGTCAACGACGACTTCATGTACTTCGGCTTCAGCGCGAATCCGCCGGCGGGCAACGGGATCTGGAGCCAGCAGGACGTGTGGGAGATCTGGGTCGAGGAGTTCGAGGGCCAGTACGAGGAGGGCGGCTTCTTCAACCTGATGTTCCATCCTCAAGTCATGGGCCGCCCGTCGCGGATGCGCATGCTCGAGCGGCTGATCCAGCACATGCTCGGCAAGAAAGATGTCTGGTTCGCCAAGCCCATCGACCTGGCCCGTCACTACATCGCCCAGAGCGGGTGAGCGAGGAGGAGCGGGCATGCACGACGTCGCGCGGCGGCGCTTCCTGACGGCGGGCGCAGGCCTCGCCGCGGCCTTCGTCCTGGCCCCGGCCGGCCGGCTCGCCGCGCAGGGGCACCCGTCTCCGCGGGCCCGGCTGACCCGAAGCTGATCGAGGATCTCGTCGCGGCCAACCGGATCCTCGTCGAGCAGGGCGTCCTCGACGGGTATGGCCACGTGAGCGTCCGGCATGACCGCGACGCGAGCCGCTACCTGATGTCGCGATCCATCGCGCCCGAGCTGGTCACGGTTGCCGACGTCCTCGAATACGATCTCGACAGCGTCCCCGTGGACCCGCGCGGCCGCGTGAGCTACCTCGAGCGCTTCATCCACGGCGAGATCTACAAGGCGCGACCGGACATCATGGCGGTGGTGCACAGCCATTCGCCGTCCGTCATCCCCTTCGGGGCCACCGGGATTCCCCTGAGACCGCTCTATCACATGAGCGCGTTCCTCGTCGGCGGCGCTCCCGTCTTCGACATCCGCGCGGCGAGCGGCGCGATGACCGACATGCTCGTGAAGACGCCGGCGCTGGGCGCGGCGCTCGCCAGGACGCTGGGGCGCGCGCCGGTGGCGCTCATGCGCGGCCACGGCGCGGTGGTCGTGGGTGTAGCGCTGCCCCAGGTCGTGTTCCGGAGCGTCTACACGGAGATGAACGCCAAGCTCCAGGCCCAGGCGATGGCCCTCGGCGGTCCGGTCACGTATCTCGATCCGGACGAGGCACGGCAGGCCGAGGCGTCGATCGCGGGCACGCTCGGCCGGCCCTGGGAGCTCTGGCGGAAGAAAGCGCTGTCTCGCTGAGCGATGCGCTGGCCCGCATGGGCAGCGGATCGCGCGGCGAGCAGGGTGGCGGGCGGGAGCCGGGATGGCGCCTCGAACGCCGACGCGTACCGGTCACGAACGTTCCCATCGACGCTGTGCGTCGTCTCGCGAGCCGGGAAGGCTCAACGGCATCCCCGCTCGACGCCAGCCGTCATCCCGCGCGCGTTCATGCTAGTGCGGCCTAGCGGCGCATGGCGGCGAGGCGGATGGCGGTGAAGCCGTCCGTGCCGTGCACGTGGGGCAGGCACCGGACGAAGCCGTGGCGGTCGGGCGCGACGGGGAAGTCGGCCGGCGTGTCCACCTGCCAGCCGGCGGCGCTGTCGAGAAGGGTCCGCACCACGTCCTCGTTCTCCTCTGGCTCGAGGGAGCACGTGGCGTAGACGAGGCGGCCTCCGGGCTTCGTCATCACGGCGGCGGCCAGGAGGATGCCCCGCTGCTTTTCCTGGAGGCGTCCCAGGTCCTCCGCCGTGCGCCGCCATTTCACGTCGGGGTTGCGCCGGAGGACGCCCATGTTCGAGCACGGCGCGTCCACGAGCACGCGATCACAGCGGCCCCTGAAGCGGACACCGATCGTCGAGACCGTGCCCGTGTGGGGCTCGACGATGCCGATGCCCAGGCGCGCGGCGGCGGCGCCGACGAGCCGGAGCCGCGCCGCCTGGGGATCGATCGCGATGATCTTGCCGCGATTGTCCATCAGCTCCGCCAGGTGGGTCGCCTTGGTGCCCGGCGCCGCGCAGGCGTCGCCGATCACCTCGCCCGGCTCCGGGGCGAGCAGGCGCGCGATGAGCATCGACGCCTCGTCCTGGATGGTGCACCAGCCCTGGGTGAAGGCGGCCCAGCGCGCCGCCGTGCCGCGCTCGACGATGAGCCCCTCGGGCGCCAGCGCGGTCGGCCGCGTCTCGGCGAGCTCCTCGTCGCGGAGCCGCGCCCCGAGGGCCTCGCGCGTGATGCGCAGCCGATTGGCGCGGATCGTCATCGGCGGGCGCTCGTTCATCGCCGCCATCAGCGCCTCGGCCTCGCGCATGCCGTAGCGGGCGATCCAGCGCTCGGCGATCCAGTCCGGGAAGGACCAGCGCACCGCCGCCGCCTCCGCGGGCAAGGCGGGCGCCGGCGGCGGAGCCGCCACGCGGGTGAGGGCGCGCAGGACGGCGTTGACGAACTCGGCGGGGCCGGGCTTCGTCGACTTGAGGCGCGCGATGCTCACCGCCTCGTCCACGGCGGCCCAGCGCGGCACGCGGTCGAGGAACAGAAGCTGATACGCGGTGAGCCGGAGGAGCGCGCGCACCCAGGGATCGAGCTTGGCGAGCGGGCGGTTCAGATGCGGCGCGAGCCGCCAGTCGAGATGCCGCCGCCAGCGCAGCGTGCCGTAGACGATCTCCGTGCAGAGCGCATTGTCGCGCGCGTCGAGGCGGGCGAGGTCGAGCGCGTGCTCGAGCACGATGTCGGCGAAGGCCTTGTCCTGCTCGACGCGGACCAGGATGCGGAGCGCCTCGTAGCGCGCCTGCGAGACGGGGCCCGCCTTCAGGACCGGGCTCATGCGGCGAGCGAGGTGACGCGCGCGCCCGCGCCGAGTCGGGCGCCGCGCAGAAAGTCCTCCCACGCCATCGCCTTCTTGTTCTCCGGCTGCACCAGGGTGGGCAGGAGCAATCCGTCGCCCGTGGCGATGCACGTCGCCCCGGACCGCTCGTCACGAGCGCGCCCGGGGGTCCGCCGCCGCGATGCGGAATCACCGCGGCCCGCCAGATGAGCAGGCGCCCCGCCGGCGTCATCACGGCGGCGCCCGGCCACGGGTTGGTGCCGCGCACGCGGTTGGCGAGGGCGCGGGCCGGCTCCTCGAGGCGCAGCCAGCCATCCTCCTTCTTGAGGCGTGGCGCGAGCGTGGCGAGGCGGCCGTCCTGCGGCACGGGGACGAGCGAGCCCGAGTCGAGCTCGTCGAGCGTGCGCAGCAGGACGCGCGCGCCGATCTCGGCGAGCCGCGCGGCCAGCTCGCCCGCCGTCTCCTCGGGACCGATCGGCGTGGCCTCGGAGCAGCATGTCGCCCGTGTCCATGCCCGCGTCCATCTGAAACGTCGTGATGCCGCTCTCCGTCTCTCCGCGGATGATCGACCAGGCGATGGGCCCCGCCCCGCGATAGCGCGGGAGGAGCGAGGCGTGAACGTTGATCGACCCGCGCGCGGGCGCGTCGAGCACCGCCTGCGGCAGGATCTGGCCGAACGCCGCGACCACCGCGACGTCGGCGGCGAGCGCGGCCAGGCGCGCCGGCCACTCGGGATCGCGCAGCCGCGCCGGCTGGAGCACGGGACCCCGGCGTCCTCCGCCCGCCGCTTGACGGCCGATGCCGCGAGGCGCTGCCCGCGCCCCGCCGGACGATCGGGCTGAGTGACGACGGTCACGACCTGATGGCGGGCGAGGAGAGCGTCGAGTGTGGGGCGCGCGAAGTCCGGCGTGCCGTAGAAGATGACCCGCACGCGCGTGACCGGCTCAGAGCGCGAAGGCGTGGTGGCGGCGCCCCTCGGGCGCGAGCCCTTCCTTCTGGATTTTCTTCTTGATCCGGTCCCGGGTGACGGGCGGCAGCCGATCGATGAAGAGCACGCCGTCGAGGTGGTCGAGCTCGTGCTGGATGATCTTGGCCTGCAATCCCTGCGCCTCGAAGGCGATCGGCTGGCCGTCCCCGTCGAGCCCCTCGATGCGCAGCGACTTGCTGCGCTCGACTTCGGCGAAGATGCCGGGCAGGGACAGGCAGCCCTCTTCCTCCTTCACGACGCCCCCGCGCTCGGTGACGACGGGGTTGACAATGGCGCGCGCCCTCGCTTGCCGTCGTCCATGACGAAGATGCGGAGCGACACGCCGATCTGCGGGGCCGCGAGCCCGATGCCGACCTGGTGCCACATGGTCTCCGCCATGTCGGCGATCAGCGTCTTGATCTCCGGCGTCACGGCGGCCACCGGCGCGGCCAGTTGCCGCAGGATGGGATCGCCGTATCGCCGCATGCTCAGCACCGCCATCTCAGAAGACCTCCGTTTTGCGTACGACTCTTTTGCGCTCGGTTCGCCATCGCGCCGTCAAATCGGGTCCATCTCTACTTCTACCACACCGGCGCGGCGCCGTCGCCGCTCCAGAAAGGGCCCGAGCGGCCCGGCGAGCAGCCGCGGGAGCTCGGCGGGCCCCTTGATCACGAATTGCCAGCGCGCGACCACGGCGCCCGGAGCGCGGGGCGCCGGCGGATAGACGATGAGCCCGGGCACGCCCTCGACCGCGTGCGCGCACTCGGCGATGAGCGCGCGCGCGTCGCCGTCGCTCTTGCCGCGCACGGAGACCGCGCAGAGCCGCCGGAACGGCGGATAGCCGAGCTCGGCGCGCAGCTTGATCTCCTGCCGGTAGAATGCCGGCCGGGACTGCGCCTGCGCGGCTTCGATGGCGTAGTGCTGGGGATGCAGCGTCTGGGCGATGACGCCGGCCCCGCGGCCCCGTCGCCTCCGCCGCCGCCCAGAGGAGGGCGAACGCCCGCTCGCCGCCGCGGAAATCAGCGGCGCCGAGCACGCTGTCGAGCGCGACGATGCCCACGGCGCCGAGGCTCGCGGGCGGAAGCGCCCGCAGGAGGCCCGGCGGGGCGATCAGGATCTGGGATCGCGGGTCTGGTCCGCGAGACCGTGAGCTTCGGGAACCGGCGGCGCACCGAGGCCTCGATCCGCTCCGCGTCCCAGCCGAGCGGCCCGAGCCGATGACCGCCGCATCCCGGGCACCGCTCGGGCAGGGGCTCGGCGCGGGCGCAGAGCGGGCAGCGGAGGAGCCCCTCCTTGCGGGAATAGGGGAGCGCGACGCCGCAGTCCGGGCACCGGAGGACGTGGCCGCACTCGACGCAGAGCAGGGTGGCGGCCCGCCGAGTCACGATGAGGGCGGTCTTGCCGCCTGCCCGCGCCGTGTCCTCGATGGCGCGCGTGAGCGGCAGGGTGAGCGGGTGATTTCGCAGAATGCCGCGCGTGTCGCCGGTCACGATCTCCGGCCACGGGCCGACATCCGGGCGCGCTCCGGGAGAACTGATGGTCGTCGGCGCGCCACCAGCTCTCCGCCGAGGGCGTGGCGGACAGCAGCAGCAGGCGGCTGCCCTCGATCGCGGCCCGCCGCACGAGCAGCTCGCGCGAGTGGATGCGAGGAGCGCCGGGCGGCTTGTGGGCGGGATCGTGCTCGTCGAGCAGGACGAAGGTCGCGGGCGGCGGCAGCGGCACGAGGAGCGCCGAGCGGGTGCCCACGACGATGCGGGCGCGGCCACGGGCCGCGGCGAGCCACGCCGCGCGCCGAGCGGCATGGGGACTCGCCGCTGTCGAGCCGCGCGGCCTCGAGCCGTTCGGCCCATCGCGCCGCCCCGTCTCGATCAGGCGCGATCACGAGCGCCGCGCCCGTCTCCCGCAGCGCGCTGACGAGCTCCGCGTGTCGCTGCACACCCGTCCATAGCTCGGGGAGCATCGGAGGGCCGGCATGCAACGAAGGCGCCGGAGCGATGGGCTCGCTCGCGCGCCCGGGCGGCAAGGGCGGCACGAGCGACAGGAGGGTCGACCCCAGGGACGAGAGGCTCTCCTCGGCCGCCCACCGCCCGACGTCGAGCGCGGCCTGCGACAGAATCGGCGCCGCCTCCACCGCGCGCTCGACGGCCCGCAGCCCCGCGGGCTCTCCCTCGCGGACCGCCACCACCATCCCCACCCGCGCCCGCCCCTGCAATGGCGCGCTCACCCGCTGTCCCACCCCAACCGACATGCCCTCGGGCACGGCATAGGAGAAGGACCGGGCCAGCGGAATATCGAATACGACGTCGGCAATCACGTTCGCGCCCGTGGCCGGCGCCGTCGCCGCAGACGGGCGCTGCTCAGCGTGCGACCAGGCGGTCGTATTCTTGGCGGGCCAGCTTCAGATCGTCCCACGTCATCCGCTTGAAGCTCTCCCCGGGATTGCGCAGCAGGAAGGCGGGATGAAACGTCGGGACGAGGACACCGGAGCGGTACGGATACGCCTTGCCCCGGAGCTTGGTGATCCCTTCCTTGGTGCCGAGGAGCGTCTGCGTGGCGAAGTTGCCGAGGGTGAGGATCACCACCGGCTGGATGGTCTCGATCTGGGCCATGAGAAACGGGTTGCACGCCGCCACCTCGTCCGGCTCGGGATTGCGGTTGCGCTCCGGCCGGCACTTCACCACGTTCGCGATATAGCAGTCCCGATCGCGGTCGAAGCCGACGCCTCGCGCGGAGAGCATCTTGGTCAGCAGCTGGCCCGCGCGGCCGACGAAGGGGATGCCCTGCTTGTCCTCTTCCTCGCCCGGGCCTTCACCGACGACCATCAGGCGGGCGCGCGGATTGCCCACGCCGAAGACGATGGTCGACCGGCTCTTGCAGAGCTTGCAGAGCGTGCAGCCCGCGCGCGCCTGCTCCTGGACGCGCAGCGCTTCACGGTCGGATCCGGAACGAATCGGCGGGATCGGGAAACGGATTGCGTGACAGCGTGATCTCCACGAAGCCCAGGTCGCGATGATGTCGGAGCGTCTCGGCCACGCCGCGCAGGCAATCGGCGAGGGCCTCGGCGGGCTCCATCAGGCCAAGGACGTGCGGCTTCGAGCGCCGGCGTCGGCCGCCCGCAGCGCGAGGGTGCGGTCGAGGATGGCGTCGGCCACGCGGAGCTTGCTCATCCGCGGCAGCTCGACGACACCGCCCCAGCGGTCGAGGAGCGTCACCTCGTTGTCGTCGGCCTCGAAGCCGATGCCCCGGCGGCTCACGTCATTGACCACGAGGAGGTCGATGTTCTTGGCGGCGAGCTTGGCGAGGGCGTGCGCCCGGACGTCGTCCGTTTCCGCCGCAAAGCCCACGACGAACCGGTGTTCCTTGCGGGCGGCGATCTCTCTCAAGATGTCGGGGTTGGGGGCGAGCTCGAGGGTGAGTCCCTCGTCCTTGCTTCGACTTGATCTTGGTCGCGCTCGGCTGCACGACGCGGTAATCGGCGACCGCGGCGGCCTTGATCACGATGGTGGCGGATCCGAGGTGCTGGAGCGCCGCCTCGCGCATCTCCTCCGCCGTCTGCACGGGGACGTAGACGGCGCCCGGTGGCGGGCGGAGCGCGGTGGGGCCCGCGATCAGGACGACCTCCGCGCCGCGGCGCAGGCACGCCGTGGCGATGGCCTGGCCCATCTTGCCCGACGAGCGGTTCGAGAGATACCGGACGGGATCGATGGGCTCGCGCGTCGGACCCGAGGTCACGAGGACCCGCTCGCCCCGGAGATCGCGCACGGGGGTGAGCAGCCGCTCGAGATGCTCGACGATCGTCTCCACCTCCGGCAACCGGCCCTTGCCCGCGAGCCCGGACGCGAGATCGCCCGCCTCGGGCTCGATGATGGTGACGCCGCGCTCGCGCAGCGTGCGCACGTTGGCGACGACGGAGGGATGGTCCCACATGCCGCCGTCCATGGCGGGCGCCATCAGCACGGGGCAGCGCGCGGCGAGCAGCAGCGTGGTGAGAAAATCGTCGGCCACGCCGTGGGCGGCCTTGGCGAGGACATTCGCGGTGGCCGGCGCGATCACGAGGGCCTGCGCGCGCTCGGCGAGGCCGACGTGCTCGACCGCCTCTGGTGTCTGCGGGTCGAAGAGGTCCGAGAGGACGGGCCGCCCGGACAAGGTCCGCCAGGTGAGGGTGCCGACGAAGCGCTCGGCATGGGCCGTCGTCACCACGGTGACGCGGTCGCCCTGCCGCACGAGCTCGCGCAGCAGGTACACCGCCTTGTAGGCGGCGATGCTCCCGCTGACGCCGAGGATCAGCTCCCGTCCTGCCGGGGCCATGAGATCTCGATCAGGGTCGGGCGGTATCGTCGTCCTTCAGGCGATAGGCCACCTTGGCTTCGGCGATCTCTTCGAGGGCTCCGCTGGTCGGCTTGGTGTGCTTCATCTCGACCTGGCTGGCCGCCCCGCGGTTGAGCTGGCGCGCCCGCTTGGCGGCGAGCACGACGAGCAGGTAGCGGTTGGACACTTTTTCCAGTGACTTCTCGAGCGAGGGGAAGGACATCACTCTGGTACCTCCACGTCGGGGAATCTGAGGGTCAGGCGGCTCGTGCGACAGCGCTCGGCCTGGATGATGTTGGCGAGCTGGTCCACGGCCTCTTTCACATCGCGGTTGATGATCAGGTAATCGTAGTGGCGCCACGCGGCGATCTCGTCGCGGGCGCGGCTGAGCCGTCGCGAGATCTCGCCCGGCGCGTCGCTATTGCGCTCGCGGAGCCGCGCGTCGAGGTCGGCCATCGAGGGGGCCATGATGAACACCGACACCGCCTCCGGATAGCGCTGGCGGAGCTGGCGCGCCCCGTGGGTGTCGATGTCGAGGAGGATGTCGAGCCCGCGCCGGAGCGCGCCATCGAGAGCCTTCGCGGGTGTGCCGTAGAAGTGGTTGTGCACGGCCGCCCACTCCGCGAACTCGTCGCGGTCCCGCATGGCCACGAACTCCGCCTCGGTCACGAAGTGGAAATCGGTGCCGTCGACCTCGCCGGGCCGCGGCGACCTGGTGGTGTAGGAGACCGAGTAGTAGAGGTCGGGCACGAGCGAGCGCACCTCGTGGCACAGCGTGGTCTTGCCCGCGCCCGACGGCGCGGAGACGACCACCAATGTCCCCGCCGCTTGATCAGCTCCATGCTCGCCCTGGCTCGCTTGCGCTCGCCGGATGGCCGTATCCGCTCGGCTTGCCTGCGGCCGCCTCGCCCTGGCTCGCTTGCGCTCGCCCGATCGCCGTATCCGCTCGGCTTGCCTGCGGCCGCGCCTCGCCCATCACTCGAGGTTCTGCGTCTGCTCGCGCAGCTTCTCGAGCAGCGACTTGGCGGCGATCACGGCCTGGGAGATCTCGAGGTCGTCGGCTTTGGATCCCACCGTGTTCACCTCGCGGTTCGTCTCCTGGAGGAGGAAGTCGAGCGTTCGCCCGACCAGCCCGCCATCGCCGAGCAGGAGGGCGAGCTGGTCGAGATGAGCGCGGAGCCGCGCCAGCTCCTCGCTGATATCGGTCTTCTCCGCCCAGATGGCGACCTCGGTGACGATCCGCGTCTCGTCGATGGGCGCCTCTCCGAGGAGGGCCTGGATCCGCTCCCGGAGCCGTGCCGACCGGCGCGCCACCGCCACCGGCGCGCGCTCCGCGATCACGTCCACCTGGGCGGCGAGGGCGGCGTGAACCGCCAGGAGCTCGCGGCGGAGCGCCTCGCCCTCGGTCTCCCGGCGGCCGACGAGCTCGGCGAGCGCCCGGGTCAAGGTCTGCTCCAGCAGCGGCCACGCCTCTTCGGCGGTGACCGCGGGCTCGCCCTCTCTGGAGATCACGCCCGGCTGCCCGAGCAGCCAGGCCACCGTCGCCCCGCCGACCAGGCTGGTTTCGTCGGCGAGCCGCCGCGCGGTCGCCACGTATTCCCGCGCCAGCACCAGATCCACCGTGAGCGGGTTCAGGCTGCGGCCCTCGACGGGGACGAGGCTCACCGCGACGTCCACGCGGCCGCGCTGAACCGCGGACTGAACCAGCCGCCGCACGTCCTGCTCGAGGCTCGCGATGGCCCGGGGAAGCTTGACGGCGATGTCGAGGTGCCGGTGATTCACGGACTTCACCTCGACCGCCAGGCCCAGGCGCGCGTTCGCCGTCTCGGCCCGGCCATAGCCGGTCATGCTGCGGATCACAGCGACGCCTCGAAGGGACTCTGAGCGACGGGAGTCGGGGAAGAACCGTACCCTGCCATCGCTGCACGATAGCCCCAAAAACCCTTTTCTGTCAAGGAGTTTAGCCGTTTCCGCCGTTGACACGCGGAGCATCGGCCGTGTAGAGTGCGACCGGGTTCATCGAATCCCGATCCGTCCACCCGGCTCCTCGACCCAGGAGGGTCAGCCATGGCAGAGTTGCCCCAGCGCGCGCGGTCCACGTCGGCGCGATTTCCTCAGGACCGCCGGGCTCGCCGCCGGCATCGGCTCCATCGTCACCCCGCCCGACTCGGGCGTGCCTGGGCCCAGGGGCTCAAGCCCATCAGCGCCTCGCACAGCGTCTCCACCTTCGTCTACGGCCAGCACCTGGTGGCGGCCGCGAAGAAGCTCTTCGAGGAGGAAGGGCTCAAGACCCCGGACTTCGTCGTGCCGGGGGCGGCGCCAAGGTCGTCCAGGCATTGGCGGCGGGGCAGGTCCTGTTCGCCCTCGGCGACTCCAACCATCCGCTCAAGATCACCGAGAAGGGCAAGGACGCCCTCATGATCTTCGCCACCGACACCCGCTGCTCCTACGCCAATGTCGTGGCGCGCAAGGAGCTGTTCGACAAGGGTGTCAAGACGGTCGAGGCGCTCGCCGACCAGAAGCTGGTCGGCAGAAAGGCGGTGATCGCGGCCACCGCCATCGGCTCCGGGACGCACGTGTACGGCGTCTACGTGCTCAAGAACACCAAGGCGGCCGACGGCAAGCCGGTCAACGACCACGTGGAGTGGGTCGGTGGCGGCGCCTCCACCACGATGCTCGGCGGCCTCAAGGCGGGCAAGTTCGACGCGATCATGGCCGTGCCCGAATGGCAGTCCGCGGCGGTGGAAGAGGGCTTCGGTCGCCCGATCTTCGACGTCGCCGACGAGAAGGCGTGGAACCGCGTCTTCGGCGGGCCCATCCCGGTGACCGTGGGCTACGTGCTCAAGGAGACCATCGAGAAGTCCCCCGACCTCGTGCAGGGCTACGTCAACGCCAGCTACCGGGCTCAGCAGTGGATCCGCCGCGCCAAGGACGACGAGATCGTGGACCTCCTCTGGAAGCCCTTCATGGACACGCTTCAAGCGCGAGGTCGTCCTGGAATCGGTGCGCTACTACAAGACGATCTTCGACTGGGACTTCGCGATCGACGAGAAGGACTACGACCGGGGCATGAAGGTCTGGGTGCCGCTCGCCGTCGACAAGCCCATTCCCTATGCCAAAGGCGGTCGACATGAGCTTCGTCAAGAAGGCGCAGGCCAAGTTCAAGTCGTAAGGTGGCGGGCCGATGGTCCGCGTCAGCATCCGGGACCTCTCGAAGACCTTCATCCAGGGCCCTCGAGAGGTTCCCGCCGTCTCGCACGTCTCCTTCGACATCCGCGACGAGTGAGTTCGTCGCGCTCGTCGGGCCCTTCCGGCTGCGGGAAATCGACCATCCTCAACATGATCGGCGCCCTCGTCGCGCCCTCGGGCGGCGAGATCGTGGTCGACGGCGAGCGCGTCGCGGCGCGCCGCCGCCCCGAGGTCGGCTACGTCTTCCAGAAGGACACCGTGTTCCCGTGGCGCACGGTGGAGCGGAACATCGCGCTCGGCCTCGAGTACCGCGGGCGTCCCCGCGCCCGAGCGCGCGGCGCGCGTCGAGGAGGCGATCGCGCTCGCCGGGCTCGAGGGCTTCGAGGAGGCCTTTCCCGCCACGCTCTCCGGAGGCATGCGGCAGCGGGTGGCCCTGATGCGCTCGCTCGTCGTCGACCCGGAGATCCTCCTGATGGACGAGCCCTTCGGGGCGCTCGACACCCACACCAAGCTCAACCTGCACGCCGAGCTGCTTGCGGCTCTGGGAGGCCAAGCAGCAGACGGTGGTCTTCGTGACCCACGACCTCTCGGAGGCCATCACGCTCGCCGACCGGATCGTCGTGATGACGCGACGGCCGGGCCGCATCAAGCTGATCTACGACGTCGACGCTGCGCGCGCCCGCGCGACGTCATCACGGTGCGCGAGAGCCCGGAGTACCTGCGCGAGTACGGTCGAGATCTGGCACGCGCTCGGCGAGGAATTCCAGGAGGTGGCGCGGTGAGGACGCCGCCGTCGTGAGAACGCGCGACTGGGGCGTCATCGCGTGGCGGCTCGCCATCCTCGTGGGGTTCATCGGGGCCTGGCAGTGGCTGACCGGCATCAAGGCCATCAGCAAGACGCCCGGGCTCTACTGGATCGACCCGTTCTTCATCAGCCGGCCGTCGCTGATCGTGGAGCGCTTCCTCCATCTGGCGTCGGGCAAGGTGCGGCTCAGCATCTGGCAGATGGCGCTGTCCACCGTGCAGTCGACCGTCTGGGGCTTCCTCGTGGGCATCTCCACGGGCTTCGTGGCCGGGCTCGTCCTGGGCCGGAACGATCGGGCTGGCGCGCGTCTTCGAGCCCTACATCATCGCCTTCAACTCGCTGCCCCGCATCGCCCTGGTGCCGCTCATCACGATGATCTTCGGCTTCGGACTGCTCGCCAAGATCGTGCTCGCGTGGACCATCGTGTTCTTCATCGTGTTCTTCAATACCTTCCAGGGCGCGCGCAGCGTGGATGCCGACCTGATCTCGACGGCCCGGTTTCTCGGTGCGGGCGAGCGACAGATCATGCGCACGGTCATCATCCCGTCGACCCTCGCCTGGACGTTCGCCTCACTCACGCCGTCGATCTCCTTCGCGCTGATCGGCGTGGTCGTCGGCGAGTTCATCGGCGGCGAGTCGGGGGCGGGCTCGGCTATCTCATCATCCAGTCGCTCGGCACGCTGAACGCCGCCGACATGATGGTCGCCCTCCTGGTGCTGGGCGTCATCGGCATCGTCATGGCCCTCGGCATCAAGCAGGTCGAGACGCGCCTCCTGCGCTGGCGCCCGGAGTACCAGAAGCAGCTAAATCCTCGAAGGGAGCCTCGACGGCCCCCTCCGAGCCTCCCCCAAAGACGGATCGACTGCGCCGGCGGAGCCGGCGCTCGAAGCGGAACGCCCGACGCTGAGAGGCGGGCTCCACGTCGCCTACTCCGACACGCTCCTGGACTGGTCCGCAGTTTTCCTGAACCGCGCATCCCATGATCGGGCCGCGGTGACGCGGACGTGGCTATTCGCGAGTCATGCGCGCTGGCGAGGGTTACTCCGGGAGCCCGTTCAGGAGGTACATGGCCTGGATGATGTTCGTGGCCCGGTTGATGGAGCCGAACCACTTCTCGTAGATCGGGATGACGGCGCGCGAGCGATAGAGCCCGGCGAGCGCCCGGTCCACGGCGAGGCGAAAGGCCGGGTCATCGCGCCGCAGGACGAGCCCGTACGGCTCGTAGGTGAAGTACTCCTGCAGCAGCGTCAGCTTGGTCGCGTCCTTCGAGTTGGCCGCGAGGCCGAACAGGATGACGCGGTCCGAGGCAAAGGCATCGAAGGCGCCGCTGTCGAGCCCGGCGAGGCCGTCCACGTGGTCCTTCACGTTCAGCACTTTCGCGCCGCTGACGTTGTTGGCGCGGAACCAGTCCGCCAGCCCCCGCTCCGTGGTGGTCCCCGCGATGACGGCGAGCCGCTTGCCGGCGAGGTCGCCCGCGCCCTTGATGCCGGACGCCGTCGTCACGAGCAGGCTCCCGCCGTCCACGAAGGTCGTCAGGCTGAAGTCGACCTGCTCCTGGCGCGAGAGCGTGTGCGTCGTCGAGCCGCACTCGAGGTCCACGCTGCCGCCCGCGACCGCGGTGATCCGGCTATCCGACGTGACGCCCACCCACTTGATCTGGATCTTCGGCAGGCCCAGGCTTTGCTGGAGCGCCCCGACGACCTGCCGGCACAGGTCGATCGAGTATCCCGTCGGCGACTGATCGGCACCCACGAACGAAAACGGCACGGCGGAATCCCGGTAGCCGATGCGCGATGGCCCCGGAGTCCTTGATCTTCTTGAGCGTGCCCGACAGGTCCGCGGCCAAGGCTTCGCTCGTCGGCAGCAGGATCAGCAGGGCGAACCCCAGCGCGGGCAATCGCTTCATGGCGCTACTCTCCTCCGGCTCGGGCCGGTCACCCGGCTATGCGAGCGTGGCGATGTACGGCAGGTGGCGGTAGCGCTCGTCCCAGTCGAGGCCGTAGCCGACCACGAAGACGTCCGGAATGGCGTGGCCGACATAGTCGAGCGTGAGGTCGGGCGCGCGCTGACGCGTCTTGGCGAGGAGCGCGCACACGCGGAGCGAGGCGGGATTGCGCGTCTCGAAGTTCCGCAGGAGATACGAGAGCGTGAGGCCGCTCGCGCAGATGCCCTCGACCACGAGGACGTCCCGGCCCTCGATGGGATCGTCGAGGTCCTTTCTGATGCGCACGACGCCGGAGGCGCTCGCCTCGGCATACGGCACGGTCGAGATGAAGTCGAGGGTGGCGGGAATGGTGAGCTCGCGCACCAGGTCGGCGACGAACAGCGCGGCGCCCTTGAGCACGCCGACCAGGTGGAGCTGCTTGTCGGCATAGTCGCCCGAGATCTGGGCGCCGAGCCGCGCCACCTCACGCTCGATGGACACCTCGTCGAGCAGCACGTCGCCGAGGCCGTCGATGGCGCGCGCCATCACGCGAAGCGGGCGGCGCGGAGGAACTCGCGCGACTCTCCGACGAGGGCGCGATCCGCGAGCCCGGCGGCTTCCGCTTCGTCGAAGCACTGGGAGATGGTCAGGACCGAGTGGAGCGTGTAGCCGCGCGCGGCGAGCAGCTCGCGCCCGCCCTGCTCGCGGTCGATGAGGATGACGAGGTCGCGGACGACGAGGCCGGCCTCCTCGAGCGGCTCGATCGCCTCGAACTTGCTCGCGCCATCGGTGATGATGTCGTCGATCACGACGACGCGCTCGCCCGCCCGGTAGAGGCCCTCGATCCTCTTCCTGGTGCCGTAGCCCTTTTCCTCGCGGCGCGGGTAGAGGAGAGGCACGCGGCCCGCGAGGCTCGCCGCCACGGCGAGCGGCAGCCCGGCATACGGAATCCCCGCGATCCGGTCCCCCGCAGCGGGCCACCGCCTGGGCCATGAGCGCGCCGATCTGCTCGAGGACGTCCGGGTAGGAGACCACCACGCGCAGGTCGATGTAGAACGGGGACACGATGCCGGACTTGAGCGTGAACTCGCCGAAGCGGATGGCGCCGATCTCGAACAGGCGCCGGACGAGCGCGGCGTGCGGCGCTGCCGTCATGCGCATATCTCCTCGAGGATGGCCGCCGCGGCCGCGGCGGGATCGGGCGCGCCGGTGATGGGCCGCCCGACCACGAGGTAGTGGGCGCCCGCCCGCGCGGCGGCGCCCGGCGTCGCGACGCGCGACTGGTCGCCGGCCGCGCTCCCCGCCGGCCGCACCCCGGGGTGACGATGACCCAGGCGGCGCCGAGGCTCCGGCGAATGGCCGCGATCTCGACGGGCGAGGCCACTGTGCCGTCGAGCCCCGCCTCGCGGGCGAGCTCGGAGAGGTGCAGCACGTGGCCTTCGACCGACGAGGTGACGCCGAGCTCGCGGTGCAGCGCGGCGCGGTCGAGGCTCGTGAGCACGGTGACCGCGATCGCGAGCGGCCGGCGCACGGACAGCTCTTCGGCCGCCGCCGCGGCGCCGTCCGCGGCCGCCTTCATCATGGCCAGGCCGCCCGAGGCGTGGACATTGAACATGAACACACCGAGGCGCGCCGCCTCCCGCGCCGCCCCGCCACCGTGTTCGGGATGTCGTGGAACTTGAGGTCGAGGAACACCTCGGCCCCGCGCTTCTGGATCGCCTCCACCACGGCCGGGCCGCCGGCGGTGAAGAGCTGGGAGCCGATCTTGAAGCGGCGCACGAGGCCGTCGAGCCGTTCGGCCAGCCGCTCGGCCTGGGCGAGGGAGTCCACGTCGAGCGCGACGATGAGGCGGTCTCGGCGGATCAGGTGGCGCCATGGAACTCCTGTAGCGACTGGACGGAGATCTCGCCCTTGAGCAAGGCCTCGATGCCGCCGATGGCCGCCTGGGCGCCGTCCACGGTCGTGTAGTAGGGGATGTTCTGGGTCACGGCGGTGCGGCGGATGACGTAGGAGTCCTTCCGCGCGCGGCCGTCCTCGGGCGTATTGAAGACGAGGGCGATCTCCCGCGCTTCATGAGGTCGACGATGTTCGGCCGGTATCCCTCGGCCACCTTGTGGATGGTCTCGACCGTCATGCCCTGGCGCGCGAGGAGCTTGGCGGTGCCCGCCGTCGCCACGAGGGTGAAGCCCATGTCGGCGAGGCGCTTGGCGACCTGGAGCACGGCGCGCTTGTCGCGGTTCTTGACGGAGAGGAAGACCTTGCCCGAGGTGGGCAGGGGCGAGCCGGCGGCGAGCTGGGATTTGACGTAGGCCTTGCGGAAGTCGCGGTCGATCCCCATCACCTCGCCCGTCGACTTCATCTCCGGGCCGAGCACGGTGTCGACGCCGGGGAACTTGATGAACGGGAACACGGCTTCCTTCACGGCGATGTGCTTGACCTCGCGCTCCTCGACGAAGCCGAGCTCCTCGAGCGTCATGCCGAGCATCACCTTGGTGGCGAGCTTGGCCGAGCGGCACGCCGATGGCCTTGGACACGAACGGGACGGTGCGCGAGGCGCGCGGGTTCACCTCGAGGACGAAGACCTGCTCGTTCTTGATGGCGAACTGGATGTTCAGGAGCCCGATCACGCCCAGCTCCCGCGCGAGGGCGCGCGTCTGCCCCACGATCCGCTCGACCTGGTCGTCGCCGAGCGAGTAGGGCGGCAGCGCGCAGGCGGAATCGCCCGAGTGCACGCCCGCCTTCTCCACGTGCTCCATGACCCCGCCCACCACGACCCGCTCGCCGTCGGCGATGGCGTCCACGTCGATCTCGAGGGCGTCCTCGAGGAACTTGTCGACGAGGATGGGATGCTCCGGGCTCACGCGCACCGCCTCGGTCATGTAGCGGCGGAGGTCTTCCTCGTCGTAGACGATCTGCATGGCCCGCCCGCCGAGCACGTAGGACGGGCGCACCAGCGCGGGGTAGCCGATGGTGGCGGCGATGCGGGCGGCTTCCTCGTAGGAGCGGGCGGTGTCGCCGGGCGCCTGCGCGAGCCCGAGATCTTCGATCAGCGCGGAAAAGCGGCGGCGGTCCTCGGCGCGGTCGATGGCGTCGGGCGGTGTGCCCAGGATCGGCACGCCCGCCTTCTCGAGCGCGACGACCAGCTTGAGCGGCGTCTGCCCGCCGAACTGGACGATGACGCCGCGGGGCCGCTCGCGCTCCACGATGTTCATCACGTCCTCGAACGTCAGCGGCTCGAAGTAGAGGCGGTCGGAGGTGTCGTAGTCCGTCGAGACGGTCTCCGGGATTGCAGTTGACCATGATCGCCTCCACGCCCGCCTCGCGGAGCGCGAAGGCGGCGTGGACGCAGGCGTAGTCGAACTCGATGCCCTGGCCGATGCGGTTCGGCCCCGAGCCGAGGATGACGACCTTCTCGCGCGCGGTGGCCGGCGCCTCGTCCTCTTCCTCGTACGTCGAGTAGAGGTAGGGCGTGTGCGCCTCGAACTCGGCGGCGCAGGTGTCGACCATCTTGAACGTGGCGGCGATGCCCGCGGCGAGGCGCGCGCGAGCGCACGAGGGCCTCGGTCGTCCCGCAGAGCTCGGCGAGGCGCCGGTCCGCGAAGCCCATCTGCTTGGCGCGCCGGAGGACGTGCGGGATCGCCCGTGCCCGCGCGCGCGATGACGGGCTCGAAGAGGACGATCTCGCGGATGTTCTCGAGGAACCAGGGATCGATGGCGGACAGCGCGGCGATCTCCGCCGTGCTCATGCCGCGCCGGTACCCCTCGGCGACGGCGAAGCAGCGCTCGGGCGTCGGGATGCGGATCTTCTGGCGCAGCTCCTCGAGATCGGCGACGGGCTTGTCCAGCGTGAGGCCCCAGCGGTCCTGCTCGAGCGAGCGCACCGCCTTCTGCAGCGCCTCCTTGAACGTGCGCCCGATGGCCATGACCTCGCCCACCGACTTCATCTGGGTGGTGAGGGTCGGGTCGGCCTCGGGGAACTTCTCGAAGGCCCAGCGCGGGAACTTGACCACGCAGTAGTCGATGGCGGGCTCGAACGAGGCCGGCGTCTCGCGCGTGATGTCGTTCCGGAGCTCGTCGAGGGTGTAGCCCACCGCGAGCTTGGCGGCGATCTTCGCGATGGGGAAGCCCGTCGCCTTCGAGGCGAGCGCGGAGGAGCGCGACACGCGCGGGTTCATCTCGATGACGACCATGCGCCCGTCGACGGGATTGATGCCGAACTGGATGTTCGAGCCGCCCGTCTCGACGCCGATCTCGCGGATGATGGCGATCGAGGCGTCGCGCATGAGCTGGTATTCCTTGTCGGTCAGCGTCTGCGCGGGCGCCACCGTGATGGAGTCGCCGGTGTGCACGCCCATCGGATCGAAGTTCTCGATCGAGCAGATGATGACGACGTTGTCGGCGAGGTCGCGCATCACCTCGAGCTCGAACTCCTTCCAGCCGATCACGGATTCCTCGACGAGGACCTGCTGGACCGGGCTCTGCTGAAGCCCCCACTTGACGGCGGCCTCCAGCTCCTCCGGGTGATACGCGATCGATCCGCCCGTGCCGCCGAGCGTGAAGGACGGGCGGATGATGAGCGGGAACTCCATCCGCCGCTGCCGCATGCCCTCGAGCGCGTCGGACGCCGTGCTGGGCGAAGAAGCCGCGCGGCATGGCGAGGCCGATGCGCGCCATGGCGGCGCCGAAGAGGTTCCGGTCCTCCGCCGTCTTGATGGCGGGCAGCTTGGCGCCGATCAGCTCGACGCCGTAGCGGTCGAGCGTGCCGTCCTCGGCCAGCGCCACGGCCAGATTGAGCGCCGGTCTGGCCGCCCACCGTCGGCAGGAGCGCATCGGGCCGCTCCCGCTCGATGATCTTCGCCACGAACTCCGGCGTGAGCGGCTCGACGTACGTGCGCTGCGCCATCTCCGGGTCCGTCATGATGGTGGCCGGGATTGGAGTTGACGAGGACGACCTCGAAGCCCTCTTCGCGGAGCGCCTTGCACGGCCTGGGTGCCCGAGTAGTCGAACTCGCACGCCTGCCCGATGACGATGGGCCCCGAGCCGATCAGGAGGATCTTCTTGATGTCGGTGCGCTTCGGCACAGTCGCTCGCTACTCTTCCACCAGCCCGTAGACGATCGACGTCTCCGCGGGCGGCCTCGTCGCGCGCGATACAGGACGTCGTCGAGCCGGCCGGGGCCGATCCACACCACCTCGCCGTTGCCCCAGAGCTTTTCGGCGAGGACGCTCATGCGCTTCACCACGCGCTCCTTGACGGCGTGCGCTTCGATTGACAGCTCGCTCTCGGTGGTGAACACGGCCCACTCCGGGCTTCTGCCCGGTGTCATCGGTCTTCCGGTAGGCGATCAGGTACTTGGGCATGCGTGCCTCACTCTCCCTTGCCGCCGCTCATCAGGTCGATGAAGCGGTGGAACAGGTAGTGCGCATCGTGCGGGCCCGGCGAGGCCTCCGGGTGATACTGCACCGAGAAGATCGGCAGCTCCCGATGCCGCATGCCCTCCGAGGTCCCGTCGTTCAGGTTGACGTGGGTTTCGTCCAGGCCGAGCTTCGCGACGGACGCCGGGTCCACCGCGAAGCCGTGGTTCTGCGCGGTGATCTCCACGCGCCCGGTCGCGAGATCGCGCACCGGGTGGTTGGCGCCGTGATGGCCGAACTTGAGCTTGTAGGTGCTTGCCCCCGAGGGCCAGCCCCAGGATCTGATTGCCGAGGCAGATGCCGAAGATGGGCGTGCGGCCGACGAGGCCGCGCACGGACTCGACGAGGTAGGGGACCGCCTCCGGGTCGCCCGGTCCATTGGAGAGGAAGACCCCATGCGGCTTCATCTCGAGGACGGCCTCGGCCGGCGTCCGGGCGGGCACCACCGTCACGCCGCACCCGAGCGAGGCGAGCTGGCGGAGGATGTTCTGCTTGATCCCCGAATCGAAGGCCACCACGCGGAAGCGCGGCTCGGGCGGCGCGGTATAGCCGCGCGCGAGATCCCACGTGCCCTGGTCCCAGCCATGGGGCTCGGCCACCGACACCTCGGTCACGAGGTCGCGGCCGACGAGGCCGGGCAGCGCGCGCGCCCGCTCGACGAGCCGGTCGGCGTCGGCCTCGACCGTCGAGATGATGCCTTCCTGGGCGCCGTGATCGCGCAGGTGGCGCGTGAGGGCGCGCGTGTCGATGCCCTGGATGGCGACGATGCCGTGCTCCCGCAGGTAGTCCTCGAGCCGCATCCGGCCGCGCCAGTTCGACGGGTAGCCGCACATCTCCTTCACGATGAAGCCGTTGACCCAGGGCCGGCGCGACTCGACGTCTTCGGGACTGATCCCGTAGTTGCCGATGAGCGGGTACGTCATGCAGACCATCTGGCCGCGGTACGACGGGTCGGTGAGGATTTCCTGATATCCCGTCATCGACGTGTTGAAGACGACCTCGCCCGAGGCCTCGCCGCCGGCGCCGCAGGCGTCGCCGCGGAAGACGCGGCCGTCCGCGAGAGCGAGCAGGGCGGGCGTCATGGCTTCACCGGCACGCCGGCGACGATGGTCATCCACGGCACGCCGCGCCCGGTGGCGCCCGCGAAGGGCGTATTGCGGCTCCTCGAGCGGAACGCCGCGGGCTTCACCGTCCATGCCTCCTCGAGGTCGAGCACGGTGATGTCGGCCGCCGTCCCGATGGCCAGGCTTCCGCCGGGCAGATTCAGCAAGCCGGGCCGGCGCGACGGAGAGTCGGGTCACCAGCGTGGCGAGGTCGATGACGCCCGGCCGCACGAGGCGATCGAGCAGGAGCGGCACCGCCGTCTCGAGCCCGACCACGCCGTTGGCGGCCTCCTCGAACTCGTCCTCCTTCTCGGACGTCGCGTGGGGCGCGTGGTCGGTGGCGATGCAGTCGACGGTGCCGTCGGCGAGCGCCTCGACCAGCGCCTCGACGTCGCGCTTGCCGCGGAGCGGCGGCGCCATCTTGGTATTGGGGTCGTAGCTCGCGCACCGCCTCGTCGCTCAGGAGGAGGTGGTGCGGGGTCGCCTCCGCGGTGACGCGGACGCCCCGCGCCTTGGCGTCGCGCACCATGCGCACCGCCCCCGCCGTCGAGATGTGCGCGATGTGCAGGTGCGCGCCCGTCAGCTCGGCCAGCACGATGTCGCGGGCGACCATGACCTCTTCCGCGGCGGCGGGCTGGCCGGAGAGCCCGAGCTCGGTCGAGACGATGCCCTCGTTCATCGCGGCGTCGCGGGCCAGGTGGCAGTCTTCCGCATGGCTGATGATGGGCGTGCCGAAGGGCAGGGCGTACTCCATGGCGCGGCGGTAGAGCTCCGCGTTCATCACGCACTTGCCGTCGTCGGAGAAGGCGACGCAGCCGGCCTCGGCCTGCTCGGCCATCTCGGCGAGCTGGGTGCCCTCGAGGTTCTTCGTCACCGCGCCGATCGGGTACACGCGCACGACGCCCTCGACGCGCGCGCGTGCCAGGATGTAGTCGGTGACGGCGCGGTTGTCGTTGACGGGGAGCGTATTGGCCATGCAGCACACCGCGGTGAACCCGCCCGCCGCCGCCGCGCGCGTGCCGCTCGCGATCGTCTCCTTGTACTCGTAGCCCGGGCTCGCGCAGGTGGACGTGCATGTCGATCAGCCCGGGGCACACCACCTTGCCCGTCGCGTCCGATCGTCTCCGTCGCGGCCGGCGCCTTGAGCCCGCGGCCCAGCTTGGCGATGCGGCCATTGGCGACGAGGACGTCCTGGACCGCGTCGACGCCGTTGGCCGGGTCCAGCACCCGGCCATTGACGATGAGGAGGCTCATGCCGCCGCCTTGCTCCCGGTGAGGAGATAGAGCACCGCCATGCGGACGGCGACGCCGTTCTTCACCTGGTCGAGGATCACCGAGTACGGGCCGTCGGCCACCTCGGGCGACAGCTCGACGCCGCGGTTCACCGGGCCCGGATGCATGATCAGCACGTCGGGCCGGCACTGTTGCAGGCGCGCGAGGGACAGCCCCCACACGCGCGAGTACTCGCGCAGCGGACGGGATGAAGCCCCCTGCATCCGCTCGTGCTGCAGGCGCAGCATCATGATGACGTCGGCATGGGCGATCGCCTCCTCGAGGCGATGGCTCACCTTGACGCCCAGCTCCTGGCAGGCCGCCGGGATCAGGGTCGGCGGCCCCGCCACCGTCACCGTCATGCCCATCGTCTTCATGCCGTGGATGTTCGAGCGCGCCACGCGGCTATGCGCGACGTCGCCCACGATGGCGACGTTGAGGCCGTCGAGGTGGCCCTTCTTCTCCCGGATCGTCAGGAGGTCGAGCAGCGCCTGCGTCGGATGCTCGTGCGCGCCGTCGCCCGCGTTCACGACCGCGCAGTTCAGATGGCGCGCGAGCAGCGCGGCGGCGCCCGACGCCTTGTGGCGGACCACGACGACGTCGGGGCTCATGGCCTCGATGTTCTTGGCGGTGTCGAGCAGGCTCTCGCCCTTCTCGGCGCTCGAGCCCGAGGCGGAGAAGTTGATGACGTCGGCGGACAGCCACTTGCCCGCGATCTCGAACGACGTCCGCGTGCGCGTCGAGGCCTCGTAGAAGAGGTTGACCACGGTCTTGCCCCGCAGCGTCGGCACCTTCTTGATCTCGCGGCCCGCGATCTCCTTCATCGTCTCGGCGGTGTCGAGCAGGTCGCCGATCTCCGCGGCGTCGAGGTCCTGCATGCTGAGGAGGTCCTTGCGCTTCCACGCCATCGTCTAGTCCTCCGGCTCGCGGATCACGACGCGGTCGATCCCATCGTGCTCGCGGAGCATGACGGCCACGATCTCCCGGCGGCTCGTGGGCAGGTTCTTGCCGATATAGTCGGGGCGGATGGGCAGCTCGCGATGGCCGCGGTCGACGAGGACGGCCAGGCGGATGATGCGCGGCCGGCCGAAGTCCATCAGGGCGTCCATGGCGGCGCGGATCGTCCGGCCCGTGAAGAGCACGTCGTCGACGAGGACCACGATGCGACCCTTGACGGAGAAGCTGATCTCGGTGCTGCGCACCTGCGGCTGCTCGGCCTTGAGCCCGAGGTCGTCGCGATAGAGCGTGATGTCGAGGGCGCCCACGGGCGGCTTCACCGCTTCGATCGCCTCGATCTTCTGGGCGATGCGCTCGGCGAGAGTTTCTCCGCGCGTCTTGATGCCGACGAGCGCGACCTCGTCCACGCCCTGGGCCTGCTCGACGATCTCGTGGGCGATGCGGGTCAGCGCGCGATCGAGCGTGACCTCGTCGAGGACCTGTGTCTTGTCCCGATAGGTCATCGCGGGCAAAAAAGAGCCCGCGCGGGGCTTGGAGCGAGTCGGTCGGAATGACCGGAACTTGGGCTGCATCGTCATGGCGCTCCTTGCCGGCCTCACAGGGCCCGCTTAAAGGAGTGATTCAAGGTGCTGCGTCAGATTACCCTCGGCGCTCGCGCGCTGTCAAGAGCGATGCGGATCCGGTCACCATGTCCTCCACGGCTCGGCGATGCTGCGCCTGGTGCTCCACGGTGATACGACCGCGCTTGATCACGAAGAGGGGCGGCGCCAGCGCGGCGATCACGTCCTCGGCGCGCTCGGTCTCCCAGACGACGAGGTCGGCGGCGGCGCCTTCCGCCACGCGCGCGGGGCCGCGCCCGAGCATGCGCGCGGGGTGCTCGGTGAGCATGTCGAGCGCGGCGAGCAGATCGAGGCGCGTTCCCATGTGGCAGCCGACGCTGACGAGGAAGCCCATCAGCGCCAGATTGGCGGTGCCGACGGGCGTGAAGGCATTGCGCACGTTGTTGGTGGCCGCCGCCACGGGCACGCCCGCGGCGAGCAGGCGCTTGACGGGGGCGAGGCCGCGCCGGATGTTGTGGCCATCGCGCCGCCCCATCAGATAGAGATCGGTGGCGGGGAGCACGATGACGCCGAGCCCCGCGGCGCGGATTTCCGCGATGACCTCGTCCTGCTGCGGCGGCGGCAGGGCGCCGAGCTCGGTGACATGTCCCACCGCGACCTTGCCCTGCCAGCCGTGGCGCACCGCCTGCTCGGCGATATACCGCACGTCGAGGTGCTCGGGCTCGTCGGCGAAGTCCACGTGGAAGTCAGCATAGACGCCGAACTCCGTCGCGAGCCGGAACACGATGTCGATCTGGGCGCGCGCGTCGCTGTCATTGTACGGGCAGCCGCCGACGAGATCGGCGCCCTCGCGCAGCGCGCGCGCGAGCAGGGCTTCCGTGCCGGGCGCCTGCAAGATGCCCTCCTGGGCGAAGGCGCAGAGCTGCAGGTCGATCGCCGGACGGTACTCGTCCCGAAGCGGCACGAGCGCCTCGAGGGCCTTGAGCTCGACGATGGGATCGACCTCGACGTGGCTGCGCATCGCCGTCGTGCCGTGGCTCACCGCCATGTCCAGCACCGCCCGCGCCCGCGCGCGAATGTCCTCGACGGTGAAGCGACGCTTGGCGAGGCCGGTGACGCGGATCGCCTCGTCGAGCGTGCCGAGCACGCCCGGCGCGCGCTCGGACAAGAGCGCCTTGTCGAGGTGGATATGCGCGTCCACCAGCCCCGGCGTCACCGCTCGCCCCCACACTCGACCAGCCGATGCGCTGCCCGCTCCGTCAGGGCCCCGAGCTCGGCGATCACGCCATCCCGACAGCCGATGTCGGTCGCGCGCCCATCGGCCAGGCGACAGTCGCGCAAGACCAGATCGAACGCCGTCACCGCGCCCGGTCGACCGTGCGCGTCGCGACTAGCGCCGCTAGAGCGCCTGTCAGAGAAACCCTCTAGGAGCCCGCGCCAGTAGCGCTTCCCTTCCAGACGGATGATGCGGCCGAAGCCGGGCGCCTCGAAGTGGCCGGCCGCGACGAGGATCTTCTCGCGCTCGAGCCGCTCGACGAGCGCCCGCCGCGTCTGGCGCGTCAGCTCCGGGTCCATGTCCGCGCGCGAGACCCAGTCGGGCTCCTGGAACTGCACCGGCGTATGCGCGGCGTCGCCGAGGACGAGCGCCCGCTCGCCGCCGGAGGTGACCAGGATGCTCACGTGGCCCGGCGTATGCCCGGGCGTCGGCACCGCGGTCAGCTCGGGCGTGATGCTGTGCTCGCCGTGCATGAGCTCGACGAGCCCGAGCTGCTCGAGCGGCCAGACGCAGGTCGGCGCATTGGGAAAGCGCGTGGGCTGCACGTCCGGCTGATGACAGGTCTCCCAGTCCACGGCGCTCATCCAGTACCGCGCCTTGGGAAACGTCGGCACGTACGCGCCCGCCTCGGACAGGAGGTTCCAGCCGACGTGATCGCGGTGGAGATGGGTCATGACCACCATGTCCACCTCGTCCGGCCGCACGCCATTGGCCGCGAAGTCGCGCATCAGCTCGCCCCACGGGACGTCCGGGGTGTCGGCAGGCCGCGGGCCGAGGCCGGTGTCGACGAGGATGGTCCGGCCATTGGCCCGGATCAGGTAGGAGCCGAGGTTGAAGCGCACCTTGTGCTCGTCCGTCAGGTGCGACTCATAGGGACCCCACTCGTTCTCGGGAATCGTCGGGAAGAAGTTGCACGGATCGAACTCGAGCATCCCGTCGGATAGCTGCATGATCTCGACATTGCCCACCCGGATCACGTTGTTCGCCATGAGATGTCGCCTCGCCTCCTTGCCGCATGTGATGAGTCGCTCTAGCCGGTTTCTCCAACAGGCTCCTTGCCAGTGGCAGCATGACGAGAGGGAGGATAGCTGGCCGGTCGTTGATTTGCAAAAGGCCCCGGCTTCGGCCGTCAGCCGTTCCGGGGATCTGTCTCCGAGACGAGGGCGGCCAGCGCCGCTTCGAAGCAGGCCAGCGGTGCCCGCACCACACCGGCGCCGATCTGGCCCGTGCCGGGGATTCTGCCCGCGATGCCGGTATTGATGAGCGGCGCGATCCCGGTTTCGACCACTCGGCACACGTCGATCCCGACGGGCGTGCCGCGCTCGTCGAGCGTCGGCATGCGGAAGTGGGGATGCTCGCCCAGGCAGATCTCGGCCATCTCCTCCGTGATCCTGATGGCGTCGGCGAGCCCGCCCGCGCCCACGAAGCGGACGACCGAGGGCGAGGCCGCCATGGCGAAGCCGCCGAGCCCGATGGTCTCGACGATGGCGCTGTCGCCGATGTCGGGGTTCGCGTCCTCGGGCCCGAAGCCGGGGAAGTAGAGGCCGCGCGGGACGTTGACCTCCGCCGTGAACCAGCGGTCGCCGAGGCCGGCGACGCGGATGCCGAACTCGGTGCCATTGCGCGCCATCGTGGCCACCATCGTCGAGCCGGCGATGCCGAGGCACGGATCGGCGCCCGCCTTGCCCGCGGCCATGGCGAGGTTCAGGAAGAACTGGTCGTTGCCGCCCATGAGCTCCGCGATCCGCGCGATGTCCTCGGTGTGCAGCGGCCGCCCGCGCCACGTGCGGCATCAGGATCCGGCCGAGGAGCGCCGAGGCGGCGACATTGCGCTGGTGCATCTCGTCACCCATGCGGAAGCGCCTGGCTCATGATGGCCCGTAGATCAATGCCGCCAGTAGCGCGAATGGCCGCGCCGAGGAGCGGGCCCGCCTGGTGCTCGAGCCAGCGCAGGCGCTCGATCACCGTGTCGTCATTCGCCCCGAATCGCAGGACCTTGCCCAGGCCCTCGTTGATGGTGGCCGAGGCGCGATTGCCGTGGGCGCGATTCTCCACGACGAAGACCGGCATGGACGGCGTCACGATGCCCGTCATCGGCCCCGCGGCGCCCATGCCGTGGCACGGCGCGATGCGCACCTCGCCGCGGAGGACGAGGTCCCGCGCGGCCGCGTCGTCGGGCGCCCAGCCCTCGTAGCGGACGGCGCAGAGGATGGACGCCTGCATGGTGGCGCACATCCGCGCCCACGCGAGCGGCGGTCCCGCGTGGAGCACCGTCCGCTCCGGGAGGCCGATCGCCTCGCGGGCGGGCCGGCAATCCACCAGGAAGGGCTGCGCCTCGACCAGCCGTCGGAGCGCCATGTCATTGGCCGCCCCTACGTGCTCGCCGTCGAGCGCGGCGAGCTGCGCCGCCTTCGCGGGATCGGCGCCCGCGGGCGGCGCCCAGTCCACGTGGGTCACGGGCACGCCGAGCCGCTCGAGATCGGCGGCGAAGCCCTCGAGCCCGACATTGATCACGCGCGGCCCGCGCTTGCAGACCCTCCCGGATGCGGTCGGGCCTCCTGCGACGCGGTCGGCAGCCGGGCCTATCGCGCGGTCACGGGTGTCCGTCAAGAGCGCGTTCATCACGCGGTCGGGCCCGGCGATGCACGCGGCGGCGCGCGCGGCCTGGGCATTGGACGGCAGCACCCAGGCGCCGGCCCGCTCGAGCCGGGCGATCTGACCGGCCAGCCCTTGGGGATCGGCGGCGGTGCCGATCACGCTCAGGACGATGGCGAGCGCCCGGCCGCGGCCGCGCGCGGCCTCGAGCGCGGGCGCCAGATCGGCCGCGGGATCGGCGGCGGCGCCCAGGCCGAGCACCACGTCGAGCAGCAAGACGCCCGACATCGTTCGTCGCGGGCCGCGGCGGCGATCGCCTGCAGCCGCAGGGTGGGATCGAGCATGGGATGGGCGCGTGAGACGGTGTGCTCGTCGGCTCCGAGGTCGACGATCTGGTGCTGGCTCCGCGAGGGCGCGAGCTGCGGCTGCTCGGGCGGTCGGGGACTCATGTTCGTGTCGATGGGGCCGAGCCAGGGCTCGAGGACGAGCGCGGCCTCGTGGGCGAGCGTCCCGCCCGCATAGAGCCCGCGGATGGCCGTCCCTCCGCCCCGCAAGCCGCGGCGCGCCGCCTCGACGCGCCGCCGCACCTCTTCGGGCGAGAGCGAGAACGCGCGCGGCGACCAGCGCGAGCCCGCGATGACGGCGCGGCAGGCGTCTTCGAGGGTCGCAACCGTGGTGATGCCGTGCTCGGTACCGGTCCGGATGTCCTTGCCCAGCAGGGCGACGACGGCGGGCTTGCCGATGGCGCGGAGCTTCGTCTCGACGGCGCGCCGCACGGCGGGTGCGCCGGGCTTGCCGATCACGGCGATGACCTCGGTCGCGGCATCGGCGCCGAGGGCGTCGAGCGCGGCGAGCGTCATGAGCCCGCCGACGGCTACGCTCATGTCGCGACCGCCCACGCCGATGGCCTGCGAGATGCCCTCGCCCTGCGCCGCGAGGAGCGCCGCCACCTGCTGCAATCCCGTGCCCGAGGCCGCCACCATCCCGACGCGTCCGCGCGGGACGAGATTGGCAAAGCCGAGCGGGATGCCGCCGAGATAGGCGGTGCCGCAATCCGGGCCCATCACGAGCAGCCCTCGCGGGGCGGCGAGCTGCTTGAGGGCGACTTCGTCCTCGATCGACACGTTGTCGCTCCAGATCATCACGTGGAGCCCGCGGGCGAGTGCGCGGCGCGCCTCGGCGGCGGCCCAGGCGCCGGGCACCGAGATCAGCGCGAGGTCGGCATCGGGCATCCGGCGCAGCGCGCCGTCGATGGTGCGCGGCGCGTGGCGGCCGCCGTGCTCTCGCCGCGCGCGCTGGGCGGAGAGGAGCTCCTCGGCCCGCGCCCGCGCCGGAAGGGCCGCGGCGGGCGCCGCATCGATCACGACGACGAGGTCGTTCCGGGCCCGCCGCCGCCGCCTCGGCGGTGAGCAGCCCCGCCTGCGCGAGGAGTCTCGCGGTTCGCGGGCGTGCCCATGAGCGCGGCGGCCTCGGCGACGTCGGGCCGCGCGCGAAGCTCTCGGGCCAGGGCGAGCAGCGCCACCGAGTCCTGGTAGAAGCTCGGCCTGACGAGGGTGAGGAGCGCCATCAGAGATCCGCCGTCAGTGGAGCGCCATCAGAAGACGAGCGCCTCGACGGCAAGTCGCACGCCCGTGGCCGTGTCGGCGCCCGAGGTGGCGCCCAGCTCGAGCAGGTCGTCGAGCGCGGCCGGGCGCGCGGCACATCGGCGGCGGTCAGGAGCGCGATGACGATCTCGGAGAAGCGGCCCTCGAGCGCCTCGAGGAGGAACTCGCGCGCCACGAGCGTGGTGCCCTCGCGGGCGGTATTGGCGAGCGCCCGCCCGATCCCGGGATTATCGAGGACGAAGTCCGGCCGGAAGCGCCGGGCGACGGCGAGGCTGCCCACCAGCAGGTCATCGCCGGCGGGGTGAGCCCTTCGCCGAGGCCGATCAGGCGGCGCGCGCCGTCGACGAAGCGGTCGGCGTCTCCGCGCCGCAGTCCCTCGGCGAGCCGGCGCCGGCCCTCGAGCGCGATCGCCGAGGCCAGGGACGGCGCGGCAGGCCGGCCGTGGCGCCTCGGCCAGCGCGGCGGCGAGCGCGCGCGGGTCGGAGCCGGCGCCGATCGACGTGTCGACCACCCGGGCGGCGGAGCAATCGAGCCGCAGCGCGCCGAGCGCGAGACATGCACGGCCCTCGCGCTGGACCGGGATGCCGGGCTCGAGCTCGCGCCACGGGAGGCGCTCGTCGAGCGCGACCGCGAATGGCGCGGCGAGGGGACCCGGTCCATGGAGGGTCAAGAGGCGTCCGTCGGCGCCGAGGAGATTCACGGCGCGCTCGAAGACGGAGTGCACGCGGCCGATCACGCGTGGGCCTGCCGCGAGCCGGCGGGCGGCGCTATCGCCGAGCCTCGACACACCGACGATGCGGGCGGCGCTCGCACGCGTGACCGATCATGGGTCGATTGGGTCTCTGGCACTGGGGCAAGTTGTGAGCCAGACGAGGCGCGAGCGCCCGGCAGCCCGAGGCGTATGTGAGGCTGGGCGAGCCGCAGCCGTAGGCAGGCGAGCGATGTGGACCGGTGAGAGCCGCTGCAGCCGTAGGCGAGCAGCGGATTGAGCCCGGCAGCGTGAGCGAGCCCGTTGGCTGCCAGGGCGCTCGCAACGTGGCAGTTCGAGCTGAGCAGCTCGGCTGCGAGGCGAGGGCTGGTGGATCTGGCGAAGCAAATTGACCCAGTGCCGATCAGCGCGTGGGTTCGGCGACTAGGAGCCGGTAGCCGAGGTCCGCATTGTCCTGGGTGCGCAGGTGGCCGAACCGGGCGTCCCAGCGGCCTTCGTCGAGGTCCGCGGCGAGCCGGGCGAGGCCCTCGTCGAGCGCGCCCGAGGGAGCTGGGCGAAGCCGGATATGCCCCGGCGCACGCCGGGATCGAGATAGGCGTCGGGCCGGCGCCAGAAGGCGCCGAGAAAGCCGTCCACGCAATCGTGAGGCACGAGGACCGGATGCGCGTCCATCGCCCTGAAGCACCGAGCGATGTCCGGCAGCCGCGGGAAGCGCGGGAGGTCGAGGTCGACGATCGCGGGCAGGTACTCGGTCGTGAGCCAGAAGAGATCCCGACAGGACGGATCCCAGGTGAGGATGACCACGCGGCGGCGCGCCACGCGGGCAAGCTCGGCGAGACCGCCCGCGCGATCCGTCCAGTGGTGCAGGGTGAGGACGGCGAGGGCGGCGTCGAAGGAGGCGTCCGCAAACGGGAGGTGCTCGGCGACGGCCTGCACGACCGGTGCTGCCCCGGGGCCCGCTGCCGGATCATCGCGGGCGAGGGCTCGACGGCCGTCACGCGCAGATGGGACGGTTCGTAGGAGCCGGCGCCCGCCCCACGTTCACGACCGAGCGCGCGTCGCCGAGCGCCGGTGTCGATGGCGCGCGCGATCCGCGGATCGGGCCGGCGCGTGACCGCGTAGCCGCGGCCGATCTCGTCGTAGACGGGTGAGGTGCCCATCGGGGAGCCCAGCGCGCGATCAGCCCTTGGGCGGCGTGATCCCGTAAGTCTTGAGCTTCCGGTACAGATGGCTCCGCTCGATGCCGAGCTTCTGCGCCGTCCTCGTCATGTTCCAGTCGAGGACGCGGAGCTCGCTCAGGATGTACGCGCGCTCGAAGGCCTCGCGCGCCTCCTTGAGCGTCTTCTCCTTCTGGCTTTCGTCGGCGCCGGAGGGCGGCATCGCGCGGGCGGAGCGGCGGGGGCAGGGCCTCGGGGCCGATCACGTCTCCCGGCGTCATGATGACGAGCCGCTCGACCATGTTGCGCAGCTCGCGGACATTCCCCGGCCAGTCGTAGGAGAGGAAGTAGGCGAGGGCCTCCACCGACATGGTCTTGGGCCGCTTGGCGTTCTCCCCGAGAAGAGGCGGATGAAGTGCTCGACGAGCAGGGGCATGTCTTCCTGCCGCTGGCGCAGCGGCGGCACCTCGATGGGGATGACGGCGAGGCGGTAGAAGAGGTCCTCGCGGAAGCGGTTCAGGGCGATCTGCTCCTGGAGATTCTGGTTCGAGGCGGCGAGCACGCGGACGTCGACGCGGAGCGTCTCCTTGCCGCCCACGCGCTCGAACGCCTGCTCCTCCAGCACGCGCAGGACCTTCGCCTGGGTCTTGAGGCTCATGTCGGCGATCTCGTCGAGGAAGATCGTGCCGCCGTCGGCCAGCTCGAACCGGCCGCGGCGCCGCGCGACGGCGCCGGTGAAGGCCCCGCGCTCGTGGCCGAAGAGCTCGGTCTCGATCAGCTCCTCGGGGATGGCCGCGCAGTTCACCTCGACGAAGGGGCCGTCGCGGCGCGTCGACTGGGCGTGGATGGCGCGGGCGACCAGCTCCTTCCCCGACCCGTTCTCGCCGTGGATCAGCACGCGGCCGTTGGTCGGCGCCGCGATGGCGATCTGCTGGCGCATCTCCTCGACGACGCGGCTCTGTCCCACGATCCGCTGGCCGCGCTCGAGCTGCTCGCGCAAGTCGCGGTTCTGGCGCTCGAGGCGCCCGTGGTCGAGGGCGCGGCTCGCGGCGAGCAGGGTCTTCTCGAGCGACAGCGGCTTCTCGATGAAGTCGTAGGCGCCGAGCTTGGTGGCCTTGACGGCGGTCTCGATGGTGCCGTGGCCGGAGATCATGACCACGGCGGTCTCGGGGCGGAGCCGCTTGATCTCGGCCAGCGCCTCGAGGCCGTCCATCCCCGGCATCCAGATGTCGAGGAAGATCAGGTCGGGCGCCTCATCCTGGAGATGCCGGAGCGCCTCCGACGCCGACCCCACCGCGAGCACCCGATAGCCCTCGTCCTCGAGCACCCCGCGGAAGCTCGTCTGGATCGCCCGCTCGTCGTCCACGATCAAGATGTGCTCGCCCGACATGCGTCACGCCCCGACGGGAGCCGCGGGCACGCGCTCGCCCGGAAGCTCGATCACGAAGCGGCTGCCGTGCGGCGGATTGTCCTCGACCCAGATGGTGCCACCGTGATCGGTGACGATCTGGTGGACGATGGGAGGCCGAGCCCCATGCCCGTGGCCTTCGTCGAGAAATACGGCACGAAGAGGCGCTCCTTGTCCTCATCCGTGATGCCCGGCCCGTTGTCGCTGACGACGATGCGCGCGCGCGTGCCTCGGGCAGCCACACCGTCTCCACCGTCACGTCGCCGGTCTGGCTCACCGCCTCGACCGCATTGTCGACCAGGTTGAGCACGGCGCGCTTGAGCTGGTCCGGATCGACCTGCAGCGACCGCAGCTCCGGCGAGAACACCCCCGGATGGACAGCGCCGGGTGCGAGTCCCGGTAGAGGACGACGACGCCCTCGAGGAGCCGCGCGACGTCGGTCGGCTTGGGGGTGAGGACGGGCATGCGGGCGAAGCGCGAGAACTCGTCCACGAGGTGCTTCAGCCCGTCCACCTCCTGGATGATGGTGGCCGTCGCTTCCTCGAGGAGGCGCTTCTCGGCGGGGCTCCCGTCCCCGGAGAGGCGGCGGCGCAGGCGCTGGGCGGAGAGCTGGATCGGCGTCAGCGGGTTCTTGATCTCGTGGGCGATGCGCTGGGCGACCTCGCGCCAGGCGGCGAGGCGCTGGGCCTTGAGCAGCTCGGTCAGGTCGTCGAACGCGAGCACCATGCCCATGTAGCTGCCGTGCGGTCCGCGGAGCGCGGTCGCCGAGGCGAGCAGCGCCACCGCCTGCCCATCGCGCCTCAGGTGCACCTCGCTGTCCACCATGCCCTCGCGCCGGCGCCCCATGCGCTGGATGAGCGTGGCGATCTCCGCGTACTCGGGCGGGCGGAACACCGCATTCGCCGCTTTGGCCAGGATGTTCGCCGCGGGCAGGCCGAGCAGCCGCTCGGCGGCGCCGTTGATCGTGGTGATGTGCCCGTCGGCGTCGAGCGAGACGACGCCGGTCGCCACCGTCTCGAGCACCGTCTCCGTGTAGCGGCGGCGCTGCTCCATCTCCGTGTGCTTGGCCTGGAGGTCTCGATACGTCTCCTCGACCTTGGCCTGAGAGGCGGAGAGGTCGCCCGTCATCCGGTTGAACGAGTCGACGAGCGTGCCGATCTCGTCGTCCGCGCGCACCAGGACCTTGTACTTCAGGTTGCCCGCGGCCACCTCGCGCGTGCCCTCGGCGAGCATGGCGATGGGATCGGTGATGCCGCGCGCGAGGTAGAGCCCGAACCACGTGGCGGAGAACACGATGATGAGCGTCATCAGGAGGAAGAGCAAGATGTAGATGCCCTTGATGGGGTTCTTCAAGAGCTTGAGCTGCTTGTACTCCTGGAAGGCCTGGCTGATGCCGCGCAGCCGCGCCTCGAGGCGCTGCGGGACGTGGATCCCCACGACCATCACGCCCTCCGGTCCCTCGCCGCCGCGCACCGGCACGACGGCCTGGATCATGTCGCCGTTGTCGAGCTCCTGGACGGTCGTGATCTCCTGGCCGGCGAGCGCCTGGCGGATGTGCTCGCGGTTCGTGTCGCGCAAGCGCCTCGCGTCGCGCAATGGGATGCCGAGGCCGGGATTCCAGACGTGCGCCAGCTCCTGCCCCTGGCGGCTCCAGACGGTCACCGTCGCCACGCCGAGCCGCTCCTGCTGCTCGGTGAGGTACGCGGCGAGGGCCTCGCGGCGCCCGTCCTCGAGCAGGCCCTCGCGCTCCACCGAGCGGGCCATGTAGCGGCCGTGGCGGAGGGCGGTCGACTCGAGCATCTGGTAGTAGCTCTGCGCCACGTCCATCGCCTGGTCGAGCGGCTTTTCCACCTGGGGCTTGAACCAGCCCTCGATCGACGTCGTGATGAAGTTGGACGCGATGATGAAGATCAGGATGCCCGGGGTGAGGGCGAGCGCGAGGAAGGTCAGGACGAGCTTGGCCTTGAAGCGCGCGCCGATGACCTTGTGGCGGCGCTCGAAGTAGAGCTTGACGAGGTTCCGGAACAGCAGGACGAGCAGGAGGAGGAAGACCACCAGGTTCAAGTTGAAGAGCGCGAAGACGATCAGGTTCGAGGCGAACGGAATGCGCGGATGGCGAATCCCCACCTCGAAGATGGTGGCCACCACGAGGAGGACGAGGATGCCGCCGATGATGAGCAGGTTGCGCTTGCGCCGCTCCTGCTCGTCCGTTCGGCCGAGGCGCCGGAACAGGGGCACTACTGGCTCCGGTCGAGGGTGAGCAGGCTCGACTGCACCAGGGCGTTTCCTCCGCATCGCCGGCGAAGCGGGCGATCCAGGAGTTGACGCCGCCCTGAGACACGTCGGAGCGCACGCGCACGTAGTAGAGCTCGAAGCGGCTGAGCGACGTGGCGGGGGCGAGATTGTGCACCCGCGCCTCGGAGACGACGCGCTGGGCCTCGCGCAGATCCTTGGTCACATACGGCTCGCGTTGCTCTCCGGAGAGCGCGATGACCTTGTACTCCTTGGTGAGCACGTTGTAGGTGAGCTGGCGCTCGATCGTCCGGGCCTGGATGCGGCGATCCGCGAGGAAGCGGTTCTGCTGCCAGAGCTCGACGTGGAGCCGCACGTGCGTGGCGATGCCGCTGTGCAGGCTCTCCCGCATCGTCTCCGAGAGGGTGCCGAGCAGGACGACGTTGACGGTGACGTCAAAGTCGTTCAGAAAGACCGACAGGTCGCTGATCCGGAGCTCGGCCCAGGTCGGGCTCGCCGTGCCGAGGAGCGCACAGGGCGGCCATGGCCAGGAGGGTGCGGCGGAGAGAACTGGCGAAACACGTGAGCATAAGGCAACCCGATCATTATAGCCGCGGGCCCGAGGGACCGTTTCACGAAGTCCGGGCCGCCGAACCGGACCGAGGACGCTCCGGGCGGCCGAGCGGGATGCTGAAACCCGCAGGCTGCTTTCAGCAGCCTGCTAGACCGCGGGAGGCGGGGAGGAGGCCGTCGCTGCGCGCGAATTGCGCGGCCGGCATGCGCGCCGGGGCGCGGCGGCGCACGGCCGCGCAGGACTTGGAGATCGCGAGGGCCAGCTGGTGGTTCAGCATGTGGCCCGCATTGCGGCCGGTGACGTGCCCGACCACGGCGCGTCCGAGCGTGTGCAGGTCCCCCACGAGGTCCAGGATCTTGTGGCGCACGAACTCGTCGTTGAACCGCAGGTGGTCGTTGAGCACGATGCGCTTGCCGACCACGATGGCATTGTCGAGCGATCCGCCCCGCGCGAGGCCGTGCTGGCGCATGAGCGGCACGTCCCGAAGGAAGCCGTACGTCCGCGCGGGAGCCAGCTCGCTCTGAAAGACGTCCTCGCTGATCGCGTAGGACGCGACCTGCCGGCCGATGACGGGATGGCTATTGTCGAGCGTGTAGCTGATGCGGAACTCATCGGACGGCACGATCTCGAGCCAGCGGTGCTCGTCGCCCACGCGCAGGGGCTCCTCGACCACGAGCCGCTGACGCGGTGCCGGAAGCGAGGAGCGCCCCGCCGCTTCGAGCAAATCGACGAAGGGCTTCGCGCTGCCGTCGGCGGCGGGGAGCTCCTCGGCGTCCGTGTCGACGAGCACATTGTCGATGCCGAGGCCGCCCAGCGCGGCCATCAGGTGCTCGATGGATCGCACCTTGACGCCGAAGGCGCCGACGGTCGTCGCCGAGCGCGTGTCCACCACGTTCTCGGCGCTGGCGGAAATGAAGGTGCCGTCGGCGGCCCGGAAGAGCACTCCGGTGTCGGCGGCGGCCGGCGAGAGCGTCATCTTGACGGGCTCCCCGGAATGAAGTCCGATGCCCGTGAAGCTCACCTGCTTGCGGATTGTCAGTTGTGGGTTCATTGGCCAGCCCGTAGAGCAGAGCAATCGAGGTGCCAAGGAGTGAGCCTCGGGAAAACGACATTGCGCACTGCAAGTTGCGGTGTGGCCATCGCGCTTCGGCGCGAACAGCTCATCTGTGGCGCAAATGAGACGGCCCGAGCTCGCGCGTGTGTCGTTTTAGCGACACGGCTCGCGCGCGCCTGCTTTCAGGCTCCTGCGATCGAGAGCTCGAACTCGTCGCCGAGGGCCCGAAGGGACACGGCTCCGGGCGAGATCGACGCGATCGCGCCCCGGGGCGGCGGCCCACCGGGCTCGAGCGACTCCCATGCAGGAACGAGTGCAGGCGCATCGGCTCGGCGCCCGCCCGCGACTCGGCGTCGAAGACGGCGAAATCGATGCGCCGCCAGGCGAAGCCTTCGACCTCGTGGACGTAGAGGCATTCGTTGATCCAGTGGGCGAAGAGCGCCTCGGGCGTCGAGCCATGGGCGCGCACCTCTCTGACCTCGCGCTCCTCGATCGCTTCGGGATCGAAGGCCCCAGCCCCGATGGCCAGCGCCGCCTGGGCGAAGGCCAGGGGCATGGTGGCGGCGCGGACGCGAATCGGGGACGTCACGCGCGCGAGCCCAGATCGCCGTAGCGGGACTGCAGGAGCGCGAGCGCCACCGGTCCGGCGGTGTCGGCGCGCAGGATGCGCGGGCCGAGTCCGGCGACGAGGCTGCCCGCGGCTCGTAGCTGGGCCACCTCACCCTCGCTGAAGCCGCCCTCCGGTCCCACGATCACGCTCGCCCGCGCGACGCCGCCCGCGGGCAAGATCGCGTCGAGGCCGCTTGTCTCGCCCTCCCAGCAGCACACGACGAGGCCCGGCGGCCGCGGCGACGCCATCCACTCGGCGAGCGTCCGCGGCGGCGTCGATCTCGGGGATGACCGCGCGCCCGCTCTGCTTGGCCGCCTCCTTGGCCACGCGCCGCCAGCGCTCGAGGCGGTGGGGCCAGCGCGCGGGCGCCGCACGAGCGATGGTGCGCTCGGTGACGACGGGTGCCACGCGGCAGACGCCCAGCTCGGTCGCCATCCGGATGATGCTCTCGAGCTTGTCGCCCTTGACGATGCCCTGCACGAGCGTCAGATCGAGGGGCGACTCGGTGCGCCGCGCCGTGCGGCTCACGACGAGGCCGAGGGCGCCGTGCGCGCCGACCTCGGTCACCCGCACGGTCAGCTCGTGGCCGTGGCCGTCGACGGCCTGCACGACGTCGCCCGGACCCAGGCGCAGCACGCGCGCCAGGTGGTGCGCCTCGTCGGCGTCGAAGCTGACGCGCTCGCCGGCCGCCGACTCGGCGCGGACGTGAAAGCGGGTCACGGGCGCGGTGCGGGGAGGCGATCGAGCCGCAGCGACGACCATCCCTCGAAGACCAGGCGATCCGTCTGGACGAATCCGACTGCCTCGAGGGAGCCCGTCACCTGCGAGTCCTCCTCGGCGAGGATGCCCCCGAGCACGAGGGCGCCGCCGGGCGCGACGAGCCGCGCGTAGATCGGCGCCAGCGCCAGGTGCGTGTGGGTGAGGAGGTTCGCCACCGCCACCGGGAAGGCCTCGCCGGTGAGCGTCTCCGGGCCGGCGAGGGCGATCTCGATGCGGTCCGCGCAGCCATTCCGCTCGGCATTGGTTCGAGCGGCGGACGTGGCATCGGGATCGACGTCGATCCCGAGCGCTGAGATAGCGCCGAGCTTGACCGCGGCCACCGCGAGGATGCCGCTCCCCGTGCCGATGTCGAGCACGCGCGCCCCGAGCGCACGGCGAGAGCCCGCTCCAGCAGGACCAGGCAGCCCTCGGTGCTGCCGTGATGCCCGGTGCCGAACGCCCGTCCGGGCTCGATGATGACGACCAGGCGCCCATTGGCGGCGAGATCGGCTTCCCAGGGCGGCCTCACGAGGAGGCGCTCCCCGATGGCCCGCGGGGGAAAGGACTGTTGCCAGGCGCTCGCCCACGCCGCGTCCAGCAGGGGACTGATCTCGGGCTCGGCCGCCGCCCCGGACAGACCGAGCGAGCGGAGCGACGCGCAGTACGCCCGGACGGCGGTCATGAGCGCGGTCGAGGACGCGGTCTCGGGGAAGAAGGCGCGCAGCCGCGCGGGATCGGGCGGTGTCTCCTCCTCGACCACGCCGAGGGCGCCTTGCTCCCAGAGAAAGTTCGTGAGCCCGTCGGTGCTCTCGGGCGAGGAGGCAACCGTGAGCTGCCAGAACGCCATCAGGTGCCGAAGAGCTTTTTCATCCGCTCGACGAACTTCGACCGCCGCGGGCCGGCCTCATCCTCGGACACCCGGCGGAACTCCTCGAGCACCTCTCTCTGGCGCGCCGACAGGTGCGTCGGAACCTCGACGACGACCTCGTAGTGGAGGTCGCCCTTGCCCCGCCCGCGGAGGTGAGGCATGCCCTTGCCCTTCAGGACGAGGCGCTGGCCGGGCTGCGTGCCCGGCGGCACCGTCAGCTCCGCCCTGCCCTTGAGGACCGGCACCTCGACGGTGTCGCCGAGGGCCGCCTGCGAAAACGTGATCGGCAGCTCGGCGAGCAAATGCGGCCCTTCACGGACGAAGAGCTCGTGGGCGCGGATGTGGATGACGACGTAGAGGTCGCCCGCCGGGCCACCGAGCTCGCCGGCCTCGCCCTCGCCGGAGAGCCGGAGCTGATTGCCGTCTTCCACGCCGGCGGGGATCGTCACCTTGAGCAGCCGCTCCCTGTTCTGACGCCCTTGACCCGAGCACGCCTTGCACGGGTACCGATTGATCTTTCCCTGACCGCGGCAGGTGGGACAGGGTCGCGCCACCGTGAGGAAGCCCTGGGAGAAGCGCACCTGACCCTGCCCGCGGCAGGAGCTACAGACTCTCGGGCATGGTGCCGGGGTCGCGGCCCGTGCCGTCACAGCTCTCGCACGCCTCGTGCCGGGGATCTGCAGCTTGGGCTCGACGCCCTCCGCGGCCTCTTCGAGGGAGATCTCGAGGTCGTAGCGCAGGTCGTCGCCGCGCTGCGCGCGCTGGCGGCGGTTGCCGCCGCCCGCGCCCCCGAAGAAGCCGAAGCTCTCGAAGAGATCCTCGACGATGGTGCTGAAGCCCATGTCGGGACCCCACCGCACCGGCGCTGGGCGCGGTCCCGAAGCGGTCGTAGTGGGCGCGCTTGTCGGGATCGGACAGGACGGTGTACGCCTCGGTGATCTCCTTGAAGCGCTCTTCGGCCCGCTTGTCCCCGGGGTTCTTGTCGGGGTGGTGGGCCCGCGCGAGGTTGCGGTAGGCCTTCTTCAGATCACCGTCGCCGGCGTTGCGCGGTACACCGAGGACCGCGTAGTAGTCGTGGGTAGCCACCTCAGAACACTCGGCGCAGGCGCGGTCGGAATGTCACGGGCGCCGGGATGGTCAGGCCGCGGCCCCGTTCGCCTGGCCGGCGGAGCCCGCGTCCCCCATCGCGACCGTGACCATCGCCGGTCGCAGGACGCGCCCGTTCAGCAGATAGCCGCGTGCCGTCTCCCCGACGACCGTCATCTCCGGTTGTCCGGGCGCGCTGACGCGGGCCACGGCCTCGTGGCGCGTCGGATCGAAGGGCTGACCCACCGAATCGAAGGACGTGACCCCGAACTTCTCGAGCACCCGAAAGAGCTCGCGCTGGATCAGCTCGACTCCGGCCGTGACGGCGGCGGCGGTGGGCTCTCCCTTGGCCGCCTGAAGCGCCCGCTCGAAATTGTCCAGGACGGGCAGGATCTCACGGAGCAGGGACTCATTGGCGTAGCGCGTATAGTCCTCGCGCTCACGGGCCGCGCGCTTCTTGGCATTGTCGAGCTCCGCCATCGCCCGCAATGCCCGATCTTGGTGTCCCTCGGCCTCCCGCGCCTTGGCCTCGAGCGCCTCCCGAAGCCGCCGGATCTCCTCCTCCGGCTCGCCTCCCATTCCCTCGACCCACTCGGTCTCGTCACTCATAACGAAGAGAAAGTATAGCAGACGAGAACGCGCGGAGGCCCTACGACGGCAGGTAGAGCTGCTGCTTGACCCGCGACAGCGAGCTCGACACAAGCCGTGCCGTCTCGTCCACCAGGGCCATCACGTCCGAGTACGCCATGCGCCGGGGCCCGACCACTCCGAGCACCCCCAGCGCCTGGTCGCGATAGGTATACGTGGAGGCGATGATGCTGCACTCGCGCATGTCCTCGAGGGGATTCTCGCTGCCGATCATGACCTGCACGCCGCGCTCCCCGGCCATCTGGGAGAGCAGGTCGATCAGCCGGGCCTTGTCCTCGAAGGCGCGCAGCAGCGGCCGCATCGTGGCCGGGTCCGAGAGGTCCGGGTGATCGAGGATGTGCGTCGCCCCGCTCAGGTAGAGCGTCCGCTCGCGGAAGAGCGCCGCGATCTGATCGAGCAGCGAGCGCGTGCGGGTCCAGAGCGGATCGAGGGGATCGGCGGGCGCGGCCACGTCGTCCAGGATCTGAGCGAACGTCTTGCCGCGGTAACGTCGCGCGAGCGCCCGGCCGATCTCGCGCAGCTCCTCGGTGCTGAGGCGCGGCGCCGAGATGGGCCGGGCCGTGATCCAGCCGGTGTCGGTCACGATCACCGCGAGCGCGCGGTCGTCCCCGAGGGCGACCAGTTCGATCCGGGCGAGCGCGGTGCGCCCGAGCGGCGGGGCCAGGAGCATGCCCGTCATGCGGGTGAGCTGCGAGAGCCGAAGCGGCGCATCCGCCATGATCTGCTCGGCGGGATCGATCTGCGGGGACGCCGGCTCGTGTCGCGCGGCCTCCTGCGCCGCCATCCACGGCATCTGCTCCAGATGGTCCACGTAGAAGCGATAGGCCCTGTCGGTGGGGACGCGGCCGGCCGAGGTGTGCGGCTGGGACAGGTAGCCCATGTCCTCGAGGTCCGCCATGACGTTGCGGATCGTCGCGGGAGACAGGCCGCGGATGTGGCGGCGCGCGATGGACCGCGACCCGACGGGCTCCGCCGTCTGCACGTACTCGGCGATGATCGCCATCAGCACGTCGCGGCTGCGCCGGTCGAGGTCGTGCTCGCTCATGATGCGTGGCCCTAGCCTACAGCAACTCCACGAAGAGCGCGTCGGACAGGAGGAAGCCCTCCTCGGTGAGGCGCGCGCGGCCGCCGTCCTCGACGAGGAGGCCGCGCTCCCGCCACGCGGCGAGGAGCGCGGGCAATCGCCCCGGCTCGAGGCGGATGCGCTCGTCGAGCCAGGCGGTGGGAATGCCGTCGACGAGGCGCAGGCCCAGGATGAGGCGCTCGGCGATCCGCTGCCGGGCGGTGAGCACTTCGTGCGCCGCGACCGGCGCGGCGAAGCTCTCGACGAGCGTGCAGTACCGCTCGACCGGCTTGACGTTGGTGTAGCGGACATCGCCCAGGAAGCCCGCCGCGCCCGGTCCCAGCGCCAGATATTCCTCGGCGTGCCAGTAGATCTGGTTGTGGGCGGAGCGCCGTCCGGGCCTCGCGTAGTTGGAGACCTCGTAGTGCTCGTACCCCGCCTCGCGGGCGAGGCGGGTGAGGGTCCAGTACTGACCGGTGATCTCGTCCTCGTCAGGGAGCTCGGTGACGCCGGCGGCATGCCAGAGGCTGCCCTCGTCGAGGGTCAGGGCATAGGCCGAGAAGTGATCCGGCTCCCAGCCGAGCATGTCGCGAACCGTGCGCTCCCAGACCGGCCCGTCCAGGCCGGGAAGCCCGTAGATGAGATCGGCGCTGATATTGTCGAACCCCGCCTGCCGCGCGGCCTCGAATGCCTGATGGGCCTGGCGCGCCGAGTGGAGGCGATTCAACCGCGGAAGGATGCGGTCGTCGAGGCTCTGGACGCCCAGGCTGATCCGGTTCACGCCCGCCCGGCGGTAGCCCTCGAGCCGGCGGCGCGACACGCTCTCGGGATTGCACTCGACGGTGATCTCCGCCCCGGGCGCGAGCGCGAAGCGCCGGCGGAGCCCTCGAGCACGGCCGCCATCTGCTCCTCGGTGGCGAGCGACGGCGTGCCCCCGCCCACGAAGACCGTGTGGAGCGTCGTTCCCGCCGCCCACGGCAGGCCGGCCACGAGATCGATCTCCCGCACAGCGCAGAGAGGAACCGATCCATCGCCCCAGGCTCATACGGCGCGGTGTTGAACGAGCAGTACCCGCACCGCTCCGCGCAAAACGGCAGATGCGCGTATACCCCCAGTCGTGGACTCGTCGGGATCCATCCGGCCAGGAGTGCCTCGGCAGCGGCGGCGGTCGTCACCTTCGGGGGCGGTCCGGGAGCGGGGTGAAGCCCTCCTCACGGCAGGTACATGCCGAGTCGACGCCAGCGCAGCCAGTGGTTCTCGGCGTTCCACGACCAGTAGATCAGGAAGGCCTTGCCGCGGATCTTCTCGCGCTTGACGAAGCCCCAGTAGCGGCTGTCCTGTGAGTTGTCCCGGTTGTCGCCCATGACGAAATACGAGTTCGGCGGCACGACGAGCGGCTCGCAGCCGTAGAGGTAGCCGCAGTGGGTCGACGGGTCCGACCGGAAGGAGCCGGGCTTCACGTAGGGCTCCTCGATGAGCGTGCCATTTCGCCAGACGCGGTTGTCCTTCACCTGGATGGTGTCCCCCCGACGGCGACGATGCGCTTGATGAAGTCCCGCGTCTCGTCGTTGGGGTACTTGAAGACGATGACATCCCCGTGCTCCGGGCTGCGCAGGCCGGGCAGGTGCTTGTCGGTGAAGGGGATCTCCGGGCCGAGCAGGAACTTGTTGACGAGAATGTAGTCGCCGATGAGCAGGGTGTCCATCATGGAGCCCGACGGGATCGTGAAGGCCTGCACGGCGAACTGGCGGATGACGAGGGCCAGCAGCACGGCGATGATGATCGCTTCCGCGTACTCGCGGAACAGCGACTTCTTGCGCACCTTCGCGCCGCCGCCGGCCACCGAGGCGGATGCCTCGGAGCGTGTCTGCAAGTCGTTCATGGCTCAGCTCTTGAGCACCGACAAGAACGCCTCCTGCGGCACCTCGACCCTCCCGACCTGTTTCATGCGCTTCTTTCCTTCCTTCTGTTTCTCGAGCAGCTTGCGCTTGCGGGAGATATCACCGCCGTAGCACTTGGCCGTCACGTTCTTGCCCATCGCCTTGACGGTCTCGCGGGCGATGACCCGACTGCCGATGGCCGCCTGGATCGCGACCTCGTAGAGCTGGCGGGGATCACGCTCGGAGCTTCTCGGTGAGGACCTTGCCCTTCTCGTAGGCCTTCTCGCGGTGGACGATGACGCTGAGGGCGTCCACGGGATCGCCGTTCAAGAGGACGTCGAGCTTGACCATGTCGGAGGCGCGGAACTCGAGGAAGTCGTAGTCGAAGGAGGCGTAGCCCTTGGAGATGGACTTGAGCCGGTCGTAGAAGTCCACGACGATCTCGCTCAGCGGGAAGTCGAACTGGATGTGCACCCGCTTGCCGACGTACTCGAGCGACTTGTGCTCGCCGCGCTTGTCCTGGGCGAGCTTGTAGATCTCGCTCATGAACTCGGTGGGCACCAGGATGGACCCCCGGACGTAGGGCTCCTCGATGCGCTCGATCTTGTCCACCGGCGGCAGCTTGGCGGGGTTCTCCACCTCGATGGTCTCGCCCTGGGTCGTCACCACTCTGAACCGCACGCTGGGGGCGGTGACGATCAGCGACAGGTTGAACTCGCGCTCGAGCCGCTCCTGCACGATCTCGAGGTGCAGCATGCCGAGGAAGCCGCAGCGGAAGCCGTAGCCGAGCGCGAGCGAGGTCTCCGGCTCGAAGTTGAAGGCGGAGTCGTTCAGGCGGAGCTTCTCGAGCGCGTCGCGGAGCCCTTCGTAGTCGGTGTCCTCGATGGGGTAGAGTCCCGCGAAGACCATGGGCTTGGCGTCGCGATAGCCCGGGCATGGGGTGGCGGTCGGGCGGGCCGCGTCGGTGATGGTCTCGCCCATCTTCGCGTCGGCGACGCGCTTGATGGCCGCGGTCAGGAAGCCGACCTGCCCCGCTTCGAGCTCGTCCACGGGCCGCATGTCGGGCGCGAACACGCCCACCTGCTGGACTTCGTAGATCTTGCCGTTGGACATGAACAGCGCGCGCATCCCGGGGCGCACGCGCCCGTCGATCAGGCGGATGTACACGACCACGCCCTGGTAGGAGTCGTAGAAGGAGTCGAACACGAGGGCCTTGAGCGGCGCCTCGGGGTCGCCCACGGGCGGCGGCACGCGCTTGACGATGGCCTCGAGCACGTCGGGCACGCCGGTGCCGTGCTTGGCGGAGATGGCGATGGCCTCGTCGCCGTCGAGCCCGAGCACCTCGGTGATCTGGTTCCGCGTGCCCTCCACGTCCGCCGCGGGGAGGTCGATCTTGTTGACGACCGGGATGATCTCGAGGCCGCCGTCGTACGCCAGGTAGAAGTTCGCGAGGGTCTGTGCCTCGACCCCCTGGGCCGCATCGACGATCAGGACGGCGCCCTCGCAGGCGGCGAGCGAGCGCGAGACCTCGTAGGAGAAGTCGACGTGGCCGGGCGTGTCGATGAGGTTGAGCGTGTACTGGTGCCCGTCGCGCGCGGTGTAGAGCAGGCGCACGGCGTGCGCCTTGATGGTGATGCCCCGCTCCTTCTCGAGGTCCATGGAGTCGAGGACCTGGTCCACCGCCTTCTTGGCGTCCATCGTGCCCGTGAGGGACAGAAGCCGGTCGGCCAGGGTCGACTTGCCGTGGTCGATGTGGGCGACGATGGAGAAGTTGCGAATATAGTCGGTGACCATTGAGATTCAGAATAGCACGGCGCGACCGCGCGGACAGCCTCGGCGGCGCGGCCGTCTAGCAGGTCGCTGAAAGAGCCGGATTATTGGCGAATGCGCAATTCGATGACCGGGCGGGTGGCGCGGCGGGGCCGGGGGCTGGGTCCTCAGACCCTTCCGCCGCGCGCGACGACGACACAGCGGCCCAGAGTGGGAACGGCTCCCCGTGTGACCGGTACGGAGCCGGCGTCGACAGGGAGGACGACCTCGAGCCCGCCGGCCCCGCCGGCGCCATCGCTGGTCCGGTCGGCGAGCGTGGATCCGCCCGCGAATGATGCGGGCTAGCAAGAGCCCGTCGGCGAACGCTGGCTAGAGCTTGGCGACGCCCGCGCGGGCGCAGTCCTCGTCTTGCTGGCCCGTGCCGCCGCCCACGCCGCACGCGCCCTCGGCCACGCCGTGCCTGATGATCGGCATGCCGCCCTGGCTCGGGATCATGTGGCCCCCCTCCGCCGCGGCGATGCCCTGGATGATGGGACTGCCCGCGCGCTCGGCGAGCTCGCCGCTCGGCCGGGCGAAGGCGACGGAGGCGATGGCCTTGCCCTGACAGCCGTACACGCTGGCCCAGATGGCGCCGTCCATCCGGCTGAAAGCGACCAGACGGCCGCCCGCGTCGCACACCGCGACGCTGATCCTGATGTTCATTTCTTTGGCTTTGTCGAGCGCGCCCTGCACGATCTGGTTCGCGTCAGCGAGCGTCAGCGCCATGTCGGTTCCTCCGGGCAAGGGGTGGGCAGCCTGGCCAGAGCGTCGGCAGTCGAGACTAGGCGCGGGTCGACCGGAAGGCAAGCACCTTCAGCCACGCGCTACTGACAGCCGAGGCTGCCCGGCGGTCAGACGTGAAGGTCGGCGCCGTCCGGAACGGTGGCGCCCGCGGCGAGGACGACGCCCGGGCCGACCACGGCACCCGCGCCGATCCGCGCTCCAGAGGCGACGATGCAGTCGCGCAGGACAGCGCCTTTGCCCACCTCGACGCGATCCCAGAGCGTCGCGCCTTCGACGACGGCGCCGGGGCCCACGACGCAGCCCTCGCCGAGCACGGCGCCGGGGCCCACGCGCGAGCCGGGCGCGAGGTGGGTGCCGGCGCCGATCACGGAGGGGCTGATGACGCGACCAGCCTCATCCGAGCTCGGCCGCGCGGCGGCGAGCGCCGGGGCAATGGGCACCCGGAGCGTACCCATCAACAAGTCATGCTGGCCTTGCCGGTACTTGGCGGGGCTGCCGATGTCGAGCCAGTAGTGGTCGTCCACCCAGCCGAAGAAGGGCACGGCGTCGGCGAGGAGGCCGGGAAAGAACTCGCGCTCGATCGACACGACGCGTCCGGCGGGCATCCGTGCGATCAGCGCGCGGTCGATGACGTAGAAGCCCGCGTTGATGGTGTTCGTCGTGATCTGGGACGGACTGGGCTTCTCGATGAAGCGCCGGACGCGGCCGTCGCTCTCGAGCTCGACCAGGCCATAGGGCGTGGGATCGGGCACGGGGACGAGATAGATCGTGGCGCGGGCGCGGCGCTCGGCGTGGAAGCCGAGCATGGCGCCGATGTCGGCGTCGGTGAGGACGTCGCCGTTCAGGACGACGACGAGGCTGCCCATCCTCGCTCCGCTCGGACCCATTTCCATATCCGCTCGCCTGGTCGCCTCGCGTCGACCGTCCTATCCCTCGCCGCGCCTGCGCCTGCAGTCGCTGATCAGATCGACGGCATTGCGCACGCCGCCTCCCGTGCCGAGGGGCTCGGTCTCGACGGCGTAGCGGAGCCGGACGCCCCAGGCGGCGCCGTCCCCCATGGCGCGGCGCACCTCCTCCACCATGTAGGAGCAGGACAGCACGACGTCGGTGATCCCGTGGCGGCGGAGCAGGTCGAGCTGGTAGGCGAGGAACGGGACATTGAGCAGCGGGATGATGGGCTTGGGCGCGCCAGCGTGAGCGGGCGGAGTCGCGTGCCCTGGCCCCCGGCCAGGATGACGGCGGTTATGCCGTGGGCGTCCAGGGCTCCGCCTCGCCGATCAGCATGACGGGGATTCCGTCGCGGACGGGGTAGGCCTTGCGGCAGGCCGGGCAGATGATCCGCGTTTCCTCGAAGATCAGCTCCCCTTGCAGGCCGGGCAGGCCAGGATGGCGCGCAGCTCCTCGTCGATCATCGGACGATCTCCTTTCAGAAGCCGGGGCGGGGGCCCGGCCTGCGATACCACTCGATCGTCTGGCGAAGTCCCTCTTCGACCGCCAGCGTGGGCTCCCACTTGAGCAGGCGGCGGGCCCGGCCGATGTCGGGCTGGCGCACCTTGGGATCGTCGACGGGCAAAGGCCGGTAGACGATCTCGCTCTTCGAGCCGCTGATCTTCAGAATTTGCTTGGCCAGCTCGAGCAGGGTCAGCTCGCGCGGGTTGCCGAGGTTGACGGGGTCGTTCACCGGCGCGTTCATCAGCTTCCAGATCCCGTCGATGAGATCGGAGACGTAGGTGAACGAGCGGGTCTGGCTGCCGTCGCCGTAGACGGTGAGGGGCTCGCCGCGGAGCGCCTGGCGGATGAACGTGGGAATCGCGCGGCCGTCGGTGAGCCGCATGCGCGGGCCGTAGGTGTTGAAGATGCGAACGATGCGCGTGTCGAGCCCGTGGTACCGGTGATACGCCATGGTCATGGCCTCGGCGAAGCGCTTGGCCTCGTCGTAGACGCCGCGGGGGCCGACGGGGTTGACATTGCCCCAGTACTCCTCGTGCTGCGGGTGCACGAGGGGATCGCCGTAGACCTCCGACGTCGAGGCGAGGAGGAACTGCGCGCCGCGCGCCTTGGCGAGGCCGAGCGCCTTGTGGGTGCCGAGGGCGCCGACCTTGAGCGTCGGGATGGGCAGCTCCGCGATAGTCGATGGGCGAGGCCGGGCTCGCGAGGTGCAGCACGTAGTCGACGGGCCCGTCGACGACGATGTAGTTGGTCACGTCGTGCTTGACGAACAGGAATCGCCCGTCGCGGATGTGGGCGATGTTGTCGACCGATCCGGTGAGCAGGTTGTCCATGCAGACCACCTCGCAGTCGGCAGCGAGGAGGAAGTCGCAGAGATGAGAGCCGATGAAGCCGGCGCCGCCCGTGACGAGCACGCGCATCGGGACCTCAGGCGGGCAGCACGGGCTTGCGCCCGATCGAGTAGTACTCGAAGCCCAGGCGCCGCATGCGCTCGGGCTCCCAGAGGTTGCGCCCGTCGAAGATCAGCGGCCGCCGCAAGAGGCCGCGCAGGCGCTCGAGGTTCAGGTACTTGAACTCGTTCCACTCCGTGATGAGGGCCACCGCATCCGCGCCCTCGGCCGCCGCGTAGGCGGAGTCGCTGAACGTCACGCTCTCGGGCACCAGCGCCCGCGCATTGTCCATCGCCACGGGGTCGTAGGCCCGCACGTGGCGCCGCCGGCATGGAGCATCCGGATGACCTCGAGGCTCTTGGCCTCGCGCATGTCGTCGGTGTTCGGCTTGAAGGCGAGGCCGAGCACGGCCACCGTCTTGTCCTCGAAGGGGCCGAGCGCCTTGCGCATCATGTCGATCAGGTGGGCGGCGCGCTCCCGGTTGATCTCGACGACGGAGCGCAGGAGCTTGAAGTCGTAGCCGAGCCGCGCCGCGCGTGTGGATGAGCGAGTCCACGTCCTTGGGGAAGCACGAGCCCCCGTAGCCGAGGCCGGGCTGCAGGAACGCGAGCCCGATGCGCGAGTCGAGGCCGATGCCCTTCATGACCTGGCTGACGTCCGCGCCCGCCGTCTCGCAGACATTGGCGATGGCGTTGATGAACGAGATCTTGGCGGCGAGGAAGGCGTTGGAGGCGTACTTGATGACCTCCGCGGAGGGCAGATCGGTGATGATCATCGGGCGCTCGAGCGGCGCGTACAGCTCCACCAGCGTCATGGCCACTTGCTGGGTCGGCGCGCCGATCACGATGCGGTCCGGCCGCAGGGTGTCCTCGATGGCCGAGCCCTCGCGGAGGAACTCGGGATTGCTGACCACGTCGAACTCGATGGGCCGGGGCTGGGTGCGGGTGATGACCTCGCGAACCAGCTCCCCGGTGCCCACGGGCACGGTGGACTTGTTCACCACGACCTTGTAGCGGTCCATGGTGCGGCCGATCTCTGCCGCCACGCCCTCGACGTGCGAGAGGTCGGTCTCGCCGCTCTCCTTGGGCGGAGTGCCGACCGCGATGAACACGACGTCCGGACTGCCGGACGCCCGCCGGCAGGTCCGTCGTGAACGTGAGCCGCTTGTCCGCCACGTTGCGCGTCACCATCTCCTCGAGGCCGGGCTCGTAGATCGGCATGGTGCCGCCCCGGAGCAGGTCCACCTTGAGCGATCATTGTCGACGCAGACGACGTCGTTGCCGAGATCGGCGAAGACCGCTCCCGTGACCAGCCCGACATATCCCGTTCCCACGACGCAGATGTTCATCGGTTCTCCTCGAGGCCGCTACAGGATAGCAGACGGGCGACGGCCCTCACGCGAGGGCGTGACGGAGGAGGCGCTCGCCCACCATCGCGAGAAAGAGCAGGAGCAGGTAGAAGTTCGAGAAGAGAAAGAGCGAGAGCCAGCCGCGCTGGTCGTCGGGCCGGCGCGCGAACTTGTTCGCGAGCCAGATGAGGCGCGCGCCGAGCGCGGCGGCGGCGACGAGGGCGACCGGTCCTCCGACGCCGAAGGTCGGCGCGGCCAGGGACCACGCCGTCAGCCCGAGCGCGTAGAGGAGGATGAGGCGCGCCGTCCCTCCACGCCCACGGTCTCCGACACCATGGGGAAGCCGCCCGCCGCGTAGTCCGCGCGGTAGCGCAGCGACAGGGCCCAGAAGTGCGGCATCTGCCACAGGAAGAGGATGCCGAACAGGATGACCGCGCCCGCGTCCGTCAACGCCCCGCCTCCGGCGACCCAGCCGATCACCGGCGGGATGGCGCCCGGGATCGCGCCGGGCACCGCCGCGAAGGGGGACGTCGGCTTGAGCCACGGCGTGTAGACGCCATTGTAAAAGGCGGCGGCGATGAGGCCGAGGATGCCCGCCGTTCGCCCATTGCCCATCCAGAGAATCAGGAATCCCGCGCCGATCCCGAGCCCCGCGAAGAGGAGTCCCTGGGGCGCGGACAGGCGGCCCGAGGGAAGCGGGCGGCCCGCCGTTCGCGCCATCAGCGCGTCCTGCGTGCGCTCCTGCACCTGGTTCAGCGCGGAGGCGCCACACGATAGGAGCATGACGCCGGCGAGCATCAGCAGGCCGTCGCGCCAGGGGAAGCTCGGACCGAGCGGCGCCGTCAGCATGAAGCCCGCCGCCGCGGAGACGAGCACGAGCAGGACGATGCCGAGCTTCGACAGCTCGGCATACGCGCCGATCCGCGCGAAGACGGCGATGCTCCCACCTCCGCGCTCGACCGTCGCCACTCTAGGCAAGGCGCGCCTCGGCCACCCGCTTGGCCGCCCGCCGCGGGGCGGTGAGGACGCTCACGGCACCCGATCTCGCCGCGGTCCACACCACCGCTCCCCAGAGGGCGTAGCCAACGGCGGCGTGAGCGGCGCGGATCGGCGGGTCGAGCCGGAACAGGACCGTCGCGATGCCGAGGGCCACCTGGACGACGGCGAGCAGCGCCGCGGCCGAGGTCGCGCGCGCCAGCGGTGTGCCGCGGCCGGCAATGCCGAGATGGATGAAGAGCCCGAGGAGCAGGACCCCGAGCCAGCGGTGTGTCCAGTGGGCGACGGCCAGCCAGTGGCCCGGCAAGACGGCCCCGCTGCACAGCGGGAAATCCGGGCAGGCGAGCCCCGCGCCCGAATGGCGCACGTAGCCTCCCAGCGCGAGCTGGACGAGGAGCACGCCGAGCCCGGCCCGAGCCAGACGCGCGATCTTGGCCGCGAGGGTGGCCGGCCCGCGCTCGCTCGCCGCGAGCACGAGCAAGCCTCCGAAGATGAGCAGGGCATTGACGAGGTGCGCGGTGCTGATCAGGTCGGGCAGCTTCAGCAGCACCGTGATCCCCCGAGTCCGATCTGGGCGGCCAGCAGCACGAGCAGCGTCCAGCCCATGCGCCGGGTCGCCGGCTGTCCGGAGCGGCGCATCGCCATGACGATCGTGGCCACGATGAGGATCGAGGCGAGCGCCGCCACGAGGCGATGGCTGTACTCGATGAGCACGTCGGGGCGGAGCGGCGGGATCAGGCTGCCATGACAGAGCGGCCAGTCCGGGCAGGCCAACCCCGATCCCGTCGCGCTGACCACGTTGCCGATGCTCATCAACAGGAACACCGCCACCACCGCCGCCCAGGTCAACATGAGGGCAAATTGACCCAGTGCCCGTCAGCGGCCACGGTGCGCCTCGACGATGGGCAGCGCCCCGTCGTGACCGCCGGCCGCCTGCCAGCGGAAGAACACGACGGAGATGGCGACGAGGAAGACGAGTCCGCCGGGAATCCACATGATGAGCCCGCCCAGGTGCTGGTCGGCGTGGGGGCCGAGCGCGCTCCACACGCGCGGCGCGGCGGCATAGTACGGATAGAGCATGCCGTCGGCCATCGTGATGAAGATCGCGACCACGACCATGGGCAGCCCGACGACGAAGAGGTACAGGAGCTGCACGGGGTACGGCGCCCGCGGGAGCTCGGGAGCGGGCGAGAGCACGGGCCACCAGAGCAGCACCGAGGCGGCCATGATCATCAAGTGCTGCACGATGTGGATCGGGTGGTTGTTCATCGCGAGGTTGTAGGCCGGCGGCAGGTGCCACGCCACGAGCACCAGGTTGAAGACGGCGAAGGCCGAGGACGGGCGGGTGAGGACGCGCCCGAGGCGCAGCACGCGCGGATGGCGCAGCAGCGGGAGAGCATCCACCCGGGCGTGCCGTACAGGAGCAATGGCGGCATGGCAAAGGCCAGCAGCAGATGCTGGACCATGTGGGCGCTGAAGAGATAGTAGTCCGAGAGATCGTGCACGGGACCGGTGAGCGATCCGAAGAGCACGGCCAGGCCCGCGAAGAACGACAGGGCCTTCACCCGCTCGATCCCCTCGACCGGATGGTTGCGGTGATGCCGGAGCGCCAGCGTCACGTAGGCGGCGCCCAGGAGGACCAACCCGGTGACCACGACGGGATCGGCGTTCCAGAGGGTCCAATCGAAGCCGTCCGGTCCGAGGGGCGGCGGCCCCTGGGGCCCGGATACTGCGTGCGCCATGACTCTAGAGCGTCGGCCGTGGCAGCAAGAGGTAGGCGCCGAACAGGGCCATGATGGCGAGGATGATCAGGATCGCGAGGACGAGCGGGCCGATGAACATCGCGCGCATGATGCTGCTGTCGTACTTCAAGTGCATGAAGAAGCCCACCACGAGCGCGAACTTGACCACCGACATCGCGAGGAGGCTCGCGACCAGGAGGTGCTTGGGGATCCCGGGGACGTACAGCGTGGCGACCTCGACCGCGGTGATGATTCCCAGCACGAGCGCCACCTGGATATACGTCTTGAGGCTGGCGTGCCCGCCGCCGTGAGCGGGCGCTACACTGGATGCCGCGTGCGCCTCGGCCATGTCCTCTCGCTCCTACGGGATGAGGTAGATGATGGTGAAGATGGCGATCCAGACGATGTCCACGAAGTGCCAGTACAACCCGGCGATCTCGACCTTGGTGTAGTCCCGCGGGTCGAGCTTGCCCCGGAAGGCGAGCAGGACCAGGATCGACAGCCAGAGGACGCCGCCGGTGACGTGGGCGCCGTGGAAGCCCGTGAGCACGAAGAACGAGGACCCGAACAGGCTCGTCGATAGCGTGAGCCCCTCGTGAACGGCAAAGCTCCAGAACTCGTAGACCTGATTGAGGACGAAGTGCAGGCCCATGGCGGCGGTCGCGATGAGCCATCCCGCCGCCGCCTTGACGTGATTTTCCTGCAAGCGGGTCAGGGCGATGACCATGGTCAGGGAGGACGCCAGCAGCAGGGCGGCGCTGTAGGACGTGAGCGGGATGTTGAAGACGTCGTACGGCGTCGGGGCCCGAGAGGCTCTTGCCCTTGTAGGCGAGGTAGGTGCCGATCAGTGACCCGAAGAACATGCAATCGGATCCGAGGAAGATCCACATCCCCAGCTTCCGGTTATCGAGCCCGGTGGTCCCGATGTTCGGGTCGTGGACGGCGTGGGGCATCACGTGGTCAGCCACGTCTACTCTCCCTAGCGAGCTGCTGAAAAAGGCCCATCTGCGCTGGTTGGCGCCCTCGGCGAGCCGGCTCAACGCACAGAAAGTACGCCTCGCCGGCTGCCTTCGGGCGCCGCCTCGCATCTGGACCTTTTGAGCAGCCTGCGGGTTTTTCAGCATCCTAGTGCGCGTGCCCGGCGGCCGGGCGGTGATACTCGATCGCGAAGCGATACATGGCGTAGAGCGTCCACAGCCCGCCCACCACGACCTGGACCATGCTCACCAGGAGGCCGGAGAGCATGATGAGCAGGCCGAACGCGAGGATCAGCGGCCAGTACGACGGTGGCGGCATGTGGATGGCGGCGATCTCGGCCGCCGTCACCGGGCTCGGCTTGGGCCGCGGCGCCCCGCCATGGCTGTCGCCGTGCTTCTCGGCCCAGAAGTCGTCGCGCCCGTGAATCGTCGGAACCCGCGAGAAGTTGTAGACGGGCGGCGGCGAGGGGATGGTCCACTCGGACGTGCGCCCGTCCCAGGGATCGGGTCCCGCCACCGGGCCCGAGCGCATCGTCTTGACCACGTTGGCGATGAAGACGACGAACGACAGCGCGATGATGAAGGACCCGATGGTCGAGATGAGGTTCCAGAAGTTCCAGCCGAGGTCGGGCGCGTACGTGTAGATCCGCCGCGGCATGCCGATCAGCCCGAGGAAGTGCTGGGGGAAGAAGGTCACGTTGAAGCCGATGAGCATGAGCCAGAAGTGCAGCTTGCCCAGCCGCTCGTCGAGCAGCCGCCCGTTGATCTTCGGCCACCAGTAGTAGATGCCCGAGAAGAGGCCGAAGATGGAGCCGCCGAAGAGCACGTAGTGGAAGTGCGCCACGACGAAGTAGGTGTCGGTCTGCTGCAGGTCGACCGGCGGCGACGCGTGCATGACGCCCGACAGGCCGCCCATGGTGAACATCGCGATGAAGCCGAGCGAGAAGTAGAGCGCCGAGCTGAATCGGATGCTGCCACCCCAGAGCGTGGAGATCCAGTTCAGGATCTTCACCCCCGTGGGAACCGCGATGAGCATGGTCGCGATGGAGAAGGCCGAGTCCGCGACCGGTCCCATGCCCACGGAGAACATGTGATGGCTCCACACGCCGAATCCGAAGAAGCCGATCATGATGCCGGAGTAGATCACCACGGGGGCGCCGAAGAGGGGCTTCCGCGCGAAGGTCGGGAGCACCTCCGACACGATGCCCATGGCGGGCAGGATCAGGATATAGACCTCGGGATGCCCGAAGATCCAGAACAGGTGCTGCCACAGGAGCGGGTCGCCTCCCGCCGAGGGCACGTAGAACAGCGTGCCGAAGAAGCGGTCGAACATCAGGAGGATGAGGGCCACGGTGATGGCGGGGAAGGCCAGGACGATCAGGAACTGCGTCACGAAGCTCATCCAGACGAACACGGGCATGCGCATCAGCGTCATGCCGGGCGCCCGCATATTGACGATGGTGACGATGAAGTTGAATCCGGCGAGCATGGACGAGATGCCGAGGATCTGCAGCCCGAGCATCCAGAAGTCGATGCTGTGGGTGGGCGAGAACTGCGCGCCGGACAGATTGGCGTAGCCGAACCAGCCGCCGTCGGGCGCCACGCCCACGAGCCAGCTCGAAGTTGAGGAAGAGCGCGCCGAGCAGGAAGATCCAGTAGCTGAGCGCGTTCAGCCGCGGAAAGGCCACGTCGCGCGCGCCGATCATGAGCGGGATCATGAAGTTGAAGAAGGCCGCGCTCATCGGCATGATCGCGAGGAAGATCATCGTGGTGCCGTGCATCGTGAACAGCTCGTTGAAGGTCTGCGCGCTCACCACGGTATTGTCGGGCCGCGCGAGCTGCACGCGCATGATGAGCGCCTCGATGCCGCCGATCAGGAAGAACGTGAAGGCGCGTGGCGCCGTAGAGGATCCCGATCCGCTTGTGGTCGACGGTGGTGAGCCACGACCAGAGCACGCCGTATTCCTTGGCCTGCGTGCCGGGCATGAACGCCGCTTGGGTCGCCATGAGGAGTGTCTCCTACTTGAGGCTCAGCAGGTAGGCGGCGAGCGCCTTCGACTGCTCGCCCGTCATGCCGAGGTTGGGCATCCGCGCCCCGGGCTTCATGTGGTCGGGGTTCTCGATCCACTTCGCGACGTTCGCGGGCGTATTGGCCATCATGTTGGCGGCGAGGCTCTTCCGGCTGCCGAAGTGGGTGAGGTTCGGTCCGATCTGCCCGGCGGCGACGCCCGTGATGGTGTGACATCCCACGCACGTCGACTGCGCGAACAGCGCCTTGCCCTCCTGCGCCAGCGGATCCGTCGACTCGACGGGGGCGCTTGCTGGTTCTTGACCCACTGCTCGAACTCCCCTTGGGGTGCACGATCACGCGGAAGCGCATATTGGCATGCGACACCCCGCAGTACTCGGCGCATTGGCCGAGATACTCACCCGGGACCTCGGGGGTCAACACGATCCGGTTGACCCGGTGGGGGACGACGTCGCGCTTGCCGCCGAGGGCGGGCATCCAGAAGGAGTGGATGACGTCAGGCGCATGGAGATGGAACGCGGCCGTCTGCCCGACGGGAATGTGCAGCTCATTGGCGGTGGTGATCTTGAACTCGGGATACGTGAACTCCCACCACCACTGCTTGCCCGCGACGTCCACCCGAAGATCGGTAGCCGCGGGCGCCTCCTGGGTCTTGAAGATGATCCTGATGGTGGGGATGCCGATGATGAGCAGGACGACCGCAAAGGCGATCGTCCAGGAGATCTCGAGCACGGTGTGGCCGTGGACCTGCTTCGGGATGGGCGCGCCCGGCCGGTCGCGGAAGCGCCAGCACGCGTAGACGAGCGCCGCCTCGACCACGATGAAGATCACCAGCGTGGTCCAGGAGATCAGCATGAAGATCTCGTCGATCCACTTGCCGAAGTCCGAGCGCGGCCGGACGGTCGTCATCGGGCTGTCCCAGAGGCTCCAGCCGCACGACGACACGAGCACGGCGACAGCGGCGAGGAGGACGGCGGTGCGGACGTTCGAGGGACTCACCAGGCGCTTGGTCATGTGTCGCTCGGATCCTCTTCCTCGCTAGTGGGGTGCCGGCCCACGGACGCCCGGCACGATCTCCGCCTGGGTGACGGCGGAGGCCACGGCGGGCCGCTCGAGATCGAACACGGCCACCCAGCTTCGAGCGGCCAGGAACAACACGACCATGATCGGAATGGTGGTCCACAAGAGGTCCGTGCGGCCGGGCGGCCGGGCGGCGACGCGCGCCCGCCGGTACCTCACCACGGAAGACCAGCGAGGCGGCCTGGAACGCCAGAAACAGGGTCAGAACGACGGCCAGGAGCAGGTGGACAATGATGGACACAGCACCCTCGTTGTGGTTCTCGCCGGTACCCGCCCGGAGTCTACTTTATGGGCTGGAGAATGCCAAGTGGAATAATTCACATGGTCCCGATTCGGCGATCATCTCAGGGCTAGAGCGATGAGAAGGGTCCAGCTGCGAGGCGGCGCCGCGCGTAGCGAGGAAGTGCGGGGCCAGTGTCTGGGCCCCGCAGACGAAAGTTCGGCGGCCCGATCCTCTCGCGTGTTACGTGGCACGGCGGTCGAGGGCGCCGACGAAGCAGATGGGCCCTTATCATCGCTCTAGCCAGCGAGGGTGAGGAGCGTGTGAAGCAGCGCATTGCCGCCGCGCTCGATGGCCTTCCAGTCGCTCATCTCGTCCGGTCGATGGCTGCGCCCGCCCTTGGACGGGATGAACAGCATGCCGGACGGGGTGACCGTCGCGAGGTTCTGGGCGTCGTGCCCGGCCCCGGAGGGCATGCGCTTGTACTTGAGCTTGAGCGCCTGGCAGCGCGAGGGCGACGGCGTCCATCACGCGGGCGCGCAGCGCGCGGCCTCGGTGCGCGACCGCGGCTCCACCTTCAGCTTGAGGCCGCGCCGCCGCGCGATGGCGCGGGCCAGGGCGAGGCATTCCCGGTCGAGCCGCGCGAGGATCTTCGGATCCAGCTCGCGCATTTCTTGAAGAAGCTCGGCCCGGGCGGGCACGATATTGGAGGTGCCCGGGTGCAGCTCGATGCGCCCGAAGTTGGTCACGCTCCGGCCGCTGCCCTTCTTCACGATGTGCTCCCGCGCCTTGAGCGCGTACTCGGCGGCGCCGAGGAAGGCGTCCTTGCGCCACGCCATCGGGGTCGTGCCCGCGTGGTCGGGCTCGCCGACGAACACCAGCCGGTAGCGCCGGATGCCGACGATGCCCTCGACGAGGCCGATGGGGATGCGCGCGGCGTCGAGGTGCGGTCCCTGCTCGATGTGCAGCTCGACGTAGGCGGACAGGGCCTTCGGATCGCACTTGGCCTTCGGCGCCTCGAGGGCGTTATAGCCGGCGCGGGCCATGGCATCGACGAGGCGCTCGCCGTCGACGGCCGCCATGCCGGGGATCGCCGCGGGATCGAGCTTGCCGATGAAGGCCCGGGAGCCGAAGAGGCTGCCATAGCGGCCCTCCTCGTCGCTCCACGCCGCCACGGTGAGCGGCAGCCGGGTGGCGCGGCCGGATTCCCCGATCGCCTGCAGGCACTCGAGGCCGGCGAGCACCCCGAGGGCGCCGTCGAGCGGGCCACCCTGCGGGACGGTGTCGATGTGCGAGCCCGTCATCACCGTGGGCCCGCCGCCGCCCAGCCGGCCGAAGGTGTTCCCGGCCGGATCCACCCAGGTCTCGAGCCCGGCCGCCTTCATCCGTCCGAGCAGCCACGCGCGCGCTTCTTCGTGAGCCGTGCCCCAGCACGAGCGGGTGATGCCTTGCCCGTCGGGATTTTTGCCGAATTGCGACAGTGCCTCGATGTGGGAGCGAAGCCGCGGAAGGGAGATCGCGATGGCCATGGCGCCCGCGAGTATAACCCACCTGGCAGCGGGTCCCAATGCGCCGGATGCGGATTCTTGACAGGTTCCGAGCGCCGCCCGTATCATGCGACTGAACGGTCGTTCAGTCACGCCTGAGCGATCCCCATCCCCGAAGGTGCAGGAGGGTGTATGGACTTCACGCTGACTCCCGAGCAGCAGTCTTTTCGCGACGAGGTTCGTGACTGGCTCGAGCGCAACCTCCCCGGAGCTGGGTCGAGCGCCTCCACGGGGCTCCGATATTCCGCGGCCCGACGCCTACGAGTTCCTCCGGCAGTGGCAGGGGAAATTGAACGAGGCGGGATTCATGGGGCTCACGTGGCCCAAGGAGTCTGGCGGGCGCGGCCTCACCTTCATGGAGGAGATGATCCTCCAGCAGGAGATGGCGCTGGCCAAGGCGCCGCCGGTCCTGAACATCCTGGCGGTGGGCATGGCGGGCCCGACCATCATCGCGTACGGCACCGAGGAGCAGAAGAAGCGCTATCCGCCCAAGATGCTCTCCTGCGAGGAGATCTGGTGCCAGGGCTACTCCGAGCCCAATGCCGGCTCGGATCTGGCCTCGCTTCAGACCCGCGCCGTCAAGGAGGGCGAGTACTACGTGGTCAATGGCCAGAAGGTCTGGACCTCGCTCGCCCACATCGCCGACTGGATGATGCTCCTCGCGCGCACCGATCCCGACGCCCCCAAGCACAAGGGCATCACCTACTTCCTGCTCGACATGAAGAGTCCCGGCGTCACCGTGAAGCCGCTCAAGCAGATCACCGGCGACGCGGAGTTCAACGAGGTGTACTTCGACAACGTGCGCGTCCACGAGTCGCAGATCCTGGGCGGCGTGAACAACGGCTGGGGCGTCGGGCTCACCACGCTGATGTACGAGCGGCTGGCGCTCGGCTTCGGCATCCAGGTGCGCTTGCGCATCGCGCTCGACGGGCTCGTCGAGCTGGCGCGCCATACGGTGAAGAACGGCGTCCCCGTGACCAGGATCCCGTCATGCGCCAGAAGCTCGCGCAGATGTGGATCGACACCGAGGTCTTCAAGTACACGGGCGCCCGCGCCATCACCAAGCTCCTGAAGGGCGAGCTACCCGGGCCCGAGGCGTCCACGGGCAAGATGATGTGGGTCGAGGGCCACCAGCGCGCTCCAAGAGCTGGCCATGGAGATCGAGGGCCCGTTCTCCCAGCTCACCCAGGGCAGCCCGTGGGCGGTCGCCGGTGGGCTCTGGCAGCACACCTTCCTCCGGTCGCGCGCCAACTCCATCGAGGGCGGCACCACCGAGATCCAACGGAACATCATCGGCGAGCGCGTGCTCGGCCTCCCGAAAGGCTAAGCCATGAACTTCGGCTTCAACGAAGAGCAGGAGCTCCTGCGCAGCACGGCCCGGAAGTTCTTCGAGAACGAGTGCCCGTCCGAGGTGGTGCGGACGCTGCATGGACACGCCCGAGGGCATCACTCCCGCAGCTCTGGGTCAAGCTCGCCGAGCAGGGCTGGACGGGCCTGACCTATCCCGAGGCCTATGACGGCATGGGCCTGGGGCTCGTGGACCTGGTCGTGCTCATGGAGGAGATGGGCCGCGCGGTGGTGCCCGGGCCCGTACTTCTCGACCCTCCTGCTCGGCGGACTGGCCGTGCTCGAGGCGGGCAGCGAGGCCCAGAAGAAGGAGTGGCTGCCGAGGATCGCCTCGGGGCACAAGCGCGTGACCCTCGCCTGGATGGAGCCGAGCGCGACGCTTGGACCGGAGGGCGTGACGCTCGCGGCGGCGGAAAAGTCAGGCCGCTTTGCGCTCAGCGGCACCAAGCTCTTCGTCCCGGACGCCCACACCGCCGACGCCATCGTCGTGGCCGCGCGCACGGGCCCGGGTGGCGCCGACGGCGCGGGCATCTCGCTCTTCCTCGTGCCCCGGGACACGCGCGGGGTCGAGATCAAGCTGCTGCCCACGATGGATCAGACGCGCAAGCTCTGCGAGGTGACGCTCGAGCGACGTCGCGGTCGGCGCCGATGCCCTGCTCGGCGCGGTGGGCGCGGGCGGCAAGCCGTTGAGCCGCGTGCTCGATCGCGCCACCGTCGGCCTCTGTGCGGAGATGTGCGGGGGCGCCCAGAAGGTGCTGGACATGACGGTGGAGTACGCCAAGATCCGCCAGGCCTTCGGCCGGCCCATCGGCTCGTACCAGGGCGTCAAGCACAAGGCCGCCGACATGCTCGTCGACGTGGAGAACAGCAAGTCGATCACGTACTACGCGGCGTGGGCGATGGACGAGGACGCCGCCGAAGGTCCGCTCGCCGTGAGCATGGCGAAGGCGTACTGTCTCGGACGCCTATCGGCGCGTCTCCGCCGCGGGCATCCAGCTCCACGGCGGCATCGGCTTCACCTGGGAGCACGACCTGCACCTCTACTTCAAGCGGGCCAAGGGATCGGAGTTCACGTTCGGTGACGCCACGTATCACCGCGAGCGCGTCGCCCAGCTCGTCAACCTCTAGCCGCCGGGGCGCCGATAAGGGCCCATCTGCTTCGTTGGCGAGCTCGCGCCGCCCTCAACGTACGGAAAGTACGCCTCGGGGTGTCGCGTCGCTCGCCGCCTCGCAGCTGGACCCTTCTCGCCGCCCCGGCCCGGGCGCCGATACAGGCCCATCTGCTTCGTTGGCGAGCTGCGCCATCCCTCAACGTACGGAAAGTACGCCTCGGAGTGCGTTCGCCCGCCGCCTCGCAGCTGGACCGTGCTCGCCGCCCGCGGCTCACGTCGCGCGATCGTGGCCTGCTAGGGTAGTAGGATGCTGGAGCGGGTTCGGGACACGGTGGCGCGGTGGGCACGGCGGGGCCATGCGCCGGCGACGCCGGCCACGCTCTTGTTCGCGGATCACGACGAGATCAGGACATCGCGCGCCAGATGGCGCGCACGAAGATCGAGATCGACCGCTCGGTCTTGACGATGCGGAGCTGGGCGCGGGACCTCGGCCGGCGCCTCGAGGACTCGCGGGGAACGCTCACCCGCGCCGACGATCTCCGGTCGCTCGGCGAGACGGTCGGCGGCCTCGCCCACAACCTGAACAACTCGCTCGCCGCCATCCTCGCCTATTCCGAGCTGATGCTGCGCGACGAGCCGACCGGCACGGCGAAGCGGCGGTTGTCCGTGATGCGGGACGTCGCGCTCGAGGCGTCGGCCACCGTGCGGCGGCTCCAGGAGTTCGTCTCCCGCCAACCCCAGGTCGCCTTCGGCCCCGTCGGCCTGCCCGCGGTGATCGCCCAGGCCGTCGAGATGACGGCGCCCCGGTGGCGCGACGAGGCGCAGCGGCGCGGCATCTCCATCGTGGTCACGCAGGACATGGAGGCGCTGCCGCCCGTCGAGGGCAATGCTTTCGAGCTCCGCGACGCGCTCATGCGGCTGATCCTGAATGCCGTCACCGCAATGCCCGAGGGGGCGCCCTCGGCATCCGCGCGGCCAGCGAGGAGTCCGGCTGGGTGGTGGTCGAGGTGCGCGACACGGGGGTGGGGATGCCGCTGGAGATGCAGCGCCGCATCGCCGAGCGTGCCAAGAGCCTGGCCCCGGGCCGCGGGGCGAGCCCCGGGCTCCTCGAGGTCGCCGACATCGTGGAGCGCCACGGCGGCGCGCTCAGCGTCGAGAGCGAAGCGGGCAAGGGCACGGTCGATCCGGATGCGGCTGCACGCCAGCCGCTTCCAGATCATCCCCGCCACCGGCGTGCTCGCCGATCGGGGCGTCAGGCCGGCGCTCGCCGCGGGGGTGCTCCTGGTTGACGACGACCCGCGGCTCGTCGCCGTGCTGTCCGACATGCTGCGCGGGGCGGGCCATGCCGTGACGACCGCGACCAAAGGCGAGGAGGCGATCGACCTGTTCGATCCCGCCGTGCACGACGTGGTGATCACCGATCTCGGCATGCCGCGGACGACGGGCTGGGAAGTCGCCGAGCGCATCAAGAGCAAGTCGCCCGAGACCCCCGTGTTCCTGCTCACCGGCTGGGGCGAGAGCGTGTCGGCCCACGAGTCGAGCCAGTTCGTCGACCGCGTGATCGCCAAGCCCGTCTCGGCCCAGTCGTTGCTGGAGCACCTCGCCGAGCTGAAGCGGCCCCACCCCCGTCCGCGTGACGCCCGTCCTGCCCCGTCCCGCCGCCTCCGTGCTGCTCGTGCGCGCGGCGCGCGCGCGCTCGAGGTCTTCATGATCCGCCGCCACAAGAGCATGCGCTTCATGGGCGGTTACTACGCATTCCCGGGCGGCAAAGTGGATCCGGCCGACGCCACCGCCGAGGCGCTGGCGCGGTGCCGGGGCCTGGCACCCGCGGCAGCGGCCCGGCTCGTCCCCGCGATCGACGGGGTCGATCCGCTCGCCTTCTGGATCTCCGCCGCGCGCGAGCTCCTCGAGGAGGCCGGCGTGCTGCTCGCCGTTGCGGAGGATGGCGGCGCCGTCGACGTCCGGGAGCCGGACGTGGCCGCGCGGGTCGAACGGATGCGGCGCGATCTCCTCGCGGACGCGGCGCCGTTCGCGTCGCTCCTCGCGGCCGAAGGCTGGTATCTCGACCTCGCTCCGTTCCGCTACCTCTCGCACTTCATCACGCCGCCGTCGAGCCCGATCCGCTTCACCGCGCGCTTCTTTCTCGCCCCGATGCCCCCTGGACAGGATGCGCTGCACGGTGACGAGGAGGCGTCCGAGGGTTCTGGATCGATCCGGCCGAGGGCTATCTCCGCTTCCGTCGAGGTGAGATGCCCATGGCGGATCCGGCGGAGAGCGCGCTCGGTTATCTCTCCGGGTTCGAAAGCCTCGACGCGCTCTGGGCCGCTCATGCCGACGGCCGGCACAAGCTCCACGGGATCCTCGACCGCATCGCAGATCCTATGGGCCCGGCCCTGCGGGCTCGGCCTGACGGTGGACAATGCCGTCGCTGCCTTCGTCGATCAACCGATCGCCGAGGGCCTGGGCGACGAGACGGCGCTGGTCACGCCGGCCCGGCGTGTCACCTATGCCGAGCTGAGCGCCCTCGTCGACCGCGCGGGGCACGCGCTCCGCGCGCGCGGCGTCGAGCCCGAGCAGCGGGTCGCCCTGCTCCTGCCGGACGGCATCGGCTTCGCGGCGGTGTTCTTCGCCGCGATCAAGATCGGCGCCGTCGCGGTTCCCCTCAATACGCGGCTCGCGTCCGGGGACCTGCGCGCCATCCTCACGGACTGCCGCCCCAAGGTGCTGGTCGCAGACCCGGATGCGGCCGGAGGCGGGCTCGAGGGGCTGGTCGCGAGCGCCGACGCGCTGCTGAGTGGCCCGGGGTCCGGGCCGCTTGCCTCGGAGACGGTCGGGCTCGACGCGATGGCCTTCTGGCTCTACACCTCGGGGACCACCGGCGCGCCCAAGGCGGTCGTGCACGCCCACCGGACGCTCCTGGCAGGTCGCCACTATGGCGGCGACGTGCTCGGCGTGGCCCGCGGTGACCGGGTCTTCGCGACCTCGAAGCTCTTCTTCCCCTATGCGCTCGGCAATGCGCTCGTGATCCCGCTCCTCGCCCGGGCCAGTGCCTATCTCCATCCGGCCTGGCCCGATCCGGCCTCGGTGGCCGCCGTGATGCAGAGCTATCGCCCCACGCTCTTCTTCTCGGTCCCGACCTTCTATGCCGCGCTGCTCCGGGCCGCGCTGCCGCCGGATACCTTCGCCTCCGCCCGCGCATGCGTCTCCGCCGGCGAGCGGCTGCCCGCCGAGATCTACGAGGCCTGGCGGGCCCGCTTCGGGGTCGAGATCCTGGACGGCATGGGCGCGACCGAGACCGTGTTCATGGTGCTCTCGAACCGGCCGGGCGGGAGCCGCGCCGGATCGACGGGGGTACCCGTGCCCGGCACCGAGGCGGAGCTGCGCGACGCCGCCGGTCATGCGGTCGCCGACGGCGAGCAGGGCGTGCTCTGGGTCAGGACGCCGTCGGTGGCGATGGGCTACTACAAGCGCCTCGACCAGTCGCGGCGGACCTTCGTCGGCGCGTGGCTCCGCACCGGCGACGTGTATCGCCGCGACGGCGACGGCTTCTACGAGCACTGCGGCCGCGAGGACGATAACTTCAAGGTCGCCGGCCAGTGGGTGATGCCGGGCGAGCTCGAGTCGGTGGCGCGCCGTCACCCCGACGTGCTGGACGCGGGCGCGGTCGGGGCGGAGGATGCGGGCGGCCTCGTCAAGCCCTTCGTCTTCGTGGTGCCGCGGGATTCCCGCGCCGCGCCGGCCGACGTCGAGGTGGGCGTGCGCCGGCTCATCGAGGCGAGCCTGCCCCGCCACCAGTGGCCGCGCGGCATCATCGTCGTGCGCGAGCTGCCGCGCACGGACACCGGCAAGCTCCAGCGCTTCCGGCTGCGCGATCAGGTCCTTCAGAATCGGGTCCTCCAGAGAGGAGACAACGACTCATGAAACCCGAGGTGATCTTCACCAAGAGCGCTCCCAAGACGGGCTTCTCCGAAGGCACGGAATCGCCCATCGCCCAGGGCGTCAAGGTCGGCGGCTTCCTCTTCGTGTCGGGGCAGGGGCCCCTCGACCCGGTCACCAAGACCATCGTGTCCGACGACATCGCCGAGCAGACGCGGGTGACCCTCGACAATGTGCGGGCGGTGCTCGAGGCGGGCGGCACCGGCCATCGCCAACGTGGTGCGGGTCGGCGTCTACCTGCGGAACATGGACGATTTCCCCGTGTTCAACCGGGTCTTCAAGGAGTACTTCCAGGGCGTGCAGCCCGCGCGCACCACGGTGGAGGCCGCCCCACCCCGCAAGGGCGTGAACGTCGAGATCGACGCGATCGCGTTCTGCCCCTGAGGCCCTTCGCGCATCCCGGGAGCCCGGCATGGGGTCTCGTCGTTACAGTATGTGGGCCCGCGATACGGGGTTTTGTCGTTGGCGGGCTTTCCGTGTAGGCTTGGGAGGCTTTTGAGCCGGAGGAGGTCGATCGACCCTCCGAGCCCTCCCCATGGGCACCAGCGACGAGGAGGAAACGATCATGGCTCAGTTGACACGCAGGACACTGCTCACCACCGGATCCCTGGCCGCCGCGGGAGTCCTGGCCGGGCCATGGGTTCATCGGGCCCGCGCTCAGGGCGCGCCGTTGAAGGTGGGCCTGGTGCTGCCGTACACGGGCGTCTACGCGGTCCTGGGCGAGTCCATCACCCAGGGCATGGAGCTGGTCTTCGCCCGGGAGAACTGGACGGTGGCGGGCCGCAAGATCGAGATGATCAAGGAAGACGATGAGATGAAGCCGCCGGTCGGCATCCGGAAGACCGAGAAGCTCATCGACTCCGACAAGGTCGACATCCTCACCGGGCCGGTCCACAGCGGGATCCTCATGGGCATGCGGGACAAGGTCCACGGCAGCAAGACCATCCTCATCGTCTCCAATGCCGGCGCCGACGCGATCAGCCGCGAGCGGTGCTCGAAGTGGATCTTCCGCACGTCGTTCTCGAACTGGCAGCCGAATCAGCCGATGGGCGGATGGGTGGCGAAGAACGTGGCCAAGGACGTCTTCATCACCGCGCCGAACTACCAGGCGGGCAAGGACCAGCTCGACGCCTTCAAGGAGACCTTCGTCCCCGCGGGGGCAAGATCGTCGGCGAGGACTATCCCAAGCTCGGCGAGACCGACTATGCGCCCTATCTCACGAAGATCCGCCAGTCGGGCGCCAAGGCCGTCTACGCGTTCTTCTCGGGGACGGACGCCGTCAACTTCGTGAAGCAGTTCGACCAGTTCGGCCTGAAGCCGACGGTGAAGCTGACCGGCGCCGGCTTCCTCACCGAGCCGGACGTGCTGCCCGCTCAGGGCAAGTCCGCTCTCGGGGCGATCACCGGCCACTTCTACACGCCGCTGCTCGACAACCCCACGAACCAGCGCTTCGTGAAGGACTTCCGCGAGAAGTTCGCCGGCAAGATGCCCGACGGCTTCGCCTGCCAGGGCTATGACACCGCCGAGGTCATCGTGCGCGCGCTCAAGGTGGTCAACGGCAATACCCAGGACAAGGACAAGCTCGTCGAGGCCATCGCCAAGGTGGAGTTCGACAGCCCGCGCGGCCGCTTCCGCTTCGATCCCAAGACGCACAACGTGATCCAGCCGTTCATCTACATCCGCGAGGTGAAGGAGACGCCGCTGGGCCTCAACAACGTGCCGATCGACAAGGTCGCCGACGTGCGAGATCCCGGCACCGGCTGCACCTTGCCCGCCTGACCATCGCGCGCGGGAGCCGGGTGCCCGGCTCCCGCGATCATGATTCGCCGCCCGTGTCGTTCCCCGCCGAGATCTTCGCCCAGGCCCTGAACGGTCTGTCCTATGGCGTCCTCCTCTTCCTCCTGTCGGTCGGGCTGACGCTGATCTTCGGCATGCTCGACGTCGTGAACCTGGCCCACGGCTCGCTCTACATGCTGGGCGCCTATGCCGGTCTCACTCATCATCGCCCTCGCGGGCAGCTTCTGGCTGGCCCTGCTGGCCGCGCCGCTCGCCGTGGGGCTCATCGGCATGCTCATCGAGCGGAGCTGTCTCAGGCCGCTCTACCGCCGCGGCGCCGCTCGACCAGGTGCTCCTGACCTTCGGGCTGATCTATCTCTTCGAGGATCTCGTGAAGTGGATCTGGGGCGGGCGCATCCGCTCGATCCCGCCGCCCGAGCTGTTCTCGGGCTCGGTGACGATCTGGCAGGCGACGGTCCCGTCGTATCGCCTCTTCGTGATCGCCTTCGGCCTCGCCATGGCCGTTCTGCTCTGGCTCGTCATCGAGCGCACGCGGCTCGGCGCGATCATCCGCGCCGGCGTCTTCGACGCCGAGATGACGGCGGGGATGGGCATCAATATCGACCGCGTGTTCACGATGGTCTTCGGCTTCGGCGCGGCGCTGGCCGGGCTGTCCGGCGTCATCGCCGGGCCGATCCAGTCCGCGCAGCCGCCGATGGGCGCGACGATCCTGGTCCCCGCCCTCATCGTCGTGGTGGTGGGCGGCCTCGGCAGCCTCAAGGGCTCGCTCGCGGGCAGCCTCATCATCGGCCAGGCCGAGACCTTCGGGAAGGCGTGGCTGCCCGGCGCGTCCATGCTCATGATCTACGTCGTCATGGCCGCCGTCGTGCTGCTCCGCCCACAGGGGCTCTTCGGGCGGCCGCTGCGATGACGTTCGTTCCGCCGCCGCGGGCGCGCGCCCGGCTCGTCGGGCGCCTGATGGCCGGCGTCAGCACTGCTCGCCGCCGTCACGGCCTTTCCGCTCTTCGCCGGCAACTACCCGGTCAAGCTCCTGCAAGAAGATCCTCGTCTGGGGCATCTTCGCCATGAGCCTCGACCTGCTCATGGGCTATACCGGCATGGTGTCCTTCGGGCATTCCGCGTTCTTCGGGGTGGGCGGCTATGTCGCCGCGCTGCTCCTCGCCAAGTCGCCCGGGCTCTTCACCGGGCTCGTCGTGCCGGCCGCCGCCGCCGCCCTCGCCGCGCTCGTCATCGGCGTGTTCTCGACGCGGGTGAGCGGCGTGTACTTCATCATGCTGACGCTCGCGTTCTCGCAGATGTTCTACGCGATCACCTTCCAGGCGTCCTGGCTCGGCGCCGAGGATGGGATCGTCGGCGTGCCGCGCCCCGCGCCCCTCGGGCTCGACCTCGGCCCGCCGATGCGCTTTCACCTCTACCTCGTGGCTCTGGTCGCCCTCGCCGCCGTTCGCGCTTGCGCGCGTGGTCCGCTCCCCGTTCGGCCACGTGCTGCGCGGCATCCACGACAACGAGAGCCGCATGGAGGCGGTGGGCTACGCGGTCGCGCGCTACAAGCTCATCGCGTTCGTCGTCGCGGGGACGATCGCCGGCGTGGCGGGCGCGCTGTACGTGCAGCTCGTCGGATCCATCACGCCGGACGCCTTCCTCTGGACGACGTCGGGGAGGCGCTCCTCATGGTGATCATCGGCGGGACGGGCACGCTCGGGGGCGCCGTGCTGGGCGCCGCCGCCTTCATCCTCCTGCAGAGCCTCGTCAGCTCGTACACCGAGCGCTGGATGCTGATCCTCGGCCTCACGTTCATCCTGTTCGTGCTCTTCGCCCCCGGGGGCATCGTGGGCGCCCTCCGCGGGCGGGTGGGGCTCCGCGCGTGACGCCGCCCGCGCCGCTCCTGGCCATCGACGGGCTCTCACGGCGCTTCGGCGCCCTCGCCGCGCTGAACGGCGTGTCGCTCGCGCTGTTGCCCCGCGAGCGCCGGGCGGTCATCGGCCCCAATGGCGCGGGCAAGACCACGCTGTTCAACGTCATCACGGGACAGCTCGTCCCGAGCGCGGGCCGCATGGTCTTCGCGGGGCAGTCCATCGCCGGCCTGCCGCCGCACGCCGTCGCCCGCCGGGGCATCTCCCGCTCCTTCCAGCGCACGAATCTCTTTCCTCGCCTCACCGTGATCGAGAACCTGCGCCTGGCCGCGGCAGCCGATGGGCGGGGCAGCTACAATCTCCTCGGCAGGGCGCCGCGCGCCGATGCTGCCCAGCTCGCGCGCGCGGCCGAGGCGGCGGACGCGGTGGATCTCACGGGCCGGCTCGGCGACGCGGCGGGGAGCCTGTCCTATGGCGAGCAGCGCCAGCTCGAGGTCGGCGTCGCGCTGGCGACGCGCCCGCGCTCCTGCTGCTCGACGAGCCGACGGCGGGCATGTCGCCCGAGGAGACCCGAGCGCATGACGCGGATGCTCGAGGGGCTGCCGCGCGAGGTGACGCTGCTCATCATCGAGCACGACATGGACGTGGTCGCATCCCTCGCCGATCGCGTCACGGTATTGCACTATGGGGAGGTGCTGACCGAGGGCACGTTCGACGAGGTCAAGGCCGATCCCCGCGTCTACGACGTCTACCTGGGCGCGGTGTGATGCCGGGCCTCGCCGTCGACGGCATCCACACGTACTACGAGGACAGCCACGTGCTGCACGGCGTGTCGATCGACGTCGCGCCGGGCGAGGCGGTGGCGCTCCTCGGCCGCAACGGCGCGGGGAAGACCACGGTGATCCGGAGCATCGTCGGCTTCACGCCGCCGCGCGCGGGCCGCGTGATCTGGGAGGACGCCGCCATCGAGGGTGGCCGCCCTACCGCATCGCGCGGCGAGGGATCGCGCTGGTGCCGCAGGGCCGGCGAATCTTCGCGCCGCTCACCGTGCGCGAGAACCTGACGCTCGGCGCCCGCGCCGACGGCTGGTCGCTCGAGCGCGTCTTCGACCTGTTCCCGCGCCTGCGCGAGCGCCAGGCGCAGTCGGGCGGCACGCTGTCGGGCGGCGAGCAGCAGATGCTCGCCATCGGCCGGGCGCTCCTGACCAATGGCCGCCTGCTCCTGCTGGACGAGCCGTCGGAGGGCCTGGCGCCCATCGTCGTGCGGGAGATCGGGCGCATCGTGCGGGGGCTGAAGGGTCAGGGGCTGTCGATCCTGATCGTCGAGCAGAACTATCACCTGGCGCTCGCCGTCGCGGACCGCGTCTACGTGATGAGCAAGGGGCAGATCGTCTACGAGGGCCATCCCGCCGGACTCGAGGCGGACGAGGACACCAAGCGGCGCTATCTCGGCGTCGCCTGACGGAGGCTGACATGTCGCCTGACGGAGGCACACCATGAGCTGGATCGACCCGAACTTTCCGACGTCGGCCACCCCGAGCGATCTCGTCGGCCGCGTGCTCGGCCTCAATCCGGGCATGATGACCGGCCCGGGCACCAATACCTACCTGGTCGGCCGCCGCTCCCCGATCCTCATCGACACGGGCGCGGGCGTGGACGGCTATGTCCCGCTGTTCGAGCGCTACCTCGCCGAGCGCGGCTGGCGCCAGCCCGAGCGCGTGGTCCTGACGCATCGCCACCGCGACCACCTGGGCGGCGTGGCCCATCTGCGCGAGCGCTTCCCGGGCCTGCCCGTCGCCAAGATGCTGTGGAAGGACACGGACCTGCCCGAGGGCATCACGGATCTCCGCGACGGCGACCGCATCGAGGCCGACGGCGCCACGCTCATCGCCGTCCACACGCCCGGCCACGCGTCGGATCATCTCTGCTACTACCTGCCCGAGGAGCGGGCGCTCTTCTCGGGCGACCTCATTCTGTCCGGCTCCACGACGGTGATCCCGGAGGAAGACGGCGATCTCGGTCAGTACCTCGACTCGCTCCGCCGCGTCCAGGCGCTGGGCGTCGAGCGCATCTATTCCGCGCACGGCCCGTCATCGAGAACGCCGCCGCGAAGATCCAGGAGTACATCGACCACCGGCTGCTGCGCGAGCGCCAGATCCTCGACGCGCTCGGCAATGGCGCGGCGACCATCCCGGACATGGTCGCGATCATCTACGCCGAGGTCCCGACGATGCTCCACAAGATGGCGGGGCAGTCGGTGCACTCGCACCTGAAGAAGCTCAGGGGCGAAGGGCGCGTGGCCGAGGACGTGATCGCCGACGCCCCCTCCCGCTGGCGGCTCGCAGCGATGCAGAAGGGCCCATCTGCTTCGTTGGCGCCCTCGGCGGCGCTCGACGTAGAGCGACTACGCCTGCGCCGGCCTTCGGGCGCCGCCTCGCAGCTGGACCCTTCTCAGCATCCTGCGCCGTTCGTCGCCAATTCCCTGAGGAGGCATCGCAAGACCTATGACTCCTGCTTCTGGACGTGCGATGGTGCCGCAGGACATCACGCGGATCGTGTGGGTGAGTGATCCGCAGATCTCCCCGATGGGGCGCGCGTGGCCTTCGTGGCGACGACCTTGTCCGAGGAGCGCGACGAGTACCTCTCGAACGTCTGGGTGGCCGATGCGGACGGTGGCGGCGCGCCGCGGCGATTCACGGCGGGGCCGAAGCGGGATCAGGATCCCCGGTGGTCGCCTGACGGGACGCGGCTGGCATTCGTGTCGGAGCGCGAGGGAAGAAGAAGGGGCAGCTCTACGTGATGCCCGCCGATGGCGGCGAGCCGACGCGGCTGTCCGACGAGCGCCATGGCGTGGCGGATCCCGTGTGGAGCCCGGATGGGAGCCGCCTGGCCTTCGTCGCGCGGGTCGGCGGATATCATCCGCCCGAGCGCGAGGAGGACAGGCAGAAGTCCCGGCCGGCGCGGGTCATCACGACGCTCAAGTACCGATGGAACGGCGAGGGATTCACCTATGATCGCCGGCGACACGTCTTCGTCGTGGCGGCCGCGGGCGGCCCCGCGCGCCAGCTCACCGACGGCGAGTGGGATGACGCGGACCCCGCGTGGTCGCCCGACGGGCGGGTCATCGCCTTCAGCTCGGCCCGCCATCCGGACCGCGACTTCGACGACAGCAGTGACCTCTGGGTGGTGGACGCCGACGGGGAGAGGCGCGGCGGGTCACCGACACGGTGGGCCCCGCGGTGCTCCCCGCGTTTTCTCCCGACGGGCGCAGCATCGCGTATCTCGGCCGGCGCTCGAAGAACGAGTTCGGGCGGAACGTGCGTGTCTTCACCGTGGCGACCGACGGCGGGACGCCCCGGTGCCTCACGCTCGGGCTCGACCGCTCCTGCGCGCCGCTCGGGGCGCGGCCGATCTGGTCGCCGGACGGGCGGTCGATCACCTTCGCCGCCGAGGACCAGGGCGCGCTCGGGGTCTATCGCGTCGGGGCGGTGGACGGCGCGCCGCCGGTGCGGTTGATCGACGGCGAGCGCGTGGTGACCGGGTTCTCGCTCTCCGCGGATGGCGGCCGAATCGCCTTCGCGGCCACCGATCCCGTCACGCCGGCCGAGGTGTTCGTCGCCTCGGGCGATGGCGGCGCGGCGAGCGCCCGCTCACCGACATGAACCGCGCCTGGCGGGACGAGGTGGCGCTCGGGCGGCCGGAGCGCTTCCGCTTCGAGCGCGCGGGTTTTCGATCGACGTCTGGGTGATGAAGCCCCACGGGTTCCGCGCGGATGTCGCGTGGCCGGCGCTGCTCAATATCCACGGCGGCCCCCACGCCCAGTACGGCCACGGGTTCTTCGACGAGCTCCAGGTCTACGCGGGCGCGGGCTACGGGGTGATCTACGCGAACCCGCGCGGCAGCCAGGGCTATGGCGAGGCGTTCACGCGCGCGGTGATCGGCGACTGGGGCGGCGGCGACTTCGCCGACGTCATGGCCGGCCTCGACCAAGCCCTCGCCCGCCACGCCTGGATCGACGCGGCGCGGCTCGGGGTGATGGGCGGCAGCTACGGGGCTTCCTCACGAGCTGGATCGTCGGCCACGACCATCGCTTCAAGGCCGCCTGCTCGGAGCGCGCGGTCAACGACCAGTACGGCATGTTCGGCAATAGCGACATCGGCCATCTGTTCAACGTGATCGAGCTCGGCGGCGTGACGCCGTGGGAGAACATGGCCGAGTACCTCGCCCGTTCCCCTTGACCTATGCCAAGGACGTGACGACGCCGCTGCTCATCCTCCATTCCGAGGATGATCTGCGCTGTCCGATCGAGCAGGCGGAGCAGCTCTTCGTGGCCCTGAAGACGCTCGGCAAGGACGTGATGTTCGTCCGCTTCCCGACGAGAACCACGAGCTGTCTCGCAGCGGCAAGCCGCGCCACCGCCTCGAGCGCTTCCGCTTCATCCTCGACTGGTTCTCGCGGCACCTGGCGGGGGCCGCCGGCCGCGACCGTGACTACCGGAGCAGGCCCACCGTCCAGAGCGTGGAGAGCAGATTATTGACGGCGTGGGCGAAGAGTCCGGGCAGGAGGCTCCGCGTGCGCTCGTAGGCCACGGCCCACAAGAGGCCGCTCACGAGCACGGAGGCGGATCCGGCGATCGAGTAGCCATGCGGCAGCGTGAAGATGACCGCGCTCAGGAGTGCCGATTCCGCCACGCCGATCCGGGTGCGCAAGGTCGCGTAGAGAAGCCCGCGGAACAGGATCTCCTCCACGACGGGCGCCCACGCCGTGACGTCGATGGCCGCCAGGATCACCCGCCGGCGGCCGGCCCAGAGCAATTCCTCGGTGAAGCCGTCCGTCCAGTGCGTCTTGAGGTGGAGGAGGCGGCTCGCCACGTCGATGAGGGTGTCGCTCACGAGCGCCACCGCGATGAGCGCGAGCGTCGCGCCGAGGAGCGGAGCCCAGCCTCGCGGCGCGGCACGAGGCCGAAGGTCGCCCGCATCGACGTGTCCCGCCGGCGGAGGTAGTGGATCACCCACCAGAAGAGCGGCAGGTCCGCCGCCATGCCGAGCACGGTGCCGAACCCCGTTTCCCGTCGGAGCGCGATGAAGGCCACGAGGGCGATGGCCTGCGGCGCGCCGAGGCCGCGCACGAAGAGCGCATAGCCGTCAGCGAAGCTCCAGAGCGGGGGCAGGGGAGCGCTGGCTAATGCTGACGCTTCCGCGCCGCGCGAGCATCCACGCCAGCGCGAGCCCCCGGCGGCGAGCAGCGCGAGGGAGACCGCCATGAGGCCCCGCGCGCGGAGCAGCAGCGCCCGGCCGCGGGCGAGGGTGGCCGCCTCGGCCTGCGCGCGCGCCTCGGTGTCGCCGATCCGCGTCGCGATGCGGCGGATGAGGGTGTCGGTGAACCAGGTCGCGCGGAGGTCGTCGATCTCGGCGATGAGCGCGCGCCCGGCGTCCGCCGCGGGGCGGCGGGCCGACATAGGCGGCCGTCGCCCACGCCGCCATCCGCTCGCGCGGCCCCGGCCCCGCGCCCAGCTCCGCGATCGCCTCGCGGGCCTGGGCCGTGCGGCCCGCCTCGGCGAGAATGATCGCGCGATGCAGCTCGGCGAGGGGCGAGTCGGTCTGCTCGACGAGCTCGGCGTACCAGTCGCCCGCCGCGGCGAGCGGGTCTTCGTCGCCGGACAGCGCGCGATAGAGCCGCCACTCCCAGCGCGGACCGCCGCGCATCGCCGCGCGGAGGTCCAGCTCGCGCGTCACGAGGCGCTCGAGCGATTCCGCCGGGTGCTCGAGCTCGGCGAGGGGGACACGCGCGGCTCGATGAGCGGCCGCCCGAGGAGCCCGATGTACAGGACGGCGACGATCGAGCAGACGACGGTGACGAGGGTCGAGAAAGACCTGCGGGCGGCGGCGCCCACTCGGACGCGGGTGAGGGCTCGGACATCCGCCGCGGTAGGGGGCGGGCGACCGCTTCGGGACGCGGCGGCCCGGGGCGCGGCCTACGCGCGCGCGGTGTTCACGAGGGCGGTGAAGAGGCGGCGGGCGGGCTCGAGTGGGAGACCAGCTCCTCGGGGTGCCACTGCACGCCCAGGACGAAGCGCGAGCGATCCGACAGCTCGAGGCCCTCCACGATCTGGTCCGGCGCCCACGCCACGGCCCGGAGCCCCGCGCCCAGCGCCTTGACCGCCTGGTGGTGCATGCTATTGACCTCGATCTCGTCGGTGCCGAGGGTCTCGGCGAGCCGGCTGCCCGGCTCGACCACGACCTTGTGGGTGGGCTGGTCGCGCGGCGCCTCCTGGCTGTGCATGATCTCGGTGCCGGGTTCCGTGCCGACGTCCTGGTAGAGACTGCCGCCGAGCGCGACGTTCAGCACCTGGAGCCCACGGCAGATGGCCAGGATCGGCAGCCGCCGATCGAGCGCAATCCGCACCGCCGTGGACTCGACGGTGTCCCGCGACGGCGCGACGTCGTAGAGCGTGGCATGCGGAACCTCGCCGAAGAGCGCGGGGTCCATGTCTCCGCCGCCGGTCAGGAGCAGGCCGTCCAGCCCCGCGCGCCAGCCGATGGAGGGAGGCGGCACTGAGCTGAGGGGGCAACGGCACCGGCACGCCCCCGCCTGCTGGATGGCATGGAGGTACGTCGAGTTCACGTAGGCCCGCTCGGGATGCTTGTCGACGGTGATCGAGGTGCTGACGCCGATGAGAGGGAGGTGGCCCGGCATGGCCGCTATGCTATCACGCCCTGCGCCCTGCGCCTGCGGCCCTATGCTAGGATACGCCGCATGAGCCTCGACTCCGTGCAGAGCCAGCGTGCAGCAGCGTCCGACGGCGGCTCCATGACGCAGGTGATGGGCCGGCACTGGATGATCGCCGCGGGTCATCCGCTCGCCGCGCAGGCCGGCGCGCGCGTGCTCGCCGCGGGCGGCAATGCCATCGACGCGGGTGTCGCCGCGGGCATGACCCTCGGCGTCGTCCATCCGGACATGGTGAGCTTCGCGGGAGTGGCGCCCATCCTGGTGCACCTCGGCAAGACCGGCGAGACCTTCGAGGTCTCCGGTGTGGGCCCATACCCCCAGAAGGCGACGGCGGACTTCTACCGGACGCGCTGCGGCGGCGAAATCCCGTCCGGCGTGCTCCGCACCGTCGTGCCCGCCGCGCCCGATGCCTGGTGCACCGCGCTCGAGCGCTGGGGCACGCTGTCGTTCGCGGATGCCGTCGGCCCCGCGCTCGAATGCGCGGCGCAGGGGTTCCCGCTGTCCCGCTTCTCGGCGGCGATGACGCGGGCCAATGTGGAGCGCTACCGGGGCTTGCCCGACGTCGGCTGCGCTGTACCTGCACGACGGCCAGGCGCCCGCCGCCGGGCCACCGGCTCGTTCTGTCGGAGCTGGCCGCGACCATCACGCTGATGATCGAGGGCGAGAAGAAGGCGCGCCGCCGCGGCCGCGCCCGGGCGATCCGCGCCGCGCGCGACGTGTTCTACAAGGGCGAGATCGCCCGGCGCATCGCCGAGTTCCACGCGCGCGAGGGCGGGCTCCTCGAGGCCCGGGATCTCGCCGAGTTCCAGGTCGACGTCGCCCCCGCGCTCCGCGCGTCCTTCCGCGGCTACGAGGTCGCGGCCTGCGGCTTCTGGTGTCAGGGGCCGGTGCTGCTGCAGATGCTGAACCTCATCGAGCCCTTTGACTTCGCATCGCTCGGCCACAACTCGCCGCGGGCGCTGCACCTCCTGGTCGAGGCGACGAAGCTCGCCTTCGCCGACCGCGAGGCCCACTACGGCGACCCCAAGCACGTCAAGGTGCCCGGGGACGCGCTGCTCTCGAAGGCGTATGCCGATGTGCGGCGCGCCCTCATCCGCGAGGATCGCGCGTGGCCGAGCATGCCGGCGGCGGGGGACCCCGACGCCATGGCCGCGATGAGGAACGGGGCGCTGACGGCGGGTGCGCCGCGCGCCGCGGGGTCGCCCGGGTCGCTCGACACGTCCTACGTCGCGGTCGTCGACGCGGAGGGCAATGGCTTCTCCGCCACGCCGAGCGATCCGAACGTGGACTCGCCGGTGGTGCCGGGGGTCGGCTGCGTCGTGTCTCCCAGGGGATCTCAGGGCTGGCTCGTGCCCGGCCATCCGAGCGAGGTCGCGCCGGGCAAGCGGCCGCGCCTCACGCCCGCTCCGGCCATGGCGTTCAAGGACGGCCGGCTGTTCATGCCGTTCGGCACGCCGGGCGGCGACGTGCAACAGCAGGCGATGCTGCAGGTCTTCCTCAACATCACCGCGTACGGCATGTCGCCGCAGCAGGCGGTCGAGGCGCCGCGCGTCGCGACCCGGAGCTTCCCCGATTCGTTCTGGCCGCACCCGGACTTTCCCGGCCGGCTCGATTGCGAGCGCGGCATCCCCGCCGAGACGCGGGCGGCGCTCGGAGATCTCGGTCACCTCGTCGAGGAGCGTCCCGACGGCGACTGGCGGTCGGGGGCGGTGTGCGCGGTCGTGGTCGGCGACGATGGCACGCTGATGGCGGCCGCCGATCCGCGCCGCGGGGCTCACGCCATCGGCTGGTAGCGGAACGGGTGCGGTTGCCGCTGATGGCCGGGCTCTCGCGCCTGCTGATCGTCCTTGCGGTCGCCGCCGCCCTGCCGTCGAGCGCCCGCGCCGCGGCGCCGCCGCTGTCGGTGCCGGCGCCCGTCGCGCCCGGCCCCCGCGCCCAGCTCGAGACCCTCGCCAAGGACCCGTTCGTCTCCACGCGGGTCGAAGGTCCCACGCATGCGATGCGCCCGGAAGTGTTCGAGTACCTCCTGGATCATCCGGATTTCGCGAGCCACGTGACGCGCGCGCTCGGTCTGGCCCGCTACCGGATCTGGCGCGCGAGCGACGGGCTCTGGCTCGACGACGGGTGGGGGACACGGGGCACGTTCACGCTCATCTACGCGGCGCGCGGGCTGCGCCTCTACCACGCGCGCGGCGCCTTCGACCAGCGATTCCTCCCCGAGATGCGCGGCGAGGCCGTGGCCGTGTTCGAGTACGACTTCACGAGCGACGGTACCGGCCGCACGCTGGTGGCGAGCCGGGCCACCGGGTATCTGCAGATCGACAACAAGTTCCTGAGGGCGCTCGGCAGGGTCGCCGCCCCGTTCGTCCAGGCCAAGGCCGACAAGGAGGCCGGCCAGCTCCTGCGCGTCTTGTGCTCGCGCGAGCCGGGCGATCGAAGAGAACCCGGGCCAGGTGTACCAGAAGGTCAGCGAGCGGGCCGACGTGCCCCGCCAGGAGCTCGAGCAGTTTCGTGAGCTCCTGCGCCTGCCCTGAAGCGTCCAGCCTCGTGATTCGCTTGACAGCCCCTTCACTGGCATCTAGCCTTGGCTCGCCGATGCGTTGTCGAGAGCTTTGACCCACAGGAGCCACCCATGTCGAGATCCACGATCCTCACGCGAATCCTCGGTGCCTCCATGGTGGGCGTGCTCCTCGCGGGGTGTCTCGCGCTGCCCCAGAGCGACCGGACGATGTTCCAGGAGCCGCTGCTCGCGAGCAAGGGCACGCTCCCGCTCAAGGCGGGCCTGATGACGCTCACGGATGCCCGGCCGGCCGAGGAGCGCGGGTCGTTTCCTGACATCGAGGACTTTCCGGACCGGATCACGCTCGAGCTCCTGATGGACCTGAGCGAAGCGCAGCTCTTCTCGTCGATTGGACACGATTCGCGCGGCGCCGACGTCATCCTCGGGGAGAGATCCGGTCGTTCCAGTGGAAGGCGCGCTACGACTGGGCGCCGTACGTCCCCGGTCTCGGGTTCCTCGCCGCCATCGGTATTCCCGTCGCCCATTCGACGGGTCGGGTCGAGCTCGCCATCGACGTCGTTGACGCGAAGACCGATCAGCGGATCGCCTCGTACGCGAAGGCCGCGACCGACCGCCACCCGTACTGGGTCTACCGATATCAGGACTTCACCGCGGGCAGCGACCGGGATACCGACAGCGCGTTCCGCCGCAGTCGTCGAAGAGCTGCAGGCGGCGATCCTCGCGGACGGCGACCGCATCGTCGCCGCCGTCAAGCGGTAGCCTCGACTCTCACCCGGCGGCGACGGGCAACGAGCCGGGCGGGACTCGGGATCGGGGTCGGCCTCCGGCTCACGGGCTCGTCATTGGCGCAGTAGAATGCGCAGGTGATCGCGCTCCGAGCGGTGACGAAGCGGTTCGGCGGAGTGGTCGCCCTCGATCGCGTGTCGATCGACGTGGTCGCGGGCGCGACGCACGTCCTCCTCGGCTCGAGCGGCTCCGGCAAATCGACCGTCCTCAGGCTGATCCTCGGGTTGACGGCGCCCGATGAAGGGACCGTGGTCGTGGATGGCGCTGCCGTCGCCGCCTCGACTCGAGTCGCGCTCGTCCGCCGGATGGGCTACGTGGTGCAGGACGGCGGGCTCTACCCCCACCTCACGGCCTCGCAGAACGTGGCGCTCGGCGCCGTGGCCCAGCAGTGGGCGCGGGCGCGCATCGACAGCGCGCGTCGCCGAGCTCGCCGACCTGGCCTCATTCGACGCGGCGATGCTGCGGCGCTACCCGCGCGAGCTGAGCGGCGGCGAGCGCCAGCGCGTCGGGCTGATGCGCGCGCTGATGCTCGATCCCCCGATCCTCCTGCTGGACGAGCCCCTCGGCGCGCTCGACCCGATCGTGCGCGCCGAGCTGCAAGTCCAGCTCGGGCGGCTGTTCGCCACCCTCGGGAAGACGGTGGTCCTGGTGACGCATGACATCCGCGAGGCGGCTCTCCTCGGCAGCACCATCACCTTGATGACGGACGGCCGCACCGTGCAGCAGGGCACGTTCGCCGATCTCGCCGAGCGCCCGGCGACCCCGTTCGTGACGCAGTTCCTCACCGCGCAGACGCTTGCGACGCGCGCGCCGGGCGACGGCTGACGCCATGGGAAGGCGAAGGCCGGGCAGGGCGCGCGGCCTGCTGATCCTCGACGCGCTGGTCTCGATCGATGCTGCTCCTCGCTCCACCGGCCGCGAGCGCGGCGCCGGACGGCGTCATCCGCGTCGGATCGAAGTCCTTCACCGAGAGCTATATCCTGGCCGAGGTCGCGGCCCAGATCATCGAAGCGGTGGAGAGGCGCGCGTCGAGCGGCACGCGGGCCTCGGCGGCACGGGCGTCACGTATCGCGCGCTCACGTCCGGGGCCATCGATCTGTATCCGGAGTACACGGGCACGCTCGGGCGCGTGATCCTGAAGGACCCGTCGCTCGCCACGGCAGATGCGATTCGCCCCCGGCTCGAAGCCCAGGGCTTGACCATGAGTGCCTCGCTGGGCTTCGCCAATACCTACGCCCTGGCGGTCCGGGGCGCGCAAGCCGAGCGCTTGGGCTTGAGGACCATCGGCGACCTCGCCCCGCATCCGGATCTGAGCGCCGCCTTCAGCTCGGGCTTCCTCGAGCGCGAGGACGGGTGGCCCGGGCTCAAGCGCCACTACGGCCTGGACCTGACGCCGCGTCTCCGTGATGGAGCACGCGCTCACGTATCGCGCGCTGGCCGCGGGCCAGGTCGACGTCATGGACGTCTTCTCGACGGACGGTCAGCTCGAGCGCCTGCAGCTTCGCCTCCTCGAGGACGATCGGCGGTTCTTTCCCGACTATTCCGCGGTGCTGCTGGCGCGCATGGTGATCGCCGAGCGGTTTCCCCGCACGTGGATCCGGCTCCGCGAGGCGCTCGAGGGGCGGATCGACGGCCGCCGCATGGCCCAGCTCAACGCCATGGCCGATCTGGACGGCAAGCGCGTGCCCGAGGTGGCGGCGGCCTTCCTCGGCACGCGACTCCCCGTCGATTCGCGGTGGCCACGCGATGGTGAGGGAGATCGTCGCCCTCACGCTCGACCATCTGATCCTCGTGCTGATTCCCGTCGGCGCGGCCATCCTCCTGGGCGTGCCGATGGGCGTGCTCGCCGCGCGATTCCGGAGAGCCGGACAGCTCGAGCTGTCGGTCATCGCCATGCTGCAGACGATTCCCGCGCTGGCGCTCCTCATGTTCATGATTCCCCTCTTCGGGATCGGCAAGGGGCCGGCGCTCGTCGCCCTGTCAGTGTACGCATTGCTTCCGATCGCCCGGAACACGCATGCCGGGGTGATCGGGATCGACCGGCAGCTCCTCGAGATCGCCTTCGTCCTGGGCCTCGGGCGGCGCATGCGCGTCCTCCGCGTGGAGCTGCCGCTGGCGTCGATCAGCATCATGGCGGGCATCAAGACGGCGGTGGTGATGACGGTGGGGACGGCGACCCTCGCCGCCTTCATCGGAGGCGGTGGCTACGGAAGCCTGATCGTCCGGGGCCTGGCGCTCGACGACACGGCGACGATTCTCGCCGGGGCCGCGCCGGCCGCGGGCATGGCGCTCGCCTTCCACGGGCTCTTCGAGCTGCTCGACCGGGTGACGATTCCCCGCGGCCTTCGGCTGAGAGCGATGATAAGGGCCCATCTGCTTCGTTGGCGCCCGCGACCGCACGCTCAACGTACAGAGAGTCCAGCCTCGCGAGCGGTCGTCCGAGGCGCCGCCTCGCAGCTGGACCCTTCTCCGTCGCTCTAGCCAGGTTTCACCGACAGAGCTTCTAGCACTGGCCGGTCAGGAGCGCTCCGGCGCGGCTTCAAGCATGGCATTGAGCCGCCGGCTGAGGGTGATCACCTCGCCGTCGCGACCGGGAAACCAGGCGCGGATCCAGTCCGGGCGGTCGAAGAAGGCGAGCGGCGGCTGACCCTGCCGGCGGATGCCCACCCGGAGCACGAGGCCGCTGGCATTGATGAAGCTGACGTCGTCCAAGAGGCGTCCCGGCCGCCGCCACGCCGGCGGTGATCGGACACAGCCGCGCGACGGTCGCGATCGACTCCGACACGCCGCGCAGGCAGAAGGCGCGCGTCCGCGAGAGCAGCGGCGCGGGCAGCGCCTCGAGCAGGCTCCGCATCGTGAGGCCCGAGAACACCGTGTCGTCGACGACGGCGAGGGCGGCGCAATCGTCGATGCCGTCGAGCTGGGCGCGGAGATCGACGGACTCGGTGCTGACCAGGCGGTAGCCGCCGCGGCCGTCTTCCTCGCGCATCAATCCGACCCGCCGGATGCGCGGGAACCATCCGGTCCGGGCGTGGAGCGCGCGGGCGACCCGCTGTCCGGCGCGGCCGATGCCCACGGCCAGGTCGAATGGCGCATGCGGGCCCTGGGCGACCACGCGATCGACCTGCTCGGCGAGCGTCAGAACTCGCACGTGCTGTTCGTCCTGAGCCAATACTTCGATGAGTCGTCGCGCGAGCGCTGCGGCATCGGAGGCCGGGCCGAGGCGGCGGTCGATCTCATCGCTCAGGTCATCGTGGACGTACAGCAGCCGCGGGGTCGGCTGCTCATAGGGTGCCCCGGCGGATGGGACTGGCGTCCTCGCTCGCCCGCGCCGCCATCAGGGCAGGCGCGCCAGGATCAGGGCGAAGTATCCGGCGGGATCGACGTGCCATTCCGCCAGCTCGAGACCGGCCTCGCCCAGCATCGCCTCGACGCCGGACCGGGTGAACTTGTACGAGCTTTCCGTCCAGATGTCCTCACCCGCGGGGAAGCCGATGGTCAGGCCGAGGCGCTCGAGCTTCACTTCCTGCGCCGAGTCCGACACGAGGTGCATCTCGATTCGGGCCTCGGCGTCGTTGTAGAAAGCGAGGTGCCGGAAGGACTCGGGACGAAAGTCGGCTCCCACGCCACGATTGACGACGCGGAGGATGTTCCGGTTGAACTCGCGCGTCACGCCGGCGGCGTCGTCGTACGCTGCCTCCAGGATCTCCCGGTCCTTCGACGAGGTCGACGCCGAGCAGGAATCGGTCATCGCGATCGCGGAGGAGTCCGCGTGACTCCCGCGAGGAATCGCGCCCGAGCCGGCGGGTCCAGGTTGCCGATCGTGCTGCCCAGGAACATGACGAGGCGACGACCCGACGCAGACGGCACCCGCGCGAGGTCCCGCTCGAAGTCGCCGACCACCGCGTGGACATTGAGCCCGGGATAGTCGGTCAGGAGCCGGGTCGCGCTCACCTCGAGCGTGAGGCGGTCGACATCGAGCGGCACGTAGCACACCGCTCGCCGGTTTCCGTTCAACGCATCCAGGACCAGGCGGGTCTTACCGGACGACCCCGCGCCGATCTCGACGATGTCACCGCGAAAAAAACTCCCGGTAAGACTGGGAGCAATCTTCTCGAGCAATGCCATTTCCGTCCGCGTCGGGTAGTATTCCGGCAGCTCCGTGATTCGCTCGAAGAGCATGGACCCGGTGCGGTCGTAAAAGTATTTTGGAGGCAGGGATTTGCGAGTCGCGGTCAGTCCACGGCGGACGTCGTCCTCGAGCCGGGTTTGCCGCGTGTCCTCGTCGGTGTAAACGTCAACTTGGTAGCTCACGTGCCGCGTCTCCTGCAAGTGGGACGCCACGCGTGACGCCCTCGTGAGATTCTGTGGAGTGGCGGGCTGCATGCTTTCCGTCCAGCATAGTAGCAGAGAGGAGCATCGCCCATGATCGAGACAGTGGAGGATCGGTTCACCGCGAAAGCCCGGCTCACTGCCACCTGGGAGCGCACCGACCGGATCTTCGCGATCCTCCGGCCGGACGCGTGGCTGGCCCAGCCCATCGCATTGCGGCATCCGTTCATCTTCTATCTCGGACACCTGCCGGCCTTCGCGTGGAACCACGTCTGCGCCGGTGTGCTCGAGCGCTCTTCGTTCAACACGGCCTTCGACGAGCTGTTCTCTCGCGGCATCGATCCCGATGTGGACGATCCCACGCACTGCCACGATCATCCGGAGGTTCCCGATCGCTGGCCGTCACTGGATGAGGTCCTCGCCTATCGAGATCGAGTGCGGGCCGCGATTCTCGATGCCATCGACCCGGTATCGCAGCGGTCGGACACGCACGTGATGGCGCGCAACGGCCGCGTCTTTTCGATGGTGATCGAGCACGAACAGATGCATCAGGAGACGCTCCTGTACATGCTCGCGCGGCTGGACATCGCCCGGAAGGTTCGGCCGGCCTGGCTGCCCGCCTATGCCCTGGGGCCGGGTCGGCCGGCCGGTCGGGTCGAGGTGCCCGCCGGGATGGCGAAGCTAGGTGCGGCGTTCGAGGACGTGGCCTTCGGTTGGGACAATGAGTTCTCCGCGCTCGAGATGCTCGTTCCCGCCTTCTCCATCGACGCGACACCGGTCACGAACACGCAAGTTCCGTGCATTCGTCGAGGACGCGCGGATACCGGCGACGCGAGCTGTGGCAGCCGGACGATTGGCAATGGCGCGAGGAGTCCAGCCTCGACCATCCGGTGGTGTGGGAGCGACACGGGGACCGGTGGCTCTATCGCACGATCTTCGATCTGCTCCCGCTCGAGGCCGTGGGTGACTGGGCCGTCTACGTGAGCCTGGCCGAAGCGCGCGCCTACGCCCGCTGGCAAGGCGTGCGCCTGCCCACCGAGGCGGAGTTTCACCGCGCAGCCTTCGGCGATGCCAGTGCAGGGAGCGGTGCTTCCGTGGGGCGCCGAGTCCTCGGCGACGCACGGGAATTTCAACTTCCACCAGTGGGCCCCCATGCCGGTGGGGTCGCATCCGTCGGGTGCGAGCATGTGGGGCGTGCAGGACCTGATCGGCGATGGCTGGGAATGGACCGAGCACGATCTTCGAGGGCCTGCCCGGCTTCGAAGCCTATATCCCGGGCTATTCCGGCTACTCGGCCGACTTCTTCGACGGCAAGCACTACGTGCTCAAGGGCGCGTCGTGGGCCACGGCGGACGACCTCGTCCGCCCGAGCTTCCGCAACTGGTTCCAGGCCCACTACCCCTACGTCTTCGCCAAATTCCGCTGCGTCGCCGCAGGAGGCTGAAAAGGGCCCATCTGCGGAGGTATGGCGCCCTCGCCAGGGCGCTCAACGTAGAGAGACTACGCCTCGCGCCCTGGCTTCGGGCGCCGCCTCGCATCTGGGCCTTTTGAGCCTCCTGCGGGCGTTTCGGCACCCTGCCGTGCCTAGACGGGGGTGGCCTCCACCGCTTTGCGGAAGCCGACCTGGCCGCGCTTGGCGTCGACCACGATGGTGTCGCCCTCCGCGAAGCTTCCGTTCAGGAGCTGGAGCGCGAGCGGATCCTGGATCAGGCGCTGGATGGTCCGCTTGAGCGGGCGCGCGCCGTACACCGGGTCGTAGCCCTCCTCGGCCAGGAGGTCCTCGGCGGCCGGCGACAGCTCGAGCGTGATGCGCTTGTCGGCCAGCCGCTTGGTGAGGTGGCGGAGCTGGATCTTGACGATCGTCTCGATCTCCTCGCGGCCGAGGGGCTTGAAGATCACGATCTCGTCGATGCGGTTCAGGAACTCGGGCCGCAGCGTCTCGCGCAGAGCTCTCGAGCACGAGCTGACGGATGCGCTCGGGCTTGTCGTCCTCGCGGAAGTAGTGGCTGCCGAGGTTCGAGGTCATGATGACCACCGTATTGCGGAAATCGACGGTGCGGCCCTGGCCGTCGGTGAGACGGCCGTCGTCGAGGAGCTGCAGCAGCACGTTGAAGACGTCGCTGTGCGCCTTCTCGACCTCGTCGAAGAGGATCGACGGAGTACGGGCGGCGGCGGACGGCCTCGGTGAGCTGGCCGCCTTCTTCGTAGCCGACGTAGCCGGGGGCGCGCCGATGAGGCGGGCCACCGTGTGCTTTTCCATGTACTCGGACATGTCGATGCGGATCATCGCGCGCTCGTCGTCGAAGAGAAACTCGGCGAGCGCGCGCGCGCAGCTCGGTCTTGCCGACGCCGGTGGGCCCGAGGAACAGGAACGAGCCGATGGGGCGGTTCGGGTCGGAGAGGCCGGAGCGGGCGCGACGCACCGCGTTCGACACCGCGATGATGGCCTCGGACTGGCCGACGACGCGCTGGACCAGGCGCTCCTCCATCTTGACGAGCTTCTGGACCTCGGCCTCCAGGAGGCGCGGTCACGGGGATGCCCGTCCACTTGGCGACGGTCTCGGCGATGTCCTCCTCGTCGACCTCTTCCTTCAGCATGCGGCCGTGCTTCTGCACCTGCGGCGAGGCGGGCGGTCTCGGCCTCGAGGCGCTTGTCGAGCTCCATCAGGGTGCCGTAGCGCAGCTCGGCGCGCCTTCTGCAGATCGCCGCGCCGCTCGGCGTCGGCCATGGCGGCGCGGGCGGCCTCGAGCTCTTCCTTGATCTTGCCGATGCCCAGGATGGCGGTCTTCTCCGCCTGCCACTGGGTCTTCAGATGCGCGGACTTCTCCTTGAGGTCGGCGAGCTCGGCGTCGAGCTTCGACAGCCGCTCCTGCGACACGGCGTCGGACTCGCGGGCCACGGACACGCGCTCGATCTGGAGCTGCATGATGCGCCGCTCGATCTCGTCGATCTCGTGCGGGCATGGAGTCGATCTCGATGCGCAGGCGCGAGGCGGCCTCGTCGATCAGGTCGATGGCCTTGTCGGGCAGGAAGCGGTCGGTGATGTAGCGGTGCGAGAGCACGGCCGCCGCCACCAGCGCCGCGTCCTTGATCTTCACCTTGTGGTGGACCTCGTACTTCTCCTTGAGGCCGCGCAGGATGGCGATGGTGTCCTCGACCGAGGGCTCGCTCGACCAGCACGGGCTGGAAGCGCCGCTCGAGCGCGGGGTCCTTCTCGACGTGCTTGCGGTACTCGTCGAGCGTCGTGGCGCCGATGCAGCGCAGCTCGCCGCGGGCGAGGGCGGGCTTCAGCATGTTCGCCGCGTCGACGGCGCCCTCGGCCGCGCCCGCGCCGACCAGCGTGTGCAGCTCGTCGATGAAGCAGATGATCTCGCCCTCGCTCTCGGTGATCTCCGCGAGCACCGCCTTCAGGCGGTCCTCGAACTCGCCGCGGTACTTCGATCCCGCCAGCATGCGCGCCGATGTCGAGGGCGACCAGGCGCTTGTCCGCGCAGCCCTCGGGGACGTCGCCCGGCGACGATGCGCTGGGCCAGGCCCTCGACGATGGCGGTCTTGCCGACGCCGGGCTCGCCGATCAGCACGGGATTGTTCTTGGTGCGGCGCGAGAGCACCTGGATCACGCGGCGGATCTCCTCGTCGCGGCCGATCACCGGATCGAGCTTGCCCTTGCGCGCGAGCTCCGTCAGGTCGCTTCGAGTAGCGCTGCAGCGCCTGGTACTTCTCCTCGGGGTTCTGGTCCGTCACCCGCTGGGTGCCGCGCACCTCGACGAGGGAGCGGTAGATGGCCTCGGGGGTCACGCCGTTGGCGGCGAGGATGCGGGTGGCGCCGCCGGTCTTCTCCTGGGCGATGGCGATGAGCAGGTGCTCGGTCGAGACGTACTCGTCCTTCAGCCGCTGCGCCTCGTCCCACGCGCGATTGATCACGCCCTCGAAGCGGGGCGTGGCGTACGTGCGCCCTCCGCCCTGCACCTTCGGGAGCTTCGTGATCTCGGCCTGCACCTGGGCCGACACCGTGTCCGGCCGCGCGCCGAGCTTGGCGAGCAGCGGGCTCACCACGCCCTCCTGCTGCTGGAGCAAGGCGAGCAGCAGGTGCTCCGGCTCGATTGCCTGGTGGTCGTGCTGGTCGGCGAGCGACTGGGCGGCCTGCACCGCCTCCTGCGCCTTCACGGTCAGCTTGTCGAGTCTCATCAGTTCTTTTCCGTCCTCTGTTTTCTGAGCTCCTCGAAGAGCTCCTTTTCTCTCGGGCTGAGCCCGGCTGGAATCGTCAATTGCACCTTCAGGTACTGGTCACCGGCGCCACCGCCCTTGAGATGCGGCATGCCGTATCCCGGGAGCCGGAACGTGCGCCCGCTCGACGTCTCGGGCGGAATCTTCATCGACACCTGGCCCTTGAGGGTCGGCACGGCGATCTCGGTCCCGAGCGCGGCGTCGGATGCTGACACCGGCAAGTCAGCGTAGAGGTCGTCGCCCTTGCGCTCGAAGCGCGGGTCCGGCGTCACGGTGATCTGGAGAAAGAGATCGCCGCGCGCACCGCCTCCCGTGCCGGCGGGGCCCTCGGACGCCACGCGGACGCGCGAGCCCGTGTCCACACCGGCGGGAATCTTCACTTCGAGGTGGCGGCGCCCCTTGGACCAGCCGGTGCCGCGACAGGTCGCGCAGGGCTTGCGATTGACGTGCCCGGCGCCGCCGCACGTCGGGCAGGGCTCGTCGAGCTCGAGCGCGATCGTCCGGCGGATGCCCTGAAAGGCCTCCTCCAGGGTGAGCTCCACGCCGGCTTCGACGTCGCCTCCCGGTCCGTGATGACGCCGCCCCATCCGCCGCCCCCACGATCGCCGGCGTCGCCGAACCGGACCTCGCTGAAGCCGCCGCGCCCGCGGCCCGCGCCGTCTGCGCCGAAGATCGTGCGGAAGAAGTCCGAGAAGCCGCCGCTCTCGCCGCCGAAGCGAATGTCCTGGCCCTCGAACGGAGAGCGGGCGCCGGCACCCGGATTGGCGCCGGCCTGAGCATAGCGCTCCCAGTCCGGACCGAGCGTGTCGTAGCGCTTCCGCTTCTCCGGGTCGGAGAGCACCGTGTGGGCCTCGGAGATCTCCTTGAAGCGCTCCGCCGAGCCCTTGTTGACGTCCGGATGATGCTTGCGGGCGAGCTTTCGGTACGCCGACTTGATCGTCTTCTCGTCGGCGTCTCGCGCGACTCCCAGCGTCTTGTAGTAGTCCTTGTAGTTCATGTCCTCAGAAAGGAAAGCGGCGCCCGGGACCCTCGGGTCCGCGCCGCTTCTCGATGTGAAGTGTAGCAGACGGATCGGGATCTGCGGGCTCCCGGACTCACCCAACCTGAGCCGCCGGAAGGTAGTTCTCGGGCAACCGCCAATGTGACGGACGGCAGTTCGGGTCTTTCGGTTTCGGGTATTGAAGTGGTTCGAGCGCCGGCTCCGCCGGCGCAATCCCGGTATCCGGGGGAGGCATCGGAAGGGGGCGGAGCCCCCCTCCGAGAAACTGGCGACCTCCGAGGCGTTATCCCTTGGCGATGGTGAAGGCGACGTAGAGGGCCTGCTGGCCGCGCTGGAGCAGCACGGTGACGCGGTCGCCCTCCTTGACGTCGCGGGTCACGCGCTCGAAATCCGGAAGCCCGCGGACGCGTTGGCGGTTGACCTCGCGGATCACGTCTCCGCGCTGCATCCCCGCCTCGGCGGCGGCGCTCTCCTCCTCCACGCCGAAGACCACCACGCCCTCGGTGCCGCGCAGGTTGAGCTGCTTGGCCAATTCTGGCGTGATGGGGCGGACGTCGAGCCCGAGCATGCTCTTGCCCTTGTTGCTGGACTTGAGCGCCACCGTGTCCTCGGGGGTGTCGCCGATCTTGATCTCGAGCGTCTTCTCGCCCTTGTCCCGCCAGACCTTGACGGGCACACCCTTGCCCGGCGTCGTGAGCGCGACGACCTTCTGCAAATCTTGAGGCGAGTCGACCTTCTTCTTGTCGAACTCGACGATGATGTCCCCGGCGAGGATGCCCGCCTTGGCCGCGGGACTGTCCTGCACGACGTCGGAGATGAGGACGCCCTTGGGCTCCTTGAGCGCGAAGCCCTTGGCGAGCTCGGGTGTCAGCGGCTGGATGGAGACGCCGAGCCAGCCGCGCGTCACCTTGCCCTTGGCCACCAGCTCCGTATAGATCCGCTTGGCCATGTTGACGGGAATGGCGAAGCCGATGCCGACATTGCCGCCCGAGCGCGAGAGGATGGCGCTGTTGATCCCCACGACCTCGCCCGACATGTTGACGAGGGGGCCGCCCGAGTTGCCCGGGTTGATGGCGGCGTCGGTCTGCAGGAAGTCGTCGAAGGGGCCCTGGCCGATCGAGCGCCCCTTGGCGCTGATGATGCCGGCCGTCACCGTCTGCTGGAGGCCGAAGGGAGAGCCGATGGCCAGCACCCAGTCGCCGACCTTGATCTTGTCGGAGTCCCCGAGCGTGGCGGAGGGAAGGTTCCGCCGCCCTGGAGACGCAGCACCGCGAGATCCGTTCGCTTGTCGACCCCGGCCACGCTTGGCTTTGTACTTCTTGCCATCGGCCGTCGTCGCCTCGATCTCGCTGGCCCGCTCGACCACGTGGGCGTTGGTGAGCACGGTGCCCGACGGATCGACGATCACGCCCGACCCGAGGCTGCGCGCGGCTCCGGCCGGTCCGGGTTGTCGCCCCCGAAGAAGCGCCGGAAGAACTCGTCGCCGAAGAACTCCTCGATCGGCGTGCGGCCGGCGCCGCGGGTGACGGTGTTGATGTTGACGACGGCGGGCGCCACGGTCTCCGCGACCTGGGAGAAGCTGCCGGACGGCACGGGCAGCGCCGCCGGTACGACCGCGCCCTGCACGCCGGCCGGACGAGGCGGCCGAGCCGTGGGCTTGGCGAGGTCGACCGCGCCCGCGCCCCAGGCGCCGAGGCCCGCGCCGGCCACGAGGGCGACCAGGATCATGAAGGCCACGCGTGCTGCGCTTCACGAGGACCATCTCTTCATCCTCCGGACGGACCGCCGGCGAGGAGCTCGCGGAGGCGATCGCCCTCCAGCGTCTCCCGCTGCTTGAGTTCGGCGGCCGCGATCATCAGCACCGCCTTCCGGGTGCTCACGAGATCCCGCACCCGGTCGTAGATCTTGTCGATGATGGCGCGCGTCTCGTTGTCGATGGCGAGCGCGGTCTCGTCGCTGAACTCCCGATCGGGGAGAGGCCCGCGCCTTTCAAGAACATGGACTGCGGGCCCCCGCCGAAGGTCATGGGGCCGAGCTTCTCCGACATGCCGTACTGCATGATCATCAGCCGCGCCATCTCGGTGGCGCGCTCGAGGTCGTTGTGAGCGCCCGTCGAGATCTCCCCGTAGACGACTTCCTCGGCCACGCGCCCGCCCAGCAGCACCGCGATCCGGTCCTCGAGCTCGCTCTTGGTGAGGAGATACCGATCCTCCAGGGGAGCTGATAGGTCGCGCCGAGCGCGCCCACGCCGCGCGGGATGATGGTGACCTTGTGCACCGGATCGGCCTGCGGCAGCGACGAGGCCACGAGGGCATGGCCGATCTCGTGGTGGGCGACGATGTCGCGCTCCTTCTCGGACAGGACGCGGCTCTTGCGCTCGAGCCCGCCGATCACGCGGTCGACCGCCTCGTCGAGGTCGGCCATGTCCACGGCGTCCTTGCCCTTGCGCGCGGCCAGGAGCGCCGCCTCGTTGATGATGTTCGCGAGGTCGGCGCCCGCCATGCCGGGCGTGCGGGCGGCGAGGACGTGCAGATCGACGGAGGGCGCCAGCGTCACGTTCCGCGCGTGCACCTGGAGAATGGCCTCGCGCCCCTGACGTCGGGCTTGTCCACGACCACCTGGCGGTCGAAGCGCCCCGCCCGCAGGAGCGCGGGATCGAGCACCTCGGGGCGATTGGTGGCCGCCATGATGATCACGCCCTTGGACGAGTCGAAGCCGTCCATCTCCGCGAGGAGCTGGTTCAGCGTCTGCTCGCGCTCGTCGTGCCCGGACAGGAAGCCCGTGGACCCCGCGCGAGTCTTCCCGATGGCGTCCAGCTCGTCGATGAAGACGATGCAGGGCGCCTTCTCCTTCGCCTGCTCGAAGAGGTCGCGGACGCGGGAGGCCCCGACGCCCACGAACATCTCGACGAACTCGGAGCCCGACAGGAAGAAGAAGGGCACGTCGGCCTCGCCCGCCACCGCCGCGAGCCAAGAGCGTCTTGCCCGTGCCCGGCGGGCCCACCAGCAGGACGCCCTTGGGAATCCGGCCGCCCAGCCGCTGGTACTTCTTCGGGTTCGTCAGGAAGTCCACCACCTCGACGAGCTCGGCCTTGGCCTCGTCCACGCCGGCGACGTCCGCGAACGTCGTCTTGAGCTCCTTCCGGTCGTAGATCTTGGCCTTGGATCGGCCGAAGGACAGGGCCTGGGTCGGACCGCCGCCCATCCGCCGCATCAGGAAGATCCACAGCGCGGCCATGATCCCGAGCGGGAGCACCCAGCCGAAGATGAGGTCGCGCCAGAACGTGCTTTCGACGCGCCCCGAGAACTCCACCTTGGCCGCCTCGAGCTCCTTCGATGAGCTGCGAGTCGTCCATGGCGGGGATACGAGTGCTGGTGAAGATCGTGGGGCCCGACTCGCTCCCGAGGAGGGTTCTGAGCTTGTCGCCGGGGCCGGGCGGTGGGGCGGGAAGGGCGTCCGGCTTGAGCGTGCCTCGAATCTCCCGCTCCGTCAGGGACACCTTCTCGACCTTCCCCTCCCGGAGCAGCGACAGGAACTTGCTCAGGGGGATCTCGATGGCGCGAGGAGCCACCAGCCATCCCTGGACCACGAACAGGACAGTGAGCGCGATGAAGAGGTAAAAGAGCGAGAACTGGGTCTTTTGCTTCCCGGGAGTTTCATCGTGGCGGCTCTAAATCATGCTAGCGAAAGCCCACAGGACTGTCAAACCTACACCGGTGAACACGCCAGTGGCGGGCAGTGGGAGGGACGCCGAGCTCGAGAACGGGCGGTGGAGCCGCTCAGCTACACTTTGCTTCTTTTGGCGCCTCGTAGCCCTTGAGCTTATAGGTGGAGTTGAACGTGTCCTCCCAGATCTCGAGCTTGCCCGGCGTCAGGGGATCCTTGCCGTCGAACACGGAGAGCTTGGCCCGGCTGACGAACTCGGTGGGCTCCAGGCGCTTGGCGAGGAAGTCGGCGAGAGCTGGCCTTGTCGACCCAGAGGGCCATGGTTTCGCTCACGGGCCGGTCGGGGGCAGGCCCGGCTTGGGCCAGCTCAGCACCACCGAGAAGCCCGTGAGGTCGGCGTCGGACGCGGCGCTGGTCATCGCGGTGAGCCGGCGAAGGAGATCCACCCCGTAGCGGGAGAACATGGCCGAGACCCGCCGCTCCCTCGACATCGCCGCGAAGGATCCGTCGTCGGTCTGGTCGATCATGACCCAGACCGAGAGGTACCGGTCGTCCGCCGTGATGCCTTTCGGCTGGCGGAAGCCGATCCCGTGCTTGGCCACACCGAGCCAGGGCAGGCACCAGTAGACGTGCTCGTAGAAGCGCAAGAGCTGCGGCTTATAGGTCGAGGCGAGCGCCTTGGCCTTCGAGGTATTGTACTGTCTCGAGGGGAGTGATGGAATCCTCGGGCGTCGCGAGACTCGGGCTGACGAAGGCGAGCGCGAGGAGCACGGCAAGCACCGCCACCGCCCCCGCTTTCCGTCCCGGAACGTCTCCACGGTGGTCATGGCTAGTTCTGGAAGATCTGGCTGGGGCTCACGGTGATGGCGTAGAGACCCCACCAGTTCTCCTGCCGCGAGGCCTCGATGTCGGAGCGGTACACCTTCGGGTTGGAGCCGTCCTTGTTATTGCGCATCGAGAAGAATCCGTGCTCGCCCGACGCGAAGTGGGTGCTGTGAGACCGCCACATCGCCCAATCGTCGGAGGAGGCGCAGGCCCCGTCAGGAACAGGATCCCGGCGATCAGTGCGGCCCGAATGGCGATGGTGCGCATGGGCAAATCTCCTTCTGCGAGTGGACTCAGCGCAAGCGCGACCAACCTCGCTATGATAAGAACCGCCGCACGAGCCGTCAACCAGCCATTTCCGTCCCGCTGCTTTAGAACTTGCAGGGCACTTGGCTCTCAGGCATCCTCGCGGGAGGTGATCACGACGTGGCCGTGAGCGACCATCTGACGTTCTTCGAGGAGCCCCAGGGCCTGCGGCGCCCCCTCGTCATCATGGCCTTCTCCGGGTGGAACGACGCCGCCGAGTCCGCCACGACCGCGGCCCGCTATCTCTCCCAGCTCTGGCCCTCGCGCACCATCGCGAGCATCGATCCCGAAGAGTTCTACCACTTCGGGCTCTCGCGTCCCTATGTCCGCTTCAAGCCGGGCTCCGAGACCGAGCGCGAGATCATCTGGCCCGCCACCGAGTTCTCCCTGACCCAGTCCCCGAATCTCGATCGCGACGTGATCGTGGGCGTGGCCATCGAGCCGCATCTCAAGTGGCGCACCTACTGCAAGTGCGTTCTCGAGCTGACCCGTCGGGTGGGCTCCTCGCTCGTGCTGACGCTCGGGGCCCTCCTCGGCGAGGTGCCCCACACGCGTCCCGTGCGCCTCTCGGGCAGCGCCTATGATCCCGAGCTCGCCGCGCGCCTGGGGGTCCGCTCGACCCGGTACGAGGGACCGACGGGGATCGTGGGCGTCCTCAATACGGCGTGCCGCGAGGAGGCGATCCCGACGGCCAGCCTCTGGGCCAATGTGCCGCACTACGTCTCGGGCATCGAGAACCCGAAGGCCGCGCTCGCGCTCGTCCGCCGCGTCTTGAGCCTCCTGAACACGGAGGCCGACCTCACCGATCTGAGCGAGGCCGCCCGCCAGTTCGAGCAGAACCTGAACGGCATCGTCGCCCAGAACGCCAAGATCGCCGAGTACGTGGCGAAGCTCGAGAAGAAGAAGCCCGACGAGGACGAGGAGGCCGACGCGGACGCTGATGCCGCGCGCGACGAATTGCCTCCGTCCGCGGACCTGGTCGCCGAGATCGAGCAGTTCCTTCGCCAGCAGCACCCGGAGAATCCATAGCTCCGGCCCACCGCGGGCCGACGCGCCTGCGCGGGCTCGCCGCGTGCGCTCTCATCGTCTGCGCGTCGGCCCCGGCGGCCGCCCTCGAAGTCCGGTGGACGCCGTCCTCTCCCGCCCAGGGCGATGTCGCGATGGTGATCGTGACGGGGGCGCGTGGCGCCCGCGAGGTCGAAGGCAAGGTCGGCGACCGGCCGCTCCTCTTCTTCCCGTACGGTGAGGCGCATGCCGCGCTCGTCGGCATCGATCTCGAGAGCGCGGTGGGCAAGACCGCCTGGCGCGTGGGCGTGATCGACGCGGGCGGCGCGCGGCGGGATCGCTCCGGCGCAGTCGTGCTCCGCGCCGGCCGGTTCCCCGTGGAGCGGCTGAGCCTGCCCACGGGCATGGTGGATCTCGATCCCGCGACCGAGCGCCGGGCCGAAGCCGAGGCGGCGCGCCTCCGCGCGCTCTACGCGACGACGACGCCCGAGCGGCTCTGGCAGGGTCGGTTCGCGCCGCCCGTTGCAGGCGAGGGAAGTGGACGGGCTTCGGCGCCCGGCGCATCATCAATGGCCAGCCGCGCATGCCGCACTCGGGCGCCGACTATGCGGCCGGGCTCGGCACGGCGGTGGTGGCGTCCAACCGCGGGCGGGTCGCGATGGTCGGCGACTTCTTCTTCGCGGGCCGGCTCGTCGTGCTCGATCACGGCCTCGGCCTGTACACGCTGTACTTCCATCTGGACCGCGTCGACGTCGCGGAGGGCGCGGTGGTCGAGCGCGGCCAGCCCATCGGCACGGTGGGGGCGACGGGGCGCGCCACCGGGCCTCATCTGCACTGGGGCGCCGTGCTCCGGCAGGCCCGCGTCGATCCGTCGGGACTCCTGTCGCTCCGGTGCCGCCGACTGACGGACGCGCAGGATCGGCCCCACTCTCACCGAGGGCGGGCGCGCCTAGTCTCGGAGCCTGCTCGGAGAGAGCCATGGGAGATGACGCGTTCGAGCGCCGGCTTCGCCGGCGCAATCCTGCTCTTGGGGAGGCCTCGGAGGGCCGTCGAGGCCCCTCCGATGGTCGAGCTCAGGGCAGGTAGAGGCGCCCGGTCAGCACGGTGACGGCGCGCCCACCCACGCGGACCCGGCTCGCGCGGCCCCTGCTGGTGTGGACCTCGACGGCGAGCCGGCCGGGCCGCCCCAGCACGTCGCCTTGCTCGGCGGTGAAGGCCGCGATGCCGTCGCTCTCGCGCAGGCGCCCCGCCTCGTGGAGCCAGACGGCGAGGGAGGAGTGCACCGAGCCCGTGACGATGTCCTCGGGGATGCCGAACTGCGGCGCGAAGAAGCGCGAGTGCGCCCCTGACGACGGCTCGACCGTCTCCGGTGAGACGAGGCAGAACGGCGCGCAGCCCGAGCGCCGTGCCGATCTCGCCGAGGCGTCCGAGGTCGGGGCGGAGCGCATGGAGCGTCGGCGAGGTCGGCGACCGGGAGCAAGAGATCGGTGTCCGGCGTGACGGCCGGCCGCGCCCATCGACCGAGCCGCGACTCGGCCAGGCCCAGGGCGGCGAGGACGTCGGCGAGGGACCCGTCGAAGGCCGCGCAGACGGGCAGCGGAGGCTCGAGCCAGAGCACGGGGCCGTCCGCGCGCGCCTCGATCGCCACGGGCAGCACGCCCTGCGTGGTCGCGAAGACGACGCGCTCGCGCGACAGCCGCCCCGCGTCCAGGAGCGTGCGCACGGCGCCGAGCGTCGTGTGGCCCGAGTAGGCGACCTCGCGCGTCGGCGTGAACTTGCGCAGGCCATGGTCGGCGTCGGGCCGGGGCGAGGCAGAGACGAAGGCCGTGCCCGGCGCCTTCATCTCGCGGGCGATCGCCTGCATCTCGGCCTCGCCGAGCCCGTCGGCGTCGAGCACGGCGGCCGCGGGATTGCCGGCGAAGGGACGATCCGTGAACACGTCGACGCGCGCGACCGACACCGCGCGGCTCATAGGCGGATGCGCTCGCGGAGGCGGCGGGCCTGGCGCTCGAGGGCGCGCGTGGACCAGATGGTCGCGGACGATCGGGCGATGAGGCGGTAGACGCTCATGCGGGACACCTTGAGGGTGACGGCGGGGTCGAGCCAGTTCGGGGAACGGGCGAGCAGGTCGAGCGTGGAGAGGCCGATCAAGAGCGGCCAGGCACAGGCCAGCCGCATCCGCGTCTCCGCGCGCGGGATGGCGACGGTGTACCGCCACCCCGCGTCGTAGTGGTCGAGGGCGGTACCCAGCAGCTCCCGCAGCAGCGGGCGCGCGGCGAGCCCGGCGGCGGGATCGAGGAGATCGCCCGGCTCGAGGCCGAGGCGCGCCAGGTCCGCGCGCGGCAGATAGCAGCGGCCGGTGCGCAAGTCGCGCGGGACGTCGCGCAGGACGTTCGTGAGCTGGAGCCCCTGGCCGAATCGCACGCCGAGCGCCTGCATCGCCGGGCCATCCCAGTGGGCAAGGCGGGGCCGGTGAGCCATGTGCACCTCGGTCCAGAACTCGCCCACGCAGCCCGCCACCAGGTAGGTGTACCGGTCGAGGTCGGCGCGCGTCTCGAGCGCGGCGAGCTTGCCCTCGTCCTCGCCGGGAAAGACGCGCAGGTCCTCCGTCATGCCCTCGATGATGGTGGCGAGAAGCCGTCGCACGCGCGCCTGATCGGCCGCGGCGAGCCCCCGATAGGCCGCGAAGATCGCGGGCAGGCGCTCGAGCAGCCGCCGCTCGGCGGGCAGCGACTGCGAGCCCGCCGCGGCGTCGACGATGGCGGCGATGCGGCCGGCCCGCGCCAGGCTCAGTTCCTCGCCGAGCGCCTCGAGGTGGACGATCCGCGCGCGCCGCTCGATGAGGCGCGTGTCGGCGATGGTGTCCGCAGCCCGGGCGAAGAGATAGGCGAGGCCGATGGTCGGGCGCACCGCGGCGGGCAGCACCGCCACGGACAGGTAGAAGGAGCGGCTGACCTGCTTGAGGAGCGCGGTCGGTAAGGTCGCTCCCCGCCACGAGCGACCTAGTCCATGTCCATCGGATTGAGGGGCGGGTCGGGCGAGTCCTTGGCCTTCTTGAGCCCTTCCTCGAACTTCTTCTGGAGCACCTGCGGCTTCTTCTGCTCCGCCTTGATCTGCTCCTTGAACAGCTGATCGCGCCGGGCCGCCGCCCCCTTCAGCGAGGACAGCGCCTCGTCGAGTCCGAGCCCCGACCGGGCGCGGGGCGGCGCCTCGTGGGCGACCACCGCCTCGAGCGCCGGATCGATGGTGAGCCGGCCATTGCAGCACGGACACGTCACGATGAACGTCGCCATGGCCTCAAGGTATCAAAGAATCCGCTCGCCTAGACTGGAGCCTGTCGGAGGAACCCGGCGAGAGCGATGAGAAGGGTCCAGCTGCGAGGCGGCGCCCGAAGGCAGCCGGCGAGGCGTACTTTCTGTACGTTGAGCCGGCTGTCGAGGGCGCCAACGAAGCAGATGGGCCCTATCATCGCTCTCGCGAGCCGATCAGAGTGCCAGGTACTGGTGGCGGATCGACTCGTCCGCGCGGAAGTCGTGCGCCGTCCCCTCGTAGCGGATATGCCCCTTTTCGAGCACGTAGACGCGGTCGGCGAGGGCGAGGCAGAATTCCACGTTCTGCTCCGCGAGCAGGATGGTGAGGCCCTCCGACTTGAGCCGGGCGATCTGCCCCTTCAGGTGCTCGACGACGAGCGGCGCCAGGCCCTCGGACGGCTCGTCGAGGAGGAGCAGGTCGGGATTGCCCATCAGGGTCCGGCCGATGGTGAGCATCTGCTGCTCGCCGCCGGAGAGGAACCCGCCCTGCCGGCCCATCAGCTCGCGCAGCTTGGGGAAGAGGTCGAAGACGCGCTCGATCGTGAAGCCGCCGCCGGTCCGGCGCCGGCTCGCCACGTCGAGGTTCTCCCACACCGTGAGATCCGCGAAGATGCGCCGGTCCTCCGGCACGAAGCCGATGCCGGCCTGCGCGACGTCCCAGGGCGCCCAGCCGGCGATGTCCCGGCCCTTCCACTCGACGCGGCCCCGGTGCGGCGCGGTGAGGCCCATGATGCTGCGCATGGTCGTGGTCTTGCCGACCCCGTTGCGTCCGAGGAGACACACGCACTCACCGTGCGCGACGTGGAGCGAGACGCCGAAGAGCACCTGGGAGAGGCCGTACGACGTGTAGACGTCTTCCACGACGAGAATCGGTGCCGTCATCAGAGGGCCTCTCCGAGGTAGACGCGCCGCACCTCGGGATCCCGGCGCACCTCGTCGGGCGTGCCGTCGGCGATCACGCGGCCCTGGTGCAGCACGGTGATGCGCTGGGCGATGGAGAACACCACCTCCATGTCGTGCTCGGTGAAGAGCAGCGTCAGGCTCCGCTCGCGCGCGATGCCCTCGATGAGCCGGATGGACTCGCGCGTCTCGGCGGCCGACATGCCGGCCGTCGGCTCGTCGAGGAGCAGGATCTCCGGCTCGAGCGCCAGCGCCAGCCCCAGCTCGAGCTGCTTCTGGTTGCCGTGGGAGAGAAAGCCGGAGACTTCGCCCGCCTTGTCGAGGAGGCCGACCGCATCGAGCAGCGCCAGGCTCTCCTCCCGGTAGAGCCGGTCGACCGGGGTGAAGAGGTTCCAGCCGCGCCCGCGGTGGGACAGGTAGGCGGCCTGGATGTTCTCGTACACGGTGAGGCGCGGGAAGATGTTCGTCCGCTGGAACGAGCGCCCCATGCCGATGCGGCAGAGATCGTGCGGCGCGATGCCCGTGACGTCCCGCTTCTTGAAGACCACGCGGCCGGCGTCCGGCCTGACGTGGCCGGTGATGAGGTTGAACAGCGTGGTCTTGCCCGCGCCGTTGGGGCCGATGATGGCGCTGATCGAGCCGGCGGGGACGGTGAAGCTCACGCCGTCCACCGCCTGGAAGCCGCCGAAGCTCTTGCGGAGATCGCGCACGTCAAGCATGCGCGCGCTTCTTCCGCATGAGGCGGCTGCCGATCAGCGCGGCGGCGCCCGCGAGCCCGCCGGGGAAGACGAAGAGCAGGGCGATGAGGATGGTGCCGAGGATGAGCGGCCAGTACTGCGTGTAGGACACGATCTGCTGGTTCAGCCAGAGCAGCACGAGGGCGCCGAGGGCGGGGCCGAAGAAGGCGCCCATGCCGCCGAGCAGCGTCATGATCAGCACCTCGGACGACTTGGTCCAGTAGGCGAAGTCCGGAAAGACGCCGCGGTTGAAGATGCCGAAGAGTCCCCGGCGAGGCCCGCGAACGCCCCCGCGAGGACGAAGGCCGCCAGCTCGTAGCGCCGCACGTTGACGCCGATGAACTCCGCTCGCTCGGGATTCTCGCGGATCGTGGTCAGGATTCGCCCGAACGGCGAGCCCACGATGCGCCGGAGGAGCCAGAAGCAGACGCCGACGAGGAGGAGGGTGAGGAAGTAGAAGTACTCCGAGGTGCGATAGCCGCCGAGGAACGGCACCACCGCGGCCAGGCGCTCGAGCCAGCCGAAATCCGGGTAGGGGATCTCCGGCATGCCCTGCTCGCCGCCCGTCACCTCGTTCCACTTGAAGCAGATGGCCCAGACGATCTGCGCGAAGGCGAGCGTCAGCATGGCGAAGTAGATCTTGGTGAGGCGCACGCAGAAGAAGCCGAAGACGAGGGCGAAGAGCCCGGCGACCAGCCCCGCCGCCGGGAAGGCGAGGAGGAAGGACACGCCGAGCTTCTTCATGAGGAGCCCCGTCGTGTACGCGCCGATGCCGAAGTACGCGGCGTGGCCGAAGGAGACCAGCCCCGCATAGCCGACGAGCAGGTTCAGGCTCGTGGCGAACAGCGCCCAGATCACGACGTCATTGGCGAGGAAGGTGTAGTACCGCGAGCCCGCCGCGGGCACGAAGAACAGCGCCGCCAGCACCAGGAGTCCCCACGGCGCGCGCCGGATCATCGTGAGCTCCCGTCGGGGCGGCGCAGCAGAGCCTCCGCCGCCCGACGTTCGGGCAGACTCCCGCGCGGTCATCGTGAGCTCCCGTCGGGGCGGCGCAGCCGAGCCTCCGCCGCCCGACGTTCGGGCAGACTTCCCGCCGCGGTCATCTCAGCGGGCGGCCGAGGAGGCCCCACGGCCGGATGATGAGCACGGCGGCCATGAGGACGAAGACCGAGAAGATGGAGAAGCGCGGGATGAACAGGATGCCGAAGGACAGCACCTGGCCGTAGATGAGCGCGCCGAGGAAGGTCCCCCAGAAGGAGCCGAGCCCGCCGATCACGACGACGATGAACGCCTCGACGATCATCTCGGTGTCCATCCCGGGCACGATGGTCTTGACCGGCGTCACGAGGGCGCCGCCGAGCCCGCCGAGGAAGGAGCCGATCATGAAGACGCCGGTGTAGAGCCGGTCGACGTTGACGCCGAGCGCGCCCAGCGTCTCGCGGTCGAGCGCCGCCGCGCGCATGAAGCGGCCCGCCCGCGTCCGGTGCAGCACGAGCCAGAAGGCGAGCGCGATGCCGGGGCCGAGGATCAGGATGAACAGGTTGTAGTAGGGGATCGTCGTGCCGAAGAGCGTGAAGGAGCCGTCGAGCCCCGGCGGCCGCGACACGGAGAGCTGCTGCGTGCCCCAGATGAGCTTGGCCACGTCGCTCAGGATGAGGACGAGCGCATAGGTGAACAGGAGCTGGTACAGCTCCTCCTTGGCGTACAGGTGGCGGAAGAGCAGCCGCTCCACGATCCCGCCGAGGACGGCCACGCCGAGCGCCGCGCCGATCACCGCCCACCAGAACCGCCCCGGCCCCATCCCGATCCACTGCACGAACTGGTACGCGCCATAGGCGCCGAGCATGTAGAAGGAGCCGTGGGCGAAGTTGAGCACGCGCAGGACGCCGAAGATGAGCGAGAGCCCGGACGCGATGAGAAACAGGAACATGGCGGCGGTGAGGCCGCTCAGCGACTGCGCGAAGATGAAGGACGGATCGGGCATGGGCGACGGAAGTCCGGAGGGGCGGTCGAGGCCCCTCCGGCAGGGCCTACTCCATGAACTTGGTGGGGTCGACGTACTCCACCGGCTTCATGATCGCGAACGGGTACTTCGGATCCATCACCGTCTTGCCGTAGAGCTGGCCGCGGTTGGCCTGGTGGTCCTTCTCCCGGATCGTCTGCTTGCCGATCGGCGTGTCGATGGTGAGGCCGAGCAGCGCCTTGGACACCTTCTCGGAATCCGCGCTATTGGCCTTCTTCATGGCCTCGGCGAGGAACGCCATGCCGATGTAGCCCTGGATCGCCCACGACGACGGGTACTCGTCCTTGCGTGTACTTCGAGAGGCGGTCCGTGTAGTCCCGGTGGGCCGCCGTCTCCCCCAGTAGAAGGCGTCGTACGAATTGCCCCAGATGCCGACGGGATAGTCCTTGCCCATGGACTTGGTGGACTCGGGCGAGCCCGCCTCGCCCACGGCGATGACGTTGTTCTTGACGGCGTCGAAGTAGCCGAGCGGCTTGGCCTGCTTGGCAAAGGTGACGAAGTGGCCGCCCCAGAGCGAGGAGAACACCGCCTCCGGCTTCTTGGCCATCTGCGCGTTGATGAACGGCGTGTAGTCCGCCTCGCCGAGCTTCGGCCATTGCTGGTCGACGATCGTCACGCTCGGCTTGATCTTCTTCAGGTGCTCGATGAAGGACTTGGTCACGTCCTGGCCATAGGCGTAGTCGGGGCTGATCGTCGCGATCTTGGTCATCGGCCACTTGGCCACGATCTCCGCGGCGCTGCGCCCTTCCATGGTGGTGTTCGCGGCGACGCGGAAGACGTAGGGGTGGAGCTTGTCGGCGGCGGTGAGCTGGTCCGTCTTCGGGATCGGCGCGATGAAGACGATCTTGTTCTCCTTGGCGACGACCGAGACCGCGGGGCCCTCCGCCGAGGTCAGCGTGCCCACGAGGAAGTCGACGTTCTCCTTCAGGATCAGCTCGCGGGAGACGCGCACCGCCTCGTCGGCATTGCCCTTGGTGTCGCGCGGCGAGCAGCTCGATCTTGCGGCCGAGCACGCCGCCCTTGGCGTTCAGCTCGTCCACGTACATCTGGGCGCCCTTGAGCGCGGGCTCGCCGAAGAGCGCGCCCGGTCCGGAGAGGATCATGGGGAAGCCGACCTTGATCGGCTTCTGGGCCTCGGCGGCGAGCGGCGCCGCCAGGGTCAGCGCGAGCAGGACAGTCAGAAAGCGCAGCAGCATAGATGCCTCCTTTGGCGTTGGCTACGAGAAATTGCCGGTGACGAAGCGCCGCCTTCATGCAGGCTAGAAGACCGGCAGGCCCGGCACCTGCACCCGGATGCGGTACACGGAGGTCGACGCGGTGATGTAGAGGCTCCGGCAGTCGGCGTCGCCCCAGGCGAAGTTCGCCGCGGGCTCGGGCGTATTGATCACGCCGAGGCACGCCGCGTGCGGATCGAAGACGTGGATGCCGCCGGGGCCGCAGCAGTACACGTTCCCGGCGGAGTCGATCTTCATGCCGTCGGGCGCGCCCCGGCCTTCGCCCGTCGTCTCCGCCCAGAGCTTGCCACCGGCGAGCGTCCCGTCCGGACGCACGTCGAAGACGCGAATGTGCTTGCGGGCGGTGTCGTTGACGAAGAGCCGCCGGCCGTCGAGGGAGAAGCAGAGGCCGTTCGGCCGGTCGAAGTCGTCGACGAGGAGCACCGGCCGCTTCGGGTCCGCGCCGGCGCGATACACACCCTGGAAGGGCAGTTCCTGCTCCCGCTTGACACCGAAGAAGTCGGCTCGGCCATAGGGCGGATCGCTGAAGTAGATGCCGCCGTCCGGCGCGCAGACGACGTCGTTCGGGCTATTGAGCTCCTTGCCCTCGTGGTGCGTCGCGAGCGGCGTGATGCGCCCGTCGGGCTCGGTGCGGGTCACCTGGCTCGACGCGTGCTCGCACGCGAGCAAGCGTCCCTGGCGGTCCCACGTGAGCCCATTGGACTTGTTGCACGGCTTCCGGAAGGTGGTGACGCCGTCGCGCTCGGACCAGCGCCGGAGATGATCCCCGGGCATATCGCTCCACAAGAGGTAGTGCTCCCGGGGATGCCAGAGCGGACCCTCCGTGAAGAGGCAGCCTGTCGCGATCCGCTCGAACTCGACGCCGGAACCGACCACGCCGGTGAAGCGCGGGTCGCGGATCGAGACGCTCACTTCGCCATCCGCTCCCCGGGCTTGCCGGCCACGTACCAGTCAGGCGGGTCGATGTCCTCGATCACGACCCACACCGCCTGCGACGGGAGCTTGGTCACGTCGCAGATGGCCTCGGTGACGCGGCGGGCGATCTCGTCCTTCTTGTCCTTGCCGTGGCCCTCGTAGATCCGGATGTTGACGAAAGGCATCGTCGCCCTCCACTGGTGTCCGACCGGGTTAGCGCTGCATGCTAGGCCTTGAGCGCCTTGTCGAAGCAGCCGGTGCAGCGCTTCCACGCATCGGCGGCGGCGGCCGCGTTGTACGACGGCCGGTAGTCCGCGAAGAAGCCGTGGCCGGCGCCCGGGTAGATGACGAACTCGGCGCTCTTGTTGACCTGCTTCACCATCTCCTCGAGCTTCTTCACGTCCTCGGGCTTGGGGTTCTGGTCCGTCTCGCCGTAGAGGCCGAGGAACGGCATCTTGATGTCCTTGGCCACGTCGAAGCCCGTCACCGGGTTCGGCGTGTCGGGATAGGGCCGCGCGGGCGGGCCGTACCACGCGACGGCGGCCTTGATGTCCGGGTTCGTCGCCGCGACCTGGTACACGGTGGAGCCGCCCCAGCACCAGCCGGTGACGGCGACGCGATCAGCGCGCGCGCCCGGACGCTTCTTCGCCCAATCCACCGTCGCCGCGACGTCGCCCAGCACCTGCTTTCTGGTCACCGCGAGCACGATCTTGAGGATGTCCTGGACATTGGGGAGATGGCCCACGCCGCCCTCGCGCTTGAACAGCTCGGGCGCGACGGCGTAGTAGCCGGCCTTGGCGAAGCGGCGCGTGCAGTCGCGCACCCACTCGTGCACGCCCCAGATCTCGGAGATGCACACCACGATCGGCGCGGGGCCGCCCGCCGCCGGCCGCGCCTCGTAGACGGGCATGCCGTAGTCGCCGATCTTGACCTCGAACTCCCCGGCCGCGATGCCGCTCGTGTCCGTCGTGATCGCCTGCGCCAGTGCCTTCTCGACGCCGACCGCGTAGCCGGCGAAGGTGGCGCTGCCCGCTTGTAAGACTTGGCGCCGCGTGATGCCGCCGCGAGTGGACTCGGCCATGGGACCCTCCTCCTGAATGGTGAAGAATCGACAGATCGGAAGCGGTGCTGCCCGAGTCTAGGGCCCCGCCGGGCGACTGTCAATCAATCGCGTCCCACGCGTCGGGGCGCCCTGCTATGCTGTGGGCCGTGGCCGATCTCGCCAATGAGTTCTCCTGGTCCCGCACACGGGACAACATCTTTCAGGAGTGCCGCCGGCGCTATTACCTGCACTACTACGGGGCCTGGGGCGGCTGGGATCCCGGCGCCGACCCGGCCATCCGTGCCCTCTATGTGCTGAAGCAGCTCGGCACCCGGCACATGTGGGCCGGGCGCGTCGTGCACGAGGCCGTCGAGCGCGCACTGCAGGCGCTGCGCGACGGCCACGCGCTGTCCGAGGCCTCCCTGATCGACGACACGGTGCGCCAGATGCGGCAGGAGTGGAAGGGCTCGCGCGACGGCGTGTACCGGGAGGCCCCGAAGCGCCCCGGCCTCTTCGAGCACGAGTACGGCGTGCCCGTCAAGCCTGGCGAGTGGCAGGCGCTCCGCGAGCACGTCGTGCGCTGCCTGCGCAACTTCCATCGGCTGCCGCTCCTCGCCGACATCAAGCGCACGCCGGTCGAGCGGTGGATCCTCCTCGAGGACATCGGGTCGTTCCCGTGGGAGGGCACGCGCATCGTCACGGCGCCCGACTTCGGCTACTGGAGCCGGGACGACCGCCTGCAGCTCGTCGACTGGAAGACGGGGGCGGCGGCGCGGGCGCCTCCTCCAGCTCGGCGGCTATGCGCTGTATTCCCTCGAGGTCCTCGGCGTGGACCTGTCGCGGGTCGACTTGCTCGAGGTGAACCTGCGCGAGGGCAAGGTCACCGCGCATCCCTGGGACGCGCAGCGCCTCGACCGCGTCCGGGACTTCATCCGGCTGTCGGTGCGCTCGATGAAGGCGTATCTCGAGGATCCCGAGAAGAACGTCGCCCGCGAGGCCGACTTCGAGAAGACGGAGCACGTCCGCATCTGCCGCTGGTGCAACTTCCGCGCGGTCTGCCGCCCGGAGCTGCCGCCATTTCCCGCGCCCGCCGGCGATGCCCAGAAGGAGGCCGCCCACACGTGAAGGCTTTGCTCGTCGATCTGGACGATACGCTGCTCGACTACTCGGGGGCGTCGACGATTCCTGGTGCCAGGCCTGTGACACCGTGGCCACGCCCGCCGGTCTCGATCCCGCCGCCCTGAGCCAGGCCATCGCGCGCTCGCGGCGCTGGTTCTGGGATGATCCGGGCCGCCATCAGCGCGAGCGCCTGGACATGATGGGGGCGTGGACGAAGATCGCCGAGCACGCCCTCGCCGGACTCGGCGCGCCGGGAGCCCGCTGGGGGCCGCTCTCGCCGCGCGCTTTGCCGACTACCGGTGGGGGCGGATGCGGCTGTTTCCCGGCGTGCCCGACGCGCTCGCCCGGCTGCGGAGCCGCGGCGTCCCGCTCGCCCTCGTGACCAATGGCGACCGGCGCCAGCAACGGCGGAAGATCGAGCAGTACGACCTCGCGCGCTACTTCGACGTGATGGTGATCGAAGGGGAGTTCGGATGCGGCAAGCCCGAGGAGGCCGTGTACCGCCACGCCCTCGCCGCCCTCGGCACGCGCCCCGAGGACGCCTTCATGGTCGGCGACCACCTCGAATGGGACGTCGGCGCCCCGCAGCGCCTGGGCGTGCGCGGGGTCTGGGTGGACGGCGCCGGAGCAGGCCTCCCGATCAGTCGCCCGGTGGTCCCGCACCGGATCATCCGCGCCTTCCCCGAGCTCGTGGGGGACTGATCTCAGCCCCGCCTCTTGCCAGACGCGCCGGCATGACCGGCGAGCCGGCGGTTCTCGCGGGTCAGAGCTCGGCGCCGGTCACCAGCGCTTGGTCTCGCCGGGTCGCAGCAGCCAGATCGCGGCGGGATCGAGGCCGCGCCGCTCGATCTCGGCGGCGAGGCGCTTGGGCGGCTCGTCGTTCGGCTCCCGCGCGAGGCCGAACGTTCCCCAGTGGATGCCGAGCAAGCGGGCGGCGCGCAGGTCGGTCATCGCCTGCAGGCCCTCCTCGGGCGAGATGTGGACGGGGCGTGCGATTTCCCGCGGCGTGTACGAGCCGATGGGCAGCGCGGCCAGGTCGAAGGGCCCCAGCGCGTCGCCGATCTCCTTGAAGTGGGTGTAGTAGCCCGTATCCCCGGCGAAGTAGAACCGCTTCGATCCGAGCACCGCCCACGAGGACCAGAGCCGTCGGCCCTGGTCGACGAGCGTGCGGCCCGAGCCGTGCTGGGCGGGCGTGCAGACGAAGCGCAGGCCTTCGAGGGTCACGGACTCGCCCCAGTCGAGCTCCACGGCATTGGTGATTCCGCGGTCGGCCAGCCAGGCTTTGAGGCCGAGCGGCACGACGAAGCGGGGATTGAACAGGTGCGCCAGCGCGCCGCACCGTCGGCTCGTCCAGGTGGTCGTAGTGGTCGTGGGAGATCAGCACGAAGTCGATCGGCGGCAGATCCTCGATGCTCATCGGGGGCGGGGTGTACCGCGCCACGCCGATCAGCCCGCCGAAGGGACCGGTGCGGTCGGCCCAGGTCGGATCGGTGAGGAAATTGACGCCGTCGAGCTGCACGAGCAGGGTCGAGTGCCCGATCCAGGTCACCGTCGCGTCGCTCCGGTTTCGGCGCAGGGCGTCGAGATCCGGCGCCACCACGGGCAGGGAGACGACGGGATGCTCGGCCACGAGCCACGTGGCGCCGAGCACGAGGGAGCGCAGCCGCGCGATGTACCCGGCCCGGTGATAGTCGGGATCGAGGTTCCGGAACAAGCCGTTGACCGACGGGGCCGCGGGCAGTCCGGGTATCTGCGAGATGGCGGGATCGCGCCCGGCCGCGCCCGGCGACGCTTCGCCGGCGCCCGAGCACGCGCAGCAGAGTGACAGGACGAGCCGCGAGTAGCGCGCGCGCGATGTGATTGGGTCCGCACAATTTCAGCGTCACATGATTCGAGCGTACATGGATTGTCAACGCGGTCGTAAGCGGGCGCGACGCTACATCTGGCTCTTCACCGGGACGGCGAGGAGCTCCAGCAGACGGCCCACGATCCCGCGCCGGCGCCAATCCTCGTAGGTCACCCGCCGGGACAGCGCGAGGTCCTGGGCGAAGATCTCGTCGAGGCGCCTGGCGACGGCCTGATTGTAGATGACCAGGTTCAGCTCGTCGTTGAGGGCGAAGGACCGGCGGTCGAGGTTCGTGCTGCCGACCGTGGACCAGATCCCGTCGATCACCATGGTCTTGGCATGAAGGAGTGCGGGCCGATACTCGTAGACCTCGATCCCCGCGCGAAGGAGACGGCCCAGCTCGCTGCGGCTCGCCTGGCGGACGAGATTGTGGTCGATCGCCCCGGGCAGGATGAGCACGACGCGCACGCCCCGGTGCTTTGTCTGCACGAGGGTCTCGATCATCTTGTCGTCGGGCACGAAGTAGGGGTTGGTGATGTGGATGGACCGCTGAGCCGACGCCACGGCGAGCAGGAACATCGTGTACATCGAGACGCTGCCGCCCGCGGGAGAGCTGCGCACCGCCTGCGCACTGACGGGACCGCGCACTTCCTGAGGTTGGGGGAAATAGTCTTCGCCGCCCAGTGCGACGCCCGTCGCCTCCAGCCAGTTCTCGACGAAGGCGCCCTGCAACTGCGTGACGACGGGGCCCTCGACCAGGACGTCGGTATCGCGCCAGTGGCCGTCGGTCCGGCCATCGCCGCCCCACTTGCCGCTCGTGCCGGATCCACCCGTGATGCCGACCCGCCCGTCCACCACGAGGATCCGGCGATGATTGCGGTTGTTGGCGCTGGTCGAGCGTGACCACGGGCGAAGCGGGCGGAACGTCTCGACGCGGCATCCCGCCTCGGTCATGACCTGGCGCTGCCCGGCGGGCATCGCCATCGCGCCGACGGCGTCGACCAGGACATTGACCTGGACGCCGGCCCGGCAGCGCTCGGCCAGTGCGCGCGCCACGTCATCGGCGGGCTGACCTTCCTCGAAGACGTACTGAGCATAGTTGATCGTCTTCGTCGCGGCGTTGATGATCTTGAGCTTCGCCGGGAAGATCTCGTCGCCGTTCAAGAGGACGTCGATCCGGTTCCCTCCCACGACGGGGGCCTCGGTGTAGCCGGTGATCGTGGCGGCGAATGTCGGGTCGCCGACCTCGAGAGTGGGCAGGGTCAGGTGCGGCTGCACGTGGCCGCAGGCGGCGGCGGCGATCGCGAGCAAGCCCGCGACTGCGGCCGACCGGAGGCGATTGAGGAAACCGGAACGATGGGGTTCGAGGTGTGTTTGCATGGCAGAGCCTCGACAGGGCAAGCGCGATGCCAGGACTGAAACGTTCCGGCCAAAGTGCTGGGGAACGCTGCCTCGGCGTGAGCCGCGACATCCTGTCCGACGATGATCGAGTAAAAGAGGCCAGGTAAATACTACCCAGCGCGACTCCATGTGGCCCGCGAGGGGATCTTCGCTTGTGGGTGAGGCGTCGACCGGATTAGCGTGAAGACATGAGAGCCTGCTCACTTCTCGGCTTGCTGGCCCTGTGTCTCCTCGCCTCGTCCGCGGCCCGCGCCGTCGAGGGGAGACCCTCGTAGAGGACTGGAGCCAGCAGGTCGTCGGCGCCGCGGGAGTTCCCGCCGGATGGAGGAAGTACGAGACGCCGGGCGGACGCCCGCGCTACGACTTCACCGTGGTGAGCGAGGACGGCGTGCGAGGGCTCCGGGTCAGGAGCCGCGACGAGCATTCGTCGATCGCGAAGGAGGTCCACGTCGACCTGCGCGCGACGCCGATCCTCGAGTGGAGCTGGAAGGTGGTCAAGCTGCCGGAGGGGGAGACATCCGCAAGAAGGAGACCTCGGACCTGACGGGCCACGTGCTGGTGGCGTGGCCGCGGATGCCGGCGCTCTTGCGCACCCGCCTGATCGGCTATGTGTGGGACGCCACCGCGCCGGCCGGCACGATGGAGCGCAGCCGGAAGACGAGCCTCGTCACGTTCTTCATCCTCCACTCCGGGCCGGCCGAGCTCGGCCGCTGGATGGTCGAGCGCCGCAATGTCCGCGACGACTACGCGAGTGCGTTTGGCGAAGAGCCGTCGAGCCCGGGCGTGGTGGCCATCTCGATCGACACGAACGACACGCACTCGACGGCGGAGGCGGTGATCGGGCGCATCGCGTTCACCCGAGACAGCGCCAAGTAGCGGGTCATCCGAGACTGGGACTCAGTGCCCAGTCTAGAGCCTGTCGGAGAAACCCAGCCAGAGCGATGAAAGGGTCCAGATGCGAGGCGGCGCCCGATGGCAGGCAACGCGAGGCGTACTCGTGGAGGAGTGCGGGGCCATGTCTGGGCCCCGCAGACGAAAGTTCGTCGGCCCGATTGTCTCGCGCGTTACGTGGCACGGCGGTCGAGCGCCGTATCCGCAGATGGGCCCTTATCATCGCTCTAGGGCTTGGGCGGCTCGACGACCACGGTGTGGAGCACGGCGAGATAGCGTTGGGCCGCGCGCTGGAGATCGGCCGCGGTCATCGCGCGCACCTGGGCGGTGTAGCGCTCGAGGTATTCGTGCCCGACACCCTGCGTCTCGAGCGCGGCCAGATACCAGGCCTGGCGCGCATTGGTCCGGCGGTCCATGGCGAGGCTGCCGAGCAGGTAGCGCCTTGGCCACGCGCAGCTCCTCATCGGGAACGGGCTCCCGCCGGATGCGCTCGAGCTGATCGCGGAGCGCCGCCTCCGCCTTGACGACGTTGTCGGGCGCGGTGCCGAGCAGGGCGAGGAAGTAGCCGGGCTCGACGCGCATCGGCTCCTGGGTGGCCGTGGTGTAGGCGAGCGCCTGCTTGTCACGGAGCTCGGAGAAGAAGCGCCCGGCGAGCCCGCCGCCGAGCACCGTGCTCACCAGCTTCATCGCGGCGAAATCCGGATCGGTCATGGCGGGCGCGAGGCCGCCCATGAAGATCTGCGCCTGGGCGCCCGGCACCTTCAGGGCGTCGCGCGTGGCCGAGGGCGCGGAGCGCCCGCGCTATTGGGGGCCGGCACCGGCGCCGAGGGCAGCGCGCCGAAGAGGCGCTCGGCCCGGGCCAGGACGTCCGCCGCCTTGACGTTGCCGCTCACCGCGAGCACCATCCCGCCCGGCACGTAGTGGCGCCGGTAGTGGGCGATCAGCGCCGCGCGGTCCACCCGCTCGAGGCTCTCCTTGAGCCCGCTCGGCTCCCAGGCATAGGGATTGTCGCCGAAGGTGCGTGCGAGCAGGGTGTCGAGGGCGACGTCGTAGGGCTTCTCGCCGCGATTCCTGATCTGCCGCACCAGGAAGTCGCGCACGGCCTGCAGCGTGCCGTCGGGCAAGGACGGCGTGATCGCGACCTCGGCGACGAGGTCGAGCATCTCCGCCCAGTAGCGGTCCAGCGCAGTGGCGGCAAGCTCGGAGAAGTCCGCGTCGCCGTACGCCTCGATGCTGCCCCCATGCGGTCGGCCGCCTCGACGACCTGCGTGCCGTCGAGCTTGTTCGTGCCCCGCACCACCATGATCTGGAGGAAGTTCGAGATGCCCGCCGTCGCGCGCGTCTCCCAGCGCGTGCCCATCTTCACCATGAGGGACATCGCGACGACGGGCGCCACCGGGTTCTCGCGCACCAGGATGGTCATGCCATTGGCGAGCCGGGTGCGGGTGACGGCGCCCGTCTCGGCGGCGGCGGGCAGGCGGCGAGGCAGACGAGGGCGGCGGCGAGGAGCGCACAGCACAGCAGGGTCGGGCGGCGGCGCGTCATGGCTTCTTCGGCACGAAGCCGACCTGGGCGTAGTCGCTCCGCGACAGATAGCGGCGGGCGGCATCCCGGATCTGCTCCCGCGTGATCTTGCGCAGGCGGTCGACGTACCCCAGCTCGGCCTCCAGCGTCCACGTGGTCTCGGCGAGGCCGTAGGCATTGGCGAGACCCTCGGAGGTCTCGGTGTCGAACGCGTGCTGGGCTTCGAACTTGATGACCGCCAACTGGCGCTCCTCCTCGGTGGGGCCGCTCTCCTGCATCTTCGCGATCTCCTCCAGGACGATGCGCTCGACCTGGGCGATGTCCTTGGCCTCGAGCTCCGCGCGCAGCGAGGCGATGCCGCCGCCCATCTGCGCCGAGTAGCTCATGCTGACGCCGTTGACCAGGCGCTCGTCGTCGCGCAGGCGGCGGACGAGGCGCGAGCTCTCCGAGCCGGCGAGGATCGTGGTGAGCAGATCCACGGCGTCGCCGTTCGCATCATCGGCGCGCGGAGCCTGCCAGCCCATCGCGAGGAACGCCTGCTGCTCCGGGCGCTCCACCGTCTGGCGGGAGACGCCGCTGAGCGGCCGGGGCGCCGGCGCGGGCGCGGCCTTGTAGCCCGTGGCGGGGACCGTGCCGAAGATGCGATCGACCAGGGCGCGCACCTTCGCGGGCTCGACGGGGCCGACCACGACCAGCGTCATGTTCTCCGGCGTGTAGAAGTGCTGGTTGAAGGCCTTGAGCTTGGCGCTCGTCGCCGCGTCCAGGGTCTCGCGCGTTCCGAGCGGCGGGTAGCCGTAGGGATTGTCGGCGAAGACGAGGCTGTAGATGTTCCGGACGATGGCCGTCCTCGGATTGTCGGTCTGGATATTCGCCTCCTCGAGGATGACCTGGCGCTCGCGGTCGACCTCCGCGGGGCGAAGGTGGAGCGGAAGGCCATGTCGGCCAGCGTCTGGACCGCCACCTCGAGCGCCTCCGCGGGCACCACGATGTAGAAGTCGGTGTAGTCGAAGGAGGTGGTGGCATTCGTGCGGCCGCCCACCCCTTCCACCGCGCGATCGATGTACCCCGGTCCCCACTTATCCGTGCCCTTGAAGAGCATGTGCTCCTGGAAGTGCGCGAAGCCGAGCTGATCCGGCTTCTCGTAGCGCACGCCGACGCCGACGTACGAGGTACACGGCCACGATGTCGGCGGCGCGGTGGTCCTGGATGATGAGCCGGAGCCCGTTCGGGAGCACCTGGCGGATGGGCTTCTGCAGGTCGCCCGCGAGCGAAGCCGGCCCGGGCGCTGTCGGGGCAGCGCCGGCCATCGCCGGCGGCGGCGCGACTCCGCGCGCGCGCCGGCGAGCGCGCTCGCGCATCCGGACGCCAGCAGTGCCGCGGTGACGAGCGCGATCGAGGCGGCGCGCATGGGAGCGCGCCTCCGCCGACCGACGGGCGTCGTCACACCGGGATCGCCGCGCCCGAGATCATCCCGGCGCGCTCGGATGCGAGGTAGGCGATCACCTCGGCGACGGCGTCGGTGCTGACCCACTCGGAGCGGTCGGCGTCGGGCATGGCCGCGCGGTTGCCCGGCGTGTCCATGGTGCTCGGCAGCACCGCGTTCACCGTGATGCCCCGCTCGACCTCGCGGGCGAGCGCCTGGGTGAGGGTGATCACGCCGGCCTTGGCCACGGTATAGGCGATGAAGCCGCCGAGCGGCGGCACCACCGCGCGCGAGGCGATATTGACGATGCGCCCGGCGCCCGCCGCGGTCATCGCGGGGAGCACGGCGCGGCAGCCGATCACCGCCGAGGTGAGGTTGAGCGTCATGAGGCGGTCCCACTCGGCGAGCGAGGTCGAGAGGAGATCGCCCCCGCGAAGCCGCCCACGCCGTTGACGAGCACGTCGATCCGGCCGTGGGTGTCGAGCACGCCCCGGACGAAGGCGCCGAAGCTCGCCTCGTCGGTCACGTCGGCCTCGGTGAAGTGAAGGCGGGTCGCGGGCCGCGGACTCGATTCGATTCGACAGCGCGTCGCGCTCGGCGGGCACGGCAAAGGGCACGCACGCGACGGCGCCCTCGGCGAGAAACCGCATCGTCACCGACTGGCCGAGGGCGCCGGTACCGCCTGCGAGGACGGCGATGCGCCCCTTCATGCGGGGCCCGCGAGCTGCTGCATGCGCCGGGCGAGGTCGAAGTCGAGCGCGGTGATCCCTGGGCATCGTGGGTGACGAGGTCCACCATCACCCGGTTGTAGACATTGCTCCATTCCGGGTGGTGCTGCAGGCGCTCGGCCTCGAAGGCGGCGCCCGTCATGAAGCGGAAGGCGTCCACGAAGTCCACGAACGTGAATTCCCGGTGGAGCTTGCCGTTGGTGACGGCCCAGCCGGACAGGCCCTTCAAGCGGTCCGCGATCTCGGCGGACTCGAGCGGTTTCGGTCGCGACATTGGTCTCTCCTCGCGGCTATGTGGTCGGAGGGGCCGGGAGGCTATCCCGCCGGTGGCGCCGCCATGATGGCCGAGCGCTGGATGTCCTCGTAGCGGACCTTGCCGACGTCGAAGGCCTCGACGTTCTCGACGAGCTTCCGGAACGTCTGGTCGAAGCCCGGGAGCGTCTTGCGCTGGCGGGTGAGCGGCGTGGTCCGGGCGAGGACGAAGTTCTTCACGTACGGGTGGTTGATCCCGCGCTTCTTCGAGCTTGGCCACGACCAGGCCGAGCGCGTCGTCGGCCGCGCGCACCAGCTCGGCGCGCTCCTCGCGCTCCGTCAACGTCTTCGGAAAGTGGCCCTTCAGGAACTTGTCGACGCGGCGCAGGATCGGGCGCGAAGGCGCCGCCCGCGAAGCGCGCATTGCTCTCTCGTAGAGGAGGCCGAGCGTGATGAAGTGCGGCGACTCGAACTGAAACGCGTAGTCGTCCTCGCCCGCCTCGCGGCTCTTCTCTGGCGAGGCCGCGGTACATGCGGATCACCTCGAGGGCCTTCTCCTTGAGGTTGTGCGCCTTCTCCGTGTTGAGCGCGAGGATCTGGAACGCGACCTCGGGCTCGGGGACGAGGATGGCGGGGATCATCTCGGCCTTGAGCTTGGCGAGCACCGCGCGCCGGTGGTTGCCGTTCGGCGTCCAGTAGAGACCCGGCTTGGGCGACATCACGACGATCGGATCGACGAAGCGGTCGATCTTCTTCACGACCTCCTGCAGCCGCTTCGTGTGGGTCGGCGAGAGGTCGCGCTGGTACGGCGTGGGCTCGACCTTGTCCAGCGGCAGGAGGCAGAAGATCTGCCAGTGCTCTCCCACCGGATCGCGGTAGATGGCGAGCGCCCGCCCGCCGTCGCGCTCGACCTGCTCGGCGAGCGCGGTCACCGCCCGCACGGGCTCGTCGCCGTCCGGAAACACGCTCCACCGCGCCATGGCTCACGATTATGCCCCACGGCGGTGCGCGGGCACTAGCAGGGTGCTGAAAAGCCGCAGGCGACTCAAAAGGGTCCAGATGCGAGGCGGGCGCCGTACCTCCGCAGATGGGCCTACGGCGACGCAGCAGGCTGGCGAGAAGGGTCCAGCTGCGAGGCGGCGCCCGAAGGCCGGGCGCGAGGCGTACTCGCTGTACGTTGAGCGCCCGGACGAGGGCGCCAACGAAGCAGATGGGCCCTTATCGCCAGCCTGCTACGGGTATCGCCCCAGTGGCCCTTGACGGCCTCGCGGTCGACCGCGCCGTCCGCGGTTCGGGGGAGCGCGTCGGTGAAGGCGACGGCGTGCGGCCGCTTGAAGCGGGCGATCCTGGTGCCCACGAACTGGCTCACGTCCTCGGCGGTGTAGCGGCCGGGAGGCTTGACCTCGACGACGGCCTTGATGGCCTCACCCCACTTGACGTCGGGGATGCCGTAGACGCAGACGCCGCTCACGCCCGCCATCTGCATCACGACGGTCTCCACCTCCGCGGGGTACACGTTCTCGCCCCCGGGCTTGATCAGCTCCTTCTCCGGCTTGCGCTTGACGTAGTAGAGGTACCCGTCGGCGTCGAAGCGGCCCACGTCGCCCGTGTGATGCCAGCCGTTCCGGAGGGTGTGCGCCGTCACGTCCGGCTGGGCGAAGTAGCCCTGGAAGACCAGCGGCCCGCGGACGAGGATCTCGCCGGGCGTGCCGACCGGCACCTCGCGGTCGTAGTCGTCGACGAGCCGGATGCGGCAGACGGGCACCGGCTTGCCGGCGGCGCCGGGCTTGTCGATCACGCGCTGGATCGAGACGAAGCCGCTCGTCTCCGACTGCCCGAAGCCCGTCCAGAACTTCGCCTCCGTCCCCTGGTGCAGCCGCTCGATCGTCTGGGGCGCGTCGAGGCCGGAAACGTGCCGGAGGCTCGGCAGTCGGCTGCCCGCCTTCTCGGCGGCGTCCAGCAGGGTCGTGAGCACTGGGGGAAGTCGGACACGTGGGTGATGTGGTGGCGATCGATGAGCCGCACGGCCTCGTCGGCGTCGAAGCGCGGGACCAGGACGCTGGCGCCGCCCGCGTGCATGTGGGCCAGCGCATTGCCGAGCGCGGTGATGTGAAAGAGCGGCAGCGCCAGGAGATAGCGGTCCGCCGCGCTCACCCCGAAGGCGGACATGACGGTCAGATCGGCCGCGATGATATTCCCGTGGGTGAGCGCGGCGCCGCGCGGGATCACGTCCACCGCCGCCGTGGAGATGACGGCGAACACGTCATCGGGCGCCACGTCGGCGGCGGGCGGGGCGGCCGCCTCGCCGTACAACGCCGCGAGCGGCGTGAAGCCCGCGGCCGCCGTGTCGCCGAGCTGATACCAGTGGGCGACCGACCGCTTGCTCGACGGCCACCCGGCCGCCACGCCGAGCGCCGACGCGTCGATCGCCATCATCGCGGGCGCGGCGCGCTCCAGCACCCGCTCCACTTCCTCGCCGGTGAGTCGCCAGTTGATCGGGTAGGCGATGATGCCCTGGCGCGCGCAGGCGCCGTAGAGATCCAGGTAGGCGGCATCGTTCTGGGCGAGGATACAGATCCGCTCGCCCTTGCCGATCCCGAGCCCGGCCAGGCCTCCCGCGAGGGCGTCCACTCGCCGCTTGAGCTCGCGGAACGAGATCTGCCGCTCGCCCTGGATGATGGCCGGCGCCTCGCCGTGGACGGAGCGCGCCCCGCGCGATCATGTCGTAGACGGTAAAGCCGTGCACGCTCATGCCGCGGAGTATAGCCGAGCCGAGGTTCGGTTTGACAGGCCCGCGCGCCCTGGACCACAATGAGGCCCGATCCCGCCACCCCGGCACAGGAGGACACCGCGATGAGCCTGCTCGATCCGGAAGACCAGGCAACGCTCTTGCCCGCCGAGACCGCCGCGTTCGCTTCGCCCATCCCGACCCAGTTCGTCTCGAGCGACGAGTTCACGCCGCTGCCGCAGACGGCGCGACAGAAGCAGGTCGAGGTGCGCGTCAAGGCGCTGGGTGGCGAGCTCGCCAGGCATCAGGGGATGAGCCGCCGGCGCTTCTTCCAGACGGCGGCGGGCATGGCGGCGGCCTTCGTCGCCATGAACGACGTCTATGGCCCGATCTTCGGCGCGAGCCGGGCCGAGGCCGCGACGCCCGAGCATGGCGAACGAGCGCGCGAAGGCGCTGGCGGACCAGTTCATCATGGACATGCACACGCACTTCCTGCGCGACGACACGCGCCTCGAGGGCTTCGTGCGCTCGCGCGAGGCGGTGGGCAAGTCGGGCTGGAACCCGCGCTCGCGGGCAAGCCGCAGACCATCGAGGATCTCAAGTTCGCGAACTACTTCAAGGAGGTCTTCTTCGACAGCGACACCAAGGTCGCGCTGATCTCGGGCTCGGGCTCCGAGGAGCCGCGCGACTGGTTCCTCACCAACGAGATGAAGGCCGAGGCGCGCGCCAAGGTGAATCGGCTCGCCGGCAGCAAGCGCATGTTCGCCCACGCGATCTTCATGCCGGGGATGCCGGGCTGGATGGACGACGTCGACCGCGCGATCGACCAGCTCAAGCCCGACTCGTTCAAGGGCTACACGGTGGGCGACAACACCAACAAGGACCTGGCACGCCACCCGTGGCGCATGGACGACGAGAAGCTGCTCTATCCGTTCTACGAGAAGCTCGTCAAGGCCGGGCTCGTCAACGTCTGCGTGCACAAGGGGCTCTACCCGCAGTCGACGACCCGGCGATTCCCGCACCTCGTCGCCTACGCCGACGTGCGCGACGTGGGCAAGGCCGCCACGCGACTGGCCGCAGCTCAACTTCGTCATCTACCATTCCGCCTTCCGGTTCGCCGGCGGTGAGTGGGCCACGGGCTGGGCGCAGTTCGAGCAGACGGGGCGCGTGGACTGGGTCACCGACCTCGCGGAGATTCCCGCCAAGTACGGCGTCACCAACGTGTACGGCGACCTCGGGCAGATCTTCGCCCAGAGCACGGTGGCCGAGCCGCGCCTGTGCGCGGCCATGATGGGCACGCTGGTCAAGGGGCTCGGCTGCGGACCACGTGGTGTGGGGGACGGACGCCGTGTGGACCGGGTCGCCGCAGTGGCAGATCGAGGGCCTCCGGCGCCTCGAGATCCCGGAGGAGATGCAGAAGAAGCACGGGTTCGCCCCGCTCGGCCCGGCCGACGGCCCCGTCAAGCGCGCGATCTTCGGCGAGACCTCGGCGCGGCTCTACGGGTACGATCGCCGGGCGGACCTGTCGAAGGACCGCATCGCGCTGCACCGGGACGCGTACGAGCGCGATGGGCCCGGGCGGACGAACCGTCGCTACGGCTTCGTGGCCAGGAGCGCCGGCTGACGAGCCGAGCATGAAGACCCTCATCGAAGGCGGCTGGGTGGTGGCGTGGAACGGCACGCGGCACGAGGTGTACGAGCGCGGCGCCGTGGTGTACGAGGGCGACCGCGTCGTCCACGCGGGGGTCCCTATACGGGCGCCGTCGACGCGCGGGTGTCAGCGAGGGGCAAGCTCGTGTCGCCGGGCTTCATCAATACCCACGTGCACACCACGGGCAATGGCGGCGACTGGATGCTCGGCGACATGGTCAAGAACGACCATCGCACGTCCAACTATCTGGCGTTCGCCGCGCCGCTCAAGGGCAAGCTCACCCCGCCGCCGCCGGAGGCCGTGGCGGCGCTGCGCGCGTACGTGTTCCTCCACGCGCTCAAGAACGGCTCCACCACCATCATCGACGTGGGCGGCCTGCGCGGGGACTGGGAGGGCTATGCCCGCCTGGTCGACGACCTCGGCGTGCGCGTCTACGCGAGCCCGCCCTTTCGCGACCGCAATACGTTCACCGACGAGCGGGGACGCCTCTACTACGACACCGATGCCGCCGCGGGGGCCAAGCAGCTCGACGAGGCGATCGGATTCGTCAAGGCCTATGACGGGACGGCGCAGGGACGGCTGCGCGGGATGCTGAACGCGGCGCAGGTGGAGACGTGCAGCGAGCCCCTCCTGCGCGCGGGGAAGGCGGCGGCGCGCGATCTCGGCGTGCCCATCCACACGCACGCCGGCGGCAACCTGCTCGAGTTCCAGCGCATCATGGACGAGCACCGCAAGACGCCGATCCAGTACCTCGCCGACATCGGGTTCCTCGACCATCGCACGCTCATCGGCCACGGCGTCTTCACCACCGCGCATCCGTGGACGCTCTATCCCTTCGGCGACGACGTCCGCGTGCTCGCCGAGACCGGCGCCACGGTGGGGCATTGTCCGTACAAGTACGCCAAGATGGCCATGACCCTGCACTCGTTCCAGCGCTACCTCGACGCCGGGGTGCAGATGGCCATGGGCACGGACACGTTCCCGATGGACATGGTGGCGGAGCTGCGCTGGGCGTCGATCCTGACCCGCGTCACCGACCGGAACTACCAGGCGGGCCAGGCGCGCGACGTCTACAATGCGGCGACGCTCGGCGCGTGCCGGTTCATCGAGCGTCCGGACCTCGGCCGCCTCGTGGCGGGGAGCAAGGCCGACATCGTGCTGATCAACCTCGACCACATGGGGACGGGCGCCTACACCGATCCCATCAAGGCGCTCGTGGACGCGGGCACGGGGCGCGACGTCGACACCGTGATCGTGGACGGGCGCGACGCTGGTCGAGAACGGCCGCGCCGCGCGGGTGGACGAGTCGGCGATCGACGAGCAGGCGCGCAAGGCCACGCAGCGCTACTGGCAGCACGTGCCGGGCTGGCACTGGGCGGGGTGCGACGTCGACCAGATCGTGCCGCCGGCCTTCCCGATCCACCGCGCGGGTTAGATCTCGACCTGACCCGCCACCTCGAGGACGCGTCCGGTGGGCAGGCGGAAGAACCCGCTCGGCCGGGCGGCGTTCCTCGCCATGAAGGCGAAGAGCTTGTCCCGCCACAGCGCCATCCCCGGGCGCGACGAGGCGATGATGGTCTCCGGGCTCAAGACGTAGACCGCGGTGCCCGGGTCGATCGAGACACCTTCTCGCCGGCACTGCGTCACCGCGCGAGGGATGTGCGGCTGCTCGAGAAAGCCGTAGCGCGCGATCACCCGGAAGCAGCCTTGCCCCAGGGGCTCGATGGAGAGGCGCTTGTCGGGGTCGATCCGCGGGACGCGCTCGGCGAGCACGGTGAAGAACACCATGCGCTCGTGGAGCGCGTTGAGCCCTGCAGCAACCGGGTCACCGCGGCGGGGACCCACTCCGGATGCCCCGTCATGTAGATCCCCGTGCCCGGCACCCGCACGGGCCGGCGGGACTCGAGGCGCGCGGTCAGCTCCTCGAAGGTGATCATCGCCTGCTCGCGCAGGCGGTCCACGAGGAGCCGCCGCCCCGTGCGCCAGGTCGTCATGAGCACGACGACGCCGGTCCCGATCAGGAGCGGGAACCATCCGCCGTCGGCCACCTTCACCAGGTTCGAGGCGAGGAACGCCAAGTCGATCACGAGGAAGACCCCGGCCACGGCGGCGGCCCGCAGCAGGCTCCAGTTCCAGAGGCGGCGCATCACCATGAACGCCAGGATGGTGGTGATCACCATGGTGCCGGTGACCGCCACGCCATAGGCCGCCGCCAGCCGGGTCGAGGTCTGGAACCCGAGGACCAGCGCCACCGTCGAGACGAGGAGCACGTTGTTGACGAGCGGGATGTAGATGCGGCCGATCTCCTCCTCGGAGGTGTGCACGACGCGCACGCGGGGAGCAGGCCGAGCTGCACCGCCTGCCACGTGAGGGAAAACGCCCCGGTGATGATGGCCTGCGAGGCGATCACCGTCGCCGCCGTCGCGAGCGCCACGAGCGGATAGAGGGCCCAGGACGGGGCCAGGTGATAGAAGGGATTCACCGCGGCGGCGGGCTCGCGGAGGAGGAGGGCGCCCTGCCCGAAGTAGTTGAGGAGGAGCGCGGGCAGCACGAGCGCGAACCAGGCGATGCGGATCGGACGGCGGCCGAAGTGGCCCATGTCCGCGTAGAGGGCCTCGCCGCCGGTCACCACGAGGAACACCGAGCCGAGGATCAGGAACCCGTGGGCGCCATTGTGCGCGAAGAAGCGGACCGCGTGCCGCGGGTCGACGGACGCCAGGACCTCCGGCGACCGGAGCAGCGAGGCGGCCCCGAGCACGGCGAGGACGGCGAACCACGCGATGGTGACGGGGCCGAACAGCGCGCCGATCGACCCGGTGCCGCGGTGCTGCAGCGCGAACAGGCCGATGAGCACGGCGATCGTCAGCGGGACGACGAAATGGCCGAGCGCCGGCGTTGCGATGGAGATGCCTTCCATGGCGCTCAGCACGGAGATCGCCGGCGTGATCATGCCGTCGCCGTAGAGGAGGGCGGCGCCGAACAGCCCGAGCAGCACAGGAGCAGCGTGGCGCGCCTGCCTCTCGACGCGCGTGGCGAGCGCCATCAGGGCCAGGATGCCGCCCTCGCCGTCGTTGTCGGCGCGGAGGATGAGGACCAGGTACTTGACGGAGATGACGAGGATCAGCGACCAGGTGACGAGCGAGAGGATGCCGAGGACATTGGCCGCGGTCGTCGGGACGGCATGCGCTCCGCTGAAGCATTCCCGGAGCGCGTAGAGGGGGCTCGTGCCGATGTCGCCATAGACGATGCCGAGCGCCGCGAGGACGGTCGCGGCGAGCGGAGCGCCGCCGATGGGACCGCCGGCGCTTACGGGGCCGGGCGCCGCGAGCGAGCCTTGTGGAGACTGGGGCCATGGGCGAAGAGGCCGGCGCGGGCTCGGGTGGAACCCGGCTAGGCGGCGGCGGGCCGCGACGGTCCGGCCGCGCGCGAGCGGCGGCGCCACGCGCCGGTGAGGCTGCCCCAGATGCCCGAGGGCAGGAAGATGATGAAGAGGATCAGCGTGAGCCCGTAGATGGTCTCGGCGATGCCGATGAGCTTGATCCCGAAGTAGATGCGCAGGTATTCCGACAGCGCGATGGTGAGCGCGGTCCCCACCGATGGCCCGAGCAGCGAGTACATCCCGCCCAGCACGACGGCGAAGACGATGCGCAGCGAGACGCCGATGCCCGCCAGCGTGTCCGGGTTGGCGTAGGCGACGTAGAGCGCGAGCAGCGCGCCCCCGAGCGCGGTGAGGGCCGCCGAGAGCGCGGTGATCCCCATCTTGAACCGGGTGATGTGGATGCCCACCGAGGCCGCCGCGGTCTCGTCCTCGCCGATGGCCTCCATGGCCGCGCGGGTCATGCTCCGGTCCACGCGCCACCACACCCAGAGCCCGAAGAGCCAGGCGGCCATGCCGATGTAGTAGTACACCCGCTTGTCGGCGAACTGGAGCGTCCAGAGGCCGGACGCGGTGCCCGCGGTCTTGAGGCTCACACCGAGCGAGCCGCCCGTCCAGTCGCGCTCGGCGACGATGAGGAGCCGGATCACTTCTCCCACCGCCAGCGTGACGAGGCCGAAGTAGTGGCCGACGACCTGAAAGCGCGAGCAGGGATAGGCCACCACGAGGGCGAGGAGCACCGTGAGCAGGACGGCGATCGCCGCGCCCACCCAGGGGGTCAGCCCGAAGAAGTTCCACAGGAGCACGGTCGCGTAGGCGCCCACGCCGAGGAAGGCCCCGTGACCGAGGGAGACGAGGCCGAAGCGCCCCATCAGGGCCCACGCATTGCCGACGAACGACCACAGGAAGATCTGGATGATGACGTGCCAGATGTACTCCTGCGCCACGCCGAGGGGCAGCGCGGGCACCAGCGCGACCGCGAGGAGGACGACGCCCCAGACGGCGCGCCGGCCCATCAGGCTCGCCTCGCGAAGATGCCGCCGGGACGGACGAAGATCAGCACGATGAAGATGACGAAGGCGATGACGTAGCCCATCTCCGTGGAGACGAGCACGCCGCCGAGGGAGATCACCTGCGCCATGATGAAGGCGGCGAAGAAGGCGCCCACCATGTTCCCGAGCCCGCCGAGCACGCAGATCATGAAGGTCAGCGGGCCGAACGCGCCGCCGAAGTACGGATGGACGGCGTACTGGATGATGAGCAGCGCCCCCGCGACGCCCGCCATGGCCCCGCCCACCGCGGAGGTCACGAGGTAGAGCCGCTGGGGGCGCGCGCCCATGAGGGCGATGGCCTCGCGGTCCTGGCTCACCGCGCGGATGGCGGTGCCCGTGAAGGTGCGCGTCAGGAACAGGTACAGCCCGATCATGGCCAGGATCGCCAGCACGAAGGCGATGAGCCGGGTGAAGGAGATGAAGATCCCCCGAGCTCGATGGTCGGCAGCGTCACGCGGACCGACCGGTGGTCGGTGCTCCAGAGCAGCGTGGCGAAGGACTGGATGAAGAAGAGCAGCCCGCCGGTGGCGAGGAGCTGATTGATCGGCGGACTGGCCAGGATCGGCGTGATGATGAGCTGGTGCACGGCGAGGCCGAGCAGCGCGCCCAGGCCGATCGAGGCGATGCCCGCCAGCCACAGGGGCCAGCCGTACTGGGCGACGAGGAAGTACACGCCGTACATGCACAGGGTGACGAGGTCGACGTAGGCGATCCAGACGATGTCGATGACGCCGAAGATCAGGTTCAAGCCCAGCGCGAGCAGCGCGAGCACGCCGCCGAGGAGGATCCCGTTGATCACCGCCTCGAGCAGGAAGATGGGCTCGATCACGGCTAGGAGCCTGTCGGAGGAACCCGGCTAGAGCGATGAGAAGGGTTCAGCTGCGAGGCGGCGCCCGATGGCCGCACGCGAGGCGTACTCGCGCAGGGATGCGGGGCCATGTCCGGGCCCCGCAGACGAAAGTTCGTCGGCCCGCTGTCTGCGCATTGCGGGGCACGGCGGTCGAGGACGCCGTACCTCGCAGATGAGCCCTTCTCATCGCTCTAGAGGCCCACGTAGGCTTTGCGGACGAAGTCCTGCCCGGCGAGGTCGGCGGCCCGGCCCTCCATCTTGACGCGGCCCACCTCCAGGAGATACGCGCGGTCCACGATCTTGAGCACCTGGCGCACGTTCTGCTCCACGACCAGGATGGTATAGCCCTCCTCGCGCACGCGGCGGATCAGGTCGAAGAGCCGGAGCACCATGACCGGCGCCAGCCCCATGGACGGCTCGTCGAGCAGGATGAGCTTGGGGCGCGACATGAGGGCGCGGCCCAGCGCGAGCATCTGCTGCTCGCCGCCCGAGAGGCTGCCCGCGCGCTGGACCTGGCGCTCCGCGAGCACGGGGAAGAGCGTGTACACGCGCTCGAGGCTCTCGTGGTAGTGCGCCCGCGCCGCCGGCAGATACGCGCCCATCTTCAAGTTGTCGGCGACGGTGAGCTGGGGGAAGAGCCGTCGCCCTTCCGGCACGTGCGCGACGCCGTGGGCGACGATGTCGTACGCCGGGTGCCCGGCGAGCTCCACGCCCTCGAAGGTCACGCGGCCCGCGCGCGGCGCGATCAGCCCGGAGATGGCGCGCAGCAGGGTCGTCTTGCCCGCGCCGTTGGGGCCGACGACCGCCACCGCCTCGCCGGCGCTCACGGTGAGGCCGACGTCCCAGAGCGCCGTGAAGGCGCCGTAGCCGGCGGTGATGCCGTGCAGCTCGAGCATCAGCCGAGCTCCACCGGCTCGCCGAGGTACGCCTCGATGACCTGGGGGTTCTCCGCGACCTCCGCGGGGCGCCCTCGGCGATCTTCTCCCCGTGATCGAGCACCACCAGGCGGTCGACCACGCGCAGGAGCGTGCCCATGATGTGCTCGACCCAGACGATGGTGACGCCCAGCTCGCCCCGGATCCGGCGGAGCATCTCCGCGGCGTCGTGCATCTCCGACGGATCGAGGCCGCCCAGGCTCTCGTCGGCGAGGAGCAGCGTCGGGCCCGTGGCCAGCGCGCGCGCCAGCTCGAGCTTCTGAGCCCGCCCGCGCCGAGGGTCGACGTGGAGGCCAGGGGATCGGTGGGCAGGCCGACGAGCGCCAGGACCTCCTGGGCGCGGCGGATGGCCTCGCCTTCCGTGTTCCGCGTCTCCACCCCGAAGTGCGCGGCGACGGCGACGTTTTCCAGGATGGACAGCTTGCGGAAGGGGCGGGGGATCTGGAAGGTCCGGGCAATGCCCCGGTGGCACACGGCATCCGGCGTGAGGCCTCCGACTTCCCGGTCCTTGAAGCGAATGGAGCCGGACGTCGGCATGAGCGCGCCGGACACGCAGTTGAAGCACGTCGTCTTGCCCGAGCCATTGGGCCCGATGAGCCCGAGGATCTCCCCTGCTTCACGGCGAAGGAGATCGCGTTGAGGGCGGTGAAGCCGCCGAAGCGCTTGGTCAGGCGATCGACGGTGAGCATGGCCGGGCGGGCGGGGCGGGAGACATGATCGGGCGGGGCGGGGATCGTCCTCCCCGCCCCGCGTCCGGTCCGATCAGCGAGCGGCCCAGGGCGACGAGGCGGGCAGGAGCACGGGCGCGTTCGGCGTGGCGATGACCTTGGGCCAGACGTGGCGGAACTGGCCATCCACGACCTGGTAGACGGCCGCGATCGCCCGCTCGTTCTGGCCGCGCATGGGAATGCCTTCGCCGGAGAACTTGACGCCATAGCCCTGCATGGTGCCGCCCTCGGGGATGTCGGTCTCGCGGGCGGCCTTGGCGAGGGCCTCCGCGGACCAGCCGCCGTGCTTCTGGATGGCGCGAGGCAGCACATCGTTGAGCAGGATCCACATGTTGTTGAAGCCCATCGACACGTGGGGCGCGATGTTGTTCACGGGGATATTCGGCTCGAACGCCTTGTAGCGCTTCACCATCTCCTGGGTCAGGTCGGCCACGCCCGGCTTCAGGTTCTTGGGGTCGATGAGCTGGGAGGCCGGCGGGTCCACGGTGTGGAAGCCTTCCACCTCGGTGCCGAAGGCTTCCTTCAGCTTGTCGAGCTGGCTGTGGCCCGCGCCGTGGCCGACGTAGGCGCGCGACGCGAAGCCCCTGTTCCTTCGACTGGCGGAGGAAGAGGTTGATGTCGGGATTGTAGCCGGTGTGGAAGAGGACATCCGGCCGCGCGGCCCGGAGCTTCGTCACCAGTGAAGACAGGTCCGCGGCCTGGGCCGAGTAGCCCTCCTTGAGCACGATCTGCATGCCCTGCTTCTTGCCCTCGGCCTCGTTGGCCGCGGCCACGCCGGCGCCGTACGGGCCGTCCTCGTAGATGATCGCGATGCGCACGTCCTTGGGCGCCTTCTTCAGGCGATCCGGCGCGTAGCTGGCGATGTAGGCGACCGAGCCCACGCCGAAGAGGCTGCCGTTGGGCTGGGGGCGGAAGGTGTACTGGAGATTTCGATCCTTCAGCACGGCATCCGCGATGGCGGTGGTGATCCAGAGGAACTTCTTCTGCTTGTCGACCCGCTCGGCGATGGGCACCGCGTGGGCACTGCTGTAGACGCCGGCCAGGATGTCGACCTTCTCCACGTTCAGCGAGGCGCTCGGCTTCGTTGATGGCGACGTCGGCCTTGGACTGGCTGTCGCCGTCCGCCTGGACGATCTTGTACTTGCCGAGGACCCCGCCCTTTTCGTTGACGTAGTCGATCATCATCTTGGCGCCCCGCCAGCAGTTGAGGGATCCGGCGGCGGAGAACGGTCCCGAGTGGTCGTACAGGATGCCGATCTTGATGGTCTGAGGCTGTTGCGCCTGGCCCGTCGCCGCAACGGCGATGAGGGCCACGAGGGCGAGGGCGAACAGGGCCAGCATGGTGCGCGGATGCTTCATTGAACCTGCCTCCTTGCGGGCGACGAACGCCCTGCGTCGGGATCCATTCGTGGACGGAGCGGCGCCAACCTTACCATCTGCCCCGCGGCACGTCAGTTGCAAGACCTGACGCCGCGCTCAGTTGCGCTCGGCCAGCACCAGCCACTCGAGGCCCTGACGGCGCTCGACCGAGCGGGCGGGGGCATGGGCCGAGCGGACGACAAACCCGGGGGCGAGCACGCGCTCGATCTCCTCCCGAGAAACCGGGAAGGGGGCCCGTCGGTTCCCTCGCGCAGTGGGTAGAAGCAGGCCAGGAGCAGGCCGCCCGGTCTGAGAAGGGTGCGGATAACTCGGATGTACTCCTGGCGCCGTGCGGGGTCGATGGCGCAGAAGCACGTGTATTCCCACACGCCGTCGAAGAAGCCGCCATGGGTCTCCGCGAGCGTGAAGATGTCGCGCGCTTCGAAGGTCGGGTCCACGCCGTCGGCCGCGGCGAGGCGCCTGGCCTCTTCGATGGCCGTGGGCGCCCAGTCGAAGCCCCAGACGCGATAGCCCCGGCGGGCGAGGAGGCGGGCGTCGTGGCCGCGGCCCGCACCCGGCACGGCGATGCGCGCGGGCGATCCCTTCGCAGACGGGGGAAGGCGCCGCCCTCGTCGAGCCAGGCCTCGAGCGCCGGCGCGGGCGCGCCGAGCTCCCAGCCGTCCTGGCCCCCGCGTAGAGGCCCTGCCAGAACTCCGGCGTGCTTACCGGCGGGCGAGCGCTGTCCACTCGAGGCCCTCGAAGTGGGGATGGTCGACTCGGCGCCCGACGCCCGGAGCTCCGCGTCGCTGTGCGCCGTCGTGACGCCCACCGCCCGCATCCCGGCGCGCCGCGCGGCCTCGACGCCCACGAGCGAGTCCTCGAAGACGAGGCAGTCCGGGGGCGGCGCCCCGAGCCGCCGGGCCGCTTCGAGGTAGACCTGCGGATCCGGCTTGCCCATCCGCACGTCCTCGGCCGTGACGATGACGTCGAAGTGCCGGCGCAGTCCGAGCTCGCCCAGCAGCGTGTCCACGTCCCAGCGCGAGGCCGAGGTGCCCACCGCGCGCGGCACACCCTGACGTGCCAGCGACACCACGAAGGCGGAGACCCCGCGCACGGTGAGCGTGCCCCGCCGGGCGAAGTCCGCGTACAGCTCGCGCTTGCGCAGCGCCAGGTGCCGCGCCTCGGCGCCCGACACGGCCCGGCCGAGCAAGAGCGGCACCGCTTCCTCCGCGGGCCGCCCGATCGTGAGCCGCCAGTACTCCGGCTCCTCCGGCGTCACCTCGAGCTCTTCGAGCAGCGCCTGCCACGCGTTCCGATGATGCGCCCCGCTGTCGATCAAGACCCCGTCCATGTCAAAGATGCAAAACCTGGTCGCCGTCATGCTCCAGGCATGATACCCGACGGTGCGCGCCCGGCGTTCATCGAGCCGGGCGCGGACCTCGCAGTGGGTCGCTGTCAGCGTGACGTGCGAGCTTGCGTGTCGGCGTGATTGCCGTTCCGAGCGCCGGCTTCGCCGGCGCAATCCGATCGCTCTGGGGAGGCTCGGAGGGGGCCGTCGAGCCCCCTCCGAGTGATCTAGTGCAGGGTGTAGAGCGGCGCGAGGAGGTGGAAGGTCTCGCGGGCGACGCGCGCGTAGTCGGCGGGTGTCCAGCGCACGGCCTCGGCGGCCGGGACGGCGCGGCCGAGGACGAGCTGGCCGTCGCGCTTCTTCGTGAGCTCGTCGCCCAGGCGCGCGACGTCGTCGGCGGCCAGCGTCGTGAGGACGGCGGCGGGCTCCTCGTCGTGCTCGTTCTTGAACCAGGCGAGGCCCTTGGCCCGGCGGAGGACGGGCACGAGCTGGGGCGTGTGGCGCTTCCACGCCGCCACCCAGCGCTTCTTGTCGGCGTGCTCGGGGCCGGCCTCGAAGAGAAAGCGCACGCCGCCGCGGGAGACGGCCACCTTGAAATGGCAGTGCTTCTTGTAGCCGCGCTTGTCGAGCGCGAAGGCCACCCAGGTGTCCTCGGGCGGGTTGACCGTTCGTCGCGCGTGCTTGGCGACATGCGCGAAGGCCGGGCCGCCGCCGATGCGCGTCACGTCGGGCAGCAGCTCCTTGCCCACCGCCTCGAGCTTGGGCCGGATCCGAGTCTTGATGGCGTCCATGCGGGGCTGCGAAGCCTTCGATGTCGAACACCTTGAAGTCGGACGTCCGGAAACCGGAGAAGGACATTGCTGGGCCTCCTGTGCTAGCCCGAAGTGAAGCTATGGCCGTCCATCTCACGGGTACGTCGCCTCCGGGTCCAGCGGGAAGATGGGCCGCCGCACCCGCGTGAACGCAAAGCGCTCGAGGTTCGAGGACGAGAGCCCGGGCGCGTCGACTTCGATGATCTCCTTCGGCGATCGGCTCGAAGGCCGCGCGGTAGTGAATGGTGGACTTGATGACGAGGATCTTCTCCTCGAGGGGGTCGATGCCGACGAAGCGGATCATCTCCGGGTCGAGCGCCTGCTTGCGGTGGGTGATCAGGATCACCTTCACGTCGTCCACGTCGAGCACCGCCGTCGGGCCGAGGCGGCCGGGCAGCCCGCGCATCATGGGCCCCTTGTGGATGAAGCGGCCGTCGGACAGCGTGCGCACCACGCCCGTGACGGTGAGGGGGGCCCCGTGGCGCCCGTCGACCTTGCCGCCGACGTCGAGCGTGATGCGGCTGCCCACGCCCGCCTTCATGCAGGCGGCCACCGCGGCGGGGTCCCAGAGACAGGCCACGACGGCGGAGCGCGCGCGCACTCGGACCAGCTCGCGCAGGATCTCGGTGCCGTCCCCGGCCGCGCCGCCGCCCGTATTGTCGGCCATGTCGGCGAGCACGATGGGGCGGCCGTCGGCGGCGAGCGCGGCGGCCACCGCGTCGGGCACGGGCAGGGCGGTGTGCATGAACTCGCGCCGGTGCTCCCATGCCAATCGGGCCAACCGCTCGGCCAGCGCCTCGGCCATCGCCTGATCGTCGTTCGTGACGACGTAGATGCCGAGGCCGGCCTCGGGAATGTCAGCAAGCGGGAAGCCCGCGAAGATCGAGATCGAGATGACCGTCGGGATCCTTCTCCATCTCCTCGGCCAGGTCGTAGAGGCGGCGCATCGGCCCGCGCGCGGTGCCCTGGCTGCCGAGCGGGGGCAGGAGCGGCGGCTTGCGGAAGGCGGCGGTCGGGCGCAGGCGCCCGGCGATGACCTCGGCGAGGCGCGCACCGGCCTCGACGCCGCGCTCCGCCATGTCCACGTGCGGATAGGTCTTGTAGCCGTGGAGGAGGTCGGCGCCCTCGACCATGGCCCGCGTGAGGTTGCCGTGGAAGTCGAGCGTCACCGCGATCGGCACCGACGGGCCGACGGCGCGGCGCACGGCCGTGATCAGGTCGCCCTCGCCGTCGTCCAGGCCCTCCGTCACCATCGCGCCGTGCAGGTCGAGCAGCACGCCGTCGAGCCGGCCCGCGACGGCGAGGTCCGCGAGCATCCGGTCCTTGACGTGCTGGTAGATGTCGCGCGTGACGAGACCCGCCGGCGAGGCGGCCGCCGCCACCGAGGGCAGGAGCATCGCGCCGCAGCGCTCGGCCGCCTCGATCATGCCGCCCAGGCACGTGCCCGTCCCGCGGTAGGTCTCGAGGATCTCGCCGCCGTAGCGCAGGTCGTGCACCTCGAACTGCGCGCGGTCGGTGGGGACATTGCTGAACGTATTGGTCTCGTGGGACATCATGGCGAGGAACAGGTTCAACGGGGTCTCCTCGGTCGCGTCGCCGGGGTCTCAGTGTCGCGATCTGCTAGAGCTTCATGTGGGGTCGAGCCAGTCGCGCAGCGCGTTGCCCATGAGGTTGATCGCCAGCGTGGTCACGAAGATGGCGAGGCCGGGGAAGGTGGCGATCCACCACGAGTTGAGCATGTAGACGCGGCCCTCGCCGAGCATATTGCCCCACGCCGGGGTGGGGGCTGGATGCCGAGGCCCAGGAAGGAGAGGAACGACTCGAGGATGATCACCTGGGCCACCTGCAGGGTCGCGATGACCACGATGGCGGAGACGAGGTTGGGGAGGATCTGCCGGAAGACGATCCGCACGTGGCTCATGCCGAGGGCGCGGCCCGCGAGCACGAACTCGCGCTCGCGGATGGCCATGGTCTCGGCCCGCACGACGCGCGCGTAGATCGGCCAGCCGGCCACGCCGAGCACGATGATCATGTTGACGAGGCTCGGTCCGAGGACCGCGATGACGGCGAGCGCGAGCAGCACGAAGGGAAAGGTCAGCATCACGTTGACGATCGTCATGATCGTCCAGTCGGTGCCGCCGCCGACGTAGCCGGCCCCGAGGCCGAGCAGCACCCCGATGGTGGCCGACAGGATCACGGCGGCCACCCCGATCACCAGCGATACCCGGCCGCCGTAGATCATGCGCGACAGGAGGTCGCGGCCCACCGGGTCGGTGCCGAGCAGGTGCTGGGTGGTGCCCCCTTCCATCCAGGCCGGCGGCGCCGAGGCGGTGGCGGATGTTCACGGCGAGCGGATCGTGGGGCGCGATCCACGGCGCCAGCGCGGAGCTGGCGACGATCAGGAGGAGGATCCCGCCGGCGGCCAGGCCCCAGCGGAGCCTGAGGAGGCGACGGAGCGCGGCCTGTCCGGCGCTGGGTGTCTGGACAGGCACGTCCTCCAGGTCGGCGAGCGCGAGCTTGGTCGGGGCGCTCGCCGCCTTCATGCGCCGGCCCGGATGCGCGGATCGATGAATCCCACGGCGAGGTCGACGATGAGGTTCACCGCGACGATGACCAGGGCGAGCAGGATGACCGCGCACTGGACCACCGGGAAATCCTGGTTGCGGATGGATTCCACGGTGAGGGTGGCCACGCCGGGCCACGCGAACACCGTCTCGGTGATGATGGCGCCGCCGAGGAGCTGGCCGAATTGCAGGCCCAGCACCGTGATGACGGGGATGCAGGCGTTCCGGAACGCGTGCTTCACGACGACGATCGGCTCGGCCAGGCCCTTGGCGCGCGCCGTCTTGATGAACTCCATGTTCATGACCTCGATGACCCCGGAGCGCACGAGGCGCATCGTGATCGGGGCCAGCGCCGCGCCCAGGCAGAACGAGGGCATCAGGAAGTTCTGCCAGGTGCCGTAGCCGGAGGCGGGCAGGACCTTGAGCCGGACGGCGAAGACGATGATCAGCATGATGCCGAGCCAGAACAGCGGCATGGCCTGGCCGGCGACGGCCACGGCGGTGCAGAGGCTGTCCAGCCACGTATGGCGCTTGAGCGCGGCCAGGATGCCCAGGGGCAGCGAGATCAGGAGCGCGACGAGGAGGCCGGCGAAGGTCAGGTAGATCGTCGGCGGCATCCGCTCGATCACGAGCTTGAACGCCGGCGTGTCGGCGTACCACGATTTGCCGAAGTCCCCGACCACCGCGCCCGAGAGGAACTTCCAGTACTGGACGTAGAGCGGCCGGTCGAGGCCGAGCAGGTGCCGGTAGCGCTCGAACTCCTCCTTGCCCGCGTTCTGGGGCAGGAGGAGGAGCACGGGATCGCCGAGGACGTGCAGGATGACGAAGGCGAGAACGGAGATGCCGAGGATGACGACCACGAGCTGGACGAGCTGGCGGGCGATGTAGCGTCGCATGACGGCCTGTTGCGGTCCTCTCAGTCCCCTCTCCCCGAGGCGGGGAGAGGGTCCGGACTCACGGTCAGTGGAGAGAGCCCGGGGCCTTCTCCGAGGGGAGGCGCTCCTGCGCTTACTTCTTCCGCGGCGTCACGATGAACATCCGGTCGATCTCGTCCCGCGGCGCTTCGTACTCGATCCGGTTGCTGACGCCCCAGACGCCGCGCAGGCCCCACTTGAAGAGGTACGCGGCGTCCTCCTTCAGGAGGATCTGTGCCTTGGTGTAGATCTCCTGCCGCTTCTTGCTGTCCAGCGTGGAGCGGCCCTGGATGACCAGGTCATCCAGCGCCTTGTTGCAGTAGTAGCTGTACGGCTGCCCGCAGGTCATCACGTCGAAGAGGATGGCGTCGGCGTCGAAGACGGAGTAGTAGCCCCACGACCACTCGAACATCGGGATCGGCCTTGTTGTCGCGGACCAGGTTCGTGTAGGGGCCGCTCTCGCCGACCATCCGCTGCTTGGTCCGGATGCCCGCCTTGGCGAGGTCGGCGACGATGGCGTCCGACGTCTGGATCACGCCGGGCTCGACGACCGGCTGCGTGCGCAAGAAGCCGACCTCGAGCCCGTTGGGGAAGCCGGCCTCGGCGAGGAGCTTCTTGGCCTGGGCCAGATCCTGCTTGTAGGGCTTGACGCTCGGGTCGAAGCCGAAGGCCATCGGGTTGACCGTGGTCGCCGTGCGGTCACCGAGGCCGTTGATCACGTGCTTGATGATCGAGTCGATGTCGACGGCCATGTTCGCGGCCTGCCGCACGCGCTTGTCCTGGAAGGGGTTCGGACCCGCGCGGCCCGCCTGGTCGAGCTGGAGGAAGGCGGTGCGCAGGATCGGCGAGGTCGAGGTGCGGGCCTGGCCCGACTTGTTGATCACGTCCATCTGGTCGGGCGGCACCGCCTTGATGATGTCGACGCCCCCGACATCAGCTCGGCGATCTGCGTGGCCTGCTCGGGAATGATCCGGACGCGGACGTACTTGAAGGCGGGCTTGGGCCCCCAGTAGTCGTCGTTCCGCACCAGGAGGTGCTCCTGCTTCTTGCTCCACTTCTGAAGCTTGTAGGGGCCCGGTGCCGATGGGGTTGTCCTGCATCCACTCGTGGCCCTTCTCCTTGATCACCTTCTCGGACTGCATCACCTGGGCGGTGAGCCGCTCGACGAAGACCGGGTAGGGCCCGTCCGTCTTGAACCGCACGGTCGAGGTCGTCCACCACCTCGACGCTCTTGATCTTGGCGTGGTTGCCGCGGGCCGTGAGCTTGTTCTCGGGGTTCAGCACGCGGTCGAAGGTGGCCTTGACGTCCTTGGCGCCGAACGGCGTGCCGTCGTGGAACTTCACGCCCTTGCGGAGCTTGACCTCCCAGGTCGTGTCGTCGATGCCCTTCCACGACACCGCGAGGCTCGGGCCCACCTTGCCGGTTTTGAGATCGCGCGCGGCCAGGTGGTCGAAGACGTTGTAGCCGAGGATGATGCTCTCGCGGAGGACCGAGTTGGGGGATCCCAGGTCTGGACGTCGCTCTGGAGCGCGTAGACGACGGTGTCGTCCTTGGTCTGGGCGAGGACATCCGCGGGTGTGATCGGCGTGAAGGCCAGCAACAGAGCGATTCCCAGCGTGGCGGCACGACCCATGAGGTCCTCCTTGCGAGTCTCGAGTTGCCTTGCCGGGCGGGTCCCGAGCGGCGCTGCTCCCCCGCTGAGCCGAAGACAAGTGCCGACACAATAGCGGCCACGTGGCGGACAGTCAAGGCGGTCCGCCATGCGCGCATTCAGGGGGCGAAACGTTGACAATGGCCGGGAGCGGCCAGCATAATCCGAACACCCCTATGGCCAATTCATCTGTCTACCTTGTGACCGGCGGCGCAGGCTTCATCGGCTCTCACGTGGCGGAGCGCCTTCTCGACGAGGGCCACCGCGTCCGGGTCTTCGATAATTTCTCGACGGGCAGCCGGGACAACCTCGCCTTCGCCCGCGGCAACAAGCAGCTCGAGATCATCCGCGGCGACCTCCGCAACGCCAAGGCGGTGGAGCGGGCGGTGAGCGGCGTGACCGCGGTGTTCCACCAGGCGGCGATGCGCTCGGTGCCGCGCTCGGTGGCCGACCCGCTGGGCTGCAATGCCGCCAATGTCACCGGCACCCTGCACGTGCTGTACGCGGCGGCCCAGCAGAAGAAGAAGCCCCGCGTGGTCTACGCCTCCTCGTCGTCGGTCTACGGCGAGAATCCCGACCTGCCCAAGCGCGAGAGCCAGCCCACGGCGCCCATCTCGCCCTATGCGGCCACCAAGGTCGCCGGCGAGATCTACGCCTCCGTCTGGAACCGCCTCTTCGGCGTCGAGACCGTCGGCCTGCGCTACTTCAACGTGTTCGGGCCCCGCCAGGACCCCAAGAGCGAGTACGCCGCGGTGATCCCGCGCTTCATCCTCTGGGGCGTCGAGGGCAAGCCGCTGCAGGTCCACGGCGACGGCACGCAGTCGCGCGACTTCACCTATATCGACAATGTCGTGTCGGCCAACCTGCTCGCCGCGCGCGCGCCGGCGGCGGCCGTCTCGGGCAAGTCCTACAATGTCGGCTGCGGCAGCCGCACGAGCCTGCTCGAGATCATCTCGCGGATCGAGGGCATGCTCGGACGCTCCTTCAAGCGCAAGCACTCGCCGACCGCGGGTGGGCGACGTGCCGCACACGCTGGCCGACGTCAGCCGCGCCAAGCGGGACATGGGCTACAAGCCCCTCGTGGACTTCGACGAGGGATTGCGGCGCACGGTCGAGTTCTTCACGGGGAAAAGCCACTATGACGATGCGGCGGGGACTCGGGCTCTTCGGCGCGCTGGTCGCTCTGGCTCTCCTCGGCGCCTCCGGCGCCGGCGCGCAGAGCGCCAACCTCGTCGTCCAGGTCTCGACGGAGCCCCCGGGCTCGACTTGACGGCGAGCCCGGCCTCGGCCATCGCCGGGGTCGTCTTCTACAATGTCCAGGAAGCCCTGATCAAGGTGGACCGGCACGGCAAGCTGGTCCCCTGGCTCGCCGAGCGCTGGTACACCACCGACAGCAAGAACTACACGTTCTTCCTCCGCAAGGGCGTGCGCTTCCACAACGGGCGCGAGATGAAGGCGGCGGACGTCAAGTACGTGTTCGACCGCGCCGTCAACCCCGAGACCAAGCATCCCTACCGCGTGCAGTACGAGGCGATCCAGGACGTCATCGTCAAGGACGACTACACGATCAGCGTCAGCCTGAAGGCGCCGGACGCGATGTTCCTCTGGACGGTGGCGCGCCAGGGCTCGGTGATCTATCCGAGGGAAGCGGTGGAGACCCTCAAGACCCAGCCGATGGGAACCGGGCCCTTCACCGTGTCCGACTGGGTGCGCGGTGACCGGATCGTCCTGGTGAAGAACAAGGACTACTGGGTGAAAGGCCTGCCCCATCTCGACCGCATCACCTACCGCTTCATCCCCGATCCGAACTCCGCGCTGGCGGCGCTGAAGTCGGGCGACGTCGACGTCTCGGGCTTCGGTCTCGGCCCGGAGAGCGTGGACGAGCTGAAGAAGGACCCGCGGTTCCAGGTGATCCTGGGCGACACCACCAATGACGTGACGCTGTCGCTCAACAATACGAAGAAGCCCTACTCCGACAAGCGCGTGCGCCTGGCCATCACCCACGCCATCAACAAGGACGAGGTGCTGAAGGGCGCGATGTTCGGGTATGGGAAGGTCCTCGGCTCCAACGTGGATCCCCTCAACCCGTACTTCATCGACGTCTCGAAGCGCGTGCCCTACGATCCCGCCAAGGCCAAGAAGCTCCTGGCCGAGGCGGGCTATCCCAATGGCTTCGACGCCGTCCTCAAGGTGGCGCCGCAGTACTACTACACGGTGCGCACGGCCGAGGTGCTCGCGAGCCAGTTCGCCAAGGTCGGCATCCGCGCCAAGATCGAGCAGATCGAGTGGGGCCAGTGGCTGTCACAGGTCTGGAAGGACGCCAACTACGACATGTCCATCATCGGGCATGCCGAGGCCTGGGACATCGGGAACTTCGCCAACCCCAACTACTACTTCCGCTATGACAACGCCGAGTTCCGCCGGCTCTTCAAGGAGTCGGAGGTCACCGTCGACGACAAGAAGCGCCGGGAGATCTACGCGAAGATGCAGAACATGCTCGCCGACGAGGCGCCCGCGGTGTGGCTGTACATGCACCCCCGGCTCGTGGTGGCCAAGAAGGGCGTCACCGGCATCTGGAAGGACCTCCCGGTACCCTCCCTCGACCTGTCCGAGGTCGGCTGGCAGAAGTAGCAGCTAGAGCGATGATAAGGGCCCATCTGCTTCGTTGGCGCCCTCGACCGCCGTGCCACGTAACGCGCGAGACAAGCGGGCCGACGAACTTTCGTCTGCGGGGCCCAGACATGGCCCGCACTCCCTACGCGAGTACGCCTCGCGTGCGGCCATCGGGCGCCGCCTCGCAGCTGGACCCTTCTCATCGCTCTAGCTGGGTCTCTCCGACAGGCCCCTAGCGGGTGGAGAAGGGTCCAGCTGAGGCGGCACTCTTCTCATCGCTCTAGCCGGGTTTCTCCGACAGGCTCCTAGTTGCGGCGGTACATCGCGCGGAGGGTGGTGGCGCTCGCGGTCACCCTCTTCTTCGTCTCGGTCCTCGTGTTCGTGGTGATCCGGATCCTGCCCGGGGACGCCGCGATGATCATCCTGGGCACCGAGGGGAGCCCCGAGGCGGTGGCCCGGCTGAGGGCGTCGATGGGGCTCGACCGGCCGTTCGCCGTGCAATACCTCGAGTGGATCGGCCGGGCCGCGCGGGGCGATCTCGGCCGGTCCATCCAGTACGACGTGCCGGTGGCGGGCCTCATCCTGTCGCGCATGAGCGTGACCCTGCCGCTGACCCTGCTCGCCGCCGGGCTCATGGTCGTGACGGCGGTTCCCGTCGGGGTGTTCGCGGCCACGCGGCACCGCCGATGGGGCGACTACCTCGCGATGACGCTGTCCCAGCTCGGCGTCGCCGTGCCCGGCGTTCTGGGCCGGGCTGCTCCTGGTCCTGCTCTTCTCCGTGAAGCTCGGCTGGGTGCAGTCGGGCGGCTTCGACGGCTGGAGCCAGGGCTTCTGGCGCGCGCTCCGCTCGCTGATCCTGCCCGCGGCGGCGCTGGGGTTCTTCCAGTTCGCGGTGCTCGCGCGCACGACGCGCTCGGCCGTGCTCGAGGTGCTCCGGGAGGAATACGTGAAGACGGCGCGCGCCAAGGGCGTCGCGGAGGGCGGCGTGCTCTTCCGCCACGCGCTCCGGAACGCGATGATCCCGGTGATCACCGTGGCGGGCATCCAGCTCGGCCAGCTCATGGCGGGCAGCATCGTGCTCGAGACCGTCTTCTACCTGCCCGGCCTCGGGCGGCTCGCCATCGGGGCCATCAGCGCGCGCGACCTGCCGGTGGTGCAGGGTGTCGTGCTCTTCGTCGCCTCGATGATCGTGCTGATCAACGTCGCCGTCGACGTCCTCTACGGCTTCCTCGACCCGCGCATCCGCTATGAGTGACGCGGCGATGGCCGGCGCCACGCCGCGCGCGCGGCCGGTCCGCCGCGGCGCGCCCGTTCCGCCACGTCACGTTCACCCTCGGCCTCGCGATCACGCTCGCGCTCGTCCTGACGGCGGCGGTGAGCCTGGTCTACACGCCGCGGGACCCGCTCGAGATGTCGATCACCGGGCGCCTCGAGGGCCCATCCCCGCGCACTGGCTGGGCACCGATCAGTTCGGCCGCGACCTGCTCTCGCGCATCATGACGGGGGCGGTCAATTCGATCATGGTGGGCGTGATCGCGGTGGGCATCGGCATGGGCATCGGCGTCGCGCTCGGCATGCTGTCCGGCTACTTCGGCGGCTGGCTCGACGAGGGCTTCATGCGGCTGATGGACGCCGTCCAGGGCTTTCCCGCCATCCTGTCCGCGCTCCTGATGGGCGCCGTCTTCCGCCCGAGCCTGGGGGTCAGCATGGTGGCGATCGGCGTGGCCTTCCTGCCCGTCTTCGCCCGGCTCACGCGCGCGAGCTTCCTCGAGTTCCGGGACCGGGAGTTCGTCCTCGCCGCCCGGGCGCTCGGGGCGGGGACGCCGCGCTGATCGGCCGGCACATTCTCCCCAACTCGGTGCCGCCGCTCATCGTGCAGGCCACCATCAGCTTCCCCGTCGCCATCCTCGCCGAGGCCGCCTTGTCGTATCTGGGGCTCGGCACCCAGCCCCGCACCCGTCCTGGGGGCTCATGCTCAAGGAGGCGCAGGCCTTCCTCGGCACGAATCCGTGGTTTGCCATCTTTCCGGGGGTCGCGATCGCGTTGACTGTGTTAGGATTCAACCTGCTTGGGGACGGTCTCAGGGATCTCCTCGATCCCAAGGCGTCGGGCTGAAGCGGTCAGCATCCCACAAAAATCAGATACGGAACGTAAACAAAGGGAGATCCACACGTGCTTCGACTCCTGCTGGCCATGCTCGCGACGCTCTTGGTGACGCAGGCGGCGATCATCGCCACCTCTGTGTACCTCCATCGGGGACTGGCGCATCGCGCCCTCAAGCTGCACCCGATCGCCGACTGGATCTTCCGGTGCATCCTGTGGATCAGCACGGGGCAGAATCGGCGCGAGTGGGTGGCGGTGCACAGGAAGCACCACGCGTTCACCGACAAGGAAGGCGACCCGCACAGCCCGCTGATGTACGGCTTCTGGAAGATCCAGCTCGGGAACGTCTACTACTACGTCCGCGAGGCGCGCAACCCCGAGACGATCGCGCGCTGGGCCAAGGACATCAAGGACGACATGTGGGATCGCGTGCTCTTCAACTGGGGCACGGTGGGCGGCGTCGTCGGCGTGACCATGGCCATGCTGCTCTTCGGCCCGATCTGGGGCTTCGCGGTGGCGCTGACTCACTTCGTCCTGTACGTGTTCGTGCTGGCGCCGGCCATCAACGGGCTCGGGCACTGGTGGGGGCGGAAGAACTTCCTCGGCAATAGCGCGACCAATATCCGGCTGCTCGCCTGGCTCACGGGCGGCGAGAGCCTGCACAACAACCACCACGCCTACCCGTCGAGCCCCAAGTTCAGCATGGGCCGCTTCGAGTTCGACCCGTCCTGGGTCGTCATCAAGGTCCTCGTCGCGGTCCGGCTCGTGTCTGTTGTCGGCGACCGGGTGAAGCTGACGTAGCCGCGGCGGGACAGCAGCGGACGACTGATGCTGCGCGGCCCGCCGCAACCAGTGCCCAGCGCTCGCTGGTCGCGCCACCGGCGGTGATCGTCCGGGGGCGCGGTCGATATCCTTCGCGTCGAAAGCCAAGACGACGAACGAGAGCACGGCGAGGCTGTCGGTGCCTGGCATGGATGTTCGCCTCGACGCGACAGGTGCGGCGTCGGGTGGGTGCGTCGCATCGGTGCAGACGCGCTGCTTCCGGACGTGGGGCCGGGCTGCCGATCGGCACGGTCGCCCGACTCCTCGCGCGCATGATGCGCTCGCGTCTCGCCGGCGCGCTGAGCGGCGATGCTGGCTCTCTGACGCGAGCGCTCAGTGCTGCTGGCGTCGCCGAGCCGGCATCGACGAGGTCGACGACGATGGCGCTGCCGTCGTCGCGACTGCGCTCTGACTGCCGCCGGCCGGGGTCGCCCGGTGACTCGACCGGTCCACGTCCTGCACCTGCTCGTCACCACGAGTCCGGGAGGCGGCCCGAAGCACGTCTACGATCTCGTGCGCCACCTGTCCGGCGACGAGTTCGAGGTGGTGGTCGCGGCACCGCGTGACGGGATCTTCTTCGACCGCTTCCGCGACCTCGGGGTGCCCATGGTCGAATTGCCCCTGTCCCGGCTCGGCGTGCGTCACCTGCCGCTGGCGATGCGGCTGATCAGGCGGCACGGCATCGACATCGTGCACACGCACGGCAAAGGGCCCGGGCTGTACGGCCGGATCGGGGCGCGCGCGCTGGGCGTGCCCGCCGTCCACACGTTTCACGGCATTCACTACAGCGGCTACTCCCGCGCGGGCCGGCTGGCTGTACCTCGGGCTCGAGCGCCAGCTCTCGCGGATGAGCCAGGTCATCATCAATGTCTCGGCCTCCCAGGAGGCGGAAGGGCTCGGCCTCCGGCTCTTCACGCATGATCAGAGCGCCGTCGTGGTGAACGGCATCGATCTGGACGAGATGGACCGCGTCATCCGCCAATCCGCCATCCGGCGCGAGACGCTGGGCATCGGCCCCGACGACTTCGTGATCGGCTGTGTCAGTCGCTGGGATCCCGTCAAGCGCTTCGAGATCCTCCTGCAGGCCGTTCGGCAACTGGCCGACCGGCTGCCCCGGCTGACGCTGCTCCTCGTGGGCGGCGGGGGCGAGAGGCACGCATCCGGCGCCTGGTCGCCGAGTTCGGTCTTCAAGATACGGTCATCTTCACGGGATTCCTCGGCAACCCCATCCGGATCTACGGCCTCCTCGACCTCTACGTGGCGACGTCGCTGAAGGAGGGGTTACCGCTGGCGCCGCTCGAGGCCATGGCGGCGAGCCTGGCCATCGTCGCCACCGACGTGCCCGGGCACCGGGACGTCGTGGTCCGGGCGAGACCGGGCTCCTCGTGCCTGCCGAGGACAGCAGGGCCCTCGCGGACGCCATCGCCGGGCTCGTCGCCGATCCGGCGCGCCGGCGCAAGATGGGCGAGTCGGGCCGCCAGCGCGTGCTCGAGCACTTCGCCGGTTCGATCCATGGTCGACCAGACCGTCGAGGTCTATCGCCGCGCGCTCGGTGCGGCGCGGACCCGCTGAGCGCGGCTTGCGCCAGCGGCGGAAAAGACTTCGCGCCGCGTCACCAGGGTGCATATCATGACCAGGGCCCGCGCGGTCGCGCGCGGTTGATCGGAGGAGCGCAAGCGTGGGGCAGCGCGGCGGCGTCGGCATCAACGCATCCATCATCGGCGACAACCCGACCGGCCTCGGCCTCTACGCGATCAATCTGATCCGATCGCTCGACGCCATCCGCGACGACCTGCGCGTCTACACGTCGTGCCCGGACACCCTCGGCGGCCTTCGCGCGCGCGTCCTGTCGGCCACCAAGCTCGTGCGGCCGGAGCGGCGGCTGCGCGGGCATCTCTCGCGACTGATCTGGGTGCAGACCGCGCTCCGCCTCCGGGCCCGGCGGGCGGGGATGGGCGTCCTGCTCAATACCGTCCCGGAGGCCATCCTGGGCTCGCCGGTGCCCCAGGTCACCGTCGTGCACGATCTGCTGCCGCTGCTCTTTCCCGCGGAGTATCCGCGCCAGCAGTATTACTTCCGCTCGCTGGTGCCGCGGGTCCTCGAGAGCTCGCGGATCATCGTGGCGGACTCGGGCAGCACCCGGCTCGACATCATCCAGAGCTACGGGATCGCGCCCGAGCGGGTCCGGGTGATCTACCCGGGCTATGACCCGGACACGTATCGCGTCAACGGGACTCCGCATGCGACATCGCCGTGCGGAGACGGTTATGTCCTGTACGTGGGCAATCTCCTGCCCCACAAGAACCTGCTGAGCCTGCTCGATGCCCTCGCCATTCTGAGGCGACGCCACCGCGGCACGCGGCTGATCATCCGCGGAGAGGGCCAGGCCATGTATGCCAGGGCGGTGCGAGAGCGGGTGGAGACGCTCGGCCTCTCCGACGTCGTGAGCTTCCAGGGCTATGCCGGCAAGCGCGCGCTCCGGGACCTCTACGCCGGCGCGGCCTGCCTGGTGCTGCCCTCGCTCCGGGAGGGCTTCGGCTTGCCGGTGCTCGAGGCCATGGCCTGCGGCACGCCGGTGATCACCTCGAGCAGCTCCTCGCTGCCGGAAGTGGGCGGCGACGCGGCCATCCTGGTCGATCCGTACGACGCCATCGACCTGTCGGACGCGATGTACCGGGTGCTGGCGGATGCCAACTTCCGCGAGGAGCTGCGGCAGCGCGGCCTCAAGTGGGTCGGCGGCTTCAGCTGGCGCCGCACCGCCGAGCAGATGTCGCGCCTGCTCGACGACGTGCGCTCCGGGCGCATCGACCAGGTGCCGCGCGGCTGACGCGATGCGTATCCTGGACATCCGGGCGGCGCTGTTGTACCGTCGGATCCGTGGCTGCTGCACTCGTCTCGATCATCGTGCCCGCCTATAACGAACAGCACACCATCACGGAGATCATCGCGCGCATCCACGCCGCCCCGCTCGACCTGCCCCGCGAGATCATCGTCGTCGACGACGCCTCGAAGGACGAGACGGCGGCCATGGTGGACAAGCTGGTGGCCGCGGGCTCCGAGGGTCTTCGACTCGTCCGGCACCCGGTCAACCGCGGCAAGGGCGCGGCGATTCGCACGGGCTTGGCCGAGGTGCGCGGGGACATCATCATCATCCAGGACGCCGACCTCGAGTACGACCCGCGGGACTACCCGATCCTGCTCGCGCCCATTCTGGAGGGCCACGCGGACGTGGTGTTCGGCAACCGATTTCACGGCGGCGCCCACCGCGTCCTCTACTTCTGGCACTACATGGCCAACAAGCTCTTGACGCTCGCTCACGAACATGCTCACGAACCTGAACCTCTCCGACATGGAGGTCGGCTACAAGGTCTTTCGCGCCGACGTGGTGCGGCGGCTCACGCTGACGTCGGAGCGGTTCGGCATCGAGCCCGAGCTGACCATCAAGGCGGCCCGGCTCGGCGTGCGCATCTACGAGGTGCCCATCCGGTATCACGGCCGCACGTATGCCGAGGGGAAGAAGATCACGTGGCGTGACGGGGTGAGCGCCATCGCGCACATCTGTTCGCTATCGCTTCTTCGCCTGACGCGGGTAAGAGTGGCGTGAAGTGATTGCGCGTTCAACGAATTCTGTCGTAGTCTGACCCTGCGCTCGGGGATCTCGCCGAGTGCAGAGAGGAGCAGGGTGGACGGCAAGCGCGCGCTGATTACGGGGATCACGGGCCAGGACGGCTCCTACCTCGCCGAGCTCCTGCTGGAGAAGGGCTACACCGTCGTCGGCATGGTGCGGCGGGCGAGCAAGGACAACTTCGAGCGCATCGAGCACTTGCTGCCGCGGCTCGTCATCGAAGCAGGCCGACCTCCTCGACCAGCTCTCGCTGATCCGGGTACTCGAGGAGAGCCGCCCCCAGGAGGTCTACAATCTGGCGGCGCAGTCCTTCGTGCCGACCTCGTGGACCCAGCCCGTGCTCACCGCGGAGTTCACCGCGCTCGGCGTGACGCGCTTGCTCGACGCCATCCGCCTCGTCGATCCCGGGATCCGCTTCTACCAGGCGTCCTCGAGCGAGATGTTCGGCAAGGTGCGGGAGACGCCCCAGACCGAGCGCACGCCGTTCCACCCGCGCAGCCCCTACGGTGTCGCAAAGGTGTACGGCCACGACATCACCGTCAACTACCGCGAGAGCTACGGACTCTTCGCCTGCTCGGGCATCCTGTTCAACCACGAGTCGCCGCGGCGCGGGCTCGAGTTCGTCACCCGCAAGGTGACGGACGCCGCGGCCCGCATCAAGCACGGCCTGCAGCGGGAGCTGCGATTGGGCAACCTCGACGCCCGGCGCGACTGGGGCTTTGCGGGCGACTACGTTCAGGCGATGTGGCTGATGCTGCAGCAAGAGGCGCCCGACGACTATGTGGTCGCGACCGGCGAAAGCCACTCGGTCAACGAGCTCGTACAGCTCGCTTTCGAGTATGCCGGGCTCGATTGGGAGAAGTACGTGGTGATCGATCCCACGTTCAAGCGGCCCGCCGAGGTCGACGTGCTGCTCGGCGACGCCAGCAAGGCGCGCGAGAGGCTCGGCTGGGAGCCCAAGGTGCACTTCCCCGAGCTGGTGCGGATGATGATCCAGGCCGATCTCGACCGCTGCCGGGCCCTGACCCGCTCGTAGCTGCTCGATGACGGGGTTCTGGCCGGGCAAGCGCGTGGTCGTGACGGGCGGTGCCGGCTTTCTCGGGGCATGCGTGGTCGAGGCCCTCGTGGAGCGCGGCTGCCCGCCGCCCTTCGTGCCGCGCAGCCGCGAGTACGATCTTCGCCGAGAGGCGGACATCGTGCGCATGCTCGAGGCGGCCCGGCCCGACGTCGTCATCCACCTCGCGGCGGTCGTGGGCGGCATCGGGGCCAACCGCGAGAACCCCGGCCGGTTCTTCTACGACAACCTGATGATGGGCGCGCAGCTCATCGAGCAGGCACGCCTGCACGGCGTCGCCAAGCTCGTCGCCGTCGGCACCGTGTGCTCGTACCCCAAGTTCGCTCCGGTGCCGTTTCGCGAGGAGGATCTCTGGAACGGCTATCCCGAGGAGACGAACGCGCCGTACGGACTCGCCAAGAAGATGCTCCTCGTGCAGTCGCAGGCCTACCGCCAGCAGTACGGGTTCAACTCGATCTTCCTGCTGCCCGTGAACCTCTACGGCCCCGGTGACAACTTCGATCCCAGGACCTCGCACGTCATTCCCGCCCTGATCAAGAAGTGCGTGGACGCCCGCGAGGCGGGCCTCGACGAGATCGTGGTGTGGGGCACGGGCAGCGCCACGCGCGAGTTCCTCTACGTGGAAGACGCCGCGGAGGCGATCGTGCTGGCCGCCGAGCGCTACGACGGTGCCGAGCCGGTCAACCTGGGAGCGGGACTGGAGATCTCGATCCGAGAGCTGGTCCAGCCTCATCGCCAAGCTCACGAGCTTCGAGGGCCGCATCGTCTGGGACGCCTCCAAGCCCGACGGCCAGCCTCGCCGGATGCTCGATACCTCGCGCGCGGCCACCAGCTTCGGATTCGTCGCCAAGACGTCCTTCGAGGAGGGCTTGCGTCGGACGATCGACTCCTATCGGAAGGCGAGACGATAGAGTTCGTTGGCTCGTATCGGCGGTTGCTCTGGGCGCGGTCGGCGCCAAGGTGACTCGTGACTGAGCGCGGGCGGTTTCCGCGCATCAGCATCGCCGTGCCGTCCTTCAACCAGGGCCCGTACATCCGCGAGACGCTCGAGAGCCTGGTGAGGCAGGAATATCCGAACCTCGAGGTCATCATCCAGGACGGCGGCTCCACCGATGGGGCGATTCGAGATCGCGCAGGAGTTCGCGGACCGGTATCCCGAGATCTTCCGGCTCCACGTGCAGCAGGACACGGGCCACGCCAATGCGGTCAACTTGGCCTTCACCCGGAGCACCGGCGAGATCCTCGGCTATCTGAATACCGACGACACGCTGTACCGCAGGCTGCCTGCACCGGGTCGCGCGGGAGATCGATCCGGCGCGTGGCCGGTACATCGTGTTCGGCCGCTGCCTATTCACGGGGGCGGCTCGTCCTATGTCGGCGCGAGCATCCTGCGGAATACCGCGGGCATTTCGAGATGCTGGCCGTGTGGAAACGCGGCTACAACACGATCCCCCAGCCGTCGACGTTCTGGCACCGGAAGGTCTACGAGACGTGCGGGGGCTTCGACGAGGCCGACGACGATGCCGGACTCGACTACAAGCAGTGGTGCCGTTTCTCGAAGCGATTCGCGTTTCACGTGGTCGACGAGGTGTGGTCGACCTACCGGATGCATCCGGTGTCCGTCACGTCGAACCAGACGGAGCAGGAGCGGCTCGACGCGATGGTGGGCTACAGCCGCTCCCAGTGGGGCCCGTGGTGGCGTCCACTGCGCTGGCGCTGCACAATCTCGTACTGGTTGCACGATCGTGACCTGGCCGAACTGGCGCGCGCGCGCGCGCCAGGCCGAGGGGGCCGCGCGCGCGGGGCGGTACGCGCAAGCGGCGGTCGAAGTCCTGCGGATGTCCGTGCGCTCCCCGAGGATGACTGCCTACTGGGCTTCGCGGCTCTTGGCGAGCCGGGCGCCGTGGGTGGCACGCCGCCTCCGAGCGCAACGGGAGGACGCATTCACCGGTCGCTACTCGGACAACTGGATCGGGCCGATGTACAAGAGCGACGTCAGCGTGCCCGCCGATGCGCGCCGGCTGGTCGTCACGCTCGAGCATCAACCGAATGGACATCATCGACTCGTCACCCCGGCGCTCTGCCTGAACGGGAAGGTCGTGGACTGGCGCCAGCACGAGGCGGGGAGACTTGCCCTCGCCGGCGACCTGTCCGACTATCGCGGCCGGTCGTGCGAGATCGAGATCCGGACGCCGGAGTTCTTCGTCCCCCGTTTCGTCAACGGGAGTCCGGACGATCGCGAGCTCAGCGTGTTGCTCCTCGATCAGCGGATCGAGAGCGAGTAGAAAGAGATGATGGCATCTTCGTGGGACTCAGAGCTACAATCTGTCCTCCCCAAGGGCGGGAACGGCGGCAATGGGCAATGCCGGGGTCCTCAGGACGCGCGCCTGGGAGCTCATGGGTGAGGAGCGCGCCTCCGTCGCATGAGCGTGGTCATCGGGTCTCCGAGCGGATCGGCGACGCGGTATCTCGACCCGGTCCAGATGGTGCGGGGCTTGTGGCGGCACCGCGACTTGATCGTCCGCCTCACGCGCCAAGAGGTCGCGCAGCGCTACCGGGGCTCGTACCTCGGGATCGTGTGGTCGTTCATCACCCCGATCCTGATGCTCGCGGTCTATGCATTCGTGTTCTCGATTGTCTTTCAGGCGCGATGGGGCGAGGCGGGTGGCCCACCGCGGACCGGTGAGTTCGCCCTCACGCTCTTCGCCGGCCTGATCCCGTTCGGAGTGTTCGCCGAGGTGGTCAACCGGGCGCCGCAGATCATCCTGAGCATGCCCAACTACGTGAAGAAGGTCGTGTTCCCGCTCGAGATCCTGCCGGTGGTGGCGCTGGGGTCGGCGGTGGTGCAGTCGCTGATCAGCACGGGATCCTGCTCGCCGCGAGCCTCGTCTTCTTCAAATCCGTCTCCCCGTTCGTGCTCCTGCTGCCCCTGGCGTATGTGCCCCTTGTCTTCCTGACCCTCGGCCTCGGCTGGTTCCTCGCCTCGCTCGGCGTCTACGTCCGCGACATCGGACAGGCGATCGGCGTGGCGACGCAGGTGCTGTTCTTCCTGAGCCCGATCTTCTATCCGGTAGTCGGCCGTCCCCGAGCACCTGCGCTTCATCCTGTATGCCAACCCCATGACGATGATCCTGACCGGGTTCCGCCGGACACTCCTGTGGGGCGCGGCGCCGGCATTGGGCGGTGTGGACCGCGCTCACCCTGGGGACGGCGATGATCGCGCTGCTCGGCTACGCGTGGTTCATGCAGACGAAAAAGGGCTTTGCGGACGTGATGTAGCGATGAGCGAGCCGAGCGTCTCCGATCAGATCGTGGTGTCCGTACGCGCGGTGGGCAAGGTCTATCGCCTGCTACGATCACCCTCGGGACCGCCTCAAGCACATGCTGTTCTCCCACCTCGGGCAAAGCTACGGGCACGAGTTCTGGGCGCTCCGGAGACGTGTCCTTCGACGTGCGACGGGGCGAGGTCGTGGGCGTCATCGGCCGGAATGGCTCGGGCAAGAGCACGCTGCTCCAGATCATGGCGGGGATACTCCAGCCGGCGGCGGGCGAGGTGCGGCTCTGGGGTCGGGTGGGCGCGCTCCTCGAGCTGGGCAGCGGCTTCAACCTCGATTGCACGGGACGCGAGAACGTCGTCCTGAATGCCGCCATCCTGGGGATGTCGCGCCGCGAGATCGCCCGCCGGGCCGACGAGATCGTGGCCTTCGCCGACATCGGGAGTTCATCGATCAGCCGGTCAGGATGTACTCGAGCGGAATGTTCGTCCGTCTCGCCTTCGCCGTCACGACGAGCCTCGACGCCGACGTGCTGCTGATCGACGAGGCGCTCGCCGTGGGCGACGTCTTCTTCCGGCAGAAGTGCTATCAGCGCCTCGCCGCGCTGCGCGAGCGGGGCGTGGCGATCGTCCTCGTCTCTCATGCGCTGAACGAGGTGGAGCAGTTCTGCCAGCGCGCGCTGCTCCTGCACGGCGGCCGCGTGACGTTCGAGGGGCCGGCCATCGAGGCGGTGAAGCGCTACTATCTGGATCGCGCCGGAGGGCGTCGCGCCGCCTCGTCGGGGACGCCGCTGCCCGGCGAAGGCGCGGCGGCGGAGACGGACGGGGATCTGGTCGCGTGGCCGGTGCCGGAGGCCTTCTGGACCTCGCGGGCGTGGCCCAGGTGACGAACGGCGAGGCACACTGCACGGCTCTGGCGCTGTGCGACGACGCGGGAAGCGCCCGTCGGGTATTCGAGCAAGGGAGAGACGGCCAGTTTCTTCTACGAGTTCGAGCTGCTCGCCGACGTCGAGGTGCCGACCGCGGGCGTCGAGCTGGTGAGCGACAAGGGCATCATCGTGCACGGCAAGAGCACAATCGAGCACGGATCCGAGGTGCCGCGCAACGTGAGGCGGGGCCGGCGGCTCCGGGTCCGCCAGGACATCGCGCTCGAGCTCGCGAGCGGTGAGTACACGTTCAACCTGGGTCTCGGCGCACTCAGTGGTCACGACTATGACCAGGCGCGCGTACCTCGCACGCCGAGCTGGATGCGAGGCTGGCCCGCTTGTGCCTGCTGCCCCTGGCGGGAACGCTCGCCGTCACGCTGCGTCCCGTCGGCGCTCCGGTCCAGCTCCTGCACCACGGTATCGCCAATCTTCCTGGAAGCTGTCGGATATCCGCGGTGGGGTCGCCGGCACCGCTCGGTCCCGAGCCCGGGGCGACGGCGGACGCTCACGGCGCGGCCGTCAGGGACGGCGGTGAAGTAACCCGTCGAGTCCGGAGCGGGTGTGTGACTGGAGCCGGTCGCGTGCTGGTGCGGCAATCCGGACCTGGTGCAGTTCTGTTCGGGCTACGCGCGTTGTCCCATGATGCGAGACCCTCGTGTCGGCCGAGATGCCCGCGGTGGATATCGCCCACGTCGTCGACGAGGACCGGGACTTCTACGGGCGCGAGTACTGGTTCTCGTACCAGCAAGAGCACCTCGGGCACCCGACCATCGTGGACCGGGCGCGATCGGATCTACCCGAGCGCTGCCTCTACTGGCTGCAAGCGCTGCTGAAGTATCGGCGGCCCCCGGCGCGGGTGCTGGAGCTGGGGAGCAGCCACGGCGGATTCGTCGCGATGCTCCGCTGGGCGGGCTTCGACGCGATGGGGCTCGAGATCAGCCCGTGCGGTGGTCGACTGCGCGCGCGAGACATTCGACGTGCCCGTGTTGACGGGACCGATCGAGGACCAGTCGATCGAGCCGGCCTCGCTCGACGTGATCGCGCTCATGGACGTCCTCGAGCACCTCCGCGATCCCGCGGCGACGATGCGGCATTGCCTCACGGCTTCTCAAGCCCGACGGCATCTTGCTGATCCAGACGCCGTGCTATCCGAGAGAAGCACCTACGAGGAGATGGCCGCCCTGAGCGAGCAGCCCTCGAGATCCTGCAGCCCGGCGAGCATCTGTACCTGTTCAGCCGGCGCTCGATCCGCGAGTTCTTCGTCCGGCTCGGGGCCCGCACATCACTTTCGAGCCCGCGCTCTTCGCCCGGTACGACATGTTCCCGGTGGTCAGCCGGGTGGCGCTCACGGGCAGGGCGTGCGCCGATGCCGGATCCGCCCTGGCCGCCACGCCAGCCGCGCGGATGATCCAGGCCCTCCTCGATGAGCGTACGGCGGCGGAGACCGTGAAGGGGCGCATGCGGGAGGAAGTGGACGTCCTGCACGGCCAGGTTGCCGCGGTCGATGCCGACCGCGCGGCACGGCTGGCCATCATCGAAGAGCAGGGGCGCAGGCTCGGCGAGGTTGAAGCCGAGCGCAATATCCCCACGGGCCGAGGTCGATGCGCTCCGCGTCCACCGCGAGGTGATCGAAGCGACCGCGCGGCACGGCTGGCCATCATCGAAGAGCAGGGGCGCAGGCTCGGCGAGGTTGAAGCCGAGCGGAATATCCTACGGGCCGAGGTCGATGCGCTCCGCGTCCACCGCGAGGTGATCGAAGCGGACCGGGCGGCGCGCCTTGAAATCATCGAGACACAAGGCCGGCAGCTCGGCGACCTGCAGGCACAGGTGAGCGACCTGCAGGCACAGGCGAGCGACCTGCAGGCACAGGTGAGCGACCTGCAGGCGCAGGTGGCGGCGCAACAGCAACAGATCCGCATCGTCATGATTCAACTGCGGGCGTTGCAGGAGGTTGTTCGCCTCGTGCGGCAGACGCGCAGTTACCGGCTTCTTCGGCGCCTTGGGTATTGGGGATGGATGGATCGCGCGATGGGTCAATCTGTGCTGGCGGGCCTTCGCCCGCTTCACGTGCAGGATGGGCTCCCGGACGCTCGGATCTCCTCGTTCGCAGAGTATCGCGTGTCCATCGATCAATTCAACTCGTCCCAGCCGAACAAGCCGCTCCGTGGATGGTATTCGTGCCTTCAACCACGATACGGTCGACGAGCTGAACAAGGTGCGCCCTTGCGAGAGGCGCTCGTAGCTCGACATCGGCGCGTCTCCACACGGGTACGCGCTCGAGAGGGCTTTGGAGCATGGCGCGAGGCTCTATGTTGGGGCTCGGTCTCGACATACCGCGGCCGCAAGTGGTCCTCGGCGGGGCTGGCAGTCTCGGGATGTTGTTCAAAGGAGATGCGGCATCCTTGCCGATCTCGTCGGACACGTTTGACCTGGTGCTGTCGCTCAGCACCTTCGAGCACGCGCTGGATGTCGATGCCTTGCTGTCCGAGATCGGCCGTGTCTTGCGGGTGGGCGGGCAGGCGCTGCTAACATTCGAGCCGGTTTGGAGTAGCCCGTATGGCCATCACTTGCATCACTTCGGTGATTGCGCGAAGGTCGTTCCCCCATGGACTCACTTGACGCACACCCCCGAGCAGTTCCGCGTCGCAATGGCCGATCGGTGGCCGGCGAACGCTTCTGTGTCGCTTGATGAGGCCATCGAATGGGTCTATTTCGACCACGAGATCAACCGGCTCACCGTATGGGACTACCGAGAGCGATGCAGACAATCCGGTCTCGAGATCGAATGGATTGTTGACCTGAAGGAGCCGAATCCGGACGAGTCCGCCGCAAAGGCGGCGGCCGCGACGGGGTTCTCGGTGGACGACCTGTGCACGAAGGGCTTGAGCGTCCTCTTCAGGAAGAGCGCGTCACGATGAGGATGCTGATCATGAATGGTGACCTGCCGGTGTTTCCAGGCCAGGCCGGTCATGAGTATCTCCACACCACACGCTTGGCCGGTCTGGTCGAGCGCGTGGGCCTCGTCTCCCTCCTTCACACACCGGAACAGGACGAGAAGAGACAGGGCCTTGTCGACGCCGGGGTGAACTTGTATCTCTGGCGAAGTCCGCACGTCGACACTCCAACGGGGAGAGCAGTCTCGACAAGCCACGACTGATGCGTCGGCTCGCCGAGGCCCTGTACAATGCCGCGCGCAACTGGCGTGGGCACCCGGTGGATACCTTGGTCCAGGACCTGCAGTTCCGCAACATCGCCGGGCCCCCTCGTCGAGGCCTTGAGCGACGGCCCTGGGACGCGCTGGTCGTGGTCCAGTCAAATTGCGCCCGGTGGCTGGACTACGTGCCCCGGCCTCCGCTGAGCGTCCTCGTGATGCATGACGTGCGCGCGCTTCGTCTACGAGCGGCGGGCGGCCACCGCTGGGTCGCTCATCGAGAGCCTGGCATGCCGGCGTGAAGCTCGACGTTACCACCGATTCGAACGGGCCTATTGCCGTCGATTTGACGTTGTCGTCACGGTGTCGGCCGCCGACGAGGCGTGGGTAAGTGACGCGTTACCGGCCGCGTCGGCTCATCAGCGTGCCAATACCGGTTGACCGGTCTTACTTCGCACCCGATGCGCGGGATTCGCGAGCGGCCCGAACGGATCGTCTTCACCGGGATGATGGCCCATCCGCCGAACGTCGATGCCGCCGAGTTCTTCGCCCGGGAAGTGCTTCCGCGAGTGCAGATGAGGCGGCCCGAGGCCGAGTTCTGGATCGTCGGCCGGAGCGTGACGGCGCCGGTAGCCAGCCTGGCGATGCTTCCCGGCGTGGTGGTGACGGGATTCGTGCCCGACATGCGGCCGTATATCGCCCAGGCCGCGGTCGTGGTCGTGCCCCTGCGCTTCGGCTCCGGGATGCGGAACAAGATTCTCGAGGCGTGGGCGATGGAAAAGTGCGTCGTGTCCACGCGAGTCGGTGCAGAGGGTCTGGATTGCAGAGGACGGCGTCAACATCATGCTGGCCGATGAGCGTGCAGACGCTGGCCGATCGCGTCGTCGACGCGATGTCCAGTCCCGCGCTGCGGGATCGCGTTCGCACACAGGGCCGGGCGCTCGTGTCCAGCTCCCATGACCCCGACGCGCTGGCGAACCGCTATGCCGACGTGATCGGCGCGGCACCTGCGCGAGACGGCGCGGGCCGAAGTGCCGCTGCACGCGCTCATCGACCTGCGCTGGATGCGTCCCGGCAGAGGCGGGCGGGATCGAGAACCTCTCGCGGTCGTTCCTCGATCAGCTGATCCGCCTCGACCATTTCAATCACTACACCGTGCTCGTCCCCGCAGAGGTCCAGTACGACTTCGACGACGCGCAGCGGCTCGAACGTGAAGTTCGTTGCAAGTGACGGGCCTCGGGCAGCCACGCGCGAGGCCGCGCTGCACACGCTCCGGCTACTGCACAGCCGGCTTCGCCTGCAGTACTGGCGGACCCCGGACGTCGAGACCCTGCGCCGGCGGCGGCGATCGACGCCGAGGTTGCGCTGTCGATTCCCGGCTATATTCATCCCGATCTGATGACGCTGACCAATGTACTGGTCATGCCCGACATCCAGCACGAGTACTGCCCGGAGTTCTCTCCTGGCCGCGAGCTGGACTGAGCGGCGCCGCCTCTATACGGAGTCGGCCCGTCGCGCCGTTCACATCTGCGCGATCTCGGAGTTCACACGCCAGACGCTGATCGAGCGGCTTGGGATCGTGCCGGAGCGAGTGACGACGACTCACCTGGCCGCAGATCCGATCTTCGAGCCGGGAGCCCGGCGCGCGGCGACAACCGGCGTGTGCTGACCGCTATGGCCTGCCGTCCGGCCAGTACCTGCTCTTCCCCGGTAATACGTGGCCGCACAAGAATCATCAGGGCGCCGTCGAGGCCCTGCGCGTGCTGCGGGAGGCATACGGCCTCGATCCGCTACTGGTGTGCACGGGGAGTCCCAAGGGCGCCGAGGGCGAGCTGCGCGCCAAGATCGGAGCCGCGGGTCTGGAGGCGCGGGTGCGATTCCTCGGCTACCGTCCGACGAGCGATATGCCGGCACTCTCACGAGGGCGCTGCCGCGCTCGTGTTCCCTCGCTCTTCGAGGGTTTCGTGATCCCGTTGCTCGAGGCGATGTGGTGCGATTGCCCCATCGTGTGCAGCAATACGACCAGTCTGCCGGAGATCGCCGGCGATGCCGCGCTGCTCGTTGACCCGCGCTCGTCCGAGGATCTGGCGCACGCGATGAGCCGCGTCTTGACCGACACCGCCACGCGACAGGCGCTGATCGAGCATGGGCGGCGGCGGGTCAGCGGATTCTCCTGGCAGGAGTTGCGCTGGCGGTTGTGTCCGTCCTGCATCAAGCGCGAACGCTCCGCAACGGGTAGGTCTTCCGATGGCTGCGCTCCTGCGTATCTCTATCGTCACGGCGTGTCTCTGAGCCGACGGCGAGTCTCGCCGAGACCGTGGAGAGCGTTGTCCGACAAGGCTACCCGAACCTGGAGCACTTCATCGTCACCGGTGGCTCGAGGGACGGCATTTCCGGGGCGTCGCGCGTCATCCCCAGGTCGCGCTCGTCTCCGATCCGGGCCAGGGCTGCGCGCGAGCGCTCTCAACGTGGGCTTTTCCTTGGCCACTGTGCGCAATCTGGGCGATCCTCGACGCCGTGGAGACTGCCTGCTTGCCGGGAGCGCTGGATGTGGCGGCGCGCGAGATCGACGTGACGCGCGGCGCCACGTTGTCATGGGCCGCTGTCAGATCGCGAGACGCTCGGGGCGCTTCGTCGGCGATCGAGCACCCGAGCGACTTCGAGAGCCATCGCCGAGTCCTCGAGATCTGGCGGGGTCATACCGTTCCACGCCCGGCCGTCTTCTGGGCTGCCGAGGTCTGGAGGACGTGCGGACCGATGGACGAGAGCCTGGCGCCGCCGTGGCTCGACTACGACCTTTGTTGCCGCTTCTCGCGGTCGTATCGCTTTCACCGGGTCGACCAGGTGCTGGCGAGGGCGCGTCCTCATCCGCACGCGGGGATGGCCTCCCGACCCGGACCTGAAGCCCTCGGACGCCGGCATTGCCGTCAGCCGGCGGTACTGGGGAGCACCGCTTCGCCCGATGCGATGGTGGCTCGCGCTGTCGTTTCGAAGATATTCGTTCGATCGGTGGCCAGGCGCGCGTCGGCACGTGCAGACAGCGAAGGAGAAACGCCGGGCCGGCGGCCGAGTACTCCACGTGGTCATGCACGCCGCCGCCGCCGTCCTGTTCGCGCCGAAGGTCGCGCTCTACGTCGGGTGCCTATCCGGCGTTCGCGCGCGCGCGCCACCCGGGTATGGCGACGGTCCCCGACCCGGTCGGACAGTGGGGCAGCTGTCCCCGACAACCGCGCGCTATCTCGAGCAGACCGAGGCGTGGAGCGACGGCTGGGTCGGGCCGCGGCTGGCGGTCACTCGGTAGATCGAAACGCAGGCGAGGGTGGTCCGGGTTGCGGGCTCCGCGGATCTGCAGCATGTGACGAAGCCCCTGATCCTGACCGTGCGGCTGAACGGGCGCGCGATCGGACGGCATCGGGTGCACCAGCCCGGAGATTTCTCGTGCGGATTTCTCTCACGAATCCTCTTTCACCTGGGACTGCACACGGTGGACGTCGAGGCGAGCACATGGTTCGTGCCGGATGACCAGACGGGAAACGGCGATCTGCGGCCGCTTGCGTGGCGGCTCTGGCCAGGCTCGAGCTGGACAGCGTCACGACCAGACGACTTTGGTGCCATCGGTCACGGGCGCGGGGCTCGCGTCGAACAGATGAAGCGCAGGTCGACCAGGGCGCACGTGACGACGACTCCCTGCTCCTTCTCCGCGCGTGGGGATCGCCGTCCCGAGCCTCCGACCAGGGACGCTTTCTCGGCGAGGCCCTCGACTAGCGTGTTCGCCCAGGCCGGCGTCGACGTCGGGGTCGCCGTTCCTCGACGCCAGGCTCTCCGACGATTCTCCCGCGGTGATCCGGCGGTACGAGTCCCGACTCGCCTATTGGCGCTCCCGTCCTGACGCCGGCCAGGCGGCGGCGATCAACGAGGGCAGTCGCGCCCGCCTCGCCGGGACGCGCACGTGGCCTGGCTCAATGCGGGAGCGATGTCCTCTTTCGCCGGGCGCCCTCGCTCGAATGGCCGCCTATCTCGACGCGCATCCGATCGTGTGGCCGTGTTCGGCGAGGCCCATACATCACCGACGCGGGCGGCCAGACCGCGTCGGCCGCTTCCCGACGCGCTCGTTCAGTCGTCGGGCGCTTGCCCGAAGGGGCATCATCTGCCAGCCCGCCAGCCTGATCTCGCGCCAGCGCCTGGGAGGCCGTCGGCGGCCTCGACGAGTCGCTCCACATCTGCCTCGGACTATGACCTTGGTGGGCGGCTGTTCGAAGCTCGGTCCGACGTCGGGTACCTTCTCGAGCCCATCGCCTGCTGCGCTGACCATGGAGGCCACCGAAGACCCGCGGAGGCCGACGACCGGCTCTACCGGGGAGGCGTTCGGAGTGCTGCTCCGGCACTGGGCTATGTGCCCTGGCAGTGGTGCCTGCACGAGAGAGCGCCTATGCGTGGCGAGTGGCGCATGGTGGGCGACGAGCTTGCGGATCCGCTGAGTCGGCTCGCGTGCGTCTGGCGCGCGGCGAATCGGTATGCGCGAACGAACGGCCCCACCGGAATGATCAGCGCCTTCGCGGCTCCGGGTGAAGGCTACTTCCACGGACCGCCGGGACCTGAGCGCCCGTGGCGTGGGACGCGATGCGGTATCACCCTGCCGCGCATCGCGCATCTCGGTAGCAGGTCCCGCCGGCGCTGCTCTATCTTTGCGCGGTGCGTTCCTCACGACGATGCGGGGCCGATGGGAACGACGTACGCGCTGCGTGAGGCTTTGAAAGTGCCTGGGCAGACGACCTCGGGTTTGCCGCACGACGTTACGTCAAGCACGACGCTACGTCAGAGGATGCACGCTCTTCGCGAGCTTGGCGTGTGGGTGGGGTGCGCGCGTGCGGCCGGCCTTCAGCCTATTCGGATGACAGACGTGTCGCGACTTCTGGCATCGCCGCCCGGAAAGAGCGGCGGTAATACACGCGCGCCGTGGCCACTGGCTCGGCTCGGGACCTGCAGCGCGCAAGCGCTGACGGGGCCGTGGCTCGGTTGCGACTCGATTTGGGTGCTCCTGGAGCGCCATCCTGGTGGTCGCCGTCTCCGGGGGCTGTCGCGCTCTCCGCGTCGACCGAGCTCCTGAGTCTGTCTGGCGGCGGCTCACGTTCGGCTGGTTACTGGCGAGCTGGGCGGTGGTGCTCGCCGCCGCCGGGGTCTGCCTGGCAGAGTCTTCGGGGGATGTTGCGGACTGCGTCGAGCCGATCGGTTGCCGCCGATTGCCCGGGGACTCGATCTCGTCATGGCGGGCTGGGTCGCGATCGTGGTAGCGCCGTCGGGAGCCTGCCGCTCTCTTCGCCGTGCCGATCACGTGCGACTCGATGAGCTATCACCTGGCCCGGGTCGCCCACTGGGGCCAGAACCACACGGTGGCGTTCTATCCAACCCACATCGTCCGCCAGCTCTTACCAGCCACCATGGGCCGAGTACGCGATGCTGCACCTGTGTACATCCTGGCCGGAGGCGACCGGCTCGCGAATCTCGTCCAGTGGGTCGCCATGGCTGCGAGCCTGGTCGGCGTCAGCGTCATCGCGCGCACAGCTCGGGGCCGGCCTCGCGGGCCAGCTTCTGAGCGCGTTCGTGTGCGCGACCATCCCGATGGGCATCATGCAGGCCTCGACCACACAGAACGACTATGTGGCCGCCCTCTGGCTCGTGTGCCTGACCAGCGCGCTCCTCGCGATCGGGGTCGCACCCGGGGCCCTTCCCGGTGCTCGGCGCCGGGGCGAGCCTTGGCTTGGCGCTCCTGACCAAGCGGTACTGCGAACATCCTCGCGCTTCCATTCGTACTGGTGCTTCTCTCAGTGGGTCGGGATCGACCGGTATCGAGAAAGCTCGAACAGGGTCTCGTGATCGGCCTCTGCGCCCTCGCCTTGAACGCGCCCCAGTATTTCCGGAACTTCGAGCTATTCGGGTCGCCACTCGGGCCCGGGGCCGAGGGAGCTACCGCTACATGAACGACGGGTTCTCGCCGTCCATCCTGGCCTCGAACCTCCTCCGGAACCTCGCGCTGCACGCGGGCACGCCGTGGCTGGGCTGCCAATGTCCAGATCGAGCGGGCCGTCGACGCCATGCACCGCGCGATCGGGATCGCGCTGGACGACCCGCGCAGCACATGGCCGGGACACGCGGTTCGAAGTGAGGCCGCCCGCCGCGCACGAGAGACCTCGCCGGCAATGGTCTTCACCTCCTGCTGATCGCGGCGGCGATGGCGGGGCCTGGCAGCGGTGGCGGCGACCGCCGCCCGCGCCTCGCGGGCTGCCTCCTGGTAGCCTTCCTGCTCTTCTGCTTGGTGCTCCGGTGGCAGCCCTGGCAGCAGCCGGTTGCACCTTCCAGCTGTTTGTCCTGGGCGCGCCCTTGGTCGGGGTCGTCTTCGAGCGGCTGAGAGCCGGCGCTGCTTGCGATCGGGCTGCTGCTGCTGGCCGGCTCGTCCGTGTATTTCCTGACAGGGAACACGGCGCATCACCTCGTAGGCCGCCGGTCCGTGTTCGTCTCGGACATGGGCCGAGCAGCGCGCGCGGCATGCCGGTCCGGCCTACGTCGGCGCGGCGCGCTTCGTCATGTCCACGGGATGTGCTGACGTGGGCCTGGCCCTCGACGACGACGATCGCGAATATTTCCTCTGGGGCACTCTGGCGGACGCCGGCTGGCGCGGCCGCATCGAGACAGTGCTCGTCACCAATGCCTCGGCGGGTTGCCTGACGGGCCCGCGGTGCGTCCGGCCCATGCGATCGATCGTCCCAGAACGCAACGTGGCGCCACCCGCGGCCGGACGGCCTATCGGAGCGCGGTACGGTCCCCACCTACGGACGACGTGGTCCCGAGACGCGACATCCGCGGCGTCTTCGTGCCCAGATGTCGTGCTGGCACAGCCACGCCGACAGAACACGACAGAGCCCACGACAGAGTAGCTGATCCTGCCCCGCTTCGCCGTGGACCTCCACCCGCGACACCTGCTACGACCTGCTGGTCCGCGGCGTCGAGCGCCAGGCAAGCTCGCTCGCGGGAGAGAGCCACGAGCCGGCTGAGCACGCGCTCGACCCATCGTCCTCGACCACGAGGTCGGGCCTTTCGGCTGCGATGATCCTCGTGGGCGGAAGTATGACGCGTGGAGAAACGTCGGCTTACGGCTTGAAGTGGCGAGCGAGAAAGTTAAGCAAATGATCGTGCCCGCGATGTCTGCCGCCGAGGTGAGGAGATTGTCCCGCGTGGGGTTAAGATTTGTGCGTACTCTTCGGGCTTCGCGACCGGTAAGGCTCTCGAGGATCATCACTCTCCAGTCCCTCACCGGCGAGATATGCCTGTCTACCTCCTGGCAGGCGTTAGGCAGCATCAACTGGGTGGCGTGGCACCAGCGCGGTGGCGGACGTGACGTGACGCTCCAGCGCAGACATTCGTCTCTGCACGAGCCGTGAGGACAATTGGCTGCAGGATCTCTGCGAGGCGTTGAAGAGCCTGCCTCCGTGGGCGCCATTCTGGCCAGGCATGGCAGCACCGCCAAACGCTGAGACGAGGAGCAGGAGCTCCACATCAGGCCGAGAACTAGACGACACGCGACCAGCAGCGGCGCATCGCCAGCCACACAAGGCAGAAGACGACGGGGCCGACGTGATCACGCCGGGTGTCAGCACGCCATGGCCTCGGCCTGGGGGCGGGCCGAAACCTTCGTAGAGGGGACGGATACGAGTGCGAGGGCGCCATCGTGACCGCCGGAGGATCGCCGTCGGGAGGTAGCCGAAAAACCAGATATCGGCCGCGGGCAGAGGCGGCAGCAGCGGCGTGATGGATCGCCCTGTACCCCGCCCTCTCCCCCGGCGATGTGGCGAGGGGCGGAGACGCGCGTGGTCCTCTGTGGCTGGTTGTACGCGGTCAGATGAGCGCGAGCAGATTTCAACTGCGGCGCTCCATGTTCCCGGCGAAGAAGGAGGTAATCGCTTCACCGTGTTGCATCGGCCGTCTCTCGTCGCGCGCAGCTGGGCATGCGGGGGTGCTACGCCAGCTCCAGGGACGAGCTGGCGGGTGGCGGCCCAGGCGCAGTCGAGCTCTGGGTGGGCAACGCGGACAATTTGAGTCGGGGCCACCCGGGGGAGGTGTGTGGCGTCGGCCTGGTGGCGTGCGGGGCGCTATTCGTGATCATCGTGGTTGTGCGCCGCCCGGCGCGCGGTTGTCATCTCGCTTCCCGCTCTGAGCCCGCGACCGAGCGCGCGCGCGCGCGTCCGGGTGTTGCCGCGGCGACGCAGTCAGTTGCATCACTTGCCCGCCTGGCGGCGGACCGGGTAGGATCAAGCACCGCTCGCCATGGGGAATCATCATCGCGGTCCGCGTGGCGCATATGCCGCCGCCTCTGGCGCCTGCCATCTCGCATCGGCTGATCGCCGTCACCACCTGTCCGCCGTGCTCGCGATGCTCGCCGCGGGCTGCGGGGGCTGCCGGCGGCGCCCGGCCCGCCGCATCCATCCCGGCCCCGCGGCCGATCTCGACCGCGCCCTACCAGGTCGGCGCCTACTATTTCCCCGGCTGGCCCACCCTCGACAAGTGGAAGGTGCTCGACGCCTTTCCCGAGCGCACGCCGCTCCTCGGCTACTATCGCGAGGGCGACCCGAGCGTCATGGACTGGCAGATCAAGTGGGCCGTCGAGCACGGCATCTCGTTCTTCGCCTTCGACTGGTACTGGGATCGCGGCCGGCGCCAGCTCGAGCACGCCCTGCACGACGGCTACTTCCGCGCGCGCTTTCGCCCGTACATGAAGTTTTGCCTCCTCTGGGCGAACCACAACCCGCCCGGATCGTCGTCGGAGGCCGATCTGCTGGCGATGACGGACTACTGGATCGCCAACTACTTTCGCCAGCCCGACTACCTGACGATCGACGGCAAGCCGGTGGTGATCGTCTTCACCCGCGGGAGCTGCGCCGGGACATGGGCACCGACGCGGTGCGCACGGCCTTCGCCCGGATGCGCGAGCGGGCGCGGGCGGCGGGGCTGCCGGGCATCTACATCATGGGGGCGGCGCGGGAGAACACGCGCCTCGAGGCGCTCGTCCACGAGGGCTATGACGCCGGCACCGGCTACAACTATCCCCGTGCGGGCATGCCCGACGACACCGCCCTGTCGGCGCCGTACTCGGCGATGGTGGACGGCTACGAGCAGATCTGGTACAGCATCGCCGTCCAGCGACTCATCGACTATGCGCCGGTCACCGAGCCCGGATGGGACTCGCGGCCCTGGCACGGAGACAAGGCGCTGGTCCGGACGGGGCGGGACCCCGAGAAGTTCGAGGACATGCTGAGGCGGGCGCGGGTCTTCACCGATCGGTATCCGATCGCCGGCGGCCGGAAGCTGGTCCTGATCGAGGCGTGGAACGAGCCCGGCGAGGGCGCGGCGATCGAGCCGCATCGCCAGTGGGGCTTCGCCTACCTCGACGCCGTCCGGCGCGTATTCTCGCGGGAGCGCGGGCCGCACCGGGACCTGACTCCGGCCGACCTCGGCCTCGCCGTTCCACGCGCGCCCTGAAGCCGGACCGACGGATCAGCGTTTCCGAACAGCGGCCTCGAGCCGCGCGGTCAGCGCGCGAGCCTTCTGTCCCGCGTCCTGCGCGCCGTATCGCGGGAAATGGGGGTCTCCGGCCCGATGGCCCTCTTGTATACTGTTGACCCATGCGGGTGCTGATCACCGGCATCACGGGCTTCGTCGGCAGCTACATGGCGGAGCACGCGCTCTCCCAGGGCGCCGAGGTCTTCGGTACGAGTCGAGGGCAGAGCACGGCCGAGAACATCGAGCATCTGCGCGGGCGCATCACCCTCATCCAATCCGACCTGCGGGATGACGCGTCGGTGCGGTCGCTCGTCGCGCGGTCGAGCCCGGACTACGTCGTGCACCTGGCCGCGCAGAGCGTCGTGGGCGCGTCGTGGCAGCGCGCCCGCGGAGACGCTCGCCAACAATATCCTGTCGCAGGTGAACCTGCTCGAGGCCATCCGGCCGCTCGCCGTCCCGCCGCGCTTTCTGTGTGTGGGGAGCAGCGAGGAATACGGGATGGTCTACGAGGAGGAGCTGCCCATCCGGGAGACGAACCCGCTCCGGCCGCTCTCGCCCTACGCGGTGAGCAAGGTCACGCAGGACGTCATGGGCTACCAGTACTTCAAGAGCTATGGCCTGCCCATCGTGCGCACGCGCGCCTTCAGCCACGAGGGCCCCCGCCGCGGCGACGTCTTCATGACGTCCAACTTCGCCAAGCAGGTGGCGGAGATCGAGGCGGGGTGGCGCGAGCCCGTGGTGCGGGTGGGGGATCTCAAGCCGCGGCGTGACTTCTCCGACGTTCGCGACGTGGTCCGGGGCTACTGGCTGCTCCTCGAGCGCGGCGAGCCCGGCGAGGTCTACAATCTTTGCTCGGGCCGCTCCTGGTCGATCCAGCAGGTGCTCGAGCTCCTGATCGGCGCGTCCACGGTGAAGGGGATCGCCGTCGAGGTTGACCCGGAGCGCCTCCGGCCCTCCGACGTGATGATCCTCGAGGGCGACCCGTCGAAGATCGAGAAGGCCACGGGGTGGAAGGTGACGATTCCCTTCGAGCGCACCCTCAGCGAGCTCCTCGACTACTGGCGGGAGCGGGTCCGGCCCGCCGCGCGCTGATCGGATCCACGCCATGCGAGTGGCGCTGGTCCACGACTGGCTCACGGGAATGCGCGGCGGCGAGCGCTGTCTCGAGGTGTTCTGCGAGCTGTTCCCCGAGGCCGACCTCTTCACGCTGGTCCACGTGCCGGGCTCCGTCTCCCCGTCGTCGAGCGGCGCCGCATCACCACCTCGTTCATCCAGCGGCTGCCCGGCGCGGCGGCCGGGTACCGCCGGTACCTGCCGCTGTTCCCCGCCGCCATCCGCCGCTTCGACCTCCGCGGCTACGACCTCGTGCTGTCCTCGAGCCACGCGGTGGCCAAGTCGGTCCCCGTGCCCGCGGGCACGCTGCACGTGTGCTACTGCTTCACGCCGATGCGCTACGTCTGGGATCTCTATGACGAGTACTTCGGCCCGCGCGCGGGCTGGGCGATGCGCGCGGCCATGCCCCCGTCGCCGCCGCGCTCCGGCGCTGGGATCGGCGCACCGCGGCCGGCGTCCACCACTTCGTGGCCATCTCGCGCTTCGTCGCGGACCGCATCCGCCGGGCCTACGGCCGGTCCGCCGACGTGATCCACCCGCCCGTCGACGTGGCCCGCTTTGCCATCGACGAGTCGCCCGGTGACTACTACCTGGTGGTGTCGGCCCTGGCGCCGTACAAGCGCGTCGACCTGGCGGTGGAGGCGGCCAACCGGACGCGGCGCCGGCTCCTCGTCGTGGGGACGGGCCCCGAGGAGCGGCGCCTTCGAGCCATCGCGGGCCCCACCGTCGAGATGCTCGGCTGGCGGGACGACGACGACGTCGCCCGGCTGTACGGGCGCTGTCGGGCGCTGGTCTTCCCCGCTCGAGGATTTCGGCATCACGCCGCTCGAGGCCATGGCCGCGGGAAGGCCGGTGCTCGCGTTCGGTCACGGCGGCGCCACGGAGACCGTCGTGCCGCCGGGCGGCGCCGAGCCGCCCACCGGTCTCTTCTTCGCGCGGCAGACGGTGGAGGACGTGATCGACGCCATGGAGCGCTTCGAGGCGGACGCCGGCCGCTTCGAGCCGAAGCTCCTCCGGCGCCGGGCGGAGGCCTTCGATCGCCCCATCTTCAAGGAGCGCATCGAGCGGTATCTGCGCGCCCGGCTCGCCGAGCACCGCCGGTGCTGAAGGCGCATTCGAAGCTGCTCGAGCACATCATGCTCGCGGGCGACCTCGTCGTCGTCGCCGCGTGCTGGCTGCTCGCCTATGTCGTCCGGTTCTACGTGCTGGGCCCGCCGCTCCGGAGCGGGATTCCCCGCTGTATCCCTATCTGTTGATGCTGCTCCCCATCCTCGTCGTCTGGGGCGTCTCCTTCCGCGCCTTCGACCTGTATCGGCCGCGCCGCATCGCCTCGCACCTGTCGGAGGCGGCCGACCTCGCGAAAGCCTCGTCGCTGGGCGCCCTCGTCCTCGTGGCGGTCATGACGTTCCTCTTCCGGGAGTACGAGTACTCCCGCGTCGTGATCGTGTATTTCTGGCTCCTGTCCATCGCCGCCGTCTGGCTTGCCCGCGGCACATTCCGCGAGGCGCTCCGCTTCGCCCGGCGCCGCGGCTACAACCTGCGCTACGCCGTGGTGGTCGGCGACGGCGAGCTCGCCGCCACCGTGGTGAGCCGGTTGGCGGCGCGGACCGACGTGGGGATCGAGGTGCTGGGCGTCGTCGGCGACGACAAGGAGGGAATGGGGAGCGCGCGCCGGCTCGGCGGCTACTCGGACCTGCGCGCCGTGCTCGACGCTCACGTGGTGGACCACGTCATCCTCGCCCTCGTGCACGAGGACTACGGGCGTCTCGGCGGGCTGCTCGAGGCGGTGGGCGACGAGCCGGTGACCATCCACGTCGTGCCCGATCTCTTCCGCTTCGCGTCCCTGCGCGGCGGCGTGGAGGAGTTCGAGGGCATGCCGTTCATTCATCTGCGCGACTCGCCGCTGCACGGCTGGAGCCAGGTGACCAAGCGCGTCTTCGACCTCGTGTTCTCGTGCGCGCTCTTGATCGGCTTGGCACCCGTCCTGCTCCTGCTCGCCCTCGGCGTGAAGCTCACGTCGCGCGGGCCCGTGCTCTATCGACAGGAGCGCATGGGCCTCGACGGCCAGCGCTTCCGGATGCTCAAGCTGCGCACCATGCGGGTGGACGCGGAGGTGGGAACGGGGCCCATCTGGGCGGCCGAAGACGACCCGCGCCGGGTCCCGTACGGCGCCTTGCTCCGCCGGCTGAGCCTCGACGAGCTGCCGCAGTTCGTCAACGTGCTGCGCGGCGAGATGAGCGTGGTCGGGCCACGGCCCGAGCGGCCGTTCTTCGTCGAGCAGTTCCGCCGGACCGTGCCCGGCTACATGCTCCGGCACAAGGTGAAGTCGGGGGTGACGGGCTGGGCGCAGGTCAACGGGCTGCGCGGCAATACGTCGCTCGAGAAGCGCATCCAGTACGACCTCGAGTACATCGAGCGCTGGTCTCTGTGGCTCGACGTCAAGATCATCGTGCTGACCGTGGTGCGCATCGTGTTCGAGCGCAACGCCTACTGACGTGGACACCCTCCGGCGCATCCTCTTCGCGGCCTTCATCATAGGCCTCGGGCTGTCGATCACGCTCTCGGAGTCGGCGCTCGCCGCCCTCACTGCGCTGTGGCTCTGGCGCCTCCGCGACCCCGAGGCCCGGCGGGCGCAGGCCTGGCCCCTGTTGGCACCGGTGCTCGCCTTTGCCGGCGCGACGCTGCTCTCGGCGCTCCTGTCCGGCGCGCTCGCCCGGAGCCTGACCGCCAGCAAAGGCCTGCTCCTGATGGCGGCCCTCTACGTGACCGCCGATGCCCTGGACGATGTCGGCAGCGCGGCGCGGTTCCTCACCCTGCTCAGCGCGGTTGCTGCGATCGCCGCGGGGATCGGATTGCTGCAGGTCGCCGTGTGCCCGGGTCCGGGGGTGGACGCCGGCACGCCGGCCCTGGCTCTACCATCGCTGCGCACCGCGCGCGCGGGCCCTTCAGCATCTACATGACCCTGGCGGGCATCCTGACCCTCATGCTGCTCGCGACCCTGCCGCGTCTGTTGCCGGGCGCGCCGCGCCGCCCATGGTTCATCCCGCTCTGGCTCATCATGCTCGGCGGCCTCATCGCCACCTACACGCGCGGGGCCTGGCTCGGCTTCGCCGCCGGCGTGCTCGCGCTCTTGCCCGCGAGCCGCCGAGGCCGCGTCATCCTCGTGGGCGGTCTCGCCGCGCTCGTCCTGGGGCTCCTGGCGGGACCACCCGGGCTCCGCCATCGGTTTCTCAGCATGGGCGACCCCGAGGAGGCGACGGTGAAGGAGCGCCGCTACATGTGGGAGAGCGGTCTCGTGATGGCGCGCGAGCGGCCGTGGCTCGGCTTCGGGCCGGGCGGGGTGAAGCGCGAGTACCGCGCGTTCGCCCTGGAGGAAGCCCACAAGAAGCGCACCGGGCACGTGCACAATACGCCGCTGCAGATCCTCGTCGAGCGCGGCGTGATCGGGCTCGCCGCCTGGCTCTGGATCTGGGTCGCCTTCTACGTCTATGCGATCGGGGTCCTGCGGCGCCTCGCTCCCGACGCCGTCGCCGCGCGCACCGTGGTGATCGGAAGCCTGGCCGCGATCACGGGCTTTCTCGTCGGTGGCCTATCGGAATACAACTTCGGCGACTCGGAGGTCGTCATGGTCGCCTGGGCCATCGCGGCCCTGCCCTGGGTCGTCGCCCGCGACCCCGCCGCCACCGCGAGCGAGTCCGAGCTCAGTACGTTGCGTACGGCTCGGTCGACGAGCGGACCTTGACGAAGTAGTCCTTGAGCTTGCCGACGTCGTCGTCGGAGACGAGGTCGGAGATCAAGACACACAGCAGTCCCTGCTGCTTCCACATGATCATCGTGAAGCCGCTGTCCTTGCGCACGAGCGGACGCCAGCGGTCGATCTGCACGCGGCCGCGCTCGGGCAGGACCAGCGCGGGCAGCGGCAAGATCAGGTAGGTCACGGTGTGCCCGTCCGCGTCCTGGTAGGCGAGCTCCATGCCCCGCCGCCCTTCGAGGTAGATCGGCTGGGCGTTGATGAGCTGGATGTGGTCGTCGCCGGTGAACACCCAGTTGAGCGAGACTCCGCTCTCGTCCATGGCGCGCGGAAGCACGGTGGGCACCACGTCGGGGCGCGACTCACCCCACAAGATGGTCCGCGAGTGCTCGTTGATCACCGCGCGGGTCGAGGGGCCGCAGCGGATCCGGCGACGCCATGGGGGCAGCCCGGGCGCGATCCACAGCAGCATGATCATCGCCATGGCGAGCGCGGAGGCGGCGGAGGCGAGCCACGTCGACAGGCCCACGCGCCGTGCCGGCGGCGGCGCCAGCGCCTCCGCGACGGCCGCGCGGAAGCGGGCGGGCGCTGCGTGACGGGGCAGTGCCCTCAGCGCCCGTCCCATCTCCGCATCGTCTCCGGGGTCGAGTCCGCCTGCCATTGGTCAGCCTTTCGGCCCTCCTCCGTAATCCTTCAGATGGGTGCGCAGCCGTTCCTTCGCTCTGAAGATCCTCGACTTCACCGTTCCCACCGGGCAATCCATGATACGTGCGACGTCTTCGAGCGCGAGGCCTTCCACCTCGGCGAGGAGGAGCGGTGTCTTGAACTCCTCCGGCAGATACATCAGCGCCCGCTCCAGATCCAGGTGCACACCCGACCGCTCGCTGTCGTCGCCGGGCGCATCGTGAAACATCGGCGCCTCACCCTCCGGCACTCCGTTCTCGGAGATCGCGGCCTCGCGCTCGCGGAGCCGGTAGAAGGTGAGAAAAGTGTTTCTCAAGATTTGAAACAACCAGGCGCGAAGATGGGTTCCCGGCTCGAAGCGATGCGAGAAGCGCATGGCCCGGACGTAGGTTTCCTGGACGAGGTCCTGGGCCTCCGAGCCGTTCCGGGTGAGATAGACGGCGAGGTTGTGAAGCGCGTCGAGGTGCTCGAGAGCCTGCTCCCGAAAGCGCTCGTCGACCACGGACGGTGCCGCTAGCGCTCGAACCAACGGCGGGGCAGGTCCGCCATCAGTACCTGGTGCTCGTCTTCCAGCGCCTCGAGGAGCTCGCGGATGGTCTGGTAGAGCACGGGATGCTCGATCTCGGGCGCCAGGTCGGCGAGCGGGTGGAGGACGAAGCGCCGCTCGTGCATCAGCAGGTGCGGAATGTGCAGGTGATCCGGCCCGCTGATCACGCGGTTCCCGTAGAGGAGGATGTCGATGTCGAGCTCGCGGCGCTCGAATCGCCCTTCCTCCGGGGTCCCCGGCCTGCGCAGGCGCCCGAGCGCTCGCTCCACGTCCTGGAGCCGCTCGAGGAGCACGCCGGGGTCGAGGGAGGTCTCGAGCTCGACCACGCAGTTGAAGAACCAGGTGTCGGGGCCGGCCGGCTGTCCCGGCCGCCGCTCCCACGGCTCCGTCTGGTAGAGTGCGGAGGCATCGAGGAACAGCACGTCCGGCATGGCCCGCAACTGGTCCACGGCGCGGCGCAGGCACTCGAGGCGATCGCCGAGATTCGACCCCACCGACAGGAATACTCGCGACACCAGACTCCCCTTTCCGCTCAGCGGCGGCGTATCAGCTCTACGCCGGGGATCCCCAGGAGGCCATCCATGGGCGGTGTCAGCTTCCGGACCCGCACACGCACCTCACGACAGGGGAATTCGCCGAGCAGCATCTGCGCCAGCCGCCCCGCCAGCCGCTCGAGCAGGTTCACCCGCTCCATCGTGCCGATCTCGACGATCCGGGCCGTCACGAGGCCGTAGTCCACGGTGGCGCTCAGGTCGTCGGACGCGGCGGCCGGGGCCAGGTCGACATCCAGTTCCACGTCGACCGCGAACCAGGCCCCCACCGTCTGCTCGGCCGGCGTGACTCCGTGGTGGGCGTAGAAGCGCACGTCCTCGATGAGGAGTTTATCAGAGCCCACGGTCAGATCCTCCAGAACAGGGTGCCGCAGCGCTTTTCAGCATCCTCCTAGATTCTGATCACCGGGTTCTTGAGGCTCCCGATCCCCTCGATGCGCACCTCCACCTTGTCCCCGGGCTGCATCGGCCCGACCCCGCCGGGCGTGCCCGTGGCGATCACGTCGCCCGGCAGGAGGGTCATCACCGCGGAGATCCGCGCGATCACGTCCTCGATGGGGAAGATGCAGTAGCTGGTATTGGACGATTGCTTGCGCTCCCCGTTCAGATACGTCTCGATGTCCACCCCGTTGGGGTCGATGTCGGTGACGATGCAGGGTCCGATCGGGCAGAAGCTGTCGAAGCCCTTCGCGCGCGTCCACTGCCCGTCGCGGGCCTGCAGATCGCGCGCCGTGACGTCGTTCAAGCACGTGTAGCCGAGGACATGCTCGCGCGCGCGCCCGGGAGCGACGTGACGACAGCGCTTCTTGATCACGATGGCGAGCTCGGCCTCGTAGTCCACCCGGTTCGCCTGGGGCGGAAAGACGATGGGGTCGTCAGGCCCGGAGAGCGCGGAGAGCGGCTTCAGGAAGATGATCGGCTCGGAGGGGACGGGGAGGTTCCGCTCCTCGGCATGATCGCGGTAGTTGGGCCCCACGGCGATGACCTTCGACGGAACCACCGGCGCCAGCAGCACCGACTGCTTGAGCGGGTATTTCTTCCGGGCCTTCCTGAAGGTGCCGTATGGGGTGCCTGTGTACTCGACGATGTGGCTGCCCTCGATCACGCCATGGCGCGACTCGTCCCCCGCGCGGAACCGGACGATGTGCATCACATCACAGGCCGAGGACGTCCTGCATGGAGTAGAGCCCGGGGCGCGCGCCGGCGATGAAGCGCACGGCCCGGAGGGCCCGCGGGCGAAGGTGTCTCGGCTGTGCGCGCGATGCGTCAGCTCGAGGCGCTCACCGAGGGCGCCGAAGGACACCGTGTGCTCGCCGACCACGTCGCCGGAGCGGAGCGACATGACACCGATTTCCGGCTGCGTCCGCTCGCCCGGCAGCCCCTGGCGCCCGTACACCGCGGTCGTGGCGAGGTCCCGCCCGAGCGCCTCGGCCACCACCTCGGCCATCCGGACGGCGGTGCCGCTCGGGGCGTCCTTCTTGAAGCGGTGGTGGATCTCCGTGATCTCCACGTCGTAGTCGTCGCCGAGCATCCGAGCCATGTCCGCGAGGACGCGAAACGCGACATTGACGCCCACGCTCATATTGGGTGAGAGCAGGATGGGAACCGTCCGGGCCAGGCGCTGGACCTCCTGGCGCTCCGCCGCCGGACAGGCCGGTGGTCCCGATCACCGCCCGCCCGCCGAGCCGCGCGATCGATTGGAGGTGGCTCAGGCTCGCCGCGGGCACCGAGAACTCGACGAGGATACGGTCCTGGCCGAGCACGCTCTCGGGATCGTCGGTGATGGGCACCCCGAGCCGCCCCACTCCGGCCACCTCTCCCGCGTCCCGCGACACGGCCGGGTGCCCCGGGGCTTCGATGGCGGCCACCAGGCGCAGCTCCTTGCCCTCTTGCAGGAGCGCGACGAGACGGCTGCCCATGCGGCCGGCGGCGCCGGCGACCACGACGTCAGCCATTGCCTGGCGTCGGCTCAGCGCTTCACGAGGCCGAACGGCTCGAGCACCGCGGAGCAGCCGCGCCCGATTGGCCTCGGACATGCGGCACATCGGCAGACGGAACTCGGGCTCGATCATGCCCATGAGCGCCATCGTCTCCTTCACCGGGATCGGATTGGTCTCGATGAACATGGCCCGGGACAGCGGGAACAGCTTCAGGTGCAGCTCGCGCGCGAGCTTCCAATCACCGGCGAGCGCGGCATGGGTCATCTCCGCGGTCTCCCTCGGCACCACGTTGGCGATGACGGAGATGACGCCGCGGCCGCCGACCGACATGAGCGGCAGCGTGATATTGTCGTCGCCCGAGAGCACGGAGAAGTCCGGGCCGCACGCGAGGATGACCTGGGTCATCTGATCGAGGGACCCCGAGGCCTCCTTGACGCCGACGATGCTCGGGCAGTCGCGGACGAGGCGCGCCATCGTGTCCGTCTCGACGTTGACGGCGGTGCGGCCCGCGATGTTGTAGACGATGATCGGGATGTCCACCGCCTCGGCCACGGCCCGGAAGTGGCGGTACAGTCCCTCCTGGGTCGGCCGGTTGTAGTACGGGTTCACCACGAGCGCGGCCGTGGCGCCCGCCTTCTTGGCATGCGCGGTGAGATCGATGGCCTCGGAGGTCGCGTTCGAGCCGGTGCCCGCGATGATCGGCAGGCGCCCGCGCGCCGCGTCGATCACGACCTCGACCACCCGCTTGTGCTCGTCGTGGCTCAGGGTCGGGGACTCGCCGGTGGTTCCGCAGGGGACGATGCCATCCGTGCCCTGCGCCACATGGATGTCCACGAGCTCACGCAGCTTCGCCTCGTCCACCTTGCCGTTCCTGAACGGGGTGACCAGCGCAACGATGGAGCCTTGGAACGTGGGACGCGTCATGGCCTGTCCTCCATGAGGAGATGTCTCGTTACCATCCCTCTTCCCGGGACAATGCACCGATGGAAAGTGAGCCGATGGAAAGTGAACCGATGCTAGCACCGGCCCCAGTCGAGTTCAAGACGCGAGGCTGCGGTGCTCCCGCGCGCGACTCACGGAGCGGTGGCGGTGACCTCATTCGAGCGGGCGCTCTCGTTCGGCGTGCGCGCGCGGTCGATGGCGGTGACCGCATAGCGGTACGCGGTGCCCGCCCGCACGTCGCGGTCGATGAAGGTCGTCGTGCCGGCGAGGGCCGTTCCTACCCGGATGAGCCCGCCGGCACCTGGCGCCCGGTACACGGCGTACAGCGCGACGTCGTCGTCCGGGCTCGCCGTCCACGCGAGGCGGAGCGCACCGGGCGAAGGGACGACGACCAGGTTGGACGGCGGACGTGGCGGGGTGGTGTCGGCGGGAGAGGCCGTCACGGGATCCGAGGGCGGTCCGGCGGCGGACACCCGCGGATCCGCGCGTACCGCACGAAGCACGTAGCGGTACTCGACTATCATTGTCGAGCCCCGTGTCCACGTAGGTCGTGTCCTGGACTCCCGGGGTCACCATCTCGAGCGCGCCCTCGCTCCCCACGCCTCTCAGCACGACGTAGGCAAGGGAGCCCGCGACGGGAGTGCCGTCGAGGAGCTCGGCCGGCGGATCCCAGCTGAGGGTGATCCGGCGGTCTCCGGGAGTGGCCCGGAGGGCGCGCGGTGGCCGGGGCGCGGCGAGGTAAGGGACGGCGAGCCGCTCCGAGGGTGCACTGATTCGCCCCTGCGCGTCCGTGGCGGTCACGACGTAGACGTACCGCCGTCCCGGCGCCAGCCCGCGGCGGTCCACCCACTCCATCGCATTGCCCCGCACGACGGCGGGCGCGGGGAGTCGAGGCGGATGACGGCGATCTCGTCGTAGCCGACGATGCGACCCGCGGACAGCATTGCCGCCTTGACCGGCGCCCCGTCATCCTCCTCCCGTCGGTACAGCCGGACCGAGCTCAGGTCACGCAGCGCCGAGCCGTCCGCGCGCGTCCGCGGGATCGTCCACCCGACGACGACGGCCTCCTCGTCGATGTGGGCGTGGAGCGCCGAGGCGGACCGGGGAGCCGGCGCTCCGGCGCGACGGGCGGGCCCTGTTTCCCGCACGCGACCAGGATCGATCCCGGCGAGCGCCAGCGCGACGAGCCAGCGGCCGGCGCCCGTCGGGAGCGCTGTCACCCGATCAGTTCCCTGGCCAGCGCGAGCTGGTGGCGCACCGCCTCGGGAGCCGTGCCGCCGATGACGTTCCGCGCGCCCAGGGACGCCTCGAGCGTGATCGCCCCGTGCACGTCCGCGCCGATCACGGGGAGAACGACTGCAGCTCGTCGAGCGTGAGCTCGCCGAGCTCCTTGCCGTGCGCCATCGCGTGGCGCACCGTCTTGCCCACGACCTCGTGCGCGTCGCGGAAGGGGAGCCCCTTCCTGACCAGGTAGTCGGCGAGGTCCGTGGCAGTCGAGTAGTGGGCGGCGGCGGCGGCGCGCAGGCGCTCGATCCGCCAGGTGAGGCTGCCGAGCATCGGCGGCACCACGCGCAGGATGGCCTCGAGCGTGTCGATCGTGTCGAAGAGCGGCTCCTTGTCCTCCTGCATGTCCGAGTTGTAGGTCAGCGGGAGCCCCTTCATGACGACGAGCGCCGCGGTGAGGTTGCCGTAGAGCCGGCCCGTCTTGCCCCGGATCAGCTCGGCCACGTCCGGGTTCTTCTTCTGCGGCATGATCGAGGACCCCGTGGCGAAGGCATCGGAGAACTCCACGAAGCCGAACTCCGCGGTGGCCCACAGCGTGAGGTCGGCGGCGAGCCGCGACAGGTGCATGCCGAGGATCGCGGCGGCGGCGAGGAACTCGAGCACGAAGTCGCGGTCAGCCACGGCGTCCATGCTGTTCGGGCTGGGCGCGGTGAAGCCGAGGTCGCGCGCGAGCGCCTCGCGGTCGATCGAAAACGCCGTGCCCGCGAGCGCGGCCGCCCCGAGCGGCATCACGTTGACGCGGGCCAGGCCGTCGCGGAACCGCTCGCGGTCGCGCGCGAGCATGAACACGTAGGCGAGCAGATGGTGGGCGAGCAGGACGGGCTGCGCGCGCTGCAGGTGCGTGTAGCCGGGCATGGGGTGCTCGGCGTGCTCCTCGGCGCGCCGGACGAGCGCGGCCTGGACGGCGCTGATGCCCGCGTCGACGTGCCCGATGATGTCGCGCAGATAGAGCCGCTCGTCGAGCGCGATCTGATCATTGCGAGAGCGGCCCGTATGGAGCTTGCCTCCAACCGGGCCCGTCAGCTCGATGAGCCGGCGCTCGACGTTCATGTGGATGTCTTCGAGCTCCCGTCGGAACGGGAAGCGGCCGCTCTCGATCTCGGCGCGGACGGCGGCCAGTCCCTGGATGATCGCGGTGAGCTCGGCCTCGCTGATCAGCGCCGCGCGCCGGAGCGCGCGCGCCCAGGCCGCGCTGCCTTCGAGGTCATACGGCCAGAGGCGGCGGTCGAAGGACAGCGACGAGGTGAACGCCTCGGCGGTGGGATCGGCCCCCTCGGCGAAGCGCCCGGACCAGGCCTTGCCCGAGGACTCTCCGCGCGGCGCGGTCACGAGGCCCTCGCTCGGCCGGGCGCGGCGGTCAAGGGCTCGCGCTCCGCGGCGAGGAGAGCCGCGATCTCGCCCATGATTCGGCGGGTGACCTCGTCCCGCTCCGCGCGCGTGACGCGGCGATGCCGGGGCCACCCGAAGTGCATCGCGGCCCCGAACCGGACGGACAGCGGGTGCGCGCGCGGCACGTAGAACCGCCGTCCGTGGAGCGCCTCGTACGTGCCGTGGATGGCCGCGGGGACGACGGGGACGCCGGACCGGAGCGCGATCAGCGCGACACCGGGATGCCCGCCGACGAGGCGGCCCTCTCGACTGAACGGGCCCTCCGGGAAGATGCCGACGATGCGGCCCGCGTTGAGCGCCCGCAACACGCGCTTGATGGCGCCGGGGTCGGGACGCTCGAGGTTGACCGGGATGGACCCGATCCGCCGGTGAAAGAACGGGTGCAGTGGACTTGCGCGATAGACGCGCGGCATGACGAGGAACGAGATCGGCCGTGGCACGGCGGTGCCGAGGAGGACGCCGTCGAGGTAGTTGTGATGATTCGCCGCGAGGATGAACGGCCCCGAGGCGGGCAGGCGCTCGAGCCCGCTGATCCGATAGCCGAAGTGCGAGCGGAGCACAGGCGTGCACCCATCTCGGATCAAACGGTATAGCCAGGGGAACACGTGCTCGCGCCGGCGGCGAGTCGGGGCACCGGCGCCGGGCGCCAGGACGGACAGGGTGCTGGGCTCTTCGCCGAGGGCCATGATCGCACCGTTATAGCATTCGCGGCCCGGGGCTGACAAGAACGGCACGCCGCTGTCGCGCCGGTAAGAATGACCTGCATCAATTACCGAGAGCTGCACAGGCGAAAATCGATCTCGACGGATTTGGCCTTGCTTTGCAGGGCTTTGCGCGGTGGCATTTGCCTTGCTCAGTCTGTCGGCGAGTGAGACAGGAAGCGAAAGCCGAAACCACTAACCGACTCGGAGGAAATCGATCATGCAGAAGAGCAAGCAACAGACATTGATGATGGCCCTCGTGGCCGGCCTCGTTGCCGTGGCTCCCCTCACGGCCGGCGCCCAGGACAAGACGGACAAGGCGGTGGACAAGACGAAAGAGGTCGCCCAGGACACGAAGAGTGGCGGTGACCGATAGCTGGCTGACGTCGAAGACGAAGATCGCCCTCTTCGCGGACGATCGGGTCAAGGGCTCGGAGGTCAAGGTCGAGACCAAAGACGGCGTCGTGTATTTGCGCGGCAAGGTGGACTCGGCGGAGGCGAAGGCCGCGGCGGAGTCTGTCGCCAAGGGCATCGACGGCGTGAAGTCGGTGAAGAACGACCTGCAAGTCGTGTCGCCGGGCGCCCGCAAGGCCGTTGACGCCAAGGACGCAGACATCGCCAAGGCGGTGGAGAGCCGCCTGAGCCGGGAAAGCGACCTCAAGAAGATCGACGTCCGGGCCGACTCGGGCGTCGTGACGCTGACCGGCGCGGTGCCGACCATCAGCGCGAGTGCCAAGGCCTCCGAGATGGCGCGAGGCGTGAACGGCGTACGCTCGGTCAAGAACGAGCTCACCTTCACCCGATAGGCGCGTGAGCCGCCGCGTGAGCCGCGGGCGGCGAGACTCGAGTCTCGCCGCCCGCGCAGAGCAGGGAAGGGAGAACACTACCATGTCGCTGATCGTGCTGATCCTGTTGATTGTCATCCTGGTCGGTGCACTGCCGAGCTGGCCCTATAGCTCCGGGTGGGGCTACTACCCGAGCGGGGAATCGGATTGGTGCTCCTGATCTTGATCATCCTCCTCGTGACCGGGCGACTCTAGAATCCCCGGTAAGGGAGATACGTCATGGCGAAAGGAGATACATCATGACGACGACCCCATCGATCTATTGTTCGACGTGCCACACGCTCCGAGGCATTCACGACTGGCATGAGCGCCGCGATTCTCTCGCGATCGAGCTCGAGCCATGCGGCCACGTCACGGTGAGGGATGCGCGCCTCGAGATGGGTGACTCATCCGAAGGCGGCGTGAGATCGCCTCAGCATGATCTAGATCGCTCGCCCCACGCGAGGTGATAGCGATCACGGGCGCGCCGGAGCTTCGGCGCCTCGGATGGGATGCGTGCCGCGCGCGAACCCGGCGAAATGTCCGGAGCTGAGACGCCTCCACGGGGCAGCCGGGCGAGTCCGATCGGCGATGAGGATCTCGTCCGGCGCCTGGTCACGTAGGCACGATTCGCGCTCGCGTCGCCATGAGCGCGCAGTCCGACGACGAGGATGCTCGATCGCATGCGAGCCGTGATGGGCCATCGCCGTGCGTCTCGTGAGCGACCTGTCGCCTCGCATCGCGCCGTCGATAACTGCGAGCGTCGTCGGCATCTGCTCATCGACGCAGGGCTTGGGAGATGCAGCCTGTCGCTGCGCGATCGCTGATGGCGTCGAAGAGCGGAAAGCCCTGAGAGCAGGAGGATGGCGGCCTATGGCCCGTCATTCTGCTGCTCTCAGGGTGTCCTCCACGGATACCGCCCGCCGCTCGTCCCTTGAGGTCGACGGTGACCCGGTCGTGCCGTCTTAGAACGCCCTCGGCCGTACTGCATCCTGGCCGGCCTGGAGCGTTGTGTGGACTTGCTCCTTTGCCGAATCCAGCACGCCACCGGCCGTCTGCTCCACTGACTGCAGCGTCTCCGCCGCGCGCTCCCTGACCGCTCGAGTGCTCGTAGTCGCGTAGCGCTTCGAGCTCTTCGCCCCAGAGCCAGATGGCCAGGCTGCCTGCAAGAGCCCCGATGATGAACCGAAACATGGCTAGTCTCCTTTCATGAGATTTTCTCGGTGTTTCGCACTACTGGCGAGCAAGACGAGTGCCACGCACGACCCGCGCCGCAGACGCCCATAGATCCGGAGCATGCGGCCCGCGCGCATAGGCATAGACGCGGCCCCGCGTGGCGGAAGGTCCGGTTCTTACTCGGTAAGAGTTTCCAGGAGCATGACTTCATTCATTCGCCGGCGGTCAAGACTTCGCGCGGCACGCGGTGGTGGCTCCGGAACAGGATGCCGAGCATGACGATGGCGGCGAGGAGATTGGCTCCGAGGATCGCCCAGATCGGAATCTCGTCGATCAGCTGCTCGGCGAGCGTCATGACCATTCCGACGAGGAATACCTCGAAGCAGCAGAAGAGCATGAAGACGGCGAACAGGACGCGGCGCTCGTAGTCGACGAGCGCAAAGAGGCCGGCTGCCGCAATGCCGAACGCGAGGAAGGCCAGACCATGGAGCACCGTGTACTTGAGCACGAGCGCGGGTGTGATCACGAGCGCGGCTGGATCGCGCAAGCCGTCGAAGATCGTGGCGCCGAGGAGTGCCGGTGTCCGAAACGGCACGCCCGCGGCGAGATCGTACAGCAGGAACCAGATGGCCACGGCCGTGGCGCCGGCCAGGCCGACCACTAGCCCCTCTCCGATGATGCTGCGTCTCATGATGGTCTCCTGTCTGGGCCACCGCCGCGTTGGTGCGAGCGAGCGCGTGAGCCCTCAGTCGTGCATCTGGTTGTGGCCGCGACTGGTGCGTGCGCGACTCGCAGTTGAAGAAGCAAGGCACATGCCCGCGGTGGCACTCTCAGATGCGCCTCACGGGACGTCGATGGCACGCGAGTTGAACGTGGCCCTCCGCAAGGAGGAATACACGATGAAAGGTCCGTTCATGATCGTTGGACTCGCCCTGATCATTCTGGGAGTCATTGCCTTCGCCTATCAGGGCATCACCTATACGACGCGGGAGAAGGTGCTGGAGGTGGGGCCAATCACGGCAACGAAGGAGACCAAGCGAACCATTCCGCTCCCACCAGTGCTGGGCGGTATTGCGCTTGCGGGGGCGTCGTGCTCCTGCTGGTGTCGGCGCGGCGGTAAGGCGTGGGGACCGGTGTCCGGCGCGCCGGGTTACACTGCCCGGCGCGCCGGTCTGACGCTCGCTGGCGAGAGAGAAGCCCTCAGATGCCGGCAGGCTCGATCCGCGGCCTGTCTTCCCGGTGGCCTTCACCCGGCTGGCGCGGCTTCTGCTGGTCCTTGTCGAGCTGAACGGGGCGCCCGATCGACTCCTCGTCGCTCCGCTCGCCCGGCCCACCCGGAAGCTTCTGCGAGTGATCCTTCGGCGGCTTGCTTGGCCCGGGGTGATCCTGGCCGGGCTTGTGCTGCGGTCCCTCCTTGTTCTTCTCGCCGAACGGCCTTTGCTTTCCCACGGCACTGTCCTCCTTTGAAGGTATGGCCTCGGAGCGGCAACTGCATCCGCTTCGCCTCGGTTCAAGCGCAAGCGTTGTGCCATCGACCGAATGAAAGAAAACCGCGATCATCGGGCTAGGTGGGGCCTCGGCAGGCGTAAGCGTTGTCGATCTTACCGCGTCAACTCGACGCGGATTCCCCGGCGCCCGGGTCAGAACAGGACTGGATGGGAATCAAAGGGCGGACGAAACCGACAACAAGCCGCAGTCAGGGCGGCAGCCCTTGGCACGGTCCTCGCAGCTGGCCTGCGTATCAGTTGGTCCGTATCAGCTTGGTCGCGAAAGGAGATCCACGTGGCACGTCAACGTCGAGGCGGCACCAAGAAAGTTCGAAAGGTCATGCGCGAGTTCAAGACGGGGACGCTCAAATCCTCGTCGGGCGCCAAAGTACGCAAGCGCAAGCAGGCCATCGCCATCGCGCTGAGCGAGGCTCGGCAGGCGGGCGCGAAAATTCCCAAGAAGAGAAGGCGGCCGCGAAAACGAAGAAGACCGCCGCGAAGCGTTAACCGCATCCGACAAGGAGAGCGAGGCCATGCTTCGAAGCGTCAAGGAGATGCTCAACTATTCGATCCTCGCCACGGATGGTGAGATCGGCACGGTCAGCGACGTCCTCGTCGGCGACTCCGACCTCAAGCTGCGCTATCTCGTCATCGACACCGGAGGCTGGTTGTCGGGCCGCAAGGTTCTGCTCTCCACGGCATGGCTCAGCAGCGTGGAACCCGGCAAGGAAACGGTGGTGGTGAACATGGAGAAGAAGCGGATCAAGGAGTCGCCGCCCTACGAGTCCGGCGCAGCGGTCGATCGAGAATACGAAGCACGCCTGCACGACTACTACGGGTACCCGTACTACTGGGTCTGAGCAGCGTTCGATCCGAGCGGCGTCCGGATGGTCCTGCTGCTCAGCGGTTGCGGCCGAGCCGATACAGGGCGACGGCGGCGTTGTGGTCCGCGAGCGTGCTCGAGAAGCGGTGACGCCGCTCGTCGCCCGTGGCGACGAAGTAGAGATAGTTGACGGAGGCGGGGTTCGCCGCGGCCTGGATCGCGGGCAGGCTGGGGCTGGCGATAGGGCCGGGAGGCAGGCCCGCGCGACGATAGGTATTGAACGGCGAGTCCGTGAGCAGGTCGTCGCGCGTCAGGCGCTGCCGGTCCTTCCCCACGCGCGTACTGCACGGTGGGGTCGGCCTGGAGCGGCATCTCGAGCTTGAGGCGGTTCCAGAAGACCGCGGAGATGAGCGGCATCTCGCGCCGCTCGACCGCCTCCTTCTCGATGATCGAGGCGAGGGTGAGGAGCTGGTGCATGCTCAGATCGCGAGCTCGCGCCGCGGCGAGAATCTCGGGCGAGATCCTTTCCCGCAGGCGTGCCACCATCCTCGCCAGGATCTCCTCCGGCAGCATGCCTTTGACGAATTGATAGGTATCAGGGAAGAGATAGCCCTCGACACTGTCCGCGGGGACCTCGACCGTCCGGAGGAAGGGACCGTCCCGCGCGATCCGGAGGATATCGTCGGCCATGGCGAGCCGCTCGTTCTCGAGCTGGCGGGCGAGCTCCGCCACCGTCGAGCCCTCGCGAAAGACGACGTTGTGCTGGAGCACCTGACCGCCTTCGATCAGGGCGAGGACGGCCAGCGTATTGGCACCTTGAGGGATCTGGTATTCGCCGGCCTTCAGCGAGCGCATGCTCCTCTCGCGATGGTGAGGAGCAGGAATCCGAGCGGGCTTCTGATGACGCCCGCGTCGTCGAGCTGGCGGGCGACCTCGAAGAAGCCGCGGTGGGCCGGGATCTCGACGATGCGCGGCCCGCTCCTGACCCCGGGGCCGGGGTGAGAATCCACCAGGCCTGAAGCCCCAGAAACAGCGTGGCCACGGTGAGCAGCAGCGCCAAAAGCGGCCGCAGTGCCGGGCGGGACCGCGGCTCGGGGTCGACCCAGTCCCGGAGGATTCGAGGGCGCTCTCGGATCATTTCGCCTTATTTTGCCTGGGCTTTCAGGAGGCGTCAACCCACCTGCACGGCGTGATTTGGCGTCCCACAGCTTTCTGGTATACTCCACATCTTGGGGCCGACGGCCTCGACTTTTCCAGGAGGGACTCCATGCAGCAGCTCGCCCTACCCGTCCGTCACGAGTGGATCGTCCGCGAGCAGTCGTACGGCAAGATCGCGATCGAGCCCTTCGAGCCGGGCTTGGCCCTCACGGTGGGCAATGCGTACCGGCGGGTACTCCTGTCCTCGATTCCCGGCGCCGCTCCCACGTGGGTGAAGATCGAAGGCGTGCTCCACGAGTTCTCGCACATGCAGGGCGTGAACGAGGACACCCTCGACATCATCATGAACCTGCGCAAGCTGGTGTTCGCGCTGCACGTCAATCGCCCGAAGCTGCTGCGTCTGAAGGCCCAGGGGCCGCGAACGGTCACCGCGAGGGACTTCGAGCCGGACGCCGACGTGGAGCTCCTCACGCCGGACATCACCCTCGCCACGCTCGACAAGGATGGCACCCTCGAGATGGAAGTCTGCGTCGAGCGCGGGCGCGGCTACCAGGGGGCGGAAAAGCGTGAGCCGGAGGCCCTGCCGATCAACGCGATGCTGATCGATTCGGACTTCGCCCCGGTGGATCGAGCGAACTTCAGTGTCGAGAGCGTCGCCAGCGAGACGAGCCCGCGTGAGCGGCTCCTGCTCGAGCTCTGGACGGACGGCAGTGTGTCGCCCGAGGCGGCCGTCGGCGAGGCGTCCCGCATCCTCGAAGATCAGTTCAGCCTGATGACCAATTTCATGGAGAGCCCGCCGCCGGACGTCGAGCCCCCGGAGCCCGGCGTCGAGCCGGTGGTGCGCACGGATCTCAATGAGCATCTGTTCAGGAGCGTGGACGAGCTCGAGCTGTCGGTGCGAGCGTCCAACTGCCTCAAGACCGCCAATATCCGCAGCATCGCCGACCTGGTCCAGCGCACCGAGTCCGAGCTGCTCAAGACGAAGAACTTCGGCAAGAAATCGCTGAACGAGATCAAGACCATCCTGGGGGAGATGGGGCTCTCCCTGGGCATGCGCCTCGATCCCGAAGAGCTGGAGCGGTTGCGCGCGCACTACGAGCGCACGCTCGGCGCCTAGCCCTCCCGCTCTCCGCGCGTCCCACCACGGCCTCCGGCGCATGCTGGAGGCCGTGGTGCGTCGGGCGTCCTCGATGCCCGCGCGCTCAGATTCCCAGTCCGTGAGGCTCGGGGTCCAGATCGAAGACCTCCCTGATTCCGCTCGCCCAGCGCGTCACCCACAGTCGCGCGCCATCGGTTTCGACGATGACGGCGCCGTCGCGGTCGGTGCGGTAAACGCGGGCGCCGGCCGCCTCGAGACGGGCCAGGGCCTCCGGCGCCGGATGGCGGAAGGGGTTGCGGGCGCCCGCGGAGACGATGGCGAGAGCGGGGCGCGCCGCGTCGAGGAAGGGCGCGCTCGAAGAGAAGCGGCTGCCATGATGACCCACCTTGAGCATGGTGACGCGCAGTGGCGCGGCCTGGCGCCGTATGCGCTCCTCGCCCTCCCATCCCAGGTCGCCCGTGAGGAGCAGCGAGACGCCGCGCCAGTCCAGCCTGAGCACCAGGGACTCATCGTTGGCGTCGGTCCGCTCTCCACCATCGGGGTTGAGGACCGTCACCAGCGCCTCGCCCATCCAGAGTCGACTGCCGGCGTGGAGCACCCGCCTCGGCGCGCGCGAGCGCTCGAGCGCCTGCAGCGTCTCCTCGGCGGCCGGTCCCCACGATCCGTTTTCCCAGAACTCGCCCACCGTGAAGTGACGGAGGATGGCCGCGAGCCCGCCCGCGTGATCCGCGTCCGAGTGAGAGAGCGCGACCACGTCGAGTCGTCGCACGGGACGGTTCCAGAGGAACGGCGCGAGCACGCGCTCGCCAACGTCGAACCGCCGGGCTCCGCCCGGCCCGCCGTCGACCAGGAGGCGCCGCCCGTCCGGCAGCTCGATCAACGTGGCGTCGCCTTGCCCGACGTCCAGGAAGATCACGCGCAGCCGGCCGTCGCCGGGCCTCCACCAGGGCTCGACTGGACAGCACCGCCGCCATCAGGAGAAGGCCGGCGAGCGCGGGGACCACGAGACGGCGGCGGGCCGAGAGCGGCGCCAGCGCCAGGGCCGCGTACCAGGCGATCACGGCGCCCCAGGCCGGCGCAGGCAGATTGACCATCGCCGCGGGGACGGCCGCCGCCACCCACACGACCGCTCGAAGCGCCACGAGCATGAGCCAGAGCGCGTTGAAGCAGAGTCCGGCGAGCGTGTCGCTCACCAGCGGAGCAGGAGCGCGAGCATGCCGAGGGTGGTGGCCGGCGCCGCGAGCGGGACCACGAAGAGATTGGCGACGATGCCGATCAGCGAGAGCTGGTTGAAGAACGCCAGCATGATGGGCGTCACGGCGAGCTGGGCTCCCACGCTGACCGCGACGTGACTGGGCGAGCCACACGGGCCAACCCCATGTCGAAAGCCGCTCGGCCAGCGGTGGGCCCAGGTAGATGATGCCTGCCGTCGCGGCGAAGGAGAGCTGGAAGCCGGGGTCGTGAAGATCGCCCGGATCCCAGAGGAGCAGCAGAAGGGCGGCGAGGGCGAGCGCGTTCATGACCTGGGATTCGCGCTCGAGCAGGACGCTCAGGAGGAGCAAGAGGCCCATGACGGTGGCGCGCAGGACCGAGGGTTGCCCGCCGACGACCAGGGCGAAGGCGATCAGCACGACGCCGGCCGCGAGCGCCGCGCCCCGGCGTGGCACGCCGACCAGCGCCAGGGTCGCGAAGACCGAGGAGGCCAGGAGCGCCACGTTGAAGCCGGACACCGCGAGGAGGTGGTAGACGCCGGCGCGGCGAAAGCCCTCGTCGGTCTCGCGCGGGAGCGCGGTGCGCTCGCCGAGGAGGAGCCCGGCCAGGAGCGCGGCGGACGTCTCGGGGAGCCTTGCTTGGATGGTCTCGACGGACCAGCGCTTGACGGCCACGGGCCAGGGCGGAAGATCGGGGGTCAAGGGACTGACGCGGTCGCCTCGGGCGCTGCCCACGAGGAGGATGCCGTCCCGGCGGAGCTGGGCCGGATAGTCGAAGCCGCCGGGATTCCTGAAGCCGATGGGCCGGTGGAGCCTCACCTCCGCCGCGATCCGTTGCCCCTCGGCGAGCGGCGCCGTCTCACCGAAGACGGTGAGCTGGACGCGGCCGGTGGCGAGCCGTCGATCGGCGCCGTCGTGGTATGCCTCGATGTCGACGAGGAGCCGCGCCCGGTCCGGCGCCCAGCGCACCGGCTCCGAGACGAGGCGGCCTTCGATGGCCACGGGCGTGGGCAGCGCGCGCCGCGCGATATGGTCCCCGGGGATGACGGGCGCACTCTGCGCCAGTGCGCCGATGACGCCGACGCCGCCGAGCAGCGCCAGCGCCGCCAGGCCCTCCCGGCGGCCGGCGAGGGCGGCTGCGACGGACACCGCCAGCGCGGCGCCGGAGGCGATCAGGGTGAGTGGGGCGATGGCGAGCCACGGGGCGAGCGCGATCCCGAGCGCCAGCGCGGCGGCGAGCGGAAGCAGCGGCGCGCCGGCCCATCCCATCTATTCACTCACGACGACGAGCTCGCGGATCGCGGCGAGCTTCTTCGGGCCCATGCCGAGCACGTAGCGGAGAGCGTCCGGGGACTCGAAGCGGCCGCGGCGCTCCCGCTCGGCCAGGATGCGCCCGGCCAGACCCTGGCCGACGCCGGGCAGGCGCGACAGCTCGTCGAGGCTCGCGCGGTTGATGTCGAGAGGGCGCGGATCGGTGGATGCCATGGGCAGCGGACCGGCGCGCCGGACCGCGGGTGAGGGGCCGATCGAGGCGGCCGCCGGCGGGGCCGCGCTCGGCGCGGACGGTGGCCGGCGCTGCTGGGCTGGTGCAGGGATGAGCGGCGCGGCCGGCGCCTCGCGATCGAAGCGCTCGAGCCGCTCGGCCATGTCCGGGAAGCCCGCGCGCCATTCGCGCACGCCGAAGCCCGCGAGGAGGGTCACGGCGAGGACGAGCAAGAGCTTGAGCTGGGGCCGCGAGTACGGCATGACACGGCTAGCGTGCCGCGCGTCGACGCGCTTATCTAGAGTGCACAGGCCGATACACCTCAGAATCATCGAGGGGGCCTCGACGGCCCCTCCGAGCCTGCCCCAGAAATCGATTGCGCCGGCGAAGCCGGCGCTCGAACGGCGGTTACTCCGACACGCGCCTAGACCGGCGGGAGCAAGGCTTCCGGGAGACGCCGGCTGGTCAGAGCCACCCCGCCTTGCGAAAGCGGGCGAACAGATAGACGTCGATCGCCACCATGACCCCGAGGGCGACCGGATAGCCCCAGTGCCAGTCGAGCTCCGGCATGTGCTTTCAGTTCATCCCGTAGATGCCCGGCCAGGCATGGTCGGCACGGCGACGAGGGCGGCATTAGGCGGCGAGGCGTTTGGTCGTTCTGCTCTCCGCCAGCGCGATCAGCGACAGGTTGACGGTGAGGCGGTGGTCACCATGTCGCGCAGGCTGTCGATCGACTGGTTGACGCGCAAGAGATGGTCGTACACGTCCCGGAAATAGGCCTGCGTGCTCCCGGCAAAACCTGGGGCACGCGCTCCCCGCACAGCCGCTCGTTGTGGCCTCGATCAGCGGCTCGACCGCGTGCGTGAGCGTCGTCAGCTTCTGCTTGAGCCCGGTAGAGCGCCTGACGTTGGCGCGCGCGGAGCGTTCCGCGAAGATCCGTTCCTCGACGCGCCCAGCTCCATCCGAGCGTGTCGAGCACGGGGAAGTAGCGGTCGACGACCGCGTCCATGAGCGTCAGAACACGAAGCCGCGCTCGTGGGGCGAGGAGCTTCAACAGCTCGCAGCGCCTGATATTGGTGAAGCCGTGCTCGCACCGGTTGCGCACCGAGATGACGTAGTTGCGGCCGACGCAGATGTCGACCTCGCCGACGGTGAGCTTCCGAGGCCGACCAGCTCGATGGTGTGGAGCACCGCGAACAGGAGTCGCCATATTCCTCGATCTTCGGGGATGTTCAGGTTGCGGCGAGCGTCCTCGACGGCCAGTTCGTGAGGTCGAAGTTCTCCTGCATGTCGGCGAGCATGGCGGCCAGATCCTTGAGCGCCACCTTGGCTTGAAGCACTTCGCCGCCTCACGTGCCGCGGATGTCTTCCACGGCGATATCCGCGAGTTTCTTCCCCTCCTGGTACGCGACGCAGTTGACCAGCATGGTCTCCCCTCCGCCGCGCGCCGTTTTCCCAGGGCGTGAGCGCCGCGCGGGTGATCGTGGTCGTCTCCCGGTTGAGCCACTCGCTGGCCGCGAAGGCCTCGTTGATCTGCGCGAGCGGATACGTGTGGGAGAGGATGCGGTTCCACGGATAGCGGTCGCGGGTCCGCACGAGGAAATCGAGCGCGCGGGGATCACCCACGGATCGTACTGGATCACGCCCACGATCTTCTTCGAGCCCCAGACGAGGAGCGAGGGCTCGAGCTCGACCTTGGCGCCGCGGCTGATCGTGCCGATCTCGAGGTAGGTGCCGCCCGAGCGCAGCATCTCGATGCCCTCGGGGATGACGGCGGGGAAGCCCACGAGATCGCAGGCGACGTCCGCGCCGACGCCGCCCGTCCACTGGCGCACGAGCTTGACGCGCTCGCGCCGGTCCGGCACGTCTTTCAGATTGATCGTGTGATCGGCTCCGAAGGCGCGCGCCAGCTCGAGCCGGCCGGGGATCTGGTCCACCACGATGACCGTGGCGGCCCCCATGTCCTGGCGGCCGCGGCGGCCTGGATGCCGAGACCGCCCGCGCCCTGGATGACCACGCGGTCGCCGAATCGCATGCCCGCTACGTGCAGCCCGTACATCACCTGGGACAGCGCGCAGTTGACGGAGGCCACGGCTTCGTCGGGCAGGGAGTCGGGCACCTTGAAGAGATGGCCGCCGGGGCGGAGGTAGTAGTGGTCGGCGAAGGCCCCGTGCAGGTGCGGAAAGGCGCTCGGCCCGAGCGGCCGCTCGATCTTGTTCGGGCAGGCCGCGGGCTGGTTGTTGAGGCAGGCATAGCAGCGGCGGCACGGGTAGAAGTAGGTGTAGGCGACGCGGTCGCCCTCGGCGAGCGGCCGGCCGAGCGAGTCGGTCTTGACGCGGGCGCCGAGCCGCGCGACCCGGCCGGTCATCTCGTGGCCGAAGATCCAGCCGTCGTCGGGATACTTGAGCGGCGCGTCTCCCGCCAGAAGTGCAGATCCGAGCCGCAGATGTTCGCCAGGGTGACGCGGATGAGGACGCCCTCGGGCTCGACATCGGGGATCGGCACGTCGCGGATCTCGAACGGCTTGCCGGGGCCGAAGAAGACGGCGGCTTTCGCGGTTCCGGTCTCGACGCTCACGCGCGGTCTCGCCCGAGCTCGAAGGCGTCGTGAAGCGCGCGCACGGCGAGCTCGGTGTACTTGTCCTCGATGACGCAGGAGACGGCGATCTCGGAGGTGGAGATCATCTGGATATTGATGCCTTCCTTCGAGAGCGTGGCGAACATGCGGCCCGCCACGCCGGCGTGGCTGCGCATCCCCACGCCGACGATCGAGACCTTGGCCACGCGGTCGTCGGCCACGACGCCCTCGGCCCCGATCTCCGTGGCGATACGGGTGAGCACGCGCTCGGCGCGCTGCCGGTCGCCCCGCGGCAGCGTGAAGGAGATGTCCGTCAAGCCCTCGCGGCTGATGTTCTGCACGATCATGTCCACGACGATGTTCTGGCCGCCGAGCCCGCCGAACACCTGCGAGGCGATGCCCGGCCGGTCGGGCACGCGCAGGATGGACACCTTGGCCTGGGCCCGATCGTGGGTGATGCCGGTGACCACCGCCTCTTCCATGCTGTCGTCCTCCCTGGTCACGAGCGTGCCCGGGTCCGGCTTGAACGTCGAGCGGACGTGGACCGGCACCGCGAACTTCTTGGCGAACTCGACGGAGCGCGCCTGGAGCACCTTGGCGCCGAGGCTCGCCATCTCGAGCATCTCGTCGTAGGACACGCGGGCGAGCTTCCGCGCGTCGGGCACGACGTTGGGATCGGCCGTGTAGACACCGTCCACGTCGGTGAAGATCTCGCACACGTCCGCCTTGAGGGCGGCGGCCAGGGCCACGCCGGTGAGATCCGAGCCGCCGCGGCCGAGGGTGGTGATGTCGCCGGTCTCCGTCATCCCCTGAAACCCCGCGACCACGGCGATCTTCCCGGCGGCCAGCGCGGCATTGATGCGCTCGGCGGTGATGCGCACGATGCGCGCCTTCGTGTGCGCCTCGTCGGTGATCATCCCCACCTGCGGCCCGGTGAAGGAGCAGGCGGGATGCCCGAGCGCGTGGAGCGCCATCGCCAGGAGCCCGATCGTCACCTGCTCGCCCGTGGCGAGGAGCATGTCCATCTCGCGCGGATCGGGCGTCGGCGTCACCGCGGAGGCGAGCGCGACCAGGTCGTCGGTGGTCTTGCCCATCGCGGAGACCACGACGACCAGGCGGTGGCCGAGGGCGGCGGACTGCGCCACGCGCCTCGCCACGTTCATGATCTTCTCGGGGTCCGCGACCGAGGAGCCGCCGTATTTCTGCACGATCAGCTGGCCCATGAGACGCCCATCCTACACGACGCGCGCGCGCCCTGCCAACCAGCTAGAGCGATGATAAGGGCCCATCTGCGTCGTTGGCGCCCTCAGCCGCCGTGCCACGTAACGCGCGAGACAATCGGGCCGACGAACCTTCGTCTGCAGGGCCCAGACATGGCCCCGCACTCCTACGCGAGTACGCCTCGTGCGGCCATCGGGCGCCGCCTCGCATCTGGACCCTCTCATCGCTCTAGCCGCGTTTCTCCGACGGGCCTCCAAATAGCCCCTCCGATGACTCAGCGCGGGGCGGAGGCGACGGGGGAGCGGGTGCCGCGCGCGGCTTCCGCCAGGCTCACCTGCTCGACGAGGAGGAGGACGAGGCCGAAGAGGGTGACGGGGAAGTACTGGGCGGCGTGGAAGATGAGCGAGAAGGACAGCGCTTCCGTGCGCGGCACGGAGAACAGAGCGAGGGCCAAGACGGTGGCGGCCTGGATCACGCCGACGAAGCCCGGGCTCGACGGCAGGCTCACGCCGAGGCCCATGAACGCGAGAACGGCCCAGGATGCCGCGAGCGGCAGGTCGAGATGCGCGGCGTGCAGCGCCGTCCACACCGCGAGGGCGAGCACGAGCCAGATCCCCACCGAGGCCGCCGCGATGGGCAGGAGATGGCGGCGCGCGCGCACCCCCGCAATCCCTCGCTCATGGTGCCCAGGGCGTCCAGGAGCCGGCGCTCGAGGCCGGCCCAGCGGTGAAACAAGACCCGGACGAGCGTGGCGCAGCCGCCGGGGGCGATGGCGATGACGGCGAGCGCGACCATGGCCACGACGTCCACAGCCAGGAAGATGATGGCGGGCCAGCGCAGCTCGCGTGGAATCGGCAGCGTGAGGAAGAGCCAGGCCAGTATCAAGCCGACCGCGAGACCGTCGAGGACGCGCTCCACCACGAGGGTGGCCACCGAGGTCCAGAAGCGGGGCCCGTGGCGCGAGGCGATGTAGACGCGCACGACCTCGCCCGCGCGCAGGGGCAGAATGTTATTGGCCATGTAGCCGATCATGACCGCGCTGAAGAGATGGGAGGGCCGCGATCCGGGCGGGAACAGGTAGTACCAGCGCCAGGAGCGGATCCACACGGAGAGGAGGTTGAGCGCGAGGCTGATGGCGAGGAATGTCCAGTTCGTGGTCGCGAAGCGCGCGAGCACGTCCCGCGGGTCGACGCTCCAGAAGAGGTAGACGAGGGACGCGACGCTGATCGCGACGCCGAGGACGATCTTCGCGAGCCGTCCGAGCGACGGCACGCTGATCAGCCGGCTCCTGCCGCGCGGGCCGTCACGAAGCCGACTCGACGCGGATCATGGCGGTGCGTCCCTCGACGACGGGGAGGGCGTCGATGGCGGACAGCGCCGCGCGCATGTCGCGCTCGCGGGCCTCGTGGGTCATCATGACGACGGGGACGGCGCCGCTCCGCGCCCGGCCCTTCTGCAGCACCGAGACGAGGGAGATGTCGTGGCCGCCGAGGATGCCCGCGACCTGGGCGAGGACTCCCGGCCGGTCCATCGCCATGACCCGCAGATAGTACGCCGAGCGGATCTCGTCCATCGGACGCAGCGGCAGCGGATGCCGGCTCGTCGAGGGAGGTCGCCGTCGAGCGCGGGCACCCCGTGCGCGACCCGCCGGGCGATGTCGAGCGTGTCCGACCAGATCGCGGAGGCCGTCGGGAGCTGGCCCGCGCCCCGGCCGTAGAACATGAGGTTGCCGACATTGTCGCCGGTGATGAAGACGGCGTTGAAGACGCCGGACACGGCGGCCATCGGCGAGCCGGCGGGGATCATCGTCGGGTGCACGCGCGCCTCGAGCGCGCCGTCGGACGCCTTGGCGATGGCGAGGAGCTTGATGCGGTAGCCGAGCTCGCCCGCATTGACCACGTCCTGCTGGGACACGCGCGGTGATGCCCTCGGTGTAGATGTCCTTGAGGTCGACGGGCGTGCGGAAGGCCAGCGTGGCGAGGATCTGCAGCTTGTGCGCGGAGTCGAGCCCGTCGATGTCGAGGGTCGGATCCGCCTCCGCATAGCCGTGCGCCTGGGCTTCCTTCAGCACTTCGGAGAAGTCGCGTCCCTCGTCCGTCATCTGCGTGAGGATGTAGTTGCAGGTGCCGTTGACGATGCCGAAGGCGCTCGTGATGCGGTTGGCGGGCAGGCCTTCCTTGACCGCGCGGATCAGCGGGATGCCGCCCGCCACCGCGGCCTCGAATCCCAGCATGACGCGGTGGCGGCGCGCTTCCTCGAACAGCTCGCGCCCGTGATGGGCGAGGAGCGCCTTGTTGGCGGTGACCACGTGCTTGCCCGCCGCGAGCGCCTTGAGGATGAGCGTGCGCGCCGGCTCGAGGCCGCCGATCAGCTCGATGACGATCTGGACCTCCGGGTCGTCGAGGGCCTGGTTGGCGTCGGCCACCAGGGGAGCCGCGACAGGTCGAGGCCCTCGCGCGGCCGCCTCATGTCGGCTTCGGCGATGCGGTGGAGCACGAGCCGGCAGCCCGCCCGCTCTTGCATCTCGGCGCCATGGCTCAGCAGCACCTTGACCACGCCGCTGCCGACCGTGCCGAGTCCGAGAAGGGCGATCTTGATGTCGGTCATGTGAGGCCGGAGACGATGGCCGCTCGGCGCCGGGGCGCATGACTGGGGCGCCGCCCGGCTATCGCGACGCGAGGCTCTTGAGGCCGCGCAGGGCCTGCTTGATGCGGTGCTCGTTCTCGACGAGGGCGAACCGGACATGGCCCTCGCCGTACTCTCCGAAGCCGATGCCCGGCGAGACCGCGACCCTGCACTCCGCGATCAGCATCTTGGAGAACTCGAGCGAGCCCATGGCGGCGAAACGCGTCGGGGATGGGCGCCCACACGAACATCGTCCCCTGAGGCTTCGGGACCGACCAGCCGATCTTGTTGAGCCCGTCCACGAGCACGTCGCGCCGCTTCCGGTGCAGCTCGACGATCTCCTCGACCACCTTCTGGTCGCCCTCGAGCGCGATGATGCTCGCGATCTGGATGGGCTGGAACGCGCCGTAGTCGAGGTAGGACTTGATGCGCGCGAGCGCGTGGATCATCCGCGGATTGCCGCAGACGAAGCCCATCCGCCATCCGGGCATGTTGTAGGACTTCGACAGCGAGAAGATCTCGACGCCGACCTCCTTGGCCCCCGGCACCTCGAGGAACGACGGCGGCCGGTAGCCGTCGTAGCCGAAGTCCGCGTACGCGAAGTCGTGAACCACCATCAGCTTGTGCTCGCGGGCGAAGTCGACCACCTTCACGAAGAAGTCGCGCTCCACGCACAGGGTGGTCGGATTGTGCGGGAACGAGAGGATGAGCATCTTGGCCTTGGGCCACGACAGCCGAACCGTCTCCGTGAGCCGGGCGAAGAAGTCGTCGCCTTGCACCAGCGGCACCGAGCGCAGGTCCCCGTCCGCGATGACCACCGAGTACGAGTGGATCGGGTACGTCGGATTCGGTACGAGCACGCCGTCGCCGGGCTGAAGGACCGCGAGCGCGAGATGCGCCATGCCCTCCTTGGCGCCGATCGTCGCGATGGTCTCCGTCTCGGGATCGAGCTCCACGCTGTAGCGATCGCGGTACCACGAGGTCACGGCACGCCGGAGCCGCGTGATCCCCTTCGAGGCCGAGTAGCGGTGGTTCTTCGGATTGCGCGCGGCCTCGACCAGCTTGTCGACGATGTGCTTGGGGTGGCCTGGTCAGGATTGCCCATCCCCAGATCGATGATGTCCTCGCCCCGAGCTCGCGCCTTCGTCTTGAGGTCGTTGACGATGGTGAAGACGTACGGCGGCAGGCGCTTGATCCGGTAGAAGTCGTCCATTTGGGGGCTCCTGGGTGGGCTCGATGATATGCGCTCGCGCTTGAACTGTCAACAATTCGAGGGGATAGAGCGCATCTGCCAGAATTCGACACCGAAGGGGAATTCGAGGTAAAAGGGAATTCGAGGTTGACACCTCTTCGGACCCCGTGCTAAAAACCCGGAGACCGGCAAGGCCGGTACCCAGATTATCCCTTCCAGTTCCACCTGAGAAATTTTCTCGCACGGGCCCGATGTCCACGGAGGGCACATGGCGATGGGACAGAGACGGCGCTACGAGGGAGGCGGTCACGTTTAGGCGGCGGTATCGGCCGGCCGGTCGCGGCGGCCACTCGCCGTTCAATCTGCTGCTGGTCAGAGGCGACGGCACTCACGTTCTTCGGCTCACGCTTCCGCGATGGGTGATCGGGGTCGCGCTCGGTGGCGTCGGCGTCGGCATTGCACTCGTCGCCACTTCGCTCGGAGTCATCTACAGTGACTACCTCTCGCTGCGCCATCAGCGCGACACCATGTCCGTATTGCTTCCAAGGCTTACCGAGCAGCAGGGGTTGCTCGAGTCCTATCAGAGTCGCGTCCGCGATCTGCGGTCGGAGATCGCGGCCTGGCGTGAAATCCACGGGCGCATTCTCGCGGCATTCGGTCCCGACGCGGGGTTGTCCAAGCGCGGGGCGGGCATCGGCGGCGGAACGGCGACCAGCGCGCTCGACGGTGACGCGGACCGCGCCAGCGTGAAGGAAGACCTGGCTCGCCTCGCGGGCGAGGTGAAGGAAGAGGGGGACAATCTGCGGGCCCTCGAACAGTTCCTCGCCCGGGCCGGGAAGCTCCTCGCGTCCTTGCCGTCGCGCTGGCCCATCCGGGGCCCCCTCAACTCCGAGTTTGGACGGCGCGCTTCACCGTGGGCGGCGTCTTCCGAGTTCCACAGCGGCATCGATATCGGTGCTCCGATCGGCACGGAGGTCAAAGCCCCCGCGCCGGGCACCGTGGTCTTCGCCGGGCGCCAGGCCGAGTACGGCGTGACCCTCATCATCGACCACGGGAACGACACCAAGTCGCTCTACGGCCACCTCTCCAAGCTGAACGTCGCCGCCGATCAGAAGATTCAGCGCGGAGACCTCGTCGCGTTCTCCGGCAATACGGGTCGCTCGTCCGGTCCGCATCTTCACTACGAGATCCAGGTGAGAGGCCAGGCCGTCAACCCCAATACCTACCTCTGGGAGTAGCGGGTAGCCGGCCGGCGGCGCCGCCACCCACCGCCCGAATCCGGCTGCGAAGTGCCCGGCGGCGGCCGGTCGCGCGCGTCAGGTGGCCCGCACCGCGTCGAGCGCGGCCCAGTCGAAGCGAATGCCGTGACCGGGCCGCTCGGGGGCGACGGCAAGGCCCTCGTCCATCTCGATCGGGTCCGCGATGTAGCGGTCGAGACCGAAGCCGTGCGCTTCGAGATAGGAGCGGTTGGGCGCCGCCGCCAGCAGGTGCACCGTCAGGTCGTGGGCGCCGTGCGAGGTGACGGGCAGGTTGAAGGCCTCGGCGAGGTGCGCCACCTTCATGAAGACGGTGACCCCGCCGCAGTTGGTCACGTCAGGCTCGGGATAGGACACGCCGCCCATGCGGATCATCTGCGCAGAACTCGTAGAGCGTGTGGAGATTCTCGCCGGTGGCGATGGGCAGGCCGCCATCACGCGCGATGCGCGCATGGCCGGCCACGTCGTCGGGGATGGTCGGCTCCTCGAGCCAGACGGGCTGAAGCGGCGCCAGCGCGCGGGCCGCGCGAATGGCCTCGTCCGCGCTCCAGCGCATATTGGCGTCGACCATCAAGGGAAATCGGCGCCGAGATGCTCGCGCATGGCCCGCACACGCTCCACATCCTCGCCGAGCCGCGGCCGCCCGACCTTCATCTTGATGGCGCGAAAGCCCCGCGCCAGATTGTCGTCGGTCTGGCGGAGGAGCGCGTCGAGCGGCAGATCGAGGTCGATGCCGCCCGCATAGCACGGCACCCGCGGATCGTGACCGCCGAGCAGCCGCCAGAGCGGCGTCGCGCAGCGGCGCGCCTTCATATCCCACAGCGCGATGTCCACCGCCGAGATCGCCATCGCCGCGAGGCCACCGCGCCCGCCGTAGTGCAGGGTCCACCACATGCGCTGCCAGAGCCACTCGATGCGTCCGGCGTCGGCACCGAGGAGCACGGGCCTCAGGTCGCGATTGACGAGCGCGGTGATGGCGGCGCCGCCCGCTCCGACGGTATAGGTGTAGCCCACGCCCTCGGCGCCGTCGCCGCTCCGGAGCCGGACCGCGACCAGCTCGAAGCTCGACATGGCCCCGTGCGTGCTGTCGGTGAGGACGGTGGGGAGCGGAATCGAGTAGTGGTCGGCCTGTACCGAGGCGATGGACATGCGGGACAGATCAGGCGTTGCCGCCCGCGGTCAGGACCTCAGGCGGCCCTTATCATCGCTCCAGACTAGAGCCTGTCGGGGTAATCCCGGCTAGAGCGAGGAGAAGGGTCCAGCTGCGAGGCGGCGCCCGAAGGCCGCACGGCGAGGCGTACTCGTGTAGGCGCAGCTGCGGCGCCCGCCAGGATCTCCGGATACGCTCGCTCGGCCTCTGGCTTCGGCTTGCGCCAGCGTGAGCCGGCTGTCGAGGGACGCCGTACCTCCGCAGATGGGCCCTTATCATCGCTCTAGGCGCGCACCTGGCAGGCGACCCAGTGCCCCGCGGAGATCTCCTTGAGCACCTGCTCGTTCTCGGAGCACGAGGGCACGCGGAGCGAGCACCGCGTGTGGAAGCGGCAGCCGGACGGCGGCTTGATCGGGCTCGGCACGTCGCCCTCGAGGATGATCCGCTTGCGCCGGACCGCGGGGTCCGGGATGGGCACGGCGGAGAGCAGCGCCTCCGTGTACGGGTGCTTCGGATTGTTGTACAGCTCCTTGGCGGGCGCGATCTCCACGATCTTGCCGAGGTACATGACGGCGACGCGCGTCGAGATGTGCTCGACCACCGACAGGTCGTGGGCGATGAACAGGTAGGTCAGGTTGAACTGCTTCTGGAGATCCTCCAGGAGGTTGATGACCTGGGCCTGGATCGACACGTCGAGCGCCGAGACCGGCTCGTCGGCCACGATCAGCTTGGGGCTGACGGCGAGCGCGCGCGCGATGCCGATGCGCTGGCGCTGGCCGCCCGAGAACTCGTGCGGGTAGCGCCGGAGGTGCTCGGCGCTCATGCCCACCGTCTCGAGGAGGTGGACGACGCGCTCCTCGCGCTCGCGCTTCGTCTTGGCGAGCTTGTGGATCACCAGCGCCTCGCCGATGATCGAGCCCACCGTCATGCGCGGGTTCAACGAGGCATACGGGTCCTGGAAGATGATCTGCATGTCCCGGCGGAGGTGGCGCAGCGAGCGCTTGTCGAGGGTGGTCACGTTCTGGTCGCCGAACCACACCTCGCCCGCGGTGGGCTCGATCAGGCGCAGGATGCAGCGGCCCGTCGTCGACTTGCCGCAGCCGGACTCGCCCACCAGCCCGAGCGTCTCGCCCCGCAGGATGTCGAAGGACACGTCGTCCACCGCGTGGACGCGCGCGACCTCCTGCGAGAACAGCCCTCCGCGGATGGGAAAGTACTTCTTGAGGTTCTTGACTCTGAGCAGCGACGTGTCAGCCATGGGTCACCTCGAAGACATCAGTAAAGCCAGCAGGAGACCTTGTGGCCCGGCTTGACTTCCTTGAGCACCGGGTCCTGCTCGGTGCAGACGGACTTCACGAACGGGCAGCGCGGAGCGAAGCGGCAGCCCGGCGCGATGTCCCCGCGCAGCGTCGGCACCGTGCCCGGGATCGTCTCGAGGCGCAGGTGTTCCGTGGCGGCGAGGTCGATCCGCGGGATGGACCGCAGGAGCCCCTGGGTGTACGGGTGCAGCGGCTCCTTGAACAGGTCGCCCACCGGGGCTTCCTCGGCCACCTTGGCCGCGTACATGACGACCACGCGCTGCGCGGTCTCGGCGATGACCCCCATGTCGTGGGTGATGAGCATGACGGCCATCCTGAGCTTGGCTCTTGAGCTCGTTCAGCAGCTCGAGGATCTGCGCCTGGATGGTGACGTCGAGGGCGGTCGTGGGCTCGTCGGCGATGAGGAGATTGGGGCTGCACGACAGCGCCATGGCGATCATCACGCGCTGGCGCATGCCGCCCGAGAGCTGGTGCGGGTATTCCTTGACCCGGCGCTCGGCGTTCGGGATGTGCACCACCTTCAGCATCTCGACCGTCTTGTCCATGGCGTCGCGGCGGCCCAGGCCCTCGTGCAGGCGCAGCGCCTCGGCGATCTGCTCGCCGCAGGTGAAGACCGGGTTGAGCGAGGTCATGGGCTCCTGGAAGACCATCGAGATTTCCTTGCCGCGGATCTTCCGGAGCTTGTTCGCGGGGATGGTGACGAGGTCGAGGCCGTTGTAGAGGATCTGGCCCTCGACGATCTTGCCGGGCGGCTGCGGGATGAGCCGCATGATGCTGAGCGCGGTCACCGACTTGCCGCAGCCGGACTCGCCGACCACGCCCAGGGTCTCGCCCTGATCGATGTAGAGGTCCACGCCGTCCACCGCCCGAACCACGCCTTCATCCGTGAAGAAATACGTCTTGAGGTTCTTGACGTCCAAGAGGCGCTCGGCCATGGCGTGCGGTCTCCTCGTTCGCGGGTGTTCGGCTACCAGGGTGCCGTGATCTCGCGGAATGCCTCGAGGGCCCGGTCGACATCGTCGGCGTCCACGTCCTTGTGGGTCACGCAGCGGATCGCCGCCGGCCCGATCTGGTGGATCTTCACCTTGCGCGCCAGACTGCCGGTGACGAGCTCACCGGCGCCTCCGCGCGATCCACGTGAAAGATGACGATATTGGTCTGCACCTTGTCCAGGTCGAGCCGGACGCCGCGGCAGCCTCGCCACGCCCTCGGCCAGGCGCCGCGCATTCGCGTGGTCTTCCGCGAGACGGTCGACCATGGTGTCGAGAGCCACGAGACCGGCCGCGGCGAGCACCCCGACCTGGCGCATGCCCCGCCGAGCAGCTTGCGCACCCGGCGGGCCCGGGCGATGAAGTCGCGCGAGCCGCACACGAGAGAGCCGACGGGCGCGCCCAGCCCCTTGGACAGGCAGAAGGTGAGCGAGTCGACGGGCCGGGCGAAATCCGCGACCGGCCGCCCGAGGGCCACGGCGGCATTGAAGAGCCGCGCGCCGTCGAGATGGACGGGCACGCCGCCCGCATGCGCCGCGGCGGCCACCGCCTCGATCTCCTCCGGCGTGCAGCAGGTCCCGCCGTGACGGTTATGGGTATTCTCGAGGCAGACCAGTCCGGTCATCGCGATGTGGATATTGCTCGGCCGGATGTGCTCGCGCACCTGCGCCGGGCTCGGGAAGCCGCGCTCCGTCTGGAGCGCGAGCGTCTGCACGCCGCCGAACATCGCCGAGCTCGCACCCTCGTAGTTGAAGATGTGCGAATCCGCGTCGAGGATGATCTCCTGTCCCGGATGAGTCTGCGCGAGCACCGACGTGAGGTTGCCCTGGGTGCCCGACGAGACGAAGAGCGCGGCCTCCTTGGCCATGCGCCGGGCCGCCTGCTCCTCGAGCCGGCGAACGGTCGGATCCTCCTCCCAGACGTCGTCGCCAACCTCGGCGCGGGCCATGGCCTCGCGCATGGCGGGAGTCGGCAGGGTGAGCGTATCCGAGCGAAGGTCGACGACGTCGTGCATGGGTGCGCTTACCTCGTGGCGGTCCGGAGCCGCTGGCCGCGCGGCGGCCCCATTCGGTGTAGGAGTACTCGTCGGCAACGCGGCGGAACACCTCCTGCGCGTCCTGGGTGCGCCCGTCGGCCGAGTACACCTCGCCCAGGCGAAACAACGCCTCCGGGATGATGAGGGTGCGCGGGAATTCCTTGATGACGCCCTCGAGGCGCTGACGCGCGGCGATCGTATTGCCCTGGTTCAGGTAGTAGCTCGCGACCCAGAGCTCCTTCTGGGCAATGCGGCCGCGGCAGATCTCGATCTTCGCGAGCGCGTCGCCCGCGTAGCGGCTATCGGGATAGTCCCGGACGAGGACCTTGAAGGCGGCCATGGCTTTCTGGGTGATCGCCTGATCCTGCTCGACGGGCTTCAGCTGGTCGTAGTAGCTCATGGAGAGGCGGTACTGCACGAGGTCCGCGATCTGGTGGCGGGGGTAGAACGACAGGAACGTCTCGAATTCCTTGGCCGCCTTGTCCCACTCGCTCTCGCGGTAGTACGCCTCGCCGATGAGGAACCGCGCCCGGGGCGCATAGATCGACTGCGGATGGCGCTCGACGATCTTCTGGAACGCCGCCCGCGCGTCGGCGTAGCGGCTGCGGCTCAGCTCGGCCTCGCCGAGGCTGTACAGGTCGGCGGCGGGCGGCAGCGGTTGCGGCCGCTGCCGGACCCAATCGGCAAGCGTCGAGCAACCTCCCAGGAGGGTGAGGAGGGCCACGAGGGCCGAAGAAACCGAGAGGGAATAGAGACGCATCTGCAAGAAGATAGGTTCCAGTCGGGGGTAGTTGTAAGGGCAGACGGATCGAAAGTCAAGGGGATTGCGGCGCCCCGGTCGTCATCCGGCCGCCGTTCAGGCCAGGCGGCGCTGGCGCAGCACCTCGACGAGGGCGGGCAGGATGGAAATGATGATGATCGCGAAGATCACCAGGGAGAAGTTCTTTCGCACCAGCGGGATATTGCCGAACAGATAGCCCGCGAGAGTGAGGCTCAGGATCCAGCCGATGCCCCCGTCACGTTGTAGAGCGCGAAGCGCGCGTAGGTCATCCGGCCGATCCCCGCCACGAACGGCGCGAAGGTGCGGATGATCGGGACGAAGCGCGCGATCACGATGGTCTTGGCCCCGTAGCGCTCGTAGAAGCGGTGCGTGCGGTCGAGGTAATCCCGGTTGAGGAAGCGTACCCCTTCCCGGCTGAACACGCGGGGACCGAGGTGGTAGCCGATCGCGTAGTTGAGGGCGTCGCCCAGGATGGCGGCGAGGCTGAGGAGGACCAGCGTCACGCGCAGGTCGAGGCTGCCGAGGGCCGCGAACGTGCCGATCGCGAACAGGAGCGAGTCGCCGGGCAGGAAGGGCGTCACCACGAGGCCGGTCTCGCAGAAGATGATGGCGAAGAGGATCAGGTAGGTCCAGACGCCGTAGTCCTGGATGATCACGTGCAAGTGCTTGTCCAGATGAAGCACGTAGTCGAGCAGCGTGGCAATCAGCGCCGTGTTCCTCCAGATCAGGGGTCGAGGCTCGGATCGAGCCCGCCCATTGTAGCCTCCCACCGTTCCGCGCTCGGTGAGATCGAGGGCGCGGCCTGCCCGGCGTGTCGCCACCCGGCGAGGCAGCCGCCCACTTCGTGAGCGCTGCTCGACGGGGCGCCGCCGCCCGCCGCGCGGCCGGTTGTCCCGTTTGACCCGGCACTTAGACCGCGCGACCGGCACGGTATCTCCTGGCACGGCGGTTGCTCGAAGGCTGGGACATGAGCGGATTCGGCTATCCGGTGACCCTCGCGCTGACAGCGCGCCCCTGCTTGGTCGTCGGCGGCGGCGCCGTCGCCGAGCGCAAGGTCGAGGGGCTCGTGGACGCGGGGGCGCGCGTCACCGTGGTGAGTCCCTGGCTGTCGCGCGCGCTCCTGGACCTGGCCGCCGACGGTCGCTTTGCCTGGTGGCCGCGCGAGTATGCGGTCGGCGACGCCAGGGGATTCTTCCTCGCGATCGTGGCGACGGACGATCGCGCCGTCAATCTCGAGGTCGCGGCGGAGGCGCGGGCTCTGCGCGTCCTCGTCCATTGTGCGGACGATCCTGCGCTGTCTGATTTCACCGTCGCCTCTTCGATTCCCTCCGTGTCGCTTGCCGTCGTGGCCTCGGCCACGACCCCTCCGCGCTCCCGCCACGGTAGTCGGGGCGCCTACCGGCCTCCACCGCGCACCGCGGTCCTGATCGCCCTGCACGCCCCCACAGCGTGGCTCGCGCCCTTTCCGGTATACTGCCAGCGTTCAGCCGATCGAGGCGGGACCGTCGACAGACGGAGGAAGCGATGCCCATCGATGCGCGTCATCCGAAAGAGATCCGCGCGGATATCCGGAGCGGAAAGCTGGCCGGCATCACGGCGGGCCTCGCGCCCGGGTTCGTGCAGGCCAACCTGGCGATTCTTCCGAAGGACAGCGCCTATGACTTCCTGTTGTTCTGCCAGCGCAATCCGCGGCCCTGTCCCCTGATCGAGGTGACCGACATGGGCTCGCCCGTGCCCGTGGGCGTCGCGCCGGGCGCCGATCTCCGCACCGACGTGCCCCGCTACCGGATCTACAAGGATGGGGTGCTGGCTGACGAGGTCACCGATATCACCCCGTTCTGGCGCGATGACCTGGTGTCCTTTCTCCTCGGCTGCTCGTTCACCTTCGAGTGGGCGCTGCTCGATGCCGGTATCCCGATGCGTCACATCGACGAGGGCAAGAACGTGGCGATGTGGAAGACGTCGATCGAGTGCCGGCCCGCCGGGCGCTTCCACGGCCCCATGGTCGTCTCGATGCGGCCGATTCCATCGCAGATGCTCACGAAGGCGGTGACCGCCTCTGCCCGCTTTCCCAATGCCCACGGCGGCCCGGTGCACGTGGGCGATCCGAGCCAGATCGGAATAGCGAGACGTGACCGTGCCCGACTGGGGCGACTTCGTCGGCATCCGCCCCGGAGAGGTGCCCGTGTTCTGGGCCTGCGGGGTGACGCCCCAGGCGGTTGCGCTCGCCTCCAAGCCGTCCTTCATGATCACCCATAGCCCGGGGCACATGTTCATCACGGACTTGCCCAACCACGCGCTGGCGGCTATCTGAGTGGGGGACCCCGACATGGCCCCCCCACCCCCAAACGCTCGGCAGCGCCCCGGCCAAGCCGTGGCGCTCCTCGACACGCGCGATTCGTTCACGGGCTCTGACCTCGCCGTGAGCCAGGCGCTGATCCACGAGGCAGGGCCGCTCACGACGGTCCAGGATCTCGGCCGGCCGGGGCATCTGCGAGTCGGCATCCCCGCCTCCGGCCCCGTGGACGAGGAGGCGTTCATCCTCGCCAATCGGCTCGTGGGCAATGGTGACGGCGCGGCCGCGCTCGAGTGCACGCTCATGGGGCCCCGCATCGAGTTCACCGACGCGCGCACCGTCGCGGTCACCGGCGCCGAGATGGCCCTGACGCTCAACGGCGCGCCCGTCCCTCGCTGGGAGAGCTTCCGCGTGAAGGGCGGCGACATCGTGAAGCTCGGCGCCGCCAAGACGGGTGTGCGGGCCTACCTGGCGATCGGCGGCGGCATCGACACGCCGGCGGCGCTGGGCTCCCGCGCGACCTATCTCCGCGGGCGACTGGGCGGCCGGGCCCTCGCGAAGGGCGATCGGCTCGCCGCTCGGCCCGACCACCGCCGAGTCGGTTGGGCGCGTGCGATCCGAGCGCCGGCCCGACTACTCGACCGAGCCCGAGGTCCAGGTCGTCCTCGGTCCACAGGACGACCGCTTCACCGCGCGCGGCATCGCGGCCTTTCTCGAGGGGCCGTACGAGATGACGCCGCAGAGCGACCGGATGGGCGCCCGGCTGCGCGGCCCGGTCATCGAGCATGCCCGCGGTCACGACATCATCTCGGACGGCGTGCCGCTCGGCGGCATCCAGGTCGTGGGCGACGGCCAGCCCATCGTCCTGTTGGTCGACCGGCAATCCACCGGCGGGTACACGAAGATCGCGACGGTCTGCTCGTTCGACATCGGGCGCGTCGGCCAGCTCAAGCCCGGCCAGCGCCTGCGGTTCCGCCGGGTCGATCCGGCGCAGGCCCACGGCAGAGCTCAAAGTCAGGCGCGAGCTTCTCGACACGGCCATCGAGGCGAGATAAGGAGACCACCATGACGCTCGACACTATGATCGACGACTACAAGGCCAAGACCGGCCGCTCGCGGGAGCTGTTCGAAGAAGCGCTCCGGGTCATGCCCGGGGGCAATAGCCGGACCACGACCTTCTTCGATCCCTACCCGTTCTACATCACCCGTGGCGAGGGCGCGCGTCTCTGGGACGCCGACGGCGTCGAGCGGCTCGACTTCAACGGCAACTACACGAGCCTGATCCTCGGCCACGCCAATCCCCAGGTCGTCAAGGCCGTCCAGGACAGCGCGGCGCTCGGCATGTCCTTCCCGGGCCCGAGCGAGCACGAGATCCGGCTCGCCGAGATCCTGACTCGCCGCATCCCGACCATGGAGGTCATCCGCTTCACGAACTCCGGCACCGAGGCCACGATGCACGCGGTGCGCGTGGCCCGTGCGTTCACGGGGCGGAGCAAGCTCGCCAAGTTCGAGGGGGCATTTCACGGCACGCACGACTGGGTGCTCGTGAGCGTCGCGCCGGATCCCGCGGTCGCGGGCTCGCGCAAGCGGCCCAAATCGGTGTCGTGGTCGTCGGGCGTGCCGCCCATGGTGATGAAGCACGTGGTGGTGCTGCCGTGGAACGACACCGCCGCCTGCGTCAAGATCCTCGAGAAGCAGGGAGCGACATCGCCGCTCTCATCGTCGACCCGATGCTCGCCAATGGCGGGATGATCCCCGTGCGCGAGGGCTTCCTCGAGGGACTGCGCGAAGCCACCGAGCGCCTCGGCATCCTCCTGATCTTCGACGAGGTCATCTCGTTCCGCGTGGCGCCGGGCGGGGCCCAGGAGCGCTTCGGCATCCGGCCCGACCTCACCACGCTCGGCAAGATCATCGGCGGCGGCCTCGCGGTGGGCGCCTTCGGCGGGCGCGCCGACGTGATGAACTACTATGACCCGCGCGGCGGCGCGCCGCGGATCAACCACGGCGGCACCTTCAACGCCAATCCCCTCACGATGGCGGGCGGCGTCGCGACGCTCGAGCAGCTCACCCCGGCGGTGTATGCGAAGCTCGACGCGCTCGGGGACCGGCTGCGCAACGGCGTGCGCCGGCTCATCAGAAAGCGCGGCTACGCGGGCCAGATCAGCGGGGTCGGCTCGCTCTTCTGGCTGCACCATACCAAGCGGCGGCTCAGCGACTATCGCTCGGCCCGGCCCGATGATCCGCAGGCGTCGGTCCGGACCTTCATGGGGCTGGTCAACGAGGGCGTGCTCCTGACCCAGCGCGGCCTCGGCGCCTGCTCGGCGGCGATGACCGAGGCCGACGTGGACCGCTTCGTCGAGGCCCTCGGCCGCGTACTGGAGCCGGCGGGCTGAAGAGCGCGCGCGGAGCGCGGCGGCCGCAGCGCGTGATCCACGGCGCCGTCATCGCGGTCGCGGCCGTCGCGCTGCTGGCGGGCTGCGCGTCGGGGACGCTCGAGTCGGTGCGGTCGCTGGGCTCGGTCACGCGACTGCCGTCGGTCGTCGCGCTGGAGGGCCAGAGCCCCTCGGACCGGGAATGGGACGTGAAGGACTGCAAGGCGGAGGCCGGCTACGCAGACCCACTACAGCCCGACCGATTCGCCGCTCGGCAATCTCTTCCAGAAGCTCTTCTTCTGGGGGACGGCGGGCGCGGCGCTCGGCGGGACCATCGACGGCTTTCCCGCCATCGTGGCGCGAGCACGGCGAGCACCGGCCTGCTCGCCGGCGCCTCTGCCGGCGGCGTGACCGGCGCCGCCCTCAGTGTGAGCGGGCAGTCGCGCTACGAGCGCGCGTGGGCCGCATGCGTTCGGGCTCGGGGCTACGCCATCGACGCCGGGCGATGCCGTCGACCCCGAGGTAACTCGATAGATAATGCCCGATCATTCGATTAGAATGAGGGCCGGTTCCATCAGACTCCCATGACGCAAATCCCATCGGCAGGCGCGCTCAAGCGCACCCCGCTCTACGACGTCCACCGCAAGGCGGGCGCGAAGATGGTTCCGTTCGGCGGCTGGGAGATGCCCGTGCAGTACACCGGCATCATCGAGGAGCACCGGACGGTGCGCGGCGCCGTGGGGCTCTTCGACATCAGCCACATGGGAGAGTTCGAGATCGCCGGACCCGAGGCGCTCGCGATCGTCCAGCGCCTCACCACCAACGACGCAGCGGTCCTCGCCGTCGGGCAGGTCCAATATTCGCTCCTCTGCTATCCGGAGGGTGGCATCGTGGACGACCTGACGCTCTACCGCCTGGACCACGACCGGTTCATGCTCACAGTCAACGCGTCGAACATCGACAAGGACTGGGCGTGGGTCACGTCTCACGGTCGCGGCGCCGCGCAGTGGACGAACGTGAGCGCGGAGACGGCGCTCCTCGCGGTGCAGGGGCCGAAGGCCGAGGGGCTGGTCGGGCGGCTCGCCGACACGGACGTGACGCGCGTGCCGTACTACCATTTCGTCCGCGGCGCCGTCGCGGGGATGCCCGCGATCATCTCCCGGACCGGTTATACGGGCGAGGACGGCTTCGAGCTCTACGCGCCCGCGGACCGCGCCGCGGCGCTCTGGGAGGCATTGATCGAGGCGGGCCGCGGCGACGGCATCCAGCCGATCGGCCTCGGCGCGCGCGACACGCTCAGGCTCGAGATGAAGTTTACGCTCTACGGCAATGACATCGACGAGACCACCAGCCCACTCGAGGCGGGGCTCGGCTGGATCGTCAAGCCCGCCAAGGGGACTTCGTGGGGCGCGCGGCGATCGAGGGCCTCCGCAAGCGCGGCGTCACGCGGAAGCTGGTCGGGTTCGAGATGGTCGAGCGCGCGATTCCCCGCCACGGGTACGCGATCAGCCACCAGGAAGCCCCGCCGGGACGGTCACGTCCGGATCGTTCGGCCCGTCCGTCGAGCGCGGGATCGGCATGGGCTATGTGCGGACCGAGCTCGCCGCCGTGGGCACGGATCTCGCCGTGGAGATCCGCGGCCGCGCCGAGCCCGCCCGCGTCGCCCGCACCCCATTCCACCCGTCCACAGCAAAGAAGTCGTAGGCAGGAATGACCACAATCCGCAGGCGAGTGAGAAGGGTCCAGCTGCGAGGCGGCGCCCGAAGGCCGCACGCGAGGCGTACTCTCTGTACGTTGAGCGTGCGGCCGAGGGCGCCAACGAAGCAGATGGGCCCTTATCGCTCGCCTGCTGCAGGAGCGAGGCGATGGCGCAGGTTCCGGTAGAGCTCAAGTACACGCGCGAGCACGAGTGGGCCAAGGTCGAGGGCGACCGGGCGCGGATCGGCATCACCGCATTCGCCCAGGAGCAGCTCGGTGACGTCGTCTTCGTCGAGCTGCCGAAGGTCGGCGCCAAAGTGACCGCGACGCAGACGTTCGGCGTGGTGGAGTCGGTCAAGGCGGTCTCCGATCTCTTCGCGCCGCTCACCGGTGAGGTCGTGGAGACGAATGCCGATCTGGTCAAGAAGCCGGAGACGGTGAACAGCGACCCCTACGGGCAGGGCTGGATGATCGTGGTGAAGCTCGCCAACCCGACGGAGCTCGACGGGCTCCTGAGCGCGGCCGACTACGAGCAGCTCGTCGCCGGCGCGGGGCACTGAGGAACCGGCCGGGCATGCGGTACATCTCGAATACGCCGGCCCAGCAGAAGGAGATGCTCGGGGTCATCGGCGCCGCGTCCATCGAGGACCTGCTCGTCCGCATCCCGGCGAAGGCGCGGCTGTCGCGCCCGCTCAACCTGCCCGCGGCGATGGCGGAGATGGACCTCGTGCGACATCTCCGCGGCATCGCCGCCCAGAACGCGAGCGCGGAGGACTTCGCCTGCTTCCTCGGGGCGGGCTCCTACGACCACTCGGTGCCGAGCCCGATCAACCATCTGATCTCGCGCGGGGAGTTCTTCACCGCCTATACGCCGTATCAGCCCGAGGCGAGCCAGGGAACGCTCCGGACGATCTTCGAGTACCAGACCATGATCGCCGAGCTCACCGGGATGGACGTCGCCAATGCCTCGCTCTACGATGGCGGGTCCTCGCTGGCCGAGGGCGTGCTGATGGCGCATGCGGTGACGGGCCGGGACGGCATCGTCCTCTCCCGGGGCGTGAACCCGCTCTATCGCCAGGTCGTGGAGACGTACGTCGAGGGCCCGAGCCTTCGCATCAGCTCGTCCCCGCTCGCCGATGGGATCACCGACGGCGATGCCCTCAAGAAGGCCGTCACGGACAAGACCGCCGCCGTCGTCGTGCAGTATCCGAACTTCTTCGGCTGCCTCGAGGACGTCAAGGGGCGGCCGAGATCGCCCACGCCGCCGGCGCCCTGCTGATCGTCGTCGCCGATCCGGTGAATCTCGGGCTCCTCGAGCCGCCGGGCGCGCTCGGCGCCGACCTCGTGGTGGGCGAGGGGCAGGGGCTCGGCGTGCCGATGAGCTTCGGCGGGCCCAACCTGGGCGTCTTCGCCGCCAAGCAGGAGCTGGTGCGGCGCATGCCCGGGCGCCTCGTCGGCGCCACCGTCGACCTCGACGGGCAGCGCGGCTTCGTCCTGACGCTGCAGACGCGCGAGCAGCACATCCGGCGCGAGAAGGCCACGTCCAATATCTGCACCAACGTGGCCCTCTGCGCTCTCATGGCGACCATCTACGTGTCCATCATGGGCAAGCGCGGCATCCGGAAGGTGGGCGAGCTGTCGGTGGCCAAGGCGCACTACGCCGCGTCGGCGTTCTCCAAGGTCCCGGGCGTGCGGCTCCGCTTCGGCGCGCCCTTCTTCAAGGAGTTCACGCTTCAGCTCCCCAAGGCGCCGGACCGCGTCGTCAAGCGGCTCGCCAAGGACCGGATCCTGGCGGGCCTGCCGCTCAAGGCCTTCGACCGCCAGTACAAGGATTGCCTCCTGGTCGCGGTCACCGAGAAGCGCACCCGGGACGAGATCGACGCGTACGCGGCCGCCCTGGCCGTGGCGGTCGGCTGAGGCCGCCATGCCGACGGCCGCCGCGCCGCCTACGACAAGCTGATCTTCGAGCTGTCCTCCCCGGGCCGCTATGCGTACTCGCTGCCCGAGTGCGACGTGCCCGACGCCGACCCCGCCGCGCACGTGCCGGCCGCGCACCTGCGCCGGTCGCCCGCCGAGCTGCCCGAGGTGTCCGAGGTCGACGTCATCCGCCACTACTCGCGCCTGAGCCAGATGAACTACGGCGTCGACACGCAACTTCTACCCGCTCGGCTCCTGCACGATGAAGTACAACCCGAAGATCAACGAGGACATGGCGCGGCTGCCCGGCTTCGCTCCGGCTGCATCCGCTTGACGCCCGAGGCGCAGAGCCAGGGGCGCTGCAGCTCATGTTCGAGCTCGCGCGCGACCTCGCGGAGATCTCGGGCATGGACGAGGTGTCGCTGCAGCCCGCGGCGGGCGCCAGGGCGAGTTCGCCGGCGTGCTCATGATCCGCGCCTGGCACCTGTCGCGCGGGGAGCGGCGGAGCAAGGTGCTGATCCCCGACTCCGCCCACGGGACGAATCCCGCGTCGACGGCCCTCGCGGGCTTCTCGGTGGTGCAGCTCAGGTCCGACGACAACGGCGAAGTGGACCCGGCCGACCTCGAGCGCGCACCTCGACGAGAGCGTGGCGGCGTTCATGATCACCCAGCCCAATACGCTCGGCCTCTTCGAGTCGCGCATCCACCAGATCACGGAGATGTGCCACGCCAAGGGCGTGCAGGTGTACATGGACGGCGCCAACTTCAACGCGATCCTCGGGATCACGCGCCCCGGCGATCTCGGCTTCGACGTCTGCCACTTCAACCTGCACAAGACCTTCACCACGCCGCACGGCGGGGGCGGGCCGGGCGCGGGACCGGTGGGCATCAAGTCGCACCTGGCGCCGTTCCTGCCGACGCCCGTGGTCGTCAAGAAGGACGCCGGCGGCTATGCGCTCGACGGCAATCGGCCGCAGTCGATCGGCAAGCTCCAGGCCTTCTGGGGCAATTTCGGCATGCTCGTCCGCGCCTACGCGTACATCCGCACGATGGGCCCCGACGGGCTCCGCTCCGTCTCCGACAATGCGGTGCTCAACGCCAACTACATCCTGAAGCGCCTCGAGGGCGACTACGACCGGGCCACGCAGGGCCCTGCATGCACGAGTGCGTGCTGTCGGCGCGCCGGCAGAAGAAGCTCGGCGTGAGCGCCATGGACATCGCCAAGCGCCTGCTCGACCTCGGCTTCTACGCGCCCACGACGTACTTCCCGCTCATCATCGAGGAAGCGCTGATGATCGAGCCGACCGAGACCGAGTCGAAGGAGACGCTCGACCAGTTCTGCGACGCCATGATCCAGATCGCGCGGGAGGCGGAGTCGGATCCGCACATCGCCCACGCCGCCCCGGTGACGACGCCCGTGCGCCGGCTGGACCAGACGCTGGCCGCGCGGCAGCCACGGCTGCGCTGGACGCCGGTCGTAGCGACGGGATGATCGCGTTCCGGCTGCTCGTCACCGAGCCGCTCGACGGGGCGGCGAACATGGCGCTCGACGAGGCGCTCTTGCAGGCGCGCCTCGCGAGGCCGAGGCCCCCGACGCTCCGGTTCTTTTCGTGGGCGCCGCCCACGATCTCGCTCGGCTACGGCCAGGCGCTCGACGGGCGCGTCGACCTCGCAGCCGCGGCGGACATGGAGCTCGGCCTCGTGCGCCGGCCTACGGGCGGCAGCGCCATCTTGCACGAGGGGCCGGACCTCGAGGTGACGTACAGCGTGGTGGCGGGCGTCGGGGATTTCCCGGGGCCGACGAGCTCCTCGCGACCTATCGATGGATCGGCGGCGCCCTCGAGCGCGGTCTCCATCGCCTCGGCGCGCCCGCGGACATGGTTCCCGTGCAACCCTCGGATCCCGCCGCGATGCCCGCCTTCTGCTTCGCGCGAACCGGCTCGTACGAGCTCGAGGTGAACGGGCGCAAGCTGGTCGGCAGCGCGCAGCGGCGCCAGGGCGCCGGCTTTCTCCAGCACGGCTCCATCATGCTGGGCACGGCGCCCGACCGGCTGCGGCGCGTGTTCCCCGCGGAGGCCGATCCCCTCCGCGGCATGACCACGCTCGAGGCCGTGCTCGGGCGGCGCCCGTCCTTCGACGAGACGGTCGCTGCGCTCGCCGAGGGCTTCCGCGCGGCCCACGACGTCACCGTCGTGCCGGGGGCCTCGAGCCCGACGAGGAGGAGTCGATGCGGGCGCTCGTTGCCGACAAGTACGGGACGGATCAGTGGACGCGGTCCGGCCGGGTCCCGCACGCGGCCCGGGCCCTGTCCTGATGCCGCCGGCGCGCGAGTATCCGGACGCGCCGCGGGCTGCCGTGGGCGCCGTCGTCCTCGACGAGGACCGCGTGCTGCTCGTCCGGCGCGGCCAACCGCCGGGTCTTGGAAAGTGGAGCCTGCCCGGCGGTCTCCTCGACCTGGGCGAGCGGCTCGAGGACGCGGTGGTGCGCGAGGTGGAGGAGGAATCCGGCCTGCGCGTGCAGGTCCTCGGGCTCTGCGGGGTGATCGACCGCGTCATTCCGGGCGAGCACGCGGATAGCGGCGGCCCCGCCGTTCGGTATCACTGGGTCATCGTCGACTACGTCGCCGCCGTCGTCGGCGGCGAGCTCCGGCGGGCAGTGACGCCGCGGATGCCCGCTTCGTTCCGCTCACCGAGCTCGGCCGCTACGAAACCACCGACGGGCTCGCCGCGATGATCCAGCGCGCGGTGAGCCTTCGGCAGACCTTTGCCCGACACGCCAAAGGCTGCAGGAGGAGGACGCAACCGATGAAGCTTGCCCTCGAGACCCGGAGCCCGATGGACGCTCTGGCCGACGTGCTGGTGCTTGGACGCTATGCCGCTCCCACCCGCCCGGCGGCGGAGCTGGTTGCGCTCGACAAGAAGCTCGACGGCCTCCTCTCCACCGTGCTCGGGACCGAGAAGTTCGAGGGCAAGGCGGGCCAGGTCGCGCACGTCTACACGGGCGGCCGCATTCCCGCGGCCCGGGTGATGGTCGTGGGCCTCGGCCCGAAGAAGAGCGGCGACGCCGAGATCCTGCGCCGGGCCGCGGCGACCGCCGCGCGGCGGGCGCGCGACCTCGGCGCCACGAGCGTCGCCGTGTTCATGCCCGCCGACGGCTTGCCCGCGCGCGCGAGGGCCCAGGCCATCGTCGAGGGCGGCATCCTCGGCACCTATCGATTCGACAAGTACCTGAAGGAGAAGAGTCCCAAGGTTCTCGAGTCGCTCACGGTCATCGAGCCGGATCGCCGCCAGCATCTCGCCGCGCGCGAAGGCGTGCGCGTGGGCGAGGCCTGCGCCGCCGCCACCTGCCTGGCGCGCGATCTCGTCAATGAGCCGGCCAACACGGTCACGCCGAGCTCCCTCGCCGCGTGCGCGGAAGAGATCGCCCGAGGCGGAGTCGTGAGCGTCGAGGTGCTCGAGCGGGAGGACTGCGAGAAGCTGGCCATGGGCGCGTATCTCGGCGTCGCCCAGGGAAGCCCGGAGCCGCCGAAGTTCATCCATCTCACCTACGTGCCCAAGGGCCGGCCGCGGCGCGCGCGTCGCCGTCATCGGCAAGGGCATCACGTTCGACTCCGGCGGGCTCGATCTCAAGCCCGCCGACGGCATGCTGCGGATGAAGGACGACATGTCGGGGGCCGCTGCGGTCCTCGGCATCTTCCAGGCCCTGCCGCATCTCAAGCCGCCCGTCGAGGTGCACGGGCTCATCGCCGCGACGGAGAACATGCCCTCGGGCACGGCGCAGCGGCCCGGCGACATCGTCCGCGCCATGAACGGGCTCACCATCGAGATCGGCAATACCGATGCGGAGGGCCGGCTCACCCTCGCCGATGCGCTCGCCTATGCCGCCAAGGAGATCCAGCCCGACGAGATGCTCGACATGGCGACGCTCACGGGCGCCATCGTCGTGGCCCTCGGCCTCGGGGTCTCGGGCCTCTTCGCGAGCCACGACGGGCTCGCCTCGCGGCTGCTCTCCGCCGCGTCGGCGGCGGGCGAGAAGATGTGGCGGATGCCGCTGCACGAGGAGTACAAGGAGGGCATCAAGAGCGACATCGCGGACCTGAACAATATCTCGAGCCAGCGCGGCGGCGGCGCCATCGTCGCCGGGCTTTTCATGCGCGACTTCACGGCGGGGATCCCGTGGGCGCATCTGGACATCGCGGGCACCGCCTTCGCGGAGCGCGAGCACCCGCTCGGCCCGAAGGGCGCCACCGGCGTGGCCGTGCGGACCGTCCTCAGCTATCTGACCGCGCTCGGCGGCAAGTAAGTGGGCGGCGCCGTCGACCTGCACTCCCACACGACGGCGTCGGACGGGACGCTCGGCCCCGCCGAGCTGGTGCGCGAGGCCGTGCGGCGGGGCGTGCGCGTCCTCGCCGTGACCGACCACGATTCGACGGAGGGCCTCGCCGAGGCCATGGCGGAAGCCGCGCGCCACCCGCCGCTTCAGATCGTGCCCGGCATCGAGATCAACTGCGACATCGAGGGCGCCGAGATCCACATCCTCGGCTACTGCATGGACTACGAAACCCCTGGTTTCAGGACTTCTGCCGTCGCCAGCGGCAGGAGCGGCGCGCGCGCGTCCACCGCATGGCGGACCGGCTCGCCGAGCTCGGCATGCCCATCGATCCGGAGGCCGTCTTCGCCATCGTGCAGGAGGGCTCGGCGGGCCGCCCGCACGTCGCGCAGGTCATGCTCGCCCGCGGCTACGTGAAGACCGTGCGCGAAGCCTTCGACAAGTACCTCGGCTCGGGCAAGCCGGCCCATGTCCCGCGCGTGAAGCTGACGCCGGCGGACGCCGTGCGCCTCATCAGGAAGGCGGGCGGCGTGCCCGTCATCGCGCATCCCGGCCTCGCGGATCGCGACGAGCTCATCCCGGACCTGGTGGCGGCAGGGCTGATGGGCATCGAGTCCTACTACTCCGAGCACTCCGCCGCCCAGACCGCCAGCTACGTGCAAATGTGCCGGGATTTGAGGCTCGTCCCCACCGGCGGCTCCGACTTCCACGGACCCCGCGTCCGCGCGGGCAGCCTCGGCGTCCCGAGCATCCCCATGGTCGTGTGGGAAGAGCTCAAGACCAGAGGCCGCCGAAGCGCGGGCGACGCGCGACGACGCATCGGGTCGGCCGGCATCCTAGCGCCCGCGCGAAACCCTCCGCAACGCGCGTGATCCCCGCGCTCGTCGCCATGGTCAGTGGCCCGTTCGCGCGGGCCATGGTGACCGCCTTCTTCTTCTTCGGCAGCCTCAACGGCTTCGTTCTCCTGCCCCTCTACATCCATCAGCTCGGCGGCACCGAGGCCTCCATCGGGATGGTGCAGGGCATTTACAGCGGCACCGGCATCATCTGCCAGCCGCTCGTCGGGGCCTGGATCGACCGCCTCGGGCGCCGGACCTTCATGCTGCTCGGCGCCTCCATCCTCACCGTGGCTACGGCCACCTTCATCGTGACGAGCTCGATCCCCGGGCTGGCCGTGCTGAGAGCGCTCCACGGGGTCGCCTTCTCGGCCTTCTTCGTGGCCAACTACCTGTACGTCGTGGACCTCGTCCCCCGGCGCGCCGCGGCTGGGCGCTCGGCATCTTCGGGCTCTCCGGGCTCATCTCGACCTCGCTCGCGCCGCTCTTCGGCGAATTCCTCGTGCGTCACTGGGGCTTCAGCGCCTTGTTCGCGTTCTCGACCCTCCTCGCCATGGCGGCGACCGCGGGCGCCGAGCGCATGCGGGACGTGCGGCCCCGGCGCTCGGCGTCGGCACGACCGTCGACGTGTTCCGCGACAGCGTGCGCGAGCTGTGGCGACTGCACATGGGCCTGATGTTCTGCTTCGGCCTGGGCACGGGGACGATCTTCACGTTCCTGCCGACGTTCGCGGAAGCACCTGGGCGTGCGCGGCCTCGGGCTCTTCTACACCGCCTATGCGGTGGCCGCCATGCTCGTGCGGCTGGTCGGGGGACAGCTCATCGACTTGCGCGGTCCGCGCGCCGTGATCATTCCGTCCATGTTCGTGCAGGTGGGGGCGGCGCTGGTCCTCGCCCTCGTGGCCATCTTCATCTCGCCGACGGGTCACGTGCCCGTCCTGCCGTTTCTCTTCCTCGCGGGCTTCCTCGCGGGCGGCGCCCATGGGTTCCTCTATCCCGCGCTGTCGGCGTTGCTCGTGGACGTGACGCCGGACAATCGCCGCGCGCGGGCGGTGGGGACGTTCAGCTCGGTGTTCCTCCTCGGCAATGCCTCCGGAGCCGTGGCGTTCGGGTACGTCGCCCACGGGCTCGGGTATCGCGCGATGTGGAGCGGCCTCACGGTGCTGCTGCTCCTGGGCTTCCTGGCGAGCCTCCGGCTCCGCGTCGGCGCTCCGACGACGCTCGTGCCCGCCGCGTGATTTGACTTGCCCCGAGTGCGGGCCGATACTCCAGAAATCATGCGAGTCGTGGAGCGGTGACGCCGTTGGCCGAAGGGCCGGAGAAGCGACCAGCCGCGCTCGCACCCGCGACGTCCGCGCCGGAGCTGGACGGCCAGGAGTGGGCGTTCCGGCGCCGCATCGAGGACGTCTTCGCGAAGCTCGGGGATAAGTTCGGCGATCTCACCGGCCGCGTCGAGGTCACGTTCAAGCCGGAGATGTCCTTCGACCAGATCGGCGGCCTCGCCGAGGCCAAGGCCATCATCCGGAGCTTCGCCACCGCCCTCACGAACCCCGAGCTGTACCGCAACTGGGGGATCACGCCACCCAAGGGCGTCCTGATCTATGGGCCCCCGGGCACCGGCAAGTCGATGCTGGCGCGCGCGCTCGCCACGGAGGCCGGGGCGATCTTCTATCACCTGAAGCTGCTCAACCTCACGTCCAAGTTCGGGGCGAACACCGGTGAGCTCCTGCAGGAGATCGTGGGCGTGGCCAAGGAGCAGGGCAAGGGCGTGGTGTTCCTGGACGAGGCGGACGCGCTCTCGCTCGAGCACCTTCTGCCGGGAGCGCAGGCGCGGGAAGCGAGCGCGCGGCTGGTGGCGGCGCTCTGCGAGCGGCTCGACGGCCTCGCCCCCTTCTCCCGGCTGGTGGTGATCGCGTCGACCCATCGCACCGACTCCGTCGACGCCTCCCTCGTGCAGCCGAACCGACTCGACCGCCTCGTCGAGGTGACGCTGCCGGATGGACGCGCGCAGCAGGAGATCCTGGACCTCGCGCGCATTCGGGCGGAGACGGCGGCGGGGCGGCAGCTCGTCGCCGACATCGACTATCGCTCCGTCCTGCCGCCCATGGGCGGGATGAGCGGGGCGGAGATCGCCGAGGTGCTCCGCCGCGCGCTCGAGCAGAAGGTCCACGCCGCCGGGCAGGGGCGCGACAGTGGGCTCGTCACCACGCAGGACCTGCTGCAGCAGATCGACGCCTATCGCCGGATTCGCGTCGTCGTCGAAAAGATCCGTTACGGCCAGTACCTCTGACGGCCGGCTCCCTTCGGCAATGGCGCCGGACGGACAGGCCGCGGGCGAGCTCCCGCTCGGCAATACTCGGCGCTGGGCCATCACCGTCACCGTCATGCTGGTGTCGGTGCTCCAGATCCTCGACACCAGCGTCACCAACGTGGCCCTGCCCCACATCCAGGCGTGGCGCTCTCGCGGGCTCGACGAGGTCTCGTGGCGCTCCACCGTCGAGGTAACCGGCCTCGACCGTCGGCGCGTGCCCTTCACGCGAGGCGGAACGGGACGTGGAGAAGGGTCCAGATGCGAGGCGGCGAGGGCGGGCTGGCGCGAGGCGTACTGTCCGTACGTTGAGCGCCCGGCCCGCCCCGCCAACGAAGCAGATGGGCCCTTATCCGCGTCCCGCGCCAACGGTCGAGCCAGGCGGAGAGGAGCCGCCCACCGTAGTCGTAGCCGAAGTTCGGCGCGTAGTTCTTGAGGGCGCCGTCCCACACGCTCACGTGCACGGGCGACGGCATCTGCACGTAGTACTGCTGCTTGGCGAGATAGCGCTGGATCTCGAAGATCAGCTCCTTGCGCTTGGCGAGGTCCGCGGTCCGGCGCTGGCGGATGAGCAGGTCGGCCACGACGGGGTCGTTGAAGTGGCTCTGGTTCTTGAGCTCACCCGGGTAGTACTGGCCGTAGAGGTGGTTGTCGGGCTCGAGAAAGCCCGTCTGCGGCCCGAAGGCGATCGAGTCGAACTTGCCGTAGAACGTGGTCGAGATGTAGGCGCCGTACTCCTTGGTGTTGAGCTTGACGTCGATGCCGACGTCCTTCCAGGTACTTCATCACGAGCTGGCACGTGTCCACCAGGAGGGTGGAGCCGTAGGTGGTGAAGTCCATCGTCGCCGGAAAGCCCTTGGGATATCCCGCCTCGGCGAGGAGCTTCTTCGCAGCGACAGGATCGTACCGGTAGTACTGCGCACCTTCGCCGAGCTCCGCCATCGGGATCGACCACTCCTTGAGGGCCGCGGGTATCGGCGGGTTGATCGCGCCCACGCCCTCGAAGACGCGCGTCGATGATCCCCTTGCGGTCGATGGCCATCGACATGGCCCGACGCACCCGGATGTCGCTGAACGGGCCTTGTCCGTGCGCATCGAGATGTGGGTCATGACGGGGTCGTGAAGTCGACCGTCTGCAGCCGCGGCCGCTTCTGCTTGAGCGGAGTCCTTGATGTTCACCCAGTCGACCCGGTTGATGATGCCCATGAACTCCCAGCCGATGTCGTACTTGCCCGACAGGAAGGTGGCCATGCGCGAAGGCATTGTCCTCGTCGACCACGAGCTCCACGCGGTCGATAGAGGGCAGGCCGGCCATGAAGTAGCCGGGATGCCGGACCATGGTCATGCCGAGGTTCGGCCGGTAGCTGTCGAGCATCCAGGGGCCGGTGCCGACGGTCGCCTCGGGCTTCTTCAGGTCGCCGAACTTGTCCACGCACTCGCGGGCGATGATCGCCACCGCGTGCGGATTGGCGATCATGTCGAGGAACCACACGAAGGGCTCCTTGAGAATGAAACGCACCGTATATTTGTCGAGCGCCTCGACCTTGTCGAGCGACGAGAGCATGTAGGCATTGGCATTGCCCTTGATGGTCCGGAAGCGCTCGACGCTGTACACGACGTCGTCGGCGGTCAGCTCGCGCCCGTTCACCGGCGGCTTCGCGTGCCACCGGACGCCCGGCCGCAGCTTGAAGACGTACGTCGTCTCGTTGGGCTGGCTCCACGACTCGGCAACGTCGCCCTCGATGGGGAAGACGCCGGGCGCCACCGACGGCCCCGCCTTGTACTTGAGGAGCCGGCTATGCGTGAAGGAGTAGGCGATGTGCGTCTTGTAGGAGATCGTGAGATGCGGGTCGAAGTGCGGCGGGTCCCAGGCGCGGATCGTGACGACGCCGCCGCGCTTCGGAGCTTGGGCGAGCGCGCGCCCGGGGGCCAGATGGGGCCGAGGGCGGCCCCCACGGCGAGGGCCGCTGCCCCTTTGACGACGTCGCGGCGGCTGACGGAACTGGTCTGGAAAGCGCGTCCTGGCATGGTCTGTTCCTTCCGAGGCTTCGTCGCCTCTCCTGAGGGGGATGAGCAGCTCAGCGGGTATTCCAGCTCTGCTGGACGTTGATGCGCTGCACGACCTCGGTAACGCCGGGCACCTCGGCGGCGAGGCGCACGGTGTCGTTGCGCTGCTGGTTGTTCTGGAGAACGCCGGTCAGCGTGACGACGCCGCCGCTCGTGATGTCGACCGTCACGCCCCACTGATTGCCGCCGCTCTGCTTGAGGAGGCCGTGGGCCCGCAGCTTCTCTCGACCACGCCCTTCGCGGCGCCCGGATCGAGGCGGGCGACGGGCGCCGGCGTCGGACCCGGCTTCGGGACTATCTGCTCCACATGGCGCCTCTGGTCCTCGAGGGCCTTGGCCACGCGGACTTCCTCGGCCTTGCGCGCTGCTTCGAGGCGTGCCGCCGCCTCGTTCGCGCGCTTCGATGGCCTCCTCCGCCGCGCGCCTCGCCGCGTCGGCGTCGACGGTGTCCCGGCGCCGCTGATCGTCGATCTGCGCTCGGCGGGCGGCTTGCCAATCGGAGCGGAGCGGAGCGCTCGAGGCGTGCCCCGGAGTCTAGCACGCGGTCCGGGACCGGTCAATTTAACCCCTCGAAACCGTTGACTGAACAGAGCCGACTGTGTGTGCGGGCGCACGCGTGTGCTACACTACTGGGCGGCCCGGCGGGCTTCGGGCCATATCATGATCCAGGTCGATCAACTTACCAAGCACTACGGGCCGGTCACCGCGATCGACGGCGTGTCCTTCGGCGTCGACAAGGGTCGCATCGTCGGCTTTCTCGGCCCGAACGGCGCCGGCAAGTCCACCACGATGAAGATCCTCTCGTGCTTCATGCCGGCCAGCTCGGGCTCGGCGCGTGTGGCGGGCTTCGACGTCTTCTCCCAGTCCCTCGAGGTGCGGCGCCGCATCGGATACCTGCCCGAGAACGCGCCCCTCTACGCGGACCTGCCCGTGGCGGCCTACCTCGACTTCGTGGCGGAGATCAAAGGGGTGGGGCGCAGCGCGCGCCGGGGGCGGGTCGCCGACGTGATGGACCGCTGCTTCATCTCGGACATGCGCAACCGGATGATCGGCAAGCTGTCGAAGGGCTACCGGCAGCGCGTCGGCCTCGCGCAGGCGCTGCTCGGCGACCCGGAGGTGCTCATCCTCGACGAGCCGACCATCGGCCTCGACCCCAGGCAGATCACCGAGATCCGCGCGCTGATCCGCTCGCTCGCCGGCCAGCACACGGTGATCCTGTCGACGCATATCCTGCCCGAGGTGTCCATGGTCTGCGACGGCGTCATCATCATCAATCGCGGGCGCATCGTCGCGCAGGGCACGGAGTCGGAGCTGGTGGAGCAGGTCTTCCCCACCGCGCGCGTCGAGCTGCACGTGGCCGGGGCGACGGGTGACGTGGCCCAGACGCTCCGCGCCCTCCCGCGGTGCTGGGCGTGGAGGCGCGGCCGTCGCGCGACGGGGCGCAGGCCTTCATCGTCGAGTCCCCGCGCGACCGCGACGTCCGGAGCGATCTCGTGGCGCTGGTGATGAGCCGCGGCTGGGCGCTGCAGGAGCTGCACCAGGTCGGGATGAGCCTCGAGGAGGTGTTCATCCGCGTGGTGGCGGGCGAGGAGGCCCAGGAACAGGCCGCCGTCGCTGCGGCCGAGACGGTCGCGCCGGACGATGCGATCGCGCCGGAGAGCGACTGATGCGCTGGCTCCCCGTGTTCAAGAAGGAGATGCGGCTCTTCTTCGGCTCGCCCGTCGCCTACGTCGTCTTCACGTTCTTCCTCCTCATCTCGGGGTGGTTCTTCAGCCAGATCTTCCTGTACTACAGCGACATCTCGATGCGCTCGTTCATGCAGCCCGGCATGGCCCAGAGCCTCAATATCACCGAGAGCGTGATGCGGCCGCTGTTCACCAACATGAGCGTGGTCCTGCTCTTCTTCATGCCCGATGCTGACCATGCGCCTCTTCGCGGAAGAGAAGAAGTCGGGCACCATGGAGCTGCTGCTGACGTATCCGGTGCGCGACGGCGAGGTGCTCGCGGGCAAGTTCCTCGCCGCCGGGGCCCTCTACGTGATCCTCCTCGGCCTCACGCTGGTCTATCCGGGCCTCATCGCCTATTTCACCCGCGTCGAGTGGGGGCCGATCCTCACCGGCTACCTCGGGCTCGTCCTGACGGGCGCGACCTTTCTCGCGGTGGGCGTCTTGATCTCGTCCTTGACCGAGAACCAGATCGTGGCCGGCTTTGGAACCTTCGGGGTGCTGCTGGGGTTGTGGATCATTGGATGGGGAGCGGAGTTCGCGGGGGCAACCTCCGGGCGGTGCTGCAGTACCTCTCCATCACCGAGCACATGGACACATTCAGCCGCGGATTGATCGACACCAAGGACCTCGTCTACTACGGGTCGGCGATCGCGCTGGCGCTGTTCCTGACGCTCTGCGTCGCTCGACTCGAAGCGGTGGCGGGGGTGAGGGCGTGAGCCTCGTGAAGAAGAACGTCGGATGGCTCGGCGTCCTGTGCCTGCTCGGGGCGGGGGCCCTGGCCGTGTTCGTGCCGTGGCTCACGCGGCTCCGGTGGATCCTGGCGATCGCGGGGGCCGTGCTGCTCCTGGCGTCGCTCGTGCTGAACGCCCGCGAGGCGCAGGGCGTGCTCGGCCGCCGCGGCACGCGCTACGGCGCGGGTGCCGCCGTCATGATCCTGCTCGCGCTCGGCGTGGTGGTCTTCGCCAATGCGCTGTCCTCGCGGCACAGCGTCCGGTGGGACTTCACGGAGAACCGGCGCAACACGCTGTCGCCGCAGACCGTCCAGGTGCTGAAGACCCTCAAGACGCCCGTCGAGGCGATCGCGTTCTTCCGCACCGACACGCCGGGCAAGCGCACCGCGGAAGACCTGCTCGGCCAGTACGCCGCGCAATCGGGCGGGAAGTTCACCTGGCGCCTCGAGGACACGGACAAGGCGCCGGGGCTGGCCCGCGAGTACGGGGTCGAGAGCTACGGCACCGTGGTGATCAAGGGTGGAGGGCCCGACGCGGCGAGGACGGAGAAGATTCTCGACGCCGAGGAGGAGAAGCTCACCAATGCCCTCGTCAAGGTGACGCGCTCGGGGAAGCGGACCGTGTACGTGATCAAGGGGCATGGCGAGCGCGAGGTCACGAACACCGAGCGGGCCGGGTTCAGCCAGGCCCGCGACCAGATGGACAAGGCCAACTACGAGGTCAAGGAGCTGCTCCTCGCCCGGGAGCCCAAGGTGCCCGACGACGCCGCGGTGGTGATCGTGCCGGGCCCGAAGACCGATCTCTTCCCGCAGGAGATCGCCGCGCTCGACGCCTATATCGCCCGCGGCGGCAAGGCGTTCTTCATGGCCACGCCGTTTTCAGGCCGAGGGCCTCCGCACGTACCTCGAGAAGTACGGCATCCTCCTCGACGACGACGTGGTCATCGAGTTGAACCCGCTCGGGCAGCTCTTCGGCACGGGCCCGCTCGTGCCCATCGTGAGCCAGTACGATCAGCACCCGATCACCAAGGATCTCGCCGGGGTGATGACGCTCTTCCCGCTGACCCGATCGGTCGAGGCGGTCAAGAGTCCCCCGAAGGGCACGGCGATCCAGCCGCTCGCCAAGACCAGCGCCCAGTCGTGGGGCGAGACGGACAAGTCCGTCTTCTCAAGGGCGAGGCCAAGCCCGACCCGGGCGAGAAAAGAGGCCCGCTCGCCGTCGCCCTCGTGGCCACGGTCGACGTCGAGGGCAAGCCCGACGCCAAGCCCGAAGGGGCGGAGCCGAAGAAGCCCGTGAAGGCGCGCATCGTGGTCGTGGGCACCGCGGACTTCGCCTCGAACCAGTTCCTCGGCGCCCAGGGCAACAAGGACTTCTTCCTCAACGTCGTGTCCTGGCTCGCCGAGGAGGAGGATCTGCTATCCGTGCGCCCCAAGGACACGAAGCAGAATCCCATCGTCTTGACCTCGGCGCAGTCGAATCTCGTGCTGTGGCTGCCGCTGGCCATCCTGCCGGGCGCCGTCGTGATCTGTGGAATGATGGTGATGGCGCGCCGCCGCCGCACCAGCTAGCCCTCGGCCTTTCCGTGTCCTGGAAGACCATCGCCGTCCTGCTGGTCCTCGCCCTCGGTCTCGGGGCGTATTTCTACTACGACACCTACTGGCTCGTGCCTGCCCGCGAGAAGGCGGAGTCCGTCAAGGGTCGGCTCTGGACCATCGAGCCGAAGGACGTGGAGGCCGTCAGCATCAAGCGGGCAAGCGACACGATCCGTCTCAAGCGGGTCGAGGGCGGCTGGGAGATGCTCGAGCCGGTTGCGGCGCGCGGTGACCGCGGTCCCATCGACGAGGTGATCACGAGCCTCGCGACCGCCCGCGTCGACCGGGAGGTCGCGGCCAATCCCGCCAAGCTCGCCGAGTTCGGCCTCGACCCCGCCGCCGCGGAAGTCCGCATCGAGGTCAAGGGGCGGCCGGAGCCGCTCACGCTCCTGGTCGGCGCGAAGAGCCCGACGGGCGCCTGGGTCTACGCCAAGGAGGGCGCAAAGCCCGCCGTCGTGACCCTGTCCGAGGTCACGGCTCGCGACGTCGAGCGCCCCGCCGCCGATTTTCGCGACAAGACCATCATGGCCTTCGACCGGAAGGCGGTGACGGGGATCGACCTCGAGGTGGACGGCCAGTCGTTCTCCGTCGCCGCCGACGAGCCCGGGAAGTGGCGGATCGTCAAGCCGAGCGTGTACCGGGCCGATGCCGACATGATCGCCGACTTCCTCGACAAGCTCGAGTCCGCCAAGGCCAAGGAGTTCGTGCCCGCCGGCGCTCCCCTGCCCAGTACGGCCTCGACAAGCCGAGCCGCGTCACCCTGTGGATCGGCAAGGACAAGGACCGCTCGTCCAAGACCCTGTCCTTCGGCAAGACGGACCCCGCGAAGCAGGGCGTGTACGTGACGAGGGCGGACGGCGCCGGGGTGATGCTGGCGCCCGACGAGGTCTGGAAAGTCGTGCCGAAGACGGTGGCCGCTCTCCGCGACAAGGTCGTCGTCCCGTACGCCTACGACAAGGCCAATCGCGTCGAGGTGGAGAGCGCGCGCGGCACCGTGAGGCTCGAGAAGGACGGGGCGACGTGGAAGATCACGGCCCCCGAGGCGCTCAAGGCGGACTCGGGCGCGGTGAGCAATCTGCTCTGGAAGATCCGGGACCTGCGCGCGACCGGGTTCCTCAGCGACGGACCGGGCGACATCGCCCGCTACCTCGCCAAGCCCGAGGTCACCGTGCGCATCTGGGAAGAAGGGGCCGTGGAGCCGAAGACGCTCCTGCTGCGGGCGTTCTCCGAAAGCCCGGCGGGACGCCGGTGGCGGTGGCGGCGGTGGCGGGCCAGGGGCCGGTCATGCTCGTCGAGGCCAAGGCCCTGGACGATCTCTCCCGCGGTGCCACCGACCTGCGCGACCGGTCCATCTTCCCGGCCTTCGAGCCGGTGGACGTCAAGCGCGCGCGGATCACCGGAGGAGGCAAGGTGCTCGTGGTAGACCGGAGCGGCGAGAACGAGTGGAAGGTCGTGGAGCCGTCTCGCGGTCCGGCCAAGGAGGTCAAGGTCGCCGACCTCCTGATGACGCTCAAGTCTCTGCGCTGGAAGGACATCGTGTCCGCAAAGGGCGACGACGCCGCGCGCTACGGCCTCGACCAGCCCGAGCTCGAGGTGAGCCTTGCCAAGACCGGTGATGCCGAGCTGGGTACGCTCCTCATCGGCAAGCGCGCAGGGGGACGTGACCTATGTCAAGCTCAAGTCCGGACCGGCGATCTACGCGGTCGACGACAAGCTACTCGGGGATCTGCGCAAAGCCCCCTCGGAAATACCCGGCTAGGAGTCCTGCCGCCACTCCCAGAGCGTAGAATATGGATGACGCCACCCGCGTCAGTCTGGAGTAGGGAGAGCGAGGAGGGTCAATGATTCGACAACGCCGATCAGTGATGTTGGGGCTCGCCGTCGCCATGGTGGCGGTGGTCAGCGTCCTCGTCGCCGGACCCGCCTGGGCGGCAGGCCCCTGTTGACCGGCAACGGAGTGGCGGCTCCGCCCGGCGCGCCCGTCGCGCAATCCGGCAATGCCGACGTCGCGGGACCCCAGCAGCGGCTGGTCCCGAGCAATCCCGCGAACGAGCCAGAACTTCGGGCCCTCCTACCCGTTCGGCTATAACTACACGGGGCCGTCCTATCCGTTCGGCAGGAACTATACCGGCCCGTCCTATCCGTTCGGCAACCAGTACTCGGCTCCTCGCTCCGCGCCGGTCTTCGGGGCGCACCCCCGCGAGCCCGTCGCTGGGTGCACGGATATTGGGGCCAGCAGTGGGTGCCGCAGTACTACACGTACGATGCGTGGATCCCCGGCTACTTCGCCCGGAACGGGGCCTGGGTCCAGGGCCGCTACGAGACGCAGACGGCGGAGTCGGGCGGGTACTACGACCGGGTCTGGGTCGAAGGCTACTGGACCGAGTGACCGAGATGGGCGAGACACGTTTATCTGAAGCAGATGGAGCTCGGCCCGATGCAGAACTTCGTGTATCTCATCGGTGATCCCGAGACGCGCGAGTGCGTGGTGGTGGACCCGGCGTGGGAGATCGACGCCATCGTCGATCAGGTGGAGCGGGACGGCATGAAGCTCCGCGGCGCGCTCGTGACCCACACCCATCAGGATCACGTGGGCGGGCATCTGTTCGGCTTCGACATCCCCGGCGTCGAGGAGTTGCTCGCGCGCGTCCCCGTCAAGGTCTACGTGCACAAGGCGGAGCGCGAGTTCCTCCGCGGCTTCGGGTCCGATCTCGTCAAGGTCGACGGTGGCGACACGGTGTCGGTGGGGCGGGTGACCGTGAGCTTCATCCACACGCCCGGTCACACGCCGGGCTCCCAGTGCTTCCTCGTCGATGGACGCCTGGTCTCGGGGGACACGCTCTTCATCCGCTCGTGCGGACGAACCGATCTGCCGGGCAGCGATCCCGCCGAGATGTACTATTCGCTGACCCAGCGGCTGGGCGCCCTTCCGGAATCGACCGTGGTGCTCCCGGGCCACAACTACGGCGGCTCGTCCACCACCATCGGCGACGAGAAGCGCCACAATCCGAACATGCGCTTCTCCTCCATGACCGACTTCCTTCACGCGATGGGCCGCTAGAGCGACGATAAGGGCCCATCTGCTTCGTTGGCGCCCTCGACAGCCGCTCAACGTACAGCGAGTACGCCTCGCCGGCTGCTTCGGGCGCCGCCTCGCAGCTGGACCCTTCTCATCGCTCTAGCCGCGTTTCTCCGACAGGCTCCTAGCAAATCGGGGCCTCGACCGCTCGCCCGCGCGCTTCAGATCGCCGTGGCGCCCCGTCCACGAAGAGGACCTGGCCCGTGATGTACTCGGGGCAGGTCGCGAAGAAGCGGACGGCGGCCGCGACGTCGGCGGGCTCGCCGTGGCGGCCCATCGGAATGCGGTCGGCGAGCCGCTCCGCCGCGGCGCGCGGGAAGCCCTCCGGAAGCAGGACGACCCCCGGTCCCACCGCGTTCACCTGGATGCGCGGCGCGAGCGCTGCGGCGAGCCCCTTCGTGAGCATGAGGATGCCCGCCTTGGAGACGCCATAGGGGATATAGCCCGGCCACGCGCGGACGGCGCCGACGTCCGCGATATTGACGATGCGCCCGCCGCGCCGGCCCATGGCCCGCGCCGCGGCCTGGGCGCAGAAGAAGGCGCCCCGGAGGTTCACGGCGATGATCCGGTCGAACTGGGCCGGCGTGGTGGCCATGAAGGGCGTTCGGGTGAAGATCGCGGCGTTGTTGACGAGCACGTCGAGGCGGCCGAGGCGCGCCACCGTCTTGGCGATGAGGCCGCGCGCCTCGGCCGGCTTGCCGATGTCGGCGGCGATGGCCACCGCGCGGCAGCCGCGCGCGGACAGCTCGCTGACGGTGGCGCGGGCCTCCGCGGATGATCGGTGATAGCCGATCGCGACGTCGGCGCCCGCCTCGGCGAGCGCCAGCGCGATGGCCCGGCCCACGCGCACCGCGCCGCCCGTCACGAGCGCCACCGTGCCGGCCAGTTCCTTGACTTGATTGGGTGCGTGTGGTCTCATCTGGCGGTTATGCCGGCGTGGCTCCGCAATTGGCTGAAGGTGCGGTTTCTCACCGGCTTCTTCGTCACCGTTCCCGCCATCGCCACGGCGTGGCTCCTGTACGCGTTCTGGGACGCCATCGACGATTTCTTCTCGCCCGGCTTCCAGCACATCTTCGGCCGGCGCATCCCCGGCCTGGGCTTCCTCACCGCCGTGTTGCTCATCCTCTTCATCGGCACCATCGCGACCAATGTCGTCGGGCGCCGCATCATCGGACGGATCGAGCGCCTCCTGATCCGCGTTCCGATCTTCCGCAGCATCTACCCTTCGGTGAAGCAGCTCCTCGAGTCGTTCTCGCCGGAGAAGCGGAGCTCGTTCAAGTCCGTGGTCCTCGCCGAGCACCCGCGGAAGGACGAGTACGTCTTCGGCTTCGTCACCGCCGAGGTGGTCGTGGACGGATCGCAGGGGACACGCCAGATGGTCACCGTCTTCGTCCCCACGAACAACCTCTATCTCGGGGACGTGATCGTGCTGCCGCGGGAGGACGTCCTGGCGACCGGGCTCACCGTGGAGGAAGGGATTCGCATCATTCTCTCCGCGGGGACCGCGACGCCAGCCCGGCTTCCCCGCGTGCCGCTGATCAGGCGGTGACCCACCCGAGCGCCCAGCGCCGCACCGCCTCCCCGAGGGGAAGAGCTTGCCGAAGAAGAAGTGGTCCGCCCCCTCGATGCGCGCGATCGCGCCATCCGGGAGCCGGGCCGCGAGACGATCGAGCTCGGCGAGCGGACAGTAGGGATCTCGCGTGCCGGCGGCGACGAGCAGGCTCAGCCCATCCGGGTCCAGCGTGTCGAAGCCGAACATGGACAGCGGTGGGGCGATGAGGCCCAGCGCCGTCAGTCCGGCCGACGGGACGGCGACCCGGCTCGACACCCAGGCGCCGAACGAGTAGCCGGCCAGCCCGACGGGTCCCCGGGTCAGCCGGGCGCGCAGGGTCGCCAGCGCGGCCCGCACGTCATCCTGCTCTCCGCGCCCATGGTCGTGTGAGCCCTCCGAGGCGCCGACACCCCTGAAGTTGAACCGCAGGGTGGCGAGCCCGGCTTCGCGGGCGACCTCCGCGGCCCGGACGACGACGGGGTTGTCCATGTCCCCCCATAGAGAGGATGGGGGTGGCAGAGCACGAGGCCGCCCCGCCCGGGGTCGACGAGCCCCAGCCGGGCTTCGAGCCTCGGCCCTCCGTCGACTTCCACGGTCACGCGCTCTTCCATGTGGAATATCCCGGCGGCGACAGCCGTCTCAAGATTTGGGTATTCTACTACCGGCCATGCCAACTCTTGCTTGTCTCTGGGCTCGTCCTCGGGTGGAGCGCCATGTCGATGGCGCTTTAGGTCCCATGACCGGGCGCTTTGTCGAGTCTCATCTCGGCTCCTGCGGCGAGTGTATGGCCCGGGCCGAAGGGGCTCGCCGGCTGCGGAGCCTGGTCAGCGCCTCCTCGATCAGCGTGGGCGAGCCCGACTGGTCCGGCTTCTGGCCAGGGGTTCAAGCGAGGATTCTTCGAGACGCACCGCGCCCCGTCCCCGTACACGATGCGTGGTGGCTTCCGCTCTGGCGGCCGTTCTGGGGCCATCCGCGTCTATCGCTGGGAGGGGCATTGGCGGCCGGGCTGCTCGTGGCCTTGTCGCTTGGGTCGGTGCCAGAGTCCGACGAGCCGGGGTCGGTGATCGTGCAGGATGTGAGCACCCCGATCCCGGCAAGAGTGTGATGGTGTACTCGATCGCCGGGCAGCCCGGGACGGTCATCTGGCTCCTGGATTCCGTCGACGACTCGTAAGCCGCGCCGGGCGGTCTCGAACGCCCGGTTCCGCGCTCCCCGCTTCGCTCCCTTGGTTACTGGAGCGCCGCCAGGCGTTCCTTCGCGAGCGGCGCCTCCTCCGATTGCGGGAAGTGGTCCACGAGGTATTGCAGGCGGGCCCGCGCCAGGGCCGTCTGCTTGAGCTCGGTGAGCGACAGCGCTTCCTTGTAGAGCGCCGACGGCACCTTGGAGCCGCGCGGGTAGATCACGATGACCTTGCGGAACTCCTGCACGGCTTGCTCGAGCGCCCGGGTCGCCTTGTCGGTCTGTCCCTGGCTGGTCGCCGCGGTCGCCACGCTGTAGTACGACTCGCCGATTCCGTACTGGGCACTGTCGGCGAGCGGCGAGTCCGGATAACGGCGAAGGAAGTCGCGAAAGCCGGACATCGCCAGCTCGTAGCGGCCGCGACTGAAGTCGAGATACGCCGCCTGATAGCTCTCCTCTGCCGTTGCGCCTGCTGCTGCGCGGCTGGATGCGGGCGGCGTCGCGCGCGGTCCAGGTGGAGCAGCGGGCGCCGTCGCCGATGGCGGTGAGGCCGACGAGGGCGGTGAGCCCGCCGGTGGCGGTGGAGCACGCCGAGGGCGGTATCGCCGGTGTTGCGGGCGTCGACGGGGCCGGCGCAGGGGGCATCACCCGGACGCTGGGTGCCGGGGCCGCGGCCGGCGGGATTGCTGGAGCGCTGATCGGTGGCGGGACGACCGCCGATCCTCCGGATGTCGGCGGACGGTTCACGCTCGACTGCCGGCCCGCGGACTCGACCCGCCGAGAGAGGTCATCGAGGCGAGCCGAGACGCGATTGAGCTCGGCGGCGATCGCCTCGAGACGGGTCGACATCGCGGTGAGCTGTCGGTTGGTGTCGGCGGACTGCTCGCGGCTCCGGCGCTCGACCTGAGCGATCGCGTCCGTCTGCCCCCGGCCGAGGTTGGTGGACAGCTTGAGCGCGTTGACGTCCCGGCGGAGCTGCGCCACGTCCTGCTGCGTGGCGTCGTCCGCGACACTCGCGCAGCCCGCCGCGGCGAAGAGCAGGCATCCGAGGGCGGGGAAGACGGCGAAGGGGAGCCTTGGGCTCCCCTTCGCGCGCAGCGCAGCATCACTCATCGATTCGCGACGCGGTCGCTACTGGGCCTTCACCAGGTGATGCGCGCGGCGGTTCATCGCCCAGCAGGCCTCGGTCTTCTCGGTGCAGACCGGCCGCTCCTTGCCGTAGGAGATGACGGTGATGCGGCTCGCGGCCACGCCCTGGCCGACGAGGTAGTTCATCGTCGACTTCGCCCGGCGCTCACCCAGGGCCAGGTTGTACTCGGCGGTGCCGCGCTCGTCGCAGTGGCCTTCGATCAGCACCAGATTGCCCGGATTGGCCTTGAGCCAGGTGGCATTGGCGTCGAGAATCTTCGCGGCCTCGGGACGGATATCGTATTTGTCGAAGTCGAAGTACACGTCCTTGAGATTGGCGTTGGCCGCGAACTCACTGACCCGCGGCAGCACTGGGGCAGCTGGCGTCGCGACTTGGGGCATCGGCGCCGGTGCGGCGGGTGGCGCCGCGGGCGCGGGCGGCGTCGACTCGGGCGCGCGGCCGGAGGTGGTGCGGGCGGCGCGGGCGCGGGGGCGGCGTTGCCACGCCGGGCGCCGGCGCCGAGGCTGCCATCGTCGCCGGCCGCTTCGGGCATCCCGCGAGGAAGAGAGACAACACGAGCAGAGGAGCCACGGACAGCGCGCTTCCCCATCGATGCGCCATGATGTCGATCCCTCCTATGTGAGGACGCTGATGATGATCCGCACTGACGTGACTCCGGTCATCGTATCACGGCAGGCGTGGTGACCAAGCTCCACTCGTGATTTCTCCGGGCCCTTTCGTGAGCAATTGCTGCTCCGATCCGTCGCCGAGCATCGTGAAGAGCTGAAAGCCGCCGAGCCGGCTCGACTGAAACACGAGGTGCCGGCCGTTCGGCGCCCACGATGCGCCCTCATTGCTGCCCGGACCGGCCGTGAGTCGACGCGGGTTCGACCCGTCGGGACTCACGGCCCAGAGATCGTGATTGCCCTGTCGCGAGGTGTAGACGATGACGTCGCCCTTGGGCGACCAGCGCGGCTGGGTATTGAATCCGCCCTGCGTGAGCCGGCGGACATTGGTGCCCTCCGCGTCCATCACGAAGACTTGCGCGGGGCCCGCGCGGTCGGAGACGAAGGCGATCTCGCGCCCGGTCGGCGACCAGCTCGGCTCGGTGTCGATGGCGGCATTGCTGGTGAGCCGCCGCAGTGCCCCCGTCGCGAGGTTGAGGACATAGACCTCGGGATTGCCGTCCTTGGACAGCGTGAGCGCCACCGATTTTCCGTCGGGGCTGAAGGCGGGCGAGCTATTGATGCCGCCGTAGCCCGCGAGGAGCTGGATCTGGCGCTTCTCGAACGCGAACAGGCGATAGAGGAACGGGTACCCGTTCATGTACGAGGTGAACGCGATGGACCGTGCGTCGGGGCTCCAGACGGGGGACAGGTTGATGGACTGAGTCGTGGTCATCCGGACCACCCCCACCCCGTCGTAGTCCATGAGGTAGACTTCCTTGACTCCGCCCGCCGCGCCGGTATAGGCGATCTTCGTGTCGGCGATGCCGAGCTCGCCCGTGAACTGCAAGACCACCTCGTCGGCGATCTTGTGACTGAGCCGGCGCGCCTGGGCCACCGGCATCTCGAACTTCTTCGAGAAGATCAGCCGCTGCTCCGGGGAGGTAAGGTCGTAGAGACGCATCTCCACCTCGGCGCGATCGCCGCGGTTGGTGAGCAGGCCGTGCAGCGCCGCGTGGGCGCCCGCCGCCGCGAAGCCGGCCCAGGCCTCCTTGAGCGCGCCGGGATTATTGGCGGGGAGCGCGGGCGCTCCCGGCGAGGACGGTGAAGACCGCCGAGAAGTTGAGGTCGTTTCCGAGCACCTCCGGCACGCGCTTGACCAGCGCATGGGGGTCGCTTCCGCCCGCCAGTGTGAAGTCGGGAATGGCGATGGTCACCTTCTTGGCCCCACTCGCGATGATGTCCGCGCTGACGTCGGGGGCCGGCGGGGGCCTGCGGGCGCGCCTGGCGAGGGAAGACAGCACGCCTCCCGCCGCGACGGCGAGTGCGAAGGCCAGGAGCAGCAGCAGGGGCCGAGCCGAACGCAGGCTCATCCGGGATTGCTCAGGAAGAATCTCAACTCGAGGCCGAGCGACGGCCGCGCCCAATCCTGAGGGAGTGGCGGGAACGGGCCCGCGTCCACGACGGCGCGGAGGGCCGCCTGATCGTAGGTCGAATTGCCGGAGCTCTCCTTGATCGTCGGGATCTTGATGGAGCCGTTCCGCTGGATCTCGAAGTACAGGAGCGGTCGCTGACGGGGTTCGCTCAGCCGGTTCTGGCGATTCCACTCTACCTCGACTTTCTGGATCACCTGTCGCACATACCAGGCGTGCGGGAAGTCAGAAGCGTTCACGGAGAGCGCGCCTGCGCCGACGGGTGACCCGGTCACCTGACCGAGCGTGGGGCTCGGCGCGGGGCGGCTTTCGGCGGCTTTGTCCGCCTTCTCGGGCTTCGACGTGGCCGGCGCGCTGGTCATTCGCGGCCCGGCGAGCGGCGGCGGCTCCTTCTCCCCGGCGAGGAGCAGCCACGGAGCGTGACGGCAACCGCGGCGTCGACAACGAGGGCTCCGGTAGCCGAACGGGCTCCCGGGCAACCGGCTCGCGGGGGCGGCCTCGCGCGGCGGCAACAGCGCGGGCGGCGCTGCGCGAGGCGCGGGGGCGGCTGTAGGCGGCGCGGGGGCGGCCGCGGGCGGTGCAGGGGTCCGCACGGGCGCGCTGGACGCACGCGGCGCATTGGGGATGCCGACCGCGGCCACCATCGGGACCAGGTTCACCACATAGGTCTTCCGGGGGCTCCACGCGGCCCACATCGCGAGGGCGGCGACGACCGCGAAGAAGAGCACGTGGAGGGCCATGGACAGCACGATCGCCGCCACGGGCAGCCGCGACTGCCCGGGCGCCGGCCGGTGCAGGAACATCGGCGGGCGACGGGGAGCGTGGCCGAGCCGTGAGCGCGCGGGGAATCTCCCGGCGACGCTGGCGGACATCATCGGGTCCGCGTGGGCTCCGTCACCATCCCGAGCTTCTCGATGCCCGAGCGGCGCACGCGGTCCATGGTCTCGACGACGAACCCGTACTGCAGCGCCTGGTCCGCCCGCAGGTAAATCGTCTTGTCCTGGCGGTTCTTGAACAGGTCGCCCAGGACCTGCTCGAGCGAGGCCATCGGGATGAGCTTGTCGTTGAGGTAGACGTTTTGATCCTTGCTGAGCGTGAGGACCATCCGCTCCTCGACCGTCGTCGGCTTGCCCGAGGTCTTGGGCAGGTTCACGTCGACGCCGCGGTACATGAGGGGGCGGTGAGCATGAAGATGAGCAGGAGCACGAGGGTCACGTCCACGAGCGGGATGATATTGATCTCGGCGAGGGTGCCGCCGATCCGGCGGCTGCCGCTCTCGAACGCGTCGACCTTGATAGCCATGCGAAGCGTCCGGGGCCGTGAGTCCTAGGGCAGCCGCGCCGGCTTGTGCGCCGAGCGCGCGAACGCGTTGAGCAGGTCCAGGAGGAATCCGTCCATCTCCGAGGCCCAGTACTTGACCCGATTGACGTAGAAGTTGTAGCCCATGACGGCGGGGATGGCGGCGGCGAGGCCCGCCGCGGTGGCGATCAGCGCCTCCGAGATGCCGGGCGCGACCACCGCGAGATTCGCCGATCCCTGCGTGCCGATGCTCTGGAACGACGTCATGATGCCCCAGACCGTGCCGAAGAGGCCGATGAAGGGCGCGGAGCTGGCCGTGGTGGCGAGGAAGGGAAGATAGCGCTCCATCCGCTCGATCTCGCTCCCCGCCGCCCGCCGCATCGCCCGACTGAGCGTGTCGAGCATGTCGGGGCCAACCCCGTCCTCGCCCTCTTCCAGCATGCGGTCGGTCGCCTCGGCGCCGCCGAATGCCGTCGCCAGTTCCTGGCCGGCCGCCAGGTAGAGCTGGGCGAACGGGCTCTCCCGGTACTTCTTGGCGGCCGCATACACCACCGAGAAGCGGCGTGCCTCGCGGAAGATCCGGACGAAGCTGACGGTGTCCCGGCGGATCTTGCGAAACTCCCACCACTTCTCCACGATGAGCGCCCAGCAGATGATCGAGAAGACCGCGAGCACGATGAGGACGAACTTCGCGACGGGGCCGGCGCTCAGGATGAGCTCGGCGATGCCTCCATTCGCGCTTGCGGTTCCCGGCACTCGAAGCTCCTGTTGTGAGGTGGCGATCTCGTCGCGTCGTGCTCGTTCGATGATACCGGACGCCCTCGAAGGGTGTCAATTTATTCGGGCCCAAAGCCGCGGTTTATTTGACAGACCGATGCGGTCGCCGTATAAGAAAGCGATGTTCCGCTCCCCGGCCCCATCGCGCTCCACGCCGGTCCCCTCACGCTGCGCTGGTACGGCCTGCTCATGGCCACCGCGATGGCGGTCGGGCTCTGGCTCGCGCATCGCGATGCACGGCGCCGCGGCCTCGACGCCGAGGACCTCCTCAAGGCGGCCGAGCTCGCGCTCCTGGGCGGTCTCGTGGGCGCGCGCCTCTACTACGTCGCGTTCAACCTGGACTACTACTCGCTGGTTCCCGCGAAGATCTTCGCCGTCTGGGAGGGCGGACTCGCCATCCACGGCGGGGTCCTGGGCGGCATCCTCGTCGGCGGCGGCTACGCCTGGCTCCGGCGGCTGCCCGTGCGGACCTATCTCGACATCGCCGCGCCGAGCTTGGCGCTCGGGCAGGCCATCGGACGCTGGGGCAACTTCTTCAACGAGGAGGCCTTCGGCACGCCGACGAATCTGCCGTGGAAGCTCTTCATCTCGCCGAGCCAGCGCCCGCTCGAATACGCGCGGGCCGAGTTCTTCCACCCGACGTTCCTGTACGAATCGCTCTGGGACGCGGTGGTGTTCGCGCTGCTCGTCTGGCGTGTTTCGCAAGCGCCTCGAGCGCGCGCCGGGCGCCCTCTTCCTGATCTACTTCGGCCTGTACTCGATGGGCCGCTTCATGACCGAAGCGCTCCGCACGGATGCCCTCATGCTCGGTCCCATTCGCGTCGCGCAGCTCGCGAGCCTGCTCGGCGTGGCCGCCGCGCTGCTCGGCGTGCCCTGGCTGGTGCGGCGCGCCAGCGGGCGGCGTCGGTGCTGAACCCCGACGGGTGATGACGCGGTACGAGAGCCGCGACGGCCGCATCCGGTTGTTTCGCGGCGACAGCCGCCGGCTCGGGCCGATCCCTGCCGCGAGCGTCGGCGTGATCGTGACGTCGCCGCCCTACTGGATCTCGGGGCGCGGCCGCGCCTCGGCCGAGCGCTACGCGCGACAGCTCGCCGTCGACTTCGGCCGCGAGTGGCGCCGCGTTCTGGCGTCAGACGGCGACCTCTGGCTCGTGATCGGTGACCGGCACGACGGCGCCGAGTGGGTGGGGCTGGACGGGGTCGTGACGAGCTGGCTCCGGCGCACGGGCTGGCGGCTTCAGTCGAGGGGCTTCTGGGCGCAGACGCACTCGCGGGAGCGGTGGGACAACCGCGTGAACTACCTCCTGCGCTACCGGAAGGACACCGGCGCGCCCGTGCGGCCGCGCGGCACGACGCTCTGCTTCATGCTGCCCTTGCCGCGCTCGCACCCGGACAGCCTGTGGGACGCCATCCCCGAGCCGGTCGTCCAGGCGATCCTCGAGGCGAGCCGCAAGCGCGGGCCCGTCCTCGATCCCTTCGCGGGCGCCGGCACGACGGGCCGCGTGGCGCGGGCATGCGGGCGCGCGTGGATCGGCGTGGAGCGGGATCCCCGCATGGCCGGGGTCACGGCGCGCCGCTTCCGGCTCACGCGCGTCAGCGAGGCGCGGACAGCTCGACCTGCTGGCCGTCGCGCAGCACGGTGAGGCGGACGAGGGACCCCACGGGAGTGCGCTGAGCCGCTCCTGAATCTCCTCGTAGCTGCTGTCGCCGATCCGGATTCGGATCAGCTCGAGCAAGCCGCCGCAGCTCGGGCACTGCAGCCGATAGCCCAGCGCCACTTCGGACGCGCAGTCGATGCAGCGGAGCGCGGTGGCGAGCGACTCGGTCACGGCGAGTCCCACGTCAGGAGCGCCGCCCGAAGCGCGCTTCGGTCACCGCGATGACTTCCTCGAGGCGGTGGCGCACGGTGTGCTCCCTTGAGCGCGCGGCGGAGGGCGTTGTCGCCGATGGCGCGCGCCTCGTCCGGGTGCGCCAGGTAGTAGTCGAGCTGACGGCGCAGCTCGGCGAGGTTGCGGTACGTCACCACCTCGTCGCCGGGAGTGAACAGCCCCGGCAGCTCCTCCTTGTGCTCCACGATCTGGCAGGCGCCGCTCGCCGCGAGCTCGAAGACGCGGTTATTGACCCCGACGATGTCGTTCATCGGATGGTGGTGATTGAGCGACACCGTCGACCCCGAATACACCGCGAGCTTGGCGCGGCCCCACACCGGGCCGCCCGCCGCCAGCGCCCGCACCTCCGGCGACCCGGCGCGGTCCCAGCCCGGGCCCCAGAGCCGCAGGGGATAGCTCGACAGCTCGCGGATCAGGCGCTCGCGATAGGGATAGCAGCTCCCCACGAAGCTCACGGGCGACGCGAAGCGCGCGGTTTCTTCGGCGGTCAGCGTCACCGGGTGATGGTAGTCCGGAACCGAATGGTGCGGCAGGTAGTAGAGGTTCCTGAGGCCCACGCCCTCGAGCGCGCGAAGCGCGTACCGCTCCTTGGTGAAGAAGATGTCGTAAGGCTCGATCCGCTCGAACGGGATCATCCAGAGCGGATTGTCGGGGAACAGGTTCAGGAAGAGCGCGCCCGTGCTGGCCTTGACGCGCCGGATGAGGTCCGGGGTGATCGGCCCGCCCTTGAAGACGAGCACCAGGCTCGGCCGCCACTGGCGGCACAGCGCCTCGAGCTGCCGGAGGATCCAGATCTCGTAGCCCGCCTTGGTGCTGCGGTTCTTGTACAGGACATTGTCGCGGCGGTAGGCGAAGGTGCGCACCTCGTGGCCCATCGCCACGAGCTCGTCGCGGAAGTCCATCCCCATGAGCTCGGGCCGGACGAAGGGCACCACGATCAGCCAGCGCATGCCGCAGAGCCTAGCACAGCGCCTGCCGCGCTCGGACGGCCGGGGCGTGCAGGTCCCGAGGTACACTAGCGGCCATGCTGCCAACCCGCGATCTCCGCATCGAGTTCTTCCGGCCCCTGCTGTCTCCCGCCATCCTGCTCGAGGAGCTGCCGCCCACCGAGGCGAGCTCGGCCACCGTCGGCCGCGGCCGCGACGAGGTCGCGCGCATCCTGCGCGGCGAGGACGACCGGCTCGTGGTGGTGGTGGGGCCCTGCTCCGTCCATGACCCCGCGGCGGGCCTCGACTACGGCCGGCGGCTCGCCGAGCTGGCGCGCGAGCTCGCCCCCGACCTCTGCATCGTGATGCGCGTCTACTTCGAGAAGCCGCGCACCACGGTGGGCTGGAAGGGGCTCATCAACGACCCGCACCTCGACGGCAGCTTCGCCATCAACGAGGGCCTGCGCCGCGCGCGGCGCCTGCTCATCGAGCTGAACGAGCTCGGGCTGCCCGCGGGGTGCGAGTTCCTCGACCCGATCTCACCCCAGTTCACGTCGGACCTGGTGTCGTGGGGAGCGATCGGCGCGCGCACGACGGAGAGCCAGGTGCACCGCGAGCTGGCCTCGGGGCTCTCGATGCCCGTGGGCTTCAAGAACGGCACCGACGGCGGGGTGCAGGTGGCCATCGACGCCGTGCGCGCCGCCGCGCATCCGCACACCTTCCTCGGTGTGACCGATCAGGGCTTGTCCGCCATCGTCGGCACGCGCGGCAACCGCGATTGCCACGTGATCCTGCGCGGCGGCCAGAGCGGTCCCAACTACGGCGCGTCGAGCGTGCAGAAAGTGGCGCAGGCCCTGCGCGACGCCGGGCTCGCGCCGCGGCTCATGATCGACACGAGCCACGGCAATAGCGAGAAGGACTGGCGGCGGCAGTCGGGCGTGGCCCAGGACATCGGCGAGCAGGTCGCGCAGGGCGATCCCGCGATCTTCGGCGTCATGATGGAGAGCTTCCTGGTCGAGGGCCGCCAGGACGTGGGCCGCGGCGACGCCCTCGTGTACGGCCGGAGCATCACCGACGCGTGCCTCGGCTGGGACGCGACGGTGCCGGCGCTCCGCGGCCTGGCCGACGCGGTGCGCGCGCGCCGGCGGCTCGCGGGCTGACGGGCCCGCACCGGCGACGCGGCGGCGCCCGAGCACGGAGATCAGCGGTCCGCGATTCCCGTTCTAGCGCTGCCGGCGCGGTCGCCGTCGACCACGCCCTGAACCCGAGCGAGGCTCGGCCTCCGAGCGCACGCTCCTCACCGCCGTCGGCGAGCCGGCCGACGTCCTCGACCTCGAGCACCGCCAGCGCGCGGGCGATCGGGCGGAGGACCGAGCGGAAGAAATCGACTCGCGGGGCCAGCGCATAGGCCTGCCTGAGCGCCCAGCGCTCGTGCTCCTGGCCGGCAAAGGTGGCGGCGCGGGCCAGTCGATCGTTCAGGGCCGCGCCGTGCTCGGCCGCCGCCCCGATGAACGCCTTCGCCCGTCCCGCGAAGACGCCGCCATTGCCCAGCGCCCCGGCGCAGGGACGCACATCGCCATCCGGATCGGGATCGACGAGATCCCGAACGCGAAAGAGCGGCCCCTCGACCGTCGAGTCGATGCGCTCGCCCGGCACGATGAAGCCGCGCGTCGGGCTCCCCCACGCCCGGAGAAAGCCCGAGCAGGATGAGCGACTCCGCGTGCCGGGCGGCCCGGGCGATCTGATGCCCGAAGCCGGGCGCGATCCTCGGCGGGTCGTCGCCGAACACGACCACGGTGGCCTCGGGATCGCGCGCGTGATCCAGTGCACAGGGAAGAGGATGGAGGCGGCACTGCCGCGATCGAGCGGCTCGACGAGCACATGCGCGAGGCCGGGGGCAGGGCTTGCAGGCCGCCCGGCCGGCGCGCCGTGACCACCACGAACGTTCGCTCCGGCGGGCTCACGCTCGCGGCCTGCTCGAGTGCGCGCCCGAGCGCGCCCGCGGACCCCGCGACGATCACGGCCCACGTGCGCGCCTCTGTATTGACGTCTATCGCTCCGGACTGGACCATTCCGATCTCCTTCGGCCGGCTGGTCTGTGGCCCGGCCGGGCGGAGTGACGGCAAGCCGTGTGCCAGCGCCGCGGGATCGGGCGATGCCCATGTTTCGCGATCGCGTGCGCGCCGCGCGATCGCGACGGGCCTCGGCGTAGAGAGATTGCCCGTCCGCAACTACCTGATCCGGTAATATCTCACTCGTTGTGGACCCGACGAACGAGCCGAGCGACACGCGTGCGGATCGACGCGCCCGCGCGACACGAAGCGCCGGGAGAGATCGCCCGCGCCGCCGCCGTCGGAGTGCTGGCGGGAGGGCTGGCCGTGCTCTTCCGCTGGGCCATCGACGGCGTCGACCACGTGCGGCTCGCCCTTCTCGCGGCTGCCCACGCGCATCCGGACTGGGGTGGGTGGCGCTCCCTCTCTTCGGCCTCGCGGTCGGGTGCACGACCGGCTGGCTGACCGTCCGCTTCGCGCCCGATGCGCCGGGCAGCGGCATTCCCACATCGAGGCCGTGCTGCGCGGGCTGCGCGACATGCCGTGGAAGGCGCTCTTGCCCGTGAAGTTCATCGGCGGCGCCCTCGGCATCGGCGCCGGCTTCTCGCTCGGCCTCGAAGGCCCCACGGTCCAGATGGGCGCCTGCGCCGCCCAGGCCGTGGGCGAGGCCACCGGCCGGAGCGACGGGCCCGCGCAGCAGCAGCTCGTGGCCAGCGGAGCGGGCGCGGGGCTGGCCGCGGTGTTCAATGCGCCGCTCGCGGGCTTCATCTTCACCCTCGAGGAGCTGCGGCGGCCGCTGTCGGTGGCGACCTATAGCGGCACGCTGGTCGCCGTGATCTGCTCCGTGATGGTGGCGCGCGGGCTCATCGGGCAGCTCCCCGACTTCGCGGTGCGCGGCTATCCGCCGCCCCCCTCGAGTCCTTTCCCCTGGTGCTGCTCATCGGCGTCGTGGCCGGAGTGCTCGGCGTGGCGTTCAACCGGGGCTTGCTCGGGCTGCACCGGCTCTTCCTCGGCATCCGGGCGGTGCCCGCCTGGGCGCTGCCGGGGCTCGTCCTGGCCGCGGTCGGGCTCGTGGCGTGGTGGCTGCCCGACGCCACCGGAGGCGGCCACGGCGTGGCCCAGCGCCTGCTCAGCGACCAGTATCCGGCCGGTGTCGGCGTGCTCCTCGTGCTGCTCGCCGCCAAGTTCGCCGTCACGGTGGCGAGCTATGCGTCCGGCACCCCGGGCGGGATCTTCGCGCCCATTCTCGTCCTCGGCACGATCACCGGCGTCATCGTGGGCCATGTCGGCGGCTGGCTCTTGCCCGCGGTTGCTCCCACGCCCACGGCCTTCGCCGTCCTCGGCATGGCCGCGGTGTTCACCGCCTCCGTCCGCGCGCCGCTCACCGGGATCACGCTGATCCTCGAGATGACCGGCGAGCAGCGCCAGCTCTTCGCCCTGTGCGGGGCCTGCCTCGTCGCGTACCTGGTCGCCGAGGCCCTGCGCGATCGCCCGATCTACGAGGCCCTGCTCGACGACGACATGGCGCGGCGACGGGCCGCCGCGCCGTGACGGCATCGCGGCTGCGCCGCCACCGCCAATATGCTGGCAGCGCGCTTGCAGATAGCGCCGGCCATGGACGAGCCCAGGCGGCGTGGTGGGACAGGCACGGTCAGCGCCCTCGGACTTCTCCTAGCCGCCGCGCTCCTGTGTCCGATGCCGGCCGTCGCCGAGGCCGCCGACTCCCAGGAAACCGAGCTGAGCTGCCTCGCTCACACCTTGTACTGGGAAGCCAAGACGGAGGGGCGGAACGGGATGGTCGCGGTCGCCTGGGTGATCCTGAACCGGATGCGCGATGGCGAGTACCCGCGCAGTGTCTGTGGCGTCGTGAAGCAGGGCAGGGAGAAGCCGGGCTGCCAGTTCTCGTACTGGTGCGACGGCAAGCCCGACACGCCGAAGCCCGACGAGGCCTGGGCGCTCGCTCAGGCGGTCGCGAAGGAGATGCTGTCGAGCCCGCCGCCCGATCCGACCGGAGGCGCGGTGTTCTACCACGCCGCGGGTACGCGCGCGCCCTGGTCGACGTCGCGCGTCCGCACGGCCCGGATCGGCCGGCACGTCTATTACCGGTGAGCTGATCCGATCGTCAGATCGCGCCGTCGGCCTTGAGCCGCTCGAGGTCGAGCGGGCCGAGGAGAGCCACTCCTTGAAGACCTCGGCATTGTGCTGGCCGAGGAGCGGAGCGGGCTCGATGTCGGTCGGCGAGTCGGAGAGCTGCACGGGATTGCCGGGCATCGTGAAGGCGCCCCAGCCCGGGTGCTCGATCGTCTTGATCATCCCGCGGGCGATCAGGTGCGGGTCGGCCAGGATCTCCGTCGGCGTGAGGACGGCGCCCGTGGGCACGCCCGCGGCGCCCAGCTCGGCCATCACCTCGTGCTTCGTCCGGGTCAGCGTCCACTTCTCGACGAGGGCGTTGACCTCGTCCTTGTGCGCGAACCGCCACTTGGGATCGGACCACTCCGGATTGCCGATGAGGTCCGCGCGGCCGATCACGCGGAGCAGCGCGTCCCACATGTGGCGGCGCACCGGCTGGGGATAGATATAGGCGTAGTCGTCCGGGCCGCCCGGCTTGCACCGGTAGATGCCCGAGGGCGCGGTGTTCGCGATCTCGTTGCCGCGCCGGGGCTCGAAGTCGCCGCCGGCGTAGGCCAGGCGCATGGCGACGCGGCAGAGGTTGACGATCGCGTCCTGCATGGACAGCTCGACGCGCTGGCCCCGGCCGGTGGCCTGCCGCTGCCACAGCGCGGCCATGACGCCGAAGGCGGCGTGCACGCCCGTGCCGGAGTCGCCGATGGTCGGCCCGGGCTTGAGCGGCGGTGAGCCGGGAAAGCCGGTCAGCGCCATGGCGCCGCCCGTCGCCTGCGCGATCATGTCGAAGCTCTTGTACTGGCTGTACGGGCCATAGGTGCCGAAGCCCTTGATCGAGAGGTAGATCAGCCGGGGATTGATCGCGGACAGCGCGTCGTAGCCGAAGCCGTTCTTCTCGAGCGCGCCGGGCGCCTGGTTCTCCGCGAGGATGTCGGCGTGCTTGACCATCTCGAGGAACATGGCCTTGCCCTCGGGATGCTTCAAGTTGAGGGTGACGGCCTTCTTGTTCGAGTTCAGCGTGAGGAAGTAGCTGCTGTCGACGCCCGGCTTCTCGGCGCGCCCGTAGCGGCCGGGGTCGCCCTTGCCGGGCTCCTCCACCTTGATGACCTCGGCGCCGAGCCACGCGAGCAACTGGGTGCACGACGGTCCCGCCTCGAACTGGGTGAGATCCAGGACCCGAATGCCTTGGAGCGCCATGCTCATCGCTGTCCCTCCAGGTGAAAGTGATCCGGGATCGATCGATCCGCTTCGGCCGCGCCGCCGGGACCCGGCGGCCTCCGCATGATACCCGGCTTCGCGCGGACGCCTGGCAACGCTACGGGGTGGTGGATCGTGATCGTGGCCGCGGTGGGGATCGGGCTCTTCCTGCCTCCGGTGGGCGTGGGGCTCTTCATCGCCTGCGGGATCGCGGAGATCTCGGTGGACCGGGCCACGCGCGCCGTCCTGCCGTTCATCGCCGTGCTCTGCGCGGGGCTCGCGGTGGTCATCCTGGTGCCGTGGTTCACGCTGGTGCTGCCGCGCCTGCTTCAAGCTCCTGTGAGCGCGGGCAGGGCGCGCTCGATCACGCGGCCGACGACGACCATCTCCGGACTCGTCCGGCGGTAGGCGTCGAGCGCGGCGCGCACGCCGGGGACATCGTCCGCGGGCGGCGCCGAGGGCAGGGCCGGCAGCTCGGCGAACAGGGCCGGAATGCGGGCGTCGATAGCCGCGTTGACACGGGCGTACGCCGCATGGGTCGCGGGGTCCTCCATCAGGGGCCGGAGCGCGGTCGCCAGATGGGCGAGGAAGGCAGGCCAGCCCGCGAGCATCCGGTACAGGCCCGGGACGAATGGCTCGGCGCCGACCTGCGTCCCGAGCGAGAGCAGGACGCCGCGCTCGGACGGCGACAGCTCGCCGACGTCGGCGAGGGCGGGCAGCGGCGGCAGGGCCGGCGGCGGCGTCCACGCGGGCGCCGCCGCCGGGCGCCGCCGTGCGGTCGCTCGCCGTCGAGGAGCCGCCGCAAGAGGCCGGACAGCACGAGGTTCACCGGGCTCACCCGGACGAAGCTCTCGCACACCGCCCGGATCGTCGCTTCCCCCGCCGCGTCCACGCCCCAGACGCGCAGCGCATCCCGCGCGATCGGGGCGAGCCGCGGCACGTCGACGAGCGCCACCGCCTGCCAGGCGGCCGTTTGGGCGCGCCCGTCGGCGAAGACGGGATGGAGCGCGGCCCAGACCCACTCGAGCCAGCCGGGTCGGGAGGCGAGGTGGCGCTGGAGCGAGGAGACGTACGGAACGGCCCAGAGCCGGCGGATGTCGGCGTAGATCGCCGCGATCTCGCCGGCGGCGTCGCGCTCGGCGAGCTCAGCCAGCACGGGCTGAGCCGAGCACCTTTCTGAGAAAGAAGCGCTGATGCCCGGGCGGATAGTCCTCGAGCGTCGCGAACAGCGCATAGCCATGGCGCTCGTAGAACGGCCGGGCCTGATAGCTGAAGGTGTCGAGGTGAGCCTGCGTGCAGCCGCGCTCGATCGCGGCCGTCTCGATCGCCCGGAGCAGCGACGAGCCGAGTCCCCGGCGCCGCTCGCCTGCTGCGATCCAGAAGAGCGCGACGTGCAGCCAGGTCCAATTCACCTGGCCGTGCACCCCGCCGACCAGAACCCCGTTCCGGTCGCGCGCGAAGACGGCCAGCGGCTCGAACCCCGCGCGGTGCGTGAAGGGCAGGGCGTGCTCGGTGAGCCCTGGCCGAGCGCCTCGACGTCCCGCGCGTCGGGCGCCGTCTCGACGGTGAGGGCGAGGTCGTCGCCCAGAGGCGTCACGACCGGAGCTGGAAGGTCTTGACGTAGATGCCGGGCGAGCCCGGAGCATGCCGCATGTGCGGCCGGATCTTTGCGTCTCCGGCGCGACGTCGCGCTGGGCGAGCCACGCCGCGCTCTCCGGACACGGCAGGGTGCTCGAACTCGTAGAGCGTGAGATACGTCGGCGTCCCGACGACGGCGCGGTAGCGGCGGCCGCGGATGACGCCGGGCACCTTCTCGTAGTTCGGCACGTAGATCGTGTTGTACCAGGCGTTGAACTCCGCGTCGATGTCGGGGGCACGTCCATGCGCCCGATCTGCAGCGACGGCGCCATCCCGCTCTGCGCGACGTTGGGCGCGAGCGCCTTGGGATGGATCATCGTGTAGACGTTCCGGATGAAGGTCGTGCCGATGACGTCGGGGAGCAGCGCTTGGTCCACGGGGTCGGATTGGCCTGCACGCGCTTGTACGCCGGGCTCTCGAGCACCGCCGGGCTCTCGAGCTCGTAGCATGCCAGGTGCTTGGGCCCGCTCTTCACCGCCTCGTAGCGGGCCGCGTCGAGAAAGCCCGGCACGGAGAGCCGCTCGGCCATGTGCTCCTCGTTGTACCAGCGGTTGAAGTCGTCCTCCTTGTCCGCGGGGACGTCCGCCCACACCATCAGGAGACCGGTGCCCTTCTTCGTCGCCATGGTGTCATTTCTCCTATGAATGCCCGCGATGGTGAATGCCCGCGGTGGGCCGCCGTCACGCGGCGTGGCGCTGTGCCCAGTCGACGACCTGGGCGTGCGTCGCGAACCAGATCCCGGCCTTCGCGCGCGCGTGGCGGATGATCTCCTCGAGAATCCAGATGCGCGAGCGGTAGCCGATGACGTGCGGGTGCATCGTGAGCTGGAAGATGCCGCCCTCGTCGTAGGCGGCGTCGAGCTCGCGCCGGAAGATGTCGAGGACGCCTTCCGGCGGCGTATAGGGCCGGAGCGACTGGAAGCGGTTCATCATGAAGTACACGGCGTCGTCGCGCACCCACTCGACGGGCAGCTCGATCACGCCGGTGGGCTCGCCGTCGAGCAGGAGCTCGTAGCAGTCCTCGTCGGCCATGAGCGAGGAGTCGTAGGCGAGCCCCATCTCCTTCTCGATGCGGAGCGTGTGGGGCTGAAATCCCAGGACGGCGTCCGCAGGCCCACGGGCGCACGCCGGCGATCCGCTCGAGCGTGTCCGCCGACCGCAGCATGAGGTCGCGCTCGGCGTCGTACGGGAGCGTCGAGTTGAGCTCGTGGATCCAGCCGTGGATGCCGATCTCGTGACCCTCGGCCACGACGCGGCGCTGCTCGTCGGGGTAGAGGAGCGCCGAGACGGCCGGGACGTAGAACGTGGCGGGGACCTCGTACCGGGCGAGCAGCTTCAGGATGCGCGGCACCCCGACGCGGTTGCCGTACTGGCCCCAGGAGAGCCGGCCGATCGACTTGCCGCCGTCGCGCAGCTCGTTCGTGTCGTGGTCGGAGTCGAACGAGAGCGCGACGGCGCACCGCGCGTCACCCAGCCAGTGCGGGGCCGGAGGCTGCGGCCGGCGCGGACGTGGCCGACGAGCGTGCGCCACTGCGCGTCGGGCCACTGCCAGGGCTCCACCGGGGCGGTGCGTCCGCCATGTCGTCGGCGCTCGGGGAGCCTCGACGGTCCGACCTTATCGCAGCCGGAGCTTGCCGCCGCCGGGAGCCCGCCGGGCCCACCGGGTCCGCCGAGCAGGCCGGGCATGCGATCCGGCGTGATGATCGATGATGCCGCCTCGCGGCGAAGGTCCTCGAGCTCGCGGCGGGTGCGCTCGACGGCGTCCGCGGCGCCCGAGGCGAAGAGCTCGACGGCGTCGGCGAGCGAGGCCGCATCGAGCTCGAAGACGAGCGGCAGGAGGCCGGCTTGCGTCAAGAGCTGCGTCTCGCCGACGTACAGCACCTTGCGGGTGCCGTCCGGCGCGCCGTCGCTCTTGACCGGCGTCAGCACGCGGATCGCGCCCATTTTCCTGTCGGTGAACATCTCTTCCCGGTAGAGCGAGGACGGGTCCATCTTGAGCTCGGTCGCGCTGGGTTGAGTCGTCATGGGATGCAGGATACCAGACTCGGGTCCGTCCGCGGCCTGCAGGCGCAGGATCTCGCCTGCTAGATGTTCAAGTTCCGGCGATTGTGCGGCAGCCGCGCCAGCAGGCCCGCCATCCCGCAGGTTCCGCTGGCGCCGGAGAAGACCAGGCCCGCCCCGATGAAGGCCGAGAGCAGGAGGAACCAGGGTGAGACCGCGGCCCCGAGCGCCACGCCCAGGACCACGAGGGAGCCCGCCACGATCTGGACCTGGCGTGGCAGGCTGAGGCCGCCGGCCCCCGGGCTGCGCTCCACCGCGAGGCCGGCGCGCTTCCACGCGCGGAGCCCGCCGGGCAGGTGATAGACCTCGCCGGGCCAGCCGTCCTGCAGGACCTTCCGCGCCCCCTTCTCCGAGGCGACCCCGACCTCGCACTGCAAGACGAGCTTTCGGCCGCCCAGGTCGGGGAGGCTCGACCGGCCGAGGGTGGGCAGCGGCAGGACAGCGCGCCGGGGATCCGCTCGGCGGCGAACATCTCGGGAGGCCGCACGTCGACGACGAGGGCCTGGCCCGCGCCGAGCCAATCGGACAGCGTCTGGGGGTCGACGTCCTTGACGATGCCGGCGGCGGTTGTCGTGGCCATGATGTCCTCCGCTATTCGGTCGGGCGCTCCAGGAGAAAGCGCGCGCCGATGAGGGGGTCGGTGAGCGCCGCCGTCGCGACCATGACGCCATCGGCGCCCGCGGCGAGGGCGGCGCGCGCGCGCGCCGTGGTGGTGATGCCGCCCACCGCGAGGATCGTGCGGTTCCAGGCGCCCGCCTTGCGCCATGCCACGAGCTCGTCCACCTGCATCAGCGCGTGCTCGAACACGGCGGCGCCGCCGACGCCGGCGGTGGCGCGCGTCTCGCCCGCGAAGGCGGCGCTTTGGTCGGCCTTCACGACCCGTCGCTCCAGCCCGTTGACGAGGACGAAGCCGTCGAGGCGGGGCGCGAGGCGGCTGGCCAGCTCGTGCAGCGCTCGGGGACTGCGCGTGGCGCCGATCTTGGCGACGATCGGGCGCTGGCCCACCGCGCGGCGCACGCGGTCGACGATGAGGGCGGACAGCGCGGGGTTCTCGAAGATCATCTGCGCGTGCTCGCCCGCCGTGTTCGGAGAGGAGAGATGCACTTCGACGACGTCGGCCCCCGCCTCCGCCGCCCAGCGCGCGGCGAGCGCGTAGTCGCCGGCGAGCTGCTCGGGATCGCCATCCGGCACGGGTGTCCCCACGACGCTCACGATCAGGATCTGGTCGGGATGGATCTTCGCCCTGCGCGCGTCACGTCGCTGCGCCACTCGGCGGGATCGGCGGAAGGCAGCCCCACCGAGACGGCCCACGTCACCGCGCCGGGATCGAGCTTGCGCGGGGCCGGCTCCGCGACGGACGGATCGCCGAGCCGGCAGTGGACCAGGTTGGGATGCGTGAAGGCCGCGCGGGCCGAGGTGCGCACGGTCTTGTAGGTGAGCACGCCGTAGCCGAGCCGCGCATAGGCCTCGATCCATCGAGAATTCGGCAAGGGGCCGGCGGCGATGCCGAGCAGGCTCTCGACGCGGCGGTCGAACAGGCGCGCGCCGGTATCCGGCGCGGAGCTTGCGCGGGCGCGCCGGCAGCTTCGGCGGGTGCGCCGCGTTCCACGCGAACGACCGGTCGAGGCGATAGGCGATCAGGTGGCGGTCTCCATCGCATCGAAGGTGCAGGGTGACGACCCTGTAGCGGAACGGCAGGCACGTGCGCGGGCCGCGCACGTGAACGGAGGCGGACTTGAGCGCGAGCGTGGCGGTCACTTGAACGCCGGCATGACCTCCTTCGAGATGAGCTCGAGCTCGCGCATGATGTGCCGGTGCGGCATGCCCGGGAAGAACAGGCGGCAGATCAGGTGGTTCATCCCGTACTGCTCGACGAAGGGCTTGAGGTCCCGGATCACCTGGTCGGGAGTGCCGATGAGGAAGCGGTCCTTCTTGATCGTGTCGAGGTCGGTGGCGATCGACGCGTCGATGAAGGGGTGCTTCCAGCCGCCCGCGTACTCGCGGCGGTAGGACACCATGATGTGCTCTTCCGCCAGTGTGCGCGCCTCCTTCTCGGTCTCGGCGATGATCACGTCGCGGGTCAGGGGCCACTCGGTGATGGGCGCGGTGAGGCCGGCGGCCTGGCGATTGGCGAGGAACTGCTGCTTGCCCTTGAGCAGGCGGGGAGCTCGGCGGTGGGCCCGGGAATCCAGTTGTCGGCGAGCGTGGCCGCCCGCCGCAGCGTGATGTCGCCCCAACCGCCGATCCAGATCGGCGGATGGGGCTTGGCCACGGGCTTCGGCTCGAGCTTGCCCTCGATCTGGTAGAACCGGCCCTTGTGCGACACCCAGTCCTGCGTCCACAGCGCCTTCATGATGGCGAGCTGCTCCTCGAACCGGGCGCCGCGCTTCTCGAGCTCGGCCCCGTAGAGGGCGAACTCGTCGGGCTTGTAGCCGATGGCCGCGCCGACGATCAGCCGCCCGTCGGACATGATGTCCAGCATGGCCGCGTCCTCGGCGAGCCGGACCGGGTGGTAGAAGGGGGCGACCAGGATGTCGGTGCCGAGCAGCACGCGCGAGGTGCGGGTGGCGAAGCCGGCGAGCACCGTGATCGGCGACGGCCAGTAGTGGTTGACGACGGAGTGGTGCTCCTCCATCCAGATGGAGTCGAAGCCGAGATCCTCGCCGCGGACCACTTCCTCGAGGGCTTCCTTGTAGTACTGCCCGCCTTCGATGGGGATGAAGCCGATCTTGAGCCTGGCCATGACCATCCTTTCACTGGAGAGCGGCCCGGAGGGGCCCCGGGTCCGGGGAGTCCACCAGCGACAGTCGCCGAGGTCGCCGCCGATGGCCCACCGACCAGTATACCCCGGCCCGCAAAGGGCCACCCCGCCCGGCGGAGCCCCAGTGCCGGTTACTTGCAGTCGAAGAACTCGTTCGTGTAGTACTCGGCGGCCGGCTTCACGGGGTCGAGGCCGCCGTAGTCCTTGGCGAGAGCGATCAGCACGTCCCAGTCCTCTCTCATCATCAGGCCCGGCGTCTTGCCCTGCGAGGCTCTTCGAGTACAGGAGATCGGCGGAGTCGACCCACTGCTTCTTGGTGAGGTCCTTGGCGCCCTTGTTCGTATTGGGGAAGAGCTTGTGGAGCGCCTCGACGGCGCCGTCGGGATCGCGCATCGCCGCCTGCCAGGCGCGGGTCGTCGCCTTCACCATCTTGCAGTTGAGCGCGCGGTCGCCGAGGAACTTGGTGTGGATCAGGAGGCCCTGGGTCATGGCATTGACGCCGTGGTCGGCGTAGCGGAAATAGGCGACTTTCTTGCCCGTCTCGCGCTCGATGGCGCCCGCCTGGGTCGTGTAGTAGCCGCCCATGGCGTCCACGGTGCCCGTCATGACGGCGGTCTGCTTCGCCGCGGGGGCGAGCAGGACCTCCTGGACCTTCGCCTTGTCCACGTTATTGAGCTTGATGAGGGCGGGGAAGCCCTGGTGCAGCGAATCGCCGGCGGTGAACGAGACCTTCTTGCCCTCCAGGTCCTTGGGTCCCTTGAATCTCACCATCCTCGAGGGCGGCGGGTCCGGACACCTCCACGAACTTCTGGACGCTCAGCATGGCGGGGCAGGGGGCATTGTACTCCAAGACCGCCGGCACGCCGGAGGGGCTCAGCAGGATGCGGAAAACTCGCAGGCTGCTCAAAAGGTCCAGATGCGAGGCGGCGCCCGACGGGCGCACGCGAGGCGGCTCGCTCACGCTCGCCCGACTTCGTATCCGCTCGCCTCGCCTCCGGCTGCGCCGCCATCCTGAGCGTGCGGCCGAGGGCGCCGTACCTCCGCAGATGGGCCTTTTTCAGCATCCTGCTAGGCAATGGCGCAGGCGGCTGTCAGCTCGGCCATGAGCGGCACGTCGCGGAAGTACGAGATGGCGAGGTCATGCCGGGCCCGCGTCATGGCGATGTACAGGAGCCGTCGGGCCTCGGCGTCCGTGCGCGTCTGCAGGTGATGGGCGTCGAGCAGGAGCACGCCGTCGGCCTCGAGCCCCTTGGCCGCGTGGATGGTCGACACGCGCACGCCGTCCGCGTCGGGCGTCACCGCGGGGAGCCACGCGTCCACGCCCTTGCTATTGAGCCACGCATTGACGGTGATCATGTCGAGCCGGCTCAGGCCGAGGACGAGCAGGTCTCGGGCGGGGACGCCCCGGGCGCGGCGCTCGCGAATCCACGCGAGCGCGTCCGCGCGGCTCGACTCGAAGGTCGCGCACCGGTGCACCTCGGGCGCCGAGCCGCCGGCGAGCGCCGCGTCCGCCGGGTCGGGCGGCGCCGGCGGGCCGCCCGCGTCCCCGTCGAGGGGCTGGATCAGCCGGCATGCCGCGGCCGCGATCGGCGGGCTGTTCCGGTGATTGACTTCGAGGTTCCGTGTCCGCGCGGCGACCCCGAGGCCGAGGTCCCCCAGGCGACCTCGCGGCCGTAGATGTTCTGCGCGGGGTCCAGCGCGACGAGCAGCTCGCCGGTGGCCGGATCGAGGGCCTGCACGAGCGCGCGGTACCAGTCGCCGACGAAGTCCTGACCCTCGTCGATCAGGATCGCCTGGTAGGCGCCCGCGGCGATCCGCTGCTCGCGAAACGCCGTGAGGAGCAGACGGGCCATGTCCTGCGTCCAGTACCCATCCCATTGGGTGCCGCGCCCCGGCGGGGTGGGATGACCACGCCGCTCGCCTCGAGCTGGGCCTGGGCCCAGTCGTGAAATGTCGCCACCTCCGTCCGCGGGTCGGCGGGCAGCGCCCGCCGGAGGAGGCTCGCGAGCGAGGTGTTGAAGCACAGGACGAGGATCCGCCACGCGGGATGGCGCTCGCGGAGCAGGCGCGCCCTCGCGCAGATCGCCATCGTCTTGCCGGTTCCCGCGGCGCCGCGCAGCATGGAGCGGCCCGGGCCGATCGACTGCGCGATCCGCTCGTGCTCTGTGCCCACGATTGGATCGTATCCCCGTCGACCTGGCGCCGCGAAATCCGCGGGTGCGAGGGCCGGCTACTCTCGGGGAGGCCGGCCAGGAAGGTGATCAGCGCGTCGTTGACCTCGGCCGGGCGCTCCTGCTGGGTCCAGTGGCCTGCGCCGGGGAGCAGCACTCGCTCGCGCAGCCCGGGCACGGTTTCCGCCAGGCCATCCATGGCGGCGCGGCTGCGCAGGATGACGGGGTCGCGGTCGCCGGCGACGAAGAGCGCGGGCACGGTGATGCGGGCGCCGCGCCAGGCCGCCATCAGCTCCCAGGTGCGGTCGAGGTTGCGATACCAGTTGAGACCGCCGCGAAAGCCCGTGCGGGCGAACTCCCCGCATAGAAGTCGATGTCGGCTTCGCCGAGCCACGCGGGCAGCGTCTCGGGGTCGGGCATGCTTCGAGGAACGTCGAGCGCTTCGGCAGGACGGGCATGCCGCCGCCATCGCCCGAGATGCCGTACAGCACGCGCCGCACCGTGCTCCGCACGTCCCGACCGAGCTCGGCCTCGGCCACGCCCGGCGTCTGGAAGTAGAGCATGTACATGAACGTCTCGCCGTAGGCGCGCGCGAGCGCCACCGTCGGACGGGTTCCGCCGCGCGGCGTATACGGCACGCTGAGCCCGGCGACGGCGCGGAAGCGGTCGGGACGGAGGAGCGCCGCGTTCCACGCCACGGGCGCGCCCCAGTCATGTCCGACGATGACGGCCGTGTCCGCGCCCAGCGCATCGAGCAGGCCGACCATGTCGCCCACGTGGTGGAGCTGGGTGTACTGATCGATGGCCTCGGGCTGGTCCGTCCCGCCGTAGCCGCGCATGTCGGGCGCGACGGCGTGGTAACCCGCGGCGGCGAGGGCGGGGAGCTGATGCCGCCACGAATACCAGGACTCGGGAAGCCGTGGCAGAGCAGGACGAGCGGGCCCGCGCCCTGCTCGGCCACGTGCATGCGGATGCCGTTCGTGTCGAGGGTGCGGCGAGTGATCTGGCTCACCTGCGACCGCGCGCTACTTGTCGCTGGCGAGCTTGCCGCCCACGCCCCAGTTGGACTTCTCCACGTCCTGAAACACGATGTGCACCTGGTCGGCCGTCGTCTTGCCGATCGTGACCATCGCGTCGGTGATGGCGGCCGTGATCTCCCGCCTCTGCTGGTCGGTGCGTCCGGCGTACCACTGCACGGTGATGTTGGGCATGGGGTCCTCCTGATGGGGTGGGACGGCGGTGTGCGCGCTTTCCGTCAGCGAAGTCGCACCATGTCGTCGGGGAAATTGGAGCTGAACGCGTAGGACTTCACGATCCCGTCGGCATTGAACCGCACGGACAGGTCCTTGCTGAGCTCGACGCTGGCCTCCCGCTGGCCGAAGAACCAGCGCCAGGTCTGATCCCCGCTGTCGAGGCCGACCTGGTAGGGCTCGCCGAAGATGCGCTCGAGGGCAGCCTTGTCCGTCCTCCCCACCACGATGAGCTGGCGATCGGGCGACGGGAACTCGCGGCCGAACTTGAGCGACAGACAGCCGGACGCGAGCACGACGGCGAGGAGAGGCGTGATAGCCGGGGCCCAGCGCATGCGCGCGATTATCACACCGCCCCTCGAACCGGTCAATCGCGCCGCGGCACGGGCACGCGCTTGGCTAGGGGCCAGTTGGCCACGGCACTGGGGCAAGTTGCGAGCCAGACGAGGCGCTCAGCAGCGTTGGCAGTTCGAGCTACGCGGCTCGAGCCGCGAGGCGAGGGCTGAGTGGATCTGGCGACGCAAATTGGCCCAGTGCCCTTGACTTGGGGGCGGGGCGCCGATAGGTTCTGAGCACTATGGAGACCTTCACGCAAGAGGAACGGCGCGTCCTCGCGCCGTACTTCACCAACCTCGACGGTCCCGTCTTCGCCCTCGTCAACCTGCCCGAGGTGGTCAAGGGCGCGCTCTTCGCGCGCTACTCGCGCTCGGCGAAATCGCTCCGGCGCCTCTTCCTCGACGAGTTCGCGGACCAGGTCGGCGAGGCGCCGACGTCGTCGTCCATCGGCACTCGGCGGGCGGAGGCGCTCTACGAGCGCGTGCTGGGCGACTACGGGGACGACTCGGTGGCGCAGCTCGGGGGCGTCCACTTGGCCTGCGAGGGCGCCTCGAACCTCTTGACCAAGGTGCTCGAGTGGGGCCGTCTCATGGCGTATCTCGAGCAGTCGACCCGCTACGTGCCGTACGCCGACCGGCCGGACGGCCGCTTCAGGTACCACGTGCCCGCCGAGCTGGACGGCCACCCGCTCCGGCCGCGCTACGTCGGAGACGCTCGACCGCGCCTTCGAGACCTATGCGCGCTCCATCGATCTCATGCGCGAGTACTGGAGCGCGCGCGTTCCGAGGCCGGCGGATGAGAGCGACGCCGCCTGGCGCGCGACCATCCGCGCCAAGGCTCTCGACAGCTCGCGCGGGCTCCTGCCCGCGGCCACCCGGTCCAACGTCGGCATCTTCGGCACCGGCCAGGGCTACGAGGCGCTCCTGCTGCGAATGCGCGCGCACCCCTGCGCGAGGTGCGTGACTGCGCGGAGTTGATGCTCGTCGAGCTCTGCAAGGTCATCCCCGCCTTCCTCCGCCGTCTCGTGCGCCCCGAGCGCGGCGGCGCGTGGAGCGGCTATCTCGCGCGGACCCGCGAGGAGACGGTCGCCGCATCGCGGCGGCTCCTCGACGGCGTCGAGCCGGAGGCGCGCGGCGAGGTGACGCTCACCGACTTCGACCCCGACGGCGAGGTGAAGGTGGTGGCCGCCGCGCTCTACGCCGTCTCGGATCTGCCCGACGACCAGCTCCTCGGCATCGCGCGAAAGCTCGGCCCGGCCGAGCGCGCCGAGGTGCTCGCCGCCTACGTCGGCCGGCGAGAGAACCGGCGCCACAAGCCCGGCCGCGCCTTCGAGCGCACCAGCTATCGCTTCGACGTCCTCGGCGACTATGGCGCCTTCCGCGATCTCCAGCGCCACCGGCTGCTCACGCTCGAATGGCAACGGCTGTCGCCGCGCCACGGCTACGTGGTGCCGGAGGAGCTCGGCGAGGCGGGCCTCTACGACGACTGGGTGCGCGTGATGGACGAGTCGGCGGCGATGCACGACGCGCTCGACCATGCCGGCCTGCCCGACGTCGCGCCCTATGCCGTGGCCATGGCCTATCGCGTCCGCTTCTACATGGACCTCAACGCCCGCGAGGCCATGCACATGATCGAGCTGCGCACCGCGCCGCAGGGGCACCCCGCGTATCGGCGCATCTGCCAGACGATGCGACGCCTCATCGCCGAGCACGCCGGCCACCGCGCCATCGCCGCCGCCATGTCCCACGTCGATGTCTCGGGTGGCGAGGCCGGCCGCCTGGCCGCGGAGCAAGCCGCCGAACGGCGCCGCGACCGCGTCCCGTAACGCCCGGCGCACACACACTCGACCCGCAGCCCTCGTCGTGACCGTCGGCGCGATGTGGCTGACCCGCAAGCTGACCCACCGGCACCGCGGCGCGCCGGTCGTCTCGCACTGACTCCTTCACTCTCCACGCCGATTGCCCTATCCTTGCCGTGGAGTCGACACGCGCGAATTCACCTCGCCTGGCGGAGGACGGAAACGCCCATGGACGCGAACGAGATCATCTGGCGGCCCGATCCCGAGACCGCTTCCCGCACGCGGATCGCGCGCTTCATGCGCGCGCACGGCCTCGCCACCCTCGAGGATCTTCAGCGCCGCTCCGTCGAGGATCTCGAGTGGTACTGGAGCGCCGTCGTCCGCGACCTCGGCTGGGCGTGGACCGCGCCGTACCAGCAGGTGGTGGACACCTCGCGCGGCATCCAGTGGCCGCGCTGGTTCGTGGGCGGGCGCATGAACCTGACGGCCCAGTGCGTGGACGTGCACGTGGCCGCGGGGCACGGCGACAAGCCCGCGGTGATCTCGGAGGCCGAGGACGGCGGCGTGCGCACGCTGACCTATGCGGAGCTGGCGCGCGAGGTCGGCCGCCTCGCCAATGCGCTCACGCGCCTCGGGGTCGGGCCTGGCGACACCGTCGGCATCTTCCTGCCGATGTGCCAGGAGGCGGCCGTGGCGGTGCTCGCGGTGACGCGGATCGGCGCGGTCTACGCGCCGTGCTTCTCGGGCTATGGCGCCCAGGCGGTGGCCGCCCGTCTCACCGGGTGCGACGCCAAGGTGCTGATCACGGCCGACGCCTTCGCCCGCCGCGGCAACGTGATCCCGATGAAGCGCACCGCCGACGAGGCGGTGGCCGAGTCTCCTCGGTCCGGCACGTGATCGTGCACCGGCGGACCGGCGCCGACATTCCGTGGACGCCGAGCCGCGACGTCTGGTGGCACGAGGCCGTATCGACCGAGCCGGCGGAGTGCGAAGCCCTGGCCGTCGACGCCGATCATCCGGCCCTGATCATCTACACGTCGGGGACCACGGGCCGTCCGAAGGGCACCGTGCTCACGCAGGGCGGCTTCGGGATCAAGAACGCGCACGACTGGGCCTACGTCTTCGACATGGACGACCGCGCCCGCATGTTCTGGGTCACCGACCTCGGCTGGCTCATGGGCCCGATGCTCATCACGGGCACGCTGCTCCATGGCGCGACGGTGGTGCTCTTCGAGGGCACGCCCGACTATCCGAAGCCCGATCGCCTCTGGGAGCTCTGCGAGCGCCATCGCGTCACGCATCTCGGCATCTCGCCGACGGCCACGCGCGCGCTCATGCCCTACGGCGCCGACTGGATCGCCAAGCACGATCTCTCGGCGCTCCGCATCATCGGCTCGACGGGCGAGCCGTGGAACCCCGAGCCCTTTCGCTGGCTCCTCGAGCATGCCGGCGGCGGGCGTGTGCCGATCATCAACTACACGGGCGGCACCGAGATCTCGGGCGGCATCCTCGCGTCGTTTCCCATCGCGCCCATCAAGCCGTGCTCCTTCAGCGGGCCGATCCCGGGATGGCGGCCGAGTGCTTCGGCGACGACGGCCGGCCGGTGCGCGGCGAGGTCGGGCGAGCTCGTCGTCACGAAGCCCTGGCCGGGAATGACCAAGGGCTTCTGGCAGGATCCCGACCGCTACATCGAGACCTACTGGTCGCGCTGGCAAGACGTGTGGGTCCACGGCGACTGGGCCCTCGTGGACGACGAGGGCTTCTGGTACATCCATGGCCGGTCGGACGACACGCTGAAGATCGCGGGCAAGCGCGTGGGCCCGGCCGAGGTCGAGTCCGTGCTCGTCGGCGACCCCGCGGTGAACGAGGCGGCGGCCGTCGGCGTGCCCCACGAGGTGAAGGGCGAGAGCGTCGTGTGCTTCGCGTGCTGCGGCCGGGCCACGAGCCGACCGAGGCGCTGCGCGCCGAGCTGATCGACCGCGTCGCCCAGGCGATGGGCAAGGCGCTCAAGCCCGAGCGCGTGCTCTTCGTCCGCGAGCTGCCGAAGACGCGCAGCGCCAAGATCATGCGCCGGGTGATCCGCGCGACGTATCTCGGCAAGGATCCCGGCGATCTCTCGTCGCTCGACAATCCGGGCGGCGTGAAGGCGATCAGCGAGGCGGTGTAGCGTGTAGCGAGCCGTCGCGCCATTGATCGCGATAGAGGCGTAGCTGTTGCTGCCGCCGGGGTGGGCGACCGCGGCGCTCGCCGAGGCCACCGCCAGGAGTGCGAGAGCGATGTGGAGCGCGGAGCGGCTCTCATGGGCGTGCGAGCGGCCCGCGCCCTCGATCGGTCGGGGCGCCCATCGCCTGCACGAGGACGCGCAGGTTGTCGATCTGGTACTCGGGGATGGTCACCACTACCGGATGCCCCACCGCCATCGCGTATCGGCTCACCGTGTCAGGCGCGAGATGGCCGACGGCGTACTGCACGAGCGGCTGCGACTGGCCGGGGCGGTAGACGAGGATGACCAGCTCGGGAGCGGCAACACCGTAGGCGGCGCCGCCGTCGCGTCCGAGCGGAAGTCGCGCTCGACGCGCGCCCGACCGAGCGCGGCGAGCGCGTGCGCGATGCGCTCCGACCGCGCCGGATCGGGCTCGTGCGTGTGGGCGCCCTCGGCGACACCGTGAGCGCCGTGGTAGAACCAGCGCGCCGGTCGCATCGCGCTCGAAGCGGTGCAGCCTCCCGCGTCCGCGATCTCGATCGCCCCGAGCTCGCTCAGCGGCACCGGCAACAGCAGGCGCGGGTCGGCGCCAGGGCCTCCCGAATTCGCCCGAAGCCGGTCCGTCCACTCGAGCGCCGCGATGCCCACCGCGAGCACCCCCAGCAGCACCCAGACGGCGACGAGGCCGGCCCGCCGCGGCACCGGGCTCAACGCTGCTTCCACCACACCGCGGTCCCCACCACCGCGAGCAGGGCGGGGATGAGGAGCACCGAGAGGAAGAAGACCGCCTTCATCTGCCGGTTGGTGAGGTTGATCCGGGGAGGTCGGTGGTGCGGGGTTGCAGCCCGATCAGGTTTTCCTGCGCGCCCAGATAGTTGACGGTGTTCAGGAACAGCGTGCCGTTGCCCATGATGTGAAAGAAGGAGTTGGTCGCGAAGTCCGAGTCGCCCACCACCGCGATCCGGGACCGTGGGCCCTCGGGGGCGGGACCGTCCCCGGAGGAGACGGGCCGCCGCAGCGCGACCACCATCAGCGTGTTCGGTCCCGGCAGATCCCGGCCCTTCACGAAGCCGACGCGATCCGGGCTCGGCCTGCCCCCAGCTGTTCTTCGAGGAGTTCACGAGCGGGACCACCGAGGTGCCGGGAACGCGCTGGGGGTCGGCGACAGCGACCGCGCCCCGGGAAGAAGGTGAGCGGGAGGTCACGCGTGACCTGATGGCGGTTGTAGTCGCTGACCGCCGGTGAGGAGACGTCCGCCCAGAAGTGGCTGGCCTCGTCGATGACGATGTCGTCGTCCACCACGATGCCGTACTCGAGGACGACCGGCTCCAGGCCGGTGCGCACGAACGGGTCGAGCATGAACAACGCGTTGCCGCCCGCGGCGAGGTACGCCTTGATCGCGTCCACCTCGACCGGCAGCAGCGGCACCTTCGGGCCCGCCACCACCAGCACCGCGCAGCCGGAGAGCCACGTTCGCGCGCTGCAGGAGGAGGACCTTCTCCACCTTGTAGTTCAGGGTCTCCAGCGCGTTGCGGGCCTTGGCCATCCCGTGGCGCTCGTGCAGCACGTATTTGACGCCGAGGCCGTGGGTGTGACCGGGGGCACCCTCGAGGTGATCGTGGGACTCCAAGCTGAACGGGTCCGGCTCGCCGTGTCCATCGAGGAAGCACACGCGCTGGGTCGCGCTCTGCGAGACGCGCAAGATGCCGTTGGCGATGTCGATCTCGTTGCCGCCGTTGACCTGAAGCCTCCGGCCCTCGCTTTCCATGACGGCGGTGCCTGCGAAGTTGACGCCGAGCATCCGGGCCTGCGCGGGGTTGATCATCGGATCGTAGAACTCGACAGAGACGCGCGGGTCTGCGCGGCGATGAGCTGGTAGAGCTCCACCGTCTCCCGCATCATCGGGTCGTGCGAAGAAGACGATGTGCACCGGACGGTCGAGGCGCTTCAACATCGTGACGGTGGGTTCGGAAAGGGAGTACGCGCCGGTGCTGGTGAGGTCGAACCGGACCGGATAGCGCACCGAGAGGTAGGCGAGCGCGACGAGGATGCCCACGATGCCCAGGGTGAAGAGGACGATCTCGGCGCGGCGACGGCGCGTGAGGGCGGCGAGCTCGGACCGGAGCCCCACCGCTCCCACCGCCGCCAGCAGCAGTCCCGCGCCCGCGAGGACGCACGTCGCGGTGACGGTCTCGAGGAGGATCGCGTGCACCACGAGCGCGGCCGCGAGCAGGGTGAGTCCCGCGAGCAGGATGAGTCCGCGCGCGGACGGAGCGGGCGCGGCTCAGCGTCGCCACTCGTAGGTAGCCCGCGCTCAGGGTGAGGGCGATCGCGGCGACGACCACGGTAGAAGACGACGCCCTCGGTGCGAACGAGACCCTGGATGAAGTCGGTGAAGTGGAGCGAAAACGAAAGATAGCCGACCAGGCCGCGCACGACCGGCGAGGCCTGGAAGGTCTGCAGGTGACCGACGAACCAGAAGCCCAGCAGCACCGCGGCGGTGAGCAGGGCGGCCACGATCTGATTGTGGGTCACGGTCGAGAAGAGCAGGCCCACCGCGAGGCACGCCAGGCCGAGCAGCAGGAACCCGATGTAGCCGGCCAGGATGGTCGTCGTTTCCGGGGTGCCGAACAGATAGAGCGGGATCAGATCGATCAGGGTCCCGGCCATGATCAGGAGCAGGATGGTGGCCGCGCCCAGGAACTTGCCGAGCGACGATCTGCCACGGCGACAGCGGGAGCGTGAGCAGCAGCTCCGCGGTGCCCGCGCTGTACTCGGTGGCCAGTGAGCCTCATCGAGATCACCGGGGCGAGGGTCAGCAGCAGGATGCCCATGTTCTGGAACGTTCCCGCCATCGCGGTCTCGCCGCTCAGGAAGATGTTGTAGAGGAAGAAGTAGCCGCTGCCGAGGAGGAACACCGCCACGCACGTAATAGGCGATCGGCGAGCGAAAGTAGGTCGCGATCTCCTTCTGGTAGACCGCGGCCGTGCCGCTCACGCCACCTCTCCGCGCTCCGGCAGCTCCTGGACGTAGCGGAGAAAGATGTTTTCCAGGGTGGGCTGTCGGCGCTCGAGCTGGTGCAGGTCCCAGCGGCCAGCCACCGCGCGGGCGATCGCCGCCTCCACACGGTCGTGAGCGCCCACCTGGCACTCGACGCTGAGCACGCCGGCGTCCGCCGCGTCCGTCCGAATGTCCACCGCGCGCACGCCGTCGACCGACAACAGCGCCTCTCGAAGGGCAGACGCCTCCGCAGTCACCCGGAGGACGACCCGGTTGGTCTGTTCCACGGCGTTCTGCAAGCCGGTCGGCGAGTCGATGGCGAGGAGCCGCCCGTGGTTGATGATGGCCACGCGGCGGCAGATCAGCGTCGCCTCGGCGAGGATGTGGGTGCTGAGCAGGACGGCGTGGTCGGCCCCGAAGGCGCGGATCACCTCGCGTGTCTCCTGGATCTGGCCCGGATCGAGGCCGGCAGTGGGCTCGTCGAGCGAGCAGTACCTCCGGCGCTCCGAGGAGCGCTTGCGCCAGGCCGAGACGCTGCCGATAGCCCTTCGAGAGCTTGAAGATCTCGTCATCGAGCACGGCCTCCAGACCGGCAGGCCGTGGCGACGCGCTCGATCTCTCCGGTGACGGCCGCGCGTCGCACCCCTTCACCTTGGCCACGAACCGCAGGTAGGCGGAGACGTCGAGGGCGTCGTAGAGCGGCGGGCGCTCGGGCAGGTAGCCGATCAGCCGGGCGGCGTCCACGTTCTCGGTGGCCATGTCACGGCCAGCCACCGTGACGCGGCCGGAAGTGGCGGCGGTGAACCCCGCGATCATGCGCATGGTGGTCGTCTTGCCGGCGCCGTTCGGGCCGAGGAATCCCACGATCTCGCCCTTCGCCACCGTGAAGGAGAGGTCGTGGACGACGGTCCGGGCGCCGTAGCGCTTGGAGACCGACTCGAGGACGATGACTGGTGATGCGCTCATGGCAGAAACAAGAAGCCCCCGCGTCGCGGGGGCCTTCTCACGCGGCGGACGAGGCGGGGCTACTTATACCACTGGTTGCCCTTGGCTTTGAACTGATCCTGGTCGTGGGCGAAGAAGATCTCCCCGTCCTCGAGATCGCGGATCATCTTCAGCCGGTTCACGGAGTTGTTGTAGTCCTTCACGCTGTAGTTCAGGCCGGCGGGATAGCCATCCAGGTTCTCCTGCATCCAGATGGCGTCCTGCGACATGATGATGGTCTTCCCGCTGCCCAGCTTCACCTTCACCGACTGGTGGCCAAGGGTGTGGCCGGGCGTGCTCAGGACCATGACCGAGCCGTCGCCGAACAAATCATAGTCGCCGTCGAGCTCCAGGTAGTTGAAGTCACGCGCGGGTCCGTCGAAGTCGCCCATCACGAAGACGCCGCCGCCCCGCTGGAACTTCTCCGGCCACCACGCCTGGTACAGCTCCTTCTTCTGGATGACGTGGACCGCCTTCGGGAACATCTTGATGTTGCCGATGTGGTCGAGGTGGGAGTGCGAGGTGATGACCGCCTTCACCTTGTCGGTCGAGTACCCGAGCTTCTGCAGCTGGCGGTCGATGACGTCGTCGCGCTTCTGGCTGGGCTTGAGACCATCACAGTTGCCGGGAACCCAGTAGTTCTTGCAGCCCCCGTCCGAGATCGCCGCGTTGTTCCCGGTGTCGAACACGACGAGGCCCTTCGGATGATCGATGACCCACATGCTCACCGGGATCGTGATATCGCGCGCCTTCTCCTTCGGGACGCTCGGTATCAGGTCCGTGATGGGGAAGGGGCCGAACATCCCGCTCGTCGTCCAGTAGAGTCCCTTGACCTGGGCTGCCGCCGGGGAGTGAAGGGTGAACAACAGGGCTGCCAGCGCCGCGACGATCCCTAGCTTCTTCATGGATCGATCTCCTTTGATCAACTGCCCGATCATTCCATCGACCCGGTTGCGACTTCGACTCGCACGGACGATAGCGTGCGGACTTCGGGCCTGTCAAGGCCGCTCGCGGCAACCAATCGGGCCGGCAGCCGCTGCGAAGTTGAGGGCTTGCTATCACTAAACATAGGATGAGCCCATGCGTATCCGGACGCGGCTGCTCGCCTCGGAGCCTGTCGGAGAAACCCAGCTAGAGCGATGAGAGGGTCCACGCAGGCGGCGCTCGATGGCCGCACGCGAGGCGTACTCTGTACGTTGAGCGTGCGCGGGTGCCAACGAAGCAGATGGGCCCTTATCATCGCTCTAGCGGCGGGCGAAATCCGCCTTCGCCTGGGCCACGCGCGCCGGCTCCTTGAGCAGGTCGAACGCGGTCATGGCCATGGTCTTGGCGGCGGCGACCAGTCCCGGCGCGAGCCAGCGGCTTGACGGCGGCGTCGGCGAAGTCGCGCGTGTGGATCGCCATGCCCGTCGGCGCGATGCCGATCATGGGCTGGATGGCGGGCACGACCTGGCTGACATTGCCGATGTCGGAGGACCCCAGGCGGTCGGGGATGGGCTCGCCCTCGCTCAATCCCACCGTCTTCATGTTGGCGGCGAAGAGATCCAGCATGACCCGGCTGCTCGTCAGGGGCTCGTACACCGTGTCGTGCTCGATCACCTTCAGGCTCACGCCCGTCGCCTTGGCCGCGCCCTCGGCGCAGGCCACCACGCGCCGGTACAGCTCCCACATCGTGTCGATGCGCGGCGCCCGCACGTAGAAGGTCGCGGCGGCCTGCTCGGGGATGATGTTGGCGGCCTGCCCGCCATTGGTGATGATGCCGTGGATGCGGCAGTCCGGCCGCACCTGCTGGCGGAGCATGCTGACGGCGCTATAGGTCTGGACGCAGGCGTCCAAGCGCGTTCACGCCGGCCCACGGGTCCGCCGAGGCGTGCGACGCCTTGCCGGTGTACTCGAAGGTAGCCCGCACGATGCCGAGCAGGTCCTGGTGCAGGAGCGTGCGGTCGAAGCCGTGGATCATCATCGCGCAATCCACGTCGCTGAACACGCCGCTCTGGATGAGCTTGATCTTGCCGCCGCCGCCTTCCTCCGCCGGCGTGCCGATGACGAGGATGCGCCCCGCGGGAAGCTGGCTCTTCACCGCGGCCAGCGCCGCGCCCGCCCCCGCGCCGGACATGGCGATGACGTTGTGGCCGCACGCGTGCCCGATGCCGGGCAGCGGCGTCGTACTCGCAGAGGATGGCGATGGTCGGGCCGGCCCCCGTCTCGAGCGTGGCGCGGAACGCCGTGTCGACCCCGCCCACGCCCTTCTCGACCTTGAAGCCCTTGGCGCCGAGGAAGTCGCAGAGCCATCCGCATGCCTGCACTTCCTGATACGCGAGCTCCGGATGCGCGTGGATCTTGTGCGACAGCGCCTCGATCTCGTCACCCAAGCGGTCCGTAGCCTGACCGATCGCGTCCTTCACAGTGCTCATGGGGAAGCTCCTCCTGGGAAAGGTGTGGGCGTTGCTAGGGCGATTCGGCGCAGAAGAACACGACGTCCGGTCGGGTGGCCGATGTCGAGCCGCGCGTTCCGTACGTCTGACGGCAGCCTGCCGAGCCGCCCACCTGCCAGCCCGGGTCGCCGACGGTGGTGCAGGCCGTCGCGAGCAGGATCAGTCCGACGAGCGCGCCGAGCCGCACGCTCATCCCGAGTACCGTTCCCCGAGCGCGAGCTGTTCCGAGACCCCGATCAGCTCGTTGAATTCCCGGAACGGGAAATAGCGCTCCGCCAATGGCAGGACCTCGCCGCCGTCCTTGAGGGCGGCAAGAAAGCTTCGACCGCGCGCACCGCGACGAAGAGCGTGTCCACGGGAAGCAGGATGAGGGCATAGCCCAGCTCGCGCAACCGCGTGAAGGGCAAGAGCGGTGAGCGGCCCCCGGGGCATAGTTGAAGAGGAGCGGCGTGTCGAAGGCGCGCGCCACGCGCTCGATCTGCTCCTCCGTCGTGGGCGCCTCGACGAAGAGCATGTCGGCGCCCGCCTTGACCGCCAGCTCGGCGCGGCGCAGGGCGTCGTCGAAGCCGTTCACCGCGATGGCGTCCGTGCGCGCGATGATGACGAGGTCGGGATCGGTGCGCGCCTCCACCGCGGCGCGAATCTTGGCGGCGAATTCCTCGGCGGGGACCACACGCTTGCCGGCCAGGTGGCCGCACCGCTTTGGGAGCTGCTGGTCTTCCAGGTGGAGTCCCGCCACGCCGGCCGCCTCGTACGCCGCGACCGTGCGCCGCGCATTGAGCGCATTGCCGTACCCGGTGTCGGCGTCGGCGATCAGCGGGATGGACACCGCCGCCGCCATATTGCGGGCCTGGTCCGCCATCTCGGCGAGCCCGGCGAAGCCCATGTCGGGCATGCCGAGCCGCGAGGCGGACACGCCGTACCCGGTCATGTAGACGACGGGAACCCCGCGCGCTCGACGAGCTTGGCGGAGACGCCGTCATAGGCTCCGGGGACGACGAGGCCGCGCTGGTCGCTCATGAGCTGCCGAAGCATCCGCCGCCGGGTCATAGCCGTTCTCCTTGAAAGCCACGAGGCACCCCACGAAAAACCGTCACAGCGTACCACGGGGCCGGGCGCGGGAAGAGCGGGGGGACTGGTCAGGGAGTGAAGCTCGGCTCGACGGCGGGTGCGCCCACGGGCAGCTCGATGCTGAAGAGGGCCCCGCCCGCTTCGGTGTTCTCGGCGCGGATGATGCCCTCGTGCTCCGCGACGATGCTATACGCGACGCTCAGGCCGAGGCCGCGCCCCTCACCCGGCGGCTTGGTGGTGAAGAACGGGTTGAAGATCCGCGCCAGGTCGTTGGCAGGGACACCGGGCCCGTCGTCGGCGATCTCGACCCGGACGCCGCCGCCCGCGCTCGGCTTGACGCGCACCGTGAGGGTGCCGTGGCCGTGCGCGCCGACCATCGCCTGCTCGGCGTTCTGAATGAGATGCAGGAACGCCTCCTGGAGCTGGTTGACATCGGCCCAGATGTCCGGCGAGGCCTCGAACTCGGTCCTGACGTCGACGTGCTGAGCCTCGAGCCGCCCCCGCTGGAGCGCCAGGACGTGCTTCAGCTCCTCGGCCACCTGGCAGCGCGACGGGTGCAAGGGGAAGTGCTCGGCGAAGAGCACCAGGTCCCGCACGATACTGGCCGCGCGCTTGGTCGCGCCGTCGATCACCTTGAGGCCGTTCAGGACCTCCTCGCTGTCCCGGCTCTGGAACAGCAGGTGCACCTGCCCGAGGATGATCATGAGCGGGTTGTTGATCTCGTGAGCGACGCCGCCCGCCAACTCGCCGACCGCGGCGAGGCGCTCGGCGCGCACGACCTCCATCTGCGACCGGCGCAGGTCCTCGAGCTGCCGGCGGGTTTCCGAGTACAGGCGCGCATTGTCGAGGGCAAGGCCGATCTGGTCGGCGACGCACTCGAGCAGGGCGACCTCCTCGTCGGAGAACGGCGGCGGGTCCTGGCGTCCCAGCGAGAGCGTGCCGAGGATCCGGTGGCGCGCCAGGATCGGCACGCAGACGAAGCCCCGGATCCCGTCCTCCGCCACGGCGGCGCGGGCGGCGTCCAGCAGGTCGCCCGCCCCGGTGACCTCGTCCAGCCGGCGTGCCCTGCCGCTCAGGGCAACGCGGCCGATCAGCCCCTCGCCCACGCGCAGGGAGCGGTTGACCTCTCTCAGGATGTCGGACAGGCCGCGATCCCCGCGCAAGAGGAGATTCTGGCCGTCGGCGGAAATGAGATGAAGGCTGGCGATCTCATGCCCCGTGACGTGGGTGAGGGCGGCGACGGACTTCTGCAGCACCTCGTTGAGGTTGAGCGAGCGGCTCACCGCTTCCGTCACCGTCCTCAGGATCTGGAGGTGACGGATCACAGGTGCCGTCACGGGGTGCCGCTGTGAACCACGGGGATCATCGCCCTCCATTCTGCCATAGCAGATATCCGCCGGGTGCGCGAATGGCGTGTACAGACGTTCCGAGCCGGGTCAGGTTGACTGATGGAGAAATGCACTCGCACTTCTTACACGGCGCCGAATCGACGGGTGGGAATAGAAGAGGAGCTCCTTGATCGGATGCGGCTCCGCCTCCGCGAGGTTCAGCGCACGCCAGGCGCTCCATCGCGGCGATGAAGGCGGGCGCATTGCCGGTCAGGCGCAGCGCGAAGTCGTCCGCCTGCCGCTCGACGTGGCGCGACCAGCCATTGGCGATGGGCAGCGCGAACAGGCCGACGGCCATCAGCACGAGACCGAAGAGCGGCAGGCCGGCGGGGTCCGCGAGTCCCTCGAGGCCGAGCGCGCGTGTGCCCAAGCGAAGGGCATGGTCGGCGATCCAGAACGTGCCCAGGGTGAGCGCGGCCTGGACGAGCAGGCCGCGGCCGATATCACCGTGCACCTGATGGCCGAGCTCGTGAGCGAGCACCGTCTCGATCTCGTCGGCGGCGAGCTCGCTGAGCAGGGTGTCGAAGAGGAGGATGCGACGGGTGCGGCCCAGTCCCACCACGGCGGCGTTCGCGGTCCGGCTCTTGCGCGACTGATCGGCGACCCAGACGCCGAGCACCGGAACCCCGGCCCGCGCCGCTATCCGCAGCACGCGCGCCCGGAGATCGCCATCCTGGAGCGGGGTGAGTCGGTAGAAGAGCGGGATCAATAACATGGGAGCGGCGAGGGCGAGCAGGGCATAGCCCAGGAGAAAGAGCAGGGCGCCCCAGAGCCACCACCAGGCGGTCGCGCGCAGGAGCGCGTACACGACCAGCGTGGCCACGATGCCGAGCAGCGTGGCGATCGCGCCCGCCTTGGCCACGTCCGCGAGCCAGAGGCGAAACGGCTGATGGAGGAGCCCAAAGCGGCGCGGCAGCAGGAATCCGGACACCCACGACAGCGGCAGGGTGACGAGCCGATGACCGATGCCCAGGACGAGCAGGGCGAGCGGCACTTGCAGCCACCAGTGCGGCGTGAAGGCGCCGAGGGCGTCCCGCAGGGCGATATTCCCCCGGTGGCGAGCCAGGCGATGAGGTACGCGACCGTCACCGCGAAGCCGAGCGCGGAGAGGCGGAATTGCCAGCGGTGGTAGGCTCGCGAGCGCTCCGGGTCCTCCACGCGTATTGGCTCCACGCCTCGTCACTCCGACCCAGAGTCGCACAGCGCGCGGGCTCGCGCCAAGCCCGCGCCGGGCCTGTGCTAAACTGAGCGCCACTTTTCCCAGACAGGAGCCGCCATGTTCCAATCGGTCGAGGACGTCCAGCAGCATTTCAAGAACGCCCGCTACATCGCCAACCGGCGCATCTCGACCGTGGTGTTCCTGGCCGAACGCATGGGCCGACCGGTCCTCGTCGAAGGACCCGCGGGCGTAGGCAAGACGGAGCTCGCGAAGACGCTGGCGGAGATCACCAACCGCCGGCTCATCCGCCTGCAGTGCTATGAAGGGCTCGACGAGGGCAAGGCGCTGTACGAGTGGAAGTACGCCAAGCAGCTCCTGTACACCCAGCTCCTGCGCGAGCGGATCGGCGAGCTGATCGCGGATGCGCCGTCCCTGACCGATGCCGTCGCACGGATCTCGGGGCAGGATGACGCCTTCTTCTCTCACGCCTTCTCGCGCCGCGCCCGCTCTTGCAGGCCATCGAGTCGCCCGATCCCGTCGTGCTCCTCATCGACGAGATCGACAAGGCCGAGCCGGAGTTCGAGGCGTTCCTGCTCGAAGTGCTGTCGGACTTTCAGGTGACGGTGCCCGAGCTCGGCACGATCAAGGCGAAGAACATCCCCCTCGTCGTGCTGACGTCGAACAATGCGCGCGAGCTGTCGGACGGCTTGAAGCGCCGCTGCCTGCATCTCTTCATCGACTTCCCGCCGCCCGACGAGGAGCTGGCCATCATCCGGCTCAAGGTGCCGGAAGTCTCCGAGCGTTTGGCCCAGACCGTCGTCACCGCGGTGCAGCGCATCCGGGGGCTCGAGCTGCGCAAGGCGCCCTCCGTCTCCGAGAGCCTCGACTGGGCGCGCTCGCTCGTCATCCTGAACGCCGACGCGCTCGACCGCGAGCTCGTCGAGTCCACGCTCACCATGCTCGTCAAGCACGAGAAGGACCTCGAGCGGGTCAAGGGTGCGCTCGACAAGGTCTTGACCGACCTCGGTAGTCCATGGACCAGCGGATCCCTCGAGTTCATCGGCGATCTTCGGAGAGCCGAGCTGCGCATCTCGCCCAGCGAGGCGCTCGACGCGCTGGCCGCCTCGACGGAGATCGGGCTCGAGAGCCGCGAGACGTTCAAGGCCGCGCTCGCCACCACGCTCGTCAAGGAGTCGCGCGACTACGCGACCTTCGACCGGATCTTCGACCTGTACTTCCTCGACCTCCAGGCCCTCGGCAGCGGCCTCAGAAGGCCCTCGGCCCGGAGGACCCGCGCATCCAGGAGATGCTCGACCGCCTGGCGTCCGAAGAGGGCCTCGAGATGGACGAGCTGACCGAACTGATGCTGCGCGGCGAGGGCAGCGACATGGAGATGGCCATCCGCGAGGGCGGCCAGACGGCCGGGCTCGAGCGGCTCATGTACTTCCTCCAGACCGGCTATTTCTCGCGGCGCATCTACGACAAGTTCGACTGGGAGGCGATCGAGCGCGACCTGTCCCGCATCATGCAGATGCTCGAGGCCAAGGGGATGGACCCGGGATGCTCGCGCGCATCCGCAACTACCTCGACCTGCGCCTCGAGGCCTTCCGCAAGATGATCCGCCAGCACGTGGAACGGGAGCTGGAGCGCCGCGCCTACCGGGCGGGGAGCGGCTCACGCGCGAGGTCCTGACGGACAAGCCGCTCTTCGCGCTGTCGCCCGACGAGGTCGCCCAGATGAAGGCGGTGGTGGCTCGGCTCGCGCGCAAGATCAAGGACGCGCTCGCGATGCGCCAGCGCCAGGAGGAGAAGGGCCGGCTCGACTCCCGGCGGACCATCCGCAAGAGCCTGCAGTACGGCGGCATCCCCATGGAGCTACGCTTCCGCCGGCGCCATCGCGAGAAGCCCAAGCTGGTCACCCTGTGCGACGTCTCCGACTCGGTGCGCAATGCGTCGCGCTTCATGCTCCAGCTCGTGTGGAGCCTGCAGGAGTGCTTCTCCCGCGTCCGGTCCTACGTGTTCGTCGTCGGAGATCGCCGAGGTGACCCAGGCCTTCAACACGTACACCGTGGAGCGGGCCATCGACTGGGCACTCAAGGCGTCGCCGGTGGACTACCACTGCCGGTCCGACTTCGGCTATGCGTTCAACCGCTTCAGCCACACCGAGATCGAGTCGCTCGACCGCAAGACCACCGTGCTGATCCTGGGCGACGCCCGCAACAACTACAATGACCCGCAGGCGTGGGCGATCCGCCAGATCCGCGAGCGCGTGAAGGGCATCATCTGGCTCAACCCGGAAGGGCAATGGGGCTGGGGGATCGGTGACAGCGTGATGCCCCTCTACGCGCCGTCCTGCGACATCGTCAAGGAGTGCCGGACGATGGGGCAGCTCGTCGAGGTGGTCGATCAGCTCGTGCACCAGTGGTGGCGGCGGGGACGATGACTCATCCGGAGGAGGCCCTGAGCCCTCCGAGACCAAGCGGTGGGCCGCGCATGAGTCCGCGCCTGAGCCGCCTCGCCTTCGTCCTCTTCGTGTTGATCCCCCTCGTCCTGTCGTCCCCGGTGTCCGTCCGCGCGCAAGAGTGCATCGCGCTCGAGGATTTCTCGGCGGGCAAGGTGGGAGAGCTTCCGCCGGGATGGAAGCTCAGGGCCGACGAGGGGCGCGGGGTGTACTCGATCCAGGAGGAGGGCGGGCGCCGCTATCTGCACGCGGCGTCGCAGGGGCTCGGCATCCAGGCCGCGAAGGAAATCACCTGGGACCTCGCCCGGTACCCGGTGCTCACGTGGTCGTGGCGGCCCGTCGAGTTTCCGACGGGCGGCGGACGAGCGCAATTCGAAGACGAACGACAGCGCGCTGGCCGTCTACGGCGTCTTTCCCCACCGGATGGGATCGGTCAGATCGGTGAAGTATGTCTGGAGCGCGGTGGTGCCCATCGGCACGCGCCTCAACTCGAACATGGGCCTCACGCAGGTCCGCGTGCTCCGGACCGGGACCGAGAACAAGGGCCGGTGGACGGATGAGCGCGTGAACCTGCTCGACGACTATCGGAAGTACTTCAGCGTATCCGATACGCCGAAGCCAGCGGGGATCGCGGTGCTCACCGACGCCGACGACACGAAGAGCCGCGCCCAGGGCGACTACGCGAGCTTTCGCGCCTGCGCGCCCTGACCGGGGACCTGCGTGTCAGCAGCCCGAGCAGGCCCGGCGCGAGACTACGGAGTGTGTCGGAGCAAAGCGAAGCGTCGGAGTCTGCCTGTCAGCGTTTGGTGTCTCCAGCTTCGAGCGCCGGCTCCGCCGGCGCAATCCGCCGTTCGGGGGAGGCATCGGAAGGGCGCAGAGCCCCCCTCCGAGTTTCTTAGCTCGGGAAGCTCAGGCGCGGCCCTCGGGGGCTCGCCGGTCAGGGTGAACTGCGGCAGCGCGAAGTCCTCCGACAGATCCTGGAAGATCACGCGGACGCGCTTGCCGATCGCCACGTTGGCTTCCGGCTCCGGCCGGAGCTCGGGCGTCACGAGGTTCGCGATGATGCGCAGCGCCTCGTGCTCGGTCGGCTTGCCGCGCTGCTCGTCGAGCTCGACCAGCACGACCGCATAGGGCGTCCATTCCTTGAACCCGGGCTGGATCGCGTGGGCCACGATCTCGTACGAGTAGATGTGGCCCCGCCCGCTCACCTCGCGCCAGCTCCATCTCGAGCGCGCCGCAGAAGGGACAGCCGTGACTCGGCGGGTAGCGCATCGAGGTCGCAGGCCTTGCAGGCGCGGAGCATCAGCTTGTGGCTGCCGCGCGCGAGCTTGAAGTGCTCGCGCCACTCGGAGTCGTTTTCGGGAATGACGAGGTTCATCCCGCGGTACTCGACGCTGGGCATGGAGGCCGCTCCCGCTAGTTGTGGAGGATGAGGGCCGAGCCCGTGGCGGGCATGGCCCAGCCGAGGTTCATGGTGATCTTCGCGTCCTTCACTTGACGGCACTGCTTCGGCGAGTAGTCGTAGCTGTGCTTGCCGTCCGCCCAGCCGGGGCAATAGTCGTCCACGGTGCCGCGGAGCTGGCGGGTGTTCTCGATCACCATCGACATGCCGTGCGTGTAGCCCTCGCAGAGGTGGCTGCCCGACGTGTTGTTCGGCCGGCGGCCGCCCAGCTCGATGATGCCGCTCGACACGTACTGCCCGCCCTCGCCCTTCTTGCAGAAGCCGTACTCCTCGAGCTGGAGCATGGTCGTGAAGGTGAAGGCGTCGTACGAGCCCGTGACGTCGACGTCCTCCGGCTTGATCCCCGCCTGGCCGAACACGATGTCCTTCGCGTAGTAGCCGGCCACGCGGCTGATCGGGCCGGTCGCCCAGTGGAAGTCCGTGCGCGGCTTGTTGACGCGCCCGGCCACGCCCATGATGTAGACGGGCTTCTGCCGCAGATCCCGCGCGCGCTCGGCCGAGGTGACGATGAGGGCGGTCGCGTTGTCGGTCTCGAGGCAGCAGTCGAGGAGATGCAGCGGCTTCACGATCCAGCGCGAGTTGAGCACGTCGTCGACGGTGACCCGCTCCTTCTGGAGCGCCTTCGGATTCTGGGAGGCGTGCTTGCTGTGGGCGACGCGCACGCGCGCGACCTGCGCGGACGTGGTGCCGTACTCGTACATGTGGCGCATGAACGTGGGCGCGAAGCTCTGCCCCGCGCTCCGCATGCCGAAGGGCACCTGGGCCAGGTCGAGCGCGCGCACGGGCTGGGCGGCGCGCGACCCGGTGCCGCCGATGCGGACGTCCGAGTAGCCGTTCATCGAGCGGAAGAGCGCCACCGTGTGGCACATCCCCGCCTCGATGGCGCCGATGGCGAGGCCGACCAGCGCCTCGGTGGAGGAGCCGCCGCCCATCACGTCCATGTAGAAGTTGAGCCGGAGGCCGAGATCGGGCGACACCCAGTTGGCGGGCGTGGAGTCACCGCCCTGGTAGGACATCATCCCGTCCACGCCGTCCTTGCCGAGGCCGGCGTCGGCCATCGCCTTCTTGATCGCGTCGACCGCCATGGCGCGGGTGCTCCGCCCCGAGTGCCGGCTGTACTCGGTTTCTCCCACGCCGACGATGCAGTACTTGTCCTTGAGTCCCATGTGTCACGCCCTCGGCGCAGGCCATTGAAGAAGCCTGCGAGCTCTGGATCTCCGTTGATGTGCAAGCGCCCGGTTGGCCGGCTGAGTGTAGCGAACCCCGGCTCGGCGGGTCAAGGGCGCCCGACCGTTGGCCGAGGCGGGGCGGTGGGGGATGGGTGAAGGCGAGAAGGGCCAGGGCAAGGACATTGAAGGCGGCGGACAGCCACCAGGCGAGGGCATAGCTGCCGAGCCGATCGTAGATGAAGCCCGCGCCGAGCGGGCCGAGCGCGGCCATCGCGCCGGTGGTGGCGAAGAGCAGGCCCACGAGGCTGCCCGCGTGCTCGCGTCCGAAAAATCCGTGACGATGACGGGGAACAGGACGGAGACGCCGCCATACGAGAAGCCGAAGAGCGAGGCGGCCAGGTAGAGCGCGGCCAGCGACTCGGACGACGCCAGCGCCACGAATGCCGCCACCTGGAGCGCGATCCCGACGGCGAGGGTGGGCCGGCGGCCCACGCGGTCGGAGGCGCCGCCCATCACGAGCCGGCCCACGAGCGCGGAGAAGCCGAGCGCGCTCACGAGCGTCGCGGCCAGGAGCGGCGCAATGCCGAGCCCCCGTGCCATCGGGACCAGGTGCACGAGCGGCCCGGAAGACGGGGACCCAGGTCGCGGCGAAGAGGGCGAGGATCATCCAGAACGGTCGCGTACGGAGTGGCGCTGGCGAGCGTCCAGGCGTGGCGGTTCGTCGCCCACCGCCACGAGGCGCGCCGGTGCGGCATCTCCGTCGGGGCCGAGGCCCGCCGACTCGGGATCCCGCCGCATCACGGTGGCGACCAGGTTCAACACGATGAAGATCGCCACCCCGAAGATGACGTAGGCCCAGCGCCATCCCACCCGGGTGGTGAGGACGTGCGCAACCGGGGGAGCACGAGCGTGCCCAGACCCATGCCGCCGAAGGCGAGGCCGACGGCGAGCCCGCGTCGCCGCACGAACCAGCGCGCCACGGTGGCGCTGCACGGCACGAAGGCGGCCGACATGCCGACGGCGGCCACGATCCCGTAGAACGCGTACGGATGCCAGGGCTCGCGCACGCCGCCCATCGCGACCCAGCCCACGCCGAGGAAGGCGCCGCCCACTGCGATCACCGCGCGCGGCCCCCAGCGGTCGGTGAGCCGCCCCGCGACGAGCGCGAGGGCGGTGTAGACGAAGGCGTAGAGGGAGAACGCTCCGGACAGGCCCGTGCGGCTCCAGCCGAGCTCGTCGAGCATCGCCGAGAGGAACACGCCGAAGGAGTACTGGGCGCCATAGGCCATGAAGAGGATGGCGAAGGCGCCGCCGACGACCACCCATCCGTAGAAGAGCGGCCGGCTCGCGGGCCGGTCTCCGGCCGCGCCCATGGTGCGCGCGTTCGGCGATTCGGGAGTCAGGATGAGGAGGGCGGTGGGCCTAGGCGCGGGGCACGGCGCCTTTGCCGTTGGCGCGGGGAGGACGTCGCGCAGGAACTTGCCCGTATAGCTGCCGGCGACCTGGGCGATCTGCTCGGGCGTCCCTTCGGCCACGAGCTCGCCACCCGCCTGGCCGCCCTCGGGGCCGAGGTCGATGACCCAGTCGGCGGTCTTGATCACGTCCAGGTGGTGCTCGACGACGAGCACGGTGTTGCCCGCGTCGACGAGCCGGTTCGAGCACCGCGAGGAGCTTCTGACGTCGTCGAGGTGCAGGCCCGTGGTCGGCTCGTCGAGGATGTAGAGCTGATTCGTCGCGACCCGCGTGCGCACAGCTCCGCGGCGATCTTGAGCCGCTGCGCCTCGCCGCCCGACAGCGTCGTCGCGGGCTGGCCGAGCCGCAGGTAGCCGAGCCCGACCTCCTGGAGCACCTTGAGGCGGCGCACGAGGGCGGGATGGGCGGCGAAGAACGTCACTGCCTCGTCGATCGTCTGCTTGAGGACGTCGCTGATGTTCGAGCCCTTGTACTCGACTTGCAGCACTTCGGGGCGGTAGCGCCGTCCCTCGCACTCCTGGCAGCTCGCGTACACGTCCTCGACGAAGTACATCTCGAGCTTCTGCACGCCGTCGCCCTGACACGTCTCGCAGCGCCCGCCGGGGACATTGAACGAGAAGGCGCCGGGGCCGAGCCCGAGCGCCTTCGCCCGTGACAGTCCCGCGAAGAGCTTGCGGATCTCGTCGAACGCCTTCACGTAGGTGACGGGATTCGAGCGCGGCGTGCGGCCGATCGGCTCCTGGTCGATGAGGCGCACGCCGCGCAGGTCGTCGAGCCCGGTGAGCTCGTCGTGCTCGCCCGGCAGGTCCCAGTCGATCTTGAAGTGCGCGCGCGGCGGCGCGGTACAGCGTGTCGTGGACGAGAGTGGACTTGCCCGATCCGGACACGCCGGTGACGCAGGTCAGCGTGTGCAGCGGGATGCGCGCGACCACGTCCTTCAGGTTGTGCGCGCGCGCGCCGGTGATGGTGAGGCGTCGACGGCCCTCGCGGCGCGCGAGCGGCAGCGGGAATGCTCTCCCGTCCGCTCAGATAGCGCGCGGTGAGCGAGCGCGGGTCGGCGAGGAACTCCGCCTGGGTTCCCGCGAACACCATCGTCGCCGCCGCGCTCGCCCGATCCCGGGCCCATCTCGATGACGTAGTCGGCCGCCTCGATGCAGCGATCGGTCGTGCTCGACGATGACCACGGTATTGCCGAGCGGCGGCGAGCTCGCGGCAGAGCTCGGCGAGCCGCGCCGTGTCGCGGGCGTGAAGGCCGATGGACGGCTCGTCGAGGACGTAGAGCGTGCCGACGAGCTGGGCGCCGAGCTGGTTGGCGAGGTTGATGCGCTGCGCCTCGCCGCCGGACAGCGTGCGGGCCTGGCGCCCCAGCGTGAGATAGCCGAGGCCGACGCGCAGGAGGAAGCTGATCTTGGCGCGCAGGTGGCGCAGGACGTCGCGGGCGACCACTGCCTCCCAGCCGGTGAGGGGCAGCGTGTCGAGGAATCCCACGAGCTCTTCCACGGTCTTGTCGCCGAGCTCGGCGATGCTCGAGCCGCCCACGCGAACGGCGAGCGCCTCCGGGCGCGAGCCGCGCGCCCTCGCAGCGCGGGCATGGGAACGGGCTCCGGTAGCGGGAGAGGAAGACGCGCACGTGCAGCTTGTAGCGGTACTCCTCGACGTCCTCGAAGAAGCCCTGGATGCCGGAGAACCCGTCGCCGCCGTCGTACACCCACTGCCGGTCCTCATCGGGGAGCTCGGCATACGGGCGGGCGGTGTCCACGCCGCGCTTCTTCGCCGCCTGGAGCAGCTCGCTTCTGATGGCGCTTCCCGGAGGATGCGACCACGGCGCGACGGCGCCGTCGGCGAGGCTCCGGCTCCGGTCGGGCACGACGAGGGCCTCGTCGTAGCGCAGGATGTTCCCGAACCCCTTGCACTCCGGGCAGGCGCCGAGCGGATGATTGAACGAGAAGAGCAGGGGCCGCGGGCGCGTCGAGGGCCACGCCGCAGGCCGGGCAGCGGAACTCCCGGCTCGCCCCGATGCACGCGGGCCGCCGACGATCTCGACGGCCGCCGTGCCCTGACCTTCGGCGAGCGCGGCCTCGAGGGAATCGGTCAGTCGGCGCCGAGCCTCGGGTCCGATGACCACGCGGTCGAGCACCACGCTCAGCCGCTCGCCATCGCCCGGCGTCGGCAGCGCGGCGGGCCGGCCGCCCGCATCGGCGAGGTCGACGACGCGGTCGCCGACCTTGATCCGCGCGAAGCCGCGCTGCACGAGCATGGCGGCGACGGCGGGAGGTCCTCGGCCGCGGAGGCGGGCAGGGGAAGCAGACGAGGGCCCGCGCGCCCGGATGGTCTCTGAGCAGGGCTTCGGCGACCTCGTCCGCGGAATCGCTCCGTCCCTCCGCCCCGCAGCGCGGTGCAGTGGACGCGGCCGATCTTCGCGAAGAGCAGGCGCAGGTAGTCGTGCACCTCCGTGGCGGTGCCCACCGTGGAGCGCGCCGTGCGCACGGGGTTCTTCTGCTCGAGCGCGATGGCGGGACGGATGTGCTCGATCCGGTCGACGTCGGGCCGGTCGAGCCGCTCGAGGAACATGCGCGCGTAGGTGGAGAGCGACTCGATGTAGCGCCACTGGCCTTCGGCGAACAGGGTGTCGAAGGCGAGCGAGGACTTGCCCGATCCCGAGACGCCCGTGATCACGGTCACGCGGTCGTGGGGAATGTCGACCGAGACGTTCTTCAGGTTGTTCTGGCGGGCTCCCTCGATGCGGAGCCACGGGGGCTGCGCCATTCGCCGACTCCTCCTGAGGTGGAAAGTGTACCCGAGCGGTCCGTGAGCGAGCAACGGGCGGAGCCGGGCCAGGTCGACCGCTCCACGGCGGGCGCGATGACGCTATTCGCTTGACAGCCTCCGGCCGCGTTGTTACCGTGCAATTCGTAATGACAACCATTCCTAAAAGGCTTCGATGGAAAAGACGGCGGTCGAGAGATCCTCGGCCGCCGCCGGCTCGGACGACGCGCTCCGGACGCGCGGGCTCCGGCTCACCGGGCCGCGCCGGGTCGTCTTGGAAGTCGTCCGCGGTACGGACTCCCACCCCACGGCGGAGCGGGTCCACGAGATGGTGCGGCGGCGCCTGCCGCGCGTGAGCCTCGGGACGGTTTACCGGAACCTCCGGCTGCTCGTCGCCCAGGGCCTCGTCAATGAGCTGCCCGGTCCTCACGCGCGCTTCGACGGCAATGTCAGCGACCACCACCACTTCACCTGTCTCGGGTGCGGGCGCATCGCCGACGTGGCGGGCACGATGACCGAGCCGCACTCGCGCGCGCTGTGCCTGCGCGTCGCCGCCCAGTCGGGACTCAGCGTCACCCATCACCGCATCGACTTCTACGGCCGCTGCCCGGAATGCCGGGATGGAGCCGACGGCAAGCCTGCCCGCCGCAAGGGGAGCCGCCGGGGGCCCTGATGAGCGCTCGCGCGAAGAGGCCCGGCCGCCCGACCAACGTCACTCGCAGTGAACCACTTCAACCGGACGAGAAGGAGCACCGCCATGGCAGGTAGCCTCAAGGGCTCGAAGAGCCACGAGAATCTGAAGGAAGCATTCGCGGCAGAGTCTCAGGCCAATCGCCGCTATCTCTACTTCGCGCGGGTCGCTGACATCGAAGGCTTCCCGGACATCGCGGGCCTCTTCAAGGACACCGCGGATGCCGAGACGGGCCACGCGTTCGGACACCTCGATTTCCTGAAAGAGGTGGGGGACCCCGCGACCGGTGAGCCCATCGGCAAGACGGAGACGAACCTGAGGTCCGCCGTCGCCGGCGAAACGTACGAGTACACGCAGATGTATCCCGGCATGGCCAAGACCGCCCGCGACGAGGGCTTCGCGGAGCTCGCCGAGTGGTTCGAGACGCTCGCCAAGGCCGAGAAGTCCCATGCCGGCCGCTTCGGCAAAGGGGTGACCCAGGTCGCGGGCAAGGATCCGGCGGACGCCATCTAGAGAGTGGGAGGGCCTCGACGGCCCCCTCCCAGGCCCCCAGGAGAGACAGGATTGCGCCGGCGGAGCCGGCGCTCGAAGACGCCCGACCCTGAAATGACGCTCGACATTCGACAGGCGGATTTCTGGAAGCTGGACAAGGTGGACACGGAGCTGCGCCGCGTCTATGACATCTGCGCGGGCTGCCGGCGCTGTCTGCCACTGTGCCCCTCGTTCAAGGTGATGTTCGCCCGCCTCGACACGGACGCCGTCGACTGCGACGTGGAGAAGCTGCCCGCCGCCGACGTGCAAGAAGTCGTCGACCTCTGCTACCAGTGCAAGCTCTGCTACAACCACTGTCCGTACACGCCGCCGCATCGGTGGCAGGTCGATTTCCCGAGGCTCATGCTGCGCGCGCGCTCCGCCACCGGACGGCAGGAGGGCGTGACCCTGCAGGACCGCTTTCTCGGGAACACCGGCCTGGTCGGCAAGCTCGGGAGCGCGATGGCGCCCCTGTCGAACTGGGTCACGGGCCTCAAGATCAACCGCCGCCTGATGGAGGCAACGGTCGGGATCCACCGGGACCGCGAGCTGCCGGAATTCCATCGCGAGACGTTCTCGCGCTGGTTCGACCGGCGGCGCCGTCCGGCTCGCGGCCGCGCCCAGAGGCGCGTCGCCTTCTTCACGACCTGCACGGTCGAGTACAACGATCCCCGCACCGGCAAGGCGGCGGTCGCCGTGCTCGAGAAGAACGGCGTGGACGTGACGCTGCCGGCCCAGCGATGCTGCGGGATGCCCTATCTCGACGGCGGCGCCGTGAAGGAAGCCAAGCGCCTTATCGCCGACAATGCCAAGAGCCTGGCCGACGCGGTGCGCGACGGCTGCGAGATCGTCGTGCCCGGCCCCACGTGCTCGTACATGCTGAAGCAGGAGTACCCGTGGCTCGACGGATCGGATGACGCGAACCTCGTCGCCGCCCACACGCAGGACCTGTTCGAGTACCTGGCCGGCCTGCACGCCGAGGGTTGCCTCGACACGCGGTTCCCGAATCCGCCCGGCAAGATCGCCTACCAGCTCCCGTGTCACCTCAAGGCGCAGAACCTCGGCACCAAGTCCGCCGACGTCCTGCGCCTCACCGGGGCCGAGGTGGAGACGGTGGAGCGCTGCTCGGCGGTGGACGGCACGTGGGGCCTGAAGAAGGAATACTTCGAGCTGTCGATGAAGCTCGCGGGCCCCCTGTTCAGGGACATCCGCCGGGCGGCGCCCGATCGCGTCGCGACCGACTGCCCGCTGGCGGCGCTCACGATCAAGCAGGGGACGGGGATGACGGCGCAGCACCCGATCCGAATCCTCGCGGACGCCTACGGGCTCGCCGTCGAATAGCCTCTTGGAGGATGCTGAAAAACCCGCAGGATGCTTTTTCAGCATCCTGCTGCGGGAGGACACGCACATGACACACGGCAAGATCGAGCTCGGGGATGTGCTGAACTTCTTCGAGTACGAGAAGGTTCGGGAGGAGATGCGGCGGCGGGTCATCGATCTGAAGCGCACGCGCCGCGTGGCGGTGGGGCCCTACCTGTCATTCGTGTTCGAGAACCGCGACACGCTCCTCTTTCAAATCCAGGAGATGTGTCGCGTGGAGCGCATCACCGACGACGCCAGGATCCAGGACGAGATCGACGTCTACGGCGCGCTCTTGCCGCGGCCGGGTGAGCTGTCGGCCACCCTCATGATCGAGATTGCCGACAAGGAGCAGATCAAGCCCGTCCTCGACCGCTTCATGGGCATCGACACCGGCCAGTGTGTCTGGATCCAGGTGGGCAAGGACTTCGCAGTCGCGGGCGAATTCGAGGCAGGCCACTCCGACGAGGAGAAGGGCAAACTCGCCGCCGTGCACTTCGTCCGCTTCCCCTTTCCCGCGGCGGCCGTTCGCGCCTTTTCCGACTCGCCCGTGTTCTTGGTGGTGGATCACCCCGCCGCGCGGGCCCGCGTGGAGCTGTCGGCCGAGACGAAGGCCGCGCTGTCCGAGGATCTGCTCAGGTGAGGGGGGCAGGCTTGCTGTCGCTGCTGGCAAGCGGTGTGCTCCTCACGGCCTGCGGCCAGGATGAGAAGCCCGCGCCGACGGCGGGCCCGAGCGGCTCTGCTTCCTCCCCGGGCGCAGTGCCTGTGACCGCCGCCGGTGATCCCACCAAGGGCCAGCAGATCTGGCTCGGGCAGTGCGTGGCCTGCCACAATCCCGACCCGAGCAAGGACGGGCCGATCGGTCCCGCTGTCAAGGGCGCCTCGAAGGAGTTGCTCGATGCGCGTGTGGTCCATGCGGACCTACCCACCAGGCTACAAGCCCAAGCGGGAGACCAAGGTGATGCCCCCGCGTCCCGATCTCGTCGCGAGCATCCCCGACCTCGCCGCGTACCTGCGCTGAACGCACCAAGGCCGAGCGGTCACTCGCTCGGCCTTGGTGCGTTCAGCGTCAGCCGGGATCGGCTCAGACCCGGGACCTTGATGATCTCGAACCAGATGTAGAAGACCGCGGCCAGGATGAATCCGAACCAGAGCGTTCCCGACACCGTGGCGAGGGGCTTTGCGCCGCCCTTGCCGGGCGTGCCCGTCAAGCGCATTGACCTCGACGGCGAGGATGATGATCAGCGCGACGACCCAGAACACGACGCCCGACCGCGGCAGCGGCAGCGTGAGGTGGCTCGCCGCGCCCATGAAGAACAGCATGGGAATGGACATCGCCACGTTGGTCCGCGAGGCAAGCCCGGCCTTCGCGCCGGCGGGGCCGACCGCGGGATTGGCCGGGCGGCCCGCCGCCGTGTCGATGGCGTTCTGGATGATGATCTTCTGATTTGGCCAGATCACGAACCACACGTTCGCCCACATCACGGAGCCCAGAATGCGCGCCGAGCAGGATGGCCCAGCCGTAGGACCCGGCGAAGAACCCGCCCTTCGATGGGCGCGCAGGAGCAGGTAGAGCCACCCCGACAGGAACGTGACCATCGCGCCCCAACGAAACCACCAGAGGGCCCGCGGCACCAGCTTCTGGATCGCGCCGGTGCGAACGGGCGCTTCCGTCTCGGCGAAGAACGGCACCTGGACGAGGTTGAAGTAGTACAGCAACCCAATCCAGGTGATGCCCGCCAGGAAGTGAATCCACCGCAGTAGGAACAACACCCCTCTACGCCAGTCAGCGCCATGAGTATTCCCTCCCGGGAGCGATCCCTGTGCCCGTCGTTTAACTAGGCATCCTTCTCATCATCGGCATCCTCGTCGTCCTCGTCCTCCTCCTCGTCGTCGGCGATGTCTTCGTCGTCCTCGTCGAAGTCCTCGTCGTCCTCCTCGTCGAAATCGTCGTCATCCAGGTCGTCGTCGTCCACGTCGTCCTCATCCGCATCGTCGTCCACATCGACGTCGTCTTCGTCCTTGTCCTCGTCCTCGTCGGGCTCGGCGTCCGCGAGATCGTACGCCGAGCTCTCGCTGTCCTCGGTCCACGGCTGATTGCCGAACAAAGCCATTGTGAAGCTCCTGTGCGCGGCACCCGTCCTGCACGTCGATGCAACCGAATGCGCCGCGTCTTGTCCGTGTGTCCGGCGGGATTATAGCAAAGCGATTCGGTGTGTCCACGCCAATATTGGCGGGTCTCCTTGACAGGAGCGAATCTGGTAGACTCTCGCCGATGGAGCTCGTCGGGCGGATGATGGACGGCACGATCTCGTACGACGATCGCCTTGCGCTCGAGCCCGTCCCGTCGGCGGCGGGCATCAACCAGGACGAGAAGATGGAGCGGCTCGAGGCGGTGCCCCTCTTCGAGGCGTGCACGCAACGGCAGCTCCGGGCGGTCGCCCGCATCGCCGAGATCTTCGACGCGCCCGCCGGGACGATCCTGATCCGCGCGGGTGATCCCGGCGAGGAGTTCTTCCTCATCGTCGAGGGCACCGCCCGCGTCCACGTCTCCGCGAGGAAGCGGCTGCGCCTTCGCCCCGGCGATTTCTTCGGAGAGATGAGCCTGCTCGACGGCGAGCCGCGCTCCGCCACGGTGGTGGCGGAGAGCGGGCTGCGGCTTCTCATCATCCGCCGCCGCGACTTCGCCGCGCTCTTCGCCAAGGTGCCGGACATGGCGCGCACGCTCATGGCCACCCTCTCGCGGCGGGTCCGCCAGGCGGAGCGGGCACTGGACACGTCGCGCCGCGCGCGGTGACCCCGGGCGCACCCGGTCGGGTAACTGCGCCAGCTCGCGCGCGAATGATACCGGCATCGGCTCGCGGATCAACGGTGGGAGTCGTGGGCTCGGCGTGCGGCTCCAAACGATCTTTTTGCGTATCCGTCCGTGGACTCTAGCCGACCCCGCCCGGTGCTACCGCTGCCAGATCAGCCACGCGAGCACGAACGCGGGGACGAGGACAGCGACGCGCGCGGCCACCTGCCAGCGCGAGAAGCGCTCCCTTTGATGTGCATTGCGGTCCCTTTCATGTCTACGTGTCGAGTGCACCCTTCGGCGTAGCCGCATAGAGTGGCAATCGCCGTGCCACCCACGTTCGCGAACGTTCTCGATCCCCCTTGGCGTGAGCGAAGGTGCGCTGACCGAGTGACGGAACTCGGCTCCGGGGGCGCCGCGGCACGCGCTGAGCCCATGGCCCAGCCTCGCCCCCGGCACCGGCTATGAGTCGTCATCTCGGGTACTTCGCGCGTGGTGCCGATGATTGTTGGGACAGGATTCTTTCGATAAAGGTCTTCGAGAACACCTGGCGATAGATAGAGCAAGGACATCTCTCCACACCCTTAGCAAAGAGGTTTCTATGGACCACCTATCTCCAATAACGGCTGCTACTGGGTTCGGGGCAGGCTCAAGGCGAGCACCATCCTCCTCTGACCATTGGCGACCGGCTCAGCAAGATGGGAGTCGGCCGTGAATGATGCGGTAACGTGTCGGGCACGCTCTGTGCGGCGATCAGGCCATTCATTGAAATGAAGAAGGAGCTGGCCGACATCAGGAAAATCCTGAGCCACCATAGCCACAAGCAGACCGGGTCCAACGACCAGACCGAGAGCCCGGCGCCGCTGCCGGCGGACGATCGCGAGGAAGATCCGTTCGCACCTGCAGGGGCTCGAGAAACAATTGTTTGCGGCCCTCAATCCGACAACCGCGCGACAGATGTTCCGTGCCGCCGACATACGCACGCGCGAGCGGCGCCGAGGTCAATGACTTGTTCAGGGGAATGGACACCAACCGCGACGGCAAAATCGGCAGGGACGAATTGGCCTCCTATGTCAGCAAGACGGCCGATTTCTACGGACGGCGGGGAAGCGCGACCGCTAAACGTGACCATCACGCAGAGTCAATTCAGCGCACGACCACGACGAGGGTTCGGTTGCGATCTTCTTTGCCTGTCGGGATCATGGAGCCGAGCGAAAGGGTGGGTGCCCGCGCGCAGGGCGTGTAGCGCTTGACGTGGGTGATTCGTTCGTGTCGTACGACGTGACCCTGGGAGAGCAGACCCGGCGTCGGGCCGGGGTGTTCCTGTCGTCACCACCCTCACTGCGAAACTGGTTTTGTTCAACGTGCCGGTGGAACCACGGGGGTTCGCTCCCGGCTTGCCTCGCCATCCGACTACCTCGTGCCTGCTCTTCGCGCTGTCCACGCTGGTGCAGTTCGCCCAAGACGGTCACCGACAACGTCCCGTTGACCGCAAGCCACCCCAGCGCAGGCGGCCAAGGGCGGTACTCAATCTCCGATATATCGCGTGATGGCGACGGTCGTGGAGACAGCAGAATCCACCGGGTATCAGCGAAAGGGACACACGGTCGCCGCCAGAGAAGCAGATCGCGGCAGCCGAGATCGTCGACGGCCAGCATGGATGCGCTCGAGGTTGTTCCACCAGATCACCGGCGGGATGTCGTTCGCCGCCTGCCACACGGGTGTCGTGATCTGCCACAGCACCGACAGGCGGTAGTCGTCGTCGAGCGCGCGGCGGTCGTAGCCGCGCACGCCGTGCGCCACGAGCGCCGCGTGGTAGCGATCGAGCAGCGGCCGCTCGATCCGGCGCCGGCGGTCTGGATACCAGTGCATCGCCATCATGTAGGCGAGGTCGTCCGACGCGGCATCGATGCGCCAGGTGTCCCAGTCGAAAAGCCGGACGTCGTCGCCCCTGCCGTCGCGCGGCAAGAAGCAATTCCACACATGCGCGTCGCCCTGAACGATCGTGACGTTGCGATGCGAGTGGTAGCGCGCGAGCAGGCGCGGCGCCGCGTCGAGCAAGCGCTCGTAGAGGTCGCGCCGCTCGCGCGGCAGGCGGTCGCCGACGCGATCGGCGAAGCGCGCGTACCGCTCGGCGAACCTTGCAGCTGCTGGTCCGTCGCATCGGCGTCGGGTCCAGCAGGTCCCGACGGAAACGCCAAGGCGGGGATCGTCCCACCACGTCGGCATGGAAAGCGCGCAGTGCGTCGCAGAATGCGCTCGCATTGCTCCATCGTCGGCGGCAGCGGCCACGCGGTGGCGATCACGTGCGAATCGGTGAGGTCCTCGAGCAGGAGGTGCCAGTGCCTTCGTGTCCGCGTCGCCAGAAGGCTTCGAAGCAGCGCGGGACGAGGCGCGCCGGCATTGCCGCGGCGACCCGGGTCGTAGAACGCGACCTCTTGGCGGCCCGCGTTCCACGCGCCGCCGATGCGCTCCGGGAGGCGCCGGTCTTGAGGATAATACGGGTTCGGCGCGCCGGCGGCAGCGGCCTCGTACGTCAGGCGCAGCCGGATGATGCGCGAGAGCAGCGTGGCGCGTGCGCTTTCCACCACGACGTTGCAAACGCGACCATCGCCGAGCGCGCCGGACCGGCGAAGTGCGTCGGTGAGATGCGCGGCGCTGGCCGCTCTCGGCAGGGTCGGTGTCATGACTAACGTCAGGATAGCCTAGGGTCGGGATGCCGCCTATTCTCGTCATGGCGGCCAGCGACGGGGCCCTGACGGAGGGCGATGACGCGCAGCGGAGAGTGGCAATCAGATCTGCGGGACGTCGCGGCCAAGCTCACGGGCACTCACGGTCACAATTGCACGGTTCCATTGCCCGCCAGCGCCGATCAGCGCATGCTGACAGCTGTTACCCCCTTCGGGCGTCTCGGCCTGTCTGCGTCTGCGCGAACTGTCTGTCTGACAAAGGGAACCCGCGCCATGATCAAGATCCTCGATCGCCTCGCGCTCGGGCTGGTGACGCCCTTCACCGCGACCGCGCTTCCAGCAACCTGTCTGCCATCACCTTCTCCCGGCCACGCCACGATTCCGCCTACGTTCACGTTGGAGATGTTCTTCTTTTCGGACCATGCCCGGGGAACAATTTGGCGCCAAAGCCGTGTCGGGATGGGTCCAGGCGGGTCGCCGTGCTCTGTCCGCCTCACGGCCGTGACGGCGCAGCCCGTTCGTATGCTCGGTTGACGCGCTCATTGTGCGGGGAGGAATCCAGCGTGACGGCACGTTGGCTACATCCACCTGGCGGGTTCCCGACGGTCTGCGGCGATCTCCTCGCGCCGACGACGGTGGTCTCGCTGTCCGGCATCTGCGCTCGAAGCCTGGCCACGAGTCGAGACGGCGACGCACACCTACTCCTCATCTACGATGGAACAGTGGCGACGTCCGGGTGAGGATGTCCCCCGCCGCCGCGCCGCCGCCCCCGGCCGGGCTGCCCACGCCGTCATCGTCGTTGCCTGTCGGCTGCGCCGCATTGCCACCCTGGCGACACGCTCACCTTCCGAGAATGCTGATCACGCAATCCCGGCGCGCGCCGATGCTGGTGGGAAGTGAAGACGGCGCGCGCGGCCGCCCGGGGGCGCGGTCGTTGAGCATTCTCAGGACGCCGCGAAGCGGAAACCATTGGGCTCCGGCGTCGCGGTGATCCCGCTCTCTTCGCCCTCGTGCTCCCGGCGAGGATTCCAGCCCAAGCGCGCACTGCGATCAGAGAACCGCGCTCACGCCGAGCCGGAGCATCGGGCGTGACGCTGAGCCGCGGTCCGGCCGCACCCGTGACGCTCCTGCCGTGAGCGGGCAGCCAGCGTTTGCCTCGCTCGATCGCTATGTCACTCGAAGATCTGACCCGCACAGTGAGGCTGGCATTGAGCCGGCCTGCACTTGCGCTGAGATTCCAGAACAGCAGTCCGCCGATGCCAGGCAGACGCGAGCGGCGCCTTCGCGGGTTACCACGCTCATGGTCGGTGTTGCAGATACTCGTGCATCTTCTCCCCTGCCGGAAGGCGCCGCTGGCGTCCATCTGGCTAGGGCGTCCGCGTTGTGCTCCACATACGGCCGATCGCCACGATCACCACCACGATCATCGGATAAGCATCGGGGCCCGCGCGGGGCGGGGCCGGCTGGTGGCGAGGCTGGACGGCCACCACTATGGCCAGCAGGATCACGCAGACCGCGAGCAGCGCGAAGGCCGTGATTTCGATGGGGACCATTGGTGCCACTCTCCTCGTCGCTGACATTCTGGTCGGTGCGCTTGCGGGCGTAGAGGTGCGATCAGGCTTCGCCGCCCTCCTCCCGGAGGTGCCGCCATTCGGGCTCCTCCAGGTGCAAGAGGCCGCGGATCTCGTCCACCGCGCGTTGAACGTCGGGATCAGGGCGAACAGCCTCGCCGTGCCCGCGCTCCCACGCGATCGACCGCCGCGTCCCACGTCGCGTCAGTGATGATGCCTTTGCTCACCAGCAGATCACGCGCCGCAACCACTCCGATCTGGGCTCTGCTCGCGACCCGGTCAGCGTGGTCGATCAGCATGTTCAGCACGTTGAGAATGGCTTCGAGTTGGTCGGTGGTCACGGCTTTCCGGGTGCGTCTTCGCTTTCTGCGTCTTTGCTTTCGGCCTCTTCGGTTTCGGTCTCGTCGCCATCACGCCTCCCCGCGCGGGCCGGTTGCTTCGGTGTCACCGTTCGAGGCCGCGCGGCTGCCTCAACGGCCATTGTTCACCATATGTGACAAACCGTCGATCTCCGACTGAGGGCGCGGAACCGGCTCGTCTCCACCGCACGCTGTCCCAGGACCGTGAGGATGAAGTAACCGACCGCGTCGGGCCATCGTATCAGGGGCATGACTCTTCGCGATTGACCGCTCGAGCAGTAGCGACTGCTCGATGGTCAGGCCGAGGGCCTTGCGCGTCCTTACAACGTATTCGATGACGAGCGCGAACGCTTCGCGCAGGCGGCTCGATCGTGGGACCGGACGTCTTCGCGGCCGCCGATGCCGATGCAACCGACGCGCGCTATGGACCGTCGGTCGACTTGCCGTGCGTTCGTCTGCCGGAGTCGCCGGTCACGAACTCGTCACCGGGCATGACGGCTTCGTCCCAGTGACAGACGCTGCCTTGCCAGCCTCGACTGGGAACCACGATGAGAGCGTTTCGGGATGCTCCTGATCCCGCTGCCGACCGACGCGTAGTAGAGGGAGATGCTCGGTCTGGGCGCTGACCGGTTCCAGGCCGGTGGCCGCCGTCTCGAAGCCGGGGGACGACGGCGCGGCCGCCGTGCAGAAGGGCGAAGAGCCGCTCGAGCGCGTGAGCCTGCGCGGCCAGCTCGTCGACCAGGTCGTCGGCATGGCGCCGAGTTTACCCGAAGGCGACGCGGATGACGAAGCGCAGGCTCCCGACGGCCCGGGCGCGCCGCTGCCGCGGCTGGACTCGCTATGCTCCGGCATGCGTGCGTCAGGTGACCCATGGTTTTTCGGGCGCGGCGACGCGGACGGCCGGATGAGCTTCGCCCCGGTATCGGTGCCGTCGAGGTCGGCGGTTGATCCGGGTTTCGCGTGCGGGTCGCTTGACGCGTAACCCTGTACTTTCGCTGCTCGGTCCACCGACGCGGCGGCATAGCTCAGGTGGCGGAGCAGGGCCTCATATAAGCCCAACCAGCACCAACGGTCCCCTCACGACAAGTTCTGGCTTACCGAGGGGATTCTTCTTTCTCTCTTGGCTGGCGTTGGCGTCGAGAGGCCCGGAGTCTCACTATAATCAGGCTCCGGTGTGCCCTCGGAGCCCGGCTGTCAACGTCACGCCAGCGGCTCGAGTTGGCCTGTCCCTCTCCCCGCCAAAGGAGGGCGCGGCCATTTCATTCGTCCGAGATTTTCGGCGCGGCGCAATAAGGGAAGGGGATGGGTCTCTCCTCGGAAACGGCGTCCAACCGTGCAACCGCCAGCCATCGACCCCAGGCTATTCGCCCTTGTTGCCCGAGGAACAACTTGGTGATCGCGAGGTCCGCCACTCCTGCGAGGACCCTCGCCCTCGGCGGTGAAGTAGTAGACGCGGGCGTCGACCGCGATGGTTGCCTCTGCAGTGTGCCTCCGCCCCAACGATCGCGGCTCCTTCGGCTGCGGAATCCCCAGGGGGTCCGGCTGCGGGCACGTGGCATTGCAGGCCGGCGACGTTGGGGATTCGTGCGGTGAGTCCCAGCGTGTCCCCGACGGGAGATCCGCTGGCGAGCCTCAGGAACGTCCTGCACGCGACCCCGCCCACCCCGACCTTCCAGTCGACCGAGGTCGTGCAGGCGGCGCTGCCGACGTTGGTGACGCTCACGACGGTCGCGGACAAGTCCCGCCGCGCATGTAGGGCACCAAGTACGCGGGATAGGTGGTGGGCGGCGGCACCGCGATCGCGACCGCGAGCGCGGATCGGTCGTCGTGCACTCCGTCGATGTCCGCGGCTCGCGCGGCAAGCGGAAGCAGCATGGTGATCGAGGCGGCGATGGCGAGCGCGGTCGTGCGAGTCCTGGGCATGGCGTCCTCCCTCGGAAACTGTGGATGGTACAGTCGTCGCTACGAGCTGCCGTGGCATGACGGTGCGGTGAACCGACGCGGGAGCTGCGCGGCAAGGGGAATCGCGCGGCGAGCGCCATCACCACGGCCTGCGCGTAGACGGCTGGGGCGTGGTTGTCCCCTCGCGTGGCGGACGTGACCGATGCGCAGCGGCGATACGCGCTTCCATCCGGCTCTCCTCGGCGGCGCGCAATCGTGAGACCGTGGCCGCTGCTCGGGGCAAGTCACGTGCCAGCCGCAACCGCCGTCAAAAACGCTAGTTTGAGGACGGCGCGGCGCGTCGGCCCAGGCCGAGTGCCCGATGACCCGGCAAGATGCCCCGTCCGTGCGGCCCAGAGCGATCAACTGGCGGGCCGTCTGCTGGCTGCGAAGAACACGTTCGTGCCGGCGATGATCTCGCAGGCAATCTTGAGCTGAGGCGCGCACCGCGGTCGCAACATGGTCAACGCGGGCGTGCCGAGCGGGTGGCGATGAAGGTGACCGGGCACCGGACGCGCAGCGGTGTTCGATCGCTACCACATCGTGAGCCCGACCGATCTGCAGGACGTGGCCGCGAAGCTCACGGGCACCACTCACGGGCATAATGGCGCCCGCAGCGGCCTCGAGGTCACTTGACGCCTGTCTCGTAACCCTGTAAGTTTGCTGCTCGGTCCACCGACGCGGCGGCGTAGCTCAGGTGGCAGAGCAGGGGTCTCATAAGCCCCGTGTCGGAGGTTCGAGTCCTCCCGCCGCCACCATCATGCCAGGCACTCAGCGAGTGGGTTCTCTCCACGCCTGGCCGGTGTTATAGCTGATCGCCAAGCGACGGCTCGCCTCCTGTAGGGCCGACGAACCGATGTGGTAGCGATCGAGACGGTTTATTGACGTTGTCGCGACGCTCCCTCCCGTGAACGCTTCACCACGCTACTCGTCCCTCAGGCCGACGACCGTCTCCCACGAGGGCGAGCGCCTCGCGGTCGCTCCCGTCATCCAGGGCGTGACGCCGCTCTTGAGCCGGGGCGGGTCGAAGACGCGCACCGCGTGTCGCCATCAGGTCAGGCCCTCGGGCGGCGTCCGGGCGGGAAGCCGCCGAGGACCGGCTGCATATCGACCAGTACGGCGATCCCGCTCCTGGCGCGCAATATCGACAGCCGGCCTCGAGCACCGGGCGATTGCGCGGGTCGAGGTGAGCAGATTCTCATCGGCTCGATCCACGGCGGAACGCGGCAGACTATCGCCGCCACGAAGCATACAGCGCCGAGCAGGCCCGACGAGCGTGACGACCGCGCACCGCGTCCTCATAGTTGGAGTGGTGTTGCTCCCTTGGCTCCACCGGAACATGCCATCGTACGCATGGCGCGACACGTCACTGTTGGCGATGTCGCGGTTGGCCATAGGGTGGCGCAGGATGATGTCCATCTGACGCGTGTCAATCACGCTGGTCCTGCAGCCTTGACGCGGCGCGCGCCACATGATAGCGAAGAGTCCACAACATGGGGCAAGGCGTGGGCGTGGCGTGTTCCTGAGCAGCCTGACCGAGCTGATGCAGTGGGGTCTCCGCGGCGCTGCGCTCCCCCGTCGGCGCGGCCTTGCCCTGCGCGCGGGCGCGGTGCTCGGGTTTCTGGCGCTCTGGAGCCTGGCGTCCGGTCTCGTCGTCCTCCTGAAGCTGTTCAACCCGATCTTTCTCGCGGGGCCCTGGCTGGTCCTCGGCAAGGTGCTCGAGCTCGCCGTCAACGGCCAGCTCTGGGTGCACGTGTGGGCGACGCTCGAGCGCGTCATCATCGGCTTCGGAACCGGCGCGCTCGCGGCGCTTGCCCTCGGGCTACCCGCCGGCTACTTCCCGGGCGTTCGCAAGGTCGTCGAGCCCGTCGTGGAGATGCTGAGGCCGATCCCGCCGCTCGCGATGCTGCCGCTGTTCATCGTGTGGATCGGCATCGGCGAAGGATCGAAGATCGGCTTCATCACCTATGCGACGTTTTTCCCGATGTTCCTCACCACCGTGCACGCCGTGCAACAGGTGGATCCGCTTCTGGTCCGGGCGGCGCGGAGCCTCGGCGCGCGGCCGTGGCAGCTCTTCGCTCGCGTCATCCTGCCCGCGGCTCTGCCGGAGATCCTGACGGGCATCCGCCTCGGTGTGGCATTGGCATTCTTCGTCATCGTGATCTCGGAGTTCATCGGGGCGGAGCAGGGGCTCGGCTATCTGATCAACGACGGGCGGAACTTCTTCCTCGTGCCGCAGATGCTCGGGGCGGCCGTCCTCCTCGGCCTCCTCGGGTATGCCAGCAGCGCGCTCATCGGCCTCGTCGAGCGCCGCTGGCTCCGATGGGAGCGCTCGGCCTCGACGTGAGCGCTCCCCCGCAGTCTCCCGCGTTGACGATGCGCCCCGCGTCGTGGTCGACGGCGTCGGCAAGACATTCGGCCGCGGCGGCGGAGCCGGCCAGGTGCTGGCGGACATCCGCCTCGAGATCCGGACCGGCGAGTTCCTCTGCATCCTCGGGCCCTCCGGCTGCGGGAAGTCCACGCTCCTGAACATCGTGGCGGGCTTCCTGCCCCCGACGTCGGGCCGCGTCCTCGTCGACGGCGCCCCCGTGACTGGTCCCGGCGCCGAGCGTGGCGTCGTCTTCCAGGAGTACGTCCTGTTCCCCTGGCTGACGGTGGCCCAGAACGTCGAGTTCGGGCCGCGGCTCAAGGGCGTCCCCGCCGAGGAGCGCCGTCGCCTCACCGAGCGGTACCTGGCGCTCGTCGGGCTCACCGCGCATGCCGGCAAGCTCCCCGCCCAGCTCTCGGGCGGGATGAAGCAGCGCGTCGCCATTGCACGGGCGCTCGCCAACGGGCCGTCGATCATCCTGATGGACGAGCCATTCGGGGCGCTCGACGCGCAGACGCGCGAGGTGATGCAGGACGAGCTGTCGCGCATCCAGCGGGTCGAGCGGCAGACGGTGCTCTTCGTGACCCACTCGATCCGGGAGGCCGTGTACCTGGCGGACCGGGTCGTCGTCATGACGAGCGCGCCGGGCCGCGTCAAGCAGGTGTTCACGATCACGCTGCCGGAGAGCCGCGACCGCTTCGCGCCGGAGTTCACCCGCGCGGAGAGCGAGATCACGCGCGTGGTCAAGGAAGAAGTGGCGAAGGTGCACGAGTGATCCGCGCCGGCGCGCTCCTCGCGGTGCTCGTCGTGTGGGGACTCGTGACCTACGGCAACCGCGCCCTCGAGGTCATCAACCCCGCCCTCTTGCCGACGCCCTCCGACGTCGCGGCGGCCGGCGTCGCGATGGTGCGCGACGGGAGCCTCTTCGTGAACGTCGGCGTGTCGCTCCTGCGCATCGCCCAGGGCTTTGGCCTCGCCGCCGCGGCCGCGCTCGCGCTCGGCATCCTCGTCGGGCTGTGCCCGGCGCTGCGCCTGATGCTCGAGCCGATCGTGGAGCTCCTCCGACCGATCCCACCGCTCGCCTTCCTGCCGATGTTCCTCGTGTGGTTCGGGCTCGGGGAAACGTCGAAGGTGGCGTTCATCGCCTACACGACCTTCTTCCCGATGTTCGTCGGCATCGCGTCGAGCCTGCTCCGGGTCGACGTGATGCTCCTGCGCGCCGCCGCGAGCCTCGGCGCGACGCGCGCGGCGCTCTGCGCCACGTGGTGCTGCCCGCCTCGCTGCCCGGCATCGTCGTCGCGCTGCGCGTCGGGTTCGGCCTCGCCCTCTTCGTCATCGTCGGCGCCGAGTTCATGGGCGCCGACGCGGGACTCGGCCACATGATCATGGAGGGCCGCGTCTTCTTCAACCCCGCCCAGATCGTCATGGGAGCCCTGCTGCTGGGCGCGCTGGGATCCGCGGTCAATGCCCTGCTGCTGGCGACGGAGCGGCGCGTGCTCGGCGGTCGCGCGCCGTCGTGATCGCCGGCCTCATCGAAAGGAGTGGTGTCATGCGCTACCTCACGCTCTTCCTCACCATCCTCGCCTTCGCCGCCAGCGCGGACCATGCGCTCGCCCAGGGCAAGCCCGAGGTCACCGAGATCGATGCCTGGCTCGTGCGGGACCCGCAGATGTCCGCCCAGTTCGCCGTGGCCGACCAGATGGGCTACTTCAAGGACGAGGGCATCAAGGTGAACCCGCGCTGGTACATCTCGGGCCCCGACCTGCCGTCGATGTGGGGCGCGGGCAATATCCACCTCGGCACGGCCACGGCGACCATGGTCGTGCCCATCGCGGCGGCGGGGCAGGGGATCTACAGCATCGCGCCCCAGAGCGACGTCGCCGGCACGCAGCAGATCATTCTCGGCAAGAAAGGGCAGGAGATCGTTCACTCGCCGAAGGACTTCGAGAAGCTCAAGATCGGGATGCCGAAGGGCTCCTCCGTGACCATGGCGATTCAGGCGATGGCCAAGGACACCGGCATCGACTTCACGAAGATCCAGTTCGTGAACCTGGCGCCTCCGGACAGTGTCACCGCGCTGGCCAAGGGCGATATCGACGCGATGGCGGGGTGGGCGCCCTGGGTGTTCAACGCGGTGAAGCTTGGCGGCGGCAAGGTGTACTTCACCGGCAACCGGAGCTTCATTCCGGGCAAGGAAGGCCAGGTGGACTGGCTCCTCGTCCACGCCGGCGTCGTGGCGAGCGCGAAGATGGTGAAGGACAATCCGAACACGCTGAAGGCGGTGCTGCGGGCGCTGAACCGGGCCACGACGACCATCAATACCAACCGCGAGGCGTCGGTGAAGATCGTCGCCGCCCAGATGAAGATGGACGAGGGCATGGCGCGCGACATCATGGCGCTCAACATCTACTCGATGGAGATGAACGACAGGATCTACCGCGGCATGGGGGACTTCGTCGATTTCCTGCACTCGCTGAACCGGATCCCTCAGAAGATCGCGCCCGAGAGCGTCTTCTACACCAAGCTGCTCGAGGAAGTCGACCCGAAGCTCGTCAAGTGGAAGGCCAAGACCGAGGTGAAGTAGGCTACACTTGGACCTCGTGACCGACACGGGCTGGCCGCGCGGGCGCGAGCGTCACGAGCCCGACACCGCCACCATCGACGCGCTCCTCGGCGAGGGCGTCATCCAGGAACGCCGAGGAGGAGAATCATGAGCGATCTGATCCAGGTCGAGCGGGACGACAGCATCGCCACCGTCGTCTTCAACCGCCCCAAGATGCGCAATGCCATCAACCTCGCCATGTGGGCGGAGATCGCGTCCGTGACCAATGAGCTGGCGATGGACGAGGCCGTGCGGGCCATCGTCTACCGGGGAGCGGGCCGCCAGGCGTTCGCCTCCGGCGCCGACATCTCGGAGTTCCAGGAGAACCGCAAGGACATCGCGACGGCGCTCGCGTACAACAAGACGACGGAGGCCGCCTACAATGCCATCCGCCTCTGCCCCAAGCCCACGGTGGCCATGGTGTTCGGCTTCTGCATGGGCGGGGCGATGGCCGTGGCCATGGCCTGCGATTTCCGCTTCGCCGCGGAGGGCTCGAAGTTCGGCATCCCGGCGGCCAAGCTCAGCATCATCTACGGGCTCGACCCGGTGCACCAGCTCGTCGACCTCGTCGGGCCGGCCTATGCCAAGGACATCCTGTACTCGGGCGCGCGCTCGATGACCAGGAGGCGTTCCGCATCGGCTTGATCCAGCGCCTCGTGCCCGCCGACGATCTCGAGAAGCACACCTACGACTACCTCCGGGGCGTGGCCGCCAATGCGCCGCTCTCCATCCGCGGCACGAAGGCCCAGGTGCAGGCCATCTTCGACGGCATCACCGAGGCGCACCGGGAGAAGCTCCGGGTGCTGGGCATCGAGACGTTCGAGAGCGCCGACTACAAGGAAGGCACGCGCGCATTCCTCGAGAAGCGGTCGCCCCGGTTCCTGGGCCGGTAACCCCGGTCCGGGCCGGGACGCCCTGCGCATCGCGGTCCTCTCCTCCACGCCGCTGAACCCGCGGGAGGGCAGCGGAACGTTCGTGGGGATCGCGGGGCTGAACCGCGGCCTCACGGCCCTGGGTCACCAGGTGGCCGTGCGGCCGCTGGGGCGCCGCACCGGCTTTCACACCCTCGACCGATGGCTCTACAACGCCGGCGTTCGCCTGCGCGCCCCGCGCGACGTCGACCTCGTGGTGGGGGTG